>Ga0255760_10000009_pt1:0-180000 | contig 218688 bp, 201 predicted proteins | sample 071ome_25_FD_179960 | JGI IMG/M metagenome (GOLD analysis project Ga0255760, IMG submission 179960) | Coastal salt marsh microbial communities from the Groves Creek Marsh, Skidaway Island, Georgia - 071410BT metaG (version 2) | ecosystem: Environmental > Aquatic > Marine > Intertidal...
GGAGTTGATGCTGCAAAAATCCAGGTCGTAATGCACGACGAAACAGAGCAGCTTGGCGTTTGCGATGCTCTAGCGTCACGAGGTGCTCGTCCTTATCAATGAAGAAAACACCGAGATCAGTGACCTCGGTGTTTTCGATTTAACTACTTTAACGACTTACCAGCCAGGTTTGCCTGAGCTCCAAGCCCAGTTGTCGGGTGGCCAAACATTTCGACCAACTCGACCACCGCCATCTCGGCTCGTGTCGTACCAGTCTTTCACCGTCTCAACCCACTTCTTAATGTGAGGAGTCCCCTTGTGGTACTCGAACGCGTCCGGGTTGGCGTAAACTTCGTAAAGGTAGAGTTCCGTCGGATCATTCACGTTCTGGTAAACATCGAACCGAAGGCATCCAGGTTCCTCGTGCGTCGAGCCGATTCCGTCGAGGGTTACCGCTTCGATGAATGAGTCAACTTTATCTTCCTGCACAAACTTTGGCGCGTGAATCACGTGCATGCTGGAAGCAAAATACGGGTCGTCAACAATACCTTCGCGATAGGAGTCCCAACTCGCGTCACCACGTGGGTAGACAGGCTTGCAGAACGAAACTTCAGGAGCTTCCGTGAACATGTCTTTCACAGCCGTATCCCACTCGGCGAAGTGTGGGTAAGTTTTGTGATCTTCGAACGCAGCGTCATCGTTGTACACCTCACAGAAAGCAAACGAAGTCGGGTCATTTGCATCCTGGACAATGTCAAACCTGCGGCAACCAGGCTCGTTCATCACGGAACCTTTAGCATCTCCGATTGAGGCGGTAATGAAATCGTCAATTCGGTCTTCCTTGACCTTGAGACGAACCATAAGGATGTACATCGTTACTCCAGATTTCCGCCCGCATCACCCAGGTTCGTGCGGCGCGTTTCGTATCTAATATTCGCTGGCGGGCGGAGTATACGCCGGTTCTTATAACAGTGAACAGTATTAAGGTGAGTTCTCACAGACAATCCCGTGAACGCCTCAAATGATCGCATAAAAAATGATCTCAATTTCCTGGCTCAAGCACCCCGAAATTCAATCTCTAACACTTCATACTATGAAGCAGCGAGAGTGTGGATCAGGGTCTAGTTCGAATCTCTTGTCCTAAACACCTAAGTACAGTGATTTGACATCCGAGGACAGGAAGTTCTGCGAGCCGGTTTCAACGTTGTCGCTGAGTCTAGCCAATCCACTTCGCCACCGACTACTCTCCTCGGCGCTCACTACGACACGGTACTTAACTCGGCGGGTGCGGATGATAATACTTCGGTTATTGCTGCGATGATCGAATGTGCACGGATTTTGGTTGATCTTGGGATACGCAACGTTCGATACTTGGCTTTCGATGCCGAAGAAATACAACGGCCATCGAAAGTCTAGATGGTTCCCCTCCATACGCCAATTCACTTGATACGACTGAGCGATCTCAACTGGCAATAATTTTTGAGTCAGTTGGATTCAGTTCCGAACAATAAAAACAAAGATCCTCGGGTATTTTCAGGTTTTTGTTCAGAAGAGCTCATCGACATCTAAGAGAAAACAATTTTCTCGGGAACTCTTTGATGATTCTGTCGCGCGGCAAAGCAATTGATGTTTCGAAAAAGTTAGAAAAACTATCAGCGACATCGGAATCATCGTTGCCTCTACTACCACTAGAAGTGCAGTGGTGAATGCCAGTCGTCCGCAATCTACGTCGGAGCGATCATGCGCCATTCTGGAACATCGGTGTACCAGCACTAAAGCTTGTAGCCACTGCGAACTTCAGAAACCCGCACCATCACACCGAGAGCGACACTCCTTCAACCCTGAACTATGATTTCATAGCGAGGACCGTCGACCTTATGGTTGAGTATGCAAATTCGACCGTCCGTTAGGTCCGTTCTTCATCTTCATCGGACTTGGACTCATCTGGCTCGCTGTCGGCATTCTCGTCTTTCGTCCAGTCCTTTGGCACTGTCATTGCAGGACCTGTGCGTGACCGTTTGCGACCTGCGGTTGCAGCAGGATTTGCAGAAGGCGTTGTCAGCGGTTTGCCTTTAGGTGCTCCACCTGTTCCGCGCACGCCTAGAACTTTCCCTATACCAAACAAAACTATTCCGCCAATCATCCAGGGAACGGTCTGGTTGCGCCAACCTTCTTGCCACGCATCCATCGCTCGTTCGAGACGCGTAAGTGGTTCATCACTATCGAGTTCAGCGGCCAGCTTTGGGAAGTCGTCTCGGAAATCTGCTGCAATATCTGACAAGTTGACAGCTTTTTCCTTCGCGGCGTCATTGAATGACCACGCAACGAAAATTAGTGCGTAAATGACTACCGCACTAAAGAAAGCGACCCCACCTGCCCACTTAAGTCGACCCGGCCAACCACGACCTCCAATAAATGCGATGCTGAGGAGTGGCAGGATCATCAAGATCCAAAGGATCCACCTGAGCACTAATCCCGTATTCACGTAGCCGCGAACGTCGTCGAGGAGTTGCCTGTCCTCAGGTGTCAGGTGTTCCAGGATGTTTTGCTCGGTAAAAGCGATCCCATCAGCAAATACTTGGAGGACTTCTTCAGCATCTGCCCTGGACTGAAGGTCGCCATCGTCAGCCAGGATATCGATCAAGTCCTGATCGGTGAACACGAGTCCTTCGGTTCCCCAGCTGCGTGCGTCTTCGATAGTGTCGAATCCACCACCAACTGAGGATTCAAAGTCCGAAAGCGTGTAGCTCACGTTGTCGGGAATCTGGTTGCTGACGAACAGTTCAACCTGATCGTCCATTATCGGTCCCAATGTATCGGTAATCTGGGAAATTACAGCAGTACCACCCGCCAAACAGCGAGGTATCTGTTGGCTGGTTAGGTCCTGCGTTGCGCCCAGCAGATCTGCCGGCGAAGAGCACTGAGGAATTTCGCTGATCGTTGTCTCTAACTTTGTGCGCGCAATATTTTTTAATTGGCTTGTCGCCGCAACTTTTAGTTCACTGAGGTCAACGGTGTAATCAAGAGAATTGCTTCTGCCAGTCATGTAATCGACGAGCGCGTCAATGACATTTTCACCTTGTTCCCTCACCCATGACTCAGGAGCAGCAACTTCGAATGTGTCGAGCACTTCCTGTTCAGTCAAAGCGATGCCAAACCCAACGTCATTTGATTGGGCTGTGGTTTGTTGCACAAGTGGGTCAACGACCTGGTCAAACACCATTGTGTAAAGCGTGTTTTCGCTTTGGAGTTTGTCCTTCAGTAAATCTCCGACGATAACAATTCGATCGTCGAATGCAAGCACTACAGAAAAACTCTCGGCATCGCCTGCGAAATACGGAGTAATTTCATCGACTGCATCGAACAGCTGCCCTTCCAACCACACCGGGTCAAAAATGAGTCGAGCGTTACGTTCGATTTCCGCCTGGCTGAATGAGATTCCAAGAGCATCGTCTGAAATCTGATCACTAAATTCACCGAGCTTGGGCACGAGCAGATCTTCAACGATACTTTCTGCAAGATTAAGTTCAGTTACGACAATGCGGACAGCACCGGGCACTGATCGCACTCGCTCTTGTACTTCAAGGTCAACTGTGAATTGATCGGTTTCGCCCCTTGCGTACGGGACCAGCTCTCTCAGGCTTTCCTCAAATTGTCCTTTAAAGTACTCGCGGGGAACCAGCGTCTCAATCAGATCCGTGACTGCTGTGGCTGCCTTATCAGGGTCATCGAAATGAAGTGTCAAAATCTGGCCATCGCCCGAATCAAATTCGATTCCCTGGTTAACAATGTCCTTCACGGCACTGCCGACAATATTGTCGTAGACGTAGTCGTATGCCTCTGCGTCGTTGATCATCCCAATGACGACCTCAGGTTCGGTCGCAGTATCAACGACCTGGTTGACCGTCACCGCCACGAAGAGCAGCAACACAAATACAACGCCAAGCAATACAGCGAGCAATTTACGCATCAGTCACCCCAAAATTCGGTATCGAAGGTCAAGCAAAGTCCAGAAACTCCCCAACCACAGGTGAGTTACCGAAAGTTTGAATTGTGTCGGAATTCGAAGCCTATCCCCGACCGAGGTAGTCCTGTCCGAGCGGCAGCACAATTGCTTCAAGCATGTTTGCATCAGGTGGTAGCGTAGCCATTAAAAGAGCCGTACGCCCCATGTCAGCAGTCGAAATAAGCGGCTCTGGTCCTTCGTCCCGGCCGGTTGCTGATTTTCCGTCAGCCCGACGTTCAACAGCCACGTTCCCAGGGTGCAGGGCGCTTACTGCAATTCCATGGTCTCGACCTTCGAGCGCCAATGATTGTGTCAGGCCCCATACCGCGTGCTTGCTAGTTGTGTAAGGGCTAGAACTGTGCCGAGGCTTCTGTGCAGCAATGCTACCCACGTTGATGATTCGACCACCACCCTGTTTCTTCATGATCTTGAACGCTTCTCGAGAGCCGAGGAATGGACCAGTAACATTTACCTGCATCACGCGCTGCCACTGCTCCATGGTCAGATCCTCAACAGGACCGCCATCAAACGCGCCAGAGTTGTTGACCAGGATATCGAGCTTCCCGAACTGATCCATCGTCTTGGCGAACAAGTCAGCAACCTGTTCCTCGTCGGTTACGTCAGTAGCAATCGCTACAACAGTGCCCCCGTTGACCGAAAGCTCATCAGCCGCAGCTTGCAATCGATCCTGGTTACGCGCAGCGATAACAACCGAACATCCTTCATCAACAAACGCTTTCGCGATTCCTTTACCGATACCGGTTCCACCACCCGTGACGATGGCTATTTTTCCGTCGAGCTGACCCATATTCATCTCCGTGCGAGTTACTTAGCGGTTATTGGTTGATCTTGTGAAAATACTCGGGTTTTTATAGCTGCAAACAGCGCAAGTGCGCTAAATGCTGCCAACACCTTAAAAGTGACGCTCCATCCCGACAAGAACGCACGAGAAACTTCTAGGTCGGTCGATGTAGAAAGTTCGTTCAGTTGAACCTCCACACCACGACTCAACATGATGCCCGCAATTATGGCGGCTGCGAGTGCCTGACCAGTCACGCTTCCAACGTTTCTAACCAGGTTGAGGAACGCACTCATTGAACCGTAGTCCTGACGACTCACGGTCGACAATGTGGCACTCATATTGGGTGCCATCCACATACCCATTCCTAAACCGTTGGCAAAAAGTACGGGAGCAACTATCCACAAAGAGGTCTCCGCTTCGAAGAATGAAAACCCTATGTTCGTGATGACCATCGTGCCCAGACCGACAAATGTGAATGGACGGAACCCATATTTGTCTGACAATCGCCCAGACATTTGTGATGCCAGTCCCATCCCAAGCGCACCGACAAAAATGATTAGCCCAGCGGAGCGTTGATCGTAACCCATAAAGCTTTGAATAAAGATGGGCATCAGGAAAAAGGTGGCGGATCCCCCAAAAAAGCCCCAGAATCGGGCTGATGTCGACCATGAGAACGTTGAGTTCTGGAAGAACCTGAAATTGAGCATCGGAGATTCGGTTTTCAGTTCCCACCACACCAACAGGGCGAACAACACGACGCTCGTGGTCGCACCTATGACGATTTGTGGTGATCTCCAATCAAACGCAAACGGATTCGAAATTGTCACGATTAGCAGCGACAGGGCTGTAGCTGAAACAACTGCACCAATCCAATCGAATTTTTGACGGGATCCATTCTCTCCATTGCCAATGCGTTTTTCGTCCAGGACCACATAGGCAGCGATGATGCCTGCGGTGGTCGGAACGGCGGTTACGAGGAAAATGGCCCGCCAGCCGAGTTCCTGTATCACTGGACCGGCAATTATTGGTCCAGCTGCCGCACCAATTGCCACCATTGTTGTGATCATTCCGAGGGCTTTGCCTCTTTGTTCACTAGGGAAGACGCCCACGATTATTGCGAAAACAACCGCCTGCCCCATGGCACTTCCGATCGACATCACGATCCTAGCGATGATCAGGGTTGAAAGGTCCTGAGCAAGAAACGCTAGTATCGCACCGCTTACGAAAAATACCATTCCTGCAATGTGAAACGGTTTGCGCCCCGTGATATCAGAAACTCTGCCGAGTGGGAGCATTAAGGCACTCATAGTTAGTGAGCTAGCAATTGCGACCCAGGTCACTGCCCGCAGTGTCACTTCAAACTCATCAGCTATCGATGAGAGAGCAAGAAAGACGATCGAAAAATCGAGAACCATCGCGAAAAGAGCGATGCCGACTGTCCAGAACACTTTCCAGTGATAGTTGTCCGAAGTTGAAGATGCCTCTGGATTACTCGGATTACTGGTTTGTTGGATCAAATATTTTCTCGATTCGTGAGATTCGTAGAGCCGACGCATTATAGCCACCGATTCTTATCTCATCCCCCAGTGCGTGATAGTCTGCCGACCGCTTTGATTTAGATGGAATTAATATTCACGACGGGAGTTCTAATTGTCCGATGTCAATCAGCCGCTAAAAGTTGTCATACCAACGGTTCCTTCAGGTGTAAGTGTCGCGGATTGGTGGCCAGTCAGCACCCAGGTTGAATGGCGGCAAGAATCTTTCATTGATAACAAACCGGCACCGAAATCTTTGCGCGGTGCAGATGTTCTTGTCGCAACTGATTTCACGAAAGAGATGGCAGCCGAATGTGACTCACTTAAAGCCATCCTCATAGCTGCTGCTGGTTATGACCGCATCGATCCTGAAGCAGTGCCTGAAGGCGTGTTTGTTGCGAACGCCTATCATCACGAAGCTCCAATTGCTGAATGGGTCATGGCAGTGGCAGTTGCTCTCGACCATCACCTGATCGAAGCCGACCGGAGTTTCCGCGAAGGAAGTTGGAACTTTTGGCCACAGAGATTCGGCTCATATCGGGAGTTGATGTCCAGAACGTTCGGAATCATTGGATACGGCGCAATCGGTCGTCGAGTCGCAAAACTTGCCAGCGCCTACGATATGAGAGTGATTACTGCGGGTCGAACTGCTGCCTACGAGAAAAAAGCCGAGAATGATGGAGTCGAATACTTTTTCGGTCCTGAAGGCATGAAACAGGTCATCAGCGAATCCGATTTCTTGTTGCTCTCCACTCCGCTGATCGATGCAACACGCGGCTTGATTGGAGCCGGCGAGCTCGCTCTAATGAAACCGACCGCGTACTTGATCAATCCTGCGCGCGGACACATCGTGGAAGAGAAGGCACTGTTCGACGCGTTGAAAACCCGCTCAATCGCAGGTGCCGCTATTGATACGTGGTACGAATACCCGGTCAGCGATTCTGATCAACCACGTCCATCTCGCTATCCATTCTGGGAGCTCGAGAACGTGATAATGACTCCGCACCAATCTGGAGCCACGTTTGGAACAAGAGATCGAAGGGCTCAAACAATCGCGGAAAATATCGACCGCTTAGCTGCCGGTAAGCCGCTCGTCAACGTCATTTCAGAACTGTCGAGAACCTAGGAGTTTCGTCTCTGTCGGTAAGCCTCGTAGAGAACAATACCGGTACTGACCGATGCGTTGAGAGATGACAGTTGCCCGGCCATCGGGATCGACGCAATCTGGTCGCAGTTTTCTCGAACCAGTCTGGAGATCCCTTTCCCTTCGGAACCGACGACTATAACTGTCGGACGTGTGAAATCGATGTCGGTGTACTCAGCATCCCCATCAGCATCGAGCCCGACAAACCACACCCCTGATTCCTTGAGATCTTCGATCGTCCGATTCAAGTTGCCAACACGGGCAACTTTGACATGCTCCAATGCTCCAGCAGAAGCGCGAATCGCACCGGGAGTGACTCCAACGGCGCGTCGTTCAGGAATGATTAATCCGTGCGCGCCCGCCGCGTCGGCCGTTCTTGCAATGGCACCGAGATTGTGAGGATCTTGGATTCCGTCCAACATCACCATTAGAGGAGCAGATTCCTCCCCTGCGGCGTCCGTCAAGAGTTGGTCAGTGTCGTGGTAACGCTGGTCTGGAACAACAGCAAGGACACCCTGGTGCTTTTTCGTGTGAGATTGCCGTTCAAGATCGCGTCTCGTCACTGCCTCGACGGTAATACCCGCTTCGTCCGCGAGAACTATGATCTCCTTTAGTTGAGGTCCGAGCTCAACGTCATCGACCATCAACAAACGTTCGATGTTGTTCCCCGCACGCAGAGATTCCAGCACGGCTCTGCGGCCTTCGACTGTTTGCCCGTGAACTTTTTTAGCGCGTGAAAATCTCGACAAGTTGCCCTCAAATACATCAGTTCGCGCAGCTTGGTGTCTCCGAAACCGACTTTAGAAGTGTAAGTTGCATAGCCACTATTAGTCACCCAAAAGATGCGAGGTATCAAAAATTGGCACGAACGCGTGCATACAGCGTCAATCGTCTCAAGCAGGTCATTGATAACGGTGGTGTAGGCGTAATTGCCAACGGTCCAAACAATTCCGATATGTGCGATTTCCTTGGCCACCTTGGGTTCGATGCTGCATTCGTTGATTTCGAGCACGGTGGAGTCTCTTGGGCAGAGTTGGCTGACATTTCCAGAGCGTGTGAGCTCTGGGGAATGTCGAGCGTCGTCCGGGTAAACCGACTCGACGAGGCACAGATTCTCCGTACGCTCGATCAAGGAGCAAGTGATGTGATGATCCCGCACATCATCACTGCTGAAGACGCAAAACTTGCAGCAGATGCCTGTAAGTACCCGCCTAACGGCAAGCGTGGAGTCGGTGGTGGTCGCCGTGCTTACGGGGTTGAAAATTACTTCGAACGCGCCGATCAAGAGGTATATTGCCACGCGTTGATCGAAGATTTTGAAGCGATCGCAAACCTCGATGAATTGACCAAAGTAGATGGCATCGATGTTTTCTACGTGGCACCGTCGGACATGGCGGCATCAATGGGTCATACCGGCAATCCTGGACATCCAGAAGTGCAGTATGCAATTCAAACGGCGATAATGAAGATCGTCGACGCTGGCGCCGTTGCAGGGACTTTAGTCAACGACGACAACCTGGAAAAATTCCTCGACATGGGAGTCCGGTGCGTTGGAGTTCCCTGGCAACAGTGGTTGCAGAAATCGTCTGAGTCATTTTTGGAACGTGTAAACCGCTCCTAAAAGCAAGAAAACATCAAAACAAGCAACAAGGATCTATAGTTAGTTTCACGCACGTCAAAATGAGACTCCTTAGAAGATATGAGATCAGATCGGTTGATTCTGACTTGTGTGCTGAAGACTGCCGGATACGGCGTATCAGAAGCCGACGAGCGTAACCTCGTTCCCACGGAACAATTACCAATTATCGATCGATTCGGCACTCGATTTTATCGGGTTCGAATCAATGCTCGGTTTGAACCAACTCATCCAAACTCACGGCGGTCTCATTATTGAGATCGCTTTTCGCGTTGACACTTCTTTGCCTCAATGCCAGCATTGGCACAGATCACACGTTGGGACACGTTGAAGTCAGTGACTTGAATTGTTCTTGCTAAACCGAAAGGAATGACATGACGGATCGTTTTCAGAACTTTGTAAACGGATCATGGGTCGATGGATCGACCGGTGAGGTCTCGGTAAGCACCAACCCGGCTGATCTCACCGATGTGATCGGTGAATTTCAAGCATCTAATGCTGCCGATGTCGACAAGGCAATTACCGCTGCGGCAGCTGCCAAAGAAGGCTGGCGACGCACATCATCGCTGGCAAGAGGTGGATATCTGCTAAAAGCTGCAGCGTACCTGGAAGCCAACCTTGAAGAGTTCGCGCAGGCAGTCACAAGAGAGTGTGGAAAAGCAATTCTCGAGTCCCGCGGTGAAGTTGGGCGTGCAATTGCATTGCTTCAGTACTACGGCGTAGAAGGTTCAAATCCTGTTGGTTCAGTTGTTCCTTCGGTCAACCCAAACATTCTGCTGTACACAAACCGAACGCCACTCGGTGTTGTCAGCCTCATCACTCCTTGGAATTTCCCAATCGCTATACCTATCTGGAAAATGGCTCCGGCACTCGTCTACGGGAACACGATTGTTCTCAAGCCAGCATCTGCAGCACCTCATGTTGCGACGCTAATCGCTCGCATGTGGAAAGAAGTAGACCTACCTCCCGGAGTTTTCAACCTGGTTACGGGGTCAGGTAGTGCCGTCGGTAACGAGATGATCACGAACTCAAACGTTAGCGCAATCTCGTTCACGGGCTCGACTCGAATCGGCATGCAAATTGCTGCCGAATCAGCGAAGCGAGGTAACCGGTACCAGCTCGAAATGGGCGGAAAAAACCCGGTCATCGTTTTGCCAGATGCTGATCTTGAGCAAGCAGCCGAAATTACCGTTTCGGGTGCTATGAAGTACTCAGGCCAGAAGTGCACAGCCACCTCACGAGCAATCGTCGTTGGCAACGTGCTGGAAGAGTTCACAAGTTTGGTCGTCGAAAAGACAAAGGCATTAAAGATCGGTCCTGGGGCCGATGCAGACAGCATTGTCGTGCCAGTTATCGACCAGGCATCGAAAGACAACATTCGGACAATCGTCGACCGAGCAGTCCAAGATGGTGGACAAATTCTCGCTGGTGGTGGGGTTCCGTCGGGAGATGCATTCGATAAGGGAACTTTCGTTGAACCAACAGTGATCTCGAAGGTTGGACCGGCTGATTTCGTTGCATGTGAAGAAATTTTTGGTCCGGTCCTTTCGATCATTCCATCCACTGACGCCGACGAAGCGTTGAACATTGCAAATTCCGTTGAGTACGGCCTTAGTGCAGGAATCTTCACCAGAAACCTGAACGATGTTCTCGACTTTGCTGACCGAATCGAAGCTGGAATCGTGAAGATTAACGGTGAAACCGCAGGTGTTGAACCACAAGTTCCGTTTGGCGGAATGAAGGCAAGCTCGTCCGGTGACAGAGAGCAAGGAAAAGCTGCGATCGAGTTCTTCACTGAAACCAAAACGATCTACGTAGACCGCAGCGCAACATAGTTCGTTCGAGAAAAATCCAAACCGAGTAACGTCTACCCGATAGGAATACCTGTCGGGTAGTTTCTTTCTAGTGGGCAAACCATGGTCGACAATTCTTTTGCGGGCGTTTTTCCGATTCTACAAATGCCATTCGACGAGGATGGCAACATCATTCTTGATGACCTACGCGCCGAAGTGGAATACGCGATCAGAGGTGGAGTTCACGGGGTAGGGATTGCCTTTGGGACCGAGGTGAACAAGCTGAGCGACCACGAACGAGATGATGTTCTGAGCACCGTGGTGGATCAGGCGAAACACCGAATCAAGGTCGTAATGAACACCGGTGCTCCGTCGACAGCACAAACTATCAACTATGGACGTGTCGCCAAAGATCTTGGTGCCGACGCAGTCATGATCGCACCGCCTGCTATTCCGGGTATTCCGACATCCCTTGTTCGTCAGCATTTCCTCGATATTGCTGAAGCATCGGACTTACCGATATTTATGCAGGACATGACTGGTGCAGCAATGGCCCCGGCTCTTCTCGCAGATCTTGCTAACTCACACGAGAATCTTTGCTACGCAAAAATCGAGAGTCTTCCGACTCCTAATCGTTTCTCAGAAGCTGGTGAAGCAGCCGGGAGCCGGTTGTCGATGTTTGGCGGAGCAAACGGCGTGTACTTCATCGAAGAGATGAAGCGTGATGCAAACGGGACGATGCAGGGAATAGCTCTCTGTGACATCGTTCGAAAAACGTGGGACGCATTCCACTCTGGTGATCAAATCGGTGCGGAAAACATTTGGAACACATATCAACCCCTTGTGAAGCTCTACACCATGGGTGAAGGGCAGCTCTACTGGATTGCCAAGGAAATCCTCAAACGACGAGGGGTTTTCACCGAAGCGTATCCACGCCTGCCGGCAGTTAAGCCAGACGCGGGAATGTTTCGCCAGCTAGATGAACTAATCGAACGGCTCGGGGTGGCACCAATTTGAGCGAATTACGGCGACGAGATGGCTCTGCCCTCAAGCCCCAGCTTGAGATGATTCGGTACAGCGAACCCGTGCCTGAGGTGCCTGACGTTGCGGATGGGTACAAACTCAGGCTTGTCTCCGACGAAGATCGAGTTTCGTACGACCAGACATTCGCAACTGCGTTCACGGAACCGTCTCCGTTCAACGACATGCTGCTCAAGCAAGTTGAAAACGGTTTTTTCGTCGTCGAACACCTCCCATCTGGTAGCGTTGTGGCATCATCCGCTGCGGCTGTTTATCCAAAGGCACAACACCCCGACGGGCACAGCTTACAGTGGGTTGTCGCTCACATAGATCATCAACGAACTGGCGCAGGCCAGGCGACCATAGCGGCAGCGACAGAAGTTCTCGCTAAATCGGCGCCTCACTACTCATATCTCTCGACGGATGATTTCCGTCTTCCTGCAATCTCCATCTACCTGAAACTTGGATGGCAACCGTTGTTGTTTCATCCCGATCAAGTCGAGCGTTGGAGCCGAGTATTCGGGCACCTTGGCATGACCTTTAACGAAAACGACTGGCCCAGGTCACCGAAATAATCGGAGCACAGACCAGTCGATTTATTTCGTTGTTCGGCTACGCAGTTGGCGGGGCTACGACGACGTCGTCATAAGAGTGACGTGACCCAACCATGTTCGAGTGCTGGAATACGTCTAGTGCTGATTCGTAGAGGTCTTTCTCAACAGCAATGTCGCCGGACCATGTTCCAAGTTTCTGATAGAACCCAACAGCGCTAGCAATCGCCGCTTCTGCTTGATCTGGGAAGAAGCTCGCTTCCGCCTTGGCAACCTCAGCGGGATCAGCAGTATTCACCCACTCCCTGCTCGCACGGTATGCAGCGGTAAATCGCTTTGCTTCATCTGTCCCGAGCCAATCCCATCGGCAAACAAGACTTGAAAAAGCGGTTGGCCCAATTGCCTCACCTACAGATGCAACAATGTGTCCTTCGCCATCGTGCTCGAGCTGTTGCGGGAATGCACCTTGCTCGTGGAAATAGTCGCCCTGACCTGAACGCCACTGCCCCATCATTTCATCACCGCCAGGTGAATCTATGTCGTCGACATCGGACAAGTCGACTCCCATTTTGTGGGCGCCATATCGAAGCATCGCTTCAGGTTGACCACCGTGAACGTGGAGGAACTTACCCTTTAGAATCTTGTCCCACGTGAAGTTGGAGTCTGCTTCCCGAGCAGCAATAAAAAATCCGTCGTACCGATTAATTTGGGCAAAATGGGCGAAAGGTGGCTTGTTACCAGAATCGAGTGGGCCCCAGCTAGCCGACACTGCTGCCTGCGCCACGTCCATGTTTCCGGACACTACTTCAGCACCGCTGCTCCCGCCCGCAGCAACGACGTGATACGAAGCATTAATGCCTTCCTTTTCGAGAAAACCTCCGGCAATGGTGCTGATCAGGGGGCTGTAAAAAGCAGAATGGCGCGAAACCATTATTTTCATTTCGGTCATGCGTAGTTCCTAATGACGTCTCGTATATTCGAGGCAGATTCTACCCTGTCGCCCTGATCAAAAAATCATCGCCATATGAGTAGTTCAGAATTTTCAGTGCCTATGGCGACTTGTAGCGTCCCTCCAACCTCAACTGCGACGATATTAGTTGCGAGTCTTGAGCCCGGATTTATCGTCCAGGCTTCCTCTACTACATGATCTACGCGCTTCAAAGCTATTAGCGATTCCTGATCTCTGGATGGGACGAGTAATTCGATCACTCCATTTCGGTCAAAGTTACCCGCGAGAGCCTGGTCAAGATTTCTTGAGCCGTTCCGATGCGACATGTAACCGCCAGACTTGCTCGCAACTAGCTCAAGGTGCTCTCCAGAAAGTCGAAAAAACTTGGCAAACCCGCCAATGTGCGGCGTTTGAACCACTGCTATTTCACTCACCCCATCCGCCGTAAATGGCGCAACGGCAATCTGGTGAAGCCATCTGAATCCACTCCCGACCGTGACGGAATCGTCAAGGATTTCTAGTCGATCGTCTTCATATGAAAACACGACCACTCTGGCACTAGATTTTGCATTAATAACGGTCGTGACGATCTCTGAACGACCATCACCGTTGAGATCGCTCATCAGGGGGAACAGTCCCTCAAAAACTTCATCTTCATCGAGGAAGAATCTGTCAGGAGCCCTACCTCCTTCGATTTGCCCAACTACGAGCGACGACCACTCCACCCTGTCACCGAGGGCGCCGTGTGGATATCGCTCGGTTGGGTCGGCATATGCGACCAGAAGATCACCGTTTTCTCTGCTTTAGACAACCGTGATGCCATCCGGTTGATTGTTGAACTGTTCGAGTGTCCATTGAGTCACGCTATCCAGATTTGGATGATTAGGTACGAGCCGAAAATCGCCGTTTTCAGATTCGACTACCTAAGGCTGTCCAACAATTTCTGGAAGCGGAGATTCCGACCGGTGGACGTTAGACAACGAATCCCCATGGGTCTCAAACGTAGCCCATGATCCATCTGAACTAGCGACTCCCCAAACCGTTCTTCCGTCACTCTTCTCAAGTACTGACAGCCATTCTGGATTTTCGACTATCTGGTCGAGTGATATCACTTTTGGATCGACCCTGAGATCAATCTCACCTGCCACTACACCGTTAGATGCTTCACGGACCAACAGCGTGTTCGGCTGAACATATTCACCCGGCCGAGGCTCCCATGTGAATTCGGGTTCTTGCGACTGGTTTGTACAACCAACTGCAAATGCAAAGACCTGCAAGATGGCTCTCAGAACTATTCCTCGCGGAAAAATGTTTGCCACTCTTTCACACTCAACGTAATCTTCCGGCTGTTCCGAATATTGCTGTCTACCGGGCGTGATCATTCAAAAGGATCCTTTTGGTCACGATCGTACTCAATCAGATAAACCAGCCAAGTGCAACGGAGTAAAGAAGTGTCAAACCTGCGCATCACGAAAATCGAAGTTCACGAATTTACCTTCCCGATGAACGACGTCGGTAAGGACTACAACGGGTTCAACCTTGTTTATGAAGGCGGTCGAAAACAGACCGGATATGCCTACGCGATGAAAGTCCACACAAACGAAGGTGTAACCGGTGAGTACGTCGGTGGTGACTCGCCAAGCTTTGCCGAATTCAACATGTTTGCCAGCTACCTAATTGGCAAAGACCCGATGCAACGGGAGCTAATTTACAACGATGTAAAACGAGCGATGCGTAAGTTCGACAAGATGGGACTTGGGCCTATTGATATTGCGCTATGGGACCTCGCAGGTAAGTACTACAATGCCCCGATCTACGAACTCCTTGGCGGTTGGCGCACAAAGCTCAGATCGTACGCTTCGACTATGCATGGGGATCGGAACGGCGGACTTGATTCTCCACAGGCGTACGCCGATTTCGCTGTTCAGTGCAAAGAAATGGGTTACCCGGCTTTCAAAATTCACGGATGGGGTGACTACGACCTGTCACAGGAAATCGAAACGGTTCATGCCGTTCGAGATGCCGTTGGCCCCGAAATGGACCTGATGCTCGATCCCGCCTGTGAGATCAACACATGGCTGGAGACAGTAAAACTCGGGCGAGCGTGCGACGAAGCAAAGTTCTTCTGGCTAGAAGACCCGTACAAAGATACCGGTGTTTCGATGCATGGTCACAAGAAGCTTCGAGAAATCATCAAAACGCCGTTGCTACAGACAGAACACATCCGTGGTGTCGAGCAGCACGTTGATTTCATCGCCAGTGGAGCGACCGATGTGGTTCGGGTCGATCCTGATTACGACGCTGGATTTACAGGTGCCATGAAAATTGCCCACGCCGCTGAAGGATTCGGACTTGACGTGGAAATTCACTCACCAGGACCTGCACAGCGACACATGATGGCTGCGCTGCGAAACACCAACTACTACGAAATGGCTCTGGTTCACCCAAAAACCGAACAAATCGGACGCCCGCATGAGGTGTACCTGGACGGTTACCGAGACGCACTCGACTCGATCGACTCCGAAGGCTACGTTGATGTTCCTCAGGGACCCGGGCTCGGCGTGACTTATGACTGGGACTTCATCATGAAGAACCGTCAGGGTGGTAGAGAGTACGGACAGTAATCCTAATCACCGGGCAGCGCGGTGTTTATTTACTCGTGCAAACAACCCGCGCTGCCTCATCACTCGTAACACGGGCAAGACTATTCTGAATTGACTGAATGTGAAGCTAGTCGCGTTTCCGGTGTTTTGAAAGCTTCTCATCAAATAAATCGCCTGCACCCAGGCTTCATTTTGGTCGTACCCGTGGTTGCTTCAGTGCTTTTGGTTCAGTGCAGCAACGGAGACCCTAACTCGGCGTTGGAGACTCCCGAGCGTTCTCCAACACCTGTCGTCACGGATTCACCTAAACCGTCCCCAACACCCTTCACAAGCCCAACATCTGTACCGCCCCCTACTGAGGTGCTCCCGCCAGACAACCTGGAACGCGGCGGAATTTTTCGCCTAGCGATTCCTGAGGGAGCCCCACACCTTGATCGGCATCTCACAGTTTCATCCAGTCTTGTCAGCTGGGGATCTGGGCTTGCCTACTCTCGGATTCTCAAGTTCGATTCAGGGCCTGATACATCGTTCGTCGTTTGCGATCTTTGTGAAAGCTGGACTCAGACAACACCACTGTCGTTCGAATTCAAGCTGCGAGATGATGTTTTTTGGCAACCGTTCCGACCGCTTAATGGGAGAAGACTAACCGCTCAGGATGTAGAGTTCAGTCTGAACAAGCAGCGCGAAATCGGGTCTCCAAACGCAGCGTTGCTTTCAAACATTTCCGACATCACTACTAGTAGCGATGTTGACCTGATAATTCGACTGGTATCTCCCGATGCCGAGACTCTCGAAAAGCTTGCTGATACTCACTCGCGAATTATTCCCCGCGAAGTGGTCGATCAGGAAGGAGATCTGCGACGAGGTCCAACAGTCGGCTCGGGACCTTGGATGCCTATCCAGGAAACATCCGAATACACGGAATTGGTCGCAAATCCCGACTACTACGCGCCGGACCAGCCATATCTGGATGGACTGTCGTTCCGAGTGATGCCAAACGCTGCCACGCGGGTCACCGCTCTCCGAACAAAGATTATTGATGTCGTTCAAGCAAACGATGATCTAATCACTGCAGCTGTCGATGCGTTCGAGGACATCGAACGAATCACAACTACAAGTTCGTCGGCGGGAGTCGAAGTTGCTCTCAACACCAAACGACCACCACTTGAATCACCGGCGTACCGAGAAGTGACATGGAACCTCATGAACCCCGGTGCGTGGTTCGAATCATCAGCAATACATACCACCCTGCAAAGCGCTGGACTGCCGACTAGTCCCGTCAATCTATCGGTCTTCGAAGGTCTATTCAACGATCATGAAAACGCGAATTCAATTCTTACATCAGACGAATTCACCCCTCTGACAACTTCGTGATTCGAGTCGGTGAAAACGGTCCTGATTACATCGACACGGCCAACCGGTTAGCCGGAGCATTTGCTGACGTGGGAATCCGTGCAGACGTAGAACGGGTATCGACCCGCGTGTTCGCCGATGATGTTTGGATTGGCGGGAACTTCGATATCGCAATAGGTGCACCCGCCCCGATTCACAGCATTTCTGGATATCTGCTGAACATTCATCACTCACAAGGTGCTTGGAACACCAGTAGGGCATCTGACCCTGAACTGGATCGGTTGATTGAAGCCCAGGCAGCCGAGTATCACCCGGGCAAGCGCAGCGAGATGCTGAAAGAAATTCAGGAGCGAATCATCGCAGCCAAATACCGGATGATACTCGCGACGAGGAACACACACTGGGCTTACTGGAATACAGTCGAAGGTTGGGAGCCGTACATCACGCGCGGCGACACTGACTTCCTAACTCGGATGTGGAAAAGCTCCGGGTAATCGAACCAGGTTTAGGAGTTCTTTTCCAGGTGCTCTTTGAGTGCGTCGTCGAGTCCAACCCAACTGAGTAAGGCGCACTTAATTCGCACGGGGAATTTTCTGACACCACCGAGTGCTTCAATATCACCGAGAATGTCGGCTTCTTCGTCGGTGATTTCTTCGCCTTTAAGCATTCGCCTAACAGCATCAACAGCAGCTTGCACTTCCTCAGTCGATTTTCCTTCGACCAGTTCAGCCAGAAGTGACGCTGATGCCTGAGAAATTGCGCACCCGCGTCCGGTAATCCCGACTCCGGCTACAGCACCATCATCGACTTTCATTTGGATGTGAAATTCGTCGCCACAGAACGGATTGTTGACCTCAAGATCAATGTCTGGTGATTCTACTGGAGCTGTGTTTCGTGGGCTCCTGTAGTGGTCAAGAATTATTGCCTCATAGAGCTCGTCGAGTTCGTTGAGGCCTGATATTCCACCCATCATCGGACGAAGTACCCCTCGGTCTCGCTCAAGCCGTTTACCAGAGCGTCGATTTCCTCGCGCGTGTTGTAGATGTAGAAGCTTGCTCGCGCTGCTGCAACCACATCGTAACTACGAACGAGCGGCATCGCACAGTGGTGTCCTGTTCGAATCGCTATCCCCTGTTGATCAAGCGCGGTACCTAGATCGTGAGGGTGAATTGTTTCGTGAGTAAACGAAATCACCCCACCCTTCTTGGACGCATCTTGTGGTCCCAGAACATTGATCCCCGATAGTCCGCCGAACTGTTCGAGAGCGTAGGCGGTCAACTCTTGTTCGTGCTTCCAAATGTTGTCCATGCCGAGCTCAGCCAGATAGTCGACTGCAGCTCCGGTTGCAATTGCGTCAGCAATATTTGGGGTACCGGCTTCAAATTTGTAAGGCAGATCGTTCCAGCTTGCGTCTTCGTAACTCACCTCGAGAATCATGTCTCCGCCGTACATATATGGCGGCATCTCCTCCAGGAGCGACTTTCGACCGTACAAAACGCCAATGCCTGTTGGTCCGAGCATTTTGTGTGCCGAGAAACACAGAAAGTCGACATCCAGATCCTGAACATCGACCGGCATATGCGGCACACTCTGCGCTGCGTCAACCAACACCGCTGCACCGACCGCGTGGGCAAGGGTTCCGAGTTCTTTGACCGGGTTTATCGTGCCAAGAACGTTAGACATATGAGTGGCGGCAACGAGCTTCGTGCGTGAATCGATGATCCGTCGTGCACTGTCCATGTCTAGTACGCCGTCGTCAGAATGGGCGAGATATCGAAGCTCAGCACCTTTTTTCATCGCGAGCTGCTGCCACGGGACAATATTGGAGTGATGCTCCATCGCAGTTATCACGATGTTGTCACCAGCACCGATGTTTTCTTCAGCCCAAGTCGCAGCAACAAGGTTCAAGGACTCGCTGGTATTGCGCGTCCAAATCACCGTCTCCGACTCGGGAGCCTTTATGAATTTGGCAACTTTGGTCCGCGCCATTTCATAGGCGTCTGTTGCCTCAACCGAGAGGGTATGAACACCACGGTGTACGTTGGCGTTGTAAACCTCGTAGTACTCCGTTAGTGCGTCAATAACCGCCTTCGGCTTTTGAGTCGTAGCAGCGTTGTCCAGGTAAACGAGCTTTTGCCCGTTAACTTCTCTGTTGAGGATCGGGAAGTCAGCGCGTATCGACTCGACATCGAAATTTCTTGAAGCGTTGTTACTCAACTCTATGCGGTACCGATCGTATCAGATTGGGCAAGCAATACCGGAATCTGTTCATCGATAACTTTCTCGATGAATTCGTTCAGAGATTCTGGCTCAAATTCATTCAGCATTTCTTCTGCGAATCCTCGAACCAATATTGCCTTCGCCGACTCCTCGTCGACCCCACGTGACTGTAGGTAGAACAGGCTGTCACGGTCAACGTGACCAGCTGTTGCACCGTGAGAAGCCGTGATGTCGTCCGCGTAAATTTCTAGCGACGGCTTGGCATCAATCTCGGCACCTCGCGACAGCAGGAGGTTCAGGTCCTTCTGGTTCGCTTCAGTTTTCTGAGCATCTCGCTCGACGATCACTTTCCCACTGAATACTGCGTGCGAGTTACCGGCAAGAATTCCCTTGTAGTACTGGTCTGAAGACCCTCCAGGTTTAGCGTGTGTAGTGCTGATTTCCTGGTCCTGGTGCTGCTCGCCGTGAGTCATGTATAGACCATGCAGAGTGCACGAGGCTCCTGGAGCATCGATTAGCGTGTGTGCATCGTTTCGAGCAATCGAAGCACCAACAGCGAAGCTCGTGGAAGTGAAATCCGTGTCGTCCAATTGGTGAACTCGGGTTGTCCCGATGTGGAACGAATCTTCGTTCTCCATTTGTACCCGGTAATGCCTGACCGTCGACCCGGCTTCTTCAAATATTTCGGTAACGGGAATTGTCAGTTGCGGCGTGCTGGCAAGGTTCACATACGTCTCGACCAATGTCATTGATGAGTTCTCTCCGACCTCTACCAGAGATCGAGGGGCAGAAACACCGTTCGTTACACCGGCAGAAGTAACAAACAAAACCTGAACCGGGTTTTCTACCGTTGTGTCGGACTCAACCCGGACATGAACACCGTCACCAACCAACGCCGTGTTCAACGTGGAGAACGCATATTCCTCACACCCTGCGAGGGTAGCGAAACGTTCAGCGAGAGAGTCGGAATCAAATGCCTCAGTCAACGCCTGAACAGTGAGACCATCTGTCTCGTTCAGGTTCGAAAGTTGACCGCTGAACTGGCCGTCAATAACAACAAGGGTGTTCCAGTCATCGTCCCACGGCGCGGCACCTTGGATGGCGTCGGCAGTAACTTCGCTTGTCTGGCCGTACGAAAATTCAGCGTCAGCTATTGGTCGAAGATTTGTGTACTTCCAAAGTTCATTACCACGACGAGCCACAGGGATTCCCAACTCGCTGAAAATCTTCCATGCCTTTTCCTGTTTCGCGGTGAACCACTCAGGTCTATCGAACTGAGCTGCCTTTTCACGCGCCGATTGGAATTTGTCAACCGCAGCTGGTGGGGATGTAAGAGTCATATCTAGTTCGAAACTCCAGCTGCTTCGAGGTACTCGCGGTAACCTTCTTTCTCAACTTCGAGAGCGAGGTCAGGACCACCAGTCTTGACGATCTTTCCCTTCACCAGAATGTGAACAACATCTGGGGTGATATAGTTCAACAGGCGCTGGTAGTGAGTCACAACGATAAATGATCGCTCCGGTGAGCGCATCGAGTTCACACCTTCAGCAACAATCCTGAGAGCGTCGACGTCGAGACCTGAGTCCGTTTCGTCAAGCACAGCGAGTGCGGGCTGGAGCACTTCAAGCTGCAACATTTCGTTGCGCTTTTTTTCTCCACCCGAGAATCCATCGTTCAGGGATCGCTTTACGAGCTGTGGATTGATTCCGACCGCCTCGACCTTCTCGTCGAAAAGCTTTGAAAAGTTTCGTACCGACATTTTCTGCTCGCCTCGTGCCTCAGCTTTGGCATCAAGAGCGGCCTTCAAAAACTGCCAGGGGCGAACACCCGGGATTTCAGCCGGGTACTGGAACGCAAGAAACATCCCAAGATGTGCGCGCTGGTCGGGAGCCATCTCAATGATCGACTCACCTTCGAAAAGAACGTCGCCATCGGTCACTTCGTAATCAGGGCGACCCATCAACACATTAGCGAGAGTGCTTTTACCCGAGCCGTTTGGCCCCATGATTGCGTGGACCTCACCAGGTTTTACGTTCAGATCAATTCCTTTGAGAATTTCTGAGTCTTCAACGTCAGCTACTGAAGCGTGAAGGTTTTTGATTTCAAGCATTTCTTAGGTGTTCTCGAATCTTCGTTCTAGGAGCGATACAGAATGAAGTAGCGGTTATCCGACCGCACCTTCAAGTGAAACTTTCAAAAGTTGAGCAGCTTCAACTGCGAACTCGAATGGAAGCTCTTTGATCACATCACGGCTCCAACCGGTGATGATCATGTGGTGGGCTTCCTCTTCGGATAGTCCACGGGCCATCAGGTAGAACAGTTGGTCGTCACTGACCTTTGACGTGGAAGCCTCGTGTTCAAGTCGAGCCGTTGGATTTCGCACTTCGATGTACGGGACGGTGTGTGCGCCGCACTTGTCCCCAACCAGCAACGAGTCACACTGCGTGTGGTTGGTGGCATTCTCAGCACCGGGCATGATTTGGACCTGGCCGCGATAGGTGTTGTTGCCCTGCCCTGCGGAAATACCCTTCGACACGATGGTCGACTTGGTGTTCTTTCCGATGTGGATCATCTTCGTTCCGGTGTCAGCTTGCTGATGGTTGTTCGCAAGCGCCACCGAGAAGAATTCTCCGACGGAGTTGTCCCCACGGAGGATCACACTAGGGTACTTCCAGGTAATCGCAGAACCTGTCTCAACCTGGGTCCAGGAAATCTTGGCGTTTTTGTCGGCCCGTCCACGCTTCGTGACGAAGTTGTAGACACCACCTTCGCCTTCTTTGGTTCCTGGGAACCAGTTCTGGATGGTCGAGTACTTGATCTCGGAATCGTCTAGTGCGACCAACTCAACAACAGCAGCATGCAGTTGGTGAGACTTCCTGAAAGGAGCCGTACAACCTTCCAGGTACGAAACGTAGGCACCTTTATCGGCAACGATCAGCGTTCGCTCGAACTGTCCGGAACCTTCCGTGTTGATTCGGAAGTACGTCATCAGTTCGATCGGGCACTTCACACCGGGCGGGATGTATGCAAATGACCCGTCACTGAACACCGCAGAGTTCAGTGCTGCGTAGAAATTGTCGGTGTGTGGAACGACAGATCCGAGATACTTCTTTACGAGTTCAGGATGTTTTTTTACTGCCTCGTTGAACGAGCAGAAAATAATGCCCAGTTCGGCAAGCTTGTCTTCCATCGTCGTAGCGACTGATACCGAATCAAATACAGCGTCGACAGCCACTCCGGCGAGTTTGGCTCGTTCCTGAAGTGGGATTCCCAACTTCTCGAACGTCTCAAGCATTTCAGGATCGACGTCGTCTAGGCTCTTCGGTGCCTCTTCAGCACCTTTTGGAGCCGCGTAGTAATAAATGTCCTGGAAATCGATCCCCGGGTAGTCGATCATCGCCCAACCAGGCTCACCCTCGGATTCGTTCAATGATTCCCAGTGCTTGAAAGCCTTCAACCGCCACTCAAGCAACCACTCTGGTTCGCCTTTTTTCTCCGAAATGAGTCGAACGATGTCCTCATTTAGACCCTTGGGAGCAAGCTCAGTCTCGACATCTGTAACGAATCCCCATTGATACTCCTGACCCGAAAGGTCAGTCTCGCGAGAAATCGTTTTTTGTGTGGTCAAAGAAGGTTCTCCGATTCAAAAATCGTTGCGAAGTTGGGTTTGAATTCCCTATCGCACCAGCCGTGATTTATGAACGTTTTCACGAAAATTGGATTCAGGAAAATCTATTCCTGACTTAATGGGTAGGCATTATTTTAGGTGCGACTTAAAACACCGTCAACGAAATTCGTAACTACGAAGTGGAACTGGTTCAGACACGAAATTGGCGTAAATGGAGTGCGAATCTCTAGCTTCATTTATGCACATGTCGATCTATTCAGGTGCATTCGGATTTTTCAGGTGAAATTTGCTCGGCATTCGAGCCAAAATATTGAGGGGTAAATCAGTTCGAATGCTATATTCAACTGCTGGTATTTTCTGCCGCCCATCCTGGCAGCCAAATACACTCGATAGTCAGAAGGTTTTAGCGTGGAATACGAAGCAGTTATTGGTCTCGAAACGCACGTCCAATTGAAGACGCGCAGCAAGATGTTCAGCACCTCAAGTGCGGAATATCAGTCGGCAGAACCAAACACGGTAGTCGACGAGGTGAGCATGGCATTGCCAGGAACGCTTCCGGTGGTCAATAAGACAGCTGTTGAGTACGCGATGATGATCGGGATGGCGATCAACTGCAACATTGCTCGCCTGACCAAGTTCGACCGAAAGCAGTACACGTACCCGGACCTCATGAAGGGCTACCAGATAACCCAGTTCGACGAGCCAATTTGCTACGAGGGTTACATTGATCTCCCTATTGAGGACTCAATTCGGGTTCGAATCAATCGAGTACATATGGAAGAAGACGTGGCTCGTCTTGTCCACGTCGAAGGTCCCCAGGGCGGTACTGTTCATTCCCTGATCGACATCAACCGTGCCGGAACACCTCTCATGGAGGTTGTGACCGAGCCAGACATGCACACACCGGAGCAGGTCGAGTCGTACATCAACTCACTGCAGCACATCATCCGATACCTTGGTGTAGGAACAGCCAATATGGAAGAAGGCTCGTTCCGCTGCGATGCGAACGTAAGCGTCCGTCCAAAAGGTTCAACTGAACTTACGACGAAAGTCGAAGTGAAGAACATGAACCGTATTCGGGCTGTGGTACGGGCGATTGAGTATGAAATCGAACGACAAATTTCAGTTATCAAAAATGGTGAGCGCGTAGTCCAGGAAACCCGCGGCTGGGACGACGGAAAGGGAGTAACGACTCCGCAGCGAAGCAAGGAAGAAGCTCACGATTACCGTTACTTCCCTGAGCCAGACATTCCACCGCTGGTAATCAGTGAAGAATGGATCAACGAAACACAGGCAAAAATGCCTGAACTCCCGATCGCACGAAAAGCGCGATTCGAAGACGAGTGGGGATTGAGTGAGTACGACGCGGATCTCCTCACTTCGGTTCGATCCACAGCTGAGTATTTCGAAGATGTTTGCGCAGACCTTAAAGCATCATCTCCCGACGCAAAACAAGCATTTGCAAAGGAAGCTGCAAACTGGCTCAATGGTGAAATGGCACGAATGATGAATAATGCCGAAATCACCGACATGTATAGGACAAACGTACATCCGTCTCAACTGGCATCTCTTGTTGAGAAATTTCGCAAGCGAGAGCTGAACAACAACTCGGCAAAACAGGTATTCGAAGTGATGTTCCGTAAGGGAACCGATCCCAAACAAATCATTGAAGACCTTGGGCTCGGAATGGTTTCAGGCGACGATGCGCTCGGACCTGTAGTTGATGAGGTCATTGCCAATAACGAAAAAGCGGTTGCCGACTACCTGGACGGGAAAGAAGCATCGCTCAAGTACCTCATGGGTCAGGTGATGAGAGCAACTCGCGGACAAGCTGATGCAAAGCAAGCTACTGAGATGATCAAGGAGCGACTCTCCTCAGGTTAGTCGTTGCAAGGTTCACTTAGTTGCAACTGGATGTGTAGCAATACACCTCCAGTGCCACTAACATAGTTACAGAACAATTCGTCCCAAGTACGGGGCTGGAACTTACATGGAAACCACATTTAGCCTATTCCTCATCGTAATCGCGGTCTCGCTTATCGGCGTGTTGCTGCTTCAGGCCCGCGGTTCGGGATCTTCCCTCTTCGGGGAAGCCACAAGCACATTCCGATCACGTCGCGGAGTCGAGCAGTTGCTTTTCAGGGCAACGGTCGTGCTCGCCTTCGTATTCGTCGGAGTTGCTATCGCAAACGTTCGCTTTAGCTAACACTTACTGAAGCGATGTTTTTCAACAGGCGGTTTTTCACCGCCTGTTTTTTGTTAATGCTTTTCGCTCATGCATCCGTTGATCGAGGGCAAATTCGGGTTAACATTGCCGCCGCACATGAACATTCCAATCATTCTCGAAGTTACCGACTCGCTGACAAAAGACGCATCTGTAGTCGGCGGTAAAGCCCAATCCGTTGCTGAGCTCGTCGCTCAAAACGCTCCAGTTCCCGCAGGATTCGTAATCCCGGTTCAGGCATTTCAGTCCTTCATCGAACCGCATCTCGCCGACATTTCGCGAGAGTTAGGAACGGTCGATGCAACTTCCCCCGCGAGTGCATTCGACGCCGGTGACCGCATATGTGAATTACTTTGCAAAGCCCCTATCCCAGCCGAGTTGGAACTCGCTATTGATAAACGTGTTGATGACGGTCGGTATGCGGTTCGATCAACTGCAACAGCAGAGGATTCTGTAACCGCCTCTTTTGCTGGAATCTACGAGAGTTTTCTGGACGGTTACGACGCAAAGTCGGTTGCCAATCGAGTCAAAGACGTCTGGCTGTCCTACTTTTCGGGAAGAGCAATTTCATACCGGGTGATGCAGGGAATCAACCATCTAACAGGCGGCATGGCCGTGCTTGTGATGGAGTTGGTCGACGCCGACGCAGGTGGCGTAGTGTTCACTCGCGATCCCAGGGATGGCAGCGACCAACTCCTAATAAACGTCGCGCTCGGCCTAGGTGAGGGAGTGGTATCGGGTCAAGCTCAGGCTGATTCGTTTAGTCTCGACTCATCCAGTCTGGAAGTTATTCGACGAAACGTTATCGACAAAGAATTGATGTTCGTCACCAATCCAGATGGTGAAACCACGAAAGTCCCTGTACCTGCAGAACAGCGCAGCGAAGCTGCATTGAGTGATGAGAACCTACGGCGGGTTGCCGAGATATCTCTCGAACTGAAAAAGAGAGCGGGTGATGATCGGGATATCGAGTTTGCCGTACGGAATGACGAGGTCTTTGTGTTGCAATCGCGACCAATCACCACTGGTGCGGCACCTCAAGAAGAATTCCCAATTTCATGGGACTCTCCAGAAGAAGAGAAACTCCATTGGGTGACCGGCCGACCCGATCCCTTATTTCCGCTGGTCATCGACTACTCGTTCATGCAAGGTGAGGCCGAAAAACGCTCGGTCGATTTCACCGGCCAGTACATGGGACGTCAGGATCTAAAAAAGATCGTCAATGGCTACCTTTACTCAGCGCCTTCCCCGAGAGACCCGGAAGAACTGAAAAACCGGTTATTCAAACACCACCTCCAGGGTCGACGTTATCTCGAAAAAGGTACGACGTATTTCGATGAGGAAGTAGAGCCCGTACTGCGTTCGAACCTCGCAGCACTCGAACAAGATCGGCCTGCAGACGACACCCCGATCCCCGACCACGTCGCCTATTTGAGACGCGCCATGCGCCTCGCGACTGACCATCAAAATGACTTGCACTGGCGAAGTTGGGCTGGGTTCAAAGAAAAGGATGATCTTGCGAACTTATTCGCTGAGATCACCGGTCGACCGCCTGTTGAATCTTCGGATTTAACACTGGGTATGGAACATATGACCGCCAAGCTCTCTCGCCGGATGAACGCTATCGCCGCACTTGTGAAATCGGACAAATGGCTGAGCGAAAAATTTGCCGAACGCGACTATGACGCGTTGTTCGCACGTGGCAACGGCAACAATCCGGTAGTTCGCAGTTTCCGAACCAGGTTCCGCTCGTTGCTGAAAACCTGGGGACGCAGAAACGGCATCGGTTACGGCACAGCCTGGAAGCCAACTGACCCGACCTGGAACATGCGACCAGACATTCCATTGGACACTATTGGCTCGTTCGTACGACAGGACATCGAGGACGTCGGTCGATCACGAAAACAGCTTCGTCTCAGGCGGGAAACGGCAATTGCCGATGTACGTCGGATAATCGGAAGAGATAAACAACTGCGTAAGAAGTTCGATTTTGAACTCTTCCGGGCATCCAATCACATCAAGATGATGGAAAATCACAATTACCTCATCGAGCAGTGCACGTTCGGCGAGTATCGCGAGGCGATTGACCGCGCCGGCAGAGCTTTGGTGAGTAGCGGATGGCTCGACGAAGCTGATGACATTTTCTACCTGCGGCTGAATCAACTCGACGACGCAGTTGCTGCGAACGATTACAGCGATCTCAGAAGGCTCGTGATTACCGCACGACAGGAGTGGCAAGAAAACTCTAAGTTGGACCGACCTGATTTCATTGGGACCAAACCCGAGGAAAAAGATAAACCTGATGAGGAATTCGTTCGTGGGCTGAGCGAAGACGGTCAGACACTGATTGGCGAACCGTCGTCAGCAGGTCAGTTCACCGGGATTGCCAGAGTCGTGGTTACGCGATCCTCAAAGCCGCCAGACATCAAAAAGGGAGAGGTGCTTGTGACCGATAACACTGGCCCTGACTGGGTTCCGGTGTTCCCGCTAATTGGCGCTCTCGTGTTGGACACAGGGGACAACTTCCAGCATGCATCGCTCATCACACGTGAGTACGGGATACCGTGTGTGATCCAGACAAAAGAAGCGACGACTCACATCAAGGACGGTCAAATGGTGACCGTTGATGGAACCGCTGGAACGGTCAAACTTCGACCCAAGATTTAGATCAGCCTAGTCACGAGTCCAGGTTGTGCTACCAGCACCATCGGCAATTGTGATACCAGCGGCTTGTAGCTTGTCACGAACAGCGTCCGCGTCTGCCCATCGTTTGTCAGCCCGTGCCGAGGCACGTTCTTCAATCAGGGCTTCGATCTCAGCTTCCGAAATTCCAGATTCATCCTGGGGTGGTGCCTCGAGAGTGAAACCGAGAACTTTTGTGATCTCTTTCAGTCCCTCAACCGCGACAGAAACCCCGCGCCCTTCATCATGACCACGGTTAATTTCTCGACAGAGATCAAATATTGCAGCCACCGCCTGAGGAGTACCGAGGTCATCATCCATCGCTTCGATGAATCGAGCTTTGAATGGCTCAAAATCGACCTGACCATTCCCACCGGTTGTATCAAGTTCGGCAGCTAATCTGATTCGGCGCATCGAGCGTTCTGCGTTGACGATTAACTCTTTGTCCAAAAGCGGATTTGTGCGGTAGTGGGTTTGCAAAATCCACAGTCGAATCGCGTCGGAACTGAACTCCTCTAGCGCTGTGTTCACGTTAAACGCGTTGCCAAGGGACTTGCTCATCTCTTGTCCACTTGCGATTCGGAGCATTCCGTTGTGCATCCAGAAACGTGAAAAAGGTACAACGCCGGAAGCAGCTTCGCTTTGTGCGACCTCGTTCTCGTGATGCGGGAACACCAGGTCCAGTCCACCACCGTGAATGTCGATTTGTTCACCTAGGTGCTTGAACGCCATCGCTGAACACTCGATGTGCCATCCAGGTCGTCCTGCTCCCCAGGGTGAATCCCAGCTGGGCTCTTCAGGTTTAACTGCCTTCCAAAGAGCAAAATCCGCAGGATGTTCTTTACCGGAATCACCTTCAACACGCGACTCCTCTGGCATATGGTCGATGTCCTGCCCACTGAGCTTCCCGTAGTCATCTTTTGATTTGACTCGGAAGTACACCGAACCATTGAGTTCATATGCAGATCCGCCTTCAATCAAACGCTCTATCAACTCGATGATTTCAGGCATGTCTTCGGTGGCGCGAGGGTGAACCGTCGCTCGTTTTACGTTCAACCCATCAACGGAGGTAAAGAACGACTTTATGTACCGCTCTGTGATGTCTTCCCACGGTTCGCCATCACGATTCGCCCGATTGATGATCTTGTCATCAACGTCGGTGAAGTTCTGTACTTTTCTGACCCTGTGCCCGCGGTACTCGAGATAACGCGAGAGCACATCAAAAATAATGCTGCTGAGTGCGTGCCCGAGGTGTGAATCGTCGTAAACGGTTACACCGCAGACATACATCTTCACTTCATCACCTGCCGGTGTGAACTCTTCTTTCTTACGAGACAGGGTGCTGTAGAGCTGAATCATTTATTCGTAGTGAGTTTGTTTAGATTCGGTTCAAGGTCGCTACTGCCTGAGCAGCGATTCCATCACCGGCACCTATGGCACCGACATGGTCGGTCGAAGTGACCTTGATGTTTAGTTCTGAGTTTTGGAGTCCATCGATCTGTGAAATCGCAACCGACATTTCGTCTGTATGCGAAGCCAGTCGTGGGCGCTGGGCAATGATCGTAGCATCGACGTGCACCACCATCCATCCTGCTTCCTTCGCTAAACGTGTGGACTCGGCAATAAAGGTTTGAGACGGAATGTCTTTGTACCGGGGATCGGAAGACGGAAAGTTACCTCCAAGATCACCTAGACCAGCGGCTCCCAGAATCGAGCTAGCAATAGCGTGGAGCAGCACGTCACCATCAGAGTGACCATCCAGATGGTGATCAAACTCAATTTCAGTTCCGCCCAATTGCAGTGGTCCCCCTGGAACGAGCTTGTGACCGTCAAACCCAACTCCAAACCGCGCACCACTGGTGTCGGAACTCCCCGATGATGTGACGCCTGATCGTCGTTGGAATATCAAGTTCGCAAGCTGAAGATCTTCAGGTGTGGTTATCTTGATGTTGTCGTTTGAGCCGTCGAATACCGCGACGAGACCACCAATCGATTCGACCATTGAGGCATCATCAGTAACGTCATCGGTAACGATGTCGTGGGCAGCTTTGATCACATCACGTCTGAAAACTTGCGGGGTTTGTACCGACCACAGTTCTGATCGGTCAGGTGTAGAGGTGACAACCCTGTGAGGTGCGGTTTTTATCGTGTCTTTCACCGGCACTGCAGCAATACCAGCACCGACTTTCTCTGCTGCCCTAACGCCACGTTGAACCAATTCGACGTCAATAAATGGTCTGGCACCATCGTGAATCGCCACGAACTCCAGAGCATCGCCACCGTAATCGGAGATTGCGTCCAGTCCGTTTTTAACCGAGTCCTGCCGACGCTCTCCACTTTCAACAACGGCGACTACTTTGTTGAAATCACCCGCAGAAATCTCATTCCGAAAGAATTCTAGGTTCCGTCCGGATGTGACAAAAACAATCCAGCCTACCTCGGGCATTGAATTGAATACAGACACCGAATGAAGCGCTACAGGTACACCGGCAAGATTGGAAATCTGCTTGTCGACTCCTTGCATTCGTGAACTGTTGCCACCGGCTACGATCACGGCTCCCAGGTTTGGTGCTTTTTCGCTCATCCCACCCAACTTTGGATTGAATCGATCCCCCAGAAGCAGGCGTACGCAATTGCCGTCGATTTAATCGCCTTCGCTACGACAACTACTCCAAGGAATTTCTTTATCGGGTACCCAATGCTTCCAGCCGCAATACCAATGATGTCGAACAGTGGGTTTGGCACGACCGAGCCAAAAAACAAAATCAGACCACCTCGCTTTACAAGAGCAGCGCGAACCTTTGGGTAGTATTTGTGCCGTTCAAGTAAAGAACGACCAGAGAGTCCCGCCATGTAGCCGGTCATTTCTCCTAGGGCTTCGGCGGTTGCTGAGATCACGCCGATAAGAAGCGGGTTTAGCCCAAGTGCAGGTGCAGCAGCGACGCACACAGCTGCCGGTCCCGGAACGGGAAGAATTATCGATCCGGCAGCGATGAAGCTAACAATCCAAACTCCACCGTATCCAACATTCTGGGTATTCAGATTCCCTGTACGCCAAAGGATGGATCCAATCAGTGCGAACCCGATAACGAAGGCAAGTAGTCCTAGTCGAATGACCAGGTCTTTGTTCTCGACTAGCCATTTCTGGAATCCGCGAAACTCCGCGTGCTCAATTTCAGCAGCACTCGAATCCGACGATTGGTCCTGTACTTCTGACTGATCAGTCAATGGTTACTAAATGAGGTCGACTATCCATGAGATCGATTCTCGGCACGCGTACGCAAACACAAGAAATTTTACGAACTTACCGATTCCGACCCAAAGCAAGAAACGACTCACAGGGTAACCGAGAGAACCCGCCGCAATACCGCCAATATCGAACAGCGGATTTGGAATTGCAGCGAAAACGAAGAGTGCAAATCCGCCGCGCTTCACAACATAGTCGTGAATTCGCTGGTAGTACTTGGACCGCTGTGCGACACCCTGGCTTCCGTAGCCAGCGAGATAACCGCTCAATTCACCGATTGTCGATCCCGCAGCTCCTGCTAACGCCAACAAGAGAAAATTCAGACCGAATTCTGGCGTGGCTGCCGCACATACGGCGAACAGTCCAGGCACCGGGACAACAACAGCGGCAGAGCCAACGAGATTGACAATGAATGCACCCGTGTAACCGGCCTCTCTTACATCAAGCCAACCTGTCGCCCATGCAATGGTTCCACCAACAACCGAGAACGCGACCACACTCCAGATGATGATCTGGTACGTGCGGCGATGCCGGGCGACGAAATCGCCTATCGCGCTCCGCGTGTCGTGCGATTGATTTTGCTGCGCATCATTAGTCACGGATGCATAGTACGGCAACAATACGCGCCATACGCGAACAGACCGTTCACTTTCGGTAAAGCGAACGGTCTGTTTTTACTCCAGTGGTCTTTGATCTAGACAGATGCCTAAGCCTTTTCCGACGAAGTTGGCTTGGCTTTCTTTGATTCAACCTCACCTTTAGTTAAGAAGGTCAGTTCGTTTTCACCAAGATCAATAAGAATCGTCGAGCCCTCAGTGAATTCACCAGCGAGCAACCGCTTGGAAAGCGGACTTTCAACCTGTCTCTGAATTGCTCGCTTCAACGGTCGTGCACCATACATGCGATCGAATCCAGTCTTCGCAAGCCATGTTTTCGCTTCTTCTGTCAGTTCAATCGTAACTTTCAGATCTTGAACACGTTCCGAAACTTCACCGACGAATTTGTCGACAATCTGTTCGATGTCTTCCTGGGTAAGCGAGTCGAAGACAATGAACTCATCCAATCGGTTCAGGAATTCAGGCCGGAACTGCTGCTTTAGAGCCTCTTCGACGCTCGAACGCAATTGCGCACTCTCGGTCTCTTCACGACTCTGCTTGTTGAATCCAAACGCTTCACGCTTCACATCCGATGACCCAAGGTTGCTCGTCATGATGATGATCGTGTTTCGGAAATCGACGGTTCGACCATGACTATCGGTCAAGCGTCCATCATCCAAAACTTGCAGTAGCGTGTTGAACACGTCGGGGTGGGCCTTCTCTATTTCATCGAACAGGACAACTGAAAATGGTCGACGACGGACGGCTTCGGTTAGATGACCTGCTTCGTCGTATCCTACGTATCCGGGAGGTGCGCCAATCAATTTTGAAACGGTGTGACGTTCCTGGAATTCAGACATGTCGACTCGGATCATGTTGTCTTCGTCATCAAACATGAATTCTGCGAGCGCCCGCGCCAGTTCAGTTTTTCCAACGCCGGTCGGACCAAGAAATATGAAACTACCAATCGGACGTTTCGGATCCTTCAGGCCGGCTCTCGCACGACGAACAGCGTCCGCCAGGGCTTCCACTGCCTGATCTTGTCCGATGACACGAGAATGCAATCGCTCTTCGAGGTTGAGTAGGCGTTCACCCTCTCCTTCGACAAGTCGTGCAACCGGAATACCGGTACGCTCGGCAATCAACGAGGCAATATCCTCGTCAGTTACCGTCTCACGAACCTCGTGGGTTTTGCGCCACTCGCCCAGTGCATCCTGATACTTCTCGTTGAGACGAAGCTTTTCGGCTTTAGCGTTTGCAGCACTTTCATAATCGCTCCGCACGGAAGCCGACTCTTCTTCGTCGTCGAGTCGCTGCAACGATTGCTGCATATCCTTCAAATACGAAGGCATAGACTCGTTTTCGATTCGGTTTTTAGCAGCAGCCTCATCAATGAGATCCACAGCTTTGTCGGGAAGCAATCGGTCGGATATGTAGCGTGCAGAAAGTTGCACAGCAGCATCCAACGCGGATTGCTCAATGGTGAATCCATGGTGCTGTTCATATCTCGGACGTAAGGTTTCGAGCATTTCGATAGCAGTCTCAGTGTCTGGCTCATCTACCCAAACAGGTGAGAATCGACGCTCAAGCGCTGGGTCAGATTCGATGTATCGACGGTACTCATTCGGAGTTGTTGCGCCGATCGTTTGCAGTTCTCCACGTGCAAGTGCTGGTTTCATCATGTTGGATGCATCGAGGGAGCCTTCCCCCGCGCCAGCACCAACAACTGTGTGGATCTCGTCAATAAACAGCACGATTTCGCCAGCAGCTTGACGGATTTCGTCCATGACTGCCTTTAAGCGCTCTTCAAATTCACCCCGGAATTTCGCGCCAGCAACCAGCGATCCCATTTCCAGTGCAATGACACGGCGACCTTGCAAACTCTCTGGCACATCGCCCGAAACTATTCTCTGAGCAAGTCCCTCGGCGATCGCGGTTTTTCCGACACCGGCATCTCCAATCAGAACAGGATTGTTCTTGGTTCGGCGAGTGAGCGTTTGCATCACCCGACGGATTTCGAGATCGCGGCCAATAACAGGATCGAGTTGTCCCTCACGAGCTAGATCGGTCAGATCGACACTGTACTTCGATAAAGCCTGGTACTTACTTTCTGCCCGTGGATCGGTAACCCTTGCAGAACCTCTGACTTCCAGAAGCGCCTGATACAGCCGCTCTTCGGAAATACTTCGAGTGTTGAACAACTCGGCAATCTCACCAGTTGTTTCCTTCGTTAGCGCAACCAGTAAATGATCCGCACCAATTAATTCATCTTTGAGTCGGTCGGCTTCTTGTTTCGCTACTTCAATGGCTGATTGGACACGAGGGGTCGGGTAAATCTGGCTTTGACCAGATCCACCAACTTTCGGCGATTCCTCGAGTTTCGCCATTAACTCTTGCTCAAGGTCCCGAGGATCAATGCCCATCGCCTGCAGTATTTTTGCGGACAAAGAGTTTTCGACTTGTAGTAGCCCGGCAAGCAGGTGTTCAGCATCCCACTGGCTGTGTCGCATCTGCACAACAAGTTGTTGTGATGCGCTTAGTGCGGCCTGGGCCTGCTCTGTGAAATCGTCCTGTCGTAATACCAACTGTTTTCTCCGTTAAACCAAAGTAGACAAGAGCAAACGTTCCTATCCAGGTAGTCGGTTATTTCCTTCTTTCAGTCGGACCAGTTCGACCGTAAGGTCCTCCACCCGGCTCTCCAGCTGATCAATTCGATTCAAAAGCTTCGACATTACTTCGATGCCCGCGAGGTTCAGACCAAATTCTTCTTTCCACCGGAGGATTCGCTGAATCAATTCGACATCTCGGTTTGAATAAAGCCTTGTGCCGCCTCGCGAACGCTGAGGAATTACAAGCTCCCAGCGCTCGTAGTTGCGAAGGGTTTGCTGGTGTACCCCACACATTTGGGCGACCACTCCGATTGCAAAGACAGGGTCGTTGTGTCCCATCGACATGACTATTCGTACCCTGTTACCTGACTCACCTGGCTCAAATTCTTGAGGGTTTCAAAGTGGGATTTTTCCTCCTCCGAGAGAGACTCAGGAAGCTTCACTTTGATCGTGGCGAACAAATCTCCAAACTCTCCCGAATTCATAACGGGCAAACCTTTGCCTTTGATCTTGAAAGACCTCCCGTTTTGAGTTCCTGAAGGAATCTGAAGAGCTATCCGGCCTGTCATGGTCGGGACTTCAACTTCACCGCCAAGAATAGCGTCGAACAATGGAACAACTACTTCAGTTCGCAAATTGCTCCCTTGCCGGGTGAACTTGCTGTGATCCCTAACGCTTACTGTGATCGTGACCTCGCTGTTTGCGTCTGGCCGAACACGAATTTTGCGCCCATCAGGCACGCCGGCTGGAATTTGGACTTCGATCGTTTTCGAGGCTCCCATTCCCCCACCAATGGTTATTCGCCGCGAAGTGCCGTGGTATACCTCATCGAGCGAGACTTGCACTGAGCCCTCGTGACGCATCGCTCCACGTGGTTGTCGGCCCGTGCCGCCAAACATGTCAGCAAATCCACCTCCGCCACCGAATAGATCGCCGAGGTCGAAGCCGAATCCGCCGTTTCCACCACGTCCGGCTCCCATGTTTCGCATCTGATCGGCGTGCTTCCAGTTATCGCCGAACTGGTCGTAGTCCTTTCGGCGTTTTTCATCCCCCAGGACTTCGTATGCCTCATTTACTTTCTTGAACTCAGCCTGCGCTTTTTCGTCGCCTGGATTCACGTCTGGATGAAGCTTGCGTGCGAGTCTGCGGTACGCGGACTTTATGTCCTTGTCCGTGGAATTTCTCGGGACGCCGAGTATGTCGTAGTAGTTATCTGCCATTTAGGTGGGATTGGTCGAAACGAATAAGGAAGCCGTTAAGCGTCAAAACATTGAGATTACTAAAGACGAAGTATAACACATCTGCTATTTATATTTTATTGTTATTTGATAAATTACTTATAAGGTTTCTATACTATATTTGTTAGCTTCAGCGCCACAGCCTTGTAGATCAATAACTGAAAACGTGGCGATTCAAATACGGAGTAATGAAATGGCAATTGAACGATGGCAGCCTTTTGGCGCTTACCGAGATTTCGACGACCTGTTCGCACGATTCTTCGGAAATAAAGTCGCGAGACAGTCCGAGCCTGAGGCATGGAGCATTCCGTTGGATGTCCAGCAAGATGGCGACACTCTCGTTGTCACAGCCTCTATCCCCGGTACCACCAGGGACGACATTGATATAGCAGTTGACGACAACGTGCTGACTATCAAAGCCGAAACTAAGGATGAGTCCAAGACTCAGTCGGACGTTTACTTGCTAAGAGAGCGACGAACCGGTTCTTCCTACCGCGCACTTCGTCTGCCTGAGACAGTCGACTACGAGAATGCCGAGTCTAAATTCAAGGACGGCGTGCTCGAAATCCGGCTTCCGAAACTCGAGTCAAAGAAAGCACGAAAGCTCGAAATTACAGCGGCATAAACGGCTTGACTCGCATTCAACGCCCCGAGGCATTTTCCTGACTCGGGGCTTTTTAGTTGTAAGAAAATGACATTTCGGACTGACGCCTCAGGACCTGAGCGATAATCTTGGTGCGTAGCAATTTACAGCCCCGATGAGTCAAACCGCTTGAGCGCAGAAACCAAAAGTCCAGCCCCATCCCTACCGAGATTCTTCTCGCGCTACCAAGATCGTATTGACACGGCTCTCAGAGATGAGATCGCCGGCTTAGACCCACAGATATACGCAATTCACCGTTACTACATGGGCTGGGAAGAAACAGACGGAACACCTGTCGACGCACCTGCGGGCAAACGCATGCGACCGACCCTCGCTTTACTGGCGGCGGACGCCGTCAACGGTGATCTGGACAAAGCGACTCCGATCGCCACTGCCCTGGAATACGTTCACAACTTTTCGCTTATTCACGACGATCTCGAAGACATGGACCGAGTTCGCCATCACCGACTCACCGTTTGGGCTGTCTGGGGTGAACCAGCAGCAATCGTGTCAGGCAACGCAATGTTGAAAGTTGCCGATTTCGCCGCTAGTAAACTGCGACAGCAAGGTGTTTCGGACCGCATCGCCTTGCTCGCAGAATCAGCACTTACAAGTCATTACCTGAAAATGATGGAAGGCCAATACCTCGATATTTCTTTCGAAAACCTAGGTGCGGTTTCGGTCGACGACTATCTCGACATGATCGAGCGTAAAACCGGTGCCTTGATCGAAGCATCTGTCTACCTCGGAGCACTTGTTGCTGGAGGCTCGGACACCACCGAACAAGAGGCAATCGAGCTCAAAAAAATTGGCTACGAACTAGGGCGGATTTTCCAGATACGGGATGATGTTCTGGGTGTTTGGGGAGGTCAGGAAACTGGAAAACCGGTCGGCGCCGACATTAAGAGGAAAAAGAAAGCATTACCGGCCCTACACGCTATTAATAGTGCGACCGGATCTTCGGCTGAGCGAATATCCGAAATATTCGGGGTCGATGGCGAACTGAGCGAGGAACAAGTTGAAGACGTGCTCAATATCATGGATGAGTTGGGCACCCAGGACTACTGCCAATCGATCGCCGAGCAACGCTGGCAGGAATGCCAGCGCCTCATCGACTCTGCTGACATGCCACCTCACTCCGCAAACGAATTCCTCGAGCTAGGCGAATTCCTATTGGTACGCCAGTCATGATTGTTGCGGTTGGCTCACTACAACGCGAAGTTACCCAGATAACCCGAGCGGGAGATCACACCTCGTTCGGAGCGTTTGAAGATGTTGTTGTCTACAGACCAGAGGAAACCGAACACCCGGCTATTGTTCTTGCTGGATCGGGCATTGACCGCGCACGAAAGGCAACCGAATGGGCAATTGATGAATTCAGCCCCGAGGCAATAGTTTCGTTCGGGTTCTGTAGCGCAACCATAGAAAACCAGGAAGCCGGTGACATTGTGATCGCCGACCAGGTTGTGCTGCTGCCTGGAACTCCGTTTGAATGGACTAAGGAAAACGTCGTGGAACCACACAGCCCTGACCGAGGATTGCTTCTATCGGCCAGAACAGCAGTTGAAACAGGTGGACTCGACCATCACCACGGAAGAATCGTTACGGTTACGAAGTTAACGACGACCGGCGGAACCAAGTCCTGGATAGGAAAGACAATTGACGCGGCGGCGGTGAACACGTCGTCACACGGAGTTGTTTCAGCAGCAACGAAGGCGGGTGTCCCGTGGGTAGCGATAAGCTGCGTACTCGACAGGTTTGACCAACTGGCACCAAAAATTGTCGACCGAGAAGGTGGGGGTCCGAGAGAACGAGGAATTTCCGCTTACGCTCGCCACCTAATCAAGAATCCAGCTGATCTCCCGGAACTGATCAAGTTGAACCGAGCGTCGGCACAGGCAAGTTCGTCTCTTAAGGTATTTTTCGACGAATTCATCAAAGCGATGAACCGGAGCGACCAAGTACCGGCCGCGTGAATCACAAGCTAAATGTCAACGAAATAATCACCAAATCGTTACCAGATGAGATGATTTACTTGCGGGAATAAACGCTATAATTTTCACGTTGTAACAAAACGAGCTGCCATTGATTTCGAATACTGAATAAATGACGCTCGGTCACACGCGTTTTCGACACCAGTTCGTTGGTGTTCGAGTAAAATGAATTAGATTTAAAATATTTCAGTGCCTGTTCGGGCATGATTTGCGGCACTGATAAGTCTGCTTCTGAACGTTTCAGCGGCAGTTACGGGGCTCCCCGGGGGAAATAGCTTGCATTCGGACAGGACACCTGCGATGACCGCGGTTGAAGCTGGTCGGATCAGCGTGTTGAACGGAACCTCTCCGGGGGGACTTTCGACAGGCGCCGAGTACAAGGTCTTCAGCAAGATCGTTCAAGTTGAATCTACCGACGCCCCCGAACTGATTGATTTCACCGATACCGTGCGCGATCTCGTCGCCGAATCTGGCGTAAAAAACGGTCAAGTTTCCATATACAGCACACACACAACGTTCTCAGTAATGATCAACGAGAACGAACCGTTGCTGCTAAAGGACATGGAACACTTCCTGGAACGGTCCGCCCCGAAAGACGCCTACTATGGACACAATGATTTCGAGCTGCGAACTGTGAGCATGCGGCCGAACGAGTGTCCTAACGGACATGCTCATTGCCAGCACATGATTCTCGGAACTTCGGAGATTGTCCCGGTAATTGATGGCAATCCTCTACTTGGAGAGTTCCAGCGCGTGTTCCTGGTTGAACTGGATGAACCGAAACCGCGGCAAGTCGCCGTTCAGGTAATGGGCCTCTAAACAGTTCGATTATCACTTCACGGGGTGAAGAATGACCCAGCCTGACAAACCGGCTGCAGAGTTGCCCCAACCGATAGTACGAGTGCTGTCGGATTCTCCCGAATTTGTTGACGTAGCGTTCGACGAGTGCCAGAAACTCGCTGAGTCGCACTACGAGAATTTTTCGGTCGTAACGCGCCTGGTCCGGAAAGAACTTCGGAAGCACTACTACTCCGTATATGCGTTTTCTCGAGGCGTTGATGATCTCGGAGATGAGTTCCCTGGTAACCGGCTCGCGATGCTGGATCTCTGGGAAGAGCAGCTCAACCTGTGTTACGACGGTGAGCCATCTCATATTTATTTTTCAGCTCTTCAGGCAACGATTCGCGAGTTCGATATTCCTAAGGGCCCGTTCGTAAACCTGATAGAAGCCAACCGGAAGGATCAGGAAGCACAGTCTTACGAAAACATCGACGGCGTATTTGATTATTGTGTGTATTCAGCCAATCCAGTCGGACGCATTCTTCTCTATCTTTCGGGCTACCGAGAACCCTCAGTACAAGAACTGTCGGATAAGACCTGTACCGCGCTGCAGCTCGCAAATTTTTGGCAGGACGTTAGTCGAGATTACGTAATCGGTCGCATTTATGTGCCGCAGGACGAACTGAATCAATTTGGTGTAGCCGAGGCCCAACTTGCGAGTCCGGTTGCGAGTGAATCTTTCAGAAAGCTTCTTCACTTCCAGGTGCAGCGAACGCGCCAAATGTTCCAGGAAGGTTACGCGCTGGTCGACGAGTTAGATGACTCGCTCAAAACCACATTCTCGTTGTTTGTACGTGGTGGTTTGCGAATTCTGAGAGAAATTGAAAAACGCGATTTCGACGTTCTTTCCAAACGCCCGACAGTGTCGAAGTTCGCTAAAATCCAAATTCTCATGAGCACTTTGATCCGCTCGAAGCTCGGTCGAGATCTTGTCCCTGTTTCTGAGTTCAAGTCGAAATCAAAGCGCATCTCCTGAAATGCCGAACCAAACTCGCAGTCAGCAGGAAGTCTCGGCAGCGTATGAGCTGGTCGCTCGGAAGACAAAACAGGCATCGACGAACTTCTATTACGCGTTCAAAACGTTGCCGGAAGAGAAACGAAATGCCGTTTACGCGGGTTACGCGTTTTGCCGCCTCGCCGATGACATCGTCGACGACGAGGAACACGCGCAAACCGCCGAGCTAGACCTCGCGAATCTGAGATCAAAACTGGAACGTGCATACGCTGGCGACGCCGAAGGAGAAATGTGGATCGCGCTAAGCGATGCCGTCCAAAAGTACCCGATCAAAAAGCAGCATTTACTAGATGTAGTGGACGGCTGTGAGATGGATTTGCGTGGCGCTCAGTACGACACGTTTGATGATCTACTGGTCTATTGCCACCGAGTTGCAAGTGCCACCGGTCTGGCGTTGATCGAGGTGTTCGGTTACTCAGATGACACGGCTGTCGAATATGCACTGGATTTGGGCGTTGCTCTTCAACTGACGAATATCCTCAGGGATGTCAGGGAAGATTACGAACGCGGTCGTGTTTACATCCCTCGCGAGGATTTGATTCGATTCAATGTATCGACAGAAGCCCTTGCGCTCGAAAGTCCAACACCTGAATTTAAACAGCTGATGAAATTCCAGGTCGAACGAGCCAGGAAATATCTGCTCTCAGGTTCTCGTGTGATTCAGTACCTCGACCGACGATCCGCCTTATGCCCCAGCGCGATGATGCGTGTGTACAAGGGATTGTTGGATCAGATAGAGAAATCTGATTTCGACGTGCTTGGTAAGCGCCCGAGTCTCTCGAAACTTGAAAAGATCCGCCTGCTGGCAAGTATTTGGGTAAGAAACCAGGTGCTAAGGGTCACTTCCTGATGCAGGTAAAGAAGGTCGCTGTCATTGGTGGCGGGATCGCGGGTCTTGCAGCAGCGGTTCGGCTAACTCAACTCGGCTACCGGGTTTCAGTAATCGAAAAACGGCCATTCCTTGGTGGACGCGCCTACTCATTTACAGACCGTGAAACCGGCTTGGAGATCGACAACGGTCAACATGTCATCGTCGGAGCATGCACCGAGTTCGTTGAGTACATGGAATCCATCGAAGCGTCAGAATCCATCCAGTTCGAGCTGAACCTTAAATTTCCGGTAATTCTCAACAATCGCAAAAGTTGGCTCCAGTCACGATGGTTTCCAGGTGTCCTTGGAAATGTTGCAGGTCTGATTACTTACAAGCACCTCGATTTTTCAGACAGATTGCGGGTTCTGCGAGGTCTATTCAGCATTCGGAGGACGAACACTCAACGATCAGACGAATTCGACCAGATCACATTCACAGACTGGTTGAGGAATCATGGGCAAAACGATCGAACCATTGAAAACTTTTGGAACCTGATCGTTTTGCCAGCACTCAATGACGACATAGGGGCTGTAAGTGCAGAAATCGGAATCGAGTTATTCAAAGTTGCTCTCCTAGGATCAACCGAAAATCCAGCGTTAGGACTCCCACTTGACCCACTGTCTGAGCTGGTTGGAAATAAAGCTCGAACGTTTCTTGAAAGTAAAAAAGCCCAGTTTCTTCTGGACTCAGATGTCACAGATTTGCTCATTGAGAACGGAAAAATTTCAGGAGTTGTTCTCGCTAACGGTAACGTAGTGAGAGCAGATGCAACAGTAGCGGCAGTTCCCGCTGATGCATTGGCCGATTTACTCCCAACGAGCGATTCGGATGAAGAAGATTTCTTTACTCCAGCAGCACAAATTGACACAGCACCAATAGTCGCTGTTCACATTTGGTACGACCGAACGGTGATGGATGAAAAACTCGTCGCAGTGCTCAATAGTCCTCTCCAGTGGGTATTCGACGACAGCGCCATAAAAAATTCGACTGATTCAAGTCGTCACGTTGTCATATCGTTGAGCGGTGCGTGGCAATGGCGGCACCGTTCTAAGTCGGAAATCAGGGAAATATTCGAACAAGAAATGCGGAACGTGTTCCCAAAAGCCAGGACCGCAACAATCGAAAACTTTGCGGTCGTAAAAATGGCAGAGGCGACTTTTAGGGTCACTCCCGGAATCACAGCGAACCGACTCAGTCAAAGAACTCCCCTACCCGGTCTTTATCTTGCTGGTGACTGGACCGACACCGGTTGGCCATCAACGATGGAATCAGCGGTTAGGAGTGGTAATCTCGCGGCGAAATACATCGACGAAGATTTGGCGAGTTCACCCCAATGAAAGTCCTCATCATCGCCCCATTCACCACGCAAGCTCTTGAGCAACTAAGTCAAAGTTACGAGATAACTCACGAGAGCTGGCTACCAGACGGCGTTTTGCAAGACCCAATCGATCTTGGGAATCGTCTGAACGACGAGAATTTTCAGGCGCTTGTCGTCGAAGGCGACTTCGTTTTGAAAGAAACATTGGACCTCGCACCGAGGCTAGCTCTTGTGGGAGTGTGTCGAGGAACCACAAGCGACATCGATCTTGAAGCGGCAACTGCTCACGGTATCCGTGTCGTAAACACACCGGGACGAAATACCCACGCGGTTGCTGAAGAAACAATCGGCCTTGTCTATGCTCTAGGCAAACGAATCGCTGAGAGTAATTCCTACGTTCAATCAGGCGAGTGGGCCTCTCCCCTCAGTGCGTACAACAATCTTCGGTCAACCGAAATTAGCAACAAAGTTCTTGGAATCGTAGGATTCGGAGACATAGGTCGCTCCGTTGCCTCCATTGCCAACGCGATCGGGATGAACGTACTCACCTACGACCCGAATGTGCTGCCATAAGAGACCGAACGAAACGAGGCAATCTGATCCGAACTAGATTTTTTGCTTGAATCAGCAGATTTCGTCTCAATCCACATAGGAACCCGGGCACCGGACGATCCCCTGTTCGATGCTGAATTTTTGTCGAAAATGAAAAGCTCCGCATTTTTGACTAACACGTCGACACCTGATGCGGTCGATCATCGCGCACTTGCTGCTGCGGTGAAGCAGAGACAAATATCTGGAGCTGCAGTTGATGTCCACCCGACTCATCCGCTTGAGCCGAAGTCGCCGTTACTGGGACTCTAGAACGTGATACTCACTCCCCACATTGCTGGTGCCACCGCTATTTCTAAAGCTCTTGATCCTTACCACCTGGAAATTGCGCCTTCAATCAAAGTCAAACCCCTCTGGCATCAGTATGATTCAGTACCCCTGGCTCGCCTCTAACGAGAAGGCAGAATCCGAACGCGGATGGAGTCCTAGATATTCATCCAGGGAAGCCATTAAGTCCTGGGTAGATCACTGATTCCCCTGTGAGTCACCTCCCATGACTGATGCCAAATATCCTCACAAAAATTTGAGATTGGAACAGTGCGGAATCCATCTGATTGTTCGATACAATTCGATAGAGGAGATTTAAGTTCGGGGGCTGACCACCCGTACAGTTCGCCGTTCCAACTACAGCGTATTCATGCCGATAGATGAATTTGATCAGATTGATCGCGAGATCATGAACATTATTCAGGCCGAGTTTCCGCTTGTGCCTGAACCATACAAAGCCATTGCCGAACAACTTGGCATGACAGAACAGGATGTTCTCGACCGCCTTGCCGTACTTCGCAGAAAGAACGTGGTACGACAGATCGGGGCAATATTTGACACCAGGAAGCTCAAGTACCAGTCGATGCTGGTTGCCATGCGCTTCCCGGACGAACGGCTTGATGACGCAGCACGATTCCTGAATCGTCACCCTGGAATTTCTCACAACTACGAGCGAGATGGTTATTTCAATCTCTGGTTCACGATTGCAGTCCCGCCAGACCGTTCATTAGATGACGAAGTAACCAAACTCGGCAAACTCACAGGCGCTGAATCAACCCGCCTACTCCCGACAATTCGATTCTTCAAAATTGGCGTGAACTTCGACATGGTCAAAGGTAAATCGAGTGCCACTGAGGGTTACCGACCTGAAGACCAGGGGACTACCAGCACCACGTCACCTGAAGTCACACAGGATCTAATTGACTACATCAAAGTCATGCAGGAAGACCTCGAACCGGTATCCCGTCCGTTCGACGCGATGGCATCCGAGCTCGGCATGACCGTGCAAGAGATGTTCGATAAAGCCGAGAAACTCACCGAGAGCAAGATCATGCGTCGGTACTCGGCTGTATTGCACCACCGACGTGCAGGCTTCTCCTCAAACGCAATGATTGTCTGGAAGGTTCCAGAGGGCAAGGAGGAAGAAGTTGGCGACATCATGGCTCGCCATCCTGCAGTAACCCACTGCTACCAGCGACCTACGTATGAGGACTGGCCGTACTCCCACTTCACGATGGTTCACGGAACCTCGAAAGAAGAGTGCGAGCAGTTCGCAGATGAAATCGCTGAATCCACCGGACTTTCAGACCGTCAACTTGTATACAGCTTGCGTGAATACAAGAAAACACGCGTCCGGTACTTCGTCGAAGATGAATTCATCGTCGATGAACTTCAACCAATCGTCTAAATAAATTAGCCAACATCACGCACCCAAACAGATCGGAGATCACGTTGCCGCGATATTACGGTATTTACCTCGATGTTCAGGACCGCCTCGGAATCGTATTCGGAGGAGACGCTCATGAAGGTGAGCGCAAAGTCAAGTATCTTCTAGAATGCGGTTCGAATGTAAAGCTCTTTAGCCCGGACGATGAAATCTCCCCTGCCTTGCGTGAACTCGCTGACAAGGGAGAGATTGAGTGGGTTGACCGTAAATACCAGCCAGGCGACCTCGCCGGTGGTTGGGTTGTAATCGTTGCCGACACCTCGTCGATGGAGACAAACGAAGCAATTTCAAAGGAAGCCGCTGAGCGAAACATCCTGCTCAATGTGATGGACGTTACTCCACTTTGTAATTGGATTGCGCCAGCCCTCATTCAAAGAAATGACGTAACCGTTTCTGTGTCTACTGCGGGCACTAGCCCCGCGCTCGCTCGAAGGCTCAGAGAAGAAATGTCTGCTGATAGCTGTAATTGTTTGCGCTGGGCTAATGTGGGTCCGATTTTAAGAGACGCGAGAATAAAAATACGTGCCGAAGGAATAGTGTGCTGTCCAGAGAAGTGGCAGGATTTTATGACTGCGGAATGGCTGGAAGCAGCGGAATCAGGTGCCGCCGGAGTCGCACAGGACAAATTGGTGAACGGCATCCGGAGCATCGCGTGTGAATCTTGTGCGCCTCATGGTTCATGCCAGAGAATCGAAACGCCTCTGCCCGAGCACTAAATCAGGCGTCCTATCGAAGCTGATTGAATAGAGTGAAACCAAAAATCCGAGTAGGCACACGTGGGAGCGACCTTGCCCTGGCGCAAACGGGGCACGTCGTTGACGCTTTAAGCGAGCTTAATCCGGGCGTCGAATTTGAAGTGGTCGTGGTCAAAACGACCGGTGACAAAGACCAGCGCCAGAACATCGAAACCCTCGGCGTCGGCGTGTTCGTTCGTGAACTCGAAGCCGCACTTCTCGACGGTAGGGTCGATCTTGCTGTCCACAGTTTGAAGGACATGCCGTCGACTCTCCCGTCGGAGTTCAAGCTCGCTGCGGTACCGCCACGAGAGGATCCTCGGGATGCGATCATTAGCCGCTCGGGTGATTCCCTGGAAGATTTACCTGCCGGCTCACGCGTGGCTACAGGAAGTGCACGCAGAAAAGCATTGATCAAGTCAATACGACCGGATCTCGAAGTGGAATCACTCCGAGGTAATGTTCCAACCAGGCTTGCAAAGCTTGATGAAGACGGTGGACCTGACGCCGTAATCCTCGCGACCGCCGGTCTCAACCGCCTGGGCATATCAGAAAAAATATCTGCCCATTTGCCGTGCATGGAATTCGTCGCGGCCGTTGGTCAGGGAGCGCTTACAATTGAAGTTCGCGCCGATGATGACGCAACCTTTGAAATCGCGAACAAACTCGATGATGCTGAAACTCACGCTGCGGTCAGCGCAGAACGGGCGTTTCTCGATGTCGTTGGCGGGGGATGTTCCGCACCTGTCTCCGCGCACGCAAGAATCACCGACGGACGGATTGAAATCTCCGGCTTTGCATCTACCCATGGCGGTTCCAAAGCGATACGTGAACGCATCTCAGGAAACGCCAGCGATGCCATTGAGCTCGGTAAAAAACTGGGCGAATCATATGTAAAACAAGGCGCCAGGGAGCTGGTTGCCGAGAAGGTCGGTTAACTAGATGGCTTCTACTGGCTCTGGAGTAGGCAAGGTTTACCTCGTTGGTGCTGGACCGGGTGATCCCGGACTCATCACCGTGAAGGGACTTGAAAGCCTTCGCAGTGCGGACGCTGTTGTCTACGACCGACTTGCATCTCCTCGGCTTTTGCTCGAAGCACGACCCGACGCGGAAATGTATGACGCGGGAAAAGGTCGAGATGATCACCGCATGACCCAGACCGAGATCAATGAACTTCTCGTGGAACTGGGCTCGGCAGGAAAGACGGTGTGCCGACTAAAAGGTGGAGATCCGTTCATTTTCGGACGAGGTGGTGAAGAAGCGATCGACCTTGCTGCTGCCGGTATCCCATGGGAAGTTGTTCCCGGAATCTCGTCCACCATCGCTGCCCCTGCTTACGCTGGGATCCCTGTGACTCAACGTGGCATGTCGACCTCGGTAACCATCGTTACCGGAAGCGAAGACCCAAACAAACCCGATTCAAATATCAACTGGGATGCCCTTGCAACGATCACCGGCACACTGGTGTTCGTTATGGGCTGGAAGAGCATGAACGATATCGTTGCAGCGCTTACCAGTCGAGGTGTACCAAACGACCGCCCGGCAGCACTTGTTCAATGGGGAACCACCCCACGACAAAACACGGTGACTGGTCCCATAAGCGAAATTGTCGAGCGGGGCGTGGAAGCCGGTATTTCTGCACCAGTCGCTCTTGTCGTTGGTGAAGTGACGGGCTTGCGAGAAGCGCTCGCTTGGTTCGACAACCGCCCACTCTTCGGAAAGCGAGTGATCGTCACCAGGGCACGCTCGCAAGCTAGCAGGCTCGTGGCCCAGCTTGAAGACCTCGGTGCTGAAGTCCTTGAGTTCCCGACAATAGAGATAGTTCCGGTTGAAGACCCTCGACCTCTCGATGAAGCCCTCAAAAATATTGATAAGTACGACTGGTTGATGTTCACCAGTTCCAACGCCGTTCATGGTCTTGCAGCACGGATGGACGCACTTGGCATCGACTCACGATCCCTGGCGCATTTGAAATTTGGAGTAAATGGTCCGTCAACAGCTCGTGCTCTGGGTGAAATTGGTATAAAGCCAGACGCGATTCCGAACGAGTACCTCGCAAGTGCAATGATTGATCTACTCAACGAACGAGAAATCACGCCCAGGAACGTGCTGTTTCCACGATCAAGCATTGGTCGAGAAACCCTTGCAAACGGATTGCGCGACATGGGAGCCAACGTTGACGAAATCGTTGCTTACTCGACTCAATCCCCCGCCAATACCGGTGAACACATCCGAGCGGCGTACGAACAAGGTGTTGACTACACAACCTTCACGAGCTCATCCACAGCACGAAACATGGTCGAGCTTCTCGGGGGTAGCCCTGATTTGATCAACACGAGTAGAACTGTGATCATCGGGCCAATCACTGCCGATACAGTAAAAGAGCTCGACATAAACATTGATGTAATGTCTCCTGAGCAGTCCATTGCAGGAATCATTGAAGCTATTAAAGCGGATGTTGGTTAGGTAACCGATATGACCCAGGACCAATTTCAAAACTTACGCCGACTCCGTCGAAACCCGACGTTGCGCGACATGCTGAATGAGAACCGTCTTTCTGCTTCAGAATTCATTTACCCGCTGTTCGTCGTGAACGGATCAGGAGTTCGAACTCCGATCGAGCCTATGCCGGGTATCGACCAAATGTCGGTAGACATTGCCATCGAGGAAACGCTGCGTGCTGCTGAAGCCGGGGTGAAATCAGTGCTGCTGTTTGGTATTCCCGATGAAAAGGACTCCACTGGTTCAAAGTCGAGCGACCCAGATGAAGCCGTTCAAAGAGCAGTCTCAGAGATCAAAAAGGCGTCGCCAGACACTTATGTGATCACTGACGTTTGCCTTTGCGAATACACCGATCACGGTCACTGCGGGATCATCACGAACAACGATGTCGATAACGATGCGACGTTGCCTCTGCTTGCCCAAACAGCTGTTTCTCATGCAAATGCCGGGGCAGACATGGTTGCTCCGTCAGCAATGATGGATGGACAGATATCAGCGATCCGACTCGGACTGAACGAGTCGGGATACGGCGATATGCCGATCATGGGATACTCAGCGAAGTACGCTTCGGCGTTTTACGGTCCGTTCCGAATCGCAGCGGAATCAGCGCCCCAATTCGGTGACAGACGTACCTACCAAATGGCTCCGACTCAAGGTCGTGAAGCAATGCGAGAGGTCGAAGCAGACCTCGATGAGGGTGCTGACCTGATTATGGTTAAACCGGCGTTGGCTTACCTAGACGTCATCAAAGAAACGTCGATGCGGTTCGACATCCCGGTTGCCGCTTACAACGTCAGTGGTGAGTACTCTATGGTTGCCGCCGCCGGAGCCGCAGGTTGGTTAGAGCGAGAGCGGGCAATGCTCGAAGTTTTGACTTCGATAAAACGCGCCGGCGCTGACCTGATAATCACCTACAGTGCGATCGAAGCCGCAAAGTTAATCTCGAAGGGTTAACACCCAGCATGTAATTCTTAACTGCACCGAGTTGGCTAAAACTCGCAAGTGTTTCAACGCGCACTAAATCTTGGGCAACACGAAAATTCCTTGCGTAAGAATCATTGGTTTGGCGTACGACGAATTCGTTTCAAGCCCTCCGCGGGATTTTGATCGTTCGTATGGTGCGCAAGGAGAATACATCGAACAAGCGAGTTAGTTTCCTCCAAGAATTTGCGAGGATTCGCTGCTGAATTTATAGCCACATTCATTTTTGTGTTTGTTGGAATTGGAGCTATGGGTCCAGCTATCGGAGCTGGTATCACTCTCGTAAATCCGATTGATGGAGCCGGACTCTTGATCCTTTCACTTGGACATGGAGTTGGATTCTTCCTTGGGATTGTGCTCGTCGCACGGATTACCGGTGCTCACCTTAATCCCGCTATCACGATTGCTGCGATCGTGTCCGGCAACACCGGCCTGATACGAGGATTAACCTTCATCGTTGCGCAGGTTGCCGGAGCGGTCGTTGCTTCACTCTTGCTGGACCAATTCGTTTGGGGAATCGGTGAACTCGGAGTTCTCGGACTCGCAGTGGATACGGCTGATAGTCTTGTAATCGAAGTGATTCTTGCTTTCGTGCTTGTATTTGCGGTTTTTGCGACCGCTTTCGACAAGCGAGGAAACACGAACTAGGCACCTCTGGCGATTGGTCTGGTAGTTTTTGTCGGATACCTGGTTGGAGCAACTCTCACCGGAGCATCAATGAATCCCGCTCGATCTTTCGGTCCAGCTCTCGTTCATGGCATCTGGGATGACCAGTGGCTCTACTGGGTCGCACCCATAATCGGTGGTATCTCAGCGGCAGTGTTCTATGTACTGGTTTTCGGATCTGATGAAGATCATGACAAGCTCGGGACCATCAACATGGGCACGAGCGACGAATAAATAACCATCGTTGTGCGATACGAAACAGCCCTGGATCACTCCAGCGCTATGTTACTTAACCAGCACTCTCGATCTGATCGCTGATCGACGAATCACGCCAAACTTTCGACTATCAGTCGAATACGCCCGGTTATCACCGAGAACTACGTACTCGTCATCCCTGAGCCACCAGGAATAGCTTTTGTCATCATCGGGACAAGATGCGTGTGGTTCCGAGATGAGATTCCCGTTCACTGTGAGGTTCCCGTTTGTCAGCTCGACTTCCTCTCCGGGTAGTCCAACAACTCGCTTGATGGTCCAGTGACCTGCTTGCTCCGGATCTTCAATGCGAACTACATCGAAGCGTCTCGGGTGGTTTTTACGCTGCCCTGCTTTGTTCTCGAGAACCCACGATTTTTCAGAAATAGTCGGTTCCATGCTCCGTCCCGTGACACGTGTAAGTTGCACAGATAACAGCTCAATCAGCAGGTTTAATAATCGTTGAATCAAATGTCGTGGGTGGTTCGTGATAAATTTGTCGGGCTAATTTACAGCGGAGGCCTGGCACCCGGCGTGGCACCCAGAATTTTCCGCCAGAGCTGCGCACCAGAAGGTGCACTTTCAGGAGAATACTAATGTTCCGAACTATTTCAAGAATTGCAGATCGAGTTCTCCCAATCGGTGTAGCCGATGCTCACTGCGATATTCCTTGTGGAATCTACGACCCACGAGATGCCATCCAGGCTGCTCAGACCGTGATTCGAATGACCGAACTCATCGAGGGGCTAGGCGCTCCATCCAGCGTTCAGGACCACAACTCTTTCGCCCGATACGTTGCAGTCAAAGAAGAGCACGCCAAGAAAGCCAAGGACGACATCCTCGTTATCTGGACCGACTACTTCAAGCCTGAGCACCTGGCAGCACACCCGGACCTTCACACCAAGGTTTGGGAAGCATGCAAGCTCGGCTCGCAGGTTAAGCAGCACGTCGACATGGATGCAGCAGTGAAGTTTAAGGCCGCCCTCGAAGAGATCGGCGAAATCTTCGCAGACACCAAGAAATAATCGACTTCTAAACGCAATTCAGGAGCAGGTTTCGACCTGCTCCTTTTTGTTTAACCGTTGCTATGCTGCGCCCGCGCACCCGGCCGCTGCGAATATGTAATCCTAAGGAACCTGTCCATTGCACATCTACGAGCTAGACACCCCATCCGTCGTTATTGATGTCGACGTTCTGGAGAAGAACATCCAGACAATGGCTGTTCATTGCAAGTCTGTCGGAATTACTCTCAGAGGTCACACTAAGAGCCACAAGAATCCTGAAATAGCAAAAATGCAGGTGGCTGCCGGATCGCAGGGAATCGTGTGCCAGAAACTTGGCGATGCCGAAAACATGGTTCGAGCCGGACTCGACAACATCTTGATGACTTACAACATCGTGGGGCGACACAAGGTCAGGCGACTTTCTGAATTGGCGCGTCAGGCAAAAATGACCGTAACTGTCGATTCACTGGCAATAGCACAGGGGATTTCCGCGCAGGCAGCACAGGACGGTGTGACGGTCGGCGTTCTTGTTGAAATCGACAGCGGTGGAGGACGGACCGGTGTTCAATCACCAGCTGCAGCGGAAGAGCTAGGCAAACAGGTTTCGAAATTACCTGGACTGGAACTGCGCGGTCTGATGACCTACCCGAGTTTCATTGAGTCAAAGGCAATTACTGACGAAGCCATCCAACGATTCAAAGACGCTGGACTCCCGCTCGATATCATAAGTGGTGGTGGAACAGGGCACGAGCAGCAGTCGAAAGACCTCGGATTTACTGAGCATCGAAGCGGATCGTACGTGTACGAAGGGCTCAGCCGAATAAAAGGCCGTGGTGACGGCAGCGATCTCTCGCCGGATCGATGTCCGTTACGCGTCGTGACCACAATCGTCAGTGTGCCGACAAATGACAGGCTAATAATCGACGCGGGTATGAAAACCTTCAGGTTGTTCCCTGATATGCCGTACGGCTACATCATCGAAGATCCTTCACTGAAGTTTTCAGGAATGTCTGTCGAACACGGACACATTGACTCTTCAGGTTCCGCAAATACTTACTCCGTTGGTGACAAACTCACTGTGATTCCGACCTACCAGGAAGGTGTAACGAACCTACACGACGAAATCGTATGGATGCGAAATAACGAGGTAGAGCGAGTTTGGAGAAACGAAGGTCGCGGCAAAGTTAAATAAAAAAAGAGTCGGAGCGCTACTCCGACTCAATTTGTCTTAGTTCCATGGGTACTTATTTCTTGAAAAACCCGACGTCGTCGGAAATGTATTCCTCGCGAATTGGCGACCAAATATCCAGGGCGACACAGCCGTTCTCGGTGGCGAGCACGCGATGCGGAACATTGCCCGGGATGACGTAATGGTCACCTGCCTCTAGCAACTGTTCATCGTCACCAACGTAGAACCATGCCGCGCCTTCAAGCACCCGACCGCACTGCTCGTGCGGGTGATCATGCTTGGGTACCTCGGTGTTCGGCTCTATGTCGATGATGCCCATCATTATTTTCTCGCCCCAGATCAGGCGAGCGAACACCCCGGGTAGTAGCTCTCGCTTCTCGACATCGTTCTCGCTGTAGAAGTACTGGTCAGGCAGCATTTTAGTTACCCGTGAGATCCCAGTTTTCGGTTGATTGCAGCCTCGGCTACCGGGCTGATAATCTGCTCGATGTCGATATTCACAAGCGCAGGTCCGTCGTAGGCAAATGCACGACCAATCGCACCTTCAAGGTCTTCTGCACGAGTAACGTGCTCACCGTGTGCACCAAGTCCTTGTGCCATCACGTCGTAGCGAGTTGGCAGGAGATCGGTCCATACAGGACGTCCGTACAAACCCTTCTGGATCTGCCAGTCGATGCCCCATATCGAGTTGTTTCCGATGAACATTTTTACCGGCAGGTTGTGTCGAACCATCGTGTCAATTTCCATGCCGTTGAAGCCAATCGAGCCATCACCGTTAGCGAGTACGACTTTCTTCCCGGGCAGCGCCACCTGTGCCCCAAGGGCATAAGGCAGAGCAACGCCGATCATTCCAAAGCTCGAGACGTTGTGGAATCGGTATGGTGCATCACGCCTGATAGAAGCTCGCAGGAAGTGACAGTAGTCGCCACCGTCGAAAGTTACGTGAGTGTCATCGTCGATGAACTTCTGCAACGTGTTTGATACGTGCATCGGATGCATCGGGTTTTCGACTTTGCCAAGTGCTTCGAGATCGCTGAGCCACTGTTCGTGAGTTGATCGAATTGCGGCAATCCACTCCGTCGGTTCGTTCCAGGATTTCTTCGACGCTGAATCAGCAAGCTGAGTAACAATCGGCCCCACATCGCCAACAATTCCGACCGCAGCAGTCCGGGCCCGTGCGACCTGCGCAGGTGAAGGGTCAACAACGATGAACTTCGTGCTCTCGCCAAATGGGGGTGTTCCGCCGAATCCGAGCGTGTAGTCAAGCTTCTTACCCAACATCAGCACTACATCCGCATCTCGTACGTGTTGGACAGCCGGGTTTAGCGGTTGGTATCCGAGACCCATCGAATAGTCATGTGAGTCTGGGATAAGCGCCCGTGCAGAGTCCTCCGATACAAACGGAATCTTCATTGTTTCTACAAGGCGTTGGACTTCAGAAGGCTCAGCCGTAGCTCCGGCTGACGAACCAGCGAAAATAATTGGCCGCTGTGCCGAGTTCAAAATCTCAATCGCTCGGTCAACCTGAGCAGGATCGCCAAGCACCTGAAGCGGTGTGCCGTACTCATTTGGTGCGTACCGAGCTGCTTCCGCATCGTCTACTTCAGCAGACTGAAAGTCATGTGGGATCGTCAGGTGTACCGGTCCTTGTCGCCCGCTCAGGGCCGTTCGGAAAGCAAGTGCAACATATTCCGGGATTCGTGCAGGGCTTGGTACCTGCCACGCGCCCTTTGTAATCGGCGCTGCAGCCCCTACCTGATCGAACTCTTGCATCGCGCCTCTGCCGAGATTTGGCGACTCGGCAGAACCAGAAATGTTGATGAGAGGTGCTTCTGAGTGAAGGGCGTTCGCCAGCGCTGGAAGTGCGTTGGCGTGACCAGGTGTGGTCGAGAGCATTACAGCTCCCCGGCGCAATATGCGGGAATAGGAATCAGCGGCATGTGCTGCTCCAGACTCGTGCCTGAAATCGATCATTCGCAGTGGCGCGTCGAACATCTGGTCGAGCATGTGCAGGATATGGTCTCCCGCTATACCAAATACGGTGTCGACCCCTTCTGCACGAAGGGCACGAATTAGTAGATCACTTCCGGTCGTTTTAGCCATGGCTGTTGAAGTTTCCTAATCAGCGCTCAAACGTTCGGAGCGCACATTCGTTTAGAGGTTAGAAAGATTAGCACCGCTGCGAATCGATTCACGTCGAAATCGCAGCGGTTTGCGGCTGCTAGTGAATTTATTCGTGCTGAAGCAGGGTCATGAACTCGGTAACGGGCATCCCGTATAGCTCACTCGAGTCCTTGAACAGAGTTTCTAGATCGACAGCGGAACCACCACCGAATCTTCCGCTCATGTTGTTCACAAATTTCTGTTCCAAAAGCGGTTTGGACTCATCCCTACGGAACTTGTGACCAATCGGGTAATCGACTGAAACCTTCGTAGTTGATGTCCCATCAGCAAACACAACTTGAACGGCATTTCCGATCGAGCGCTTGTCCGGATCCAAATATTCCTCGGTAAATCGAGGCTCGTGCTCCATGCGCATCAAGTCACGCAAGCGGTCGATCTCGGGGTTGGCAGCGGCCTCATCCTCATAATCGTCTGCTGTTAGATCACCCTTCAAAAGACCAACCGCAGTCATGTACTGAATGCAGTGATCTCGATCTGCCGGATTATTGAGTGGTCCGGTTTTATCGATGATCCGCAGTGCACTTTCCTGGGTGCGAACAACGATCTCTTTGATCTCATCGAGTCTGCTGCTAACTTCCGGATGTAGTTGGAAAGCTGCCTCTACCGCAGTTTGAGCATGGAACTCTGCTGGGAACGAAACTTTGAACAGAATGTTTTCCATCACGTACGAGCCAAGCTGCCGTTCAAGCGTGATTTCGTCACCTTTGAACCACACGTTCTGGAATCCCCAGCCAGATGCTGTGAGAGCCGATGCGTAGCCCATTTCGCCTGCGACGGCGTTTAGTGCGAATCTCACGCCGCGAGATGCGGCATCACCAGCAGCCCAGGACTTGCGAGAACCAGTGTTCGGAGCGTGGCGATAGGTTCTCAACGTTGCGTCGAGCCATGCGTTTGATACAGCACTCTCGACCTGCTGAACCGTCCCACCCAACATCGCTGTGGAAACTGCAGCGGACGCTACTTTCACCAACAGGACATGGTCGATGCCAACTCTGTTGAACGAATTCTGAAGCGCAAGCACACCTTGAATTTCGTACGCCTTGATTGCGTAGTCCAGCACTTCTCGTACGGTGAATTGCTTACCTTCGAATAGTTCTGGATTTCGACTCACATAATCGGCAACAGCAAGAATTGACCCGAAGTTGTCAGAAGGGTGTCCCCATTCGGCAGCCAACCACGTGTCATTGAAATCAAGCCATCTGATCAAAGCCCCGATATCGAAAGCAGCTTTGACGGGGTCGAGTTCAAACTCAGTACCAGGTACGCGAGAGCCGCCAGGAACTTTCGTTCCAGCGACAACGGGACCGAGTAGCTTTGTACAAGCCGGGTAATCGAGTGCCAGTACAGCACAGCCAATCGAGTCCATCAAACAAAGTCGTGCCGTGTCGAGTGCCAGTTCTGATTCTGGCTGGTATTCGACGGCGTATTTAGAGATTTCTCGTATGACCGAGTCAGTGCTTGATCCGATCACGAACGATCTCCAATCGCAACATATGGTCTTACGTCGGGTCCTGTGTAGTCGGCCAACGGTCTTATCAGTCGATTGTCGTTTCGCTGCTCGATGATATGGGCGATCCATCCCGACGTCCTGGCGATTACGAACACCGGAGTAAACATTGACGTCGGTATACCGCACATGTGGTACGCCGTCGCAGCGTAGAAATCGAGATTCGGGTGCATTCCTTTTTCTCGCATCATCACGGTCTCAATCCGATCAGAAATATCGTAGTAAGACGTGTTGCCTGCAGCCTCGGAAAGCTGTCTTGCCAGTTCTTTGACGATCGGTGAACGCGGATCTCCGTTTTTGTACACCCGGTGACCGAATCCCATGATCAGTCGACGAGCTTCGAGCATATGAAGGATCGACTTTTCAGCATCCTGCGGAGAGTCGAATGACGACACAAGCTCCATGGCCGCTTCATTTGCACCACCATGCAATGGTCCCCGCAAAGCCCCTATTGCTCCCGCAATAGCCGAGTACGTATCCGCAAGAGTTGATGTGATGACTCGCGCAGTGAACGTGGATGCGTTGAATTCGTGTTCAGCGTAAAGAATAAGTGTCTTATCCAGCGCATCACGCTTTGCCGGATCGACCGCCTTGCCTGACAGGATGTTCAGGAAGTGTCCTGCGACAGTGGACTCGTCTGAATCAGTCTCGATCCGTTCTCCTCGTCGGTGATATCGATACCAGTACGCCAACATTGAACCGAAACACGCGATGAGTCTGTCACCGACCGTAGCTCCGTTCCGACCACCTTCGCCTTCGGGCTCGAGCGTGCCTAACAACGAAGTACCCGACCGCAAGACATCCATTGGATGGGCAGAACCAGGAATTGACTCCAGCAACGTTTTCAAGGCATCTGGTAGCGACCGCAGGCCCGTAAGTTTGGTCTTGTAGGCGTCGAGCTCAGCTTGATTCGGTAGCTTCCCGTAAATGAGTAGATAAGCGACTTCTTCAAACGTCGAGTTTTCGGCAAGATCAGTGATTGTGTAGCCGCGGTAGGTGAGACCAATGCCCTCTTTACCTACGGTGCAGATCCCAGACGAACCGGCTGTAATTCCACTAAGTCCAGCGGTGGTCATTGAATTCCTTTTCTTTCGCTCATATTGCGATTACTCGGCATCTTCAGAAAATAGCGCATCGAGTTTCTCTTCGTAGTTGTGATATTCGAGATATTCGTAAAGCTCTGCACGTGTTTGCAGGTCGTTAACAATCGCAGCCTGAGTACCAGAGCTTCGTATTTCGGCTAAGGCTTGTTCCGCTGCACGGTTAGCAGCTCTGAAAGCAGTCAGCGGGTAGAGCGCAATATCAACATCGACAGACGCAAGTTGATCGACGGTGAAAGCTGGAGTGACCCCGAACTCGGTCAGGTTTGCCAGCACTGGAACGCCTGTCGCGTCTGCAAAACGCTGGTAATCGTCCAATTCTGTGACAGCTTCAGCGAAGATCATGTCAGCACCCGCCTTGACGTAAGCAGCCGAGCGTTCTATTGCCGAATCCACGCCTTCGACAGCGATTGCGTCGGTACGTGCCATTAGTACAAAGTCGTCATACGCTTTCGCATCACTGGCTGCTTTCAGCCGGTCTGACATTTCGGCAGTTGACACAACTTGCTTACCCGGGCGATGACCGCATCGTTTGGCTTGGACCTGGTCCTCAATGTGAACCCCGGCCGCACCGGCTTTAGCCATCTCAGTCATGGTGCGAGCAATCATGAACGCACCGCCCCACCCGGTGTCTGCATCAACCAATAGTGGTAAATCAACAGCGGAGGTAATTCTTCTTACGTCCTCCAGCACGTTGTCCAGAGTGGTCATTCCAAGGTCAGGAAGTCCGTACGAAGCGGTCGCAACACCCGAACCGGAGAGGTACAGAGCCTTGAATCCGGCGGAGCGAGTCATTATGGCGTGATACGGATTTGTCGCCCCAACGAGCTGAAGTGGCGACTCTGCTTTCATCGCTGCGCGAAATTGCGATCCGGGTAAGTTGGTCATTATGAGCCGATTATATTGCTCGGCCCAGGGTTTTAACGGGACTAACCGAAGAATGCGTCGTAAAAGACAAGGGGCGATACGACGAGCAGAACGACCCCTACTACAAGACGCAGTTTCGCGGGGTCGACATTGCCACCCATCCGCGATCCGACAAACATTCCAATCATCGCCGGAACCCCGATGTAGGCGATCAACAGCCAGTCGAAACGTCCTGAAATCAAATGTCCGACGAACCCAGACGCCCCAACAAGAATCGTCAAGGCAAGGTTCGTACCTGCAGCGAGAGCTGGTTTCATTTTCAGTACATGGACTAACGCGGGCATTCTGAGAACACCTAACGCAAGACCGACTGCACCGCCTATCACACCGATTCCGAATCCAAGAACGCTCTCGCGTGTAACCGTTTTGGGATTGAGGTCTCCCCTGCCACCAGTCTCTTCAGGCGAATCCCCATGGGAGGTATTTCGAATTTCTGCGGTTGCTCGAACAATCATTGCGACGGCTGACCAAACCAGGAGCAAGGCAACAATCGTCAGCAGCACTTGCCTTGAGACGATGTCGGCGTACAAACCACCTACAAAGGATCCGGCAATTGCAGGAATACCAATGATGATGACGACCCGGTAAACGATTCGTTGCTGAAGAATGGCTGGCCACGATCCGGCAACCGATCCGATCACGCTCACGAACAAGTTGGTGCTTGCAGCAATAAGAGGGTCGAGTCCAACCGCGGTCATAATCGGAAGTCTGACAACCCCCAGAGCGATTCCCACAATGCCGCCGATAACACCAACGACGAGCGACATGATGACGAGACCGGAGATTTCGAGCGTGGTGAGTTCTACACTCGTCAGGGCCAGCCCGACACCGACATCCATTACTTCGCTTCCAATCCCAGAGAAGCGCGTTCATTCAGCCTGTTACAACAAGTGCAACAGTCAGATGGACAATCTGGTTCGAGTTCGATCATTCGGCTCAGTATTTTTGAATCGCGCGAAAACAGAATTTCTACGATAACGATTCTACGTTTCCCGAGCGCGGCTGCAATCAAAGATCAGCCGAAATTTCCGGGTATCGCTTATTTCCCGACGAGGTCAAGTGACTCCAACAATCGATCGATTTCTTTGTAGTGCTCAACATCAGGTTTTAAAGCCGGATGACGTGCGAAATCTGAGCCAGGTGAGAACACGCCTCGGCGAACCATGATGTGTTTGTAAACCCAGTTAGCAAATCCCTGACCTTGAGCCAGAATGTTGATCAATGGAGAGTGTCTGCGCATTTCAGCTTGTGCAGCTTCTTCGTCACCTGCCTGGTATGAGTCCCAAACCCGTACGAACATGTCAGGTAATGTCGAACCCGGCATGGTGCCAACTGAACCTCGCTTGAATTCCTCAACGGCGAATGCTCCACCAGCTCCTCCGAACAAGATAAGTCCGGTTCCCTTGGCAAGCTCTTGAGTCTCACCCATCCGAGGGATAGTTGGAGGTGTCTCAACTTTGATGTAGCAAAGGTTTTCGTGTCGTTTCGCGCACTGAACGGCCATCCCTGGTGGGACCTGGGCTGTTCCCTGGTCCTGAAGAAAGATTGGGAGCGAAACAGACTCGGCGATCCGACCGAAATACTCGATATTCTCGGAAGCTGGCATCGGGATGAACGAAGTCGGGCGAATCATTAGCGCGTCGGCACCGAGTTCTTCGGCTCGCTTCGAGTAGTAGATAGCCATGTCAGTGCTTTCTGCACCAGTGTTCATGACGATCTTCACCCTGCCGTTCGCAACTTTCACCACAGTCTTGAGTATTTCGTCACGTTCGGCTTCGGTGAACTTGTAAATCTCAGTTGCGACGGCAATACCAAGACCGTGCACACCTTTTTCTATACACCACTCGACTTGTTTCTCAAGGTCTTCAAATACCAGCTGTCCCTTTTCATTGATTGGGGCTGAAAGGATCGGGTAAACACCCTTCATCGTTCGATCTGGCATTCGTTCAGTTCTCCTGATTATTCAAGTCCGAGCTCTTTGGCTGAACTGCGTGCCGAATATCGCGCCGGACGCGTAGCAACGCAACCAAAGAGACGGTTGTAGGACGCCGATTACCGACAGAAATCAGAGATCTAGAGCAGGGTCTGGACGATTGCGAGGAGAACACCAGCAACGGTCGCCGTACCAATCACACCGGCAACGTTCGGTCCCATCGCGTGCATGAGAAGGAAGTTTTCTGGGTCTTCCTTTTGTCCCATGTCCTGAACAACTCTTGCCGCCATAGGCACTGCCGAAACACCAGCTGCACCGATCATCGGGTTGACCTTGTCCTTAGTGAACAGGTTCATCAGCTTTGCGAGAAGGATTCCTGCCACTGTCGCTGTCATGAATGCGAAGAGTCCCAGGAAGAAGATTCCAATAGTCTCTGGCTGCAGGAAGATCTCTGCAGGCATCGTTGCTCCTACTGCAAGACCCAACATGATTATCACGATGTTCATCAAAGAGTTTTCGGCGACGTCCGCGAGTCTTGGGACAACGCCAGAAACCTTGATGAGGTTTCCGAGCATCAACACACCGATCAGCGGGGTTGATGAAGGAACGAGAACCGCAATGATGATTGTTGTTACAACCGGGAACAGGATTTTCATCCGCTGCGACACAGGCTTCGCCGTGTACTGCATTCGGATCATCCGCTCTTGCTTCGTCGTGAAGAAACGAATGATTGGTGGCTGAATGATCGGCACGAGAGCCATGTACGAGTAAGCAGCAACTGCTGTCGCTCCGACGATATCTCGTACCTCTACATGTGGAAGCGACTCACCGAGTTCTCGCATTCGTGTAGCAATGAAAATTGTGGTCGGTCCGTCGGCTCCACCGATTATTCCGATCGAAGACGCCTCTAACAAACCAAAGTCGAACAGATCGGTCATGCCAAGCAGTAGGGCACCAATCAGCGCGATGAACACACCTGCTTGCGCACCTGCTCCCAGAAGGATTGTCTTCGGATTCGACAGCATTGGTGTGAAGTCGGTCGCTGCACCCACGCCAAGGAAGATCAACAGCGGAAAGATATCCGTTTCCATTCCGACAATCTGGAATGTGCGCAAAAGTCCGGCTGGTTCACCATGACCACCTTCGCGAACCAGCTCGCCCAGCGGAAGGTTTGCAAAGAGAATTCCCATCGAGATGGGAACCAGGAGCAGCGGTTCTTTCTTTTTAGCCACACCCACATAAAGCAGAGCGCCAGCGATGAGCCACATGATGATCATTCGCGGCTCGTCGCCTATTGCAGTAAACCCTTCCCAGAGGGCGCTGAATTCATTCGACATTTATGAGCCTTAAGAGATTTCCACGAGTGTTTGACCGTGTTGAACTGAGTCACCTGCGGCTACGTGCACAGCTGTTACTAAACCGGCGGAAGTTGCAGAGATTGTGTTCTCCATCTTCATCGATTCGAGAATGACTACTGCCTGACCACTGGTCACCGAGTCGCCAACCGAAACGTTCACGCTCACGATGCGACCTGGCATTGGTGCCCTGACTACGCCATCACCGCCACCGGTCGGAACTACTGGTCGCGAAACTGATGGTGCTGGAGGTGTGACCGATTTAGGAGCCGCCGGCGCTGGCGTGGTAGATGCCGAAGACGCAGCGGAAGCGGACTCAGGTAACTCCACCTGGTAGGCAACACCGTCAACAGTTACATCTACCGGTGAGGTAGATGTATCGCCTACTTCAACGTCATACTTTTGCCCGTCGATCGTCAGCTTGTAGTTCTTGGGACTCACTAACCTCGCCTTTCTCGGTAGGCAGAATTTCCATAATTGTTTAACACTCTAGATCGTCCAGCCTGCAACCACGAGCCAGCGGAAGATTCCTTCGAAGCCCGGGTGGGGATCGATCGAGATGGTGATTCAGATAACGCAATTGCGACGGCGATAGCGGCGACTTGTTCGCCGGAGATTCCACCGCTGGAACTTGCCGGAGCTGTAGCAGGTGTAGGTGCAGCTGCAGGTGTTGGGGCTGCGGTAGTCGATGGCTGCTCATCACGGTCAAGCAGGCTTATCACTTTGATCGACACTGCAAGCAAAGCGAGAACAACAAATACAACACCCATGCCAACGACACTTACGGTCAGTCCATCGTTGAGCAATTCCTGATCGAACGTTTTGGGTCTCCTCGCAGCTGAAGTAACTATTGAACGGACTTTACGTCGGCTCAATATCTAAATTTGCCGACGAAATTCTAGCAAAGCACCGGCTTATTTCGGGTCTAACTCAACCCACTCAACCGGATATATAGTTCCGTCGACGCTCACCAGTTGCGCTCCATTGTTCTGGGCAACACCGACACGATGCTGCGTTCCGTTCACCGCAAACAGCTCTGGTTCTACGGCTTGAACAACTTGTGATGCCTCGTTATTGGCAAGGTCTCTGACCAGTTGTTGAGCATCCTCGACGGTTATCCGTTCAAAGGAAAGTTCGTCTCGAGGCCTGAGCTGACCGAGCTTTGGTAGATCGGCTGAAATCACCGTCGCAATCTTGGCGTAGCCACCCGTTGTCTGGCGGTCGGCAAGTAGAACGATGGGTTTACCGTCACCGGGAATTTGGACTGAGCCGTTAATCACCGCGTCTGAAACGATGTCGTAGCGACCGTCTTTCGATTCGATCTCAGGACCATCAAGTCTGACACCCTGCCGGTTTGACTGGTCGGTAACGATGTATTTTGAGCCGAAAAACGTTTCGATTCCTGCATCGGAAAACTGGTCATCTTGAGGACCAGGCACAGCTCGGACTGTCACGCTTCCTGAAGCAGCTGGAATCTCGTACTTCAAATCGGTGCTACCCAGTGCAACCCTGGATTGGGCATCACCGAGCAGCAGTAAATCGCCAGCATTCAAGGCACGTCCGTTGAAACCACCAATTTCCGAAGCCACATGGGTCGACGCTGAATCAAGCGTCTTCGTCACGTCGATTCCACCAGCGACGCACAAATAGGCTCTTAGCGATTTAGGGGCAAATCCAAGCGTCAAGATGCTTCCATCTCTGGCTTGGTAAGTGAGATTTGTCCCAACTCTTATTCCATCGAGGTCTGCAATGCAATCCGCGCCAGTCAGAGCAAATGTCGAGTCGCCATTGAACTTGACCTGGAGTCCACCCATTGCCACTTCAAGTGCCGGCACATTTTCCTCGTTTCCGACCAGGCGGTTGCCAGTCTGTAACGAGTAGAGATCGGCAGCGCCAGAAACGGAAACACCGAATTTTTGAAACCCGATTCGCCCTGCATCCTGAACGGTGGTTTGCATCCCAGGACCAATGACTTCGATCGATCTAGTCATGCGAATCCACCGTTACGAACCTGACTTCCGCTCCCGGTTTGATCAGCGACGGATTTTCTCGTTGGACATCAAACAATGGAACAGCAGTCCGACCAATCAACTGCCATCCACCTGGGCTTGCATTCGGGTAAACACCGGTTTGGGATTCTGCGATACCAACCGATCCTGCTGGAACTTTTACACGGGGAGTTGTGAGACGTGGACAGGCGATGCGTTCGTCCAATCCACCTAAATAAGGAAAGCCTGGGGCGAATCCGAGCATGTAAACCAGATATCCAGTTCCTGAGTGGATATCGATAACTTCCTGCGGCGAGATGCCAGCATGTTCGGCTACATGATCAAGATCAGGACCGTCTTCACCACCGTAAACAACTGGGAGTTCGATGATCTCCCTAGTGGCACTCGAATCTGACTCACCTTGTATACCGTCGAGCAATCCGCCGATCTGATCTGACATCTCGCCGAACGTAATCTCAATCGGGTTGTAAACGACCAGCAACGAACGGTAAGTAGGGATCATCTCGATGACTTTGTCGCCAAGAGACTTTTCAACTGAATCGAACAAGGCGTAAACCCGACTGTTCACATCCGGGTCGATCACCTCGCCAAACTCGACTAGCACTGCTGAATCACCGGCCGGAAGTATTTTGGGAGAATCAGTCAAATTCTTCGTTCGTCTATCCGACCAGATCAGACATTCGAGAAATCTGAACACCTGCTGATTCGAGTTCTGTTCGAACCGCACCTGCTAGCTCTACTGCACCGGCTGTGTCGCCATGGAGACAAATCGAGTCTGCACTGAAATCGATTTCCGTACCGTCGACCGCAAACACTTTGCCCTCGGTTGCAAGCTTTAACGAACGCGACACGACTTCTTCGGGATCGTGAACCACTGCGCCAGGTTGTGATCGTGGAACCAGCGTTCCTTCAGGGGTTACTGCGCGGTCGGCGTAACACTCACGAGCTACCTTCACCCCGGCTTCGCGGGCAAGCTGTTCCCACCTCGATCCGGCAAGCACAACATGAATCAGGTCTGGGTCGAAATCCTTCACTGCTTGAACTACCGCTTCCGCAGTTTTCTCGTCTCGAACAGCCGTGTTGTACAGCGCACCATGGGGCTTCACGTGCTGAAGTTTTCGTCCAGAAGTGAACGCGGCCAACGCACCGACCTGGTAGGTCACCGCGTTGTATACCTCCTGTGGGGTCAAATCCATGTTCCGGCGACCAAAACCAGCCAGATCCGGGTACGCAGGATGGGCACCGATCCCAACACCGTTCCGGTCGGCAAGTTCAACGGTTTTTGCCATCCAGTCTGGATCGCCAGCATGGAAACCTGTTGCGATATTCGCCGACGTTATGAATTTGACTATCTCACTGTCTAAGCCAAGTTCGTATCCGGCGAATGACTCGCCAATATCTGCGTTGAAATCTATTCGTCCGTTGGTTCCTGTCACTGGAGTCTCCACTCGTGCGCCAATCAGGCACCTCACCAGATTTGGCGAACATGATGCACTAATAATTATGAACCGACTCGGTTGCACAACTAAAATTACGTGATGCTCGAAGAATTTTATTCCAGAGTGATCGGAATTCTCGCGTCTATTTGGCGGAGCTTTGGATCGCCGCGAATTGCGGGCGCCCAAAAAGCTGTGGATGCGGCGAAATCTCTGTGGTCGAAAAAGGATCAGGCAAAAAGCGCGGGTACTGGCCTGCCCGCTCGAGCGCGTAACGCAATCATTGCTGTTGGTGGTGTGGTTGTGGCGATAGTCCTTGTCTGGTTTGTGTTCTCACTTGTTGCGGGAGACGACGACTCGGATGAACCCGAACTAGCAACATTGCCGACTCCTACTCCGTTTACCGGCCCGGTGTACCTGACTGAGATTCAAGCCATCGACCACGCGCTGCAAGCAGCTCGTGACAACGGGCTCGAAAGTTCTGAGTTTGAACAGATCGCAAGGCGGATCACTTTTGGTGAATTCGCTGAGGCAATTGGGCAGAAAGACCGGGCAGAGCGAGGATTACTCGAAACCGCGACTGAAACAGAGGTTTGGGCGGTAGCTTTTGCTGGCGATGTCGAGCTTGGGCTTTCCAACGGAGAGTCAGTGGTTTACGACAATCTGACCGTCATTCTCGATGCACTTACCGCGCAGGTCTAAAGGGTTGAAGCGTTCTACGGTGACTATGAGTCCGAAGTTCGTGCCCCGGTTTGGTTGCGACCTCCAACCCCTACTCCGCTACCGAGCGTTCTCGAAGCTTCCAACTAATCGAATCCGAGCTTCTTCTCGCGCATTGAGATGTAACGATCTTGCCCAACCACGAGGTGGTCGAGTACCTCGATGTCCAGCAGTTTTCCCGCTTCGACGAGGTTCTTGGTAATCGACACGTCGTCCTGGCTCGGTGTTGGATCGCCGGATGGATGGTTGTGGACTACGGCGATTTGGGGTGCGTTGCGTCTGACAGCTGTTGATAACACTTCGGCAGTTCTTACCAGCGCAGCATTCACACTTCCTGAATAGAGGTTTTCAATCCCAAGCACCTGGTTGCGGGTCGACAGCACGGCTACTCGAAAATGCTCCCGGTCGAGCGTAAACATTTCAGCCATAAACAGGTTGGCCAGATCGGATGGTGAAGTGATTACTACCCTGTTTTCAGGAGCCAGTGAGGCCACGCGTCGACCTAGCTCAATACCGGCAAGTATTTGACTGGCTTTGGCTTTGGAAATTCCGTGTAACTGGCAAATCTCATCGAATGTGATTCGAGAGAGTCCGGACGACCCACCAAACTCAGCCAGTAACCGACCTGCCATCGAAAGAACGTTCTCACCTTCGAGACCGGTTCTCAACAGGATTGCGAGCAGCTCAGCATTCGAAAGTTGATTCGCACCATAATTCGCCAGCCGTTCACGCGGACGTTCAGCCACAGGAAAGTCGCGAATCGCTGGATGCTCAGATTGGATCGATTTATCAAGAGTTAAAGTCATAGCCCCGGCAATTTATACCGGGGCTATTTCAATCACGAAAAGTTTGTGGCAGGAAATGCCGACCTACAGGTACTGGCGTTCGCCTGTTTGCCAGGCTCGCTGCAGAGCGTCGGTGAATTCCATGTACTTCACTGAGTCGGTGAAGTTGGAGCGAGTTACCTGCTCGGTTCCGCGAATTGCGTTGATGAACTCTTCTTCAACACGCCAGTCACCTCGCTTTTCGGCAGGAACTTCGATCACCGACATCGAGTCGTCGCCTTTGCGGCCGCCAGACACGACCGGGTCGTTGCCAAGTCCGCTCGTCTCAATGTGGAGCGTTCCCTCGGTCCCGTAAATCCAAATGTCGGTTGCCGGAACAAAAGGTCCTGACACTGTCGTAACGGACAGGTTCACCGAACCACCACCGGACAGCGAATAAATAATGTCGAGCTGGTCAGGGATAGTCATCTGCTCCCGTGATCCGTCCCATCCCTTACGGTGAGGGACAACGATTTGTGCGTTGGCAGAAACTGAGCTGGCAGTACCAACGAGTCGCATCAGGTTTTCGTACCAAATGCCCGTGGTCATCACATTGTTTCCGGACAGCCTACGAATATGTCGCCAGTGAGCTTCCTGATCGGAGTCAGGGAAGTCGCTTCCGTCGGTGACTCGAGCATTCACGTTGACCACATCGCCAACATATCCGTCGGCAATAAGATCGATGAGATGTGCTTCACATGCCATCAGGTGAGGTGGCGGAACTACCTGGGTAATCAGATCAGGGTTCGCCAACGAAGCAGCAAGCATTTCTTTCGCTTCGGCAGCGTTCATCGCCATTCGAGCTTCACATAGAACATGCTTGCCGTTATCGAGAGCGGTAAGCGTTGTGGTCGAGTGCATGTACGGCCAAGTGCCAATACAAACAGCGTCGATGTTCGGGTCTTCGATAAGGTCAAGCCAGGTCGGGTACGCCTCGCCAAGCTCCCACTTGTCGGCGGCTGCGCGGCTCGACTCAAGCGACCGGTTTGCAACACCAACCAATTCAACTCCTGGCTGCGCTCGCAGGCCAGGAATATGTCGTAGTCCGGTGTTGGCTCCAGCCCCTATAAAACCGACTCGAATCGTGTCGTCTGCCATGTGGCGATATTCCTCTTCTGTGACCACAATGTGATCTTGCGTATGCGTGGCTTCTGGTCCAGTTCTGCTGAGAAGCGGACAAATTTTACGCTAATCTTGCTCGACGACCAGCCCTGAAACTGGTTTTGCACTAATCGTTATTTTTGCGGGAGAGGTGATGATCACTCCAACGTCCATCAACATGACCGGTGAGGGAATTCAGATTGCGTGGGATGATGGTCGAACGTGCACCTACCCGTACCGATATTTGCGATTGCAGTGCGCGTGCGCAGCCTGTGTCGAGGAAATGACGGGGCGTCCGATTCTGAACGTCTCCGCCGTCCCCGACGACATCATTGCAGTTGAGTACATTGAAGTCGGCAGATACGCCTACCAGTTCCTGTGGACCGACGGTCATGATTCAGGGATTTACCCGTTCGAAATGTTGCTTCGACTCGCAGCGAATGACGACGCGGTGAAGTGTGAGTAGTTCGTCGATGGATCATCGAGAGCTGTTTCTGCAGTCGATTGGCGATTACGAGCGTCAGCTGAACCGGGCATTGCGGGATCTTTCTCAGGAAGAAGCCATGTGGATGGCGACCCCTGATACCAACCACATTTCGTGGATCCTGTGGCACATCGGCCGGATGGAAGATATGTGGGGCTGGTATTTACGAGGCACCCCCGGATACGAAAGCGACACGCGCTGGATCGAGGGTGGCTGGGCTGAAAAGTTTGGTCTTGATGCCCAACGTAATGGCGCTGGTGACTCGATCGAGCAGGTCCGTGAATTTCCTGACATTCCGCTCGCAGACGTAGTCGAATACTGGCAGGCATGTCGTGCTCAGCTGGTTAAGACGGTGAAAAACATTTCAGCCGATCAGTTTGAAGTAAAACGTCCTGAAATCTGGACTCATGCTCCCGACCGAGCTCCAACGCTGCTCTGGGTACTGGGTCGAATCCCCGTTGAAAACTCACAACACGTAGGGCAAATAGCGTTCATCCGCGGGTTGTACGCGGCGCAGACTTCGTAGCTAACCCGAGAAACCTGGATCACTCGCACCTACGGCTTGAACGGCGTTTGCCAGGAATGAAGAACGGAACTGGACGCCCCACTTGCCGTCGAGTTTTGTGAACACCCAGAGTGTGTCGAAACCGTTGTATTCGGATCCGTCTTTGTGCTGACGTGACTGCCGGATGGCAAGGTGAACTTTTTCAAGGCTCGACTGCACCGCTGCAATCGATTTCGTAAACGTGCGCGCCCATCCTTCGGCAATTAACTGCTCGGTCATTTTGGGTTGCGGTCCGTGAAAATCTGCCGGTTTCTCCCAGACATGAAATTTGTTGTTTGCCAACCGCATATGGGGGAAATGCATCTCGGCGACCATCCCGTCTGCATCGCGATCGTTGAACGCTTTTGCCCATCTTTCAAAACTGGCAATCGCTTGATTCTCGGCTTCTTTATCCATGCTTGTCCTGACCCTCTTTGCGGCAAACGGGCTTTGTTGAGCGACATTCTCGAAATTACTGCACTAAGATAGCGTCCCGAATCTGATCAGGCGAGTTGACCTTATTCCTCCTGGGATACTGGCAACCTCGCGAATCCAAATGCAGGGAGATCGAATGGCAAAGCGAATCAATCGGGTGATCGAGCTCATAGAGATGGGCGAGCCCGTTTACTACACGGGCACCGGTCCGCTGACTTATGAAAACGGCAAGAAACAGGCTTCGACCTGGGCTGACTTCCTTATCACTGACTTTGAGCACCATGCTTTCGATGTAGCTGGGCTAACTGAGTTCATGCGAGGTCTCGTTGACGGTGGCCCAACTAAGGCCGGGCACCGAACTCCTGCCGTAATCTCGACGCTCCCTTCAAACTGCAGAACTATCGAAGAAGTTCGAGCAAACGCATGGCAAATTCGACAGGTTCTTTCAGCAGGTGTTCACGGAATTCTTCACACCCACGCCCGACAGGCTGACGCCGTTCGAGCATTCATAGAAGAGTGCCGATACCCGTTCCATAAGAGCGGCCGAGAAGGTCTTGGCGAAGGTCAGCGAGGAGCCGGTGGTCAGCGACAACCGGCCGAAATATGGGGAGTTTCTCCTCAGGAGTATGTAAAGATCGCCGACCCATGGCCACTGAACCCGGATGGCGAACTGTTCCTCGGTCTCAAACTCGAAAACCAGGAATCAGCTGCTAACGCAGACGCTATTTGCAGGGTGCCTGGTTTGGCTTTCGTCGAGTGGGGGCCTGGTGACATGGGTATGTCATTCGGCAACCCTGACGCTCACGATCCTCCGTACCCGCCTGAAATGGACCGAGTTCGAAAACACATCAAGTCGTGCGCAGACGCGAATGGCTTGAAATTCCTCTGTTCATGGAACGACCCGAACAAGACTGACGAAGAGAACATCCAGGTTCTCATAGATATGGGTGCGCACATCTTCTCCGGCGGCGGAGAGGAAAAGGCAGCCGTTGGTCGAAAGATGACCAATCGCCAAATGCCAGTCGGCTAGGTGCCGAGACACTTCTGGAACAAACCAGGGGCGACCAGTTGGTCGCCCCCGTTTGGATTAACCCATTCTCTCGGCGGGAGAAGGTTGGGATGAGGGAGAACTGATCTTTGCGGTGCCCGATTTTTATCGTTCGACCTCCCCTCACCTCAATCCTCTCCTCAGGGAGATGAGGTTAAGAAAAAGAGGATCCCCCGATCGAGCGATCCTCTACTTAATTTCAACTCTCGGTGAACTTACTCGCGGCCGAGCATGTTCTTTACAGTTCCGACGATGTCTTCTGGCTGTGGCATGAATGCCATTTCCAGTCCTCGGTTGTACGGAACTGGAGAGTGAGGAGCGGTAACTCGCTTGATAGGAGCGTCGAGGTAGTCGAATGCTTTGTCAGCGATTACAGCTGCAAACTCGGATGCCATCGAGGCTCGAGGGGTGTCCTCGTCGACGATCACAACATTGTTCGTCTTCTGAACAGACTCGATGAGAATGTCCTCGTCGAACGGTGATAGCGACATCATGTCGATCACCTCTGCACTAATGCCTACTTCAGCAAGCTGTTCTGCTGCCTTCTGGCAAGCGATCGATGTGTACGACATTCCAACGAGTGTCACATCGTCACCCCGCTGCATGTAGCGACCTTTACCAAGTTCAATCGTGTATTCCTCATCGGGAACAAATCCTGTGAGGTTGATCAGTTTCTTGTCGTTGACTACAAACACAGGGTCATCGTCACGAATTGCAGCAGCTAGCAGTCCCTTTACAGAATAAGGATCCGATGGGACCACGACTTTCAAACCAGGGATGTGCGCCAGCATCGAGTAGAAACTCTCAGAGTGCTGAGCAGCATGACCAGTACCGGCACCAGATCGAGCAAACAACGTCATCGGGACCTTAGTTTGGCCACCGAACATGTATCGGCTCTTAGCTGCGTTCGACAACAACTGGTCGAATGCGACAGTCACGAAGTCGAAGTACATCAAGTCGACAACGGGTCGAAGACCGGTGAGCGCAGACCCAACTGCGGCTCCAACGAAGCCAGCTTCGGAAATCGGTGCATCTCGAATTCGGTCTGAACCAAATTCCTGGACCAGTCCTTTAGTCGCCGCGAACGGACCACCCCATGCGTCGAGTGGTTCTTTGGTGTCTTTATCGAATCCGCCGGAAATGTCCTCTCCCATGAGGAACACATCTTCATCCCGAATCATCTCCGCGCGCAGAGTGTCACGAAATACATCTCGGAATCGTTTTTCCGAACCAGCAACGTCATAGCCAGGTCCGGTCGAGTTGTTTGCTTGTGAGGTCGTCATATGAACTTCTGTTTACTGAACTAGATGGTGAAACTGATTTCTCTTAGCGCAATCCCTGGATCGGGTTGGAGTAGTTGACGTAAACGTCGTCGTAGAGGGTCGATACCTCTGGCATTGGGCTGGTGAGTGCGAAATCCACTGCCTGGAGCATCTCTTTTTCGATGTCGTCGCGGATGCCCTTAAGTTGCTTCTCGGTCATCAACTTCTGCTTGAGCACGGTCGACTCAAAGTGCTTGATAGCGTCCTTCTCTTTGTAGTAAGCCTCTTCTTCGGGCTTACGGTACTTGCTGGTGTCGTCAGCATGGAAGTGACCGTGGTATCGATACGTCTTCATTTCGAGGAAGGTCGGACCTTCGCCGGCTCGTGCTCGAGAGATTGCCTCGCCGGCAGCGTCGTAAACGGCAAATACGTCCATGCCATCAACAACCACGCCAGGCATTCCGTAGCCCTCGGCTCGGGATGAAATGTCTTCAGCAGATACTGCGTACCAGGATGGAGTCGCTTCCGCGTATCCGTTGTTTTCGCAAGCGAAAATCACAGGGAGTTTCCACACTGATGCGAGGTTCATCGCCTCGTGGAGAACACCTTGCGAAGAAGCTCCATCACCGAAGAAGGCAACTCCAACAGACTCGCTCTCGGTTCCCTTGTACTTGGAGGTAAGCGCAGCCCCGACAGCCAGCGGAATTGAGGCACCAACGATTCCGTTTGCACCGAGCATTCCCTTGGAAAAGTCGGAAATGTGCATCGAACCGCCCTTGCCACCGCATTGGCCGGTCGCCTTGCCAAAGACTTCAGCCATCATTTTGTCGGTGTCGAGGCCTTTGGAGATACAGTGTCCGTGACCTCGGTGTGTAGAACCAATCCAGTCCTTGTCAGTCAAGTGGGCACAAATCCCGGTCGGAGGTGCTTCCTGACCGTCCGATGTGTGAGCGACACCCATCGAGTTTCCTTTAAGGGTTTGTTCGAGCATCGTCTCCTCGAAGCGGCGGATTCGGTACATCGTTGTGTAGATCCACTCCAACTTCTCTTTGGAGATGTCCATTTTCTGTGCCTCCACTCATCGGATTTTTCACCCCGTGAGATGACTGTTTCGTACTGCAATACCGTGCGAGCAAGCTCGCAATAAAAATCACGGAAAGAACTTTAGCATCGGGCAGCACGAATGAGGCACGGCTGCCTCATTAATTCGACAAGGATGCCAACTACGGATGAACTATCGCCCGATGAATCTAGATAGAGATTTTTTCAATGACGATTCTTGCGGTTTTTCGTCGTGCATAACGCCGTCGAGCAAAGAGTCGTACGGTGATGACTCGTTATTCACTGCAGGCGTGACAGTGAACAGAATCGTTGGCTGGCGGTTTTGTTGAGTCGTCGCGATTGCTCGCTCGATCACTTCCTTCACGGTGTACATCGATTGTGGTGAAAGCACGATTCCCTCAGAGCGGGTGAAGATTAACCCGGCGCTGTACGACTCGATCTGTGCGTGGGTTACAGCTTCGATGTATTTCTCCTTATAGAGAGATGAAACGATAGGAGCTACACCGTGGTATCGCATTGCCCCAGATAGGACACCCGGTGGTGCGTAGTCGCGACCTAGTGTGTACATCGGAACTTGCGGCATGAGTCCCGCAGCATCAGCACTTTCACCGGCATAAACACCACGCGTAAGACTTGGTGTTGAGGATTCTTCTACGGCAACCAGAGTGGCACCAGAACCGCGTAATTTTGCCGGAACAAATGGCGCTATGAGTCCACCAAAATGTGAACCGGCACCAATTGATCCGATGACATAGTCGGGCTGCTCGTTCACCGCTTCCAGCTGACGCTGTGCCTCAAGTCCGACAACCGTTTGATGAATCAGCGTGTGTCCCATCAAAGTTGGAATGGCGAACTTTACATCGGGATTGAGGGCTGCTTCTTCATAAGCCTCCGCGAGAGCTGTCGCAATCGATCCTGAATTGGGTCCAGAAGTCTTGATTTGATGTCTGCCGGCACGAGTGTTTTCAGAAGGGCTAGCCTGGACATCCACACCCCACACTCGACCATGGGATTCACCCCATGGAGAGTCTGAATCGGGCTTACGGACGCTGTAGACCCGGCTCGACAAACCAAACACGCTGGCAGCGTGACCTATTGCACTAATCCAAACCCCACCTGACCCACCGGTAACAATTCCCTTCGCGCCAGTTTTGGATGTGAAGAAAGCCTGCGGGATTGCTGTGTTCGATTCATACGATCCGCTTGGGCTTCCGCCTTCAACCTTGTAATAGAGCTTCGCTGAAGTCCGTAACTCTCGTTCAAGGGCTTCAGCCCTGAACATTGGTGTTGGTCGCCACTGTTGATATGCCGCACGAACTTCCTTTGGGATGTTGAACGTTTTCGTCGTGTCATTCAGTTCGTGCTCGATGATTTGTTTCGGGAAGAACGGTTCAAGCTCTCTTGGGGTCACTGGGTAGCCGGACGGCGACATCATCGGCGGGACTCGGAACGGTAAATCTGCCTCGACGTTGTACCAACGCCCTGGCAGTTCCCGGGGAGATAGAGTTATTCGGTTTCCCGTGACAGAAGGCATTCAGTCGTGTCCTTGGATCCAAATCAAGCTTCGTGTGGCGTTGCAGGTTACCGCGGCTTTGTTCGTACTGCCATTTCCATGCGCATATTTCCCATCTGTAGATACCCGGCGAACACACATCGATTAGATCAAGTCCGAGAATCCGAGAATAAGGTAAGCGAATTCTGGGGGACTCTAAAGTCTCGACCAGTTAGGCTGTTGCCCCGCGACTCTGCCCTTACTTGAAGATCGTGGAATCGGGTCTACGATGTGTGCTTTCACCCTGCAGCATGTGCGAGACTCAGGGATAAACGCGGCGAGGGGGGGGGTAACCACAGGTGGGAATGACGCGCTACTCCACCCGCCCCCGAGAGACGAGTGAACGAGAAAGCAGGAATCTCCGATGCGTAACCCTCTTTGCAGTATCACAACAAGCTTAGGGCGGACGGGAAAGGCAGTTCATGCCAGATGACTTCGGTCAACTTATGATCGACATTGAAGATAACAATAACTGTGGGTATTTCCCGATTCAGCTTTTCGAGACCCAAAGTGTGCCAAAAATTTCCTCATCAATAATCGTCCCGGAAGTACCAGGGCGTATTGGCGAGTATGAAGTGGTTGGTTGGACTGATGAAAATAGTGGTTCACCATGCGAGGCTACCGCGGTCATAGTTGGCGATTCGGGCTCAGGCCAAGCATTGATGATTTACGGTGGGGAATTCGGGGTCCGTCTACGCCCGTTGGGATCAACCTCTCAGTGGTCTTTGGAAGCGGCTGATCAATTCGGTGAACCTTACCTGTTACTCCCAACTGCAACTAAACTCAGGATTTCCTGACCTTTTTGGTACAAATTTATTGGTGCAAATAAATTGCTTCGCGAACTGTTGACACTCAAAAAACGCTCGTGATAGTTTTCACTTGCGCTAATTTGGAAGAAGTGCCTACAGGTGGTCGCGCCCGACGCATTCTTCAGTGAAAAGACCTTCTAGGAGCTAAAAAAGCAGTTTATGGATCCGCAAACGCTGTCCAGAGCCGAGTGGGGCGAAATCGGCAACGCTCTCAAATTCCTATGGTTGGCACTCGGTTTAGCCCTGATTGCTGGACCTTCGCTCCTGACCGCTCACGCAATCATTCCATCTGCTATCGACACGAAGACTGTCGCTTCGAAGTGGACGCGATTTCGAGCACCTCTCTACATCATCGGCGTTATCTGTGTGGTTGGTATTGCCGCCTCGTTTGTAGTGGCGTTCTCTATTGCAAACGATGTGATTCTGAATGATTTCTATGGAAGGTGGTGGCAGTAAGATCTGCCCCACCTTTTTTACGTAAGTAGCAGGCTCCCGCCCGCTAGGACTGGAAAGAACGCTTGGCGTCGGAAAACGAAAACTCCAAATCATCAAAGCCGAAACTGCTTCTGCCTGTGTTGGCCATCGGCGGACTTGGAACGGTAGCCGTTCTTGGTGCGGTTGCCGCATTCGTAATCACAGCGTGGCTCGGTCAGCCGGTACCGGTTCTCGGCTTCGAGCAGACCTTCAAGCAACCAATTGATTTCCCACACACGATCCATGCGTCGACCGAGCAACTGACTCACGTTGCTGCTGATGGCCAGACCATGGAAGGACTGGGGCTCGACTGTACTTTCTGCCACAGGACTGTGACCACCCAGGCTAACGCTGGAGTTCCACCGGTGAACTTCTGTGCTGCATGCCACCAGGTGATCGGTGCTGACGGCAACGCCCAGCTGGCAATCTTGAGAGATGCTGCTGACATTATTGGCGATGACGGGACTGAGCCAATCAACTGGCGACGAGTTCACCGATTGCCGGACCACGTTCGTTTCGTTCACGAGCCACACATTCGTTATCTGACTGCAAACCCAAGTGAGGTTCGCAACTCGACGAGCGGAGTTACGGAAGGACCTTCTGGTGTGTGTTCAACATGCCACGGTGACGTAGCCGCTATGACTCAAGTTGCGCAGGTTGAACCATTGAAGATGGGCCAGTGTGTTGACTGTCACCGAGACAACGGTGCACCAACCGACTGCGCAGCCTGCCATCATTAAGCCCGACGAGACTGACACGGCGAACACAGGAACACCAGTAACCAGATGAAGCTAAATCGACGAGAATTCCTAGCGCTCACAGGAAAGACTGCCGCGGGAGCAGTGATTTTCGCTGCTTGTGGCCTGCCCGAGCGCGAGCTAATCGTTCAGAGCCCGGTAGACCTCCCAGAAGACCTTGTCCGAGGTGAGGACGCCTGGTACGCCACCTCTATGGGTGACTTCACAACCGGTGATGGTGTCCTGGTACGAGTCATTCAAGGTCGAGCTAAGAAAATCGAAGGTAACCCTGACCACCCTGTAAACCGTGGTAAGGCAACCGCTCGATACGACTCTGCTCTCCAGCTTCTGTACCACCCTGACCGGATTCGAGAACCAATGCTCCGATATTCAAAGGGTGGAAACCTCGTAGGTGTCACCTGGCAACAGGCAGAAGAACGTTTCGCTCAGGCTCTTTCTGGCGCAACCGGATCTCTCACAGTTGTTACCAACCCGCTCCGAGGGCACCTCGGTGCTGTTGCTGGCAAGTTCGCATCTCATTACTCAGGTAAGCACATGGCGTTCGATCCGGTTGAGCAAGGTGTGCTACACGGCGCAGTGAAGTCAGTACTTGGTCAGGACCAGCTCCCTACCTTCGACATTTCTCACGCACACACCGTCCTTTCATTCGGTGCCGACTGGCTTGGAACCTGGGGTTCCCCTGCTCAGTTCGGTGTGAAGTACGGTGAGTTCCGCGAGCAGGACGAGCGTGGCTACCTGATTCACGCTGAGCCTCGAATGTCGATGACCGCCGCTGCATCAGACCTCTGGCTGGCTCCAAAGCCTGGTACAGAAGGCGACCTAGCGCTCGGCATTGCCGACGTGATCATCAAGGAAGGGCTCGTAGGTTCCTCCAACATATCTGCATTCAACAGTGCTGTTCCAGGAGGTACATCCGGTCACAGCGTGGATGACGTTGCTAACCGAACAGGTGTTGACGCTGACCGAATCAAGAAGGCAGCTCACCAGTTCGCAGAGCACACTCCATCCGTCGCCTTCGGTGGCGGCTCTGCTGGCGCTCACACCAACGGTTCCTTCAACCTCGGTGCGATTTTCGCACTCAACCTTCTCGTCGGGGCAGTCGATGCTAAAGGTGGTGTAGTTGCCAACCCAGGTTCAGCAATCGACGACGTTCCGGCTTCTGCTACCGGCGCTTCATTCCAGTCATGGGAAGAAGAACTCGCAGAGTGGCGAGCAGGTAACGTCGAAACCGTAATTATTCGAGGCGCAGATCTTGTTCACGGAATGCCAAATTCCGTTGCAATCAAGGAAGCACTCGAACATGTACCAAACGTAATTGCGTTCGGCGCAGTTCACGACGACACGATGGACTTCGCCGACCTTGTTCTGCCTGAACAGACCTTCTTTGAAGCTTGGGGTTCAGACATCCCAGAGCCAGGACCTGGCTACCAGGTTGTTGGTCTTCAGCAGCCAGTTGTTGGGCCGACCGTTTCACATGACGAGTCAGGTCTCATTAGCGATGCACGTGGCTTCGGCGACGTTCTCATGGCAATGGCTGACGGAGCAATCGGTTCCAGCATGGAAGCGACTGTAAAGGCGTCCCTGAGTGATCTTCACTCCGAAGGACGAGGCTCCGTATCAGCTTCAAGCGCTTCATTGTTCTCGAATGGTGCTTTCCAGCGTGGTGGCTGGTGGGATACTGACGAAACTGCCGACAGCAGCATCGGACGTGCATCTACCGGCAATAAGAATGCCGGTTACTCCGACACCGGTTCTCTGGGTGAAGGCGACGATTTCCACCTTGTACCGTTCCTATCTAACTCTTTGTTCGACGGTCGACTCGCAGCAGCACCTTGGGCGCAGCAAACCCCTGACCCGATCACATCTGCTTCCTGGTCGACATGGGCCGAAATCAACAGCCACGATGCTGAAGACCTCGGCATCAGAGAAGGTGATGTACTTCTAATCCGTTCGACGTCAGGCGAGATCGAAGCTCTCGCATACCCACACCCAGGTGTTCGACCTGGTGTGATCGCCGTTCCTATCGGTCAGGGTCACCACGAAGGTGGTCGATACGCCGAAGACCGCGGTTCGAACGTTCTTTCAATTGTTACGGACAACAAGGACTCCGAAACCGGAGCGCTTGCATGGGCAGCTACTCGAGTACGAGTGCAGCGGGCTGGTAAGCGTGTGAAGGTTCCGAAGTTTGAAGGTAACGTCGAGGCTCGACCTGTTGAGCCTGGTGTACCTGTTCTTGTGGTCGGTGTAGGCGAGTCTGCTGAGCACGCACAGGAAGAAAACCACCATGAGTACCAGAAGAACTTCCTTCTCGATGGGGATGACGCTGGTGATCACTAATAGAATGCAGGACCAGTACGGGATAGCAGTAGCCTAATGACGACAGAAACTTTCGGTCAGCGCAGTTGGGGCATGGTCGTCGATGTTGATAAGTGCATCGGCTGTCAGGCCTGTGTAATTGCTTGCCAGGTTGAAAACAACATCCCCCTGAACACTCAGGACAAGGTTGAGCGAGCACGGTCAATCTCCTGGATTCGCGTCGAGCGCTACTGGGAAGGCGACTTCCCTGACACTAAAGCTCGGTTCATCCCGATCATGTGTCAGCACTGTGGAAACGCTCCTTGTGAGCCTGTATGCCCGGTATACGCGACCTACCACAACGCTGAAGGCATGAACGTTCAGGTCTACAACCGTTGTGTAGGAACTCGATACTGCGCAAACGGCTGCCCTTACATCGTTCGTTTCTTCAACTACTGGGAGCCAGTTTGGCCGGAGTCTCTCCGAAACCATCTGAACCCAGATGTAACCATCCGAAGCCGCGGAATTATGGAGAAGTGTAGCTTCTGCGTACACCGCGTACGACGCACCACTCGAAATGCTCGTGCCGAAGGTAGAGAAGTATTAGACGGTGAGGTTCAAACGGCTTGCTCAACAGCTTGCCCGACCAGTGCTCTGAACTTCGGTGACTTCAACGATCCGAATAGCAAGGTGTCGAAGATGAAGGCAGACCAGCGCCACTACACGCTGCTCGACCAGTTCGCTACCGACCCTAACGTTATCTACCTAGCAAAGATCGATGCCGACAAGAAGGTTGGCGCAGGAGAAGCTGCATCGCATGGCTAGTGAAGCTGTACACGCCGAGCATCACGCACCGCCGCCGAATGTCGACGCCGATGTGATTTCACGCGAGCTCGTTGCGACCACAACTGGTGCATCAGGTCGTTTCAAGGCGTTCGCCTGGATCTTTGGAATTCTCGGGATCGTCGGAATTATTGCACTCGTCCTTAAGTGGATCGACCAGGGTGACGACAGCACCAAGTGGGGCTACGTTGCCGCACTGGTTTCATTCCTGCTTTCGGTTACTGGTGGAGCTCCGATGGTCGCTATGGCACCAGTGCTTGCAAAAGCAAACTGGGTTCGCCCTGTGACTCGACTTGCCGCGATCTTCTCTTTCGGTGGAGTTGTCACGGTAATAATGCTTATCCCGCTGGTGTCACTACTGCCACCGCTCGTTCATGAAGGCGCTGTTCGACGAACCATCTGGTTCCAGGCTCCTGACTACTCGCCGCATGTTTGGTCAACAATTGGACTTCTCCTATTGTTGTTCACTGGAATCATGTTGTTCTACTCAGCAGCTCTCCCTGATTTCGGTCACATGCGAGACCATTCAACCGGATGGCGACAGGGCCTCGGTCGACGACTCGCTCGCGGTTGGGTTGGAAGCGACTCTCAGTGGCGAACACTCCGAATGCGAATCGGAATGTTCGGAACCTTCTACTTCTTGATTCTCGTATTTGTTCAGTTCCTCATCACGAGCGACTTCGGACAAAGCGTTGTCCCAGGATGGCGTGACGCTATCTTCCCGATGTACCACACAATCTCGTCATTCCAGGCAGGTGTTGCTGGTCTTGTAATCGCCCTCTACTTCTCTCGCAAGTACATGAAACTTGAGAAGTACGTTCACCTCGATGCGTTCTGGTCGCTTGGTCGACTCTTGTTCGCATTGACATTGCTATGGGTGTACTTCTTCTACTCATCGTTCATCGTCTTCTGGTACGGACGATCAGCCAACGACGTTGCGTTCGTCGAACTCTTCATCAAGGGTCCAATGATGTACGCGTTCATTGTCGGTGTTGCGCTGATCTGGTTCGTTCCATGGTGGATCCTGATTTGGAACCGCGTACGACGTGGAACAACCGGAATGGTTATTGGTTCGTTCATCATCCTCATTGGATTGCTGCTCGACCGAATCCGAATCTTTGTACCGGCATGGTCTATACCTCAGGATCAGATTCACTCGAAGTGGTTGAAGGTAATTCCTGACACGTACTACCCCAATGTCTTCGACGTGCTGATTCTCATCGGTGGCATTTCGCTCATGATCTCAATACTGATGCTGATGACTCGGGTTATCCCGGTGCTATCCGTATGGCAGGTTCAGGAGTTCAACCTACTTGCCAGGCCAATCAGGTACATCAAGGGTCACGCTACGCTCGTTGCGAAGCCAGACTAATCAAATACCAAATCTGCACTGACATACACAGGTAACTGACTAACAGATGCAACAAAAACGAGAACTAGACCAGGTCTACACAAACCGTGTGCTGCTAAACGGTCAGTTGGACACGCCGAAATGGTGGGCTCCGACCGTAGCAACACTCGGTGTTGTCGTAGTGATCGGATTGATCGTAATTGGTGTGATGATCAACAAGGGACTGGGTCTTACCGGTCTGGCACGACCTGTTTACTGGGGACTGTTCATCACTACGTTCGTTTTCTGGGTTGGTATTTCACACGCTGGAATCATGATTTCGGCGATTCTGCGACTTACTCAGGCAGAGTGGCGTAGACCTGTGACAAGAGCAGCTGAGTTGTTGACTGTGTTCTCACTGTTGACGGCGCTGGTGTTCCCTTTGATCCACGCAGGTCGACCATGGCGAATCGCTTATTGGATTCTCCCTTACGACGTGGCTCGTGGTATTTACCCAAACATTCGATCGCCGCTGATCATGGACCCGGTTGCAATCAGCACCTATCTGACTGGTTCTACCCTGTTCCTTTACGTTGCGCTCCTGCCTGACCTCGGGAACCTTCGCGACCGAACTCGCGGTTGGCAGCACGCTCTATACACGGTTCTAGCTCTTGGCTGGCGTGGTAACCCACGACAGTGGAAGATGCAGACTGTTGGTGGAATCTTGCTCTCTGCATTGATGCTTCCGATCTTCGTGTCGGTGCACTCAATCGTTTCGTGGGACTTCGCGGTTGCTTCAGCTGTTGAAGGCTGGCACTCCACAATCTTCGCTCCATACTTCGTTATCGGTGCTGTTCACTCCGGTGTGTCGGCTGTGGTCACGATGATGGCTCTTATGCGATGGCTATGGAAGTGGGACGACTTCATTCGCCCAGAGCACTTCGATGCTCTCGCACGACTCCTGATCGTTGTGGCAACGGGTTGGCTCGGATTCACATTCCTCGAGTTGATCTTTGCCCTCTACGGACAGGACGCCCCTGAAATCGCACTGCGAGAAATGCAGATGTTCCAGTGGCCATGGAATATGCTCTTCATCATTTTCCTGTTCACTGCATATCTAATTCCAGTACCCATGTGGTTGTTCAAGCGGGTCAGAACGAACATCGCTCTGATGTTTTGGACCTCGATCCTAGTGAACGTGGGTATGTGGCTTGAGCGATTCCTGATTATCGTGCCGGGCCTGGCACGCAGGACTCCGTTTGTTTACACCTGGGAGGCCTACCGCCCAAGTGCTGTTGAATGGACAATTTTCGTCTGGTCGTTCGCATGGGTGACGTTCCTGATGTTGTTGTTCTCAAGGTTCTTCCCGCTCGTCCCTCTATTCGAGCAGAAGGAGAGCCAGGTATTTACTGATGACATGACGATTGGTCGGGCGAAAGTTCCGGCAATCGTTAGGGAAGCTGACTAGAGGACTTATTGATGAGCACGCGTAGCATTCTTGGCCTGTTTCAGCAGCCCGAACCCGCCGCAGACGCAATGGACGGGTTGAAGGAAGCTGGATTTGAGCTCGGCACATTTGATGTGTTGACGGGAACGCCATACCCCGAAGGGGCATTTGGTGAATACGTTCCGCAGCACAGGCTGTTCCGATTCCCGGCTTTCGGAGCAATCATCGGATTCACTCTGTCACTATTCCTGACAGCTGCAACTCAGCTGGCGTACCCGCTGGTTACCGGCGGTAAGCCGATTCTCTCGGTGTTCGCAATGCTGATCATCATGTACGAAATGACGATGCTTGCAGGTGTTATCTCAACTGTGATCGGAATTATCTTCGAGTCAAGGTTGCCAAACATGAAGCCTGGTATTTATGACACTCGAATCACCGAAGGCTGGATCGGTGTCGTGATCACTCTCGACGACGAATCAAAGGTCGCTGATGCCGAGAGCGTACTCAACAAGGCTGGCGCCCTGGAGATCAAGCAAGCTTAATGATTGCGTTCTCAGCAAATATCAAATCTATGTTCAGCAAACGCGTTGTACTGGTAGTCGGAATGCTGATGCTTGCGAGCATCGTTACCTCCGCCTGTGCGGTCCAGGAGTCGAACACCTACCCGGTTGAGACATTCTCGGAAATGCACTACGCCCAGTCTCACAAGCTACAGGAGCCGCCAAGGCTCGCTCCTGTAGCTGACTCGGTAGTGTTCGAGACAGCTGGTGGTGCAGACTCTGTACTGAATGTCCCTGACAAGCAGGAGCGTGCTTACGACGCTGCTGTCGCTGGCGACTTGTACCGGGTCAACTGTGCTGTCTGTCACGGCGACGATGGACGAGGTGATGGTAAGGCTGTTCGCCACATCACTTCGAACAACAGCTTCTGGGCAACCACCAACGGTGCGCCATACAAGGCTCCACCTGACCTGGTTGATTCTGCAGCAAACCGACTGACCGACCCTGACGTCATGTACTCATTCGTCGCAGGTTGGAGCGGACCGGTTATGCCACAGTTTGGAAGTCTCCTCGCCGAAGAAGACATTCGTGACATCGTGAACTACATCTTTGATGACACGACCGGTCTGAGCAAATAATTAGAACTTTCAGTGCGACTCCTTCAATCGGTGTCGCACTTTTTCTTCACTCGCACGGAGAAAGCAAGGCTTGATGGACGTACGGTCTCCGATATCACGGACCGAATGGGCATCAAGCTTTTTTTATGTCCGCAAAAGCGCCTGGTTGTTAGGGATGCTGATCGCAGTTAGCGTCGCTCTAAGTGGTTGCCTCACTGAAGACGATCTCAGCCTCGAACAGAGATCTCACCAACTCGCCAGCGAGCTAATGTGCCCTGTTTGTGATGGTCAGACCATAGACGGTTCTAACGCACAAATATCTCAAGACATGCGAGCGAAGGTCGACGAGTTGCTGATCTCCGGCAAGACTAATTCCGAAATTAAAGATTATTTCGTCGTAAGGTACGGTGAGGAAATCCTTGCAGCACCTTCACGATCAGGGTTCAACATGCTCGCATGGATCGCCCCAATAGTGATCGTGGCAGGAGCTTTGGCAATAGCACTTTGGACTATCCGGAATATGCGACGTTCGACGGATCAGTTGGTCGCTTCAACGGAACAGTCAACGCAATCAATAGATGAGTTCCTTGAACAAGTTGATCGAGATCTTGGCGGACCAAGCCCACGCTCAACTGAGAACACTGAGGATATGAAGGACTAATGGCTGACCTTGGTCTCATGAGCGTCCTGCTAGGTCTTGCTCTCTCCGCGTACGCCGCTACTGCATCCGTGGTCGGAGTCAAAAAGCGAATGCCAGAATTGCTTGTAAGTTCGTCGCGCTCTCTCCACATGACGACCCTTGTGACCGTAGTCGCATCTCTGGCACTTATCACCGCGTTCGTTCAAAACGATTTTGCGATCAAGTACGTCTCTGACCACTCGAACACAGTCATGGATCGAGCGTTCGTGTGGGTAGCGTTCTACGCAGGCAACCAGGGATCTCTGCTGTTCATTCTCCTGGTGCTCGTGGTCTCATCAAGTTTGTCCATCTGGCTGGCTCCGAAACGCCTGGCGAGAAGCATGCCATGGACGATCGCCATTCTCGGGGCTACGCAGTTCTTCTATTTCTTCGTCCTCGCGTTCTACGCAAGCCCATTCGAATTGAACAACGTTGTACCGGTTGACGGTCGGGGAATCAATCCGCTCCTGACTCACCCTGGAATGTTCAGTCACCCTCCCCTGCTAATGGGTGGACTCATAACGATCACGATTCCTTTTGCGTTCGCTTCTGGAGCCCTGATCGCCGGCAACTACGGCGACGATTGGATCGACGTCGCCCGCGTAACTTCAATAATCAGTTGGGGTGTCCTTGGAACCGGAATGCTGCTCGGTGCATGGTGGGCGTACACGATCCTTGGTTGGGGCGGTTACTGGGCGTGGGACCCAATAGAGAACGTCGCACTTATGCCGTGGTTGGTTATGACAGCGTTCATTCACTCGATCATGGTCCAGAAACGGCGTGGCATGTTCCGCATGTGGAATATCGCGATGCTCAACATCGGGTTTGTACTCGCGCAGCTAGGAATGTTCATCAACCGGGGTGGACCGGTTGTCAGCGTTCACTCGTTTGCATCATCGACTCTGGGTGTGATTTTCCTGTCGTTCATGATGCTGAGCCTGGTGTTTGCGTTTGCGCTGTTCCTGTGGCGAATGCCAGAGCTGAAGTCTGACCGTGCAATGGAATCGTTCATGTCGCGCGAAGCGTCGTTCCTCATCAACAATTTCCTGTTTCTCGCCGTAATGGCGGTGACACTCTGGGGAGTGCTATTCCCGCTGTTCTCTGACCTTGCACGCGACGTATCGGTCAGCGTTTCTGCTCCGTACTTCGACCGTGCAAATGGACCAATCCTCCTGGGAATCGTCCTTATGATGGGTATCGGTCCACTACTTCCGTGGCGTAAGTCGTCAGCCCGGTCTCTCAAGCAATGGTTTGTCTGGCCAACGATTGTCGGAATACTCACCATCATCGTGCTGGTACTGCTGGGTGTAAAACGTCCAGTCGCCATTCTGTCGTTCGGAGTAGTTGCATTCGTGGCAGCCGCAATCCTGGAAGAGTGGTGGCGAGGTACGGTATCGCGACACCGAGCCGGGGACAACTGGGCACTGGCGTGGTGGCGATTGGTCAATGGAAATCGACCGCGACACGGTGGTTACATCGTTCACATATCAATCCTGATGCTTGGCCTGGGCATCATCGGCACCAACTTCTACCAGCAACGCACCGACGGCGCTCTTGGACTCGGTGAGAGCCTTGTTATCGACAACTACCGGGTTGAGTATGTAAGCAACGGTGACGCGAGCCGTTCCGACCGTATAGCCCAGTGGGCGGAAATGTCGGTCTTCAACATCGAACGAGATGATTACATCGAGGAGTTCGAATTCGCAGAAGCTCAAGGGGCCGATGGCTTCACTATCAAAGACAGCTCGCTAAGACCGAACGATGAGTACATCGGTCAAATCGAGCCGTGGCACGGGTTCTATCTCGACTTCAACATGGCGTCGGTCCGTTCAGGCATTCGCTCTACTATCGCGGAAGATCTATACGTGATTCCACGAGACTTCTTAGCAGATGGCCGAATCTCGCTGGCAGTGAGTATCAATCCGCTCGCCTGGTGGTTGTGGGCATCTGGACCGTTTTTCGTAATCGGCACCATGGTCGCCCTGTGGCCACAACCATCCGTCGAACGCAGAAAAATGCCAACCTCGAGTAAAGAGGTGGGTAACTGATGGCTGTAACCCTTGGAACCCTACTGGCGATCCTGTGTGTGGCAGTCATCGCGTATCCGCTTTTCAGGAAGAATCGCTACCGGATGGTTTCAGAATCATTCGTAACCCGCGAGAAACTTCGTGCGGAGCGATTGAGGATTTATCGCAAAATTAACGATCTTGAGTCCGATTACACCTCAGGAGATCTCACGGAAGACGACTATCAACAACAGCGCGATCAACTAAGGCACACCGCTGCTCAGTTGTTGATGCAGGAAACTGGTGCGGGAAGCGCGCGCGAACGCGACATCGAAGAGGAAATAGCCCAGTTGAGGAACCGATCATCTGAGTCGCTTGAGGGCGGAGACACGGTTTAATGAATTTTATGAACATATATTCAGACAAAAATATCGGAACCCGATTGGTTGCCGTCTTAGCCTTTATGTTGATCGCAACGGTGGTATTCGCAGCATCACCAACCCCTACAGCGTCGGCTCAAGCCCAGGACTCAATTTCCGGAATTGTCGTGAACGGAAGCGAAGGCGGAAGGCTCCCTGACAATTTCACTGTGCTTCTTCTAACGATTGATGAATCTGCGGGGCAGATCATCGAACAGGAAGAGATTCCTGTGAACGATGACGGAACATTCACCTTCTCCAATCTCGTATCAGAACCAGGAATCGCGTTTAGAGTTGTGGCAAACGGAGAGAAGTACACTCCTTCGGTTGACATGGCAGGTGTCGAAGACTGGTCTCGGGTTCGCCTAACCGTTTACGACGAAACGCAGTCACTCGACATGATCACGTTCAGCTCTTACGTGATGATGATCCCAACAATCGACGCAAGAAGTCGGCAGGCTGGCATCCTTGCTGTGGTCAACGTCAATAACCAGGGAGACCGCCTGTGGATTCCTGATCTGCAAGATCCGGATCTGACAGGATTTGACCTTCTCCGGTTCAATCTTCCGGAAGGTTTTTCTGATCTATCGGTCGAAACCGAACTTCCAGCCGGTGGCAACATTCTCGAAATCCCGACCGGCTTCGCCATGACTAACCCGGTACCTCCCGGTGAGTCGGCGATTCTGATGAGCTACATCCTGGAATACGAAGGCGATTCTTTCGACTTTGATCTCAAGTTGCCTTACGGTGCCGACCAGATTCGATTGCTGGTGCCAGATGGTGGTGGGCGAGTAGAAGCCAGCGGTTTCGGCGAAATTGAATCAGTCGTAGTTGGCGATGATGTGTTCAATTCCATCGAGGGCGAAAACTTCGCAATCGACCATGAAGTGAATATAACGTTCACCGATTTGCCTCAGCCGACTGCTCTTCAGACACTCTCAGACTTCTTCGATGGTCGCACGTACATAATCGTGATCATCTGGGTTGTCGGACTGGCTTTGCTGGCGATCCTCGGATATGCCATATACTCGACTAGGAAATCTGATTCAGAACCTGACGATGACGAACCAGCCACGAGGGAAGACGTGCTCGCAGAAATTGCTAGCCTCGACGACGACTTCGAATCGGGTAACGTCGATCAGGACAAGTACGAACGTCGACGCGAAGAGTTGAAGGACCTGGCGATGGAACTTGACTCCTCCGCTGACACTCAGGATGATGAGTCCAAGGACGAACCTGCAGATTCAGACGCTTCCGACTCTGACGAGCAGGACGAAAAAACGGAAAGCTAAGTTGAGTCAACGGCGCAACGTCTTAGTCGGCATCGGCGTCCCGCTGGTGCTGATAATCGCCCTCTTTGCATGGGGGGTGGCTCAGAACGACGGTGCAACCGGTCGACCTGGTGAGAACAACGTGTTCGGGGAAGTCCCACTCTCGGTGGAGACGGTCGCAGATTTCTCACTCACGGATCTTTCCGGGGAACCAGTCTCAATTGAAAAATATCGCGGCAAGATCGTGGTCGTTGATTTCTGGTCGTCCTGGTGTGCGCCGTGTCGTGCCGAGGGTCCAGTTCTTGCTCAGACTTACAAGAAGTGGAAAGACCGTGGAGTCGAATTCATCGGAATTGCCATCTGGGATTCCGAGGATCCTGTTCAGAGTTTTATCGATCAAAATGGGATTGAGTACGTAAATGCGATCGATCCGACTGGAATGACAGCAGTCGACTTCGGAATTACCGGAATACCAGAGAAATTCTTTGTGACCCCGGAAGGCGAGATCGTAAAGAAGGTTGTCGGGCCGAACACGGCAAGAACCCTGGACGACATCCTCACCGATATGTCCGAGGCAGCCCTCGGAATCACACCGCTTAACTGACCTTTAGTTCATCCGTATTCCACCGTCGACGTTCAACACCTGACCGGTGATGTTTAGAGCGTCTTCGGAAACGAGGAACGCTGTTGCATCGGCGACGTCCTCTGGTGTTTACTCAGTGCCCATTGGAATACGTTCTTCGATCATCTTGTAGAAGACTTCTTTGGGTTCTAACCCCTCGTATGCCGAAATATCCCGTGCGTACCTACCGCACACCTGTTCCCACATTGGTGTCCACAACAGGCCGGGACAAATAGCATTTACGTTGATGTTGTATCGAGCCAGCTCCATTGCCATGGACTGGGTGAGATTGATGACGGCAGCTTTTGATGCAGAGTAATGAGGAAGCGATGGGCGTCCCTCACGACCAGCAATAGACGCAAGGTTGAGGATCTTGCCCGATCGTCGCTTTTTCATGTGTTCGCTGGTGACTGCGGTGACATTCTGAATGCCGATTACGTTGACCTGGCAGGTGGCTTTCCAGTCTTCTTCTGTCGACTCCGCTCGTGTGCTCCAAGCTGGGGCACCGGCAATACCCGCTTTGTTCACGAGAACGTCTATCGTGCCAAGCTCCGAAACTGAATGCTCAACCATGCTTTGAATCTGGTCAATGTCAGTGACGTCGCACTCGATTCCAATCGAACTTTCAGAGAGCTCATCTGCCGTTGATTCAGAAGCCCCCCCCGGTTCATGTCGGCGACAACAACATTCGCACCGAGTTCGGACAGCTTCACAGAGATTGCTTTACCGATACCGGTGGTCCCGCCTGTGACGATTGCATTTTTGTTCTTGAGACTCAAGTTTGAAAACCGCGTTCATTTCGTGAGATTGCGAACCGTGCGGGATTATACTTAGCCATCGAACGAACGAACCCGCTTCACTCCGGTATTGTGTAAAAAATCAGTAGAAATTTAGGCGATCTTGACAGTCTCACGAAAGCGTGCTCTCGAACACGGTTACAAACTTCTTGAGCGACCCAGGTCTCACTTACGGGTAGAGCTCAATCAAGATCGATCGGGGGTAAGCCTGACCCACAAAGGACGGGTCCTAACACGGGTGTACCTAAATCGAAGTGGTATGAACGCTGCAGTTGCCATGTCAGAGGCACTTGGGATCAAACTTCCGGCACTTGGTCAAAGCAACTCAGGGCTCGTATCCACTGGACTGTTGTACCGGGTCTTCGCTATCTCCCAACTAGATTTCCGGAATCCGACATCATTTGAGCTCGCAGCAGAGCTGGTTGATGAAGCAATTTCGATGCAGCGTAGGAGTGGTGGAACGACCGGAATTTAGGCTCGCTTCTAGCTTTGCCACAAACGTGGGGCAGAATTAGAATTTCGACCCTGGAATCCAACTGAAAAGTCGTTCGAAGTTTTCTCAGGAGATCTATTGGCAGACGTTCTTATCAAATCGGTCGAAACCGGGCACTCGTTTGGTCCATACGATGTGACTATTTCGCCTGAGCGTTCAGCTTCGTACAACGAGGCGGTCGGAGGTGATGAATCACCCGATTACGGAAACTCTCTCGCACCGATGATGACCATTGCCGCCGCCCTCACAGAACTGATTGAGGACCTTGGTCTCTTTAGTGAAGGTTTACAAACCGTTCACGCCGGGCAAGAAGCATCCTGGATCAGATCAATAAACGCGGGTGAGCAAATCACTGCGACCGGGACTTTGGCTTCTAGTTCCATGCGCCGGGGCAGCAAATTCGCCACGGTCAAGGTCGAGTACACAGACGTGGACGGAAGCAAAGTAGGCGATTCATCCACCACGATCATCGTTTCGGGAGTGGATGCCTGATGCCAGATACTCAATTTGTAGCTGGAGCTGAGCTACCAGGTTTCGAACGATTCGTGCCACAGGACCGGGTCGACGCTTATGCTGAAGCGTCCGGTGACCACAACCCGATTCACCTTGACGAAGAATATGCGTCAACGACTCCGTTCGGAACGAGAATCGCGCACGGCATGCTCAGTCTCGCCTTCGTGACTGAATTGCTTGCGAAGTCGTTTCCAGATGACTGGCACTCGGGCGGAAAGATCAAGGTCAGGTTCAGCGCACCGGTAATTCCAGGCGAGAAAGTATCGATTTACGGTTCGATATCAGGTGTAACGGAAACTGACGAAGGTACCGTTGTTACCTGTAATGTTGGGTGCAAGAAACCCGACGGTACTGATGCCGTTTCAGGCAAAGCGACAGTACCATTACGACAAATTTGAACGAGCGAACTGGTTTGGCCGGTTCAAATTAGGACGATGTCAGTATGACGGGAATCCCCGAAGGTATAACTCCAATCGCCCTGGATGCCATGGGCGGAGATCACGGTCCGGTTGTGACCGTTCCTGCCGCGCTCAAGGCGATCGGAGAAGGTGGCGTTGCGATTGCCCTCGTCGGTGACGCTGAGACCATCAAGGCAGAACTCGACAAGTACGACACCCCGGCAAAGCAACTCGTTCAAATTGTTCCTGCGGAAGGCGTCGTCGAAGAAGGTGAAAGTCCTGCCCTCGCCTACCGGTCCAAGCCCAAAGCATCGGTATTCGTTTCAGCCGGCGTAGTGAAAATGGGTAAAGCAGCCGGCTTTGTGAGCATGGGATCTACCGGTGCTTCCATCGCGGCCGCCCAAGTTGTTTACGGCACGCTAGAAGGCATCGACCGAGGTGCGTTGGGTGGTCCGATCATCGGGTACGCGCCCGACACCGTCATCATTGATCTCGGGACCAACGTGGACACACGTCCAAGACTGCTCGTGGACTTCGCAGCCCTCGGGAACGTGATGTCGAAACACATTTACAAGAAAGAAAACCCCAGGATCGCCTTGCTCAGCGTTGGTTCCGAAGAAGGAAAAGGCAATGCCCTCGTCAAAGAAACCACAGATCTGCTTAAAGCCACCGATCTAAACTTCGTAGGAAACATCGAACCGAACAATCTCCCAGAAGGCAAAGCAGAAGTCGTTCTTTGTGACGGCTTCGTAGGAAATGTTGTTCTCAAGCTGACTGAAGGTCTGGGATCAGCGGTTGTAAACCAGGTGAAAGAAGCGCTCGGAGACTCTGAGGAAGCCAACAACCTGGCGCAGTCGATATTCGAAAAATTCAACATCCTGGAAGCGTTTGGTGGCGGACCATTGTTGGGCTTAAACGGTCTTGCGATTGTCGGGCACGGCGCTTCAGGAGTCGACGCGATTGCGAACGCTGTTGGCACTGCAAAGTACGTAATATCAACTGGGCTGATCGAGGCACAGCAGGCAGAATTAGACCGAATCAGGGCTGAAATTACCGACTGACCAGCCAGAAGGACGTAAAACTTGAGCGGAAATGAATCACGCAGTGCTCTCGTAACCGGTGCATCACGAGGTATTGGAAGGGCAACCGCACTGAGGCTCGCTGCTGCGGGGCACCGTGTCGCAGTCAACTACAACTCTCATGCCGATGAAGCGGATGCTGTGGTCGAAGAAATCCGTGCCGCTGGAGGAACTGCAATTGCCGTGGGTGGAAACGTCGCTGACAAAGCCGCAGTCCACTCAATGATCGATGCTGCCGAAGCAGAGCACGGTCCGATCGAAATACTCATCAACAACGCGGGAGTCATCAGTGATTCACTCTTGATGCGCATGAAAGATGAACAGTTCGATCACACCATGAAAACCAATATGTACGGAACGTACTACTGCACCCAAAAAGTGTTACCTGAGATGCTCAAAGGGCGATGGGGACGCATCATCAACGTCTCTTCAGTGGTTGGCATGCGCGGCAACATCGGACAGGCGAACTACTCTGCATCAAAGGCGGCAGTTCACGGTTTCTCACAGTCCCTCGCCAAAGAGGTAGCTACACGGAACATCACTGTGAACGTTGTCGCACCTGGTTACGTAACAACTGCCACTTCCTCGGTGATATCTGACAAGGCACGAGAAACTGTGTTGACTTGGATTCCACAGGGGCGCTTCGGGGAACCAGATGAGGTCGCACCGATGATTGCATTCCTCACAACCGACGAAGCCCAGTACATCACCGGTGAGATCATCCGGGTTGACGGCGGAATGGCAATCTAGCCTCACGGTACTGAAAGAGACCTGTTAATTGGCAGATATTAAGAACCTCGACGGCAAAGTCGCACTGGTGACTGGCGGCTCTCGTGGAATCGGAAAAGCCATCGCACGCGAACTCGGCCTTCGCGGTGCAACAGTAGTAATCAATTATTTAAAGAACCACACTGCCGCAAAAGACACAATCCAAGAGCTCGAGTCGTTGGGTATCAAGTGCGTTCGGCTCAAAGCCCATGTAGGCGACGAGAAAGCAGTTGCCGCGCTGGTCGAATCTATTGAAGAGCGATTCGGGACTCTGGATATTCTCGTCAACAACGCCGCTTCTGGAGTCATGCGACCCGCCTCCGAGCTTTCTGCAAAGCACTGGGACTGGACCATGGACATCAACGCCAGGGGTCCGTGGATGCTGTCAGTTGCGGCTGCCCGATTGATGAAAAACGGTGGTCGCATCATCAACCTGTCTAGCCCCGGAGCTGGGCGAGTGTTGAACTCTTACTTCGCTGTTGGAGTGTCAAAGGCCGCGATCGAAGCGGTAACCCGCTACCTGGCCGTCGAGTTGGGACCAAAAGACATCGCCGTGAACACCGTGTCCGCAGGTTATGTGCAAACCGATGCGCTTGACGCGTTTCCTGATGAGCTCGGAGTGAAGGAGATAGCTTCCCGTCCAACGCCTGCAGGCCGACCTGTCACACCTGAAGATGTTTCCAAGGTGGTTGCCATGTTGTGCAGCGACGATGCCGACATGATCCGAGGACAAGTGATCATGGTCGACGGCGGAGAAACGTTACAGCACCGTTAGTTCGGTGTCACCACTTTGCAGTTTTGTGCCCGACTCGACGTAAGCCAGTCTGACGAGTGCAAGGCTTTTGTACGCACCGTCCTGCTGAGTCACACTCGATGACGTGGTCACGACACCGACGGTTCGATCCCCATCGGTCACATCCGTAAAATCATCAATCCTTGAGCTCGACTGAAGTTGAATTAGGTTGCGCTGAACTTTGTCGTAGGCGTCAAGTCGAGCGATTACTTCCTGTCCAACATAGCAACCCTTGTCGAAATCGATTCGATCTAGTGCACCTGCCTCGATCGGGTTGGAATGTTCACCGAGCTCGTGACCAACTGCAGGAATTTTGTGTTCGATGCGAAATTGAGCGTAGTCGTCAACGTCGATCGACATAGCCTCGGATTTTTCAAGAATCGAGATCACCTTTGGCTTGTCAGCATCAGTAAATATCAGTTCGAACCAGGCGACCGGCTTTGACGAATCATCGATAACAAAGACATCAGGCAATTCTTCTGAAATTCGTGAGGCAACGATCGGAGCTTCCGGACCAACAAGCGAAATCCTCGAATGTTCATTCGACAGATCCCTCAATTCAGCGTCTTCGATGATCGTGTAGTAATCGACTGCGTCGATCAAAGGCGCAGCTGAATGCTGATCGCTAACAAGAATCAGGACTTCATCATCAACACGTGCCACATCGAAAGCGTCCACGACTCGACCGCGATTGGAAGTGAGGATTGTGCGCTCGGATTTTCCAATCTCTAGATCGATCAGCGATTTTGTAGTGAGACGATGAAGCAGATCTAGCGCGTCCGCACCACGGTGTTCAACAATCCCCGCGGATCGCCAGACGTGATACCCACATCCTGATTGGAGTGTGTTTTGGGCTGAGATTGGAATCGAACTCTCCTTCGAGGTCTACCTAGACCGAGAAAGAGGTACCGCAACCACAGGTCCGTGAGGCGTTGGGGTTAGCGAACTCAAAACCCTTGCCATTCAGACCGTCAGAAAAATCGAGAACGGTACCGGCGAGGAATACAAATGCCTTTTTAGGGACATACACCTCGACGCCATGGGAGTCGATGATCTTATCGTCATCGTCAGGTCCGTCGACAATCTCCAGTACGTAAGTCAGACCCGAACAACCACCACCTTTTACAGCAACTTTCAATCCGAACGGATCTTTGCCTTGCTGTTCAGCGAATTGGCGAACTTTAGTCGCGGCTTTTTCGGTGATCTCGATAGTGTTGATCGGGACTGAACGTTCTGGTGGTGCTGTTGTCATCTACCTGCTCGGTGAAGGATTCCTACTTCAATTGGCGCAAATGGCTTATCTAATTCTCGCGTGTCTGGCGATTTGATGCAAAACAACGCGAATAAGTTCATTTATCAGACTACTGTCGAGTTTCCAAACTACAATAGATTTCCTGTGTAATTTCGATTCTCAGGAATATCTAACAGGTGCCCGCATCTAACCCAAAAATAGTCGTTCTGAACACGCGTGCTGCAAATGTACATAGCGTTGAGAAGGCCTTGCGCAAAGTTGGAGCCGATCCTCTCGTGACGAGCGATCCAACCGAACTAAGTGATGCCGATGCCGCAGTATTGCCGGGGGTAGGTGCAAGCGATGCCGTTATGGGTGCATTAAACCGCATGGGGCTTTCCGAACCGGTGAAGCAATTTTCTGCAACAGGGAAACCACTGCTCTGTGTGTGCGTTGGGCTACAGGTTCTTCTTGATTCATCCGAAGAAGGTGAACTCGACGGACTTGGTTTGGTACCTGGCTCAGTTCAACAAATTCCAACAGGAATGACCGACTCGCTCGGTGCTCCAATGAAGGTTCCACACATGGGTTGGAACCAGGTGACATTTGCGGGTAACGAGAACGAACGACACCCAGTTTTCAAAGAGATTCCACAAGGTTCGGATTTCTACTTCGTCCACTCGTACCGTTGCGTTCCGAGTGACGAGAACGACATAGCAGCGCAAACCGAATATGGCGTGCCAGTATGTGCTGCCGTGGTCAAGGGAAATGTCGTTGGAACCCAGTTCCACCCTGAGAAGAGTGGTGAGATCGGTTTGAAGATCTACGAAAACTTCCTCTACCTCACCAAAGAACAGACCGCGGGGGCTAAATAAATTTCAACAATGGACGTACTTCCTGCAATAGATCTGCGCGGCGGGCGATGTGTTCGCCTGACTCAAGGTGACTACGACCGCGAAACGGTGTTCGATGACGATCCGGCAGGTGTTGCGCGCCGTTGGGTGGATGCAGGGGCACGCCGATTGCACATCGTTGACCTCGACGGTGCGCGAGACGGTGTTCGATCAAACGCCGATGCCGTAACAGCGATCCTGGATGCGGTAGACATTCCTGTCCAGCTTGGCGGTGGAGTTCGCACGGAGGCCGACGCAAAGCAGCTTGTAGAACTCGGTGTTGACCGCGTGATCTTCGGAACTGCCGCAATTGAGGCTCCGGAGCAAGTTGCCAATGCTGTGAAATCTGTCGGCGAAGACCACGTGATCGTCGGTGTCGACGCGAAAGATGGGATGGTCCAAACCCGAGGTTGGCTGGAACAATCGACCGTCTCCGCTGCGGAACTCGCACAGCAAATGGTCGACATTGGTGTACGACGGTTTATTTATACCGATACCAGTCGTGATGGCACATTGAGCCACCCCAACTTCACCGCAGTTGCCGATCTAAAGCAAAACCTGCGATATCCTATTGTTGTGGCGGGTGGAATATCGTCTGTTGACGATCTTGTTCAACTCGCCGAGCTCGGTGCTGAAGGCGCAATTACGGGCATGGCAATTTACTCAGGTGCGATCGATCTGAAACGCGCCATCGAAACGGTGGATCAGGTTTCCTGATTCGACGCAAATATCAGAACGGAAACGAAACGAATGCCAACGAAAACTTCGGTAGACAAAGTGGAGCAGATGCTGCACCCGACTCTCGAGGAAACGTTTGACCCCCAGTCAATGATTGCGCTCGTGCCAATCCACAACGACCACAAGGTCGCTGACATTGGTGCGGGTCCTGGTTGGCTTTCGATTCCAATTGCCAAGTATGTCTACTCAGGTACTTGCTACGCAGTGGATGTCCAGAAGGACATGCTCAAGTTCGTCGAAGAACGAGCAACCGAGGCGAAACTTGGAAACGTCGAGACTCTCGAATCCAAAGAGAACTCTGTTCCACTGGATGACGAAGCCCTTGATGGTGTTGTGTTCTCGAACGTTCTGAACGAGGCAACACGCCCAAAAACGCTGATCAAAGAGGGACATCGTCTCCTCAGGAAAGCCGGTTGGATGGCAATCGTTGAATGGCTCCCAGTTGAAGGCAAGCCGGAAGTTGGTCCCGCAGCATCTCGCCGCCTCGACCAGCAGGATTTGCGAGAAGCTGTCGAAGCCCTTGGCATGACCACTCTCACCAGCCGCCAACTCACTCCGCACCGTTACATCATCGTCGCCCGAAAGTAATCGGGAGAACCTAATGCTCACGCGGCGCGTCATTCCATGCCTAGATGTCGATGCAGGACGAGTCGTCAAAGGTGTCAGCTTTGTTGATATCCGCGACGCCGGAGATCCGGCTGAATTAGCCGCCTTCTACAACTCGGAAGGTGCGGATGAACTCGTCTTTCTCGACATTACCGCTTCTTCCGATGCACGTAACACAATGGTCGACGTTGTCGAGAAGGTTTCCACGGAAGTATTTATCCCGCTAACTGTTGGTGGTGGAATTCGATCTGTAGACGACATGCGCCGAATGCTCGAAGCAGGCGCAGACAAGGTTTCCGTAAACAGTGCCGCTGTTGCCAATCCGCAGTTGATCGAGGATTGTGCGAGAGAATTTGGATCCCAATGCGTGGTTTTGGCAATGGACGTCAAACGAGTCGATGACCCGATTATTTCCAATCTTGAGGGCTACGGTGAAATCCCGATCGAAGGTATGTTCCAGATCGTGACACACGGCGGCCGAAAACCAACAGCGTTGGACGCCATCAAGTGGGCGAAGATCGCCACAGAATCCGGTGCTGGTGAGTTGCTGGTAACGAGCATGGACGCTGACGGTCAAAAGACCGGTTACGACAACGAATTGCTTGCTGCGGTGTCAGACTCAGTAACTGTGCCTGTGATCGCTAGTGGCGGAGCAGGTGAACTCGACCATTTCTATGACGCACTTACCGAGGGTAAATCGGATGCGGTTCTTGCTGCGTCGCTTTTCCACTTCGGTGAGTTACGAGTTTCAGAAGTTAAATCACACCTCGCTGAGCGAGGAATTCCAGTGAGGGAAGTTTAGTTGGCAGTCACACTCAGAAGCGGCGTTCCGGAAATGCCGGAAGCAATCGCATTCGACTGCTACATGACTCTCTTCGACAACTCCCACGACGACTGGAAAGACAGCTTCGACGAGATCATCAAGGCCCAGAACCTGCCGATGGATAAGGACGAGTTCTGGACCCGATGGCGTAAGTATGAGGTGAACTTCCGAAAGATCCGTACAGATCTCGGACGTCCATTCAACTCGCCGCCATTCAAGTCGTACCGGCAAGCCTGGACTGAATGTTTCCAGCAAGTTTTCGACGACATGGGCCTGAATGCTGATGCAGAGGCAGCCGGTGACCGTGCAGCGCTCCACATGACCGACCGACCGATTTACCCGGAAACTGTCGAAGCCCTGAAATTACTGAAGGGTCGTGTGAAGCTTGGTGTATTTTCGAACGCCGACGACGAAGGGTTGCGACCGCTTCTTGCGAACGCGGGACTGGAATTCGATTTCGTTGCCAGCTCGCAATCTGCCGCGGTGTACAAGCCAGCGTTGGCGGCATTTGAGCATCTTTACGAAGGACTCGGAGTTGAACCAGGCAAATGTTGGTACGTAGGGGACCAACTGTTCGATGACGTACTTGGCGCGTATCGGTCAGGCGGTGTCTCTGTATGGATCAACCGCAACGGAGAGGAAGTCGACCGGGAGCCTGAACCAGACATCGAGATAAACGATCTCACCGAACTCGCCGGTATCCTCGACCATATCTCCGGGTAACCTTCTAACATTCAATCAGACAACTACGTTTCGCCGAGCAGACAGGAAACTGCGAACAAAGGACGTGCCAGATGATTCAATTCAATGACCGTGGATTGGTTCCCGCGATAGTGCAGGACGCAGAATCAGGTCGCGTTTTGATGCACGCCTTTATGAACAAAGATGCGCTGAACAGGACGCTCGAAGGTCCCCACGCATGGTTCTACTCTCGAAGCAGAAAGGCGCTTTGGGAGAAGGGCGAATCATCAGGCAATTATCTGAACGTTGTCGAAGTCCAGTTCGACTGCGACTGCGACACGATCCTGGTCAAAGCCAATCCTGTTGGACCAACTTGTCACACCGGTAAAGAGTCGTGTTTCGATACAGGTACTCTCACCGCGGAGTCGCTATCGAGTGACGGCTCTTCGGAACGACTCGGTCCTGGAGTTCTTGCTGACTTGCTTGAAGTTATTCAGCAGCGTGTTGCCGAACAACCAGAAGGCTCATACACCGTCGACTTGATCAAAAGTGGTCCTGGTCGAGTAGCGCAAAAGGTGGTCGAGGAAGCCGGTGAAGTAGCGATTGCTGCGGTTAGCCAGACCGAGGATGACCTCGCAAATGAAATGGCAGACCTGCTGTACCACAACATGGTGCTGCTAGCAGCTCTGGATGTCTCGCCAGACCGAATCTGGGAAGTTCTAGCCAAGCGGCGTAAGTAGGTCGCGTCTATTCAGGCGTACTTCGTTCAGGATTCGGATCGAACACTGACGCCGTGACCGGTTCATACGGATCGCTAGCTGGTGCCGAGTAGTCGTCCTCAGGTGCCGCCCTACCCTCGTCGATTGCAATTGCGTAGTCGATTGCCGTGATGGCGACTTCCATCATTCCTTCGTCAGGGTATCGAGTAGTTAAGTCCTGGAGAAGGATGTTCGGTGAGTTGAATATCCGAATCCAAATGTTGTCCTGGTGAGTACCTGCGAACCGGATGAACTCGTAACTGAGTCCAGCAATTACAGGCACCAAAACGATCCTGGAAACGATCAGGAACCAGAATGGGTCCCTCGGAAAGAACATAAACAGGATGATCGAAAACAGAACCACCGTCATCAGGAACGAGGTCCCGCAGCGCGGGTGAGCCGGAGGGAATCGTCTGATCGACTGGATCGTTAGCGGTTCATTCGCCTCATATGCGTGAACGGCCATGTGCTCTGCACCGTGATATCCGAATACCCGTTTGATATCGTTCATCTTCCCTATGAGCCACACGTAGGCAATAAACAGGGCGAGACGTATTCCACCCTCAACCAGGTTCGCTATGAAGTTGTTCGCTCCCGCGTTCTCGACCAAACGAGAACCGAAAACCGGCAACAGAAAGAAAATTCCAATTCCTAGTAGGAGTGAAACAGTTAGCAGCATTGCCATTGCCGCTGTTGAAAGCGCTTCCGCCTCTTCATTTTCTTCTTCAACAGCCGACTCCGTAGCTGAGATGGTCAGGGATTTCATACCAACCAGTAGAGTTTCGAGAAGAACGATCACACCGCGGATCAAAGTGATTTGGCGCAAGCGAGAGTTTGCCCATCCCTCTAAGGGGATGGCGCGCCGGATAATCGATCCGTCAGGTCGTCGAACAGCAAGGGCGGCGCGCTTCTGACCACGGATCATCACACCTTCGATGACCGCCTGACCGCCGTATAGAACCTTTTTCGACTGCTGCTGCAATTATGTGACCTGGGTTAACAAAGAAGGGGCGCCGTGTGGCGCCCCTTCAATCTAGCTCTATTTGGATGAGCCGCCGAGGTTGTATCGGCGCATCATGCGCTCGACACGTCCCTCAGTGTCGACGATTCGCTGTTCGCCAGTCCAGAATGGGTGGCACTTACTACAGATTTCTGTTCGCAGGTTTTCCTGCGTCGAGCCTACCTCCCATGAGTTCCCGCATGCACAGGTAACCGTGGCTTTGTCGTGGTAGGTCGGGTGAATGTTTGCTTTCATAATTTATATACCCGGGATGCCTGTTATCTAGTTGGCGACAGGGTCTACGTTTACCCGTCGTCGGTCTTTCGAGCCAAAGTCGAAGCGAACCTGACCGTCAACCAGTGAGTAGATCGTGTGGTCTCGACCAATTCCGACGTTTGCACCAGCGGTGAACTTGGTTCCACGCTGACGAACGATGATCGCTCCCGCAGTCACTGCCTCACCTGCAAATGCCTTCACTCCGAGTCGCTTTCCTGCGCTGTCTCGGCCGTTTCGGGAAGTACCGCCACCTTTTTTATGTGCCATTTAGATGATCCAGTCTTCTGCTGGGATGCAGATGTAATCTACTTGCTTGAAATCGACTTGATCAGGACAGACGTAACGTCCTGTCGGTGACCGCGCTTCACGCGCTGTCGGGTTTTGTTCTTGTAACGCAGAGAAACTACTTTGTCTGCTTTACTGTGGTCGGTGATCTCTGCAGTAACAGATGCGCCCTTTACAACAGGTGCGCCAACCGAGAGTTTTCCATCGACCGAGGTCATCAATACCCGGTCGAATTTGAACTCAGCGCCAACCTCTGCGTTGAGCTTCTCAACGTCCAGAGAGTCGCCTTCGCGTACTCGGTACTGCTTGCCGCCGGTATTGATAATTGCGTAATTAGTGGTCATTCGTGTGTAATCCGTAAATCGCCTAACCTATATATTCTAAGTTGCAATTACACCTAGGGTCAATTTCAATTCACCCGTGTTTCTCCTTGTTTGATGTAACCTCCCAACACAGAGGGATCGATACTGATTCAAATAGTCAATTGATCTGAAAAGAGTCGATATGTCAGCTGAAAGTACGATGCTTGAAGGCACGCTCGCGAGCCTGGACGAATCGGTTCGCAATCTGAGTCTCGGCGACGACATGCGTTCCGTGCTTGCTGAACCGTGGCGAGAAATATCGGTAGGGCTACCGATCCGCATGGACGATGGCACCGTGAGGGTGTTCAAGGGCTACCGCTAGCAGCACAATGCTGCTCGTGGACCGTATAAAGGCGGGATTCGATACCACCCCAATGCCGATCTCGATCACACCCGCGCTCTTGGAATGCTGATGACTTGGAAAACCGCGCTCGCCGACATTCCGTTCGGTGGTGCCAAGGGGGGTGTGACGGTAGACCAGAAAGCACTTTCCAAGGGTGAGCTAAACAGGTTGACTCGTCGATACACGATGAGCATCCATCACTTGATCGGGATCAATCGTGATATTCCCGCTCCTGATCTAGGTACTTCAGCACAACCAATGGCTTGGATCATGGACTCACATGGTTCACTTCATGGTCACACTCCCGGAATCGTAACCGGAAAGCCGGTACAACTCGGCGGATCGCTTGGGAGAAATGAAGCTCCTGGTCGTGGAGCAGCTGTAGTTTCGTACAACGCCATATTGGATGCCGGAGGAGAGATTGCCAATTCGACCGTAGCTATTCAGGGTTTTGGTGCGGTTGGGTCAGCAGCGGCACGAACGATGTACGACCGAGGGTCTGCCGTTGTTGCCGTGTCAGACGTTGACGGTGCTATTTACAACGCTTCCGGTCTTGATATTCCTGCGCTTCAAAACATCGTCGAAAGTGGTGGTTCATTAGCTGACTACCCAGATGCCGATACAATCCAGGGCGATGAACTACTCGGTCTGGAGTGCACAGTGCTCATTCCTGCGGCGATCGAAGACGTGATTACCGCCGAAAATGTGGCATCAATCAAGGCACAAATAATCACTGAAGCGGCAAATCGCCCGGTTACAACTGAAGCCGACCAAATTCTCAACGATGCTGGAATCACGGTCATCCCCGATATCCTCGCGAAAGGAGGTGGCGTAATCGCTACCTACTTCGAATGGGCGCAAAACGTAAAGTCTTCTACTGGACACTGGAGCGTGTTAATGATGAGTTGGACCGGAAGATTCACGAGGTGTACCGAATCACTCGAGATCGAGCGGTCGCAACAGGGTCAAGTATGCGCTCCGCGGCGTGTGACATTGCTGTTGGACGAGTTGCACAGGCAATAAAAATACGCGGTTATGTCGGATAATTCACTAAATGTTGATCTCAGGTATGAGATCCCCACGCTCTACTGCGTTTTCGATCACCGAGGAATCAAAGTCGGAGGTTGAAATTGATCCTCGTCTGCGTAACTCAAGCACCATTTCTTTAGATTCCGTCGCTTCGGATGTGTAGTCGTTCCAAATACGACCGTCCTGAATTTCACACCAGGGAGCAAGAACCAACATGCTCTGCTCAATTTTAGGACGACGTCTGGACTTGCCGGGTGAAGAGATAACCGACTCATACCCGTCGACCATCGCCTCGATCGAATATTTCTCTCTCAATGTGGTGTGTATTTCATCGAGGTATAGTGGGTTGCCGAGTGAGTCGAGTACCGCTGCGACTGCCTGATCAATTTCGCCATACGGAACTAGGTTTATCCCCGGCACGGAACAGAACTCCCTTAGAGCGCCAACGCGAGCACATACTGAAGGAGTTCCCACAGCCACTGATTCTATCGGGATGAGACCAAACGATTCGAGGAATCGTCCGAGGTTCAAAGTCACGTCACCCGCAGCAAGATAATCAGGCATATTTTCCGGGGAGATCCATTCGTGAAGTTCGACTATGTCGCTGCCACCGTGCTCATGGATCATCGCTGTGAGTGACTCGAGAGAATTTGCTGCCTCATCAAAATTCGAATCCGCAGAATATGCAGGCACTAATAACCGGACGTTGCGTTCGGGCAGTTCTCTCCTAAGTGCGATTGCGACCTCGATCGACTCCACAAGACCTTTCGATTCCTGTGGTCGATGTGGACAAAGAAGAATGAGGTCGTCATCTCCCCTCGGCCCCACCGAAGGCGGAAGTTTCGGTGATATCGACGACGGAATCTCAACACCGTTTGGAACGGTCACAACCGGTTCTATTAATTCATTTCCGGTCATGATTGACGTCGCTTCGACACATCTTTTCAAGTAGTCGCTGGGAACTATCGTTGCCGACGCCTCAAGTGTCGTGACCGACAACAGAGCTTCTTCATACATCAAGTCGTGAATAGAACGAACTGGGTCAGTAGATCCAAGTGCATGGCGCAGGTACAAGGCGTCGGCGTGTAGATAAACGTGGTCAGCCCACGCGCTAGCATCACTAATTGCTCTAAAAGTCTGGCTCAGAGCCGCAGGGCTAACCTGATGTGTAGCAGGGAATGCTCCTCGAAGCTGAAGTACGGGTAGTACGTCCACACGCCCAATCTTGAAGCCCGATTGGTTTGCATCTGTACGAGTGCAATACACCCTAACATCGTGCCGATGCTCCGAAAGCCCCGCAACGACCTGCTGCAAAATGCGCTGCGAACCCCCAATAACTTGCCCTGGGACAAGAGGAGCAACTGAGATAGCAGCGATTTTCATCGTTTAACCGTTGCTGCCGTCCGCAAAGACGCCGAACTGACGTTGAAACCAAACCAACGGATCACCGTCTGAGACCGAAATAGCCTCAACTTTGCCAATGAAGACTGTATGGTCACCTGCCGGATGAGCCGAGAAAACCGAGCAATCCATTGAAGCAATGGCATCCGCAATTACTGGTGATTGCTCAAGCTCACCAAGTAAACCCGATTCCAGGTGCCCGCGAGACTCTGGCGGAGTGGCAAAGTGTTTCGCGATGTCGGTTTGCGAACTATCGAGGATTGAAATCCCAAACCGTCCTGTACTAGAGATCAGTCCGTGAGACTGGCGTTCCTCGCCAACCACGGCGAGCACAAGAGGGGGATCAAGCGAAACAGAAGTAACGCTGCTGGCGGTCATCCCGTGCACCTCGCCATTCGGCTCAATCGTGGTTATGACCGTGACACCGGTAGCAAATCGCGACCACGCGTGGCGATACATTTGCTGAATTTCATCAGAGGATTCCAATAGTTTCCCGCCCCGGAATTTTCGTAGTGCGGATTATAGACGGAGCCACCCAAACACTAACGTCAACGATGTAACCATTCGATCGGTTCGGGATCGACGTAGCCCGATAGTTCAACGTACGCCATGCCGGTGATTAAATCCCCGTTCTTCGTGCCTGAAACATCAACTTTGCCTTCCCAGTATGTCGACGCTCTGGGGAGTCCTTCGCTTACTTCTTGCTCATTGAAAACGGGCTGGAGAGTTACATCGAGAGCAATATCGTCGATGGTCATTCGCCATTCAGAGGGGTACTCACCTCCTGAATGTGGGCTGGTCCATGTGTCGAGTATGTCGATGTCGATCCCACTGGCGATGTGGGATAACTGGCCATCACCCCCCATATACGTGGCATACAGATCTGCCGACTCACCGTCCACGCCACGAGCATCTGACACCATCAGCGCAGATCCGTCACTTAGAAGCAAAGCGAACCACTGCCAACCAGCGGGTTTTCCAACAACGAAGAAATTACCCCACTGATGATCGAACCAAGAGGTGCCTTCAACGGATAATTCTTCGCCGTTGAGCGTGATGGTCCCGTCGGTTTGCTGCCGTGGCCATGAGTAGTAGTACGTTGCTCCAGCTTCCGTTGGAATCCAACCGATTTCTTTGTGCAGCATGATGTCCGTTTGTGCCTCCAATTGGAGGTCGAGTCCGACCGCGTCGCCCTCAGCTTCGATTCGAAAAGTCCCAGGCGCAGGTCCAATGTCGAGGCTCCATCCAGCCAGATCAATGCCCGGATTTTCGGAGCTTGCAAGTCTCCCCCCAGCACGCGCTCTCGCCTCCACCACGTGCGCCTTTCCAGCGACATCTAAGACCGCACCTTGTGCGACATAGTTGGGCTCGTTTTCATCATCCTGGGACTTAAAGATCACGAAGTGATACCCGTACTCATCTCCAGATTCCGATTCGAGATGTCCATTGAAATACCACCACTCCAGTCGAGAATCGTGCGCCAGTTCGTCTCGAGGGAGCTCGATGAGGATAGGTCGAGGCGTCGGATCCGGTGAAGCCCCGGCCGGGACGGGTCTCGGATCTGCTGAAACCGTGCATGAAGCAGCTATCAACAGCAGAATGACAACGAGTGAGGTTGTGCGTGATCTAGTGAGCACGATCAACCTCCGGCAGTAGTTTGTCGAGCCATGCTGGCAACCACCAGTTCCAGTCTCCGGCGATACGCATGATCGATGGTGCAACAAGCGCCCTTACAAGCGTCACGTCAACAAATACCGCCAGCGCCAGACCCAAACCAACAGCCTTCACCACGACGACGTCAGCCAGCACGAAACTCGCAGCAACCACGATCAGAATTCCCGCAGCACCGGTGATTATCAAACCGCTTTTTTGCAGCCCTTCGGCGACGCTAAGCTGGTTGTCTTTCGTGCGGTCGTACGCTTCAGAGACTCGCGAAAGCAGGAATATTTCGTAATCCATGCTTAGTCCAAAAATAATCGCGAACAGGAGGATCGGAAGGGTCGCTTCGATAACCCCCATAGCCTCGAAATTCAGGACTCCCGAAAGATTGCCTTCCTGGAAAACGAAAACCAGCGCTCCGTAGCTTGCGAGAATTGAAAGGACATTCAGGACCACGGCTTTTAGCGGAAGTATGACCGACCTGAACAAGATCATTAGAGAGACATAAGTAACCAGTAGCACGGCGCCAATCACATACGGGAACTTCCCGTAGAGAGTGTTGACGATGTCAGTGATTTCTCCTGCTCCACCGTTTACATGCAGTTCACCTGTTTCAGGAACAAGTGCACGTATTTCCGACACGAGAGAACGGGTTTCCGGCCAGAACGGGTGCAGGTCGCTCTCAACCAGGTACAAAATCGCGCCATCACGTGCGGCATCCCTGATCAATCGTGACGCTGTGACATCAGTTACTGATTCCGGGTACTGATACAGAATTTCGTAGTCATCTGGTCCAAGCGTTGGATCAATATTCACGACACTTGAAACACCACTCACACCTTCTAACGATTCGATAGCCCTACCGATGTCATAAGCGTCCTGAATGTTCTCTGAATCGAACGGGCTTCCTTCGAATGTGTACGCCACGGGTATGACCGTCTTGACAGCGAATCCAAACTCTTCCCTAAGCACGTCAAAGCCTTGTCGAGATTCAAGCGAATCGGGAAGAATCGTGGCGTCGACTGTTCCAAGTCTCATCGACATTGCGGGAACAGCAAGCAAAACTAGGACGGTGGAAGTTGGGATCAGCACCAGCCAGGGTCGTCTCATCACCCAGTTAGAAAATGGTCCCCAGAAGCTGGAACGTTTCTGCCAATCGGGTCCAATCCTGAATCGATTGACCCGTTCACCAAGCACAGCGAGAATTGCGGGCATTAGAGTCAGGGCTGCTAACAGCGCAGCGAATATGACCGCTACAGCCCCGATGCCTACTGACCTGAGCATCATCACGTCGAATGCGATCAAGCTAAGTAGTCCGATTAAACTGGTTACGGCTGAGAACAAAATCGCTCGACCAGCTCGTACCTGAGCGTTGACCACGGATGACTCAACGGACTGCCCCGCCCTGAGTTCTTCCTGGAATCTCGATGTGTAGAAAAGAGAGTAGTCAATCCCTATACCAATTCCGAGCAACGTCACGATATTCAAGGCGAAGACTGACATGTCGACACCTTGGGATATGAAAAACACGATCCCAAGACCAACCACGACTCCTCCACCACCAACCGCAGCAGGGAGAATCGCCGCTACAAGCGTTCCAAATACGAGCAGGAGAGTGAGAGTGGCAATCGGGAATGCGACCGTCTCACTACGGCGTAAATCTTCCTCGCTCGCAAGAGAGATATCGCGGTAAAGGGCTGGACCTCCCGTAACGACCATCTTCAACGGACCCGGATCAACCACCGCATCAACGATCTTGAGAAATTCGACCGACTCTTCTAATTCAATAGTTAGACCGGTAGTCACGTGAACAGTATTGCTTTGAGGTGACACCCGTTCCGGATCGTCAAGGTGGGTAACGACGAAAGACACTTCGTCATACTCAAGAAGGGGTTGCGTCGCTGTTAGAACAGCATCTGAGTACCGCGGATCAAACGGAGACCACTCGTGATGACTGAATACAAAGTCAACAGAAATGGTCGAAAGCTCCAGTCGTTCCTGCAGCACCTGTCGGGCTTTTACCGACGGGAATGATTCGTTCGAGAATCCGCCAGGTTTCAGAAACTCGTGTGCTCTCGGGGCGAACGGTGCGGATACAGCAATGATCACAGCCCACGTGGCGAGAACCACGTATTTTCGACGAGCCACGAATGAGCCAAGTGCGAAAAGCATTATTTGATTATGATCAAAGTCTCAGCGGTACGCCACATGTTCAGGTGTACGTTCGGTCGATCAAGTGCGATGCTGACGTTAGTTAAAAAAAGAGCGGGCATCAAATTGATGCCCGCTCTCTAGAACCACTTTGGTAGGAGAGCTATTCCTCTTCCGATGCCTCAACCTCTTCGGTTTCAACCTGGTCCACCGATTCGCTTTCAACTTCTGACGTGCCGTTGTCACCAGCCTCCAGTACATCGAGATCAACCTCTGCGCTGGCTTCCCGTCGTTCGGAAATCACTCGGATCGCCGATATGCGGTCGCCTGATTCTGGCACCTGGATCTTCACGCCCTGGGCAATTCGACCTGTCGACCGAATTTCACCGAGGTTAGTCCTGATCACCTGCGCTTTCTCACTGACAAGGACCAGCTTTCCAGTTGAATCAGTTCGAATGTCTTCGCTAACAACCGCAGAATCAGCAACTTTGCCGGTCTTGGTCGTGACTTTCAGGGTGATCAATCCCTTACCACCACGCCTTTGCTGCGTGTAGTGACGGAGGAGTGAAAGCTTTCCGTAGCCTTTCTGGCTGACAATCAGCAAGTAGCCCTCATCATCCACGACGTTCATCGAGACGATTTCGTCTTTGCCTTGCAGGACCATTCCTCGCATTCCACCAGCAGCACGCTGTCGTGGTCGAACGTCTGAGGTTCGGAACCGGATAGACATACCTTCCTTGGTGACGAGAATCACATCTTCGTCATCATCTGCAAGTACGGCACTGACCAGTGAGTCGTCACCCTTCAGGTTGAAGCACTTCAAACCGCTGCGGTTCATGTTTCGCAGCAATGGCAAGTGCATACGCTTTATCTGACCGTTCTTGGTGACCATCACCAGGTAGGTATCTTCGAGATAACTCGATACAGCTACCACAGCATGAACCTCTTCTCGTGGTTCCATGTTGAAACCGAGGTTTTGCACAGGTGTGCCACGTGAGTTGCGTGACTGGTCAGCAGGGAGTTCAAACACTCTCGAAGCGAAGACTCGACCTCTGTCAGTGAAGAACAGCAGGTAGTCGTGGGTGTCGGCTATCTGGAGGTGTGGCGTTACGTCGTCTTCCTTGGTCATACGCTGACCTCGGACACCCTTGCCTCCGCGGTGTTGCTTCTTGTAGGTGTCGAGCTTGACTCGCTTCACGTATCCGTTGCGGCTGAGCGTAATAACGACATCTTCGTGAGGTTCTGTATCCTCACGTCGCCACTCACCAAGTTCTTCAGGGTGAACAACAGTTCGTCGCTCGTCGCCGTACTTGCGTTTGAGTTCCTGGGTTTCCTTGCGGACTACTGCAAGAACTTTGGCGGCGTCGGAAAGCAGGTCTTCGAGTTCCTGTACAAGAGCAAGAAGCTCGTTGTACTCGTTCTCGATCTTTTCTCGCTCAAGAGCTGCCAAGCGGCGGAGCTGCATGTCGAGGATCGCCTGTGCCTGAATCTCAGACAGGCCGAACTCGTTCATCAAGTTCCCGCGTGCTTCTTCAACGTCAGCCGAGTTTCGGATCAGCTCGATCACACGGTCGAGGTTATCGATGGCAATACGAAGTCCTTCGAGGACATGCAGTCGTGCCCGAGCCTTTTTCAAATCGAACTCAGCTCGTCGACGTACTACTTCCTCTCGGAATTCGATGTAGTGCCTCAGAGCCTGTTTGAGAGTGAGAACTCGTGGTGTGCCATCGACCAGCGCAATCATGTTCACCGAGAACGAATTACGCAGGTTGGTCTGCTTGTAGAGATTGTTCAGGACAACAGGAATGTGAGCTCCGCGCCTCATTTCGAGGACGATGCGCATACCCTTGCGGTCCGACTCGTCGCGAATTTCCGAAATACCTTCGATCTTCCGAGCCTTGATGAGATCGGCGATCTTGGCAACGAGGGAAGCTTTGTTGACCTGGAACGGGATTTCCGTGAACACCAGGCGTTTTCGATCCTGGCGCGGAACATCTTCGATTTCGTGACTGGCCTGGACCATGACCCGCCCACGTCCGGTGACGTATGCGTTGCGAATACCTTCCTGACCCCAAATGTGGGCTCCGGTCGGAAAGTCTGGTCCCTGCACATGCTTCATAAGGTCATCAACGGAAGCATCAGGGTTTCCTATCAGATGAACGACGGCGTCACATATTTCCGCTGCGTTGTGCGGTGGAATGTTAGTCGCCATTCCGACAGCGATACCTGCAGCACCGTTTACAAGCAGAGCCGGGAGTCGTGCTGGAAGAACCGTTGGCTCTTTTAGCGACTGGTCAAAGTTCTCTCCCCAGTCGACCGTCTCCTTATCAATATCGCCAAGGATCATCTCGGTGATTGATGACAAGCGACACTCGGTGTAACGCATAGCAGCAGGCGGATCACCGTCGACTGAACCGTAGTTACCCTGACCATCGACAAGCGGGTACCTAAGCGAGAAGTCCTGCGCCATTCGCACCTGTGCGTCGTACACAGAGCTGTCCCCATGAGGGTGGTACTTACCAAGCACTTCACCTACGAGACGTGCGCTCTTCTTGTACGAAGAGGTCGGACGCATGCCCTGATCGTGCATCGCATAGAGGATTCGACGCTGTACGGGCTTTAGACCATCGCGAACGTCAGGCAGTGCCCTGGACACGATAACGCTCATCGCGTAGTCCAGGTAAGAGGCTTTCATCTCCTCTTCAATGCCAATGGGTCGAATATCACCGAGGTCGCTGTTGACCATAAATTACTCCACTGAGGATTAGTGGTTCCGAACGTGAATTCCAATTGGACGCGCAGAACGAAAAATAACCCTTCAACGATATTCTTTCCCACGTGTGCGCGCAACGCACGTGCGCACGCGTGCGAGCGATTCGTCGAAAAACGCTGTTATTGGTCGCTGCGTTCGACGAGGGCGAGCAGCAAGCTATCAAACCCTTTCGGGGTGCTTTCGAAGTCTTGGGCGGGCCATTGAACACCGATCAACCATTCCCGCCCAGGTTTCTCGATCGCTTCAATTACCTGATCGTCAGCATAGACGGACGAAAGCAGTCCATCTGCTACCTGGCCTGGCCGTAGCGCGTGTGTGTGGGTTGACGGTGCCGTTACCCAGCCAGAGCCTGCGATCGTGTAAGAGATCTTTCCACCTGGAGCTATGAACACGGGATGCTTGCTTGCCTCACCGGGCTGCCCATGGTCGTCACATGGCTCGGGGAGTCCACCACCAAGTTCAACGTTCAGGGCGTGCATGCCCCATCCAATCCCAAGAACAGGGAGCTGACGGTCGATCGCTTCTTTCACTATGGCCGGGACGCTAGAAACGTCCTCGAGGGGTTGCTCACCGGCAAGCATTAGACCACCTGCGTCGGAAGGCATAGCACCGGATAGCTCCTGTACAAGAACTGCTTGTCCCTCGGCATGCTCAATAGCTCTCACAAACGGAGCAGGATCTTCCGACGGGTGGATGTAGAGTGCGACTTTAGGCAAGTTCAAATATCCGTGCTGAGGCGGGTTTGTATCGAATTAGGAACAGGCGGCGACTAGAACGGGATGCCCCAGAGACCCATCCATTCAGTCAGGGAACGCTCGACAAGCAGCCCGTGCTTCCTGAGGTCGTGTCCAAGCTGGGCTTCGGTTGGTCGATCACGCTCGCCTTCTTCATCCCCGGTCGGCACGAACGGGTAAAACGATTTCCGGTCGTAGCGATAAATCCAGTAGGTCCGCAATCCCGACCGATACGTGTTGTCTTCTACCGTTCCTGTGAAATACAACTCGAATACCGCAGCCAACAAGTTGTCTGCACCGTCGTTGGCACCAATTGCGTTCCCAACCGTATAAACGCTCGAAACCAGATCCTCGAAGTTTCCGTCCTCGAGAACGACCCAGCGCATGCCATGGTCATCATCTACGATATCGAAGGCGGTTTTCGTCGCCCCCGCGCCGGAGTACAGCACCGGGTTCAGCTCGTTTTTTATGTCCCTTAGAAACGCAATTTCATCATCGTTCCGGTAAATGACCCCGGCTCGACGAGATGGGGTGATCTCGCCCCCTGCCTGCAAGCGAGCCTCGGCTTTTATGACGGTCGACATCGCCGACCAATCTGACTTGGGCGCTTTAGTAGATCGAAAAAATGGCACGCTAGCTCAACCCGTACTTCATTCGCTGTTCCAGTTCACGAAGTCGCTTGACCCGCTCCTGAACAGGTGGATGGGTTGAGAACAGATGCATCGACCCCTCGCCTTTCAAAGCGGCTGGGATGATGAGGAAAGCGTTTGCAGTCTGGAGTTTTCGTAAATCTTTATCAGGGATGTTGGCAACGGTTCCGCTGATTTTCTCAAGAGCGTCCGCCAGACCACCCGGATCACCAGATATTTCCGCGCCAGTGTGGTCGGCACCGTATTCCCTGTATCGAGTAAGTGCGAGAACAAGGAGTTGACCGATGAAGTACACGGCAAGAGTCACCAGGTACACCATCATCACTCCACCGCCGTTGTTGTTACGCCGATCTCCCATGCCACCGAACAACATGTTCCAGAACAGCATGGTCATCAGGAAGCTGGTGAGAGTTACAAGGAAGTTAGCAATCGCAAGAACGCGCATGTCTCGGTTCGCAACGTGGGCGAGTTCATGACCAATTACAGCTTGCAGTTCTCGGTCGTTTAGTCGACTCTGAATACCGGTTGTCACCGCTACAAGGGCGTTCTTCGGGTTTCGACCGGTTGCGAAAGCATTCGGGATAGGTGTGTCGATGATCGCAACTTTTGGCATCGGCATCTCATATCGATCAGCCAGCAATTTGATCATCTTGTGAAGCTCAGGAGCCTCACTTTCTGACACTTGTTTTGCCCCGGTTGACGCCAGAATGAGTCGATCCGACATGAAGTACTGAACCAGCACCATGATTCCGACAATTCCAACTACAAAGTAGATCGGCATTCCAACCGAGAAAAGGAACAGTGCGAAGATGGCGTAAAGAAAGCCGAGCATGAACATGGTGAAGTACATACGACTAACCAGTCCTCGGTCTTTATGGAACTTCCTCGTACCTGTGGTCGACGTCATTTAGGACCTCTCTGTGCAAAATGGGGCAAACGAATATCGATGTGGGTAAAATTTTATCGTAGCAGCAGCAGCGACGGTATCTAGCTACACTCCTCTCCCATCTCCACTTGTAATACGTTCTTACCTGGAAGTTAGATTGACCTCTGATTCACAATCCTCGACCGTGTCCGACGCGGATCTTCAACTAATAGAAAGGTCGGTTGTACGAGCGGTCGAAAAAGCAGGTCAACTGGTTTCTCGCCGTTTCGGAACCGTTCTCGAAATTTCCAATAAAGGCGAACGGCCCGGTAAAGACCTGGTCACCGATGTCGACAAGGCAAGCCAGAAAATTATTGAAGGTGTGATGGAGGAAGATTTTCCTGACCACATGCTTCTCGGCGAGGAAGACCCACCTGATGAACCACCAGCCGCAGCTGACTGGTTGTGGGTTGTAGATCCGATCGATGGAACTACAAACTTCGTCAACTCATCACCTGAGCACGCCATCTCTGCAGCCGTACTTTATCGGGGTGAGCCGGTAGTAGCTGCAATCTGGATCCCATGGCCGAACTCCGACGGCAACTTGCTGATGCATGCCCGAAAAGGAAACGGAGCACGCATTGGAGATCAAAAAATATCCGTTCACCCGGGATCAGAGAGCGGTCAACCAGCAGCCGGGGTGCTTTCTGGAATTCCGGGATGGCTGGGACGCCGCTTCGCGTTCAAAGACGGGTTGGCAGGAAACCTGGGTGAAACTCGAATTGGTGGAAGCGCCTGCTATCAGCAATTCATGGTCGCGAACGGTTCAATGCAATATGCGATCACAGGGGTTGCTCACACGTGGGATTTTGCAGCCGCTTTACTTCTCGTAAAAGAAGCAGGTGGAGAATTCCGGGCTAGGAACGAACACGCTATATTCAAACCGTTCGATGGCTGGTCGACCGATTACGCGAACAATTCGAAGACGTACGAACGCCTGCGCAAATGGCGGGGTTTGATTCTGTCTGGATCTCCGAAAACAGTTGACTACGTCGCGAGCCATTTGGAGCCTAGAAAACCCGGAATACGTTCTTCCATCCAACGCGGAATGAAGAACCTGTTCGGTCGCTCCTAGCGCTTAACTTCCACTTGAGGATAAAAGGCAACGTAGTCCTTAATCCCGGATGCTCTTGCTGATGTCCGCCTTGGTTACGGCTCGGCCCAGTCTTCCCGCATCAAGACCTTGCGCCCGAATCGCAATTCGCTTTGCTTCTTGGTTGGTTAGTTCAACGGTCGTTCGTCATATCACACCATTGGCCAGGGCACGTTAATGTCGGGATCAAGCACAGGGTAGCTTTTAGAGTCGAGCATCTCACTTGCCCGCGTCACCAGATCGTCGACTTCAGCTTGAGTCACCAGACCTTGCAGTTCGCCCCAGAATCCACTCCGGTCGAACAATTCTTTTTGCAATCCCTCGATGGCTTCCAGGTGCTCAGCCGGGTATTCAGTTCCGTTGAATTCGAACATTACCGTGCGGCGGCGCGCCACCTGGTTGAAAGTTAATCCGTGATCGATCGACCACAGCTTGCCATCTTCGTCGACGATACAGCTGCCACCTTTTCGGTCAGCATTGTGAGTCAGCACGTCGAACGTGGCCATCCCTTTGAAATCGTTGAGACGTTCATCTCTCAAGCTGAAGAAATTGTCCTCTGCATCCGCCGCATTAATGAACAGTTGGAAACTTCCTTCACCATGCGGACCTTCTCGAACAACCGTCGGTGGAATAGTTGGCCAACCGAGCCGTCGTGACAGCTTGTATGAAGCCAGTTCCCTCAAGTGCAAAGTACCGTGCGGAAAATCTTTTAGCGGTCGCTCACCGGCAGCTGGCTTGTAAATACTGTAGATCGATGAAGCTTCATCGATTTCCTGATCAGACTCATCGTCAGGGTCGAACTTTCCGGGATCTGTTAGCCGCGCAACGAATACGTAATTAGATCCACCGGGATGAAGTCCAATGCCACTGACCGGCCAGGATTGAAGCCGGTCAATAACTTCGTTTTCGTCAAACGCCAGAGCGTCCTTTTCACGCTCTTGCGTCATCAGTTGGTCCCGCGTCCCATCGGATTTTCTGTCGGGTTGTATCCGTTGACCTTCACACAAAAATGCCCAACACCCGGTGTTAGCGGAGCCGTACACAGTGGACACGGTTTTCGACCCGCTGCAACTATTTCCGCGGAGCGTTTAGAAATTTCATTTGCTTGCTCTCGGCTAAAGCTAAACCTGACATGGGTGATTGCATCTGAAGGAGCGTCATCACCCGCCATATCCTGGGCACTGAGCGTGAATACGTCTGCAGCCGGATCGTGTTCGAGAGCCATTTCACCTGTTTTGAACTCAACGTAAATGTATTCGTTGGGATTTGTTTCCTCTGAATCGAACGGAGCGGGATCAGGTGGTGTTTCGCGAGTGACAATTACCTGCCGCAAAGAAAGACCAACCTGGTAAAGCTGCTCCTTCTCCATCCAAACAGTCGCTTCGCCACGATTGCTTTTAGCGGTGATATTGAACGTGCGATTCCCGGGTTCTCCGAACGTCTCGCATTGGACAGTACTGACGATTCCAAGATCATGTAGCCCGGCTTCGCTCAACAAACACTCCCGACTCATTGCAGAGGTAACTGAAAAGAACCGCCACATTCTAATGACATGCGACGGCACGGTGTACTCAACAAACTAGTTTTCAGTTCAATCGCAAGGGAATGTTTCTGCTGATGCCTCCGTAAGTGGTAGCATTGGTTCTTAAGGCGTTGCATATTACTGCGCGACGGAGACGAGTAGTTCGGCACTAGGTGCAAGCGAGTCCGGTACGGTGAAAGCGGACAACCGAACCCCGAGCGAAAATCACTCCTGAGCCATCATCCGAAAGGTCGGAACAAACGATCAAGTAGGCATGATCGGGTTCGTGCCCCGTTACCAGGCACGAGGGCATAACCAGTGTGCTCTAACTGAGTGCCTCGGTCCGGCAACGAATCGGGGAACAAGGGTGGTACCGCGAGTCTTTCCGACCCGTCCCTTCAGGGGATGGGTTTTTTTGTGCCCGTTTCCGAAGCAATTTCATATCGACGCGTAAGCAGGAGAACAGGCGCGAAATGGCTAACAAAGTTGAGCTGTACGACACGACACTTCGTGACGGAACCCAGCAGGAAGGAATTTCACTTTCTGTAGAGGACAAGCTCGCCATTACTGAGCGCCTTGATGAACTCGGAATCGATGTCATCGAAGGTGGATACGCCGGCGCAAACCCGAAAGACGACGAGTACTTCCAGCGTGTTCAATCACTCGATCTAAAACACGCTCAAATTGCTGCTTTTGGAAACACGCGTCGGGCCAACGGTGACGTTGAATCCGACCCAACCCTGAAGGCTCTACTCGACACCGGTGCGCCGATCCTGACTCTCGTGGGTAAATCTTCCGAGTACCAGGTGAAAGACGTCCTTCAGACATCTCTCGAAGAAAACCTTGCCATGGTTGCCGATTCGGTTCGGTATCTGACCGCCCAGGGGCGAAGAGTCTTCTTCGACGCCGAACATTTCTTTGATGGCTACAAATTGAACCCGGAGTACGCACTTCAAGTCTTAAAAGTTGCCTACGAGGCAGGTGCAGAACGACTGATCGCCTGCGACACGAACGGTGGAACTCTCCCATCAGAGGTCGCCGAAATCGTCAAAACCATTCGTGAAGAGATTGGCGAAGACGCTGCAATAGGAATTCACTCACATAACGACACGGACACTGCGGTCGCTTCCGCCATTGCTGCGGTGGAAGCCGGAGCTCACCAGGTTCAAGGCTGTATCAACGGTTACGGTGAGCGAACCGGCAACGCAAACATGGTTAGCGTCATCGGGAACCTCAATCTAAAAATGGGAATGAAGGTCATTTCTGATGACCAGCTTGCCTCTCTTACCGAGGTTTCAAATTTTGTTTCTGAGCGTGTAAACCGCCGCCCATTCCCGTTCCAGCCGTTCGTCGGTACCAGTGCGTTCGCTCATAAAGGTGGTCTCCACGCCGCAGCGACTCAGCGATCGGTCCAGGCATACCAGCACATTGATCCTGCTCTCGTCGGAAACTCGAATAACGTGGTCATTTCTGAATTATCAGGGCGCGGAAACGTGGTCCATAGAATCAAGGAAATGGGGCTGGCGGAAGACCTCAACGACGCCGATGCTCGACGAATCGTGCAGCACATCAAGGACCAGGAATCTCGTGGGTTTTCTTATGAGGGTGCACAAGCGTCGTTCGACCTTGTCCTGCGCCGTGAACTACCCAACTACGAAGCACCGTTTGAGCTAGTCGACTTCATGGTGATGGTTGAGAACCGTCGACGATCTTCGTTCGGCACCGGTTGGCGCAAGGACGGATCTGAACATCCGATGCTTTCAGAGGCAACCGTAAAAGTCAGAGTTGGTGACGAAATCCAGCATACGGCAGCAGAAGGAAATGGACCTGTCGGAGCTTTGGATGGTGCCTTGAGAAAAGCATTAACCGACGCTTATCCGGAACTTTCAGCAATTCGACTTACCGACTACAAAGTTCGAGTGGTAAACGAAGGAGTCGGAACCGGTGCGGCTGTCCGAGTTGTGATTGAGTCAGCTGACGATAAAGACGTCTGGTACACAGTTGGCGCTTCAGCAAACATTCTTGAAGCTAGCTGGCTTGCGCTAACAGACTCGTTCGAGTGGTGGTTGTTCCGCAACAACATTACGTTGAAGGGCTAACCAACCCGAAACGTTAATCGCTTGAGCAGTAAGGCTCGCCGTCAGTTTCGATCACGAGTTCGACTACTGATGACTCTCGGTCTTCGCCTGCGGTAATTTCGAATGCCCGTACGATCGGCCGCGTCTTTTCGACCAGCGACACGATGACGTGCCTGATCGAAATAGCGCCGACCTTCAAAGCGTTCGCAATGTCGGTCTTCGATGGGTAACCCTGGGTGAACGTGTGCGAGTGGTAAATCGCTACAAATTCGCGGTTGGTGCGCTTCGCATATTCCTGTGCTTCAACCAGTTCGCCGGGATCCATGGTGTACCGACTTATCGGTTTGCGGTTGACGTTCGACATGGGTCGAATCTCGTCCGCACCAGCACCGTTTCCAAGTATGAGACCACAACACTCGTTCGGATCGTCAGTCAGCGCGTGGGTTATGAGTTCGGCGAGTAAACGACGAGGAATCTTTATCGACAATCGTGTGGTCTTCTAAACACAGGTGGCGTAAGCGGCGCGATTATACGTTTCATCATTGAAAACTAACCTCTCAAAAGTGGGACGAAACGCTTGACCCGGAGAATGAACGAAGAAGAACTAAAACAATCGGCTGGCATCCTCGCGCTAATGCGCGTTCGCAACGAAGTGATCGATCAGCTCCCAGACGAATACCGTCCAGCTGATGTAGAGGAGGCCTACCAGGTACAAAATCAACTCCACGATCTACTCGATGAAGCTGGTGTTGGAAAAAGGGTTGGCTACAAGATCGGTTGCACAACCCCAGTTATGCAGAAATTTCTTGGCATCGACTCACCTTGTGCTGGCGGTATCTTCAACACTTCGACTCACTACATCGGCACGTCAGTCAAATTCGAAAAATACTCTCGTCCCGGTGTCGAGGCCGAACTTGCCGCCTTTATCGGTACCGATCTAAAACCGACAGGAACGCCGTTCACGAAAGAGTCTGTACAACCCGCCGTCCAGGCTTTGTTCAGTGCTATCGAAATTGTCGATTCACGCTGGACGAAATATGAGGATGTAGACACTCCAACCTTGATCGCTGATGACTTCTTCGCTGCTGGTGTAGTGCTTAGTCAACCGGTCGCAGCCAAAGATGCGCCAGATCTCGGCAATGCTCTCGGAAAAATGACCATCAACGGTCAGAAGATCGGGCAAGGTTCTACCGGCGACATCATGGGGCATCCGTACGAAGCGCTGGCGTGGCTTGCAAACTCACTCGCCGAAAGAGGCACCTACCTCAAAGAAGGTGAAATCGTCATGCTCGGCAGCGTGGTCGAAACTCAGTGGGTACTGCCTGATGACGAAGTTATGGTCGACATCGAGGGCATTGGTGGTGCGCTGGTGAAGTTCGAAGGTGCCCAGGCCGGCTCAGATGATGACGAGGAACAGCAGCAAGAACAGTAGACATTTCTTCAACGTAACCAACAGGTAGTCATTAGCGGAGCGCAGCATGAAAATCACCGATGTCGAAGTAATCAAATGGAATCCCGGAGCGGGCAAAAACTTCATTTATGTGAAGCTTTCGACTGACGCTGGGATCACCGGATGGGGTGAGGCATATTCGCAGTCAGATCGTGACACCCAGATTGAAGCCCATATTGATCAGTTGAAGCGTTACCTGATCGACCGTGATCCGTTCCACATCCGACATTTCATGCACGTCGCACACGAAGACTTTGCGACTAAACGCTCCGCAATGGATTTGCACTGCGCCTTGAGCGGAATCGAAATTGCAATGTGGGACATCGTCGGCAAAGCGACTGACACACCGATCTACAACTTAATCGGCGGACCGGTTCGACCATCAATTCGTGTTTACGCAAACGGATGGGCACGCGGCAGCGCAGACGAAGTTGCGCAAAAGGCTGCTGTCCTCGTGGAAGAGCGCGGATTCAACGCCTTGAAGTTCGATCCCTTCCCTGGTCCTTGGCGAGAGTATGTGGATCGAGAAGAGCTCGAACGGGCAACCGAGGTCGTGAGAAAAGTTCGAGAAGCGGTTGGACCTCGAGCTGAATTGCTAATTGAAGTACATCGACGACTCGCTCCAATGAACGCGATTCGTGTCGCGAAGCAAATGGAAAAGTACGACCCGTACTGGTTCGAAGAGCCCTGCCCGCCAGACAATATCGATGCGATTCGCGAGGTGAAGGACCACACGACTATTCCAGTGGTAACCGGTGAAGCTCTCTACACTCGCAACGATTTCCGTGAGGTTTTCGACAAACGCGCCGCCGACATCATCAACCCCGACATTTGCAACACGGGTGGAATACTAGAGATCACGCAAATCGCTGCAATGGCGCAACCGCATTACGTCGGGATTTCACCACATGGATATAACTCGACTTCAGTGGGATGCGCAGCTGCCATTCACGCGTCGGCAACAATGCCAAACTTCCTGATCTACGAATACTTCGTGAATGTCGAAGAAGTTTGCCGAAGCATCACCAAGGGGTACATGGAACCTCACAACAGCTACATCGAGCTACCTACGGCTCCTGGCCTTGGGATCGAAATCGACGAGGCAGAACTCTCCAAGCATCCGTACGAACCGTTCCCTGCTCGTCCAATTCGGACAGTAGAAGATGAGCGGAAATGGCACTAGCGCCTAACCGGTTAACGAAAAACACCCCCGATCTTGATAATCGAGGGCGTTGTTGCAGATACGACCGCACGTCTTTCTAGAGGAGGAATCTTTTAGACGTTGGGCGTAGTCGTGTTAGCTTCGGGGCATTGGGTAGTGACTGTGTCGGGCTACCTGGTCTCCGAAGATCACGGCGTGATCAAGCTCCTTCGGCGACACGAGGCGTGTGTCGAATGCGTGGCCAAGCCGTCCAAACACGAGACGGATGACGTTAGTCAATTCGATATCTCCATGATTGCTCCTAAACGGATTCCGCACCGTTTAGCGCCCTACCAGTAGAGTTCGTTACCCTCCATCCGATGGGCTGTTATCAATTTTACACCCAAATGTTAACGAATTGCGTAATGTTAGATGGTGTTTACATCCACATATCGTTATAATACGTAACATAAACCGTATTTGTTTACGCATTCAGTAATTAACATCACTTGGCAAAGGAATATTTCGCCACGCGAAGGCACCCCAACGAATTTCGTGGGTAATTTCCACAGTTTTTTCTGGTTAACGCGCGACAACATCGCCAATCAAGTTCATATTGGCGGAATTCGTCGTTTTTCCAGATTTAACGTGGAGTCAGTTTCTGGACGGTTTCGGCCTTCGACGCAATCTCTTCCCAATCCCAAAGTTGCGGAATCGTGTCGACTTCCGACCACATCACTTGCTGATCAGCAAAATGTTTGCTGCCCGGGTGACCAGATGCTCCTAGCGGAACAATCCAACGTCCGTTCGACCAATTCGACGGATCGTGGATATATCTGTTGATGGGCCCGCTCTTAACTGCGAATTCGGCTGGCGTGGGACTTCCGCTTGCAAACGGAACATCACCGTCACCCGCGGTTTCGACTTTTGGCGGATTCAGTACAGACGCCGCTTCAGGGAATGACGGTACGAGTGGATGTACATGACCTGTCCGGTGCATATCACCCCAGCGCCAGTTATCTGGATTCGTGCCCAGTCTGTTCTCAAGATACTCAACACCCGCAGCGAATGCTTCTTGCACCACATCCGCTACACCGAATCCGTAAGGCGCCGATCCGAGAGTGCCGTCTGCCAATCTTCGGACAAAGTCAGGTTTTAGCTGGCGTCGTAGTTGATCTTCCGCTCCCGTATCAGGTTCTTCACCCGTGACTCCTACAGCAAGATCTTTGTACGCACGGATCGCTAGAGACTTATTGATCTCGCGGGTCGTCGCCGCGTAAACGGCCGCTCCACCGGAGTCAGGTTGGAGATCACCATCCCAGTTCGCGATCAAATCCTGAGCGCGCTTCGCGTTTCCATCGAGTCCGGCGAGTTTCGACACCTCTTCCTTAACTGCGAGCGCGGGAATAGAAGTTGAGTCGGCGTGGATAGAGCCCATGTCTGCAACGGTGATTTTCGTGCCTTTCAACTCGCTGATGCGATCGCGGATTCGTCGAGCACGATAGTCGGTGCCGTAAAGATTCGTCAGGTAGTAGCTGTAATCCTCATCAACCACTCGTTGGTTGCATGTCACGACCCAGCCGGTATCGGGGTTTTGTGACTTTGGAAGTTCATCTGCGGGAATGTAACCCTGCCACTCATGCTCACCTGTCCAGCCCGGTACGGGTCCCCAGCCGTTTTCCGATCCACGCACCGGTACTCGCCCCTTGAACAGGTAGCCGAAGTTACCGTTCACATCTGCGTATGGGTAGTTGTTGACTCGATCTGTCCAGGTATCAAATGCTGAATCCAGATCAGCAGAATTGCGTGACTTCATCGCCTTGTACGCGGCGTCGATCCACAGCGTTCCCTCAAATGAACCGGGATCCGAGATTGCAACACCCCAACCTGAATCAACCGATCCTGAAATGATCGGACCGTGATGAGTTTCGACGACCTCGACATCTTCCGAAGCACCACCAGAGGAAGTTAAACATTCAGATCTTGATACAGCGGGTTTCCACTCATCTTTGAAAAGATATTCAACCCCGGAGCCGGAGCGACGAAGCTGTTCCACAAACAAGTCCTGGGTATCAGCACCACCGTGAGTCATGCCCCATCCAACATGGTCGTTGTGAGCGAAGTGCATTGCCATTGGCACCCCGGGAATCGAGTGACCAAGTACCTGGAAATCTGGGCCCTTGAGATGAACCTGGTAGTAGACATTCGGCACTTCAAGGCCGCGATGCGAGTCGCCAGCAACCAGCGGGAGTCCACTTTCGGTCCGGTCTCCCGAAACAGCCCAGCCATTCGAACCACCATCGGTCTCTCGCAACATCTCAGTCGCGTTTACAACGCGGGTCAGTTCTTCAACCGCGTTCAAGACACCACCGGAATATTCGGCTCCGGGAGGAACGGTCATTAGCGCACCGGGCTGGCTTCCGGGAGAGACCGCAGCGGATGCTTCAGGACCAATGTACGCGGCTAGTCTCGATAACCATAGCTTTGCCTGGAACGAGCCCTCAGCTGTGTTACGAACCTTATAAACCAGGACACAGTGCCAGTCTTCCCACTTCTCTGGTTTGGTGTTGGTCAGCGAGTATTCAATCGGCAACACATCAGTCGAGTCGATAAATGCATTCACGCCTGCTGTATAGGCAGCAATCATTGCTTTGGCTTCAGGGCTGGCGATCTCAAGGTCGCGCTTAGAAACCTCACTCAGTGATCGCCTACGCATTAGTCGGTCCTGTGAAAGTCCCCGTTCACCGATCATTTCTGCTGATCTACCGAGGCACCGCATCCGGTCATAATCCATCTGGAATAGGCGGTCTTGCGCTGTGGCAAATCCCTGGGCGAAGAACAAGTCATGTTCGTTGCCTGCCGAAATGTGAGGAATGCCCCATGGATCACGGAAGATCGTCGCACCATCGGTTATTCCATCGAGAGTCTGGTCGGTTTCAAGGTCTGGAATAGCTGCTTGAAGTTGTTCAGATGTAAAACGATCGGCCATTAACTTCGATTCCCGTTTCGGATATTGGATTGCTTAGCGGGCGTACTCTATTCCGATGCGTGCAACTGTCAAGGATTCATCGTTGACCAATGACGGAATATGGCGATAATCCGCATGCAGATCGAAACAACCGACCAGGAACAGTCACTTGAAGATTACAAACGCCCGATCATGGATAGTCCGTTCGTCATGGCAGGACAGTCCCGGGGATCCGTCAAAAAACACCGACCGCACTTTCGTGTTCGTACAGGTCGACACCGATGAAGGCATTACGGGCTGGGGTGAAATCACCACTTACCCGGGCCCCGTCGCCAACAGCGCAATTTCAGCATTCGTGGATCAGATTGGTAAATGGCTGATCGGTGAAGACCCGGAAGACATCGAGCGACTTTGGGCAAAAATATTCAGGGGCATGACCTACGTCGGTACTCGTGGAGCAACCTCTGCTGCAATTTCTGGTCTGGACATCGCCCTTTGGGACATTAAGGGCAAGATCCTCAACCAGCCAATCTACAAGCTACTGGGCGGTGCGGTTCGTGACCGAATTGCGCTCTACACCCACCCGCCACAGCCTTCGAAACCTGAAGACATCGTTCAGCCGGTGAAGGACATTGTTGCGAGTGGTCACCGGGCTTTCAAGATGGACCCAATGATGGCTAACCTACATGTCGGCAACGCCAGCTTCCTCGATGGTGAGATCAGCCCTGAAGCCGAAGCAAACGCAATGGATGTCGTTGCTGCTGCACGTGAGGCTGCTGGACCCGATATCGAAATCTTGATTGATGCTCACGGTATGTACAACGTTCCAACAGCTGTAAGACTTGCCAATCAAATGGCGGAATGGGACATCTTCTGGTTTGAAGAGCCTGTCCCAGCCGAAAGCTGGAAAGCGCTCAAGCAGGTCAAGGAACAAATCTCACCGTTGGTTTCGGTTGGTGAACGACTCCACACGCGATGGGAGTTCGTTCCGATCTTCGAAAACAACCTCGCCGACTACATCATGCCGGACATCACTTGGACCGGCGGTGTTACCGAAATGAAGAAGATTGCATCCATGGCAGAGGCATACTACGTGCCGATCTCACCGCATGATGCTTCTGGACCAATCAACGTCATATCCGGTGCGCAAGTGATGATGACAGTACCTAACTTCTACAAGCTGGAAACCAGCAGGTACGACCTGTCCAGTTACAACGTGATGATCGACCACCCACTCGACATCCGATCTGGTGACCTGTACGTGTCTGACCGACCGGGACTTGGCATAAACCTTGATCCTGAATGGCTTGCAGCTCACGCAGTAGAGCCTGGCAGCGAATTAGCCGGGAAGTAACGGTTGAATAATCCCCGATGTGGAGTTCGTCTGAACTCTCCAATGGGGTGAACTACTACGCAGAAACCAGTCCAGCGATCATGTCACCAACCTGGGTTGTAGTCAGTGGCCGCTCGCCCTCGCCAGCGATGTCGATAGTTCGGTAACCCTCAGACAGCACTGAATCGACTGCGTTCTCGACAGCTTCAGCCTCTGCCTGCAATCCAAGCGACAGCCTCAGGAGCATTGCTGCACTGAGAATCGATGCCATTGGGTTTGCGAGTGACTTACCAGCAATGTCAGGAGCTGATCCGTGGATTGGCTCGTAAAGGGCAGGTTTACCACCGCGTCGACGTCGACCGTTCTTCGGAGGCAATGCGGAAAGTGATGCTGATGGCAGCATTCCGAGAGAACCACCAATTACTGCAGCTTCGTCGGAAAGAATGTCACCGAAGGTGTTCTCAGCAACGATAACGTCGAACACAGATGGGTTGGTAATGATCTGCATGGCTGCGTTGTCAGCAAGCATGTGGATAAGTTCAACGTCCGGGTATTCGATTGCAACTTCGTTTGCGATCTCCCGCCAGAGTCGTGACGACTCCATGACGTTCATCTTGTCGAGGGAGTGAACTCGCTTCTTGCGGTCACGGGCGAGCTCGAAAGCAACTCGAACAACTCGTTCGATTTCTTTCTCTGAGTAAGCGAGAGTATCTACGGCTCGTCGACCTCGAGAATTCTCCCATCGGCGCTTCGGCTTACCGAAGTACAGTCCACCTGTGAGCTCTCGAACGATGATGAAATCAACGTCCTTGAGTCGCTCTGGTCGGAGTGGTGACGAGTCGATCAGCTGCGGGTAAACCTTTGCCGGTCGAAGGTTCGCAAAAAGTCCAAGACCCTTTCGAAGAGCGAGAATGCCGTCTTCAGGACGAGTCTTTGCGAGAGGGTCGTCCCACTTTGGACCACCAACCGCACCGAACAGAACCGCGTCGGATCCGAGCACAATATTCATCGTGTCCTGTGGAAGCGCACTTCCTGTGGCGTCAATTGCCGTACCACCAACCGGGCCGGTTACGTAAGTGAAGTCGTGACCGTACTTGCGGGCGATGGCATCCATCACTTTGATTGACTCTGCTGTTACCTCAGGGCCAATTCCGTCTCCGCCTAGTACTGCGATCCGTGCGTCCATCTATTCGGGCTCTGCTTTCATTCTCAGTCTTGGACTGCGTAAAAATTCAAACCTGTGAAGTCTACCAGCGAGCGCGGGTCCTCTCCACTGAAAAGCGGTCGAATTTCGATATCCGGGATTGATCCACCTACCAGCGGGCGGTGCGCTCTGCCTCGAACGAGTCGATAGCTTCGGACAGCGTCATCGTGATGCCAACATCGTCCAAACCTTCGAGCATCGAGTTCTTTCGGAACGGGTCAATTTCGAAGCTGGCGTTCAAGCCCTGACCATCGGTAACTGTTTGCGCAGCAAGATCGATGGTCACCTGATACCCATCGCCACGAAGTGCACGAGCCATGATGGTGTCTCGCTCCTCTTCGCTGATAATCACCGGGAGCAGGCCGTTCTGCATGCAGTTGTTTCGAAAAATGTCGGCAAAGCTGGTCGAAATAACTGCCTTGAAACCCATTTCCATGAGTGCCCACGGAGCGTGTTCACGCGAAGAACCTGAACCGAAGTTTGGTCCGGCAACAAGGATGTTGGCATCAACATATTTCGAATCGTTCAGGATGAAGTCTGGATTCAGAACGCCATCCTCGAGGTAACGCCAGTCGAAGAACGCGAACTCACCAAACCCGGTTCGCTCAATTCGCTTGAGGAACTGTTTTGGAATGATCTGATCGGTGTCGACGTTTGCTCGGTCGAGCGGTGCGACAACGCTGGTCAATGTTGTGAACTTTTCCAATTTAGTTACCTTTCGCTCCTCGTCGGGAGGTTCGTCTCTCGCGTTCCTTGCGTCGAATGCCTTCCTTCAACGCCTCTTCAAGCGGGTCAACAGGTAGCGGTGGTGTGACTATTACTTCACCTACAATCTTGTGCTTGGCTTCCTGTCGCCTGTGTAATTCGAGCACTACAAATATTGCTGAAATCGCTAGAACAGCTAGCAATATGTCAGCGATTACGAGTCTTTGGTACAAACCAATCGAGTCATCGACAGTCTCCCGCACTCTCATCCAAATCATGCTTATCGTGCGTGGATTGAAGAAGAACACTCCAACGAATACCAACGCCCAAATAGCAACAACTGCCGGAACCTCACCCTCTGTTTTCCAGCGGGTCTCATTGTCCGTCGGTACCGACGGATCACTGCCCTTGAACAACTCCCGGTAGACCTGCCACGGTTTTACCAGGTTCATGATCGGTATGAAGAACCAGAAAACACCCTTCTCAGGAGTGAATCCTTGCTCAGCCGATTTCAACGTAAGCAAGTTTCGGCTCGCTCTGTGTGTAAACGATCCAAACGCAAACATTGTTCCGAGCAAAATTGCCAACAACACAACTGTCAGAGTCAGTCCGACGTTGACCTCATCGATGAAACGGGTACGTGCGTCGAGTAACTTGCTGCAACCCTCGGAGAGGATGATTAGGCCATCCTCGTTGAGGCACTCGATTCCTTCTCTGGCAGCGAAGTCTGCAAAATCGGCGGTCGAAGTATTCGTGGGCAGTGCCGTACGAATCCCGCGCTCGCTCAATTCACTCAACGTGCTGGCCGTCGAACGGTCCTGCCATGCAAGTGCAAGCGCAACCACAGCAAACAACGTCAGTGCGATGATCGTCCATCGCAACTGGGTCTTGTTTGATTCGTAACCGTATGGTTCGTAACGCTTCGCCTTGGCCCGGTCGAGCTCTGCTCTACCAGTCATGCGCGCGAACAAACTGTCGCTCGTCTGGAGTCGAGTAGGAGTTTCTCCTCGCTGCCGACGTCCCCCGCGGCGCTCTGACGGCGGGCGCGGATCGTACTTACGAGACGAATTATCGTTACTCATTCACGATCCTCACTGACACCGTTTCACCGCTCGACATACCTGAACTATTCCCAGTCTCGGACGTCGACGAAATGTCCCTTGATGGCTGCTGCTGCTGCCATTGCCGGGCTCACGAGGTGGGTTCGGCCCCCTTTGCCCTGTCGGCCTTCAAAGTTTCGGTTCGAAGTCGATGCGCATCGCTCACCGGGAACAAGAATGTCCGGGTTCATGCCGAGACACATCGAGCATCCAGACTCTCGCCATTCGAAACCAGCATCCTTGAATATCGAATCGAGCCCTTCTTTTTCAGCGAGCATCTTCGTCAAAGTTGATCCAGGCATTACCTGCGCTCGAACGGTCGACGCCACCTTGTGACCCTCGATTATTGAAGCTGCATCTCGCAAGTCTTCGAGTCGAGCGTTTGTGCATGAACCAATGAATACACGGTCAACACTGATGTCTTCAATCGGAGTACCTGGCTTCAAATCCATGTACGCAAGTGCGTTCTCAGCAGATGCACGTTCAGTTGCGTCCTCGAAGTCATCAGGTGCAGGGATTCGGTCTGTGACCTTGGTTACCTGGCCGGGGTTGGTGCCCCAGGAAACGTGTGGGACCAACTCGTCACAATCAATTTCAACCAACGCGTCATAGGTAGCGCCTTCATCGCTTACCAGTTCTCGCCATTCGGCAACAGCATTGTCGAAATCTTCACCTTTAGGTACGAAGCGACGACCCTTCATCCAATCGAATGTTGTGTCATCCGGGGCGATAAGACCAGCTCGTGCACCACCTTCGATCGTCATGTTGCAGATCGTCATTCGACCGGCCATATCGAGTTTGCGCACGGCTTCACCGGTGTACTCGATTACATATCCAGTTCCGCCAGCGGTACCCATCTTGCCAATAGCAGCGAGGATCATGTCTTTGGCTGTGACACCGGGCTTCAACTCTCCGGTGAATCGCACTTCCATGGTCTTAGGCTTGCGCTGCCGGAGAGTCTGGGTTGCTAGGACGTGTTCTACTTCGGAAGTGCCAATACCAAAAGCAAGTGATCCGAAAGCACCGTGCGTAGAGGTGTGAGAGTCACCACAAACGATGGTCATGCCCGGCTGGGTGTAACCCTGCTCTGGACCAATGACGTGAACGATTCCCTGGGCATCAGAGTCAACATCGTAGAGTGTGACACCGAAGTCCTCACAATTCTTTCGAAGAGTGTCGACCTGCTGGCGAGCAATCGGATCCTTGATTTCCTCAGTCCGAGTCTCGTCGGTCGGGACGTTGTGGTCGACAGTTGAGATAGTGAGATCAGGTCGACGTACCTTGCGGTTGTTCAAGCGAAGGGCTTCGAATGCCTGGGGAGACGTTACCTCATGAACCAGGTGAAGATCGATGTAGATCAATGCTGGCTGGTCTTCTGGCTCAGCAACAATGTGCTTCTCCCAGATCTTTTCAAACATGGTCTTTGCCATGTGGTTCTAACCCTCCGTGGCTAGGTAGTTCCGTTTAGATTTTGCGACCACACATGGTAGCGCAGAACGGCGCCCTTATTAGGACGCCGTTCGAAATGTTCAATTCGAGCCTGTTTACCAACTAGACAGCGCCGGTGGCCGCAGAGCGATCCTGTGCACCAATAGTCAGCAATCTGTTAATTGCGTTCACATACGCCTTCGCTGAAGCGACGACGATGTCTGAGTCGGAGCTTCGACCAGAGTAGATCGAACCATCCTTCTCAACCCGGATAGTCACCTCACCGAGCGAGTCGATTCCTTCTGTCACAGCGGAAACTGCAAATTCGGTCAACTCGATGTCGAGATCAACTACCTCATCGATAGCTTTACATACAGCATCGACCGGTCCAGTTCCCTTGGCATCGACAGTGCGAGATTCTCCATCCGGGCAATCCAGCGTGACCGTCGCTTCAGGGACAGTGTCGTTACCACACACAACGTGAACGGCTCCAACCCTGTAGGTTCGATTTGTGTCGACCATTCGGTGTTGTTCCGACATCAGAGCCTCGAGGTCCATATCGGTGACCTCTCGCTTGCTGTCAGCAAGGTCTTTGAAGCTAATGAACACGCTGGCGAGCTCTCCATCGTTGAGTTCGTAGCCAAGTTCCTTCAGTCGGGCGCGGAGACCAGCTCGACCCGAAAGTTTTCCGAGTACAAGTGCTTCACCACGCCAACCAACGGTTTCAGGCTCCATGATCTCGAACGTAGTTCGATCTTTCAGGAATCCATCCTGGTGGATACCCGATGAGTGACGGAATGCGTTCTGACCAACAATCGCTTTGTTCGCCTGAACAGGGAATCCAAATATCGAGCTAATCATTCGGCTGGAGTTGCCGATTTCCTTGGTGTCTATGCCCGTGTTGACCCCGTAATGGTCAGGTCGAGTTTCTACCGCCATGATCACTTCTTCGAGCGCGGCGTTTCCTGCTCGTTCTCCGAGCCCGTTTATACAGCCTTCAACTTGTCGAGCACCGTTCTCGATGGCAGCCAGCGAGTTCGCTGAGGCCATACCAAGGTCGTTGTGGCAATGCACGCTAATAACCGCATTATCGATATTCGGAACATTCTCTCGAATACCCTTGATCAAACCACCGAACTCTTCAGGAGTCGAGTATCCAACTGTGTCTGGAATATTTACGGTCGTAGCTCCAGCCTTGATGACTGCTTCGAGCATCGCGTAGAGATATTCCGGTTCCGTACGAGACGCATCCATTGGCGAAAACTCAACGTCATCAACGTAAGTTTTAGCCCGCTTAACCGCTTCAACCGCCATATCCATGATGGCTTCACGGTCCTTGCGCATCTGGTGCATCAGGTGAATATCAGACGCAGAGATGAACGTATGAATACGTGCGTTCTCAACGCCTTCCAACGCCTTGCCGGCGGCATCAATATCGGAGGTGACAGCACGCGCCAGCGACGCAATGACTGGCCCCTTGACCTCAGTTGCAATTCGACGAACTGCTTCGAAGTCACCAGGTGAACTACCCGCAAAGCCTGCCTCGATCACGTCGACGCCCAACTTGTTTAGCTGGTGAGCGATACGGAGCTTTTCCTCGACTGTTAGACCCGCCCCGGCGGACTGTTCGCCGTCACGAAGTGTCGTGTCGAAAATTATTACTTTGTCGTCTGTACCGCTTACTTGCGCCATGTGAATACCTCCAGCGCGTATCGACCTTTACTGCAGTTGATTTGGACTGCAGATCGGCAGCACCGGCAACGCACCGGTGCTGCATAGGACTTCAATCTGTTTATGTGGTGGACTCGAGCCACGGCATCATGTCGCGAAGCTCTTTACCAACCTTCTCGATTCCGTGCTCTTCGTTCTCGGCACGCATCTGCTTGAACTTGTGCTGACCTTCGTCGTTCTCGGCAATCCACTCACGAGCGAACTCACCTGACTGAATCTGGCGGAGAACTTCTCGCATGTTGTCCTTGACCTTGGAGTCAATAACAACAGGGCCACGGCTGTAGTCACCGTACTCAGCGGTTTCACTAACCGAGTAACGCATGTAGCCGAGACCACCCTGGTACATAAGGTCAACGATGAGCTTCAGTTCGTGAAGAACCTCGAAGTAGGCAGACTCTGGCTCGTAACCAGCTTCGACCAGTACTTCAAATCCAGCTTTCACAAGCTCACTCACACCACCACAAAGAACAGCCTGCTCACCGAACAGGTCGGTTTCGGTCTCTTCCTTGAAAGTGGTTTCGAGGATTCCAGCTCGTCCACCGCCGACACCCTTACCGTAAGCAAGAGCGATGTCGTGGGCTTTGCCGGATACGTCCTGGTGAACAGCTACGAGACACGGGACACCAAGCCCTCGCTCGTAGACCGCACGCACTCGGTGACCGGGTGCCTTTGGAGCAATCATCACAACGTCAACGTTGTCTGGTGGTGTGATCTGTTCGTAGAAAATCGTGAAGCCGTGAGCGAACAGCAAGGTCTTGCCTGCTGAAAGGTTTGGCTCAACGTCTTCGTGGTACACCTTGGCCTGAACAGTGTCGGGCAAGCAGAACGAAATAAGGTCAGCACGCTTGGTTGCTTCGGCGTTCGAAAGAACTTCGAGACCGGCCTCCTCGGCCGCCTGTTTGCTTCGGCTGCCTTCGTAAAGACCAACTACAACGTTGAACCCGCTTTCCTTCAGGTTCAGAGCGTGAGCGTGACCTTGCGACCCGTATCCGAGTACCGCAATAGTCTTATCGCGAAGTATCGCGTCATCAATATCTTTGTCGTAAGAGAGAGTAGCCATTTCTTGTAGTTAGCCTTCTGGCTCCAGTTAGTTGTTCCACCAGACACCCTGGTGGGTTGTTGTGGGAGCGGTCTAAACGCTTCCAGATTCACCTGTAGGTACGGGCAGTTCGTAAGTTGATTTGCTGGCATCGGCCTGGAACAGTCCGTCCTCTTCGCCTTCAACCAGTGTTCCTCGAAGCGTCGCGATTCTGCCCGTACGCAACACTTCTCGAAGTCCAAATTTCCGGAGAAGCTCGATCAGCGAGTCGATCTTCTGACGACCGCCAGAAATCTCCATCACGAGGCTATCGACTCCAATGTCGATCACGTTCGCCCGGTAAACGCCAGCAAGCTCAAGTACCTCACCGCGTGTTTCCGCAGTAGTGGTTACCTTGAGAAGTGCGAGTTCTCGCCAGACGATATTTTGTTCAGTGATGTCATGCACTTCGACTACATCAATCAACCGATCAAGCTGCGCTGCGACCTGATTGACCACATCCTCGGGACCTTCGACTACGAAAGTCATTCGAGAAAGACCTGGTTGCTCAGATCGTCCAACGGTGAGGCTCGCAATGTTGAAACCTCGTCGACGGAACAAACTTGAGATCCTGGCGAGCACACCAGGACGGTCCTGCACGAGAGCAGAAATTGTGCGTTGAGACGCGCCGTTACCTGATGCCATTAGTTAGGGTCCTCGATGAGTTCTTTAACGCTCTGACCAGCTGGGATCATCGGATAAACGTCGTCGACCTTCTCAATGATGAAGTCGACAACGACCGGACCAGGGTGATCGTTTGCTTCTTTGATTGCAGATTCCAGTTGATCCTGGCTTGTGACTCGGATTGCTTTGATGCCGTATGCCTCGGCAAGCTTTACGAAATCAGGATTGGCTGTGTAAGTCTCAGCCTGGTAATCCTTGTTGTAGAAGAAGCCCTGCCACTGGGTGATCATGCCCAAATGGTTGTTGTTCAAGATGGCGTACTTGACCGGCAACTTGTTCTCAACCACGGTTGCAAGCTCCATCATAGTCATCTGGAATCCACCATCTCCGCAGATTGACCACACGAGTTTGTCCGGATTACCCATTTGGGCCCCAATAGCCGACGGAACTTCGTAACCCATCGTGCCGGCTCCACCGGACGAAAGCCACGAATTGGCGTTCTTAAACGTGTAGTGCTGAGCAGCCCACATTTGATGCTGACCAACACCGGTCGTGACAATCGCCTGACCATCAGTGACATCGGACAGCGCCTTCACAACATGCTGTCCCATCAACCGATCTGTCTCAGGAATTCGAAGTGAAGGATGCTCTGCTTTGAGATGCTCGACGCGCTGCAACCACTGAACGTGGGTAGTCTTCTCCACCTTTGGAGTGAGCTGACCGAATACGTCTTTGATGTTTCCAACGACCGGAACATCAACCTTCACAGTCTTATTGATTTCAGCTGGGTCGATATCAACGTGAATCTTCTTTGATCCAGTCGAGAAACGCTTTGCATCACCGACGATACGGTCGTCGAATCGACTACCAAAGTTGATGACCAGGTCCGCTTCGTCAATTGCCAGCGAGGCGTACGCCATGCCGTGCATTCCCGGGAAGCCAGTACTGAGTACGTGGTCTTCAGGAAATGAAGAGATTCCGAGTAATGTGGTCACGACAGGGATTTGAGCTTTTTCGGCAAGCTCTCTGAGTTCGTCAAATGAACGAGACAACACCACACCGTGACCGGCAAGGATCACAGGACGCTCAGCCTCGTTGATGAGCTTTGCGGCGGCTTCCACCTGTGACTCGTCAGCCTTACCCGGAGTTTTGTAACCCGGCAGGTTTATAGGCGCGTCATTGTCGTAGACACCCATTTCGGTGAATACGTCTTTAGGAATATCAATGAGCACCGGACCAGGACGGCCAGTTCGAGCAATGTGGAACGCCTCGTGAACAACTTGTCCGAGGTCATCAGCTCGCATTACGAGATAGTTGTGCTTGGTTACCGGGAGCGTTGCACCGGTGATGTCGGTTTCCTGGAAAGCATCAGTACCGATCGCAGCGCGACCTACTTGTCCGGTGATTGCCACCATTGGGACAGAGTCCATCATTGCCGTGGCAAGACCTGTTATCAGGTTCGTGGACCCAGGACCTGACGTTGCAAAAGCAACACCAACTTTGCCTGTCGATCGGGCATACCCGTCAGCAGCGTGTGCAGCACCTTGTTCGTGCCGAACGAGCACGTGCCGCAAATCCGGGTACTGGGACAAGGTCCCGTAGAGAGGAAGAATCGCGCCACCGGGGATGCCAAACACCACGTCCACGCCCTCTTTGAGAAGCGCTTCGCAGACGATTTGACTACCTGTAAGGTGCTTAGACATGGCTTTTCCTGGCACTATCGCCGGTTGAGACCGGCAATTCCTTCCTGTTTTTCCTATTCCAAATCTCGTATCAGTAGATTGTTTTCGGGCAAAAAAAAATCCCGCCCTGCCAAAGGACGAGACATCAATCCCGCGGTACCACCTCTGATTGTCAGCCTTCCAATCCATCGGAAAGCTAACCGCTTCGTTCACCGTAACGGGGCAAACCGTCCGACCCTACTACCTTCAGGCCAACCGCTCCCAGGCGAGTTCTCAATTCAACGCGTACCGGTTCTCAGCAACCACCGGCTCTCTCGACGCGCCGCAATCGTTACTACTCCCGATCTCAGCGTTTCACAAATACCAATTATACGTTGGCGGGAACTAACTAGGCAATGTCCATACTGAGTTCGCAACTCATTAATAACTGTTAGCGGATAGTGAGATCACTCCCAAAATCAGAACTACCAACATTGAAGGAATAGAATTTTAAGGTTGCGACAAACCCCTACCGGTGCAGGATTGATAGTCACGAGCCAAAACATAAATCCCTTCGAATGGTCGGATATCGGCCAATTCGAACAACTACTGACCCGGCTTGGGCAGCACGGTCACCGGGAATGGCCAGATTCCAACGAAGCTCTCGAAGCGGAACTCCGGTACCCACGAGTTCAACCTGAAACCAACGTTGTATTTCTTAGGTCCGATGCAAGCCAGATAAGCGGCTACGGGATAGTCGAGCCAGAACCTAATATTGGTAGATCTGTGGTCGGAATAGGCTCGATCAATGACGAACTCCAGGAGTACCGAGCTCTCATCGACAAATTGATGCCGCTCGCTCAATCAGTGGCTCCTACGGTGCACATCGCCACTCGAACCACCGAAATCGCCCTGATCGGACTCTTGAAAAACCTCGGTTGGGTGCACGTCCGAACATATCTCAAACTGCACGCTGATGCACCGCAAGCAGTCGATGTATCAGATCAGCCGGAAATGACCTCGGACGTATTGAAGGAGTCTGAGATTGGAGCGTTAACAGACCTCCAAAACGCGTCATTCGGCACGCATTTCGGTTACTCACCGAACACACCGCAGGAAATCCGGATCAGACTCGAGTTACCAGGATCAAGCTTTGATGATGTCAGGGTGCTCAGGAATTCCGGCGATGAACTACTAGGATACTGCTGGATAGTAGATGGAGCTGACGGTGGTGCAGGACGAATCGGAATGACCGGAGTATCACCCGCTCACCAGGGCCAAGGCTTAGGAAGACTGGCCGCCCAAATCGGGTTCAACGAACTGGTTCGCCGGGGTGCTGCTACGATCGAACTCGATGTCGACTCAGCAAATACCGCTGCACGAAAGATCTACGCTGCAATGGGCTTCTTACCGAAAAACGAGATTAACTGGTGGGAGTGGAGGTTCTAACCTCCCGCAGCGGTTCCTGCGCTTACTCCGGTGAGTGGAGTCAATTCACTAAATCTTGAGTACAGCTTTTCAGCTGACTGATCCCAGCTAAGGGTTTCGGCGTGGTTGCGGGCTGCGGTACCCATTCGATGCCGGGCAAGGTCATCGCTCAACAAATGACAAAGTTTTTCTGCCATCACGTCCGCTCTCTTCACAGGGACGAGATACCCGGTCTCTCCATCCTGAACAATGGCAGGTAATCCACCAACCTCTGAAGCGACTACAGGTGTACCGCACGCAGCCGCCTCTAGTGCTGCCAATCCGAAGCTTTCGTAGTACGAGGGCATCACACAAACGTCTGCGGCGTTGTAGTGGATCGGCAGTTCAGATTGATCAATTGCGCCGACAAAATTGACCTGGCTGCTCAGCTTCATTCTCGATGCGACAGCTTGCAATCTGGCTTTCTCGGTCGAGTTGTCGTCACCGCCAACCACCGTCAGGTTTATAGTCGCTGCATTTTCTAAGCTGGCAACTGCATTGATGAGCCGATCAACTCCCTTGAGTGGTTCCAATCTCCCAACAAAGAGGATGTTCTTTTCTTCACCGTAACCAAGATGACTCCGCGCCTCTTGTTTCGACATTGGGCGGAAATGAGATAGGTCAACACCCGGTGGAATAACACTGATTTTCTTGGGGTCGGTATTGCAATACTCTGCAACAGTCTGGCGTTCGTCTTCGGTCCAAACGATGATCGAGTCGGCTGCACGCGCAATTTGTTTTTCAGAATCATCCCGTTCTGAAACTTCGGACTCTTCAGGTCGACCGCGCCTCTTTAGCTCTGCCATGGTGTGGAAGCTGGTTGAGTGCGGTACGCCCCACTCGGACGACAATCTCATACCGACTAGACCTGACAACCAGTAATGCGAACTCACAAGGTCATAACTCAGTCGGTTAGAAACGCAGTAGCGCCTGAGCTGCGACGTAAATTCAGGAAGCAACTGGTAAACACCAGTTTTATCCAGAGACGGCGCACCTGCAGGTAGGTGAATCAATCGCGCTCCCGGAGCAAGGTTGATTACCTCGGGATCGAGTGGATCATGGTGTCTCGTGAACACGTCCACCATCACACCTCTCGCTGCAAGTCGGCGAGCGGTTTCCATCACATAAATATTCATGCCACCACTGTCTTTGCTACCTGCCTGGCGCAAAGGACAACCGTGTACTGAAAGAATGGCGATCCGCATGGGTGCTGTTGTTGGGCTTCTAGCGCGTTGCCTTCAATGCGAAGATTTCTCGGTCAGTGCCACCAAGGTGGTACTTGTACGATTCATTTCCTCGCATGAAGTCGAATACTCGTATTCCTTGCTCGATTGAGGTCTTTAGCGTCAACGCGTGATTCAACAGCCCTACCGACAATCGAGACTGTGCTGGATTGTACCCGCTGTTGTAAAGATACCGGACTCCACCCGTAACAAATGAGAGCGAAGTTGCTTCCCTTACCCCTTCGAATTCAAGAAAGCTAAGTCGAGTAATTCCCTCGTTCGCAAGTTCTCCGGACATCGAGCGGAAGAATGATTCCCGGTCCGCAGTCATGAACTCTGCTTTATCAGCAGTACTCATGCGGTGCAGTCGCATGAAGTCGTCCATGGCGGCGGCGATCTCATCTGGGTCGGTCAGTTCGTAGTGAGCAAAATCACCTGCGGCCTCGAGCCTTCTTAGCTTTCGGCGAAGTTCGTGCCTGTCTTTCTTCTTTAACCCTGCGAGGTACTCATCCCATGAGGTTGGAAGTTCGGTGCGCGGCGCAACATCTTCCTGTTCAATGGAAACTGACCACCCAAACTCTTCGGCATTCTCTCGAAACTGACTGATCGATGGTGAGTTCCCTGGCAAAGACTGCAATGTGATCGACCGGAGAGAATCATCAGACGTCAGCTCTTCAAGGAGCGACTTCAGCCACCGGGAATTCCCTCGGTCGGAAGACAAAAAATCGTGATAGTCGCAGAGATCAGTTCCGCCAAGGAAAGCAATATCCTCACCGGTCTTTTGTAACGGAGCAATCATCTTCAAATCGCCGTCATCTGATCTAATCGCATAAATCCGGAGTTCAAGCTCTGAGCCAAACTCAGACCACCAGATGTGCTGCCATAACGGTAGATCGAAGAACGTGGGTTCCGGCATCTTAGCCAACAACTCGACCCAGGAGTTCGATAAGTTTTCGAAACTTCCCAGTTCGACGATTGAGTTGCAGCAGGTCACTCAGTAAATCCAGTCTAAGTCGTTTCTAGTTCGAGCCTTGGAGTGCGCTCATAACCGACTCAATGTCCGGCTCAACATACTCAAGCTCGATCAGAGCTCGCTTCTCAGCAGTACCCGGATCTTTCAGCCCATTCCCTGTGAGAACACAAACAATCGTTTTTCCTGACAGATCAACTCCGAGTTCAGGGAGTTTCAGCAATCCAGCAACCGATGCAGCGGAGGCGGGTTCGCAGAAAACACCTTCTTCCCGGGCGAGTCTCAAATAAGCGTCAACGATTTCGTTGTCGTCTACCATATCGATGAGTCCTTCGGATTCATCGCGGGCATTCTCAGCCTTCTCCCAACTCGCAGGGTTGCCAATGCGAATCGCGGTTGCAATTGTTTCAGGTTTATCGACCATTTCGCCGCGCACGATAGGAGCGGCTCCAGCAGCCTGGAATCCCATCATTCTGGGAGTAGTTTCCACCCTGCCCATCGACTGGTATTCCGTAAAACCCTTCCAGTAAGCAGTGATGTTTCCTGCGTTACCTACCGGAATACAGAGGTAGTCGGGAGCGTCACCTAGTTCATCTACGATTTCGAAAGCGGCAGTCTTCTGACCTTCGATTCGGTACGGGTTAACCGAGTTGACTAACTCAATGTCCATTTGTTCGACGATCGATCGCACGGCATTAAGTGCGTCGTCGAAGCTGCCGTTTACCGCAAGAATTCGGGCGCCGTACGCCATCGCCTGGGCGAGCTTACCGAGAGCAATCTCCCCGGCTGGGACCAGTACAAATGTCTCTAACTGATACCGGGCACCATACGCCGCAGCTGCGGCACTCGTGTTGCCAGTAGAAGCACAGATAATTCGCTTCTTACCTGCCTCGAGAGCCTTGGCAACAGCCATAACCATGCCGCGATCTTTGAATGATCCGGTGGGATTACATCCTTCAAGTTTGAAATAGAGAGCCTCGCAGCCGATCGCATCACCAATATTCTGGGACCGGACGAGGGGGGTGCTCCCTTCTCCAAGAGACACGGCAGGTGTCGCGTCAGATACCGGCAAATGCTCGCGGTATCTGTCGATCACACCTCGTAAGTTAGCTACCTGGGCCAACTGGATAAACTCTCCTGGACTGTTGAGCGGGGCTTGGCTGCGGGTCTTGACTAAACCCTATGGCTAACCCTAATAGGTTTCAATACGAATAAGGCTGTCGAGCTCAAGAACTGTGTCGAGATCGCGAATATCGGTAACAGCCGATTGCATGTTCGATTCTCTCGCCGGGTGAGTCGTTATAACCAGGTCAGCAGTTCCTTTTTCAGGATCTGTGTCCTTCTGCAGAACAGAATTGATGCTGATTTCGGCGTCACCGAGGACCCTCGCAACACTCGCAAGCACTCCTGGCTGGTCGGCGGCGGTGAGTCGAATGTAGTACTGGCAAACGTGGTCATCCATATTTGCAAGCTCGAACGGCGCTTGGCTTTTCAAACTGATGCCTTGCGGACGAGCAGATCGTGCGACTCGTAGAACGTCGCCCATTACAGCACTCGCTGTTGGCTGCGGTCCTGCACCAGGTCCCTGGAACCACAGCGGGCCGACCATATCGCCTTCTACCTCGACGGCGTTCAGTACTCCGTTGACCGAGCCCATCGGCACGTCGACTGGGATTAGCGCAGGGTGAACCCTCGCAAGTAATCCAGCTTCTTCCGAAGCCTGTGCAACAGCCAGGAGTTTGATGGTGTAACCAAGCTCTCGTGCGTATCGGAAATCTTTGGCGTGAACTTTCCTGATACCCTCAGCGTAGATACCGTCAACCGGAACTTCGGTGTGGAACGCCAGTCGGCCGAGGACCGAGATCTTGTACATAGCGTCAAAACCGTCGACATCCGCCGTTGGATCGGCTTCTGCATAGCCAAGCGCCTGGGCCTCGGCAAGTACGTCTCCGAAATCAGCACCTTCATCAGCCATTTTGGTCAGGATGAAGTTTGTGGTCCCATTGATGATTGCTCGAACGCTCTGAATCTTGTTCGCGTTCAGATCACTCATTAGCGGGCCAATGATCGGAATTCCGCCACCAACGCTTGCTTCGTAAAACAGGTGGCAATTATTGGCTTCAGCAATTGCGAGCAGTTCACTGCCACGCTTCGCCATTACCTCTTTGTTTGCGGTAACAACGTGCTTGCCAGATTCAAGAGACTTGGAGATGTACTCGAACGCCGGACTTTCACCACCCATAAGATCAATAACAATGTCGACGCTCTCGTTCGAAATAACGGTTTCAGGATCGGTAGAAACGATCGACGAATCGAGCTCAACCGCTCTCTTCTTAGCAATATCGCGAACAACCGCTGCGCTCAAGTTCAAAGACTGTGCTGGTCCACCATTCGAGTGACGCTCAACAATGGTCGATGCAACAGCGGAGCCGACAACACCGAGGCCAAGAATTCCCACGTTCATAGCGTTTGGCCGTGCATTCGATGACATTTACTGAGGTATCCCTGCATTCCCACCAGGCAACTGGCCTCCGAACCCTTCGCCAAATGGAACGGGTGTTGCGGTTGGGATTAGAGCAGAGAGTCGAACCTGGGCGTTTACCCAGTCGAATATCGCGCTGTCGAGCACCATGTGAAGATCGAAATTTGGACGCTGTTCGTTGAAGAAGATTGTCATCGCCCTGGTGGTCAAAGCTTCGAAGTTTTCTGGGTCGACTTCTCGTGCGTCGTTCACTTCATCGACGATGATGTAGCTCCACCAGTTGTTCTCGTCGTCAAACCTGGGCTGACTAAGAGTTCGAACGGGCAAGAGTCGATTGCCGTCGGCATCGAGACCAAACATCAACGCATCAAGATCTGGAGATACACCGAACGGGAACCAGCCCCGTTCTCCCTTGTCTCGCTGCACATTGAAATCGTCCGAATAAGTGAGCAGCACGTCTTCGACAGTATCTCCACTTGTCAACTGTCGGTTGATCGCTCGAATGGTCTCATCATCGCGATCAAACAGGACTAACTCGTACAGGTGAACCTGTGCCTGAACTCTTGGAATATCTTCCGCGACGACATCACGCAATCGTTCTTTGAACATGCTCTTGCGGATAAAGTCTCGGAAAACGTCTTCCTTGATGCCAATTCGGTGAATGAACTGCCGTTTGGCCTCTTCGACATTGTCCTGGTATTCCTGTGACTCTCGCTCGGCTACAGTGACAGCAACAAATCCAAGAATTCCACTCAGTCGCTCGTCCACTTCTTCCGCCGAAACCGTGATTCCGTATCGAGGAGCGAGTTGGAACGCCAACTCGTTTTCCTGCAATGTCTGCAGTGCTTCAAATAGGGAGTTTCCAACTTCAAACGGCACACCGAGCTCTTCGCTCATGCGCTGGTTGAAGCGAATGAAGTTGACGACATCACCTCGGGTGTACTCTGTGTCTTCCACCCGCAGTGCCAACTCACGAGGTGGCAACACAAAGGTGTCGTAGTAGGAGTAGCCAGGGATTGCTAACAGACCCACCAAAACTACTAGTGCAATGATTACGAATGGGCGCGAACGCAATTGCAATCGACGCTTTTCTTCCACCATTTGGAAGCGCGTCTTACCGCCCCGCACAGTAATACTGCGGCGACCTGCTTCGTAGTCAGGGATTGGGGTCGTGGCTTGAGCCTGCTCGTTTACTGGCTCAACGCCGTCCTGTTTTGGATCGTCTGTAGTCATCTTCTGCGCTCAGCTACCGTTCTGGTGATGGCGGGCGGAGCACATCACCAGGTATTTCGTCAGTTCACCAGCGAGAAGAATTATTTCTCTTCTTCGTCGCTGGACTCTTCGTCGGTTTCCTCAGTTTCGGAAGCCTCAGTAGTTGAAACGTCCTCAGTGGCCTCTTCGGATTCTGATGAAGACTCGGATGACTCTTCGGCCTCGGTTGCCTGAGGCTTTGATTCTTCTGCTGCCTCTGGAGCGGGTGCGAACTCGTCGGCAGTTGCCTTTGGACTCTCCTCAGTTGCCTCTTCTGGTGCTTCTTCGTCGGTCAACTTAGCGTTAGTTGTGACTGGGCCAGTAACTCGCTGGTGGTGCGGAGCGTAAGGGAGCAGCGCCAGGTGGCGGGCTCGCTTGATAGCTGTGGTCAGGGTTCGCTGGCATTTCGCACAGTTGCCGGCTTTTGAACCTGCTTCGATCCGACCTCGGTCGGAAATAAACCGACGGATGCTTGAAGCATCCTTGTAGTCGACGGTTGATTCTTTGCAGAAACACTGTCGACGGCGGCGGCCGCCTCGTCGGAATGGTGGTCGTGCTGTTGTCATTATTACCTCGCGGAATGGACGTTAATTCGCACGGTGAGTGCCGTGTGAATTAAGCGGAAACTGCTACCAGGGCAGTTCCTCCACATCTTCAGATTGATCGTTTGCTGGTGCCGGGCTGGATGCCTGTCCACCAGAGTAGCTTTGTGCCTCGGAAGGCAAACTTGAGTCACCAGACTCCCCGCCCGAGGAGTCCAGGAAAACAACTTTGAATGCCCTTACTTCGAGGGATGTTCGAGTCTCACCAGAGTTCGTTGTGTATTGACTGGTCGAAAGTCGACCGTCAACAAAAACGCGTCTGCCTTTTGACAGGTATTGGTTTACAGACTCTGCTTGGCGTTCCCAGGCGGTAACCCTGAACCACTCAGTGTCCTCGGTCCACTCACCGTTCTGATCTCTACGGCTGTTATTCACCGCGAGACTAAAGCTGGTAACTGGAGTGCCGGAAGATGTGTAACGCATTTCAGGATCGTTACCTGCCCGACCTATGAGGAGTATCTGGTTAAGACTCATTGGATACCTTTCGCCGATGCTGGGCAGATTACTCTGCTGCTTCTGCCTCGGCTACTGGTTTTACTTCGTCCCTAACGAGCAGGTGACGGATGATCGACTGATCAGCCTCGATAGCTCGCTCAAGATCTGGTGCCTTCGAGCCGTCAAGCTCGAAGTTTGCCTGGATGTAGTAACCCTCTTCATTCTTTTTGATCGGGTACGCAAGACTTCGCTTGCCCCAGGCATCGGTGCTCGACATCACGCCGCCAGCATCAGTCACCAAAGACGTGATCTGCTCGACAGACTCTGCACCCTGTTCTTCTCCGGCATCCCCACCAAGGATCCAGACTAATTCGTACTTTCTCAACTATTCACCGTGTTCTTCTTAAATAGCGCGAAACCGATGCAGTTTATCACGCAATTCAGTTGGTTATGCGGGGATTTTGAATCGGTTTCGACTGACTTCAAAAAGCGCGTGTCACGTTACCGGATTTAATGACCTACGAATCGAGTCCGGGCACCGGGTATCGGCTCGCAAATTTGGCGACTTCAGTAGCCAAATTCTTGAGCTTGGATTCATCGTCGTGAGCATTAAGTGACTCGAGAATGTAACCGGCGACGGTCTCCATTTCGGCAACATTCAGGCCACGCGAGGTGATGGCAGGCGTACCGATTCGAATACCCGAAGTGACCATTGGTGGTTCTGGATCGAACGGAATAGCGTTCTTATTCACGACGAGTCCAGATGCGATAAGAGCAGCTTCGGCATCGCGCCCAGTCAGCCCAAGTGGCCGAGTATCAACAAGCATCATGTGGTTTTCTGTACCACCTGCAACGATTCTCAAGCCACCTGCGGATAATCCACTGGCGAGAGCTTTGGCATTCTGCACAATTTGAGCTGCATACGTCTTGAACTCTGGCTGTAGAGCTTCCTTGAACGCAACAGCCTTAGCTGCAATGGAATGCTCCATCGGCCCACCTTGCATGTTTGGGAATACAGCAGAGTTGTACTTGCGAGCAAGGTCTTTAGTTGTGAGGGCCATTGCCCCGCGTGGACCACGCAAAGTTTTGTGAGTGGTCGTGGTCACAATGTCTGCGTACTCGATCGGCGATGGGTGTGCACCGCCAGCGATCAATCCCGCGATATGCGCCATGTCTACGTGCAGCGCAGCCCCGACTGAATCGGCGATTTCTCTAAACCGCTTGAAGTCAATCGTCATCGGGTAGGCGGTGTACCCGGCAATAATGATTGCTGGTTTGAATTCCTCTGCCTGCGCCTGCACGTGGTCGTAATCAAGTGCTTCGGAGTCAGCATCGACACCGTAGTGGCAAAATTCGTAAAGCTTGCCGGAAAAGTTAACCGGTGAACCGTGAGTCAGGTGACCACCGTGGTCCAGCGACATTCCCATGATCCGGTCGCCAGGCTTGGCGAGAGCAAAAAACGCGGCCATGTTCGCCTGCGAGCCAGAGTGTGGTTGGACATTTGCGTGCTCAGCACCGAATAACTCTTTGGCTCGATCGATCGCCAGTTGTTCGCCAACATCAACGTTTTCGCAACCGGCGTAGTACCGACGTCCCGGGTAGCCTTCTGCGTACTTGTTCGTAAGTACAGATCCAGTTACTTCCAGAACTGCAGCACTGGTGTAGTTTTCTGACGCGATCATGACCAGTTGGTCACGCTGGCGTCGTTGCTCTTTCTCTATAACGCTGCTGATTTCAGGATCAAATGCTGCAACTGACGACATGAAAACTCCGAAAAATGAACTGTGAACGAGCAGATAAATGAAAACCTAACGGCAATGAAAATTGACCGAGTTTCAACCAATAAAAACACCGCTAGAAATTCTATATCGGGTTAGGTAGAAATGGACGATGAGACTCCGGATCACTTCGCGATGGACTGGTGGCATCGCTATCATGTCTCGACCATCTTTTGAACCAATGTTCGTCGAACTCCAACAGAGGACCCTTCATCAATGACCTTCCCTTACTCCGCGCCTAATCAGGTAAAGCCGTTTGAACAAATAACGGAAGTGCCCGAGCGGGCAATGGTGATATTCGCTCACCCGGACGATGCCGAGATTGGCGCAGGTGCGACAGCTGCATTGTGGGCGTCGAAAGGATGCGAGGTCACGTTCGTGCAATGCACCACGGGTAGCAGCGGAAGCAACGATCTCGAAATGACCTCAGAACGCATTGTGGAGATCAGGGCGGAAGAGCAGCGAGCCGCCGCCGACGTCATCGGAGTAAAAGACATCGTTGTCCTCGATCACCCGGACGGTGAACTCGAGGCCGACAGACAATTCCTAGGCGAGGTGGTTCACGCAATCAGAAAATACCGCCCTGAGGTCGTGTTCGCTCATGACCAACACCGGGTGAACGGGTTCCAGCATCGAGATCATCGCAACGTTGGAATCACCGTGCAGGATGCGGTGTACCCATATGCCCGTGACCACCTGCACTTTCCCGAGCAGTTGGTAGATGGCATCGAGCCATACAAGGTGAGGCATCTCATGTTCTGGGGGACCGACAATCCTGACGTGATCGTTGACGTTACTGATTCGGTCGACATCAAAATAAACGCGCTAGCAGAACATGCCAGCCAGGTCCCTGGTTTATCTTTCGGCTCAGACATGGACAAGAGAATTCGGCAGAGACACTCAGATGCAGCTGCCGGGTACGGCTTCAAATACGGTGAGTCATTCCGAAGACTTACCGCCCGAGCGTAACCTGATCAACCGTGCCAAATGTCGATATCCATACTCACATCCTGCCGGGACTAGATGACGGTCCAACGACTATCGAGGAAAGCCTGGCAATGGCACGCGCTGCCGGAGCGGACGGCACGGACACGATAATTGCAACCCCGCATTTCCGAGATATGGAATTGGAAGGGCAAACCTTCGCCCAGGTCCGTGAGTTGACAGGCACGCTCAACGCTGCGTTACAGAGCGATTCTGTCAGGCGAAATTCGCCGCCAGTCCGAATCTTTACGGGCATGACGTACCGCCTGGACACTGCACTGCCCGATATCGTCACATCCGAGTCAGTTATCACACTCAACAGGACACGGTTCGTTATCGTAGAGCCGCCGTTCAACCGCTGCCCTCCGTATGTCGAAGACGTCCTTGGGCGAATCCTTACTCAGCGCCTCGTTCCTGTTTTGGCACACCCGGAAAGAAACTCAGGATTCCAACGACAACCCGGCAGACTCGGTGATCTTGTCGAAGAAGGTGTTTTAGTACAAATAGCTGCCGGTAGCATCACGGGCGAACACGGTCCAGCCGCACGGCGAGCCGCTGAAGTTTTTCTAAGACGCGGGATTGCACACGTTGTCGCGTCCGAAATGCACTCCATCACTGCGCCACGAGGGCCTGAGTTAAGCCCGGCATTATCTCTCGTGTCAGACTGGGTCGGTGAATCCGCAGCCTACGATCTATTTGAGACAAATCCTGAAATGATCATCGAAGGTCGTTCACCCCAACGGGAGCGAGCAATCGGCAACATCGAACCTCGTAGGTTCTTACGAATGCCAGATTTGTCCGCAAACGCACTCCTCTCAGAACGAAGACGCAGAAACATAACGCGCCAATGGCGGACGTTCAGGCGGCGCCTAACCCGCGCATAAATCTCACGAACGATCCGACGAGTGGTTCAAGGAATCGTCGCAAGTAGGTCGTAAAGCCGTACACGGCAATTCCAACCAGTGCTCCTCCTATAACGTCTGTCGGGTAGAACACGCCGGCGTACAGCCGTGAGAAACCAAAAAGAACTGAGAGACCAAACGCCGACCAACCAAACATTCGGTTCACCTTCCAAATTGCCATAGAAGCTGCAAACCCAACCGCCACGGGATTCGCGGGAAACGACGGATCTGTAGGCGGGTAGAACAGCAGATTTAACTGGTCGCCATAATCCACAAACGGACGATCACGAGTGATTGTTATGTTGAATAACCATACGGCGACGTTCGAAAGCCCGAGCGCACTCGCCCCCATGATGGTGGCGAGTTGATATTCGAATCTCTGCGCAGGGGTTTTTCCTATAAACCACAACGCCAGTAGAGCCATCGAAAACATTAAAGGCATGAGGTAGTCGCTCGCAACAATCCGCATGAAGTCGTCGAACAACTTCACGTTTCCAGACAGCCCGTTGAGCCAGATCAGAAAGTGAGATTCAAACTCGTTCATCCGGAATTCCTCCCGAACAGAATCCTGAAAATGCTGAATCCATCCGAGCCAGCGAGTCGAATTCGCCAGTAAACCGCGATTTCCGATCTAAACGAACGCCATGATGATGGCAATACCTTGAAATAGTTTCGTGATTTGAGTGCTTCCAGGCCTACTGCATCGTCGTCGGAGGTCGACCGTTTAGAACCCGTAGCCTTCGCTGTCACAGACCCGACCAACCCCGATACGGTGAATGCCAGGGCGGCTCCGATCGGGAACCAGATTGCCTGGTTAGTACCTGCCATTCCACCGTGAATGTCGTTCACGTTTCTCGCAGCTGCGAGTTCGTCGAGTGAAGCCGTGCCCCAAAGCCGGGTGGCTGAGTCCGCTTCCACTGAACCTTCCGCCCACGGTCCTTCAACCCACAATGGCTGAGCAAAGAAAATGACGATCGATGTTGCCAGCAACGCTATCCCGAGAGATCGGGTTAGGAGTCTGTTCGGTGTAAGCCACAGACCTTTAATGCCAGAAATCGAAACGGCAATTTGCATTGTCCCGAGGCTCGCCAGGAATGCGAACACCAGGTAATGGCTTTCCATTAGAGCGCGGGCAGTCATCGGATCAAACGTCATTGAACCGCGATTCCTGTACTAAGTAGTGGGTTTTACCCGCCGGAAGGCGAGACGAACGTGCACCAGTCGGAGTACTCATCGTTATCGCCGACTACTGTAGAGAAATACGTGTCCTGCAACTTAGAAGTTATAGGACCTGTTTCTCCGTTTCCGATCTTCCGATTGTCGAGTTCACCGACTGAAGTCAGGTGAGCTGCTGTTCCCGTCAGGAACACTTCATCAGCAAGGTAAAGCTCAGAACGGTGGATTCGTCGCTGAACGACCTCAAGTCCCAACTCTTTGGCGGCAAGCTGAATAACAGAGTCACGGGTAATTCCGAGCAAGCAGTTGTCAGTCTCCGATGGAGTGCTGATAACGCCATCGCGAATCATAAAGAGGTTCTCACCACTTCCTTCCGAAACAGTCCCGTCCTGATTGAGAAGAATTGCTTCGTCGAAACCAGCAGTGATCGCTTCAGTCTTGGCGAGAATACTGGTCGTGTAGAGACCCGAAATCTTTACGCCGGTTGGCATCGATGAATCCATTGGTCGCCGCCACGACGAAGTCTGGCATCGCAGTGGACGGCTGTTGTCGATGTACGAACCGAACGGCAACATGACCACCATGAATTCATCATCAAGCTTGTGAAGCATCAAGTTCGCAACAGCTTCCTGCCCCTTGAACGCCAACGGTCGAATGTAAACGTCTTCGCTAAAACCGTTCTTCTGTAGCAAATCAACGGTGATGTCGCACATGTCATCAACCGAATAAGGAAGCTCGATGCGAAGAATCTTGCAGCCGCGCTCAAGTCGTTCGTAGTGCTCGCGGAGTCGGAAAATAACGACCTTTCCAAGTCGCTCGTTCCAGTTACCGCGGATGCCTTCGAACACCGCCGTTCCGTAGTGCAGCGCATGAGTCATCACACCCACCTTTGCCTCCTCTTGCGGAACTTGCTTCCCGCCGAGGAATGCCCAGGCCTGTTGTGTCATGACTCTTCTCCTATATAGCGACAACGCCCGCGGTGACCACGATCCAGAAGATCGCAGAAGCGCGGGCGTGTCAGTTCAAATTCAAGTAACTGCACTTGGTTCTGGTCGAACCAGCCGGCCAATTATACGAATCACCGGGCTTCCAACAACACATTCAGAGCATTGATGCTCTACAGAATCAGTGGAAGACCGGTGTCGTAGCTGCCACGACGGTTCTAGCCAACGGCAGTTCCCCCGGTTTCCGACGGAACCAAACCGTACTGAAAACTAGTGTTTCGAGATTACGTTGTCTTCGATGTAGTCAAAATTGATGTCTTCACCGAGACCTGGAAGTGTTGGCATTGGAATGTTGCCGTCTTCATCCATCGGGTCAACGATGCTGTTGAGGTACTCAGGCACCGCATCGTGATCAATGAATGGGTGAAGCAGTCCACGTTCGTACCATCGAGCGTTGTGCATGGCTCCAAGCACTGCAAGGTTTCCAGCGCCACCGCCATGAATTTCGCAGTCCATGTTGAACGACTCGGCAAGGTGGGCGACCTTCATGCTCGGTCCGATTCCACCAACGTCCATCACGCCGGTTCGTGCAATGTCGCACGCTTTAGAGGCGATCCATTCAGCGCGGGTGTGGAACTTTCCATAAGCATATTCAGGGCCGAGAACCGGAATGTCGAGGTTCTCAGCCAGCCAGCGGTATGACTCGGTTGAGTGCTCGTCCATTGGCTCTTCATACCAGTAGTAGCCGAGATCCTGGATTCCCTTACCAAGCTCGTAAGCCTCAGTTCGTGAGTACCAGTGGTTCGCATCGAGCATTAGCGGGAAGTCTTCGCCCACCGCCTCGCGCACGGCAGCGCAAGCCTTGATGTCCATCTTCACGCTGGGTGCCCATGAAACCGGTGGCATCCACGTGTGAAGCTTGATCGCCTTGTAACCCCGCTTGACCATCCACTCAGCGAAGTTTCCGTAGTCCTCAGGGGTAGCAAGTCCGCCTTCCATTTCGTCGCCACACATAGTTGAGCCGTACGCTGGAACGCTGTCCCGGTAGCCACCGAGGAGCTTCCAAACCGGAGTGTTCAACGCCCTACCGGCAAGGTCCCACAGTGCCATTTCTGCAGTAGCAAGTGTTTTGTCGGTTAGGTTCGCTCCGCTACCTCGCTGCCATCGAGCAAGCCCTAGCCAGAGCTTCTCGCGGTCCATCGGATCTTCACCAAGAAAGACCTTCTTCACGAAGTTCTCCATGATGTACGGCCGAAGCGACTCACCTGAACCGAAGCTGTAACCGGAATGACCATCATCAGTCGTGATGGTGAGCATCGAGTTGCTTGAATCTCGAACTGGACCGGGATGAGTGTGCCCGTCGGTGTCGTTCATCTTGTTGGTGGTCGTTTTGAACGTGGTAACCGTTATTTGTTCAATCTTCATGCTTGGCTGATTTCCTGTGGGAATCTCGTTTTGTGTTCAGACGCACGGCATTCTAGCTTGGTGAGGAACAGATGTCAGAACAACTCGATGCTGACAAAGTTGGTTCTGCGAAAATTCACCACATACGTATTTTGCGCCATACTCCGCTTGCATTTTCCTGCTGTAGCCCAACACGTATCGAATGAAAAAAGTTAATGCACCAGCCCCCTGATCCCACATCGAACGAACAGTCTGGCCCGGCTGAATCCCGCCTTTTTCAACTCACTAACAGGACAAAACATAAAGGCCACCGTCCTGAAAGTCCCACACCATGGAAGCCAAACCTCAACGTCTGACGAATTCCTGACCGAGGTCGACCCAGCACTTGCAATCTTCACGACGGGCATCAAAAACCAGTTCGGTCACCCACACGACGGGGTCATGGAACGGCTACACCAGCACCTACCCGAAGACGCGATCTTCGTCACTCGCGACAACGGCACAGTAACCGTCACAACCTACGGTTCACGAGTATGGGTTTCATCCGATCGCTAGCACGCTAGCCTAACTCCACGCTTCCGTAACAGGATCAGGAATACCGTCCCAGCGGTTCGGTCCTTGAGCCCGCATTACAGCAATACGCTTCACAACTTCCGGGTTGCCAAGACCGTGCAACGGCTTGCCAGTCAGGATCGCCACGGCGTTCTCGCCCCACCGTCGAGCACCTTCGATTCCGCTAATGTCGGAACCACCTGCCGTGTGCGGAGTAATAATCAGGTTGTCGAGTTTCAACAACGGACTTTCAGCGTCCAACGGCTCAACCTCAGTCACATCAATTCCGGCTGCTCGAATCACACCGGTCGCGAGCGCTTCCTGCAATCCAGCTTCGTCAACAAGCGGACCACGTGCGCAGTTAATGAAAACGGCGTGCGGCTTCATCTTCTTGAACGAGTCGATGTTGAAAATGTGGTTCGTCTCTTCCGTCGCAGGAGAGTGAACAGTCAGGTAGTCCGACTCCGCGAGTAACGTCTCAAAGTCAACAAGCTCAACTCCAAACAAATCGGCTGTGGTTTGAGGCACATAAGGGTCGTGCGCAATTATTCGTGCAGGTCCAAATCCGCGCGCTCGGGAAGCAAACGCCTTACCGATATTTCCGAATCCGAAAATTCCCACCGTATTACCGGCGATTCGACGAAGCTGAGGTCGAATTTCGTCCAGCTCTTTAGGTCGATCCGACCACGCACCAGACTTCACGGAAGCGTTCTGCTCAAGAATTTTTCGCGTGATCGACAGCACCATTGCCATTGCGTGGTCAGCAACCTCGCTGGTGTTGATCCCCGGGGTGTTGGTTGCGCAAATCCCAAGCTCAGTAGCAGCATCAAGGTCGATCGAATCCACCCCCACTCCCGAGCGCCCAACCATCTTCAGGTTGGGCAACGCTTCCATAATCTTCCTGGTGGTGTGTGGAACTGTCCCAACGAGCAACACATCAGCGTCTTTCGCTGCGGTAATTACTTCGTTTTCCGTTCGGGCTGGTTTGTACTCAACTTCGAACCCGGCGTTCTTGATCACATCTGTCGTGATGCTGCTGGGCTCGCGGTTGTACTGGGTGATTACGACTTTATAGGTCATGGAAATTCGCTAAATAAATCTGGTGTATTGAATCGACTGGCGAAGCTTACTCGAATTTCGCTCACCAACAACTGCAAAACACTTGCGAAGCACCCGCCATCACGCAACAATTCGCCGCGTGTGACTAGGTCACGCTCAAACCATCATTCCGAATTTCTTAAAAATGTTCCCACCCGACTCCCTTCCTAAAGTTGAACCCGGACGCCTGAAGCTGAACATCAAGGTGCCAATGCGAGACGGCATCAATTTGTCAGCCGACATTTGGATGCCGAACTCCGATCACGGCGATGGTCCCTGGCCCGTTCTTTTGCTGCGGACCATCTACGACAACCAGGAAGCTCGCTACATCGAGTGGGCGCGCCAGTTCAACGCTCGCGGCTACGCAGTCGTAATGCAGGACTGCCGTGGACGAGGCGACTCTGACGGTGAGTGGGATCCCTATGTTTGCGAACTGACCGATGGGTACGACACCCACGAGTGGATCGGCCAGCAGGATTGGTGCGACGGAAACGTCGGCACGTTCGGCTTGTCCTACCCCGGGTTCACACAAACTCTTCCCGCCGCATTGCGTTCGAAGTATTTGAAGGCCGTTGCGCCAATTGCGTCGCAGCAGGATAACTACGGACACCACCGAGTCGATGGCGTGATCCACCACATGGTGGCGTTTGCGTTCCTGAACATGCTAGGACGCTCGATGCAGTACGAATCGCTTATGCACTTCGACACCGACGATTTCTTCTTCGAGCTTCCGATCGAAACCGCAATGGAGAAGGTTTCCGATACCCATCCTTACTACGCGGGTGTCATTGCCCACGAGCAGTACGACGAGTGGTGGTCGAACTACAGCTTGCGCGACAAGTACCAGGAAATGGATGTTCCTTCGTATTTCATTACTGGCTGGTTCGATTCGCTCTCCCACGAAAACTTCAAGTTGTTCAACGGTTGGAGCAAGAAGGCCCGAACCGAAGACGCCCGCAAAAAGACCAAGCTGCTGGTTGGTCCGTGGAGTCACCAGATCGCGCCATGGGGTCGGAAACCAATGGGTCCGAATGGCGAATATGCCGACCGGACTTTTGGCAAGGACTCCCTGTCCGATGTGATCGAAATCCACACTCGCTGGTACGACCAGCAATTAAAGGGAATCGACACAGGTATTGACGACGAACCACCGATCAAGTTGTTCGTTATGGGTGCCAACGAGTGGCGTCACGAAAACGAATGGCCGCTGGCTCGAACTCAATGGACCAAGTATTTCCTGAGCAGCAACGGTGACGCCGGAAGTTCCGGCGGTTCTCTATCAACGGACGATCCTTCTGGCGAATCCTCCCCGGACAAGTTCACCTACGATCCGGCGAATCCAGTTAAATCGCTCGGATCTCAGTACCAGACCTTCCACTACTGCGGACCTAGAGACCGTTCTGAGCTTCAGGCTCGCGACGATGTTTTGGTTTTCACTACTGATGTTCTCGAAGAAGATGTTGAAGTAACAGGTCCAATTAGCGCCCACATTTGGGCGTCGTCCGATGCGGTCGATACCGACTTCACTGCTGCCCTGACCGATGTCGAGCCCGACGGAAAAGCAATTTCGCTTTGCGAGGGAATCGTTCGGGCGCGGTTCAGGAATGGCACCGACAACCCTGAAATGATGACTCCCGGCGAAATCTATGAGTTCGACATCGACATGTGGGACACATCAAACCTGTTCAAAAAGGGACACCGCATCCGAGTTGAAATTTCCAGCTCGAACTTCCCGCGCTACAACCGTAACTTGAACACAGGAAACCCGATCGCCTCAGACACCGAAATCAGAATCGCCAACCAAACCCTCTACCACGACGCAGAAAATCCCTCGCACCTGCTGCTGCCGGTGATCCCGAGTTAACTGAACAAAAATGACCGAACAACCCACTTCTTCCCAACCTCGATACGGCGTTCACGCTATCCGGGACGTGATGATCCCAATGCGGGACGGCATCAATCTCGCCACCGACATTTACCTGCCTTGCCACGGCGACGGCAGACTCGTTGATGCCTCCGAACAGGTACCAGCCCTGCTGGTCCGAACGTCGTACGACAAGACCGCCCCCGAGTGGGACGATGTAATTCCGTTCTACGTCCGCCATGGCTACGCATTTGTCGTTCAGGATTTGCGTTCCCGTTTCCGGTCAGAAGGCGATGGCCACTACTACCACACGGTCAACCCCTGGGAAGGTGACGACGGCTACGACACTGTTGAATGGCTGGCAGAACAAGAATGGTGCACCGGCAAGATCGGAACCCTCGGTTCATCCCACCGCGCAATCGTCCAAACCCAGCTTGCCCTTCGACGTCCACCGCACCTCGCCGCAATGTGGGTCGAGGCAGGACCTACCAATATTTATGCACACGAAGCTCGCGAAGGTGGAGCAATGTCGCTCCAAATGTTCGGCGCTGCGCACCTTCACGCTCTCGACTCTCACGAAATCGGCGACGACAAGGAAAAAGCTAAAACTATCCTCGACGCTATGCGTGATATGGGTGACTGGCTGGAAAGATTCCCGCTCAAACCCGGTGAGACAGCATTAAGTGTTGCTCCCGATCTTGAGAAAACAGTTTTCGATTATTACTACCGTGGCGACTACGACGAGTGGTGGGACCAGGAAGCAGCGAACCAGGAGCCGTACTTCGATCAGCACGCCGATGTGCCGGTCACGATGTCGTGTGGTTGGTACGACAACTTCGTCGGTGCAACCGCCAACTACTACACGAAAATGGCAGACCAGAACGAGTCGGCAACCCGACTGGTTCTAGGAGCCTGGTGACACGGTGGAACACGCGCCACTGGTCAGTGGCATGGAGATACGGACACCGGGACCGACAGCGTTTGGGGCACGGAGATTTACAACCCCGAGCGTCTGAAATTCTTTGACCGTCATCTGAAGGGACTCAACCCGCCTGACGACGATCCACCTGTTCGCATTTACGTGATGGGAACCGGCGACGGTAAGAAAACAGAGGAAGGTCATCTGAACCACGGCGGTTTCTGGCGTTCCGAGCAGGAATGGCCAATCGCTAGAACGCAATACCAGACGATGTATCTGCATGAAGACGGATCAATGGATCCTTTCGCTTCGGTGGAAGATTCTGGCGAAGTTACTTTTACCTACGATCCTGAAAATCCAGTCCCGACCGTTGGTGGTCAACTGGTCGGCATGTTCAAAGTTTTAAGCCCTGAAGACGGCGGTCCTTCACGAGATGATGTTCCTGACTACCTCGACCAGTGGACTCTCGCTCGGAACAACCTGAGCGAAGTTATTGCTGCCGGCGGCTTCCATCAGAAAGAGGGTCCTGAATGGGTTGGAGCAAAGGCTCCATACCCGCTGCTGAAAGACCGGGACGATGTGGTGACGTTCGAGACTTCTGAGCTCGAGCAGGACACTGAACTAACCGGCGAAGTAGTTGTGAAACTCTGGGTGTCATCTACCGCGGTCGACACCGACATTACTGTGAAACTTGTCGACGTTTATCCAGAAAGCATCGACTACCCCGAGGGCTACCACCTCAACCTGACAGACACGATCAGGCGCATGCGCTACAGGGATTCGTACACCGATCCTGAGTTGCTAACTCCGGGTGAACCTGTCGAAGTAACGATCACAATGTGGCCGACCTCGAACGTCTTCAAAAAGGGACACCGCATTCGACTCGATGTCTCAAGCTCGAACTTCCCGCGCTTCGACATCAACCCCAACACCGGAGAACCCGTCGGACGCCACACCCACATGGTCAAAGCCGACAACACCATCCACACCAACGCCACCCACGATTCAAGAGTGATCCTCCCGATCATCCCAGCGCAATTACCTGCCCTCCCTCCTTCGGGAGGGAGTTAGAGGGAGGGTAGATTTGCGACCAAGTGACAAAGTCACGCCCGGAGCTCAGGAACCTCATCCTGAGCCTGTCGAACGGGTTGAAGGGTCAAGTCACGTCTCGTTCCATCCAGGACGAGGTCGCGCCCAGGGCTAGCTTTTGTCATCCCGAGCGTAAGCATGTGCTGAGCTAGTCAAAGTGCCGAGGGATCAGCGACTTTTGGCAGCCAACGTTGATTCCTCTGCTTACGCTCGGAATGACAACAGTCCATGAGATCCTTCGATAGCCTCAGGATGACATTGAGCAGCGTCCCGACAACGTGACCTCATCCTGAACTCGATTCAGGATCGCGTTGGTTGGTCCAACCATGTCGACCTACAGATGAATAACACATGCCATTTGTGTTCATGTGCCATCCGCCCATTGACCAAAATCAGCGAACCGTCGGAAACCAAAAAGTAAGGGAACACCCCGGGTACGTTGAGTGAGTGATCACCTCTCGTCGTACCTGTTCGGCAGTAGCTTCCCGCGCAATCATTCGGATTGCCCCTAGCATCCTCCAGAACTGATCACAGTCATGCATCTGGAAGACATCCCAGGACGGTGTAATAAACACCGCCTCAAACGACTACAAAGTCAATCTCAGGCTGTCCGAATACCGGCAGCTCAAACACTTCTCGTCCGCAAAGCGGCCCAAAAAATTCTCAGGGTTCCACCCGGAACCTCACTCGCCTACTGCCGAACGTGTTCCCGACTTTCGTCAACTAAACGCGCCTTTTTAACTCCCAGTAGACATGTAATGCCTCACGCCGAACTTCCAGACCTGCAAGCACGCGATAAAGAACGCGAAGCCAATCAACGGCGACAGGTACTGGAACAACGTCGAGGTACCTAGCGCGTCGGTCCGACCAATAATTGCGACCGCCGGGAAGTAGTGGGCTGAAGCAAGTGGCACAACATAAATGAAGATGTTGCGGAACCACTCTCTGTAAACAACAACCGGATATTGCGTCGTCTCAACTCCACCATAAGTCACTGTGTTCATAATCTCCAGCGACTCGGTCGACCAGAACGCCAGTGTCGCCTGCAAAACGATCAATCCAGCGAATAACGCTGCACCACCGAACACAGCAAACAGCAGCAAGCCAATCTTTGCGAGTGACCAGTCGACGTTCAGCGTACTTGCAGCCCAGATCAGAACCGCGAAGCCCTGGGCGAATCGACCAATCCGGCGCAGCGTTAGTTCCTGTCCCATTAGCTGAAGAACCGTCGATCGAGGTCGTACCAACAATCGGTCGAAGTCACCTGCCTTGACCATATTTCCGAACATGTCGAAGCCGCGCATGACAGCGTCAGTAATCGAGAACGCAATGCTGACAATTCCGTACATCAATGCAACCTCAGCAAGCGACCAGCCTTTGAGAGAGCCGAACCGTTCGAACAGTATCCAAATCCCTAGGAACTCAATACCTGTCACAAGGAAGTGCGAGAACGTGAGCATCACGAACGACAGTCGGTACTGCATTTGGCTCCGTACAGAAATTTCAAGGAACCGGTAGTAGACGTAAAGGGTGTTGAAGATGCTCATCCGCCCTGCACCACGACTCGCTTCACGCCTCTCGCAACCATCCACCTGCCAAGCAATATAAAGAACAAAGTCCAACCAAATATGTGAAAAAAGACGAGCGGTAATTCAGAAACCGGCAAGTTGCCCGTGTACAAACGGAACTGAACGTCACCCAAACTGCTGAACGGCAAGATTCTCAAGACCGTCTGCAAAGCATCCGGGAAGAACGGCAACGGAACGATATTCCCGGAGAACATTGCCACAACTGCCGGAGCTAACCCCGTGATCCCATCTCCCGATACGGTCCACATCATCGAAATGCTCAGCACCGAAGTAATGGCAGCACTAAGCATCACCATCCCGACCATTGATGCAGCGAACGCGAGTCCGGCAACAAAGTTTTCGGGAGCTTGAAGTTCAAAAAACAACCCGGCAACTATGAACATTGGAATCGCTCGAAGCATCGCAGGAGCAGTACGCAACGCAATCGATCTGCTGTACCAGTTGAAGTAAAGATCAAGCGGTCGCAGCAGTTCATAACTCACTCCGCCAGACCTGATTTCCTGCCCAAGCTCGCGGTCCGGGTTCCACGGCAGAATCACCAGGAACGCTTGGCCCAGCCAGATGTAAGTGATTACGTCTTCCTGAGCCATTGGTTGCGACAGCGTGCTCGACAGGAAAAACGCCTCGAAAATCATGATCCGAATTAGACCCCAGAACAGCTGAGTCCCGAATCCCGCAATTGCAGCCGACCGGTATTGAAGAAGCGCCCTAAACCGAGCGCTCACAAGTGCTCGATACCCCCTCAAAGTGCGTTCTCCTCGTACATCTGGGCGATGATTTCTTCGATAGGCTGATCCTCAACGAGCAGATCGCGAACTTCGTTCTCTGACGAGATCTTCGATATCACTTCGGAAGCAGAAATCACTTCCGGATCGAACCCCAGCTTCACCCGCTGACCGCCGTTTTGGAGAACGGTTACCGCGCTTTCCAATCCAGCAGTAACAAATTCGGGGTTAGAAATTTTGACGGTGATGTGTCGGTCTCGCGAAATACGTTTCCGAAGGTCACTGAGTGACCCGTCAGAAAGAATGTGGCCGTTGCCAATGACCATTACGCGTTTACACAGCGCTTCAATATCGTCCATGTCATGGGTAGTTAGAATCACCGTCAGGTTTCGTTCCGCGTTGATCTCACGGATGAAATCCCTGAACGCCAGTTTTGATACCGAGTCCAGCCCTACTGTTGGCTCGTCCAGGAACAGGATCGATGGGTTATGCAGTAATGCCGCAACAAGGTCGCACCGCATCCGCTGACCAAGACTGAGCAACCGCACCGGTGTGTTCACCAGCGACCCAATGTTCAGACGATCAATGAGTTCGTCCCTGGTTTTCAAATAGGCGTCGGGATCTACCGCGTAAATATCACGTAACAGGTCAAACGACTCGATCACCGGAAGGTCCCACCACAGCTGCGTGCGTTGACCGAACACGACGCCGATTCGACGAACGTGCGCTGTTCGGTTTGACCACGGAGTGAGTCCATCTATTTCGCACGTACCGCTGTCTGGAGTAAGAATTCCCGAGATCAGCTTGATGGTTGTGGACTTACCGGCGCCGTTAGGACCTATGTACCCGACCAGTTCGCCTTCATTGATCGTGAATGAAATGTCGTCAACCGCACGAATCGCCCGGTAGTTTCGCTTTGCAACTCCGACCAGGGCTCCCAACAAACCTGGTCGACGCTCCGGTACTCGATAGGTCTTTGTCAGGTTTTCGACTATTACTTTGGGTGCGGTCATAAAGCTCCCTGCATCGCAAAAATACACTCGATATTTTTCGGCACGCGCGACGGACCGCCCGAACGAATCGGGAGATCGGCCAAAACTATTCGATTCCCAGCAATCCGTTTTCCAATTGAAAACCGAACGGCAGGGCGAGGAATCATACACGCTCAGGTTCCGGGCCGAATAACCAAAATCGATCACTCGGCTCGGAAGCTAATTGGACGGTTATTCCTCTTCACCAGACTGCAATGAGACTGCCGTGACCGACCCCGTCTAGACGGATGAGGAGACCGTTTGGCCTTAGGAGGCCTAAACATAAGACCCATCACCGACCCCGTCCGCTGCTATCACCAGGCTCGGTTGCCGGGCAACTGAACAGCCTTCCTTCCGTCTACCCACTATGAAAACAGTCCGGTGTGAGACCTAAATAAACGCTTTCTAGGAGTTGAGTAGGAATTGTTGGAATTTGCCGAAAGCAGTTGGCAGACGTGGAATTGGACCAGCAAATCCAGTTCAAGGCACGAATAGAAATTGCGTTAAGAGGCAGTATGGAGTTACGCTGATCGAGATATGACATTCCGCGCGCGCTACATAGAATGCCCCTGTTGCTGTACAACTTCGAACACGAAGGGTTGGCAGACCTAGCGCGCCATCAGCGATCTATGAACTTGCCACCCTCGCCACTTGCGAGGGTTTTTTGTGACTAAGTACGAATTCATCAATTTCCAAGAATGACCTCAATATCTACAGATAAACCTGCGTTCTTCTCGTTCCCACACCCGCTCAACGCCTCGGTTGCACGAGCGGTAGCTGCGGGGGTTGTTGTGATGGCATCTGCAACAATCCTCCTGGATCAGCCTTGGATCACTCTCGTCATTGCCTACGGATTTATCGCTCGAGTAGCGGCCGGACCACGACTAAGCCCTCTGGCTTTGCTGGTAACGAAAGTGATCGTTCCACGGTTCGGGCTTCCGTATCGACCAGTTGCAGGACCACCCAAGCGGTTCGCCGCTGCGATAGGTGTGGCGTTCAGCGTAACTGCTGCGATCCTAAGCCTTGGATTCGGGCTGAACGGAATTGCTTACATAGTTTTGGGCGGATTGATTTTTGCCGCCGGTTTGGAAAGCGTTTTTGGGTTGTGCCTCGGCTGTAAGGTCTTTGGCTTTCTCATCAACTGGGGCATCATTCCAGAAGAAGTATGTGAAGACTGTGCAAACTTCGAAGCCCGCGCTCGACGAATGGCAGCCAGGGGATTACACCCTGACGGCACACCCCTCGTTGACTAGCAATCACGGTTAAAAAGAAAAGCCCGTAGCAGTTGCTCCGGGCTTTTTGTTTTCACGATCTAACTTGTTATTCGGCTTCGCCGCGTGCTTTGTACTCTTCATACAACTTCCACGTGTTGTCGTTGAACGGGTAATACTTGCCTGGCGAACCCGGGTTGCGCTTGAGTTCAGTTTTGATCACGTTCTCAACCGCTTCGCGTTCAGCCGCAATCTCCAAAACTCGATCTGCCATAGCAGCCGGTACAACGACGACCCCATCGTTATCACCGATGATTGCATCACCAGGTCGAACAACAACTCCACCGCAGGTGATCACTTCATTGACACCCCAGGGCTGCATCACGGCTGGTCCCTGTTTTGCGGTGGACGAATGGGCGAATACCGGAAATCCGTAGTCCTTGAGTTCTGTGGTGTCTCGGACTGATCCATCTGTGACGAGTCCACCAACTTCGCGTTGGGCGAGTCTGAAGAACTTGATGTCACCACCGATCGATTCCCACGGTCCGACTGATGAAGCAACCAGAACTTCGTTGGGTCCGCATAGTTCGAACGCAACGTACTCCGGTGATTCCTCGGCTTTAGGCTTGTCAGCAAGAACATCGGGACGGTGTGGCACGAAACGAAGCGTTACTGCTCGCCCCACCATCTTCTGGCCAGGGAATATAGGACGAGCACCATGGATCATGGCTTGCGGCCAGTTCTCTACCCACAACCCGTCAATCAAGGTCTGAGTTGGAAGTTCGCCTAGCTTCGCTAGTGTTTCATCGGAAATAGCTGGTGTAGATGACAATGGAATTCTCCGGTCGTTTTTTTGAGTAATGAAGTTAGTTCGAGCCCTTCTTGAACTTGTCGAGAACTGTTACGAGAGCTGCGCTTGACGGAACAGGAATATCGATTTCTCGCGCCATGGTCACCACTGCGCCAAGAATGTCATCGAGTTCGAGCGGTTTTCCGACAGTTAGGTCGTACTGTAGCGATGCTTGGAATTCTTCCGCTTCGGCGATTGCTGCTTCCATCTTTGACTCGACGCAGCGTGGTGGGAACTTGATCCCTTTCGCCTGACCAACAGCGACAATTTCTTCCATCGTCGTCCGGATGGCGTGTTCACCGTGCAGACTGGCAAGAATTTCGGGAAGTGATGAGCGAGAAGCAGCCATAACCGTCCCGATCGCACCAACCATCACCATCTTGTTCCACAGCGTGTCGACGATGCTGTCGCTAACCTCGACCTGCATGCCTTCTCGGTCAAACAGTTTCCTGATTGCCTCAGTTCGTTCGGTTGTAGAACCGTCGTTTTCTCCAAACTCGATTCGAGCAGTGGATCCACTTTGGTGGATGTGACCGGGTCCAGCAATCGAGGTTTCGATATATGTAGCGCCCTGGAGAACATTCGACTCGTCGAAGTAGTCGGCAATGATCGATCCGCTGGTAACGCCATTCTGGATAGTTAGGATCGACGTGTTCTCGCCAACAATTGGCTTCAGAGAAGGAAGCGCTTCAGCATTCGAATAAAGCTTCGTGCAGTGCAGGATCAGGTCAACTTCACCAATCGTTGATGGGTCTGCCGTAACCGGGACCTTAACATTGAAGTTGCCCCAGTGCGAGTCGACCTGTAATCCATTATTTTTGATCGCATCACCGTGCGCACCTCGGGCAATTAGAGTTACATCCTCACCCTGGTTTGCCAGTACTCCGCCGAAATAGCCTCCAACGGCTCCGGCGCCCATAACCGCGATGCGCATAAGTTCAACCTGCTGTCTATTTTTCTGTGATTAGCAACCGCTGATGAAAGCGACCACTAAATAATCCGGCGATAACAATATCGAAATATCGTCGACCTGTGCTTTCGATTTGCCGCTCTACTCGAAAATTCTGATCGTGGACTCGCAGACTTTGTGAAGAGTTTCACGGTTTCGCTGGTAGAATTGCGGGCTGAATTTATCTAAGGAATTATTTTTGTCAGAATCGACCCTGCAGCGATCAGGCGATCGCACCTCGTCTCAACAGCGCCCAGTTGTGATTGATCCCGGTTTCGTTACCGATGCCGAGGGATCCGCGCTTATCAAAACCGGAAACACTCACGTTATTTGTGCGGCAACGGTCGAAGACCGCGTCCCACCGTGGATGCGTGGAAAAGGAACTGGCTGGGTAACTGCTGAATATTCGATGCTTCCTCGCTCCACAAAAGAACGAGTGCGACGTGAACGAAGCAAGGTTGGCGGACGCACCCAGGAGATACAGCGATTGATCGGTCGAGCACTCCGCTCGGTTACTGATCTATCCGCGCTCGGTGAGAACTCTATTCTGATCGACTGCGATGTGCTTAGAGCCGATGGTGGCACCCGTACCGCTTCAATTACCGGAGGCTATGTAGCTCTCCATCAGGCTCTTCAGGGTTTGGTCGACTCTGGTGTTATCGACTCAGTTCCGCTCAATGACCAAATAGCGGCAATCAGCGTGGGTGTCGTGAATGGTGAGCCTGTCCTCGACCTCGACTACAACGAGGATTCAGCAGCAAACGTCGATATGAACGTCGTAATGACAGGTAGTGGTGAATTTGTGGAAATCCAGGGGACTGGAGAAGAGGCAACTTTCTCACGAAGTCAACTCGACTCAATGCTTGAACTTGCCGAATCAGGAATACAAAAATTACTCGCTGAGCAACGAAAAGTTCTGGGAATCTAATAGTTATCAGCTGAACTGCACGGAAGACTAAATGGCGAAAATCTCATCAGTTAAAGGCCACGAAATCCTCGACTCACGAGGCAACCCAACCGTTTCTGCAACGGTAGTCCTAGATGATGGCACCAAGGCAAGCGCAGCCGTGCCGTCAGGCGCAAGCACCGGTAGTCGCGAGGCAGTCGAGCTACGTGATGGAGACAAGTCGCGATTCGGTGGCAAAGGCGTGCTCAAAGCCGTTTCAGCCGTGAATGGTGATCTTGGATCGGCAGTCGTAGGACTCGATGCGGTCGATCAACGAAAAATCGACGAAGTGATGATCGATCTCGACGGCACTCCGAACAAGGGTCGTGTTGGAGCGAATGCAGTTCTGGCCATTTCGTTGGCAGCTCTCCGTGCTGGAGCAATCAGTTCTGGCAAGGATTTGTACTCACACATTGCCAACCTTGCCGGTAACGACAACCCGGTCGAACTGCCAGTACCAATGTTCAATGTCCTGAACGGTGGCGCTCACGCACAGGGATCGACCGACTTCCAGGAAATAATGGTTGTTCCGGTCGGAATCGAGTCGTTCAGCGAAGCGATTCGTTGTGGAGCAGAAATGTACCAGTGGCTTAACAAGAAGCTTCACGCAGACGGTCATGCAACGACTGTTGGAGACGAAGGTGGATTCGCTCCTCAGGGACTCACCAACCGAGGCGCACTTGAGTACGCAACCGCTGCGATCGAAGGTGCCGGTTACCGACCCGGTGAGGATGTGTACATCGCACTCGACCCGGCATCGTCCGAGTTCTACAGCGACGGAATCTACGATTTGACTCGCGAAAACCGAAAGCTTTCAAGCGACGAAATGGTCGAGGAGTACAACTCTCTTTCAAAAGACTTCCCGATCTACTCCATAGAAGACGGGTTGGCTGAAGATGACTGGACCGGATGGGAAGCCTTGACCGCAAAGACCGGTGATCGCATCCAACTTGTTGGGGACGATTTGTACGTTACTCAGGCGCAATACGTTCAGCAAGGAATCGACACGAAGGCCGGCAATGCTGTTTTGGTCAAGCTCAACCAGGTCGGAAGCGTGTCGGAAACGCTCGATACAGTGAAGCTTGCACAGGATTCAGGATTTGGAGTCATCATTTCTCACAGGTCAGGTGAAACCGAAGACACTTCGATTGCTGACCTTGCGGTAGGAACAAGCGCCGGGCAAATAAAGACCGGTGCACCTGCACGAAGCGAGAGAATTGCTAAATACAACCGACTTCTTCGAATCGAAGATTCACTTGGTTCTCGGGCAACCTACGCAGGAACCCGGGTGCTATCCAGCTAATTATTTGAACAAAAAACGAGTAGAAGAACGGAAGATCGCATGGCGAGGACAAAAGTTGGAATTAATGGCTTTGGGCGCATAGGACGCCAGGTTTTCAGGACGATCACTGAACGCCACGGTGATGACCTAGAAATTGTTGCCATCAACGACCTTGGTGACGCTACATCGAACGCTCATCTTTTCAAGTTTGACTCGACTTACGGACGCTACAACGGAACCATTGAAGTGGACGGAGCCGATCTCAAAATCGACGGCAATGTCATCAAATCGTTCAGTGAGCGTGATCCCGGCGCAATCGACTGGAACAGCGTTGGCGCTGAAATCGTGATTGAATCGACCGGCGTGTTCACCGATGCGAACAAGGCCAACGCCCACCTTGGTGGTTCGGTGAAGAAAGTCATCATTTCAGCACCGGCAAAGAATGAAGACATCACGGTCGTGCTCGGTGTGAACGAGGGTGACTACGATCCTGCTTTGCACAACGTGGTTTCCAACGCTTCGTGTACTACCAACTGTGTCGCACCTATGGCTAAAGTTCTCCACGAAAACTTCGGCATTGAGCAGGCGCTCATGTCGACCATTCACGCCTACACGAACGATCAGAACATTCTCGACCAGAACCACAGTGATCTTCGTCGAGCCCGAGCTGCAGCAAACAGCATCATCCCCACTACAACCGGTGCAGCGAAAGCAGTCACGCAGGTAATCCCTGATCTCGCCGGCAAGATCGACGGAATGGCTTACCGCGTGCCGGTCATAACTGGTTCAGTTACTGACCTGACCGTAAAGCTCTCAAAAGACGCGTCAGTTGAAGACGTGAACAATGCTTTCCGGGAAGCATCAATGAGCGATGACCTGCACGGCATCCTCGGCTACTCGGACGAGCCACTAGTTTCCGTCGACTACATTGGCAACCAGAATTCCTGCACCATCGACTCGCTGGCTACATCAGCGGTTGGTAGTGGATTCGTAAAGGTTGTCGGCTGGTACGACAACGAGTGGGGTTACTCATCTCGAACAGCCGACCTTGCCAAGTTCATGGTCGACAAGTGTCTCTAGTATTCGATCCGCACACGGAATTATTGAAAGCCCCGACGAATCGCCGGGGCTTTTCTTTTTTCAGATCAGGACAGTTAGACAACTGAAACTTGGGATTCCGTAAATCCCTAGACTCAGGGGTATAATTTTGGGCAGTGCGTCACGATGGCGCAGCGGTGCGAGGCGGGTTCGGTGTCGCCGTCGCATTCTTCATCGGTTGGAGCAACGCTCTAGATCGAATTTCAAAAGCCGGAAGGAACTACGAATAATGGCTACTACATCAACTGGGACTAACGGCGCAGGAAGCGCTGCCCACTGGAAAGAAATGGCGCAACCCGAAGTTGGGGATTGGCGCGTAAAGGGTGGTCTCGCCCAGATGCTTAAGGGCGGCGTCATAATGGACGTTGTCACACCCGACGAGGCAAAGATTGCTGAAGACGCGGGAGCGGTTTCGGTAATGGCACTGGAGCGAGTTCCTTCCGACATCCGTAAAGACGGCGGTGTCGCTCGAATGTCCGACCCTGATCTCATCACGGGCATAATTGACGCAGTTTCGATCCCGGTTATGGCAAAGGCTAGAATTGGTCACTTTGCTGAGGCACAGGTACTGGAAGCACTCGGTGTTGACTACTGTGACGAGTCAGAGGTTCTAACACCGGCAGACAACGAATTCCACATCGATAAGTGGGGATTCAAGATGCCGTTCGTTTGCGGCGCAACCAACCTTGGTGAGGCACTCCGCCGAATCGGTGAAGGTGCAGCCATGATCCGAACCAAGGGTGAAGCTGGTACTGGTGACATTGTTCAGGCAGTCACCCACGCTCGAACTGTACTTGGCGAAATTCGCCGACTCCAACAGCTCCCAACCGAAGAGCTGATGACTGCTGCCAAAAACCTCCAGGCTCCTTACGAGCTGATTGTTGAAGTACACCGCACCGGAAAGCTCCCGGTTGTGAACTTCGCCGCGGGTGGTGTTGCAACTCCTGCCGACGCTGCGCTTCTGATGCAGATCGGTGTTGAGGGTGTCTTCGTCGGTTCAGGAATCTTCAAGAGTTCGAACCCTGCAAAGATGGCAGACGCTATTGTCAGAGCAACAACTCACTACAACGACCCGGATATGATTGCTGAAATCTCACGTGGTCTTGGTGATGCAATGCCTGGTATCGAGACCAACAAGATGGCTGACAGCGAACGGCTCGAGACTCGCGGTTGGTAGTAAACGGAACTAAGCCGAATAACGCCGATGCACCCCGCATCGGCGTACTAGCTCTGCAAGGCGATTTTGCCGAGCACATCCACATGCTTGGATTGCTCGGCATCGACGCGCCAGAAATTCGAAAAACCAGCCAGCTGGACGAGCTGGACGGACTGATCATCCCCGGTGGCGAAAGCACGACGATCGTCAAACTTCTTCACATGTTCGATTTCGTCGAGCCGCTGCGAAAGCGCGTAGAAGAGGGGATGGCACTCTGGGGAACTTGCGCTGGCATGATCGTAATTGCGAGAGAACTTTCCGACCCTTATCCAACTCCAATTGATCTCATCGACATTGGTGTTTCACGAAATTATTTCGGCCGACAGATAGACAGCTTCGAAGAAGAGTTAGATATTAAAGGCATGGAAGGCGAGCCACTCAGGGCTGTTTTCATCAGAGCTCCAATCGTCAACGACCTTGGTGACGGTGTGGAGAAACTCGCGGTCACAAAAGACGGGCAAGCAGTTGCGGTCCGATCAGGAAACGTGCTCGCAACGTCATTCCATCCAGAATTAACCTCTGATACGCGCCTCCACGACCTGTTCGCCGACATGGCGCGTGACGCTGCATCTAACCGCTCACAGCAGGAGGAATCACCTAGCACCGTATGATTCGACACCTTCACCCGACTGACTCGCCCGGGCTTCTTCGATTCGGTCAGTCCGCGGGCAAGAGTGAAGTGTGCAATTTAACGAGTGCACTCCAGGGTGGTCCTGCGAAATTCTCGACCGTTAAATACGCGGGAATCGCTCTTTCTCCACGAGCATGGCAGAACTGTTGGGTGGAAGCCCATCGTGCCCGTATCCATAGCTTGGTGCGAGCAGGTACACGCTCCGGTCCTCAAGCCTGGGAGATCACGGAACTGTACACGCGCCGTTCAAATCCCGGTATGGCGCTCGACCTGTTCGAGCAAATATCTGTACCTGCCGGTGGTGCCGGGGCGCACCGCATTTTCACTCGAACCGTAGCGAACAGCGATACCGCTGAGTACGCCCGACATGCTGGTTACAGAAGCGCTTATGTGGAAGCGGTATTCCGCGCACCATCAAGTCAATCAGCGTTCGAAAAACTGGGAATACCCGATCATGCGCTCAGCTTGAGACAGTTCCACGAATCCGACATACCTTCGCTGTTCCGCATGTACAACGAAGTGACCCCACTCGACGTTCGCATGAAACTAGGGCAAACATCGCAGGAGTGGTACGCGGGAATCGAAAAGCTCGGTAGAGGGACTAAGCAATGGGTCCTTGAGCTACCTGACAGAAACATAGGTGCACTGGTACGTCGGCACAGTTCGAGAGCTCAGCACACATTCGACATCCAGTGGTCGAGCATCGCCGGATCGGAACTACACGGACTCGTCGCTGCCGCGCTAGCGGAAAGTGGGAACCTGCCCGTCTCGGTTGCCGTACCAGAATTTAATCCCGCCCTGTCACATCTTCTTGTGACGCTGGGATTCCAACAAATTGGTGAATATGAAGTCATGGTCAAACCTCTTGCGCAGGCAGTCGAAGAAACAAAAGGCGCCTTTGCAGCTATTGGATAAACGGATTTCAAGTTAGGAGAGAACAGAACTGCAAGATCCAAATGCCCAGGTAGTAGACAACCTCGAAGCTTTTATCGAGATATTCCCGTCGGAGATTGCGAACGGTCTACGAGACCAGCAAGAGATCGGTGAACTTGTCGAAGTCATTCTCGACCTGGGGAGAAATCCTGAAGCGCGCTTCCCATCTCATACAATCGAACTAAGTTCCTCTGAGGTCACCAGGGACCAGATCCAGCATGTCGTAGAACATGTCGGACACTTCGGTGACGACAACCGGGCCGGTATCGAAAGAACGCTGCACCGAATATCTGTCATCCGAAACCGAGTAGGTGAGCCGGTCGGGCTAACGTGTCGTGTCGGTCGGGCTGTGTACGGCTCAGTTCGACTTATCGATGATTTGATTCGCTCCGGAAAGAGTGTCCTGATTCTTGGTCGTCCGGGTGTCGGTAAAACCACGATCCTTCGAGAAACCGCCCGAGTTTTATCTGACGAAGCTAATAAACGGGTTGTGGTTGTAGATACCTCAAACGAAATCGCTGGTGATGGAGACGTTGCGCACCCGGCGATTGGTCATGCACGTCGCATGCAGGTTGCAAACACCGCACTCCAGCACAACGTGATGATCGAGGCAGTGGAAAATCACATGCCAGAAGTGATCGTCATTGACGAAATGAGCACCGAACTGGAAGCGCTTGCTGCTCGGACGATCGCCGAACGCGGTGTTCAGCTCGTTGCTACGGCACACGGAAATTCTCTGTCCAACGTGGTTTCCAACCCGACACTTGCAGACCTCGTAGGTGGGACACAAACCGTAACTCTCGGTGACATTGAAGCCCGTCGACGGCGCACACAGAAAACCGTGCTTGAACGTAAGCACGACCCAACTTTTGAAGCGGTAGTAGAAATTCGCGAACGTAACGCCGTCGCCATTCATCCTGAGGTTGGCACAGCTGTAGACCGCATGCTGCGTGGTATCTCGATCCCGCAGGAAGCTAGACGGCTTCAGTCGGACGGGAATGTAGAAATCTCCGTTGAGGAACTTCCTGGTCAGGATTCTGAATTCAATCCTGCTCCATTCGACGTCCAGGATCTCGCACGAAAGTGGCCAGATAGAGGTCGAAGAAATCGAAATGGAAGAGGTGAGAGAGAGTCATCGCGGGAAGAGGTCCCGGTCGAACAACCAAAGCCGGTTGTGACAAAAGTTTTCGCTTTCGGGCTCCCGAAATCAGCGCTCGTTGAGGTTGTAGCCGAAACAAACGCTCCTATCGAGGTAGTCGATTACGTCGACAATGCCGAGATTTTCGTGACAACCAAGTCACATTACAGCCGACGCCCTACCGCCGTTCGGAGAGCCGAGCGAGATGGCGTGATGGTCCACGTCCTCCGACGTGGTACCAAGGAGCAAATCAAGCAGTTCCTCAAACGCTTCGTGCAGGACAACAAACGATCGAGGGCTCCGGAATCGCTGGACGATTTCGAATACGAGGATCTCGACCAGAATTCACGTTCCCGAGAGGCTCTAAAAGAGGCAGAGTCGGCGATAAGTCGAATAATTGCAGGTGAGCAACGCATCGAGCTCATGGCCCAGCCACCTTACGTTCGTCGCTTGCAACACGGCCTGGCAGCTCGAAACAATCTTGGATCGGCGAGTATGGGAAGAGAACCGTCGCGCCGCGTTGTAATCCGCCGCCGCAAGCGGTAGGGTTTCACCATCATTTCCGGATAGCTGTTAGTGAGTTTTAGAGGTACGACTTTTGAGCGCCCAGGAACAGAGTTCACTGGATTTTGGAGCAGACACAGAAAAGCTTTCACGACGTACTGTCGAAGGTGGTTTGCTAATCACCTTCGAAGGTGGTGAAGGTGTTGGAAAATCGACTCAAGCCGAGCGACTGTTACGTAAGCTCGAAAGCTTCGGAGTCGATGCCGTTCTTGCTCATGAGCCAGGTAGCTCTGATCTCGGTAACAACGTCCGCCGATGGATCAAGCGATCGAATTCTTCATCCCCTCTCGCCGAAACGCTTCTGTTTGAAGCAGCACGTGCGCAACTGTTGTTTGAATTAATCCAGCCTTCGCTCGATAAAAGCAAGGTCGTAATCCTCGACCGCTTTACGGACTCGACACTCGCTTACCAGGGTTACGGGCGTGGCGTGAGTCTCGACACAATAAGCACGCTAAACGAAATCGCCACAGCCGGGTTGAAGCCAGACTTAACCGTGCTTCTAGATGCAGATCCTGATGTGACCTTGGCTCGTGTAACCAACGAGCCGGACCTTTTCAGTGGCGGTGGTGGTCGAGTTGATAACGAAGCTGAGAGACGTTTCGAGCAGGCACCCAAAAAATTCCATGAGTCCGTGCGTAAGGGTTACCTGGAAATGTCGAAGTCGGACCCGCGCTGGTGCGTGGTTCGGGCGGACCAGGCCGGTCACCGAGTTGCCGATGCAATCCTTAAACGGGTTCGCAGACTTCTACGTGAAAAAGGCGTCCCTGAGTCGGCGTTCAAAGCCTAGTCAAGCGCTTCGTACACCTTGTTCAAAACCTGTTTCACGCGCCTGTCGTGAGCTGGCTCTCCCGGCATTGCATTGAAAATCAGGGCGACAGAAAGTTCGCGCTCTGGATCAGCAAATCCGGTTGATGATTCTTTTCCACCATGCCCGAAAGTATCGTCTGAGGCATACCGACTGTAACCATAGGGAACTGCCGGTCCATGGCGGTTACTGCTAATTCCGAATCCAAGTCCCCGGTCCATCACTACACCGAAAGTTTCATCAAGAATTCCGTCGTGGCTGCGCGTAATTAACCGATTAAGAGTTTCCTCGGAAACAACACGTTCACCTGTTTCGGACACTCCGCCATTCAGCACGGTCGAATAGAACGCAGAAAGGTCACTCGCAGTCCCGTGGAATCCAATGCCGGGACGAGTGAAGCGTCCGAGCTTCTCGGGCGTGAAGACTGGATGTACAGAATTCTCACCATTTCGAGAAATGTGCATCACGCTGAGCGTTTCACCTAACTCATTGGCGGTAGCAACATCCACATTGGGTATCGTCGAGCTCATTCCAATCGGATCAAGAATGAAATCCTGAACGAAGTCCTCGAAAGAAACTCCACTTTGTCGTTCGACAATCTCACCAAGCAAATGCCAGCCAGCAGTTGGCAAATACGCTGCTCTTTCGCCTGGCGTCCAGTCTTCAATCAACGGAGTCGTGGCAAGTCGGTCTATAACTTCTTCTTTGGTAATTCCATTGTCCGCAAGCGAGTCGTCAGCAAGTCCTGAAGTGTGATTCAACAGGTGAGTGAGAGTCACTCGGTCTTTGCCGTGTGTGGAAAATTCTGGAATGAATTTGGAGACTGGGTCACCGCAATCTAGCCGCCCAGTATCCGCAAGAATCCCGATCGCTACCGCAGTAATCGGTTTGGCGCTCGAAAACAGCGGCATCACCGTTTGCTTGCTCACGGGTGTGCCCGAATTGACTCGCGAGACACCAACGGCAATGCTGCAGACTTCTTCATACCCAATACGAACGGACAGTTGGGCGCCCGGGTTTAGACCCGCCTCAATCTGTTCCAGGAGAACGTCGTGGACCGGAGCAAAATTGGGATTTGAGAAGTCGAACGAGTTCATGCTGACAATGGTATGTATCAACCGGCATACAACCAACTCGAAACCTGATCGAGTACAGGCTTTCGCCAGCTCACACCGAAATGTATTCTCCACTCATCAGAAAAATTGCGGCCCAGCGGAGATTACCCACTTGATCAAGAACACACTCAAACAGAAGCTCAACGATGGCAAAACCACGATTGGACCGTTCGTTGGCCTGCCGTCACCCGGAATGGTAGAGACCATGGGCTGGATGGGCTTCGATTTCGTCGTCATCGACTGTGAGCACGGTCCGATGGATTACGAAACCGCAGAGCACATGATCCGAGCAGCCGAGCTTTCCGGCACCACAGCGATTGTCCGCATTGGGCTCAACGAACAACAGCACATTCAGCGATACATGGACGCCGGTGCCGCCGGTGTGATGATTCCGTTGATCAACAACGCTGAAGACGCGAAAAAGGTCGTCGATGCCGTGAAGTACCCGCCGGTCGGAAAGCGTGGAGCGTTTGCCGGACGAAGCGCTCGATTCGGTCTGCAAGACATGGCTTCATACGTAAAAGAGGCTAACGAAGAAACCTTCATTTCACTCCAGATCGAAACGCCTGAAGCAGTCGAAAACGCTGATGAAATTATCGCCACCGAACATGCCGACGCTGTGTTCCTGGGACCTGGAGATCTTTCGGTTAACTTTGGAATTCCGGGCGACACTATGAACCCGCAGGTCACCGACAGCATCGAGATGCTCGTGAACAAAATACACGATGCCGGAAAGATTGCTGGCACTCTAGGTGTAACCGCAGAGCAGACAAAGTTCTGGCACGAAAAAGGTGTCCGCTGGTTGGTCAATTCAGCGCCAAAATTCCTGCAAGCCGGAGCTGCTGATTACCTCGCTGCGGTGAGCGGTCCGCTGGGACGGTAGTGTCTTCACCCCGGTTCAGTCCTAAACAGGCGGTTGAGAGCCGTCTGCGGACGCGTGGATTAGATTTTTCCGACCTCAGGGTTGGGAAGAAAGTAATCCTTACATGGACTGAGGCCTGGAGCACGCAGATTGCTGATCGCCTGCAAGCGACTCCAGCACCACATACGGGATTTCTTGAAAACTACTGGCTGCGGACTCTCGATAACGACACTGGTGGTGTGACTGTTGCATTTGCACCGGTTGGCGCTCCCGGTACCATCATGATGATCGAAGACTTAATTGCTGCTGGTGCGGAATCGATCGTGGGCGTCGGGGCTTCTGGTGGACTAGACCCTAACCATCCTGTTGGGCATGTTCACATTCCCACACGTGTGACTGTCATCGATGAAGGAACATCCAGGCAATACCCCGGGCACTACTACCCCACAGCTGACCCTAGCATGCTCGCCGAACTATCTAAGCTCGTTCAAAAACATGGAGCTACGGTTGAATCGGGCGACTGGTGGACCACTGACGCTTTCTACCGTGAGATGACCGATGACATTACGCGTCACCTTGAAAAGGGTGTGAAGGGCATCGATATGGAAACCTCGGCAATGTATCGAGTTGCTGAATACCGGGGAGTCGCGGCTTGCAACCTGTTAGTGGTTAGCGACGAACTCTGGACAGACTGGAACTACGGAATCGACTTCTCAGAATTCCAGACTGGGGTTTCTGCCGTGCACAACGCCGCGGTTGAATGGGCACTAAGCAAATAGCTCAAGCGAATCTGTCGAGTCCGAACTGATCAATATCGAATTCGGTTTCGCCGGTTGCCACAAGATCAGCAATAGCGCGTCCAACCAATGGGGCCAGCAAGATTCCCTTCCCACCAGTTCCAGTCGCGATAAAAGCGCCTTCTTTACCGGGCACCTTGCCGAGTATTGGATCACCGTCCGGTGAAACAGGTCTGAGGCAAACGGTTTGCAACACGACCTCTTGCTCCTCGAGCGCAGGAATCATCCTCAATCCACGCAGGGTTAACGACTCCAGCGCTTCCGCAGAGGGGGCTGTGTCGAACCCTGTACCGTCCTGTTTGGTGGCTGCAAGCCAAATCTGGTCGTCGCCTTTTTGAACGACCGAGCAAGAGCTGTTCAAGTGAAATCCGTGAATGTGGTGATTCAACGGCTTATCAAATCCCGCAATCCGGACGATCTCGCCTTTTTGCGGCACGATCGGGATATCGACATCGAGCCAAACACCTGCGGTACCTGTCCAGGGCCCCATCGCAAATACAACTGATCCACAATCGTATTCTTCTTGATCCGTGACTACCTTTGAGATCGCAGATTTGTTCCAGCTTAAATCTCGGACCGTAGATGTAACGAAATTAACCCCGCGCTTTTCCGCAGCTTGAGCTACAGCCAGTGTGTAGTTGTAGCTGTCGAGGATGAAAACGTTTTCGACAAGAACACCGCCGAAGTTTTGCTCGGTGATTCTTGGCTCTGCTTTGGCTACGTCAGTTGGCGGCAACCACTCTGAGTAGAACGCGTCGAACCTATTAATTCTGTCAACTTCCGCGCGAAGCTCGGGCAAATCCTCTTCTGTCAACGCTAATTCGAGGTGGGGCTTAGTCCTGACCTGAGCATCGACACCAGATTCATCCTGAATTCTTTCGAGCTGATCACGATGCATGAGGTATGACTCGTGATTGAGGCTCTCAATATTGCCTGTTTCGTTGGTGGGATTTATCAGCCCAAGGGCAAATCCAGACGCGCCGTTTCCAATCGAGTCACGCTCAACGACGGTCACCGTCAAACCATCCGAAGCCAGTTGAAGAGCGATGGAAGAACCAATCACTCCGCCACCAATTACGACCACATCTGATTTGACCGACATATCACTTACCTCGTCATTGAGAGCCAATCACCAACAATTTGCGAGTCGTGCCCGAATGCAAGCTCTGGCAACGTCGACGGATCAAACACCTGGGCATCTAGAGTTTCATGATCGGCAGCACTTAGTTCTCCACCAGTTACGCGGGTTTCGTACACGGCAAGAACGATTGGGTTGTCTTGTTCGGAGTAAAGCCCGACCAGTTCACATGCGGTTACGTTGAGACCACACTCTTCCTTGACTTCGCGTTCGACCGCCGATTCAACACGCTCGCCACGGTTGACATATCCAGACGGGAAACTCCACTTCCCAATTGCCGGTTCGATCGCCCTTTGAACCATCACAATTCCGTCCCTATAAGGAACGATGGCGGCAGCAGCAAGTTTTGGATCATTCCATATTGTTCGACCACAGTCGGCGCACTCGGGGTGCCCGTGAATCCCGAGTTGAAGTTCAGGTAAATGTTGGTGACTGTGGGTCATAGTTCAAGACGTAGTCATTGGCGTCTAAGTATTCGCCGACTTTATCAGAGACCGACGATGGTGGTTCGATCTGAAAATCACGGTCAGCAGGTCGATTGAGCGCTAGAATGCCGCCATCCCAGTATTTGTCATTCACAGGAGCAGTTAGTTGACCGAAAACTCGATGTTCGGATTCCAGAACGGGTTGAGTAGTCTTTCTCTGGTTAGTAACGCTGAGTCCCGATCTATTTCGGCGGAAAACCCAACCGGTGAAAAAGGAGGGGGAGGAAAAGCTCCTTCACCTCAGCCACCACATCCTTCTCATCGGCTCGGACAGGGCTGGAAAGTTCGACCGGCAGTTCCTCTGGAGCCGGGTGAAACTGCACTCCTCGCTGACATCGAAGGTCCCGGCGTAATAAACCACATTTGGATAACCCTGGCACAGACCGGATACCGAGACTGTGTTCTGCGATTCTACTGGGATGGCGAAGAAACCCCTTCCGTGGAAGTGCCTGTAGGTGATTTCTTCGCGAACTCGCATGGACTCCGATACAACGTGAACTCGATTCCTGTGAACTGTAATCCGCAGGGTGGGTTTAACAGTTACTGGCAAATGCCGTTCAGGAAACGGGCAAAGATCGAGGTTGAAAACCAGCACTGGGACAAGATTCCGGCATTTTTCTACCAGATCGATTACTCGCTCGAAGATGTCCCCGAATCCTCAGCGTACTTTCATGCCCAGTGGCGACGGTCTCAAACCACAAGGGAGAATCCTGAACACGTGATTCTTGATGGCGTGTCAGGGCAAGGTCATTACGTCGGAACGGCCCTCGGTTGGACTCAAATGTCGGACGGATGGTGGGGCGAGGGAGAGATTAAGTTCTTCCTCGATGGGGACAACGAATTTCCGACGATTTGTGGAACCGGGACCGAGGATTACTTTGGCGGAGCCTGGTGCTTCACCGACACGTTTTCTGCTCCGTACCTCGGGTATCCGCTCTGGACTCGTGACGAAGGCGATGTGCCAAAGCATGGTTTGTACCGGTGGCATGTACTCGATCCCATCAGGTTCAAAGAAGACTTAAAAGTCACAATCCAGGCTCTCGGATGGTGGGGTGATAAGACATTCCAACCTCTCACCGACGAGATCGATTCGGTCGCTTACTGGTACCAACTGGAACCGCATACGGAGTTCCCAGCGTTTCCAGATGCGGAAGGTCGCTGGCCTCGAATAAAACGTGACTGGGGTGGCCGTACTGGAACCCGTGGCTTCACAGGCGGTCAACCGCGACAAGGTGACGTGTAAAGATGCTGATGCGAATGGTTCGCCGAATAATCGCCAGTGTTGTCATCATCTCCCTGCTCGCGGTAGTTGGCGGGGGATGGTATTTCTCGTCAGTTCTCAAAGAGGACGGACTCAGGGTCGACAACTCGGCGGAAGAACTATCACTCGAAGTTGTGGAGATTTCGCCTGATCGAATCACTCTAGTTCAACGAGAAGGATTCGAGGAAGAGGAACGACTCAATGAGGAGGGCATTTGGGGTGTGGCAAACAATTCCGGTTACGGACAAATTGGCGAAATAATTGAGATAGGCGGTTCGGGAACCGGTCGGTCATTCGAAACGCTACAGGGAACAATTGCTCAAGGCGACTATGTGTATATAGATCGCAGTTCTTTCCCTCACGACCCGACTTACGCTCACGACATCGAATTCTCAACGCTGATGCTCGACGCGCCTCTTGGCCAACTCGAAGCGTGGCAAATCGACGGTTCGTCAGATCGTTGGGTGATCTTCGTTCACGGTAGAACCAGCAATAAGGACGAGTTTCTTAAACTCGTGGATGATGTCCAGAGCCTTGGCTGGAACTCTCTCATCATTGATTATCGAAATGATGCCGGGGCTCCGGTGAGTGAATCCGGTTATTACGATTTTGGTGCGACCGAATGGGAGGACCTTGAAGCTGCAGTTGAATTCGTATTGGATGCCGGAGCAGAAGAAATAGTGTTGTTCGGATCTTCCATGGGAGGTGGAGTGATTACGGCATTTGAACAACGATCATCTGTTTCCAAAAACACGGTCGGACTGGTCCTCGATGCCCCAATGCTGGACTTCGGGAAGACTGTCGACAAAGGAGCCGAAGAACGCAGCGTGCCAGGAGTCATAACAGCCACCGCAAAGCAATTTGCTTCAATTCGTTTCGGGGTCGATTGGGACTCCATGAATTTCTTGAAGGACGCCGCCAGCATCAACAAGCCTGTTCTGATTCTTCACGGTGACGAAGACGATACCGTGCCGATTGCAACCAGTAAAGAGTTCGCTGAGCTAAACCCTGAAACGACAGCCCTGGAAGTATTCGAGGGAGCAAGTCACGCAGCAAGTTGGAATCACGATCCAGATCGCTACGAAACACTGGTTACCGAGTTCTTATCGCAGTTCGAGTAATTACTCGGCCGAGCGAGTAAGTTCGTGCAACGGAGTTCGCAAGAAAGCGATCAATGTAGACACGATTCCGAACAGCCCGGCGACCACGGCCGTCAGGAGAATGACACCCACCGGCCACCAGGTGGTTTGAAGCACGAACGGTGGAAGAAGCGAGTCACCACGCTCTGTGTACGCCATAGCCGACACGGCGATCCGACTTGCAACAATACCAGCAGCAACTCCAACTACGACGCCGACCAGCGCCACAATCCCATGCTCAATCAGCGAACTCCTGACGAAGCCCTGGTTCCTGAGACCCATCGCACGCAAATAAGCGGAGTCGTGAATCGTCCGGTTGCTGTGAGCGACGAGATAAGTGACGTATCCGAGCACAAGTGCTGCCCCACCAATTAGCAACGCCACGATTCCCATCCCACGCCAACCGGCGACAGTTAGGGGATCAATTACCGAGGAATTCACCCTGCCCTGACGATCAAGGAGAGTCCCACTCCGGAAAATATTTCGTGCTTCAACCGCTACATGCTCGTGTCTTGCTGGATCGATGTCAGCGAAAATTTCGTTCGCGCTAATGTCGACCAGTCCCCTGAGATCCACAAATCCTAAGAGAGCGTCTACGTCCAGAACCATGAACTGGTCTGACTCGGGATCGAGAGTCGGAAAGTATTTCACCGATGCCACCGGCTTTACTGGAACGAACCCACCAAAGATTTTGACGACGATTGGAGCACCGATTTGAGCACCCGTTGTAGACAGGAAGTTCTCGGAAACTATTGCTGGTATCGGTTCTCCGTTCGGACTCCGGTACAGTCCTCGAACACCTGCAATGGTTCCTCGTTCCAGAGTTGTGACTCCGATTCCCGTTCCAGGCGCGCCTACACCAGGCTCTTCATTTCCAGCTGTATAAAAATCGTCGAGTCCATTCGACGTTGGTAGAGCGACCCACAACGCAGGTGTGTCAAAGTCGAGCAAGACTTGCTCGAACCCCGGACCGATGGCTTTCAAATCGTCTACAAACCATGTTGTTGGCGCTCCACCGTCTCCACCGGCTTGCATGAACGTCTGAATCGAAACGATCTCGATTGGCGCGTCAAGGTGTTGAGGGACATTTCCAACCTGCTCAGCCCATGATTCACCGATTTGACCGAGTGTGACGGTGACCTGTCTACCAATTCTGTCTTCCAGTACGATCCAGAAGAAGTGGTCTGACACATACGGGTCTTGCTTCGTCCAGGCGGCGAGTTGGGTAGTGCCCTCGGGCAAAATTAACGGGTCGGCTTTGGCTGGAATACCTATCTTCCCGAAGAGTTCGTCGATCCCTTCGTCGGCAAAGTCGTCACGGAACCACGCCATTTCCGGGAACAGGTCGGATTCAACACCGAGAAGTTCGAATTCTGGTCCGGAGTCAGTAGTTCCGAATTTGCCGTTATTGCGGAACGCTTTAGTAACCACGTTTACACCGTCAATTTGAGCGAGAATATCGAGTTCAGCGTCTCCTACGTCGGTGTGGATGCCGCGTGGAATAATTCTCAGATTCGTACCGTTGTCGTAAAAGATTTGCTCTTCGTTGCTCCGTTCAAGCGTTGAAGCCACTGTCCCGACCATGACTCCAAGACCTGTGCCCAAAATGATTAGGAGCACCGGCCACGCATACCAGTAAGGACTTCTTCCCAGTCGCCAGAATCCGACAGCAACGGATGCTGACGTGAATCGTGTGGCGACCGAAGCAGATACTCGAGTGAGAACAGGGAATGCTCGCAGGGTGAGTAGCGCCACCGATATGAGGAGCATTACCGGTGCGAACAATAACGTTGGGTCTGATGTAACTTGACCCTCTCTATCGCTCGATGCTACCCCCCTGCTAGAAAGCTCCCATAAGAACAGTCCGCCAAGTACTACGATCAATATGTCGAGATATATGCGTTGGAATATAGGAGGATTATCTGGTCGTGCACGGCTTCGCTCAACGTTGGATATTCCGGACTTCGCAACGAGCAATGTCGGTCCCAGCACAATCAAGAACGCGACGATCGCGGCGCCTAGAGACCAGAACCAGACTGAAATTGTCAGCTCAACCGGAAGGTTTCCGCCATCGGTGAGGGAGCTGAAAACCGGCAGTCGTCCAGCAACACCAATTCCGATTGCAGCAATGAACGGTGCAATCACCGCCGGCACTATCACGGTTGCAATCGACTCAAAAAGTTGAACCCGTATGACCTGGAACGCGGATAATCCGCGAGACCTCAGCATTACGGTTTCGATTTCTCTCCTGCGGGCTATAAGACCAGAAACCAGAAACAGGTAGTAGGCAACAACTGAAACTGCCAATGCTGCAAGCAAGAAAGCAGGCAGACGAAGGAATAGCGTTCGTTGCGCCATCCCGTTGATCGACGCTCGCAAGCCCGAGAGCATTGCCCCACGGGTAATCCCGCGAGTTACACGTTCATCGAAATAGTCCAGCGAGGCAAATAGGTGTTGGGATTTAGCGATAGCCACCGCATCCAAATCGGTGAACAGCACCCTGGTGTACTGCATTGGCAAGCCCGAGTTGGAAGGTCCAACTCCAGGTGCTATACCGTCTTCGGCCGTGAACAGCACAATTGGCAAGTCCTGACCACCGAACAGAGTTGGCGGATTCGGCTCAAGGATTGAGCGTGCGCTTCCCAGCCAGAATCTGTCATTCGGATCGTTCTCGGTGAATATTCCAACTATCTTCGCTCGCACCAAACCTGATGATCTTGAGATCGAGCGAGCCACGATTTCATCGCCGACACTGAGATCTAAGAAGTTGTCGCCATGCCTGAGTTGTTCGGTACGGTTTTTGTACGCAAGAACTTCGAGAGTGGTGATATCCAATTCGTCGGTAGATATATCTGTTCGAGGCGCCCTACCTTCAAGGATTGTGACGTGGTCGACCAATCCACCGATTTCCTGGAAATAAGCCCTGGATGCCAGATCGCCGGAACGGATGGTTACGCAGCCTTCTTCGAACAATGCAGACTCAACACCTTGATAGTTCCCGACTGCTTCAGCCACAGATTCTTCATCGGCTTCCTCAATAAGCAGCCGCGCCACTTTTAACTGATAAAAATGATCGTTGGAGCAGTTCACACCCCAGAAATGCTCCCGGCTTTTTACCCGAGTTGAAGATCCCGTTATAAGGGGTGCAAGATAATCGTCAACCGCATCGTCAACGACGCTATCGGCAGCCTCAATTTCTGAAGCTTCGAGCGGGATCCAATCTGAAATGGCACTGACATTGCTGTTGTTTTGCCCCAGGCGTTCTACAACGTCGGCCATGCCAACTCGTTCGAGTGATCGAAGGTAAATCGGCCCGCCCGCAACAACTATTGCTGCCAGGAATACCGCAACAAAAACACCGACTGCGAGGAAACGGTCTCCCCTGGCGCGGCGTTGTACAAATCGAGCGAAATTCAAAAGTGGGTTGCTCTTATAATTGAGGTTACGAGAACGCGAGAAGAATCTCGTTGTATCCAAACTCGCATTCTAATCGAACACAACGTCCAGAATTTGATCGAAAATAAAAAACCGCCCGAACGGCGGTTTTAAAGTTCTATTTGGTGGGCCTGGGATGACTCGAACATCCGACCTCTACTTTATCAGAGTAGCGCTCTAACCGGCTGAGCTACAGGCCCTTGCGACTCGCCCAAAACATCAACCGTTCCGTGCGGCACAATCAGGGATTTTACTACTGGTTGAGAAGTTTTGCTGTTGGATGCGAAACGATTTCAGAGAAATCTCGTAAGTCGCGATCGTGACACAGTCACTCAGCTTGGCGTCGCACTATCCTCCTCTCTAACTCTCCCCATTTCACGGGTAGAGAACCTCCCCTTCCTTGACGGAAGGGGCTAGGAGTAGCCGGAATGCGGTGCCGCGACAAAGTGACAAAGTAACGCCCAGAGCGTTACGAAATTTCTTAAACCAAAAGACCCCGAAAAGTCGGGGTCTTGTTTAATCCTTAGCGAACTGAACAGTGAACAGAAAGAACATTCAAAAGTTTTTCGAAGTTTTGAGACTCTGAAAATGAGTCTATGTTTTGGTGCAACAGGGTTTTATTGGTCGAAGCTTTTAACTAACGAGCCCCTTCCACTCCCCCAGGACTCAGCTGATAAATCAACTG
>Ga0255760_10000009_pt1:182500-218688 | contig 218688 bp, 201 predicted proteins | sample 071ome_25_FD_179960 | JGI IMG/M metagenome (GOLD analysis project Ga0255760, IMG submission 179960) | Coastal salt marsh microbial communities from the Groves Creek Marsh, Skidaway Island, Georgia - 071410BT metaG (version 2) | ecosystem: Environmental > Aquatic > Marine >...
TGCAAGCTATTTCACTGAAGTTGGTCTTATCGGTGTCGTGGGTCAAGATTTCGCCCCTTATGACAAAGAAATGTTCGAGTCCCATGGCATCGACACTTCCGGGTTGATCGAAGCAGACGGTAAAACCTTCCGTTGGGCGGGCGAGTACATGGAAGACATTAACGAGGCGGTGACGCTGGAAACCCAGCTAAACGTCTTCGGTGATTTCGAGCCTGAACTTTCCGAAGCCCACGCCAATGCTCCGTATCTGTTCCTGGCGAACATCGATCCGACATTACAAATGAATGTACTCAACTCGATGAACCAGCGACCAAAGATGATTGCGCTAGACACCATGAACCTGTGGATCGACATTGCTCGTTCTCAGCTGCTGGATGTAATCGGCAAGGTCGACACCCTCCTCATTAACGAAGGAGAGGCAAAACAGCTGACTGAACAGGAGCATCTCCCAGATGCCGCAGCCGCAATCATTAGCCAGGGTCCCGATGCGACAGTTATAAAGCGCGGAGAATACGGTGCTGCCCTGTTCGGTCAGGGCTTCTCGTTTGCCGCACCTGCCTACCCACTGGAACGAGTCATTGACCCTACCGGTGCCGGTGATTCATTTGCCGGTGGCTTCATGGGCTATCTCGCGTCTGTCGACAAAGTAAACGAGGAAACCCTCAGGACAGCAGCGATAGCTGGAAGCACAATGGCATCGTTCGCCGTCGAAGATTTCGGTCTCGACCGAATCAAAAACCTAACCCAGGAGGACATCAAAGGCCGATTCAAGGCTTTTGAAGACCTAACTCGATTCAACTCTCTGGCATAGCTTGAGCATTTGCTACAGGGTATAAAAAGATAGTTGTTCAACCCCTCGGGCTGACGGCGAGAAGGCGCCCATCGTCCGGACCAAAAACAGAAAAAAGCCAACCAACTAGACACTGTTGAAACAGTCCGGAGCGAAAATGGAATACGACATTAAAGACATTGGCCTTGCCAGTAAGGGTCAACTTCGAGCCGAATGGGCAGAGCGTGAAATGCCTGTCCTGCGAACCATCAAAGAAAGGTTCGCTAAAGAACAGCCACTCAAGGGAATAAAACTCGCTGGGTGTCTCCACATCACAGCTGAGACCGCTAACCTCGCCCACACCCTGAAAGCAGGTGGAGCAGAGCTAACCCTCTGCGCTTCAAACCCGCTTTCGACACAGGACGATATTGCAGCTCACCTGGTTGATTCTGGAATCCCTGTTTTCGCTACAAAGGACGAAGACAACGAAACCTACTACCAGCACATGTCAGCAACTGTCGACACCGGCCCGCAGATCACCATGGACGACGGTGCCGACGTTGTCGCTATGCTCCACAGCGAAAAGCAGCATCTCCTTAAAGACGTAATCGGTGGAATGGAAGAAACCACCACAGGTGTTATTCGTTTGAAGGCGCTTCACGGCCAGGGCAAGCTCGCTTACCCGATCGTCGCTGTGAACGACTCACAGACGAAGCACATGTTCGACAACCGTTACGGCACAGGCCAGAGCTCGATCGACGGAATCATCCGTGCGACCAACATGCTCATTACAGGAAAGACCGTTGTAACAATCGGCTACGGCTGGTGCGGCAAGGGTTTCGCAATGCGAGCGAAGGGCATGGGAGCCCACACAATCGTGTGTGAAGTAGACCCTGTACGAGCACTCGAAGCTGTCATGGACGGTCACCAGGTCATGTCGATGAACGAGGCATGCAAAGTTGGTGACATCTTCCTGACGGTTACCGGTGGAATGAGCGCGATCGATAAGCATCACTTCGAGAACATGAAGGACGGTGCAGTTGTTGCGAACTCAGGTCACTTCAACGTTGAGATTAACGTGGAGTCACTTGAAGAAATGTCCGAAGCCCGACGCGAAGTTCGAGATTTCGTCGACGAGTACACCCTCGAAGACGGTAGAAAAATCTTCCTTCTCGCACAGGGTCGACTCATCAACCTCGGTGCAGCCGAAGGCCACCCTCCAAGCGTGATGGACATGAGCTTCGCCAACCAGGCACTCGCTGGTGAATACATCGTGAACAACCACTCGAAACTTGATGCAGGCGTGTACACCCTTCCAGAGGAAGTCGACACCGACATCGCAAGCATCAAGCTCGGAGCCATGGGAATGAGCTTCGACGTGTTGACTCCTGAACAGGACAGGTACCTGAACAGCTGGGAGTCTGGCACTTAACCCAAATTCAACTGGGTAACTGGCTAAAATGACCCCGGTTCGCTGACTAATAGCGAGCCGGGGTCAATCTAAAGACACGGATTACACAACCTAAACATGGCAAACACAAACTATTTGCTCACCTCGGAATCGGTTTCCGAAGGTCATCCAGACAAGATGGCCGACCAGATTTCTGATGGTGTGCTCGACGCTCTCCTGTCACAAGATCCGATGAGCCGAGTGGCATGCGAAACGTCTGTCACAACCGGACTGGTTCTCGTGTTCGGTGAAATCACAACAAAGGCAGATGTCGACATTCGCGGCATCGTCCGCGACACCATTCGAAAGATTGGTTACGACGACCCTGCATACGGTTTCGACTGCGACGGTTGTTCGGTCTTGATTGCTCTCGACGAACAGTCCTCAGATATTTCTGCTGGTGTAACGGAAGCACTAGAGGTCCGTGGCGAAGCCAGTGCCGATGAAGTTGGCGCTGGTGACCAGGGAATGATGATTGGATACGCATCCAATGAAACCCCAGAACTCATGCCACTTCCTATTTCGCTGGCACACCGATTGACCAAGCGCATGACTGATGTTCGACGAAATGGTATTGTCCCGTACCTTCGACCGGACTCGAAGAGCCAGGTAACCATCGAGTACACCGAAGACCACAAGCCTGTTCGAGTCGACACAGTTGTTATTTCAGTCCAGCACGACCCAGACGTGACCAACCAAAAGATCGCTGCTGATATACAGCAACACGTTATTCGGGAAGTAATTCCTGCAGACCTGCTGGACGCCGACACCAAGTACTACATCAACCCATCGGGCCGGTTCGTAATTGGTGGCCCGGTTGGTGACGCAGGTTTGACCGGACGAAAGATAATCGTCGATACCTACGGTGGAAGCGCACGACATGGCGGTGGTGCATTCTCAGGCAAGGACCCGACGAAGGTTGACCGATCGGGTGCGTATGCTGCTCGATGGGTAGCAAAGAACCTCGTTGCTGCAGGTCTTGCTGATCGTGCCGAAGTACAGGTTTCCTACGCCATTGGAGTTTCAACTCCAATTTCGATTCAGGTGGACACCAAGGGAACTGGCAGGGTCGCTGAAAGCGAAATTGTTGAGCTAGTCAAAAAGCACTTCGATCTTCGCCCACAGGCGATCATTGACAACTTTAACCTCCGCCGACCGATCTACCAGCAAACCGCTGCCTACGGGCACTTTGGTCGTGAAGACCTGAACTTGCCGTGGGAAGAGTTAAACAAGGTAGAAGCCCTCAAGGGTTAGAAATCTATCCCTTCTCCTTCGGGAGAAGGTTAGGTTGAGGGGATATAAATCTTCGGGGAGAATTGGCAGTCGTCGATTCTCCCGCACCCCTCCCCTCTCCCGTTAGGAGAGGGAGTGAAATCGTTTCAGGAGTCGACATGACACGCCCCCAGATCAGTTTTGGAACCGATGGTTGGAGAGCGATCATCGCCGACGAATTCACTTTTCAAAACGTCCGCGCGTGCGCCATCGCTGTTTCGCTTCATCTACTGGAGAACGGTGAATCTTCGCGCGGTGTTGTAGTTGGATATGACACCCGGTTCGGATCCAAACGATTCGCTTCCGCGGTTGCCGAAGAACTTACCGGTTACGGAATCGACGCCAGGGTTTTCGATGTGCCCGCACCGACTCCTGCTTGCAGTTTTTCTGTAGTTGATCACGGCGCTGCAATTGGTGTGATGATCACGGCGTCCCACAACCCACCTGAATGGAATGGCTTCAAGGTCAAATCATCGGCCGGGAGTTCTGCCCCACCTGAAGAAGTGGCGAGGATCGAATCTCATCTTGCCGACGTTCTGGCTGGAACTGCGAAAGCCCCGTCTTCTCGTGCTGCGGGCAGTTCGGAAACCTTCGAAGTCATTCCTCCATACCTCACACAATTAGAGCGAGTTATCGACCTCGCTCCAATCAAGTCATCGAAGCTCAAAGTAGTTGTCGATGCGATGCACGGAAGTGGCGCAGGCATCATTCCGGCGGTGCTGGGCGGCGGATCCATCGAAGTCATCGAGATTCGCTCAAACCCGGACCCTTCGTTCCCGGGCATGAATCAGCCCGAACCGATCGAATACAACGTCAAACCGTTGTCTGCTGCTGTTGTCGAACATGAGGCAGACGTGGGTATTGCCCTTGATGGTGACGGTGACCGAGTAGGCATCGTCGACGAACACGGTAACTATTTCTCTACGCTTGAGGTCTTTTCACTCCTCACCGACCATTTCATGGGACGTCGTAACGAAACAGGCGGAGTTGCTTGCACAATCACAATGTCCTCAATGGTCGACAAGCTGTCTGCGAAGTACGGAGAACCGGTTTATCGCACACCAGTTGGGTTTAAGTACGTTGGGCCAACAATGCTCGACAACGGGTGTTCGATGGGTGGAGAGGAAAGTGGCGGTTACGCATTTAAGGGTCATGTACCGGAACGAGACGGATCACTTTCAGGACTGCTGTTCCTGGAAGCGATGGTCATGAGCGGCAAATCACCGTCACAATTGCTTTCGGAGCTTCACGAAAGCATCGGTTTCCATACCTTCCGTCGCGAGGATCGGGCTTATGCTAGATCAGATCGAGAGAAGGTCACTCAGTCTGTATCCGCTCTAGCGCCGGATTCCCTTGGAGGCCTAAATGTTGAGAGTATTGATCGACAGGACGGAGTCAGGTTGAACCTAGCTGGTGGTTCTTGGGCTGTAGTTCGAATGTCCGGCACAGAACCGCTCCTGAGGTTGTACGCCGAAGCCGGAAGTCAGGAGGAAGTAAACGCTATCCTCACCGATTTGAATAAATCCGTAGGCGCCTAACCAGCCCACAACCTTTGAAAAACCTCATCGCGCCAGTTGTATTAATGAAGATTAGGCCCGCTCGTAGCTAAATGCCCTTCCCCATACTGGGGTAGTTAGAAGCCTGTGCTGATCTGGCAGAAGTCGGAGAAACTCCGAATACGCGACTAAGTGACAAAGTCAAGATTGAAGCTAACGCTTTTGGTACCGAGGGTGGGACTCGAACCCACACGCCATGTTACTGGCCGCGGGGTTTAAGCCCGCTGCGTCTGCCATTCCGCCACCCCGGCATTTATTTAATGAAGGCGTTACATTGTCGCAAACGGACTAAGATTTGCCATAGGTTTCAGCCAGACTTTGTATAGTCTGGCAAGTCTGGTCGTTGAATACGACAAATATTTTGAATGCCTCTGGGGGTTCAGTCTGGATGGAAAAGTCTCAAAACGCCATCGGAATCATCGGTGGAACAGGTCTTTACGAAATAGATGGTTTTGAGAATGCTCAATGGGTGAAAGTGGAATCAGCGTTCGGTGAGCCGTCTGATGAGCTGCTGATCGGTACCTACAAGGGATACCGTCTTGTTTTTCTCCCCCGACACAGACGTGGGCACAAAATTCCGCCCACCGAAATCAATTACCGTGCCAACATTGAGGCCCTAAAACGGGCCGGAGTTGACCGCATCGTATCTTTCTCAGCAGTCGGTTCTCTCAGAGAAGAATACAAGCCCGGTGATTTCATGATCGTAGATCAGTACATAGATCGCACGTTCGCACGGGAAAAAACTTTCTTTGGGACTGGTTTCGTTGCACACGTTTCAATGGCAGACCCAGTTTGCTCAGCCACGAGCAAAGTGATTGCTGAATCAGCTGAAGAGCTCGGGCTATCTTACTCGGTCGGTGGAACGTATTTAGTCATGGAAGGTCCGCAGTTCTCTAGTAGGGCAGAGTCAGAGTGGTATCGTCAGATCGGATGTGATGTGATTGGTATGACCAACATGCCAGAGGCAAAGTTGGCCCGAGAAGCCGAATTGGCATACGCAACAGTAGCGATGGTTACAGACTACGACTGCTGGCATAACGAGCACGATGACGTTTCTGCGACATCTATCCTTGAAGTTCTGCATTCGAACACTGTTCATGCAAAAGAGCTAGTCTCTGCGATCGTTCCAAAATTAGGGGCGCTGGAAGCACCGTTTGAATCCGGCGCTCACACTTCCCTCGAACATGCCATAGCTACCGCACCTGACGACCGTGATCCAGAAATGGCTGCAAAGTTGTCCGTTATAGCTGGACGAGTTCTCAATAAGCCTGGCTGGTAGGTTTTCGTTGTGACTAGTGACGACAAATCCCGACACATCCGTTGCAAGAAACAACTCACTGAGTATGGCGAGCAGGTTGGTAGAGATCCCTCTCGTTCAGAAGGAGCACGACTTTGGGACGATGCATCTTTAGCTAAGATTGTCAACCAAAACTATGTAGCAGCTACCGAGCGTTGGAGTGCCAAGTAACAGTTGGAACTCTGGATTCTTGCCGCGCTAGGCAACCCGCTCATATTCTCGATCGTCACGCTTATAGATAAGCGCGTCCTCTCTGGATTCCAACTCCAGCTACCCAGCTTCAACCTGTTCGTTGGTGGTAGCCAGGGTGTGTTCGGATTAACCGTGCTGCTGTTCAGCTTCCCGAGCGGTGTCGAATTCACGATCCTTGCACAAGCGTGGTCAATCGGGTTTCTCCAGGGCATCAGCCTGATTTTCATGTTTTGGATGCTGAAGCGGGAAGACCCGTCCCGCGTTATCCCGGCAATGCAGACCGTCCCAATTTACGTGGCTTTTCTCGCCTGGATCATATTCAGTGAAAGCTTGAGCGCCCCGCAATGGGCTGCAGTGTTCCTCGCGGTCGGAGGAAGCGTTCTTGCATCGGTCAAAGCATCGGATGCCGGTGGTACTGGCGGGTTCGCTTTCCAGCCCGTTTTCTTACTTCTCGCAGTTGGAGCCTTGCTAATGGCGAGTTCTCAACTCATAACCAAAGGCATCGTCGACGATTTATCTACCTTGCACATCGTGTCATTCCGGGGTTCGGGGCTGTTCTCTGTGATGTGGTTGGTCTTCGCTCGTCCGAGTTACATACGGGGATTAGGAGCGTTCCTCAAGCAGCCCAAACGTGCACCTTGGCTAATCCTTGCCGAAGGAATCATGCCGTTCAATGGTCACCTGTTGATTACCTACGCGATCGGGATTGGGCCAGTGTCACTGGTATCTGCACTGGGTGGTGCCAGGCCGATTTTCGTGTTCAGCATGAGCGTGCTAGGAGCATGGCTTGCTCCGAGCGTCATTTACGAACGGTTCAGTCGACGCGACGTACTGTTGAAGTTGTCATCAGCCAGTCTGGTTGTCGTCGCAGTTGCGCTGATTTCACTGAGCTAAACCAGCTCGAAATCCAGATTCAGTTCTGCCTTGATCGAATCGAACCATCGAATAACTTCCTCGTGATACGGAATCCCATCACGCATACGGATTTCTATTTCTTCGGCTTCAGGAAGACCCGCGTAAACCACTCGATCATGGCCAGGCGCAGGTTTGGTGTTTTTGAGACCACCCAGGAAGTCGTCCATGTCGTCCTTGAACTTTTCTGGGTCAGTAAATCCGTCGATCTTTATCGCCTGAACGTAGTGTCCCATGATCGTTCGCGGCTTCATTGGTAGCAGGAACCCGGCGCCCATTCCCGAAAGAATCGTCGACATAATTTCTGAGGCGGCGGCGAATCCATATCCCTTATGCGAACCCTGTTCTCGTGTTCCACCGAACGGCAAGATCATAAAATCGTCTGGAAGCGGCGTTTCTTCCATGATTGGAGCACCATCGGAACCGGCAACCCACGCAGGATCCATTGGTGCACCAATTCGCTGTGCCAAGCGTAATTTGTTGCCTGCAACCTGAGTTGTCGCAACATCAAACACGAACGGCGCTTCGTTTCGAGCCGGCGCCGCCCATGCCCATGGGTTCGTCGCGAACCTAACTTCGCCCGCATGGGTCGGAACCATTGAAAGCGGGTTTCCTGCCGTGGTCGTGATGCCGATCATGTCGTGTTCCAACGGCATCATCGAGTGGTAGGCCAACATTCCGATGTGTCGCGAATTGTGGACCGTTACCGCACCAATGCCGTGCTTATCAGCTTTTTCGATCGCCATTTCCATGGCCTTTGGGAGGACATGCAATCCAAGACCTTCATCTCCATCGATATTTGCGGTGACATCGGTTTCTCGAGTTACTCGCAAGTTTGGCGTCGGATTAATCTCTTGATCTCCGTACATTTGCACGTAGACCCTAAGCTGGTTGGATACACCATGCGACTCACAACCTCGCAAGTCGGATGTCATGAGAACATCGGCTGAAAGTGCAGCGTCTTCTGGAGATTGACCACACTTCTCAAAAATTATTCGAGTCGCTTCTCGCATCTTCTCGTGCTGTACGTAAACACGATCTTTTTCCGGTACTAAAAAGCGTTCGAGCATTCGGTCGTCCCTGACTTCCTGGATCAGTCGCGATACGCGACTCGGTTTGATTGCGAAAGTTCAGCATGAACGCTAATCAATGGCAAATCAATACCCTTGGAAGGCAGCACCTTAATATGAGGAGTGTTAGAGCTGGTGATTTACGCCTCGACAGCGTGCTTCTTGGCTCCCTTGATGCGCCCACGTTCGTGCTGGCTCAAGATCATCTTTCGTACACGAATGCTGGTCGGGGTGACCTCAAGGCACTCATCTTCCATGATGAACTCAAGTGCCTGCTCAAGCGAAAGCTTTTTGTGCGCATCAAGGTGTTGCGTGTGATCTGATCCGGCGGCCCGCATGTTCGTTGCCTTCTTGGCTTTGACCGGGTTTACATCCATGTCTTGCGGTCGAGGGTTTTCACCAATGATCATGCCCTCGTAGACCTCGGTGCCGGGAGCAATAAACAGATGCCCACGTTCTTGGATGTTGAGCAGCGAGTAGGTGGTTGCAGCACCACGTCGGTCAGCGATCAAGCTTCCGGTTGGACGTGATCGCATTTCACCGTGCCATCGCTCATAACCTTCAAATACGTGGTGCGCCAATCCTGCACCTCGTGTCTCTACAACGAACTCGTTATTGAAGCCAATGAGTCCACGAGCTGGAATGACGAAGTCCATTCGAACTCGACCTTGTCCGTGGTTGACCATGTTGGTCATCTTGCCTTTTCGGTGAGCAAGCATTTGGGTCACTGCACCGAGGTGCTCGTCGTCAATATCGACAGCGAGCCTCTCCATCGGCTCGTGAAGTTTGCCGTCAACCATTTTGGTAACTACTTCAGGCTTGCCGACAGTTAGTTCGTAACCCTCACGCCGCATCGTTTCGACCAGTACGGCGAGCTGAAGTTCGCCTCTCCCCTGGAATATCCACGAGTCAGGGCGTTCCGAAGGAAGGATTTTGATCGAAACGTTTCCGATTAACTCTCGGTCGAGTCGGTCTTTCACCATTCGGGCAGTGAGCTTGTTCCCCTCCTGTCCGGTGAGTGGTGACGTATTTATTCCGATGGTTGCCGAAAGGCTTGGTTCATCAATTCGAATAACAGGGAGTGGGCGGGCGTCTTCTTCATCGGCGAGAGTTTCACCAATCGTTACATCCGGCATTCCTGCGACAGCAATTACTTCGCCCGGACCTGCCTCATCAGCAGGCACACGTTCGAGTCCTTCAGTCACATACAGTTCAGTGATCCTTGCGCGGTCAATTGAACCGTCTACACGGCAGTGAGAAATGAACTGGTCTTTCTTGATCGTTCCCTGGTGAACTCTGCATATGGCGAGTCGTCCTACGTAAGGCGAAGCGTCGAGGTTGGTGACGTGCGCCTGGAGCGGATGTTCGTCGTCGAACTCAGGTGATGGGATGTGACCGAGCAGAAGTTCGAAAAGAGGCTTTAGATCCGTTCCTGGCTGGTCAAGATCCATCGTTGCAACGCCATCGCGAGCGTTGGTGTAAATAATCGGGAAGTCGATCTGGTCTTCGTTCGCATCGAGGTCGATGAAAAGCTCGTAAACCTCGTCGACTACTTCTGCAATTCGTGCGTCTGGTCGGTCGATCTTGTTGATCACAAGAATCACCGAGAGGTTTGCTTCGAGCGCTTTCTTCAGCACGAACCGAGTCTGGGGAAGCGGACCTTCACTTGAGTCGACGAGCAAAAGAACACCGTCGACCATTGCCAGTCCGCGTTCTACTTCTCCACCGAAGTCGGCGTGACCCGGAGTGTCGATGATGTTGATCTTAGTGTCGCCCCAACGAACAGCTGTGTTCTTGGCAAGGATCGTGATGCCCTTCTCTTTTTCAAGATCCATCGAGTCCATTACGCGTTCTTCGAGTTCCTTATGAGACTCGACAGAACCGGACTGTTTGAGCATTGCGTCGACCAATGTGGTCTTGCCGTGATCGACGTGAGCGATGATCGCGACATTACGCAAATCGTTACGAGAAGTTTGTGTCATCAGGGTTTTCACTCGTCGCAGCGATAAACGTCTGCGCGGCGGTGCCTTCGTTTGGCGACTACTGGAAATTAGTGACTATCTTTCGAGAATAACATCCAAATACGAATTCGACAGTAAACCTTTGGTTTATTTATTCGATTAGTTGCACCTATCCTGAATTTCGTAGGCAGTCTTCTCAAACGGGAGTGATCGACCTCCGCCGTATTTGATCGACAAAAGTAAATAAACGATCAACCACGGGACCACCAGCCACGTGATCTGATCTCGCCAGTGCTTCGCTTCGTGCTGCTGAACGCACTCGTCATCCCAAACATGCGGTTCGTAAAACACCAGTGGCCAGACGGTCGTGGCATATACCCGGCTTGGAAATGGCGGTGGAATTTTTGGAACACGTGTTTCGATTCGCCAGCCGCGTATTCGTACCACTCCTAACCTCCGGTTTCGAATCTCCTACGATCAACACAGAAAAAGTCGGGCTCTCGGCGTATTATCTGCGAACTCACCAAACAGATTCTCGTTACGGAGCGAATAATGACCGACGCGGTACTTCTCGGCGGAGACCGATATCACGATGTAAACGATGCTATCCAGGGCATCGGACCAATCCTTGAGGCAGCAGGACTCACACCTCACTACACCGACGATTTTGCGTCGATTGATTCAGATCTGCTCGCTGGTAAAAAATTGCTGGTTTTCCTACGGGACGGTATGGAATGGCCAAATGGTCACGACGCCGACCCAGAGCGCTGGATGCAACCCCACCAGGAAGAAGCCATCGAAAACTTCGTGCTGGAAGGCGGCTCATTCCTGTTCATGCACAACTCTGCATGGAACTACCCATGGGATGGTCCTTACCGCCGCACCATGGCTGCCTACTATCAGGGACACCCACCGTTTCAGTGGTTTGAAGTAGCAATTACCGACAAAAATCACCCCATTACCCAGGGTGTTGATGATTACGAGATCGAGGACGAACAGCATTTCATCTGGTTCGACAATGATCGAGTAGACCTTTTCTCAGTAAGTCGAGGGAAAGACGGCAAACAGTCGGCATCCGGTTTCTCGCATGAGTACGGAAAAGGGCGGGTCGCCTACCTGGCTAACGGTCATAGATTGAGCGTGTTGCAGCAACCGCCAGTCCAAAAGCTAATCACCAACGCGGTCGACTGGCTGCTCAGGAAGTAAGCATCGGAGGAAGTAAATGTCTGTTGAAGTACGTGACGATCGGTTCTCCGCGGTCATTGGTCCGGCGGCAGAGTTAGAGCAGGTGGCGACCGGGTTCATATTCACTGAAGGTGCAATGTGGGACGCTAGTTCGAAAGAACTCATTTTCAGTGACATGCCGGGCGATATCGTCCGCAAGTGGTCAGAAAAAGACGGCGTTACAACCTTCCGCCAACCTAGCAACAAGCAGAACGGTCACTGCTTCGATCTGGAAGGTCGGCTGATTTCTTGCGAGCACGCTTCGAGCACTCTCACCCGCGAAGAAAAAGATGGGACGATCACAGTTCTCGCATCGCACTACAACGGTCAGGAACTGAACAGCCCCAACGACGTAATCGTGAAATCTGACGGATCGATTTATTTCTCCGACCCGACTTACGGACGTATGGATGTGTTTGGTCTTCTACGCGATCAGGACATGGATTTCCAGGGCGTGTATCGCCTTGATCCAGAGTCGGGTGAATTGACCTTGCTGGCTTCTGACTTTGACCAACCCAACGGTCTCACTTTTTCGCTCGACGAAAGCAAGCTCTACATCAACGACACTGACAAAGGCCACGTCCGAGAGTTCGATGTTCAGGCCGATGGAACTATCACTGGTGGCGATGTTTGGGCGATCCCGGAAGGTGAAGGAGAAGGCGCTTGCGACGGCATGAAGATCGATAGTGCCGGAAACTTGTTCACAGCAGGACCTGGTGGCGTGCATGTTTACGCTTCAGACGGAACCAATCTTGGTGTTATTCGTGTCCCGGAGGTTGTCGCCAACTTCACTTGGGGTGATGACGACCTCAAAACTTTTTACATGACCGCTTCAACTTCGCTCTACAGGATTCGGGTGAACATTCCGGGTCGCAGCATTTCTTAGGAGATATTTCATGATCACCCTCCACGTTTACCTGACACCAAAAGCAGGCAAAGGCGAAGAACTCAAAGCAGCAATTGTCGATCCGTGGATCAACACGATGTCAGAGCAACCCGGATTCGTTCAGGCAGCAATGCTTACTCCATTCGGAGACGATAACTCGGAAGACATTGAGGTCGTTTCGTACTGGGAATCGGAAGAACTTCGACTTGAGTGGGTAGCACGACCTATCCACGATGAAGTTTTCCAATCGATCATGGATCTGGCTGCGAATATTTCACCAACCGTGAAAACGGTCAGTCATACCTGGAACGTTTAGCCGAGAGCAGGTATCCGATGGCAAAGCCTCGCGTTGTAGTCCTCGGTCTAGGAGCACATGGCAGTTCGACTGCTTACAGGCTTGCTTTGCGCGGGGTTGATGTAATTGGCGTTGACCAGTTTCATCCACCGCACTCGATGGGATCTTCTCATGGTCCATCTCGCATCTTCAGGATGGCGTACAAAGAAGGTCTCAAGTACCTCCCATTGCTTAGGCGCTCGTTCGAACTCTGGCAGGAGCTAAACCGGGACTTCACCGAGCCTTCGTTCGATGTCACTGGCGGATTGTTCATGGGACCGCCTACGGGTCGAGCAATAACCGGAATGAAAGTTGCGAGCGAGGCAGAAGATGTCGAAATCCATTCGCTCACACCTGAGGAGGTTCGCAAGAAATACCCATCGTTCCTCATTCCTGACGGATGGGAGGCAGCTTGGGATCCTAACTCAGGAGCGATCTTCCCCGAAGTAGCAGTTAGAGCTCAACTAATTCTTGCCGAGCGAGCTGGTGCTGATCTTCACTACAACACCAAGGTGATCGGTTGGAAAGCGACAGAGTCAGGTGTGACCGTTGAGACTCCTGGCGGAAGTATCGAAGCTGATCGACTTATAGTCACTGCTGGAGCTTGGGCGCCGGGACTAATTGGTGACGCGGAAATACCGTTCGAGGTTGAACGAGTATCGCTCTGGATGCTTGAACCAAAAGCCAACCACACATTCTTTAGCGCAGGAAACTTTCCTAACGCATCATTCGAAATCGAGGAAAATTTTCCTCTTTACATGCAAGCCGACTATGGTACGGGTGTAAAAATCGCGCTGGACCACCACGGTACTCCAACAACCCCAGATACGGTTAAACGCGAAACAACGCAGGAAGACCACGACAAGATTTTCGAACACATTCGGCGGTTCATTCCCGACCTTGATGGAAAAGTTCTAGACAGTGTGGTTTGCCTGTATACGAATACGCCCGACCTGAATTTCGTGGTCGATTTTCACCCCAGCGAACCGAATGTGATCCTTGGCAGTGCTTGTTCAGGGCACGGCTTCAAATTCGCTCCAGTAATGGGTGAAATACTTGCAGACCTCGCCATCGAAGGCCGCTCTAAATACGACCTAAAAATATTCAGCGCGACCCGATTCGGATAATGCTAAGACAGGTCAAATAAATCAACTCAGGAAACAGTCATCTCAAGAAAATCTCAGGATTGATTCACTACCTCCGGAGTCAAAAACATTTCACCTCGATTTATTCACGATACACAGGTGAATCTGAACCCAATATCAGGTAAAGTCTGGGCGTTCAAATAACATGCCGCACATCTGGGAGAAAACTCGTGAAAATCACTAACGTCGAAGCATGGGTGGTAGTTCCTGATCTCGGCGGACTAGGTCAATATCAGGGTGAGTGGCAGTGGACATTCGTCACTATCGAGACAGACGAGGGAATTACCGGGTGGGGTGAGTCGTCCAGCACACCTCGTAACGGTTCCCTACTGACCGGAGCCGGTGTAAGGGCTGTTCGAGAAGCTCTTGTAGGCGAAGACCCTGCTGACATTGAACGGCTCTGGCAGAAGCTATTCCGTCGTTACACCTACATGGGTTCACGCGGATTCCCAACGACGATCATCAGTGGAATCGACATCGCTCTGTGGGATATCAAGGGCAAGGCGAGTGGTCGCCCTGTTTACGACCTCCTCGGCGGCAAGATGCGAGAAGACATCCGTATGTACGCCAATGCCTGGTTTGGCGGTTGCAGCACTCCCGACGAGTATGCAGCGGCTGCGAAACGGACGGTTGCCGAAGGCCACGACGCCATGAAAATGGACCCGTTCCTCGAAATGCAACCATTTCACACGATGTATCAGGATGGACAAATTTCATCTGAGGGTGAAAACCTTGGTTGCGATATCACGCTTGCCGTTCGCGACGCGGTGGGGCCTGATGTAGAAATTTTGATTGACGCTCATGGTCATTACAACATCCCTACAGCTGTTCGACTGGGGAATCGACTGTTCGACGAATCGCAAATCGGGTGGTTCGAAGAGCCTCTTCCGCCCGAAGGATTGGACGGACTACGATCGGTTCGAAAGCAGCTTCGTTCACCAATGTGCGTTGGCGAGCGATTATTCACTCGATGGGATTATGCCGCTGTTTTGCACGAAGGTTTGACCGACTACATCATGCCTGACGTGACGTGGACCGGTGGGATTTCAGAGTTGAAAAAGATCGCCACAATGGCAGAGACTTACTTCATCCCAATTAGTCCTCACAACGCGCAAGGGTGTGGTCAGATTCTTGGCGGTGCTCACGTGTCCATGAGCACGCCAAACTTTTACCGTCTTGAGCACGCTCTCGACTTCAAACCGGCGTATGACAGATATATGACCGAACCTTTCAACTGGCAAGGCAATAAGCTGATATTGAACGGCAAGCCAGGGCTTGGACACGACCTTGATATGGATGCTGTGAAGGCTGACCTTCACCCAGACTGGGAGGCCGTTTAAGGCGTCCTATCCTTCCAGAGCCTCAGAATGTCTTGTCTTCTCACGGTTTGCTGGAGGGTTCAAGTCGCTCCTGGTTTCTTGGACCATATGGAGCAGCTTCGATTTGTGTTTAGATGGAGGCGACGGGCGGATTCGAACCGCCGAATAGAGGTTTTGCAGACCTCCGCCTTAGGCCGCTTGGCTACGTCGCCGCAAAGATCAGGTTCTGATCGCGAAATCCGCTGTGTAGCGTCAGGGATGACACTCAAGCCGCAACGTGTAGATTTCCTTCGATTGATCTCGATTTGCCGAGAAGTCCTTCAATAAGGCTCTCTGGCTCATTCGAGACAACAGTTCCGAAAATTCACCTTGCAAGCGGATTGCAAAATAGGTGGTGCCGAGGGTGGGACTCGAACCCACACGTCCTTACGAACACTACGCCCTCAACGTAGCCTGTCTACCAATTTCAGCACCCCGGCACGGGGCACAGCCAACAAAGGCTGTAACGATATTCATTTTTTGGCAGGAGCGGAGGGATTCGAACCCCCGACCCCTGGTTTTGGAGACCAGTGCTCTAGCCAGACTGAGCTACGCTCCTGCGCTTTGCGGAATAACGAAAAACGCTGGTCATCGCCCGTCCGCAGCAGACAATCATAACCTGAGATTCTGCCGCTTCCAAACAACAACCAGCGTTTTTATATTCAGTTTTTGCGAGTTGCCCTAAAGCGCAGCGTCGTCGCGCTCGCCAGTTCGAACTCGGATAACTTCGGCAACCGGGCTGACGAAGATTTTTCCGTCACCGATTTGACCTTCCTCACCAGACTTCGATGCAGCAATTATCGCTTCAACTACAGCGTCCTTGAGTGAGTCGACCACAACAGTTGTGATGACACTCTTTGGAAGAGCAGCTCGTACTGCAGTTGTAGCACCACGACCGGTGAATACTTCAACGCCCTGCTGTGTGCCTTTACCGGTCACGTTCAGAACGTGGTAACCACCGCACCCAGCCTCGAGTAGCGCATCTACAACCGGGTTTACCCGTTCTGGGCGTACCACAGCTTCAATTTTTACCATGTCACGATTCTCCTCCTGCGTGACCGAAACTTTACCCGATCACGCAGATTGAATGTGCAAGAGTCGACTAGTCGGCTCCGTCTCCAACATAGGCTCGTTCACCGTGGAGTGCGATGTCGAGACCAGTGTCTTCGTCCACTTCTTCAGCCCGGAGACCCAGACCAGGTACAACGTCGAGCACTTTCAGGATGATGAAAGTTGCGACGAGTGAGTAAGCCATTGTTGCGAGAACTGCGATTACGTTGTCGACGAGTAGCTCAGCGTCACCGTCTACAAGACCAATTCCACCGACAGCGAAAATACCGGTTGCGATTGCACCCCAGATACCACCGATTCCGTGAACGGCGAACACTTCAAGAGCATCGTCAAATCCGAATATGTGTCGCATTCGAACAGCGTAGAAGGTAAGTACTCCGGCGCCAAGACCGACTCCGATTGCTCCCATGGGACCAACGAAACCGGCAGCCGGTGTAATAGCAACGAGACCAGCAACTGCACCGGTGGCTGCACCAACACCGCTCATTTTGCCAGTGTGAATGTTGCCAAGGATCGCCCAAACAACCATTGCTGTTGCAGCGGCAGTGTTGGTCACCAGGAAGGCGCTAACTGCAAGTCCGTCTGCAGCAAGGCCAGAACCGGCGTTGAAACCGAACCAACCGAACCACAGGATTCCAGCACCAAGAATTACGAACGGAACGTTGTGCGGCTCAACACCACGATCAACGCCACGTCGCTTTCCAACGAGGTAGGCAGCAACAATTGCAGCAACACCAGCGTTGATGTGAACGACGGTACCACCAGCGAAGTCAAGAGCTCCAAGCTCAAGGATCCAACCGTCACCAGCCCATACCCAGTGAGCGACCGGGGCATAAACCAGGGTGATCCACAATACAAGGAACACAAGGTAAGTCGAGAACTTGAATCGTTCTGCGAAGGCACCAGTAATAAGCGCCGGGGTGATGATGGCGAACATCATCTGGAAAATAGCGAACAGCATTGGTGGGATGCCGTCTTCACTCTCAGTGCTGACGTCCTTGAAGCCAAGGAAGTCAAAGTTGCCGATGAACGCACCACCTTCACCGAAAGCGAGACTGTAGCCCCAGAGGACCCAGATAACACTAACGACACCCATCGATACAAAGCTGTACATTACCGTGCTCACAACGTTCTTACCGCGCACAAGTCCGCCGTAGAAGAACGCCAGCCCGGGAGTCATGAACAGCACAAGCGCGGACGCAACGAGCATCCATGCAATTGATCCGGTATCCATAAAATCTCTCCCAATCAACCTAATTTCGTAAGGTTGAATTGAAAGTTATGAGGCACTTGTTACATAAATGTTGCGGCGGTGTGACGTGCCAGTTACACCTCGCCATATTCGCCAATTCGACTTCAAAGTTCTCAACTAAAAGAGGAAATCATTGATCATCGATTCCCATTGCCATGCGTGGTCTCACTGGCCATACATACCCGGAGTACCCGACCCTGAATCTCACGGGGCAGTCGAGCAGCTGATTCATCAAATGGATGAAAACGGCGTTGATAAAGCGACGATTGTTTGTGCCCAGATATTTCAGAATTCTGACAACAACGACTATGTAGCGAGTGCGCTAAAACGTTACCCGGACCGTCTTGAACAGTTTGCTGACGTGGACTCCATGTGGTCAGATTCGTATCACACTCCTGGAGCCGCAAAGCGCCTTGAAGAAGCTGCCAGTAAATGGCCCATGAAGGCTTTCACGCATTACGTCGCGAAAGAAGACGACGGCTCGTGGTTTAACTCACAGGAAGGTATCGACTTCTTTAACGTGGCTGAAGAAATCGGTCTTATCGCGAGCATGGCGATCGCTCCACACCATCAACCGGCAATCAGGCAAGCTGCTGAACGACATCCTGACCTGAACATTCTTTGTCACCACATGTCGGGGCTTCGCGCTCACGGAGATGACGCTCGATCGAACGTTGCCGAAGTGATCGAATCCAGCAAGCTTCCGAATATTTACTTGAAACTTTCGGGGTTCCACTACCTCACCGACACAACCTGGAACTTCCCTTACGAGGACACTCACTGGGTTTACAAGGAGTGTTACCAGGCTTTCGGCACGAACATGTGCTGGGGATCGGATTTTCCAGTGGTAAAGAAATCGATGACCCACAGGCAATCTCTTGAAGCGTTTCGCACCCACTGCGATTTCGTATCTAACGAAGATCGTGAGCAAATCTTGGGCGGAACTTTGGAGAATCTGCTGTCGAGAACACGATCAACTGCCCGTTAGGCGAACGGTCTACTGAGACCTGCGCATTCGCATACCGCTAATCAAGCCCAAAGCTCCGAGAGCCCATCCGATTGTGGCGACATCGAAGGAGCCGCTGACTGGTGCAGAACAAGTTCCCGAAGACGGTTCATGTTCATTCGTTTCCGACTCGCCCTGTTCAAAAGAACCAGTTTCTTCATGATCAGCAACTTCGGTCTCAGCAGGGGCAACCACCAATGGTCCAGCAGTTGGAGTCTCAGACGAGCTACTACCGCCAGAAGTAGGCGGAGCCGTCAACAGTTGATAAGCAGGCGTTGGTTCCGGCTGTGGGGTCGGAGTTGGACCAGGAGTAGGTTCAACATACGGATCGGCACCGATGTACTCACGCCACTGGTTTTCAAGATCGTCGATACCGAACCCATAAACAGTCTGTAGAGCGCCATCAATGCCGACACCGCCAACGAGAACGGCCAGCAGTTGCCGCATTTTCTCATTCCCGAACTCTTCGAGCATGTACTCGACAGCGCTTCTACCTTGTCCGTAAGCAACAAGGGTCAGGTTAGGGTCTCCAGGGAATGAACTCAGGTTCTTGAGAGGGGTCAGACGATCAGTGCCCTCGGCCCACTCGAGAAATCGTTCGTACGTTACGGTTTGATCGAGGTTTCCGTATTCGGCTAGACCTTCGTTTAGCCAGAGCGGAACGTTACCCGCACCTCCCGATGCCCTCGCAACGAGGATGTGAGTCATTTCGTGGGTTGCCGTTCCGATGTCTGACCTGCCTGCGAGTACCAGGACCAGGCTTTCTGACTCGAAAGCTTGCCCTTCCGTCACCAGCTCTCGACTACTAGCCAGACTCCGGCGCGCAACCGCTCCGATCATTTCAGCGTTGTTGTTGTAAAGCGTCATGGTGATCGGCTTTGTAATGTCGGCACCGGTCACATCTGCCATCAGGTGGAGAGATTCGACCGCAGCTTCGGCAAGACGCTCAGCACGCGTTCGAAGCGGTCCGTGGTACAGGATTGTGACGGTTTCCAACGTCACTTCTTCCCACTCGTACCTGGCGTCATCAAAGCGGAATGTCTCTGGGTCGGTCACATGCGTGTAACCGGTCTCGTCGGTTATCTCGAAGAAAAAAGTGATCGTGGTTCCCGGAGGGATGTATCGGTCTCGACTGTTTGTCCGGTGGTAGAACTCACCATTGGTCAGAGCTTCGCTAACGTACTCAAGCTCAAGATAGGAATAGGTGTTAGTTCCCCGATCACCGACCTTAAAAACCACCCGTACATCGTCGATCCGTACATCCGATTCGACGTCTAAGTAGAACGTCATCCCTTCAGGAAACTGCGACTCAGCTCCAGAACGAACAATCGTGATTTCCGCTGGATCTTGAGCGCTTACGTTCTGCGTTGCGAGTGTAAAAACCCCGAACACTGTAACGATTACGATCAAGGCGAGTCGCAATAGATGGACGCGTGAATTGTTTTGGAGTTCTGGCTGCATGCTGTGGCTTTAGTTTGTCAAAAGCTATTACGAACGCACAGACTCGATAGATGCAACTTACCGGTTAGTCGGAGTCACCGATAGCTTTCCACGCCTCTATATAACGCCAAAGGGCACTCAATGGTGTGCCCACGCCAAGGATCCAAAGTACTGCCATTGGGTAACCGAGTATTAGTCCGATCACGGTTATGACCACTCGTTCAGGGCGAGTAAGGAATCCGGCAGTTCCTTTTGCACCGAGTCCTTCCGCACGGGCTCGGACGTAGCTGACCAATATCGAGCCTCCGCTTGCCAGGAATGCCAGCGTGACACCGAGCGTCGAATCTTCGATCTGGTTGGCATAGTAAACACCGAGTCCCGCTAGAACCGCGAGCTCTGAAACCCTATCGAATACTGAGTCGGTTAGCGCCCCCCTCTTGCTCACGCTGTTCGTTGATCGAGCGATGCCGCCATCGAGCATGTCGAACGTCGCACCGACGAGCACCAGGATTCCTCCGAGTACGAAGTCTCCCGTGTAAACAAAGTATCCGGCTATTACGGCGATCACCATCCCGATGATTGTTGCCATGGTCGGATTGACCTTCAATGCAACGAGAAGTGCTACTGCTGGTCGCTCAAACCAGTTGGAAACCGCGCCTCTGAGTGCGTAGCGAGCCGTTTGTAAATCAGGCAATCGGGCTACCAGCCCTGATATTTCGCTGGTGGTACTGGGCGGGCCTGCAGTACTTCTTCGTAAAACGAAAGCACTTCATCCGCGACTTTCGACCAGCGGTATTTCTGAACAGACGATCTACCGTTGACTGCCAGTTGTGTGCGTAGTCCGGGATCCTTGATGAGGTTACGAATCGCATCAGCAAATGCTGCCTCATCTTTTGGCTCAACCATCAAACCTTCTCGACCGTCCGTCATTACAGACTGGAACCCGGGGATACAGGACGCAATCACGGGAGTTCCTGCGGCCATTGCCTCGATGATTATGAAACCGAAACTTTCTTTACCTGTGTTTGGTGCAATAAAGGCATCAGCGTGCTGGTAGTAGGCAGGCAAATCAGCTTCACTAACTGGACCAGTGAAGATCACATCGTTAAGAGCACGTTCGCCCATGATGCGGTACGACTCGCGATCGGGAATTCCGCTACCCACGACTACAAGACGAAGATTCGGGTACTCCCACTTCAGAAGTGAGTACGCACCAAGAGCGTAGCGCAAACCTTTCCGCGGCTCATTCATACGCCCCACGAATACAAGGTTGAATGCATCTTCCTTCATGATTGATGGACGCGGGACCGGATTCGAAAAGTAATCAACATCGAGACCGTTTGGTATCACCCGGTAATCACCATCAAAGTAGCGGTGCGCGAAATCCTTCGCTGGCTCGGAGACGGCGATGCGACCGTTCAGTCGGATAGCCCCACGGTTCAAAACTTTTTTCCAGAACATGTAACCCCGGCCGCTCCCCTCGTTGTAGGCGTGAAAAGTCCCGATGGTTGGGGACGGAGAAAATCTTGAAGCCGTGAGTGCAAACATTGGCATCAGCGGCTCATGAATATGAACCACATCGAATTGCTCTTCTTCGAGGAAGGATTTGAGTCGCCACTCATGCCACACGGAAACAGAAATTCGGGCAATTGACCCGGCCGTTGGAACTGGTACCGACCTCCCGAACGTTCGGAAATCGACACCTTCGATGTCTACTGCAGACTCGCCGTTTGAGCTGGGAGCCAGAATCGAAACTTCATGTCCACGTGACTGAAGTTCATGGCTCAGCGATGCCATGTGACGTTGAACACCACCTGGATGAGCAAAGTCATACGGAGATACTTGAGCTATTCGCACCTATAACCTCCGAAGTTAAAACTTTTAAACAAATTGCCCGCATCTGGCAATGATTGCGTAATCATATTGGTTTACCAGATACGGGCAACAGGAGCATTCAGCCCCTGAATTGGGAATTACTCTCGCAGAGCTTTCTTATGAAGGTGAGTTGCCTTCGGCGAACTCTTCCACGAGTCGTCGAGCGTCGTCGTCACGCATTTGAACTGGAGGCGACTTCATGAAGTATGCCGATGCTGGCTGAATAGCACCGCTGACACCCTTGTCCATAGCGATTTTTGCGCTTCGGATTGCGTCAATTGCAACACCTGCAGAGTTAGGGCTGTCTTCGACTTCGAGCTTCAACTCAACGTTCAAAGGCTGGTCACCCCATGAAGTTCCTTCGAGTCGGATGTACGCCCACTTGCGGTCTTCGAGCCACGGGACGTGATCGGAAGGTCCAATGTGCACGTCATCGGTTGGCAGTTCTTTCTCAAGCTGCGACTGAACGGCGTTAGTCTTGGAAATCTTCTTCGACTTGAGGCGTGATCGCTCAAGCATGTTGTAGAAGTCTGTGTTTCCACCGAAGTTGAGCTGGTAGGTCTTGTCGAGTCGAACACCGCGGTCTTCGAAGAGTCGGGCAAGTACTCGATGAACGATGGTCGCACCGACCTGGGACTTGATGTCATCACCAACGATTGGGAGACCTCGGTCTTCGAAACGCTTCTGCCAGTAAGCCTCACGTGCAATGAAGACAGGGATGCAGTTGACGAAACCGACGCCTGCAGCGAGTGCCTGTTCGACATACCACTTGGTTGCCTGCTCAGAACCAACCGGAAGGTAGCTAATCATCACATCGACTTCGCGGTCTCGGAGGATGTTCACGATGTCGGCGGTCTGCCCACCCGGTGTTGAAGGGTCGTGGTTTACGTCCACGAGTTCTTCGAGGTACTCACCAATACCGTCATGAGTCATGCCTCGCTCGACCTTGACGCCCATGTTTGGGACGTCGTGGAACTGAACTGCGTTGTTGTTCTTGGAAACAAGTGCTTCGGAAAGATCCTTGCCAACCTTGTCGGAATCAACGTCGAAAGCGGCAACAACGTTTACGTCACCAACCGAGTAACCGCCAAGAACGTTGTGCATGACACCAGGCACGGCGATGCTGTTTTCATCTACTTCTGAGTACTTGTAGATACCCTGAACAAGTGACGAGGCACAGTTACCAGCACCTACGATCGCAACATTGATTTTGCCCACGTGGATCCTCCGTTCGGCAATTTTGAAAATTCAAGCTCCCTACGGGTGATTTGTTCATCCCGTGGAAAATTTGCTCGGACGAGCGTAGCCCTTTTCCACAGGAAAATTCCGGAACTGTTAGGAAGTGACTGACCAGATCAGAAGAGGTTCCGGCTAAACCTCTACCTGCATCGACTCTGCAACTTCGGCGAGGTTGTAGGTCGGAATGTGTGGGTTAGTGCCCGACCATATGTAGTTGAAATGGCTACGCAAAATCCTGGCATAATCGCTGTCTGATCGAAGCTTGAGCATGGGTACCAGTCCATCGATCGAACTGACCTCCAGGGCGTCACCGGGTTTGCCGAAGTGGTAGGTCTCTACGAAGGTGTACACGTTGGTCGACACGATGTACGCAGATGGCCAGTGGTCAACGAACCGCACGTCAATTCCGAAGTGTCGCCTGGACTCGGCTTCGTTTTTCATTGCTGCGATTACGTTCAGGCTGCGCCAACTATCTCCATACAGCGGACCACCACGAAATCTTCCTTCGTCGTGAAACTGCGCACCATCCTCTGCCACAGCCCTTGCCCTGGCGAATTCGCTAACAGGATTCACAAGTAAAGCCCGTATTTGTACTGGTCGGTCCTCAGAAGTCATTTGCCGAAGGATGGTCGTATAACTTCGTTCACTGAAAAACTCTCTCAAGCCAATTCCCTGGAGAACGATTTCACCGGTTGCTGATTCCAGCACTTCGGCTATTTCTGCACCTGTTTGGGGATCCGATCCCCTGGGTCCCAAAATCCCGGCGATTCCCTGAGACACAGCACCGTTCAAGATCGACGTGAACCGCGATAGGGAGTCAAGTTCATTCGGTTCCGTAACGGATTGCGCTGGCTGAATCGGATCGTAAGCGCTTACTGAGCTCTGCGAAGGGGTCGACCGAGACACTATTCTCGGCTGCAATATTGATTCGACAGATTCCTCAGGAATCACCCATGACTTCCCGATTCGTGTCGCAGGTATCAGACCGGTACGCAGCCATTTGTAGACGGTCTTTTCGCTGACGCCGAGTCGATTGGCTACATCCCGTACTTTCAAGTTCAAAGGGTTTTGTTCCAGATATTTCCTAATATTTCTTAGTTATTCCATTATATTCTATCTTTGAGAAGATTTTCACAGAACAAAAAAGAGGGGCGACAAACGCCCCTCTTATAAATCGTGGTTGATGCTGTCGAACTACCAGCCAGCAGCTGCGCCGTCCTTACGAGGTTCTGATCCTGCTGTGAGCACCCCGGTTTCAGGGTCACGTGAGATCACCTGACCTCCTCCGAACCCGGCTCGATCGTAACCCGATACAACCTCAACAGTGTGACCTCGCTTTTCGAGTTCGCTGATTACTGACGGGGCAAGATCTTCTTCGACCGCGACGCTCTGGTCACCAGTTACATCAACCTTGAACCTCGGGGCATCGAGAGCTTCCTGTGAATCCATGTGGTGGTCGACCATGTTGCTGACCACCTGCAAGTGGCCTTGCGGCTGCTGGAATCCACCCATCACACCGAAGCTTAACCACATCTCGTCGTCCCTGGTTGCCATTGCAGGAATGATTGTCTGGAACGGTCGCTTGTTGCCCTGGAGATAGTTCGGGTGATCAGGGTCGAAGGAGAATAGAGAACCACGGTTCTGGAGTGCCATTCCAAGTGTTGGAACAACAAGTCCGGTACCGAATCCAGCGAACAGGCTGTTGATCAGCGAGCAAGCTGTGCCCTCTCCGTCAACTGCCGTCAGGTACACGGTGTCGGCTCCACCCATTGGATCGCCGTAAGAAACATTGGGATCCGCCTGCGCACCGGATATGTTGACTCGGCGACGGTTGGCGTAGTCCTTGCTAAGCAATGGACCAATCGGAACTTCCGCTACACGTGGGTCTGCGACGTACTGAAGCGCGTCCGCGTAACCGCGACGCATCGATTCGATCAAATAGTGATATCGGTCGGCTGACTGGGCTCCCATACTGCCAATATCGAATCCCTCAGCGAGGTTCAGGGCAATCAATGCAGCAATCCCCTGACCGTTAGGTGGACATTCCCAAACGTCCACTCCTCGGTAGTTGACCGAGATAGCCTCGTCCCAGTCGGAGTGGTGGTTTGCCATGTCCTGCTCAGTCAGCCATCCGCCTTCGGACTGAACGAAATCAGCAGTTTTCTTTGCAATCTCACCTTTATAGAAAGCTTCGCTTCCACCTTCGGCAATCATTTGCATCGTTCGACCGAGTTCTGGGAGCGTGACAACCTCGCCATACTTCGGTGCACCGCCATTTGCTCCAGGAAGAAGTTCCTTACCCGATGGTCGGTGGTTTAGCTTGCTGAGAGTGTCTTCGCTGCCCCAGTTGTGAGCGATAACTTCGGAAACAGCGTATCCGTTGAGGGCGTAATCGATCGCAGGTTGAAGAACTTCTCGAAGTGTCATTCGACCGTACTGATTCAGCGCGGTCTCCCAACCGTGAACCGTTCCTGGCACGCTGACAGCGAAATGGCTTCCATCGTGATCGTTGGGGATCGAGTCGAAACCTGCTTTTCGAACGTCATCAACGTTTGCGCCTGCGGCCTGTCGACCCGAACCATTGAGTGCCACAACTTTGCGCTCGTTCTTGTGCCAGATCAGAGCAAACATGTCGCCGCCAATACCAGTCGACATTGGCTCAACGACGTTCAAGACGGCAGCGGTTGCAACTGCTGCATCAACAGCGTTTCCGCCATCCTGCAAAATCTTGAGACCAGCCTGGGCTGCCATGGGCTGACTTGTGGATACCGCTCCCTTTCGGGCTACAACGGCAGATCTACGGGATCGGAAATAACTCATCAATGATGCTCCAGCTCGGACGAAACATCCCATTTGGGATTGAACTGCGTCATAGTAGCACCGACCAATCCTTCAATTACCAGTTTGACCGGGACTCAGCCGCGAATATGAATCGACCAAAAGTTGGGCTTGCCGCCACCAAGCACGTTAGAGATGTGTATCTCGAGGGATCAGACCTTGAGCGACTCGACCGGATTGCTGATTTCGAGTGGATGGAATTTGAAGAGACGACCAGTTGGGACGATTCACCGAATACTTCTGATTCGGAGATGCAGCGATTTCGTGATTTCGCTGCCGACTTAGACGCATTGATCGTTTGCCACGGATCACCGCGTGTTGACACATCTGTGCTCGAAGCTGCTCCATCACTCAAGATCGTTGGCGAACTTGAAGGTGACCGATTCGCCCAAAGAATCGACGTTGATGCATGTATTGCTAAAAGTGTGCGAGCGGTCGACACCACACACGGTTCGTCATACCCGGTATCGGAATGGGCATTGGGCCTAATGCTGCTCGGACTCCGAAACGGTGCTGCCCACTACCGCAAATTGATCTCAGGCGAAGAATGGGGCACACCGGAGCAGAAAGACTCAGCACCAGAGTTCCAGATCAATGAAGAGTTGACGGGCAAAACGGTTGGACTGATCGGAAGTGGATATATCGCCCGGCGGCTGATCGAGCTACTAAATCCATTCAATGTTGATGTGCTTGTTCACGATCCGTACGCACCGGAGGTGCTGGCAAACTCCCTCGATTTCACTTTCACCAGTCTGGACAAAGTTCTAAGCACCCCGGACGTTGTCGTATGCCTCGTCCCGTTAACTCCACGTACGAAGGGAATGCTGGGTCGGGAGCAGATTGAGCTACTTCGTTCAGGATCTGTTTTTGTGAATGTTTCTCGCGGAGCGGTTGTCGATTCTGAGGCACTAATACGACGTTTAGAGCAAAACGACATGATCGCCTGTCTGGACGTTTTTGATCCCGAACCTATCCCAACAGATTCGAAAATCAGAGAACTCTCTAACGTCTTCCTGACGCCTCACATTGCCGGCACAACAATGCGATCGAGAACCAGGTTTTTTGAGGAAATGGTTTCTGAATTAGAGCGCCATTTCGCCGGGCACGAAACACGGCACAACCTGACAACGAGCACTCTCGCAAATCGGCGAGGTGTGTAGAAATATTGGCTACACGGTATCGCGGACATAGAGTCCCGCTACCGTGTAGAACAGGGTTCCGCTCTAACTACGCACGAATTGAACCACGGTTCCGTGTTAGCTACACGGTTGCGGTTACACCGAAATTTCCGCGTCAGAATGAGTACCTACCAAAAAAAAACAGACCGTGTGACCAGCAATCAGGTGCCACTCCCTCAAAAATCACCTGGGCGATCAGCGGGCTCTTGGATTTAGAACATCGTTCAGTGCGTCACCAATGATGTTCCAGCAGAAGATCAACAGCCATACAACAATGATTGGCGACAGCAGCTGTTCCGGGTGATCTCGCAGTACCGAAACGCTAGCTCCACCGCGAGCAGTGACTTCACCAATCATGACTCCGAGACTCGGTCTAGGTGGCTGAACACCCAGTCCGAAGAAGCTGAGCACGACCTCGGAAAGAGCTATTGCTCCGATACCGAAGCTGACAGAAACGATCACCGGACTTACGACATTCGGAAGTATGTGTCTGAACAAGATTCTAGGTGTAGAAGTTCCCATGGCTCTCGCCGCTTCAACATACTCAGCTTCTCGCAAAGCAAGAACCTGCCCTCTCACCAATCGCATCATCCCAAACCAGCTGAGTGGCAGTAATGCGATTCCAATTACGAGGTAGTCAACGATTCCAGAGCTGACGATTCCCGAAACGCCGGTCGAGTCTTCAAGGTTTCTTGCAAGCTCGACAATTCGCGGTCTCAAGGTCGCTGCCAGCAGAATAATCAGCAAGATATCCGGGAACGCGGAAATAACCTCACCCACGCGCATTATTACGGCGTCCAACCACCCGCGGAAATAACCGGCGACCAATCCCATGGTGACACCTAGAATCAGGCTTCCGGTGATAAACGTGGCGACGGTGATGATGACGGTGGTCTGGATGCCCCATACCACCCGTGTGTAGATATCCCTCCCGAGACGATCTGTTCCAAGCCAGTTTTCAGTATCCGGACCTTGCTGGGTCTTCAACAAATTAGTGTCCTGGTAATCATGGGTTTGGATTACCGGAGCAAGAACACCGAGTAAATATATGAACGAAACAATAATCAGGCTCACGAACGCCAAACGACGATGCCTGAATCGACTCCAGACCTGTCGCCAGAAACCGCTGGATGGTCGGGTCAAGACCTGGTCGTCTGTTGAAACCTCTGTCGTCATCGCTAGCTCAACCTGATACGCGGATCGACGATTGTGTAAGCAATATCAATCACGAGATTCGCCAGTACTAGCATCAGAGAGCCGAGCAGTACAAATGTCGTCAGAACCGGGAAGTCACGTTGGAATATTGCGTCCAAGGAGAGACGAGATACACCAGGAATGCCGTAGATGAGTTCCACGATCAACGAACCGCCGAAAATTCCTGCAAGCGTGAATCCGAGCAAAGTCAGGATTGGCAACAGGGCGTTGCGGGCAATATGTCGGTAGTTCACAACGAAGTTGGACATTCCTTTGGCGCGGGCAGTCCTGACGTATTCCTGTCCGATGACATCCAACGTGCTTGCCCGCATATGGCGCACAAAAATCGCGGCTCCAGGTACCCCGATGGTGAGGGCCGGCAATATGACTTGAGTTGAGAACAACCCACCCCATCCTGAAGCTGGAACCCAGTGCAGTTGCACGGCGAAAAACAGGATCAGGAATGGTGCAGTAAAGAACACCGGCATCGCGTACAAAATGAGCATCGTAATAACGATAGCGGGATCGCGTGCCGTGCCCTGCTTCTTCGCAGCGTAGAACCCGAGTGGCAAGCCGATTCCGAATGCGACCACCGCGGCTGCGAGGTTCAGCTGGAGTGACACCAAAAGGCGTGGACCAATTAGTTCGGTGACTTTGGTGCCCTGGAATACATAACTCTCACCGAAGTCGCCCTTTAGAGCATCACCGATGAACCGGAAATAACGAACCATCAACGGATCGTTTAATCCCATTTGCTCACGGAGTCTTTCGACTCGTTCAGGGGTAGCTCGATTTCCTAGGCGAAGCTCAGCTGGATCACCCGGGGCGACTGTTCCCATGAAGAACACGAAAAATGCTGCGAGTAGCAGCAATATCGGTGTCCATAGTAGTCGTCGAACGATATAGGCGAGCATTGAGAGCTATTGGTCTCCTGTTCGGAAACGCGAAACGTTCAAGTGGAAGGTCGAGAAGAAAAAGACCTCGTGGCGGGCATCTTACTCAATGCCCAGTACCACAAGGTCGTTAGTTTCTATTCGTCGAGCCAGACGTCCTTGAACTTGGCAACAGTCAGTGACGAGAACTGGTAATCGTTGACCCACGGCTTGATAAGTGCCTTGGAATCAACACCCCACCAGAGCGGCAACCACGCTGCCTCAGCGACGATGATTTGCTCTGCGTCGTTGTAGTACTGAACTCGCTTCGTGGCGTCCTGCTCAGTCTGAGCGGCGAGCACGTACTCATCTACATCATGGTTTGCATACCCGCCGTAGTTGATTGCACTTGAAGAGCGGAACAACACGTCAATAAAGGTTTGGGGGTCAGGGTAGTCAGCTTGCCATGAAAGACCACTCCATGCCTGGAGTCGACCGCGGTGCAGGTCCTGAATGTACGTTGCCCACTCAACCTGCTGAATCTCGATCTCTATGCCTAGTGTTTGCCGCCACATGTCGGCAACAACTTCAGTCGTAAGGCCTGGAGAACCACCTGTTCCTGGAACAGTCAGAACGATTCGAGGTCGCGACTCGGGGTCTGCGTACTTCGACTGTGCAAGCAGGTCCTTTGCAAGGTCAGCGTCAAACTCAAGACCCTGGATGTCAGGCGAGTAGCCAGGGAATCCTGGCGGAATGATCGCGTATGCAGGCTTCACAAGGTTCGAGAAGACCTGGTCGGCAATAAGTTGCTTGTCGACTGCGTGGTTCAGGGCCTGCCTGAAATACACATCATCAAACGGTGCTTCGTTTATGTTGAATCCAACGTACGAAACCGCGAAATCGGGCGGAACTTCGACGAGGTCTTTATTCAGTTCCTCGGTCGGGTCTTGCACTCGTTCGAGATCGGCAAGACCAACACCAGTAATGTCGATCTCGTCGTTCTCGTACATTGCCATGGCAACACCACCGGCGAGATTGAAAACGACTTCGTCGAGGTAAGCCTTGCGGTCCCAGTAGTTGTCGTTTCGAGCCAGTCGAATTCGCTGACCGATTCGATATTCCTTGAGAGTGAACGGTCCGGTTGATACCGGGTCATCAACCCAGTCTCGCCCCATGGACTCAACATTGTTTTGATTCAAAACGAACGCTGTCGGGTACGTGAGTTTGGCAATGAAGTAAGCCTTAGGTGCGTCGATCGTCAGACGGAGCGTTCGCTCATCGATAACTTCGATTCCCTCGGCGGTTGTGGCGTTACCTTCGACGATGTCGTGAACACCGACGATGTCACCCAGGAACTCTTCGGCAACTGTCGATGCAGTGTCAGGATGAGCAGCTCGCTCAAACGACCATTTGAAGTCCTGAGCGGTAACCGGGTCACCGTTCGAGAATTTTATGTCTGGCCGGAGTTTGAATTCGTAAACCGTGCCGTCGTTAGAAACTGTCCACGATTCAGCTAAATCAGGCTCGAAAGGACTGATCGGATCGTTACCCAGTCGGACCAAACCCGAGAACACCTCGATGACAATTCCGTACGACGTACCGTCGGTCACAAGATGAGGGTCAAGCGTTGGTGGGTCACTCCACAACGTGTTGAATATTCCTCCGGTTTTTGGACCGGAATCGCTTCCGCCCGAAACTGGAGTTGTTTGCAAGCCCGGTGCAATAGCTGGCTGCGTAGCCCTGGCAGCAGGCGGAGTTGATGTGGCTTGAGCCGACGAGTCAGCAGCCGAATCTGAGTCACTTCCGCCACTACAGGCAACAGCAGTAATTAGCGCCAGCCCAAGTGCCATTCCGAAAAACACTCTTCGCATCAATTTGTTTCCTGAATTCAATTTCTTGGTTAGTTGTTTCGGTATTTCTGTTTTACGTCTCTACTGTGTTGAAGGATTCTGATGATCGAAGTTCATCGACGATCTACGAATTCCCTCCAGTGGATGCCGATTCCATTTGAGAACTTAGATATGACTTCAGCAGCTCGTCGATTTCTCCATCGAGCACTGCCTGGGCGTCACCCGTCTGATAGTCAGTTCTGTGGTCTTTGACCATCTGGTAAGGGTGTTGAACATAGCTACGGACCTGTCGACCAAATTCAGCCGACACATGCTCACCCTTCAACTTAGCCCGTTCTTCTGCTTTCTTTTGCATATCCAGGTCAACCAATCGGGACTGCAGGATTTTCATAGCAACTTCCCGGTTTTGAGCCTGGGATCGTTCGTTCTGAACAGCAACCACAAGCCCACTGGGAATGTGGGTCAAACGGATAGCTGTCGAGTTCTTCTGGACGTTCTGCCCGCCGTTTCCTGACGCCCTGAATACATCTACTCGAAGGTCGTCAGGATTGATTCGAATTTCTTCGGCTTCGTCGGCTTCTGGCAAGACTTCGACCAACGCGAAGCTTGTATGCCTTCGGTGATCTGAGTCGAATGGTGAGAGACGTACTAGGCGATGTGTTCCGCGTTCTGAGCGCAAATAACCGTAGGCGTACTTGCCATCGATTTTGATGGTTGCGCTCTTGATACCAGCTTCATCACCCGGGGTTAGATCGAGGACTTCAGCGTTAAATCCCCGGTGTTCAGCCCACCGCGTGTACATACGAACCAGCATTTCTGACCAGTCCTGGGCGTCTACTCCGCCGGCACCTTGCTTTACATAGAGAATTGCAGATCGTTCGTCGTACTCACCACTAAGTTGAAGTTCAAACTCAAGTGATTCGACGGTGCGAGTGTAGGAGGCGAGGTCTTTTGCGAGCTGACTACCCATCGACTCGTCTGATTCATCGACAGCAAGCGCGAGAAATTCCGCGGTGCTGGCAACGTCGGACGAAAGATTGGTCCAGGTTTCCAACTCGGACCGAACTGCTGAGAGTTTCCTCATCTTGGACTGTGCAGTGTCGGAGTTGTCCCAAAATCCAGGAGCAGTCGCCTCTTTTTCGAGGGACTCGACCTGCTTTTCTAGTTCAGAGAGGTCAAAGTCGCCTCACAATCTCCTCGACTCGCGAATTCAGGTCCTCAGCTTCGCTAAGGAGCGTGCGCAAATTGGAGGTTGTTGGCTCTTGGGTACTCATTGATTCCGTTCAGGATTCTTTTGGATTGGTCGCAAAGTTGATTAACGAATTCAACCCAACCCCTTAATTATATCAATGGGTGAACTTATGACGCTCCGATTTTCGGCACGCTTATCGGCTCGTTCAGAGGGTCAAATCGCTCAGTTCAATGTTATCTTTGGCTCATCGGGGCGTGGCGCAGCCTGGTAGCGCATTGCACTGGGGGTGCAAAGGTCACAGGTTCAAATCCTGTCGCCCCGACCACTCTTTCCCCTCACGTGTGAACCGGCTTGCGAATCGCCAGGAACGTCAGCGCTGCGGCGATCATAAGCACCCCTCCGGCTATCAACACCAGTTCGTACGAACCTGTCTCATCTTTGACCCATCCCGCGAGAATTGGCATCGAGAAAAGTGCCACGTTGTAGATTGGCGACAGCAGACCGCGAATCGTCGCAAATCTCCTTCGTCCAAAAAGATCTCCAACCAGCGCCCAGTTCAACCCCGAGCCGATTTCGGTACCTGTGAACAAAATCATTGCCAAAAGGATTGGCCATGTCCCGTCCACCACATTCAGTAGGAGCAAAGATGATGCGGCGGACAAGTAGCAACCAGCCAGCAGTTTTTGCCGTCCAAGCCGATCACTGAGCCAGCCAAAGTAAAGAATCAGCGGCACTGAAATTAGGGCAACGAGACCTATTAAATTCGCCGCCGTTTGCTGAGTTTCACCCTTCCAAACCAGAATCGGCACGAAATGTACGAATATCGTGCCGTGAACAGACATCCGCAGAACCGTTCCCAACGCAAGTACCCAGAACGCTCGGGTTCGAATGGCATCTTTTGCTGTCCAATCATCGTCCGTCGCCGTAATTTCAGCCGAATTCGATTCGGCATCTGAACCAGAGACTTGCTTCGGCAAAGGATCACCGTCTGGCCCCAGACCGATAGATTCAGGTGATCGTTTGAACAAAATAGATAACGGAGCGATCAACGCCAGCATCCCGATACCGACCCAAAGTGCGGCGGTCTCCCATCCCCAACGAAGCACCGCTACCGAGAGAAGCGGAACCATGAATGCTCCACCAAGACGGAAGGCAGCACTGTTGATGGACATTGCAATGCCACGGCGTCTCGCAAACCACGTATTTATCGCCGTTGTAGAAGCTTGCATGAAGCTCGTCGACGAACCGACCGAAACGACAAACAAATAGACGAAAACAAAGGCCCAAAATGTGCTGGTTTGAGCAAGCAAGATGTAACCAACACCGGTAAATATCGTGCCGATCAGCATCAATCTACGAACGCCGTACCGATCAAGCAGCCAACCCGTTATGGGTCCCATCAAACCGTTCTCTGCCCGGGAAAGCGCGAACGGCATTGCCGTTTGGGCGTTACTTAGCCCAAGGCTCTGGCTAATCGGAATGAACAGAACGGTGAAGCCTTGCCAGTGGACAGAACCGCCGAGCCCGTTCATGAGTGCGGATGCCCCGACTATGTTCCAGCCGTAAAACCGTTTTTTCTTTTGAGGGCGCGAATCGCCAGAGATTGTTTCCAAACCGTCAGAGTTCACTGCTGAGACCTGCGCTTTTGCTTGGCTAACCGGTCGTACATGACGATATTTACTGTCATCCCAAGGTTGAGAGACATAGTGGTCGGAATTTTGACCACATATTCGCACTTAGCGAGCAGTGCATCACTGACCGATTCGTTTTCAGGACCAAAGATGTAGCAAGCGCGTTCTGGGTGTACGAAATTTGTAAGGTCTACGGCATCGTCAGTGAGTTCGACAGCGACTGGAGTGCAGTCTTTCGGCAACACGTCAAAAATGTCATCGACTTCGAGGATTGGCACGTGCCGATATGCCCTACCAGGATCCGTTGAAAGCCTTCGGACATTTATGTCTGGATCTTTACCGCCAAGAATCACCATTCTTGCCGAAAATCCTAGAGCTGCCCTGAGAGTGTGCCCCACGTTCACACCATCGTTTGGGCGGTCGAGGGCAATGCAGGCAAACCCTCGTTCCCTGAGAGTCGAGAGTCGTTGGACGTACCGCTCTGATTTCTTTCGCTTTTCTTCGTGCTCTTGTGCGGTCATCCGTTATTCAATGTCGTTCGGTTTTCGTTGGTGCCAGTCGGTGAGTTGTTCATAGGCATGCCCGATTCTTAGGACCGTAGATTCATCGAACGAGTGCCCCGTGATCATCATGCCAATCGGCATGTCGAACTTGCCGAAGCCACAGGGTATAGACAACGAAGGTTGCCCAGTAGTGTTGAAAACGCCTGTAAAGAACGGCATTTGACCACCTCCACCAGGATCTGTCGATGTCGGGGTACATTCCTCAATGGTCGGTGTTGGAATCGGGACAGTTGGTGTCACAATGGCATCTACGGATTGCATCAGGTTCGCAACTTCGTGACTGAACCATTTCCGGGCTCGCTGCGCTTCGATGTAATCAACTGCGGAAATCGAAACGCCTGCAAGAATCCGGCTTCTAACCGCCATGGTGTAGTCGTCGGGTCGTTCACCGAGATTTTTTCGGTGAACAGCAAGCGCTTCAGGTGCTATCACGCCAAACCCAATGCGTCTGCCAAGTGAAATCCAGTCAGCATCAAGCTCAACGATTTCTGCTCCATTCGTTTCCATGAGTTTGATGGCATCCAGGACCCTATTCTTGATCTCCGGATCAACAAAATCATCGAAAAAATACTGCTTAGGTAATCCCAGGCGAACTCCATCGAACCCTTTGGCGAGTTCGGAAGAAAAGTCACCAACAGGTTCTGAAGATGAAGCCGGATCAGCCTGATCGAATCCAGCCAGAGCGTTCATCATGAGCGCACAATCTTCGACTGTGCGGGTCATAGGACCAACGTGGTCCATGCTCCATGAAAGATCCAAAACCCCGGCCCGCGAAACTCGTCCGTAGGTTGGTTTCAGTCCGGCAATTCCGCACAGTGCAGCAGGCATTCGAATGGACCCACCCGTATCTGTACCTATAGCTGCCGGGACCATCCCTGCTGCGACTGAGGCTCCTGATCCCGAACTTGAACCTGCGGTCACACGGGTCTTATCCCATGGATTCGAGACGTTGCCTGTGTACGCATTCAGCCCCGTAGTTCCGAACGCGAATTCGACCAGGTTCAATTTGCCAACAGGAATGGCTCCAGCCGCGGTCATTCGCTTCACAATTGTTGCGTCTTTGGCTGCAACGTTACCCTGCAAAACTTTCGAGCCTGCAGTGGTGGATCGCCCATGGACATCGACAAGATCTTTGAGGCCAACAGGAATACCAGTTAGAGGGCTTGCACTCTTTTCGATTTCGATGGAGCGCTGTGCTTCGGAAGCTTTTTCTCTGACATCGTCCGACCATACTTCGAGAAAAGCGTTGAGCTCTGAATCGAGGTTTCCGATTACCTCTAACGACTTATTAACGATTTGGTCGACCGTAATGTCACCGTCGCGCAACTTACGAGCGAGAGTCGTAATTGACGCAAACCGCAGATCATCACTGGTCACGTTCGATCCGTCCGACTTGATTTCGTGGGGACGAAAATTGCACCTGGCTCAAAACCAGAAGAATTCACTGACCGAACTGCTTCAAAAGCTGACTCAGCGACAGGTAGGTGCATTAACGCTTCGGACGCGTGTTCCTCGCTCACATCTATTCCGATGCTTGCAGCAAGGTTTATGAATTCCTGGA
>Ga0255760_10000014_pt1 | contig 198276 bp, 172 predicted proteins | sample 071ome_25_FD_179960 | JGI IMG/M metagenome (GOLD analysis project Ga0255760, IMG submission 179960) | Coastal salt marsh microbial communities from the Groves Creek Marsh, Skidaway Island, Georgia - 071410BT metaG (version 2) | ecosystem: Environmental > Aquatic > Marine > Intertidal zone >...
GGTACAATTCACATACCAATTAAGCAGTAATGTATCGCTAACTGTATACGTAGAATAAGAAGACCAAGCGTAAAGGCTAGTTAGGTTGGTATGGTTACCACATTGACTTGTTGTGTTATTTCCACCTGTGTTATTTCCACCTGTGTTATTACCACCTGTGTTGTTACCTCCGGTATTGTTACCACCAGTGTTGTTGCCTGTTGTGTTATTATTTCGTCCAGTGACCTTCCAATCTGGATCTCCTTGCATAGGCTCTTCCCACTCTATTTGGGGAGGTATTTCATTAAACGAATAAGACGCTATTTGAGATAAAAGAATAAATGTAATCATCATTGTCAAGGTTCTGTTCATATTTACATCGTTGCGTAATACACTATATTTGCATTGTTATTGTTGCGCACAAAGATATTTTTCCCAAAACAAGAATATATTCCACCTCCTGGTAACGAGCGTGGAGGCAAAAAAATGGTTGAAAAAACAGGCTCAAAAAGAGTTAGATATAATGCCTCAAACGGGTAAAAACTCAGAATTTATCTTCGAAAACGGTTCGCCAATCGCCCATTATTGTCTTTCAAAACGAGGAAGATATACTGAACTGAATGGATTGATTGTTCATCCAGACCACCGATGTAGAGGATTGACCTACAAAATATTGGATAGATGTGACAATAATGTTATTGTGTTTACGAGAAATGAATTTTTGAAAAAAGCATTGATAAAATCAGATTTTTTACAAATAAAAATCAACTACAGGATGCCATTAATCTCTATTATTTTGGATAGGTTATCTAAATCATTGATACTGATTATGACGTTTGATTTTAAGAGATTGTTCCATCAAATAAAAAATCTAAGAAAATACAAATTGTACGTCAGAGAGAAGTTAACATAATGAAAAATGAATTTGCTTTTGTTTAAACAAGTCTTGATAACTAAAACTCTTGAAAGACAGTCATGGATGTAACGAATTCTAGAACTCTCTCGGAAATAGTTCGCAGTTCATCTACAATTCACATCTATGGCGCTGGATTGAACACACAAAGACCTGCACACACAGCCGTAAAGGAACTGTCTGATAGAGGCTGGGCTATTGCTCCGATTCATCCAAGAGACGCTGGGGCAACAATTGAGGGATTTCCAATTAGACCTAAGCTAGATGAAGGTGTTAATCCTGAAATCGTAGTCATATTTTTGGCTCCTGAGAGAGCAAGGAGCGTAGTTAAAAGATTGATTTTATCGATCAATCCTGAAAAATTTCCGCTAATTTGGTTCCAGCATGGAGCAGAAGATGATGACTCAATCTCTGCGTTGAATGAATTAGGTGCGAAATATGTTCAAGATGACTGTATTGTTAGATACACAGAAAGAAATGACTATCATTGTGAAAACTCAATCCTACCACAATTATGGTGTTTACAAGTTAGATCTCCTGAAGAAGATGGGTGCTCAATATGGTCGGTACATTCTTCAAACGAGTGTGAGATAAGGGTGCCTGCAAATAATTTAGAATGGGTTGGAAGTTTGAACGATTTGAAAAATTCTCAATCCACAATTCCGAGATATATTCGCTCACTAAAAACAGGTACGGAAAGTCTTGACGAGTTAGTAATCAGATTGGCAAATTAAGCCTCAATTCCTTTGAATGCATATTTCTTCAATGAATCATTGTATATTTTGAATTCTTCTTCACCAAGAATCTCGAGAGCGAGTTTTTTGTTGTCCTTGTGTGATCTGCGCCTCTTACCCTCCAATATGGGTAAGAAACAGAGGAACTTTCCAATGACTTTTTTCCCGTCTCCTGAAAGTTCGTCAAAATTGACATCATCATCAGAATAAAGGTTTTCAAATCCTAATTTCAGAATCAAAAATTCGATATTTGGATGGATTGCCTTCGAGCGGAATATTTGATTTCTGAGGCCTAATTTTAGATGGGGCTCAAGTTCAGCCATCGATTCTTCATTCAAGGATAATTCCTCCATAATGTGTTCAGTTAATTCTAATCCATTAGCGCGATATATCAATTCATTCATAATTTTAAGAGTGCCAACCACGTTCCAAATCATGTAGATCGGAACTAGTAACCATTCCGCAAGAGCGCGAGGTGCACTACGACCAAAAGTCCGAACCCCTACTCTCCTTAACAGTCTCTTTACAATTAAATTTACAACAAATGCCTGAGCCTGGAATGCAACACCTCTCGCGGCGACCTTAATTTTTGATGTGTGTTCCATCGGGTCGATACCGTAATTTGGAGTTCTATCCTTGGAGAGACCTATTGCAGCTCTTGTCAATCCAAGTGGTAGCCTTTCACTTATAACGCGATCTACTTCAGATTCGGAATCTATTTTCCTCTGGGTCGCTATGTTTAATTTCCCAGCATATCTAACCGTATCAAGATACAAAAAGAATAATTCAACAATTGTAATGATAATAGATATTACAATAATTATCCCCAAGAGAATAAATGAATCAAACCCAGAAATTTCACCCTTACTCGAATCCAATTGAGGGAAGAGTGGAAGAATGAAATTGTAAATAAATAAAATTGGGATTGAACTTGCTATTCCTCCAATCATTGCACTCCTGAAAATTGCTATCCTTCTAAGGCGATAAGAATATGCAAGTCGTTCTCTCCTAGAATGGTAGACTTTAGCATCCTCTTCAAAGACTGCGCTAATGTTTGAAATTCTTTCAAACACGACTTCAATCAACTTTGCTAAACCTGACGCTATACGGCTGGGCTTTGCCATAAAGTCATCAGACATGCATCTCTGAAAAATAAGTAGTTCTAAAGATTATTCAATGCTGAGTTGAGTCATCACATTCCCAAGAAAAATACCATTACCATGGCGCAAACTAGGGATACTAGGATTATCTTTCGAGCGAACTCGATATGGGTTTCCTCTTCATCAATTTCCCCTTCAAATTCGTCTATCACAGAAATACGAGAATGTGATTGTATTATATCATTTGTAATTTTTCAACCAAATCAAAATTCGTTTAGTAGCCCAACGAAAGTGGTCCCCGCTCCCAGACTTGAACTGGGGACACCCTGGTGTCTGCTGAGACGTTTGGATTTTCCAACTACAGCCAGGTGCTCTACCAACTGAGCTAAGCGAGGCAGGCTTTGCGAGATGCCCCGTGTATATCAAATCTCTCAAACCAAAATGAGCGATGAAAAACGGTAGCAAAAACGGGTCGCGAACTACTCTCGCGAGCATCACGGTTAATAGTGAAATGAACAGCCTTTGAAATTAGGAGGCGTATGGGATGGGACCCGAGGGTACGCATAATATGAGAACAGGAGACAAATCTCTCAGCGACATGGTCGCTTCACTAGCTGAAGAAGCAATTAACAAAGGCTCTACTGCTCTACTTGACGATGAACTTGGAGGGTTCGGAGTCCCCAATCCAAGAATCCTCATCGTTGGTTGTGGAGGCTCAGGAAATAACACCCTAAACAGAATTACCCACCTAGGAGTCGAGGGGGCTGTTACAGTCGCCATCAATACCGACAAGCAACATCTTGACCACACGAGAGCACTGCAAAAATTGCTTGTTGGAAGACATATCACTAGAGGTTTAGGTGCAGGTGGCGACCCGAACATGGGGCGAAGGTGTGCTGAAGCCGGAAGAGAAATGATTCAAAGAATCGTTTCAGGCGCTGATTTAGTATTCATTGCAAGCGGATTAGGAGGAGGTTCAGGTACCGGAATATGTCCTATCGTCGCTGAGGAGGCAAAGCGTGCTGGTGCACTCGTAGTAGGCATTGTTACAACCCCATTCCACGTTGAAAGAAGGCAGAGGATGAACAGAGCCTTAGAGGGCTTGGAAAGCCTAAGACAGGTTGCTGATGCCGTTTTGGTTTTGGATAACAACAGACTTTTGCACTTTGCGCCAACACTTCCACTCGATGAAGCGTTCTCAATCATGGACCAGTTAGTTTCCGAAATTGTAAAGGGAATTGTTGAAACGATTACCCTTCCTTCACTGATCAATCTCGATTTCGCAGATGTAAAAGCAATCATGGCAAATGGTGGAGTTACTATGATGCTCTACGGTGAAAGCGACAAAGGTCCTGAGGAAGTTGTCCATGAAGCGCTGAACCATCCGCTCTTGGATGTAGACATATCAGGGGCGACCGGGGTATTGATTCACGTTACAGGTGGCAAATTCATGACGCTTGAACATGCTTCACAGGTTGTTGACATGATGACAGGAAATGTCAGTGATGAAGCAAATGTAATCTGGGGAGCAAGACAAGACCCTGCATTTGGTGATACAATCAAAGTAATGGCGATTATTACAGGAGTAGGTGGGCAGGAAATTCAGAATGGAAACATTGCACCTGACCAGCTTGGAGATTTGTTAAGGCTTACAAGAACCAAAGTAAAATCAACAGGTTCAGTCGGCTTCCAAAGGTTTGATTGAGGAATCATTTCTTCAAAACCTCCAAATCCTTGACCATACTGCGATTAGTCATGCGAGGAAGGTCAATACTTGCACTTCTGCTTGTATTTTTGATATCAACACCTGTGACAGGAGGGGCAACTCTTGCTACACAGCAAGAGGAGGTAACTGATCCATGCATGGAAGACCCTGAACAACCATGTGAAAATCAAACTGTACTGTACTTGTGGTCTAATGGTCAATCCACTTTTTGGTCACACTTTAACGCAACTGAAGAAAACAATGCTGGCGATAACATGTACTCGCAAGAAAAAAACCAAGGTGTCATAAACATCGACCAGAGATTTTCTATGAACCCTCAGATGAGTAAAAGATTGAATATGACTCTCGATGGTGAAGTTAGAATTATTTTGAACATTTACTTACAAGGGGATTGGAAAAATAACGATAACCAGGGGCCATGTACAAATGACTGTGAAGAGCTAAATGTAACACTGTGGGCTGGCGCTACCGCAATTAAAAGACAACATATTCCCCAAGTTTCCGAAGGTTGGAACCCAATCACAATTACTCACAGAATAGAAGAAGGTCAGACCCTATGGGATGCATCAACAGCAAATCCTTCGATTCAAATTGAAATGAAAGTGAAGGGAGACCGCCAACAGACTTCACCAATTACTGTAAGCGGTGAAATTGCTAACTTCACATTGAGACTATCTGGCGATGGCGACACAAGGGTAGAACTTCCAATCGACCCAACCTCATGGAGTAGTGATTTCCAAGCTGGAGAAGATTCCATGCCCGTTGCAACTGAACAACCTGGTTTCCTATTCATGACTGCAATTGCGACAATGACAATGGCGGCTGTTTACCTTCCGACTCGACGAAATTCAGAGGAATCTTGAGACCGAAGTTGAATTTAGTTCAGCGGATTCCTGTGCGCCTGATTGGAGATTTTTAATCGTACACAAGCCTGATTCCAAATCTTTTGGACCAACTATTATCACGTTGGTAAATCCATTCTTTGAAGCCCAATCGAGGGTTTTTCCAATATTTTTGTCCCGCAGGTCTAATTCTATTGAATGACCTAGATCTCGCAATTCTTTGACGATACTCATTACAGTGTCAACTGGTATATTGAACGGAAGAATTAGAGTAGATGCTGACGATTTTTCTCCGGGAACCACCTCTTCCCTGCCGATTCTTTCAGCCTGCGCTTCTAATGCGAGTAGAACCCTGTCAAATCCGAGACCAAAACCGCAAGATGGGTCTAAGTCCTCCATTCCAAACAAGTGCAATAACCGGTATGACCCTCCTCCGAGGACCTGGCCCTCTCCACCTAATTCTGCTACATTTACCTCGAAAACCATGCCTGTGTAATAGTCTAAACCTCTTGCTACGCACAGATTTATTTTAATTGACGGTGGTGATGGAGCAAGCAGTTCGAGGTAATTCAGTAACTTTTCCAGCTCATCAAGGGAATCTAGTGAAACCCCGATTGTTTGCAAGATTTGTTTTGCCGAATCAATTGTTTCCAACCCTCCATCAAGTTCAGATAGCATCTTGAGATTGTCTACATGAGATGAATCAATTGAATTTGAATTGAATAAATCAGAAAGGCCGTCCCAATCCCCTTTGTCTAAAAATCGCATAGCAGATGCTACTGGAGCCTCTGGTTCTCCTTCCTCTGAAAGACCTAGACCAGTAAGGATATCTCTCAATATTCCAACATGTCCAATTCTTAATTCATAATCAAATAGGCCGCTTGAATCCAACATATCAATCGCTAGAGCAATCACTTCCGCTTCCGCAATTGGGCCACTCGATCCAATCAATTCAACGCCGTACTGGAAGAATTCGCGATAGCGCCCTTTCTTTGATTCTTCATATCTGAAGCACTGACCAAAGTAAGACAAGCGAAGTGGTTTAGGAGACGCTCTCATCTCCTCACTGATCATTCTCATCACTGGGGCAGTCAATTCAGGACGGAGTGTTAGAGACCTGCCAGATTTGTCCTCAAAGGCATATAATTGCTTGATAACGCCTGGACCAGATTTGGCTGTGAACAAATCAAGAGATTCGAAAATAGGTGTTTGAACTCTCTTGAAACCGTGGATTTTTGATTTAGATTCTAATAAATTCTCAAAAGCAAGACGGCGGTTCATTACATCGGGAGTAAAGTCCCTTGTACCTCTCGGTCGTTGCGTCATCAATTATCTGGGAATGCTTCATACATTTCACTTAAACGGAAATAATAGAAGAAATCTGCAGTATTACCAACCTACGGACCAATCTTCATCATCAACCATAGTTGAGACATATTCTCCTGTGAATTGATTGGCCTGTTCAGTGGTTTCTACTTCTTCATCATTTGATTCGACATCGGTTTCTTCAATTTCTGATTCAGATATATTTTCAGATTCTAGCACATCTAAATCCAATGCTTCTGGAACTCCTTCTGTTGGTTTGTCCAAGTTTGACAATTTGGAAATCAATTCCCAGTCAGGTTCTTGAGTATTCTTTTCCTGAATTGTATTATCTAGTGAAATTTTATCCACATCTGATGGTTCTTTCTTGATTTCTGGAGGCTTTTCTCTTTCAACTGCCTGAATTGGAACTTCGATTCCAAGGGCAGCCCAAGCATTTTCTGATTCTCCTTCTGAAAGTGATTTCCCTGATTTTTCTTGATTCTCTTTTCTCTTCATTTCAATTTCTCTGACCGCCGCTTTTTCTGCTTCAACTTGGGCTTCGATTGATTGCCACATTCTTGCTTCAGCAGCCTCTTCTTTCGTTTGTTTAATTAGATCCTGGGCATGCTTACTCGGCATGTCAAAGCGTTTCCAAAACCATCTCACGATTGGGATTAGTATAATGGCTACAACCAGACCTAAACCTATCCACTGGAATAGGCTCAACTGCATTCGACCACCTATACTTCTTTGCCAGCAGATAGATGCTCCCAACCGGGAGGATATTCACCTACGACTGCTACTAATTCATCCTCTCCACCTGGTAGCATAGAAATATCGACGTCAGCACCCTCTGGTACATTTCTAAACAAGGGTCTTTGCACAAGTTTGTGATTGAACGCAATGAATCCAGCCGCAACTACTCCCCAGAATAGTAGAATAATGGTCAGCCCCTTAGGATTTGAAGGGTCCCAAACATTTTCTGTGTTCGCAATCATATCCCCGAAGTAAGATATCATTAGTACGCTGAACAGGAACGGGAAAGCAAGGTAGAGCAGTATGTCCCACCATCTCCCTATCCAAATGTCGTTGTCCCCTGTGTTGATGAAATCATCACGGAATGCGGATACACCGATTCCAAGATAACCTTGGAAACCTGGTGCTGCTCTTCCAGCCTCGACTTCCCTGCGCCATTTTACATAGCCATATTTCCAAATTGTGAATGCTATGAACAGACCACTGAACATCAAACCGTATCCCCAAATGTGATCTTGAACTTCTAAAAATTGCGGGAATGCTGTTCCATCAGGGGCTATAGAGATCCAAACCAGTGCAGATGGAATCCCAAAGATGAATATTGCAACTGATGTTAGGAGTACTGACTTTTCTCTCTCATATCCGTGGTCTACGAAATTTCTTACACATAATTCCACTGTTGATATCATAGATGTAAGCGCGGCGAAAGAAAGTGCAAGGAAGAAACCACTCATCATGACCCATGCTCCGACTCCACCGCCGGGGGCCTGTGCGAAAACTTCTGGTAAAGCCAAGAAAGTGATTGCAGACGACCCTCCCGTAACAGTGTCAAGCGGGTTGTCAGATACTGCGAAAATTGCTGATAAGACAGTTAGTCCTGCAATGATGGAGATTGAGTTGTTAGCTAATCCCATTGTGAATGCATTTAGAGTCGTGTCCTCGTCCTTTCTCATATAAACCGAATAGGTGATTGCCATACCCATGCCCGCTGAGCAAGACCATGCGGATTGAGAAAGACCGTTTATCCAAATTGAAGGTTCGCTGAGCGACGACCAATTCACTGTAAACATGAACAGGAAACCATCCAATGAACCATCTTCTAAATCCATCATCAAAGATAGGCCTAGAGACATGAACAAGAGAATGAACAGTGAAACCATCAGAATTACATTGACTTTTTCGATTGCTTTTGCTCCTTTCCAAATCGCTAAAAGAGTAATCGCAATTACCAAGAATTGGAAGAAAATTACGGAACCTGGTGATTGTAAGAATTCGTTCCAAACCAGTTGAGTGTCTACATTTTCCCCAACCAAACCGTTAGTAATTCCAAGTTGGAAATATTTCAAGGTCCACCCAGCAACTACCGCATAATAAAATCCAATTGCTGTTGATATCCATGCTGTCCATAGACCCATCCAAGCGAAGTTCTTACCCGCAAATATTCTGAATGTTCCAATCGTTCCGGTTCTACTTCTCTTACCTAGAGCGAATTCTGCAATTACCAAAGGTATAGACCATGCAAATAGGAAGATTAGCCAAGGGATTAGAAATGTTCCACCATCATTTGCCCCTACCATTCTTGGAAATCGCCAAATGTTACCAGTTCCTATCGCTGCACCTATAGCAGCGAAGATGAGTCCCATCCTGCCACTGAATTCGTCGGATTGTTGGCTCATGCAGAGCCCTCCTCAATGAATTCAGCATCCAAGATTGCATCTTTTTGGCTTTCATCATCCATCATCATTCTGAGGCAGACACCCAGTCCTCCCCAGACAAATGTCGCTATTAGTGCAAACAGAGCAATTGAGCCAAACGTGCTTCCAAAGGCTGCTCTGTAAGAAATCTTCAACTCATAATACTGAGATGTCGGTGGATACTCTATCTTCTGAGTGCCACCCAATGTTGAAACCATTGCTTTGTAGTGTAAGTAACCGTTTTCATCATCATCCACTGATAGGTCTGCTATCACCTTGTAGCCAAGACCACTCGAATTCAATAATTCACAAGTTGAACCCTCGACGACTCTAAACTTAGCCATCGACCAAGACTCGGAGAACCATTCTTTTGGCCCGTAATCGGATTGCGCTCGACTTGGTTTAACCATACGGTACATTACGTGTGAATCTTTCATGTCAAGGTCGATTACAAATGAATTGTCAAGACACATTTCTACTGGAATGCTTCCAGAGGTTGGAACAGTTACTTCTTTTGGTTCTTGAAGAACTTGGTTCTTTACAACATTGGCAATTTCAAGGTCAGCTCTTTCCCTTGGATTGTCTGCAATCTTAATCATGTAAAACGCAATTCCGTTATTCCTTACCGCAATGTGGTCAACATCGTCCTCGTGTTGATGGAATGCTGTTCCAATTTCCATTGTGTAACAATATGAGCCATGTACTCCATAATGCCAATCACAGAAATCTCCAGTTGTTGGATAAAGGTCAGAAGATTGCATGTTTGTATAATCTGTCATCTCTGCCATTTGGTCTCCGTGGTAGACCAATTGATCGTGGTCAGTAGTCTGACAACCGGTGCAGTGACCCCAAGGATACAGGACCAGTTCGGAGTATGAATGGTAAGTCAAAGTTGCCTTGTAATCTGATGCTCCATCACCATCGTCATCATTCATTTCTGTCATGTCTTGAATGAATTTGGTCTCGGGTTCAGAGTTGCCACCGGCCCAGTCCTCGTCTGTGAGGCCGTCGTTATCATCATCTTCTCCATCAACGTTATCTTCGTTGACTAAGCCATCGCCGTCGTTATCAGTTGTATCGAACGGACCTGTATAAACATCATTATTTGAGATTCCAGCCCGTTCATCTTCCGCAGGAGTGCACGTTCCTGGAACAAGCGGTATTGTTGCGCCTAAAGGCCATCCCCATTCAAACTGGTAGTTTCTATTCAAATCTACACCATCACAGTCTTCATCAACCTGTTCGTTCGGGTCTGGGAGAGGCTCAGGGCCGTTATTTCTGAGGTTCTTTCTCCAACCTCCACTGGGACAGGTTTCCCAAGCAGGAGCAGGACAGAACACTTCTCTGTCGTAGATGTTTCCATCCACGTTCAACATTGGGATAAGATAGACTTCCCTGCTGTCAATTAGGTTGGTTAATTCAACTTCGCTAAAATCCTCATCGACTCCGAAGTCTCCTGGATTACAGGCTTTCCCATCACCGTTTGAATCTTGATATTCAGGAGCTAACGCTAAACAATCTCCATCATCATCGACTTGACCATCACCATCTGCGTCACCCCACGGATCTTCGTCAATACGACCATCTCCGTCATTGTCTACCGGGCCTCCACCGTAGTAGTAAGCCACGGTTTCCATGAACAAAATCGGAGTTTGGTAGCTCATCCACTCCCTTGCGTGATGATTGCCGACAATCATTATGTCTGGTCTGTCGGCGTAATTTCCGTTATCTCCGTTGAATGCGTTGTAATCTCCGCCTTGTACGTCTTTGGTAATCTTCAGCCAAGGTGAGGCGTACCCGTAATGCCAGCCTTCGTATGTATCCGCAGAGGTTTCTTCTCCCCTTGCGTTTATTCCTCCATTCAATCCTTCATGGAATTCGAAGATGTCTGGGTTGTCCTGTGCAAGCCTCATCATTCTTGCCTTCATCGTTTCATAGGTGTGATATTCCTTGAATTGCAAAATTTCATCACCGCCCCAAGGGAATACGTATTCACAGTTTGTCTGGCCTTCCATTTCTTCGCAAGTTAGGTACAATCCATCATCGATTCCTTCCCATGTTTCCCAAGGGGTTTTTCCTTCATCTTCTACTAAGTTAGCCGAATAAGCCGAGCTCACAGCCGGTGCAAGAAATGACAGCAAGAACGGTAGAAGAAGAATCGCTAACGAAGTTTTTCTGGAATGAAACATCATGGCTACCAATTACCCCACTGCGCACCCCCTTTTCAAATCGTCGCGTCATTTGGTTAGCCCCCGTAGGGGGCTGTTAATGTTACAAGAAACATCAAAACCAACACTGAACTGGGATGAACTATGCAAAACGTAATCGAGATGGTTCCCGGCCACGATAAGTCAATTTACGGAATCAGTGTAGAATCGATCATAACGTCAGTGATAATTCTTGGTGTAATTCTCATTACGAGAACTCTAAGTGGAATTCTAATTCCTAAACTTTTCAATAATCTACAATTAATCAGCGAAGTAGCAAAAAAAGCTCTTGTTGATTCAGGAAAATCACTGGGCGTAGCTGCTGGATGTTGGATAGGAATTTACATCGGAGAGCAATATGAAACCCTCGCATCATTTTTGCAATTAATATTAGTTATTTCGCTTGTTGTTACTGCTTTTAGATTTGTAGGGGTAATCCATGCATTCGTACTATGGACTGACGAAGACGGGAAGTTAGATGGTTCGCAGAAGACGGTAATTACGGCGGCAGAAAGTATAATCCGATTTCTAATTGTCATTTTTGGATTGATTTTCATTGCCGATGCTTTAGGATTCGAATTAACAACACTTATTGCAGGCCTAGGAATAACTGGTTTGGCTTTAGCTCTGGCGGCTCAGGATACTATTTCCAATATTTTTGGGGCGACCACAGTTCTCCTTGACCGACCATTTCAGGTTGGAGATTGGGTAGTTATCGGTTCTGTGGAAGGCGAGGTAATCGAGATTGGTCTGCGTACAACACTAATCCGAACGAGTTTAGACACTGTGGTAACAATGCCAAACGCTAACCTAACAAACACTCCAGTCGAAAACTGGGGCAAAAGGAGATTCAGAAGATGGCAACCAATTTTCAAATTGGACATCAACTCAGACCCTGCTAAAGTTTCGATTTTCTGCGACGCAATTGATAAGATGATTAAGGAACATGAAATGACAATGAAAGAAGAGTCTTCCTTTGCTAAAGTCTCTGCATTGGGTCCTGATGCTATCGATGTTGGCTGTAACATATATTGGGACATCGACAGCGGAGTCGTGGAAAGAGAAACAAGAGATGAATTCCTGATGAAGGTCATGGAACTTGCAACATCGTACTCCCTAATGTTCCATGACAATAGAAGACGTCATAGTTCATGACGCCAATCTGGTTCTAATTTTCTGTATATTACACTTGAAATAAATCCAATAATTGAGAATGTTGCATATCCAATTGTAGCATTTTCAAAATGGTTTGCGGACGACAACCACAACGTCGATATGAGTCCAAAAATGGATAATGGAACCCCCATTTTCAAAAGACGCATTAGTCCTAACTTAGCTTGAAATCTATCAACCTTTGACAAATACTCATCGACTGAGTCAGATTTTTCTTCATAAATGTAGTAACGAGCCTTGTTGAAAATCTCAACATCATACCTCATGTGAGCCAGACCACCTGTTGAAGTGCGCATAACGGAATTGCTACGGTATTTCTCTTCAATCGAATTCATCCATTCTGAAACTACATCATATTCGACTGCCTGTCGCAAAATTGGCAAGTTTGTGTCATGTCCCCAGATTAATTTTTCATTCAAACTTACGGGAACTACCCTCATTTTTTGAAGATTAAATTTGGGAATTCCAATCGTGTATTTTGAATGAGGCGCCCTCCATAGGGTATTGGTTTGCAAGAGATCTTCTGCCGATTTTAATCGGTCGTTCCAATTTCTCTCTTCATTCGGAGTTGACCAACCTCCGTCAATCAGTGCATTGTGTAGTTTTGCAAGAGATTTACCAGTGATTTCAGTTGGTGTTTGCTTTGAATATATCAAAACATAATCTCCATCTTTTTCACTCCCTGCAACAGGCAAATCTACGAGATTCGAGATTGCTTTTACTATTTTTTTATTTTTAGCGAGTCTAGAGGAGTGGTTTCCTGTTGGAATAGGGCATACCAATGCTTCGAAATCACCTATGTCTAACCAGATGCCGTGTTGGTCGTTTCTTATCTCTGTAATTTCATTCACCTCAGGCCATTCTCCCCATGACCTATCAAGTTCTTTCCACCAATCGATTGAAAGATTCGGAACATGAAGAGGAGTCGTACCCCATTTTGTAAAAACGGAAGACTCGTCGTGACTTTGAATAATGCCCGACGGCCACCATGGTTTGTCCTCCATGGCTAGCCGAGGGGCTTGGGGGGATTAACTCAAACGGTTGAAGAGAATCGGCTATGTGAAGGGGGCGATGAATTGGGCATCAGTAATCGTCTTGGCGATGTTCTTGGGAACGCGGTTGAAGCAAAACTTCTCAGAGAAGTCAAAGAACACCCCGTTTCTGTCAACCACCTTGCAATAATTATGGATGGAAATAGAAGATTCGCATGGTCCAAGGCATTGGACACAGACCTTGGACACAAACTTGGGAAAATAAAACTTGAACAAGTTCTTGATTGGGTCTTAGAATTAGAAATTCATTACTTTACAGTGTACGCTCTATCCACAGAGAATCTAAATCGTCCGGATGATGAGTTAGATGGTCTTTACAGATTGTATATCGAAGGGCTTCAAGACATAGCAGATGATGAAAGAATTCATGAAAACAAAGTCAAAGTACAGATTATTGGAAGAAGGGAACTTCTTCCAAAGTCGGTTAACGACGCTATTGACTATGCTGAAAATAAAACCGCTGATTATGGATCTTATACATTCACAGTATGCCTTGCATATGGCAGTCGGGAAGAAATGATTAGCGCCATCAAAAGTATCGCAGAAGACCACAAATCTGGCAACTTACCAATAGACCAAATTGACCAAGGTGAAGTCAGTAAGAGATTATACACTGCAGATATGCCAGACCCAGATTTGGTAATCAGAACCTCAGGAGAAGAAAGGATTTCCAATTTCCTTCTTTGGCAGATGGCTTATTCAGAATTATACTTTTCAGACGTATTTTGGCCTTCTTTTTCCAAGAAAGAACTGCTGAAAGCTATCCAAACATATCAGGCAAGAGTTAGACGTTACGGTGAATAATATGCCTGCCTGTGACGAATGTGGTCAATGGGAGGCGCCATCATTAGCGGTTGATGCTATTGTGATTAACTCTGATAAGATTCTCTTGATAAGAAGAAAGAATGAACCATGGAAAGGCATGCTGGCATTCCCTGGCGGATTTGTGGAAAAAAACGAGGACCCTGAGGTCGCCGTTATTAGAGAGTTGAAAGAAGAATGTGGTTTAGAGGGGCTTGTCCAAAAATTAGTTTGCGTCAAAGGAAGCCCAGATAGGGACCCGAGAGGACACGTAGTTTCGATTGCATATCTCGTTTATGCTGAAGGTAAACCAATAGCAGGGGATGATGCTGCCGAAGCCGCGTGGTATAATTTATCTGAAATTAACGAATTAGCCGGTGACCATTACTCTATGTTAGAACGGTTAAATTTTACATAAATGAAGCGGTGTGGTTAAACGATGCAAGCAATGCCTATACCACAGTTTCCTGGACAGCAGATGATTATCGTCCAGAATAATAGTAATTCTAACGGAGTTGTTTCTCTGGTTATGGGACTAATGACTTGGTTTGTAATTTTAGCATCATTGATTATTCCTCCAGTAGGTTGTTGTTTCTTTCTCACTGCGCCAATCGGGATACTCACTGGACACATGGGGAATGATACGGCCGCAACTATCGGATTGGTTCTAAATTATCTAGCAGTTCTCCCTTTCTTGTTGCTAATAGGTGGAATTGTAGCTCTCGCATCTACTGCTGGGGTCTGATTATATCTAGAATCTCACTTTTCACATCAGGCCATTCTATTGAATCTAATTCATCCAAAAGATGTAATCCTGCAAGCCAAGATGCATAAACGGATTCGCTTGCACTTTCAGTGATGAAAATCGGGTAACCATCATCTTGTAGCCTCTTCAAAAATCCTCTCTTTGCCTTGGTCACGAGGAGGGTTGGAACTCCTAAAATTGCAGCTTCGCTTGCTAGTGTTACCGACTGAGTGATTACTCCATCAGAATTCGAAATTACTTCATTTAATAACCAAGGGTTCCCATCATACTGATTTTCACTAGCATCTATGATATTCAAACCTTCTAACCAATCTTCAGGAATGGCTAGGATTTCATCGCTATCATGAACTCCATCACCTACAAGCTTCCTAAGCAAAATTTTAGGTGGTTCTGAAACGGAAACTGGCCGAATTCTGGGGCTGAGATGAGCGTGCCCGTGGAGTCCAGTAATCCTGTGGAATTTTGCTTTCTTTTGAAGTAGATATTTGCATAAATTTGCATCGAAATGATTTGGAATAATTACATCTGATGGTTTGGCCAATCGATGGGCGACGTGGTTGATTTCAGTATCGGTAATATAGAATCGCTGGCTCTTTTTTGGTGCCGCTCGTAATTCAATTGCCGCACCTATTGCAATCACCTTGTCAACATTTTTCAACGCTTTTTTGGAAAGTCGATACCTGTTGTATGCTTTCATCAAACGCTTTTTGCCAACCGGCCTTGGTACCCAAACCGTCTTTCTGCGTGGAAGATGGCCATCACAATTTTCCAGCATTTTTCGGACCTCTTCTCTATCGCAGGCTATTATCACATCATTGGTTTCGGAAATTTCTCTCATTATAGGGGCAAGGAGTCTAGCGTGTGCCGGATGGTCAATAACCCAGCCAATCGCCATAGAATGGCCTGTAAGGAGGGTCTATTTTGATGTGCTTTCTCGTACTGGGGTGAACATGGGAAAGGAAGCAATATCAATAGCCGGAACAAAACTGTACGGACCTTACACCCCCGGGGTGAAAAACGGAAACGTGATTTGGTTGTCTGGACAAATCGATGTTGAGGCTGGTGATGACATTCGAAGTCAAACTGCTGGGGCGCTAGCAAAAATTGACGCCTTACTAGAAGCGTCTGGTGTTACAAAACACTCAGTATGTTTTGCACAAGTGTTGCTAGATGACATAAATGATTTTGCCGCCATGAATGAGATCTATGGGAAATGGGTAGAAGATATGGAAGTAAAGCCTGCAAGAGCCGCTTTTGAGGCAGGAGCACTTCCCGCTGGAGCAAAGGTTGAGATTGTTGTTCAAGCAATGGCTTGAAGGTGAGAAAATGCCGGGAACTCCTTACCTCGAGGAGCCTCCAAAAGGCCTAATGACGTGGCCAAAACTATTGAAATTAGCAATCCCAACAACGACTATTTTAACCATAGTTTCATGGTGGAATGGTGTGCTTCTAGAATTCGGGGTTATTCTAACCGTTTCATTCTTCATATCATTTCTCGTAAGAAGATGATATTCATATCAGATAAGTACAGGCATCGACCATGGGAGAGTGGCCTCTACATTGCTTCAAGGCTTACGATATCCGAGGATTGTCAGGCGAAGAATTGTCTGATGAATTCTCTTACCGCCTAGGTAGATCTCTGGCAAAATATCTCAACTGCAATTCTTTTGCCGTTGGAAGAGATATTCGTGAATCAAGCCCTGGATATGCTGAGAACCTCATCCGTGGTTTGACCGATTCGGGAGTGAGAGTTTTAGACTTGGGAATAGTTTCTACGGGTTGCTTGTACCATGCATGTTGGACATTACCGGTTGATGGAGGAGTAATGGTAACAGCATCACATCTTCCGATGCCCACACACAATGGATTCAAAATGTGCAGAGGAACTCTTCCTCTGGCTGGAGAGGAAATTCAAGAATTGAAAGAAGTCTTCATTTCTGGAGATTTTATAGGTGGAAATGGAGAACATGTCGACTATCCACATGAGGATGATTATCTCAAAGCAATCGTTGAATCTACTGGCAAATTGTCCCGTCCTGTCAAAGTTGCAATCGATTGTGGAAACGCCGTGCCTGGGCCCGCTATGACAAAATTACTCGACATGATTGGAGCAGAACATATCGATTTGTATTGTGATTGGGATAATTCTGAACCCAATCACGGAGCAGACCCAACAAGAGAATACAACATGGTTGACCTTGCGAAGGTCGTAACGGAAAACCAACTTGAATTGGGACTGGGAGCTGATGGAGATGGTGACAGAATCGGAGCTGTAGATGAAAACGGAGATTTTGTATATCCAGATCGACTAATTGCATTACTTGCAGATGATGTTGTAGGTTCTGAGGAAGGAAAAGACCTACTGATCTACGATGTAAAATGCTCGATGAATGTCGAAAAAGCAATTTTATCTGCGGGTGGAAAACCAATGATGGCAAAGACTGGTCACTCTTTCATGAAGAGGGTTTTAGCAGACAATCCAAATGCTCTAATGGCCGCTGAAATGAGTGGCCATATTTTTATGGCAGACCGTGGTTGGTACGGATTTGATTGTTCATTATACAATGCCGCAAGAATCCTAGAGTTATGGTCTAGAACCGACGGTAAAAAGTTCAGCGATGTGCTCAACGAACTTGCACCAAATCTTCCCACCACTGGTGAAGTGAAGGTTCCATGTTCTGAGGAAGAAAAATTAGAAACTGTAGCAAAGATAACGTCTGCTTTCAGTGAATTTGAATCTTCGACTATCGACGGAGTCAGAGTTAGATTTGATGAGGACGGAGAACAAATCGGCTGGTACCTAGCAAGAAAGTCGAATACTGAACCAATTTTAGTCATGAGAGTAGAAGCTAACAACCAAGATAATCTAAACAAATTATTGGATATAATCGATGAAAAGGTATCTTCTATTATCGATATCAGCATACTGCTGAATTGATTATTATTCGACCATTGTTATTGTGTATTCCAATGAAACTAGTTCAATCACGTAGTTTACCACTTCATTTGTGTCATCAGAACCGCATCCTACACCTCCACCGGTGTTTACATTGACCGTGATGTCAAGGTTGTGTTCACCCAAACCGAGCCCCATGCCTGAAAGCATTAATTCAATTTCACCTTCACTCATGTTAGTTACTGTTGTTCCAACAATGCTAGAATTATGCCACTCTATGCTAATTGACTCACCTGACAGTACCTGTCCAGATTCTTCAAATGGAACATAGGAGAGAGCGCCAGAAACATCGTCATCCTGGGGGCCTGGTGCGGCCGCACACAATGGGCCACTAACCGATTCTTGGTCATCAAAAGTCAAAGTCGCCCTTACGCCAACTATGTTTTTGCCCTTGATATCGTCTACCGCAGCGTCTGAGTTCGCTATTACGTTGGCGGTCTGCTCATCTTCAACGGTCTCACTACCTGACGCAATTTCGTGGAATGAGTACACACCTGAAACTTCGTAGGTCCCTACCGGACCACTGGGTGAGAATGATTCAACTTCACCTGCTGCGAATGAGAAGTAAAGAGGAAATGCTAAAGCAAAAAATACCATCCCTGCTACTAAAATTTGAGTTCTTTGGTCATTCTTCAAGTCATCTATGAATGCCATAATACGTCCTCCGGTTGTTACACTCTACACGTTGCTAGTTTGCAAGGGTTTTGGTTTATTTCTTGTCCCAATTTGTCAAACCGAGCTTTGCGAACTTTTTCCTTGAACGCCTAAATACAGGTAAAAGATAGCCGATTTTACTTCTTTCTCCAAATGTCCATTTCCATGGGCATCGAGGCAAAGACATCGCCCATTCTCGAATCATGTCCATCGCTTCATCGTTGCCTTCTCCACCTGGAATAATCCACGATGCCATGTTAATTGCTCCTGCACTACCTTTGGTTTCTGCCCAAGAATGCATTTCCAGCCCCTGTAATGGACCGGTGTGAATGAGTATTCCTATCGTACGAGCATTTTGAGCCATTGGCATTATGATAGCAAATCTATCAACTAATCTAGATCCGTGTTGACTCTCAATCTCCCAATCGTTTTGTTCGCAGATCAGACGAAGAGCTTTGATATTCTCTACAGGAGGTGTTGAAACCTCTAGAACATACTCTCGTCTCTTTAGCATGGTTTGGGCATAAAGCAATATCACAAGAAACTACGGGTAGTTTCGGATTTGAATAGCAAATATGTGCAAATTCGGTTGCTATCGCTTTCGAGTTCCCTGAGGCCTGAACAATCTTGCTTGTGCGCTAATGCTAGCGCATTTTCAACCGACCCTGCTCACACTGGTTGGCCAATTATGGCCATGTGTTCAGTAGATCCGTTCAGCAAGTTTGACTTCAGCCGAAAAGAGAACCTAGGCCTTCGAATCCGCCTTCTTCTTCCTCTTCCTCTTCTTCTTCCGCAGCTGCAGGTGCAGCGTCACCGGAAGTAGCAGCGGCTGGGGCAGCAGCGGCAGCAGGCGCAGCGACGGCGGTTGTCATTGCTTCAGCGATGTCAACACCGCTTAGGGAAGCAACAAGTGCTTTCACGCGGGCGTCATCCACATCCACACCAGCAGCCTTTAGGACTGCAGATACAGCGTCGTCGTTAATTTCTTTCTCAGCAGAGTGCAAAAGCATTGCAGCGTATACGTACTCCATTTCATGTTCACCTCAATTTTTTATTTTGTTTAGCCGAATAAGGATCCGAGGCCTTCAAAGCCTCCTTCCTCTTCTTCCTCCTCTTCTTCCTCAGCCTCGGCAGGGGCTTCGTCAGAGCTCGTTGCAACTGCTGCAGCTGAGGCTGCGGCTGTTGCTGCTGCGCCAAGGAGTTGGCTCAGCTCATCATCGAGTGCTTCAGGAGACAACGAACCTGCAACTCCAAGTGCAGATGCGTTTGCTCTTCCTATTAGATGCGGCAATGTTTCTGTTGTAGCGATGGCCGCTTCCAAGGCGACAGCGAGTGCTTCGCCACTTGCCTTGGAAATCAGTGTTGGTGTAGTCTGGCTTGTGAACCATGAAATGTTACATGCAAGGTTGAATGCACCAGCCACATATCCGATTAAGTCGGATTCGAATTGTTCGTAGTCTATATCTAGGGTTTCCGGTTTGAATGTAGTTCCATCCTCGATAGTTCCGCAAAGTCTCAAGCCGGTGACGATTGGATTTATTCCAATCTTTGATAGCATTAGACCAAGGTCGCCTTCAAAAACCTCTCCTTCGTTTAGGATAGTAACCTTCTTTTGGATTTGAACAGAACCACCCATAATCTTAGCTGGAATTCCAACAGAGTTTAGTTCACCAACAATTGGACCTGGGGGCATTCCAGTATCCATCTTATCGACAACGATATCGTGAGGTGCAACATCACCTGGCTTTGCTGCACGACCAGCCTCTGTCTTCTTTAACTCAGAAAACAGTTCAAACGAATTAATGTTTGATTGTACCAGAGCAGGTTGCACTGCAGATGCGTAAAGCTCCTCGAGGTCTGAGAAATCATTTCCTACAGCCTCCCATGCTAATTTCATCAATCTCTTCTTTGCGACTTGTATGTTTAATTGGCTTCTTAGACCAGCTCTCATACCAATCATTGCAGAAGCAGGAACACCGTGGATATCGATTACTGCAATCGTTCCACCGTTTTTCAACATATCCGTCAGTGAAGACACTGTGTCTTTTTTCCATGACGCTACCTTGGGAATCAATTGATCACCTCGATTCTACTTGCAGGGCCCATGGTTGTCTTGACATACAAGGATCGGATGTTTCCAATTCCCCTGTCGAGTTTGGAAGTTACACGATTGTATACTTCCATTGCATTCTTCAACAATTCTTCATGAGATTGTGCTCTCGTTCCAAAAGTTGCATGGAAAGTGATTCTGTCTCTTGATTTTACAACGGTCGTTGACTTCAAACCAGCAGCAATAACCCCTGGGTCGACAACTGGTGGAACAGGCCTTGGCATTTTACCACGTGGACCGAGAACTACACCAAGGAATCTACCGACTGAACCCATGTGCGGGACTTCAGAGAGGAAGAAATCGTAACTATTTGCTAGCTTCTTCGCTGTTGCCTTGTTCTTGCCTAGTTCTTCGATTTCAGCTGGGTCGATAACATGAATCCCAGCAGCCTTTGCCTTCTGTGCTGCGTCAGATGCTGCAAACATTGCAATTTTCAGTTCTTTTCCTCTTCCGTTAGGAAGCCTGATTTCTTCTTGAATACGGTTGTTAGGATTCTTTAGGTCGACATCCTTGATAGTGAATGCGATGTCTAAAGATTCCACGAATTTACGTTCAGGCGCACTTTCAATTGCGCTTTTTATCGCTTCTGATATTTTTTCTTCCATTTTTAGTCACCCCTTCGGTCTGCGAAGGACTTAGTCCCTCTCCCGCGGTCCGTGATATTCTTTTCAAGCAAAACGTTCGTCCCAATCTCCATTACTAATTGTGGTCAAAGCATCCTTTGCCCAGAGTCCTTCAATCTTAACACGCATGGCAACACAAGTACCGATTACTTCTCTTGTTTGCGCCTTTAGATCTGCTCCAGTCAAGTGGCCGTCACCCGCTTTCTGGCGAGCAACATCCATTGCTTTTTCAAGGCTCAAGTCCTCAGTTGCAGCTTCTAAACTACCGTTACACTTAGCGACGCCTAGAGCTTTTTTGATTAACTCGCTGGTCCAAGGTTTTGGCATGTTTTTTCACCTCTGAATCTCACGGACGTGAGCATGTTGCCGACTTACCACCCCTATTTAATCGCGACCGTGCTTAACTTGGTACGATTTTAGGAGCATTCACCTCAACAAATTTGATTATTCTACTCTTTCTAGAACTCTCACGTGGTCGCCACGCATCTTCAACGTCATTGGAATTGGTTGATCGTACAATTCCATGCTGACCTCTTCTTTAGTATCTGAAACAAGCGTAACACGGGCCTTTTCTCCCTTGAAGGCGCCAGTAACGATTTCGACAATACAGCCAACTTCAATACCGCTTGTAACCGCCTTCGGTTCAAGGTAAGGAAGGATGTCCTTCAATGGAGCCTCTCCAGGAAGTACATTCTTTGCGTTCTTCAGTGGAGTTTGATTCAAACCGCGGCGAGCGCTTGGATCTCTTCCGCCGGACCTACCAATCAATTTCTCCACTTGGTGGAGTGCGTTCGATTCAACCATTACATATCCCCTCATTCCCGTAGGGTGTAATATTGCGAAAATATCATCTGCAATCATCGACAAAGAACCAGAGCCCATCAGCCTTGCTTGCATTTCATCTGCAACTCTCTTTTCAGAACCGATTGCGGTCTTTACGATGAACAAGTATGCGCCGACAGAGCCGTACATTTGCCGGAAAATTTTGTCACTATCTTCCATATCTAAATCAGAGAATACACAATTGTAGTTCTGGATTTCTCCCGGGTCGACCCATGTGTAGTTCACATACCTGCCAGCAGGTGCTACCTCCTTGCTAGTTGATATTACGAGACATGGTTCAATATCCTGTAGTCTGTTACCCATGTCAATACCGATAGCTGGACCGTTTCTTACGTATTCCAATTCTTCGACAGGTATTCCCGTACACTCAGATACTCGGTTAACTACATCTTCTTCTGAATCTCCAATTCCAAAAACACCGTCCCATAATGCGGGTGAATCGGAGTCGGAGTCTGTTCTTTTCAGTAGAAGCAATTCTTCTTCGTGGCGTACAAATGCGATAAATGCGTCAGTCATTGATATTCCTCCAAATCAGATGCCGAAGACATCGTGAATAATCCACGGGATGAAATTGTCCATTACTACTAGCATAACGAAACCAATGAATCCCAAAACAAACAGCCCAATACCGCAAATGATTGATGTTTGCTTGAACTCTTGAGGTGTAGGTTTTCTAGCCATTCGAATGATTCTTGCCCAACTCCCGCGAGAAATCTTACGAAATTGTGCTTCAATGGCATCCTGCTTTTCTTGGACAACGTCCTCAAAACTACGGGTCTGGTCATTTTCATCCGACATGGTTTCACCTCAAGGCATTCAGCGGACTTATGACACTCTTTTAATCTAAACGGATGACAATCATCCACCAAACGAGTGGTTCAAATGGCCCTTGTCTCTCGATGTAACCATGGCGGGCAAAGACCCTTATCAGGTTCTTGGAGTGTCACGCGGAGCAAGTGACGCTGAAATAAAGAAGGCATACAGGAAACTTGCGAGACAGTTTCATCCAGATAGAAATGATGGTTCTACCACTGCTGAAGCCAAGTTCAAAGAGGTTCAGTCAGCATATGATTCGATAGGCACAGCAGAAGCCAGAAGAAAACACGAACAAGAACAGATGTTCGGTGGATTTTCTGGCGGTGGAGGAAACCCATTCAACGGAATGGGCGGAGGTTTTGGAGGAATGGGCGGAATGGATGAAATCCTTTCACAGATGTTTGGTCGAAGTAGCATGGCCGGAAATCCCCCTCCTAGAGGCGGACGTCCACCCTCTCAGGAAAAAGGTCAAAACATAACTACGTGGTTAGATCTGTCAAAGGAAGAAGCGGAAAGTGGAGGGCAGTTTAACGTAACATACACCCAGTTAATTCCGGGAACCCACGGAAGTATTGACAAAAAAAGAAGGACGCTGAAAATCTCAATCAAGCCCAATTCAAAGCACGGCACTGAGGTGAAGGTCACAGGGCAGGGTCATGGTCACCCCCAGGGTGGCAATGGTGATTTAATTGTCAAAATAAAAGTGGACCCTGGCGAAGGATGTTACTGGGATGGAGACAGAGTTGTGAAAGAAATTGAGGTTCCTTATTCAACACTGATACTTGGGGGTAAAGTCACAATTACCCTGCCATCAGGGGTCAAAGGTAAAATTACAATCCCCCCGTTTTCCCAAGTTGGAGATAGGCAGAGGGTCAAGGATATCGACCTAGAATTCACCCTTCCAGATATCGAGAAATTAAGTGAAGTTCAAACTAACGCCTTAGAAGATTTACGAAACGCTGGATTGTAAAATCGATTGACTGCGTAGATGCGGGGGGCAGGATTCGAACCTGCGAACCAATAAGGAATGGGACCTAAACCCACCGCCGTTGACCAAGCTGGGCGACCCCCGCGCAAAACTGGCGTGACCCTTCTCACAAATGAATACAACTGTTAAATTACGAGAAGAATGAGGATGAAGTATGTCAGAAATAGGTTCTATTGCAAAAGCGATAGTACCTAGGAAGAAACAGGTACACATTGCGATGGTTATCCTTACCATCCTAATGGTTCCAGGCGCACTCAAGGCATTGGAACCAATAGATATGGAATCCTACGATATGGAATCTCCAGAATTAACCGCTGAGAGGAAAATCAGCGATGATTTCTCAACAACAGAAATTATTCTTGGTTTCGTTGTAAGCGTGAGAGAACCTGAGTTTGTTGGAACCACTCCAGTTCCAATTCCTAACTTAGAAGACGGGACTCCAGACTTTTCCTTGTTTCCAAGTACCAACGAAATCGTGCCGTATTCAGATGAATGGGAGGGTATAACCGAAGTTGATGGTGGCATTCTAAACCTGACTATCCTTCGAGAAATCGACCACAAACACGATCTGATAATGGCCCACCCATTAGGGAATTACACTAAACCCTTCATCAACGACGTAACCGAATTACAGACTGGAGGAGTGATGAGCCTCGTTGACATTTTTAGAGGATTCATGGCTAACGAATCTGTTTTGACTAAACCTAGAATGACTCTTGGTGGCCTTCAACCTGCTGAAACAAACTGGTATGATTGTGGCTCAATAGAGTGTTTAACATTTGATGATGAAAACCTCACTCAGGCTCATATTGACCTCGCGGCCAACAGAATGGCTTCAACAAATGGATCTGATTTTTTGAGATGGCTTTCTCTTGATCGTGGGTTTGTGGCAGCAGAAGAAAACACCGGTGTCGTTGGTGGCCCAATAGGTGGTGAATTACAAGCCGATGGTTCATGGAAGAATGCAATCCCTGGACCTGGGAGATGGTCTGCCTCATCATCTTGGTTGTTGGTCCAACTTGACAAAACAAGTTTGGAAGAAGCTGGATGGACTATAGCATGGAAAGATGCGCATCAAGAAAAAGAAATCTCATTCACCGATGACGGTTTTGTCATCGGAGGCTACAGACTAAGTAACTCGGAACTAATTATGAATCCACCAAATTATACAGAGGAATATTGTCTTTCCCTCGAAAGCCCTTGTTCGCTTGAATGGTCTATCATGCACCTTGAAGGACTCATTAGAAGCCATGACAACAACTCTGTCACCTTAATTGTTGGACAAGCTGTGAATGTTGAAGTAAATAGGGAATTACAGAATTCTGCAGGTCTTGTTCTTGGCATGGGAATTGTAATCATCGTTCTTCTGTATGCTTCACTGAGAAGATGGTCGGACGTCGCAATTGTCTCAATTTGTTTAGGAGGAGCATTGTTGTGGATGCAGGGCCTAATCGGCCACGCTGCGACTCTGTTCTCTTGGATAGGTTTAGACATAATATCAAGATCGCAATTTTCTAATCTATTACCGATACTGGTTCTCGCCTTAGGAATAGATGATTCCCTGCATGCTCTGCACAGGTACAAAGAAGAGCGAAAGAATGGAAACACTCCAGAATATTCTGGTAAAATAACAATTTCAAGAGTAGGTAGAGCAATTTTCCTAACTAGCGTGACAACAATGGCTGCATTCGCGGCTAACCTGTTTAGCGATGTTGCCGCCTTGAGATCCTTTGGAATAGAAGCTGCACTTGGAGTATTTTCTGCATTGGTATTGACTGGAATTTGGGCGCCATTAATTCGTATTTCATTTGACGAATGGATGGAAAAAAGAGGCAAGGAAACCAAACCTGAAGATAATAAGCGATTGCTGGATGAAAATAAATTACGGGAAATAGCCATAGGCTCAGGAACCGGAAAGCGACCCATGATAATTGCTGGAATTTGTCTTTTGCTTACTATCCCCGCTACATGGGGGATGGTTAATCTTGAGGGTGACTTTGCTGTTGAAGACTTCTTAGAGGCGGATTCAGATTTCGCTTATGGGGTAGCGATGGTGACTGAAAGATTCTCTGACGAAGGGGAGCCTGCAATGTTACTTATTGAAGGAGATGTAGCTGAGCCCTCGGTATTCCACGCAATCAACGAATTTAGAGAAAATGCCAATCAGAAAACCGATGGAGTAGTTGACAAAATGGCTCGAACACCTGACGGAAACGTCGATATTTTAGCGGTCGACGAATTTGTTGAAGCCGCCTCCGCTTCTTTCATGAATAGCCCTCAGGCGTTCTATGACCGCGGATTCAACGAATCTAACTGCGAAACTTATGGGATGTTAAACGCACCAGATTTACAAGACAAGGACTGTATAATCTTCTTTTACGGAGTATTAACACTCGACGGAATCCCTGGTACAGAAGTCCCGTCTTCATTAATCGATTTATACATCGCTCCAAGCGGAGAATTGGACCCTGAAAGGGTTTGGTTAACCGTTGATGGAGAGCCAGTAAAATATGACAAGATGATTATCCGTTTTGGGCTTACTTCTCCCCAGCACTTCCCAACCATGGGTCCAGGAATTGAGGAAATCAAAAGAGACCTTGCTCCTTTCATGAATTTATCAACCGGCACTTGGGAGGAGCCAGGGGAGCAGGAAGAAGACAAGCCACTGAATTGGGTAATGCTCACCGGAAGACCTGTTACAAGATTTGTAGCCAGTGATAAAATGCAATCAGAAATGCAATCCTCACTATTGTTGGGCTCTCTATTCGTTCTTGCAACATTGTCGATTGGTTTTAGATCTGTTAAACAAGCACTGGTTTCATTGACTCCGATTTTGTTGGTAGTTGTTTGGCTTTATGGAGTGATTTATGCTCTCGGTTATTCTCTAAATATTGTAACTGTAACAATCGCCACGATATCTCTTGGAGTAGGGATTGATTATTGTATACACGTTACAGAACGGTATAGGGAAGAAAAAGAAAAAGGAGCAGACCACGTTATGGCACTGAGTGGAGTAGGAGGTGCTTGCGCCCTCGCATTAATCGGTTCGGCAGTTTCAGATATTGCTGGCTTCTCCGTAATAGCAACATCTTCAATGGGATTATTCAATACGTTTGGATTATTCTCTGCAATGATGATTCTACTTTCTTTAATCGCTTCTATGGTCCTAACAACCGCAGCCCTTGGCATAGTTAACCAATTAGAAGAAAGAAGCCGAGGTAATGAAACACTGATTAACGAATCACTCTGATTCATCGAGTCGTTTTCTGTGCTTAATTCCACTTACGACATGTCGGTCTTCGACTTCTGCAAGTTTTGCTTTTAATCTCCAGGTTAAAAACCAAATTGCAGAGCCAACGCCGATTATGTTGAGTGCCCATACCCAGATAGGAATCGACATGATGATTCCTCAGATTGGCGGTAAGATGTCGATGTCAACATCACCAGTGGGGACTCCTATGCATCCTAACCTCGCACCTTCTTCGATGATTTCCTCATCTAGCCCCGGAGTCAATGGTTCAGGTAAACTTACAATTCCTGAGAGTAAAGTAACCATACATGAACCGCAGTTTCCGCTTGTGCAATTTGTTGGAATGTCAACATTTGCAGCATATGCATGTTCTACTAGTGACTTACCAGAAATTTCTGCTACCTGACCTAATAGTTTGGAGCCACGAAGAAATCGAATTAGCCCCATGAAGGCACCTCAGCGATCTTCCCATCGTGACCAGCGGCCAGTTTGCTTGTTGAAGTAAAGACCTGCCTTCTTCATCCACTTGTTGAATTTTGTAGCACCAGCGCCGGTTCTGAGGATGAAGTCTTCACGATCCTCTTGTGCCTGGATGTAACCCTTGACTGCAATAGTTTGGTCAATCCAGTCATTGATACTCATTAATCCACTTGTCAGTGAGGATTGCTCAGCAGCCTGAGCAATAGTATCTGCGTCGGCTCCAGTCTTTTCCAACTCGTCCTTAACAAGCTGGTTGATTGTAGCGAAGTCTTGCGATGCTGGTTTGGGTGGAACTGGATTTCTTGGCCTCGCATCAGGGTCGATTGTGATCCTACCACCGTTTTCTAAAAGACCATCTACAACTGAAGCTAATCCTGATTCAAATGGTGTTTCGCATTCCCAGCAGATTAACGACCAATTATCCACATCGTCTGGATTTCTACTCGACCTTGGATCGAGTTCTTCATCACATTCTGGGCAAGCATGTAAAATCAATTTTGGGACAATCTTTCGCCTGAAATCCACAATGTCCTGTGGTGTGCCTTCTAAGTCCAACATCTCATGGTCTCTAGCAGCTTCAAGTCCTCTTGTTTCCAACTGATCTCGAATCTTTACCTTCTGGTCATCTTTTCCTTCATCATGGAGATTGTTTTCCAACTTTACTATCAGTTCAATCGTTTTTCCGAGCCTGTTCATAACGAGCTTTTTGCTTCTGAAGGATTCAACTTTTGCAACTTTTAGACGCTCTTTTTGCTCAGCTAATTCTGTGAGTACGTCTTTTTGCTGCCTCTTAAATTTTAATTCTTCAATCTTGCTTTCCACCTTTCTTTCAGGAGCAAGAACCTTCGAAAGGAATCTTTCTTTTCCGTGTGATTGGGGGCCAGCAGTTATTATTTCGATTACACCGTCAGCGATATCAGGTTTCAAACCGTAATTCTCAACCAATTGGGACTTGTCTATTTTCTTCAAATCTCCGATTTTGATTCCAGCGTCGGCTAACTGCATCGCTGTGGTTTCGTCAATTCCACGGCGTAATAGTGCCAAATATGTGTCCTTTTTTGCCATTTACACCCCTCCGACGGAACAGGCCGAGCGGGCGGTTGAATGTCAACCCATCGCTTTCCTTGACTCCTCCAAAAGTCTTGATAATTCTAACCAATCTTCAATAATTAATTCCTCTGGACGCTGATAAATCTTTGGAAAATCGATTGACTGAATTGCTTGTTTATAATTAGCAGCATGCCATCCTTTCACTCGTGAGATACGTTTAGGGGGTTTTGATAACGTATTTTTCAACTTTTTCCGCCTTTCCCCAAATGCTTGCCGAATAAGCATCTTTGTCAATTTCGAATTTTTAGGAGGGTCTACTCTTTTCATCACAACCAATCTAGAATTTACCTGAGGAGAAGGTGTGAAACAGTTTGGAGCAACTCGTATATCCATTTCTGTATCCCAATCCAATTTTGTGCACATTCCTAGACTTCCCCTGTCACTTGATAGTTCCACAACCAACCTCTGAGCAAACTCCTCTTGGACTAAAATTACAACATGTTGGATTGACTTATTATTTGTTATTCTTTCTATTATTGGCGACGAAATCTGATATGGTAAATTGGAAATGAATCTGTTGGCTTTGCTCCATTTCTCTTGTAATGCATCCCCTTCGATTAGGTTGAGGTCGGTAAATGTATCTCGCAAATACTCGCAAACACCCGTATCGATTTCGATGCAGACAAGATTTTGTGTTTTAGCAAGGAGTCTATCAGTCAAAACCCCAGGGCCAGGACCTATTTCGATTACTGAATCATCTTTCTGAATTTCAGAAAGTTCGATTATTCTGTCTAGGACATCATCATTGTTGAGGAAATGTTGGCCGAGAGCCTTATCGTTAAACTGACGTGTCCGAAGATTTTCAATTAATTCTCGTGTTCGAGAGACAATTGTATCACTCCTCCTTTCTGAGAAGTAATTCGATTAATCTGGGTTGAAGATTTCTATCTTCAATTTCTGATACAAAGCGTCTAGCCAATAATTCAGCTGAATTTATTCCACAATCTTCGTCTAATTGCGAAAATGATTCCCATCCTGATCTCCCTCGCTTTCCAACCATTTCCATAGCCTTCTTGTTACCGATTCCGGGTAATAATTCGAAAGCATGCATTTTCAATGATAGGTTTCCTGCACGATTAAAAAATTGTTCGATAAATACGGATGGAGAATCCTCAATGATTTGTTGAATTACAAGAGGCATTTCCTGACTTGCGGCGTTTGACAAATCTCTGATTCTTGCGAATCCTAAAATGTCTTGAACCACGTCCTTTTTGGTTTGGTCTGAACCCATGTAAATCCTAGAGCCAACCATTTGAATTCCAGCACTGGATTTAGCACTTAACCTGATTACGTGTAGTGAAGGTTCGGTAACTACGACCATGGCTTCGTTTGCAGCAGGGTGGTCGATAACTCGGCACCACTCTACTGAAAGTAGTGGGTCACTCCTTGGAGCGCGTGGGTTACCCCTGCGATTACCTGAGCGACGATCGTTGTACATTGAGACCACCGTGTGTCAAAATCATTCTACGCCAAGATGTTGACGTACTATTACCAAAACAGATTCTACCTCATCGTTATCGATTGAGATTCTTCTGCTTGCGACAACTGCTCGTACATCATCTGGATGAAGTGGCATTAATTCTGCTAATTTAGCTGCTAATTCTGGATACTTTTGGAATGTTTCAATTTCCATGATTGCATTGAACATGTCATTGAAAACGTTTGGGTCGGTGCCGTAACCGCTTCTGTTTTCACTTGCGGCCCATTCAGCATGTTGTAGAGCTGCTTTCTGTTCGTATGTTAGGAACCCTCTTCGCTCTCTAGCGTCATTGAGCATGTTTCTAACAGTTGCATAATCTAGGAATCTTTCCTCTTCGGACATGATAATCACTCCAATGGTCTTAGGTGCTCAGGTCTTGCGACAACTGTCTTCTGCATGTTGCCATCTTTGACTGCAACAACCCATGCTCTGCCTTGACGGCTCTGAATGAATCCAGTCTTTCCGTGGAATCTGCGATGAGGCATTCCTTGTTGCTGGCCTCCGTCGAGAACGATTGCTACGCGGTCGCCTTCATCGTAATCATGTATGACGCGACTGATGTTCAGACGACCTCTTTGGTGGCGCCCTCTACTCAATATGGAACGTGTTCCCTGGCGTTGACCCTTGGATTTCTTCATGGTTATCGCACTCCACTCATACTGTCATTGACCTTCCGAGCAACTTGGCGACCTACCCGCCCCATATAAGCACCGCGATGTCTTAATCAGCATGAATATCGGCAACATCAAGCCATTCGACCGTACATTTTGCCTTGATTAGCGAGGCAATCGATGGCTGAGTTCTTCCGCCATCCCCGTGTACGGTTTCTTTAACATACGTACCAGATTCACACCTGAGACTAAATTCACCAATCATAAGATTTTCATCAACAACTTCAATTGACGGATTGTTTGTTTCGAGAACTTTTCTTTTCCTAATTTTGTCAGCTCGCCTATGGGCAACTCTTTCTGGGGTTCTTTGGGCAAGGGTGCAACCCTGTAATTTTTGCATAATTTCCATTACAAAGTCTTTGTCGGGCAAAGGAAGAGTTGGTTCTTTTTCAGAAGACAATCTTTCGATAAGTACTTCTTTTGTTCCAGATTTTGCCAACCCCTTTTCCTCACACAAAGCAACTAATTCTGCTTTTTTCATTGATGAATAATCGATTTCCGTAGTCGTGTTTAAGTCCCTATCTCCGTTGTTGGAATAGTATTTTTTGCGTCGTGAATTCCTTTGCCGATTATCTTTTGGAACCTCCAATATTTGTGTCAATTCATCCAACTCATTTTGTGTTAGTGGCTCGATTTTATACTTGATTGTATATGATTTTTCTGCAGGTGTATCCTTCACCCTGACAACTTCACTACGGTTGGAAGGTCTCATTGAATTGACCTCAATTCTTCCTGCTGCATTTTTGTTAATAATATCCATTATCTCATTGCAGTCGACTTCCCTGACCTTCGGATTTTTGAATTCAATAACAAATGGTCTTCCTCTGCCTAAACACCTTACATCAATATCTTCACGGCCCATGCCGTGGAACGAGTGTTCCTTGCTTCCAAAAATCTCTAGAAGAGGGTCGCCAATCAAACCCTGAACCGAACTTGTATACTGCATTCCAGTATTGTCACACTTTTGACAACCTCTACCTTTGCATGATTTACAAGGCCATTTGGTTTGAGGAATCCCTCGCTCGAGTTTTAGGTACCTTCCATAGAAATATTGGGACCTTACGTCCAACTCAACGGTGAGGGTTAGAACGTCCACAATAGCCAATATCTCGGGTTTGTCAATGACCATTTTCATGTCGAAACCACTTTCCTTCAAGTGTTTTGCAATCTCTTCTACTAAAGATGATTTAAGTGGGGTTGAATTAGCTGCGCCATACCTCTTTCTCATATGGTCTTCAGCCTCTGTCTGATCTTTAGGAATCCTCGAGCCAAGTTGCAGTCTGGAGCACTCTTTATCTCCAACCGATTCTATAATTAACTCAGATATTAGTGGAATTTCTTCAAACAGGTTTTCACAAAATGGGCATAATGGCTCTTCTTCTCTGATTTTTTTTAGGGTTGAATCAGCTGTTGTAACATCGTTTCTGATTTCAATTCCAGATTCTAAGATTGTCTGGCTAAACCTTTTCTTTCCACCGATTCTCCCTAAACAATGATCACAAGTTCCTAATTTTACTAAATGCTTTAATCCTGCTGGAGAAGGTGCTGAGGGTATTTCTTCCTCATTTATTTGTAATTGATAATCATCATCCCAATCGGGTTCAGACATCACTTTTGACTGGTCTATTTCTTCATCCCATAGAGAATAATCAGTTGAACCAAAGCCAACGTTGGCATAGGAAGTCCAATCTTCTTCATTTTGAGTGTCTTTAGATTCTTCTTCAGTCATTTAATCACCATCCCAAGTAGGGGCCAACCCCTTACTGGAACAGTTTGCGGGAAGACCACGCATTCAAAACTTCTTCCATCCAAAATACGAGTATTCAATAACCATGGACTCAGGATAAATTCCATGGCAGGTGAGCCGATAGAGGTTGGACAGTATGTTTCACTTGCTCGAAAGGCTTTGGTTAACGAACCTTATTTGGCGAATGCCGCAATCATCGGAGAATTGACAAAATTAACACTTGCTCGTTCCGGACATTCCTACTTTACGCTTACAGATGAACAAGGCTCAATTGATTGTGTTTTATTCGGAGGGAACACATCGTTCGATTCTCAGAAAATCGAGGTGGGTATGAATGTAGTTGCCTTGGGTGGTATCGATGTTTATGTTAAAACTGGAAGAATGCAGTTTAAGGCCGCCCGAATACAACCCGTGCAGAACATTGGCGAAATGGAAAAAGCACGGAGGGAATTAATCGAAAAATGGCGTAAAGATGGAACTATGGATAGGCCACGATTACCCATTCCCCAGATACCCAAAAAATTGCATATAATCACCGGTGGTGGAAGTGCAGCACTTTCAGACATGCAGAGGCTAATAAATGACAGGTGGGCCAATTTTTCGTACACCATTATTCCTGTTTTAGTTCAAGGAATCGGAGCTCCAGAAGAGATTGTGCAAGCGATAAATTACGCAGGAAAACATGCTGATCTGATAATTGTTGGCAGAGGCGGGGGGTCGCCTGAGGACTTATGGTCGTTCAATTTAGAAACTGTTTGTCAAGCAATAATCGACTGTCCTGTGCCTGTTGTAAGTGCTGTAGGACATGAATCTGACCTACTTGTATCAGACCTAATCGCTGACATTAGAGCATCAACACCGTCCAATGCTGTCGAAAGAGTAATTCCAATCAAGGATGAATTGTTAGATGAAATATCGCAAACTGGGGACAGGCTTGATTTTGCAATTGACAACTTATTCATCAAGAAAAATGAAGCCATCAGGACAATGGTATTGAGACTCAGCACTGCTCCAATGAAAGGAATTTCCAATGCGAAACTGAGAATTTCTAGGATGAACTCAAAGATGAATAATGCCGTTGATAGGCAAATATTGTATAAAAAAAATCGATTGATAACCATTAATTCAATTCTAACATCTACCAATCCAGAAAGAGTTCTCGATAGAGGATATTCAATGGCCCTTAATCAAAATGGTAGACCAATTACTACAGTCGCTGGATTGAAGGAAGGAGACTCTCTGACCGTAGTACTCAGAGACGGTAAAGTAACTACCGAGGTGAAAAAATGACGTACGCTGAAGCAATGAAAAGATTGGAAGAAATTGTCGCCGCATTAGAGGCTGGCGGAACAGATTTAGACGAGACACTGAAACTATTCGAAGAAGGTTCAAATCTACTAAAAGAGTGTCAAAAAGAGTTGGCCTCTGCTGAAGGTAAAATCGAAACTTTGCGCTTGGAGGACATTGAGTGAACCGAAAAATTGCAAACCTGCAACGCAAAATTGCTAGGCTTGCAGCTGATTGGCGAGATCCACATGACCAAAAATCATGGTCTGAAAAAGACATTGTAAAACAAATAGATATCAGCGACGATGGTGAAGTTACTATTACTCTGAAACCAACTAGACCACACTGTCCTTGTTGCCTACTTGATTTTGAAAATTTTAGAACTAAATTGCTCGAAACAAAAGGAGTTAGTTTCGCTACCCTCAATGTAGTAGACGTACCCGCAAGTGACCGCTGGACTAGAACACTGAATAGATGAAGTGACCACAATGACCTTACAAGATTCAAAATGGGTCAATCGTTTCGTTAACGAAACACCTGGCGACGATATTGAAGGCGGTCAACCACGTCAAGTCCCTGGTGCATGTTGGTCAAAAGTAAATCCGACAAAAGTACCTAACCCAATTCTTAGGCTTTGGTCAAAAGAAATTGCGGACGAATTAGAACTAGACAAGGGGGATGAATCTGTACTTGGGGGCAACGAGGTAATCGAAGGCATGGAGCCCTACGCACAGAGATATGGTGGGCATCAATTCGGAAATTGGGCAAACCAACTCGGTGATGGGAGAGCGATAACTTTGGGAGAGCTCCAAACAAAAAACGGAATTTTTGATGTTCAACTAAAGGGACCAGGAATTACTCCTTATTCCAGATTTGCAGATGGTAAAGCCGTTCTTCGCTCTTCCATCCGAGAATTCCTTTGCAGTGAAGCAATGCACCACCTTGGGGTTCCTACAACTCGAGCACTATCTTTGGTGACAACTGGTGAGGAAGTCATTAGAGACATCATGTATAACGGGAACCCTGCTCCAGAACCGGGTGCAATCGTTTGTCGCATTGCGCCGTCATTCATACGCTTTGGATCTTTCCAAATTCATGCATTAAATGGCGATAAAGATACTCTTCAATCTCTGGTTGAATATACCATAAAGCACCACTTTCCATCTCATTCAGCAGAAAACGATGAGTCATTAATCGAATGGCTCAAAGGAATTTGTGAAGAAACGGCTATTATGATAGCACACTGGATGCGAGTAGGATTTGTCCATGGAGTTATGAATACAGATAATATGTCAATTCATAGTCAGACAATTGACTATGGCCCATATGGCTGGATTGAAGATTTCAATCCAGACTGGACACCTAATACTACAGACGCCCAGACAAGGAGATACAGATTTGGGAATCAAGCAAAAATTGGAGCATGGAATGTTGCTCGTCTTTTAGAGGCCATTAGTCCACTTTTGCATGAACCTGAACGTCTTTACGAATGCCTTGAATTCTACTACAAATCATTTGAAAAACATAACAATTCGATGTGGGCAAATAAAATCGGCCTCGATGAAATCAGAGATAGTGACATCGAATTAATAGAAGAATTGAAGTCGAACCTTCAACTTGTTGAAACTGACATGACGATTTTTTTCAGGCTACTTTGTTCGATTACAGAACCAAACATCGAACATCTTTATTCTGCTTTCTACGACCAAATTTCAATTCCCAAATCAGAGTGGGAGATTTGGCTTCTGAAATGGTGGGAACGTATTGAGGGGGAGCCAAACAGAAAGGCAATGCTTGAAAATAATCCAAAATATGTTCTTCGGAATTGGATGGCTCAGTTAGCGATTGATGCTGCCGAAAGGGATGACTACTCCGTGGCTGAAGAATTGTATGAGTTATTGAAAATGCCTTATTCAGAGCAATATGAATTCGAGGACAAGTGGTTCAAAAAAAGGCCTGAATGGGCAAAGGATAGGGTCGGTTGTTCAATGCTTTCTTGTTCAAGTTGAGATGCTCTTTATTCCACTTTGAGTAGCTGATTCATTTTTTATTTACTCGATATCAGAAACAAGGGTAGGCTGTGTACTGGGGGACTGAACACCCATTGTACTTCTCCATAATGTCTTGAGGGGTTTGATAGAACCCTTGCGATTTTGCGGAAAGGATATTTCGCTTATCTGTATCAAGCCACAAGAGATGGTGTGAATTTTTCTAGAAAAGTCCGGTTCAATCATCAAGGATGATGTTCTCATTGTTCAAAGCATGATGCCAAAGTCCACCAAGCCGTACCAAATTGTAGGCCGAACGTTCCACCCGACTTACGATGTTGACCACTTCCAAGCGTCCAACTTTGCCGCCCATTGTATTGGATTTCAAGCTCGATAAGGCTTCAACTGCCTTTCCATGTTCTTCTCTTACCATGGCCCATGTTGATTTCACGTTCTCGATTGGCAATTCTTCGCCTTTTGTGAGACAGTCGCTCAAGGTATCGAGCAGTCCATTTAGGTGCTTGTGCATCTCAAGAACAGAATTCACAATAACCTCAGGCAATTCCTCTGCGTTTTCATCAAGAGAACGGTCTGAACGAGCGATGTCTCTGGCGTGTCGGATCACACGCTCAACGGTATCCACGCTTCGCAAGTAGGTGGCGACAATTCTCAAATCTTTCATTAAGGGCTGATTGAGTGCGAGAATCAGCAGCAAATCATTGGTCAAATCCCAATTCACTTCACGCGCATGTTGACGGATTTGCTTGACCTCTTTGTACACCTGCGAATCTAGTTTTGTGAATGCCTTTATCGCCTCACTGTAGGCTATTTTCGCTTCATCAAAATACTCAGATAAATCCGCACGTACTTTGTCAATTCGTTCATCTAATCCAGTTCGTATAGGCATGTCATTCACTCATCCAAATCTTCCAGTAATGTATCGCTTAGTTAACTCTAATTCTGGATCTGAAAATATCTTGTCAGTTTCTCCGAATTCTACAAGTCTTCCAATGTACATAAACCCTGTATAATCGCTGACCCTTGCGGCTTGCGACATTGAATGGGTCACAATCACAACGGTGAAATCTTTCTTGAGTTCCAAGATGAGTTCCTCGATGGCGGCAGTAGCAATTGGGTCCAAAGCGCTGCATGGCTCGTCCATCAAAATGATATCAGGTTCAACGGCAATGGTTCGAGCAATGCACAATCGCTGTTGCTGGCCGCCTGAAAGTGAGGTCCCTAAATCATGCATTCGATCTGAAACTTCATCCCAAATAGCCGCTCTCTTCAAACTCTTTTCAATTATAGCATCGAGCTCATCTCGCGTTGGTTTTGTGTGCAGTTTGACCCCATAGCCAACATTATCGTATATTGATTTAGGAAACGGATTTGGTCTTTGAAACACCATGCCGATTCTCTTTCTGATTTCAACAAGGTCTGCATCCTTTGCGGTGATTTCGGTTTCACCCATTGTAATTTTACCATCGTAATGACAAATTGGAATTAAATCATTCATTCGATTCATCATTCGTAGAAGCGTACTTTTTCCGCATCCCGAAGGGCCGATTAAGGACGTTACGCTGTTTTTGGCAATCGGGAGTGAAACGCCATACAATGCTTGCTTATCGCCATACCATAGATCGAGATCTTCGATCATCAAATCGACCTCTCCATCCACATCTAATTGTCTCGTAGAATCGGGGACTACTTCTCCACCTATTGTTTCGCTCATGATTTCAACCTCTTTCTAAAATGCTGTCTTAACACAATTGCAATGCTGTTCATTGCTACCAACAGACAGATCAACGCAATACTCGCTGCTGCCGCCATCGAATGCCATGCATGGCCTGGTTCTGCCGTCCAGAAATAGATCTGAATCGGAATGACAGTGAAATTGACGTTGCCTCCATTGAGGGCTGCTAAAGGCTCAGGATCAAACAAAATCATGGCAGTTGCACCTATGACAACCAGTGGGGCCGCCTCACCCATTATTCGGCTCATAGCTAGGATTGTTCCGGTCATAATCCCAGGCATTGCAGATGGAAGCACGTGGTCTTTGGTGACCTGCCATCTCGTGCATCCGATGCCATAGGCTGATTCTCTCAAAGTACGAGGGACACTACGCAATGCTTCCTGGCCTGCCAATACGATGATCGGCATTGCCATCACACCCATTGTCAATCCAGCTGCGAGAACAGAGGGGCCTAAGCCCCAGCCAAAACCGTCTTGTTTGACGAAAATCGCAAGTCCAAACATACCGAACACAATTGAGGGGACGCCTGCTAAGTTCGTAACCAGAGCTTGAATGAGTTTTGTTGTGCGGTTTGGCTTGGCATACTCCTCAAGATAAATTGCTGCACCAACAGAGACAGGAATGGAAACGAGCATTGCAATTAACATCACCCAAATTGTTCCATAAAACGCAGCCCGAATTCCAGATGCGTATGGGACAAAAATATCTTGATAGCGCTCGGTTAAGAATGGAATGTCGATGAGAAGAGGAATGAATAATGTCGATGTAAACAGCAACATTCTTGACCACATCAACACGCCATCTCTCGCAGAAATCGAATGCTTTAATCGCGAGGTTTCGCTTAATTCCCTTCCTAAGCTTTCCAATCGTTCAATTCCCTCAGCAATTTTGTAGAGAATAACCCCCGATACAAGCCAACATATGCTCCCAAATGCTTTGGCTACAAACATCCCTTCACTTATTGCAAAGGTTGTTACTGCCAATACGTACGATGCAAATTTGATTAAATTCCGACGACCTTTCAGTTTCTGAATAATGTTCAAGACGGCTACATTGGGCCATGTGAGAACAACGACAAGAATCAACAGCATAATCCAGCCCAATAACTCCATTGGTTGAAACACCTGTTCGTTTTCATCATCCCATAAAACATGGACTTCGCCAGTTATAACGAATGTATTGACTGCGGGATACCCCGTTTCATCAGCATTTGGAACTGGGCCTGAAATTTGTTCAACTGAAACAGGGACAGTCAGGCTTGAATATGCGTTAAAATTTGTCTTCCGCCCCACATCAATTTCAGTTTGGTCAACCCCAGTTGAATCAATGTAGATGTCTGTTTTGACTTGTCGGGTTTCGATGACATTGATCATGACATCATGAGAGTGAGAGCCGTTTTCATCGTCCCATTCAAAACGAAGGACGACAGGATCGGTGAATGGTTCGCCATTTTCGTCAACTGTTGGGAAGTCCCATTTGAACCGGTAATCGGATTCTGGTATCCATTCACTTGCGGGAGTGATTTCTCCTTGTTCTCCTTTAATGAACGTGGGTTCTGCAATTTGCCATACCAAGACGCCAAGAAGGAGTAAACCAATCAATCCCGTAATCGCCAAACCCGTTGATCCTGCACGTTCCGTGAGGTCCCTCAACTTACGATTTCGTTTCTGGAGTTTATCGATGTCTTTCATCAGTAAGCCTCCCTGTATGTTGATAGAACTTTGTTGCCAAGTAAATTCAAACACAAGGTGATGACAAAGAGATACAATCCTACAGCGAAGATTGTAAGGTATCCAATTTCTCCGAATGGAAGGTCGCCTCCGACACGTTGCGCAATGTACGCAGTCATCGTTTGAGCTGGCAAGAACATGTTGGAGGTGTAGACTGCAACCGTTCCTACTGCAAGCGTAACAGCCATTGTTTCACCAACAGCCCTCGAAAGAGCAAGGATGATGCTTGCAACAATTCCGGATAACGATGCCTGAATCATGACTTTCATCGTCGTCTCAATTTTTGTTGCCCCCAATGCAAGTGATCCTTCGCGCAATTCATTTGGTACCGCGCGCAAAGCGTCTTCCGACATTGAAGCAATCAGGGGAAGGATCATCACGCCGACCACAATGGCCCCATTGATTGGATTGAGAACATTTGGTGACTCATCAATCCACCCATTTGCAAATGCATACTCGCCAAACTGAACCACGAGTGGTCCAATATAGATGAATGCAAAAAATCCGTAAACAACGGAAGGAATTCCAGCGAGAATTTCGAGCGTTGGCTTCACGATCGCAACCAATCTTGGATGGGCATACTCAGATAGGTAGATGGCGCACCCAACGCCCAAAGGTACCGCGATGATGAGCGCTCCAAATGCGACCTGCAGCGTCGTCAAAAGCAGACTGTTGACACCGAACGACATCGTGTCACAAAGGGAACGACGATCCTCACAAGCACCGGTGGGTGTCCATTGATTTTGTAAAAAGAATTCACCGAATGCTCCAGAATAATTCATAGTGATGGCGTCGAGGAGCGTGATAAAGATAAACAGAAAGAGAACGTTCCTCCACATATTGGAAATCTCAATGTTACCTCCAAAGATTCTCTTCATCTGAAGTTTACCAGTGGACCTCCAAATCATTGTCAAAAAGAGGATTGAAAGGCCTAACAGGAAACTATCGTTAAACAATAATTGCAAAACGACAAGTATGAAAACGGCCTTCACAATTCCGTGGTGAGGATTCCAAACTTCTTGAGGGATAATGGAAAGGCGATTTTTTTCCTTTTTGCTCTCGTAATCGAGAATCAATCCCACAACAAGAAGGAAGCATGCAAATCCCGATGCAGAAAAAATGCCTCCAAAATCCCACTCAAGGGAAAACCACCCTCTGTGTTCTGCAATGTCTGAAAAGAAGGTAATGGTTTCAAACAACAACGTTTGGATGATTCCGAGCGTGATGAGAATAACCGATAAACTCGTCAAAAACAAAATCGTGCCAGCCTTATCTTTGGAAATACGGTTTTGAAAGGACATACAATCACCGATTAAACCCGTTTAAGTCGTTTATACATGAGCATGTTAAGGAGAATTTCTGCGAAATTAACGCTGTAAGCACACAGTCTCCTCACCGACTCGGAAATTCTAAATTCACTCAGGAGCCGTTCCGCTGAACCACGCCCCGTCCATAACTCGCTTTCTGCTTCCTCTACATCGTTGCCAAGTTGAGCCAGTGCCAATTTGGCCGAATGAATGAGTTCGACATCGCGTGTGTACATGTTGTGAACGATTGTCTTGAGGTGGTTTGACCACAATGGTACGGCTGACAAAGGCATGTCCTTGGTTTTGATCTTGACAACTTCTGAGTTTTCATTGACTAAGTGAGCGAGGCGCGTTGCGTGGTCGCCCATTCGCTCCAAGACTCGAGCAATGTTCGCGTGTTCCATGGCCGAGAACCGGCCGATGCCAAGTTTTCGTTCAACGGATGGTTGTTGTAAAGATGCCGCAACTTGACGTTCTAGCAAAAGACGTCGAGCGTCAATCTGGCGCTCTCTGTCATCGATGTCAGAAAGCAATTCTCCGGATTCTCCAGAGAGAACATCAAAAGCATCATTGACGAGGCTTGAGATAAGGATGTACATTCGATTAATCGACACCTGGAGTCGCAATTCTGACGGGTTAAGAATCGACACAATACGAATCTCTTTTTCGTTATCGACCTCAATTTCCATTCCTCGTGTGTCTCTCAAAAACGATCGAACATCGGCTCGAGTTTTCCTGGTTATTGGGGATGAACAGGTGAGTTTGATGACGTCTGCTCCTGCGATGTAACCGCCAATCATGAGATCGATTAAACCATCTCCGATTGCGCAACAATCAAGCTCAATTTCCCGTTTAGTTGAGTTCTCTTGCAGTGGAGAAAGACGTAAATCTCCCGAAGCTAATTCTTCAATATTGACCAGGTCGCCCTTGACGAGATTATTGCTCTTGACCCATTCTTTTGGTAGAGAAACAATAACAGTGGAGCCACCAGTTATCTGCAATTTGCGGAAGGCCCCTTGCTGTTCCAACTGTCTCCCCTGAATTGTCGGAGGAGTAAAGAGATACAGAGAAGACCTCTTTACTATATTTATGGCTATATAGACATACATATTTAGCAATATAATATACTGATATTCACTATCCCCCAGCCGGTTAAGCACGGGGCAACGGGGAACCGATTATGATGATGAAGAAGAATGGAATGGCCTGGACGCTTGTCCTTACTCTAATGGTAGCCAGCTTAGCTGGATGTCTCGGTGGAGATGACGATGAAGAGGTCGAAGAGAAAACAATTAACATTGCAGGAAGTAGTACTGTATTCCCTGTAGCCAGCGCTTGGGGCCAAGCCTACAGCGAAACTAACTCGGAATACACAGTAACTGTTGCTGGTGGCGGATCTGGCGCTGGTGCATCAAAGGTGTGCAGCACAGACTCTGATTCAGTACACATCGGTGATATGAGTAGAGACTGGAAGTCATCCGAAGCGGAAGCTGGAGAGGATGGATTCACATTCAAGTGTCTAGACTCTGACATCACAGTAACACAACTAATCGTTGCAATCGACGGACTATCTGTTGTTGTAAAGAAGGGTGGAGCTGCAGACCAGTGTATTACAGAAATGGGCGGATTGTCCATGGGGCAACTGCGTTGGATCTTCACTGATTGGACTGAGGCTGAACTCACGGATGACGGGCTCAACATGACTTCAATCACGCCAAACAACGATGATGACGATTTGCGCGAATGGGGCGACCTCGACGCTTCATGTGCAGATTCTGAAATCAAACTATGGGGTGCTGACTCCGACTCCGGTACTTACGAGTACTTCGGAGAGCAAGTATTCTGTAAGAACTGCTTCGCAGGAAAGGAAGGATACACACCTGAAGGCTTTGACAGCGCACGTGGATACCAGAACTCTGCTGACGATAACCAAATCGTAAACGGAATCACTGGTGACGAAAACGCAATCGGATACTTTGGATACGCATACTACGAAGAGAACGCAAACACACTGAGTGTTGCTGCTATCGCAAACAATGACACACACGGTGTCCAGGATGCTGGTAATGCAGTAACACCTGAAGCAAGTACAGTTGCTGATGGGAGCTACGCACCGTTGTCGCGATACATCTACATGAACGTCAACAACGATGAGTGGGACTTAGTACGTGGATTTTTTGAATACGGATACTCTGAAGCTGGCATGGACCACGTCATGGACGTGGGCTATGTTGCACTCCCTGAAGCAATGATCGAAGAGATGATTGCTCGAATGGGCTGATGAGAAGATACCTGAAGCGAACTTAGGAAACATCGGGTGTAACAGGGCACGCAGTGCCATCGTTACCCCGGTGTGGAATAGGGAGGGCGTTCAATGCCTGGATTACAGGGCATGGTGCGCCTGGTTTAGGGGCTTGCAGTGGATTATGTAAGACGCTGTACCCTCTGTATACCCATACGACAAGTGTTTCACGCATCGGTACACTTGAATGAGATTCTCCAGCGTGGGTGTTTGAAGGGTTACACTTTTGATACCGAATGAATATAACTGATGGCCCGATGTTATTGCTATGGGCAAGAGAGCTATCTTTTTGGCAATTTTATTGATTACTGTATCCTTATCCGGTTGCTTACGTGGTGGGAAAGGTGGTAGTGGTGATGAACCAGTAGTTTACGAACCAGGTCCGTACGAAGTTTTGGCGTACGAAGACATCGTTTACGCTAGTGGACTTGCCCATTCAAAATCAAGCACAGAACCATCTGCAGTTCCTCTGATGTTGGATGTATATTGTCCAGACACGAACTCGACAGACAGGCCGGTCTTGATGTTCATTCACGGTGGAGGATTTACTGGAGGAGTCAAGCATAAACCTGAAATTATTGAGATGGGGAAGTACTATGCTTCTCGTGGATGGGTTTACGTTTCAATCGATTACAGAACAACAGAAGAGTTAGGTGATATTGACGGAATGTCTGATGAGGAAATTATCGATTACTATGATGGCATTGCACCGAAGGAATGGGTAGAGCATACATTTACCGGAGCCGAATCAACTAAAGAAATTCAGCAATCAGTTGCTATGTATGCAGCCCAAAGAGATTCTAAAGCTGCCCTAAGGTGGATAGTCGCAAATGCCGACACCTACAATATCAGTACAGACCAAATAGCAGTCGGAGGGTCTTCTGCTGGTTCGATAACAACCATTGCACTTGGAATCTCAGACTTGGGAGATTTTCGTGATGAAATCTCAATCCAAGAGGATCCAACTCTTGCTACAACTAATCTGAATGAAACATATGATGTCAAGAGCATGGTGTATTTTTGGGGTTCAAAGATAAAATTGGATGTCTTTCAAGCAGTATACGGTTTTGATCGATTCGATGGTGATGACCCAGAATTATTCATGGCTCATGGTGACGGAAACGACCCTGTTACTCCATACGAAGGAGCACTAGCCTTGCAGGACATTTATGATTCTCTGAATCTTCACAGCGAACTCGTAACGCTCGAAGGTCATGGACACGGTGCCTGGAATGCAGTAGTGGATGGAAAGGGCCTCTTCGAATTGTCTTTTGATTTCTTAATGGAACGCCAAAATTTGGAAATTTAGTTTTTTGATATACTACAGCATCAACAAATAGTTTCGGATAAGTTGCAAGGGGTTATCCGAAACCCCTTTGCACTTTATTTCCCGATACATGGGTAATTCAGTGGGTTTGTCGGAACGCAACAAGGGCACTGGGGTACTGAACACCCGTTGTACTCCTCCTTTATGTCTTGAAGGGTTTGAAAGAACCCTTGAAATTTTATGGAAATTATTTATCGATTGATTGTATTTTGTTGAAATTCATACCGAACTATCAGCCCGATTGAGGACCCATTCAAACATAGATTCGAGGCTGGGTTGAAGTGTAATCGCATCCTCTGTTAGTTCGTACATTACAGTAGCAGGTACGGTTGCAAATGCCGTACGAGTGACCAAACCATGATGTTCAAGCTCCCCCAATCGTCTTGCAACGGTTGTTGAGGATGAGTTTACTCTCTTTTTGATTTCAGAAAAACGCATAGGTTCTTTGTCACAATTCATAATGTATAGGATGCTAAGCATCTTTGATTTTGAAAGTAGCACAAGCAAATCATCAACATGGGCTTTAGCAGCTTCGCACATTTTCTGCATACGCTGAGACTGTTCTTGTGACATGTAACGGCTAAGTACCATTTTGTTATTAGGGAACAGGTTACAACATTGTTACAAAAAAACACTGTTGCCACTTTTCTACTTATTATGAGATGCACAATGCCCCGAATATGACGACACACCCAAACGGAAAGACAATGAATATTATCGGCTTTTCAAAATATGGTAAACCTTCTGAATTGAAGAAAATAACGGCTTCCTATCCCCATGGTTTTGATGCTTCAAACAACATCGTCATCAAAGTCCACGCATCTGCCATAAATCCAGTTGACAAAGCTCTGCTTTCGGGTGATATGAAGATGGTTATTCCAGTTGAAGCCTTTCCCCATGTAATCTGTTATGATGTGGCTGGAGTTGTTGAAGAAGCAGACCTTGATGGGAAATTTTCTGTCGGTCAACCCGTCTTTGCACGCCTGTTTGGAAACGAAAAGGATGGAAAGAAAACCCCTTGGTACCGAGGTGCTATGGCGGAGTACTGTGTTGCGGACACATCTAATGTTGTACCCAAACCAGAAAACCTCACTTTTGAGGAAGCGGCTTCGATACCACTAGTTGGTATGACTGCTCTGCAGGTGCTCAAAGCATCTGGGGTCAAAGAAGGTGATTCGATTTTCATTTCAGGAGGTGCCGGGGGGGTTGGCACTATGGCGATACAACTTGCAAAGCATGTCTTCAAGGCAGGACGGATTGTCACAACGGCATCAAAAGGCGAGAAGGAAAAATTGTGTATGGCTCTTGGAGCAAATGTAGTTATTGATTACAAATCTACGAAATTTGACGAAATACTTGGGAAATCAGACGAAACAAAATTTGATGTTTGTTTTGATACAACCGGTGAGAGTCTTCAGATGTCGGAAATCGTCAAAGATGGCGGACGCATCGTAACAATAGCGGGTATGGCAACCCTCGAAGAACTACGTCGCATAGGCGGGACCGCTTGGATACTCAAACTATTCGTCAAGCGGAGAATGAAGCGGAAGGAGTACAAAGTGGCTCAATCAAAGAATGCTGACTGGAATTACCTTTTCCTGTCACCAAGCCATGAAGATCTCTCAACTTTAGCAGAACATCTCGGAACTGGTGCAATCAAACCGGTTCTCGATGGCGTTTGGGATTTCCATTCTGAAGATGTCAAGGACGGATGGCAAGGAGCATTCAATCGATCATTCTCTGGTCGTGCAAAGGGTAAATGCGTTGTAAAGATTGTTTGAAAAATTTTGATTATACACTTCACATTGGACTTTGTCAGACGCCACTCATTGTCCTGCGCTAGAGCGGATAATTAGCCACCAGTAAGCTGGAAGAGAAATTGACATCACGCTAATAATCCAGCAAATTGCCGTTCCAATTACTATCCCAAATTCTGGTAAAGTCAAAGGAGCGATTATAGAATAAACCGCTACTGAGGCCCCTCCTAGCATCATTGGACCGACAGCACCAGATGGAACCTCTGGGCCTTGGGAAATCCAGAGAGCAGCCATAGTTGTGAGGAATATTGCTGGGAAGACTGAGGCCAAACCTGCTATCAATGGTTGGCCAATGCTGGACAATTGAACTGCTAAGCCAATTGCTAAAGCGGCCATTATTCCTCTGGTTATTAGGACTCTTTTGCTTACCTTTTTCTTGCCTTTGGGAGCTGCCCTTGGTTTGTATGTGATCCATATTCCTAGGACTAATAGAAGAACTAGGCCGATTAGGCTGACAATAAGTTCAGATGTTTGGAGAATTAGAGATTCGATGAATAATGTAAGAATTAGTGCGACTATTAACCAAAATGTAAGAGAAACCAATATCATTTCAATTACGGAAACATTTGGCTTTTTTGAGGGATAATAAATCCAGGTTGCAATGAAAAGAGCGTTTAGTAACATACCAAATGAAACCAGTGACATACTTGTAGCAAGGCCGTCAGGCCCCGCTTCAAGATAGATGCCAATGGTTGCCGGTATTATTGTTGTAGGAACCGTTCCCAATACGCCTCCAACAATCCCTCCCCATTTTTCTATTGCCATCGTAACTATGACTGCTACCAAACCTGCAAAAAAGGCTGATAGCAAAATAGTCTGCATGTTTGGTCGAGTAAAAGTGTGCGTATTGTTATTTTGAATCGTAAAGATGTTGTTTTACTCTTGCCTTTATCGAATTGAAATCATAACTTGACCATGAATCAATCAATTCTCCAGACCTATACAAAGCACAAAAAGGTAGTACATCTATTGATGATATCCAAGGATTTTGCATTTTTATTCCCGATGAGCCCTTTGTATCTAGACTTAATTTGGCAAGACAGAAAGGTAACTCCTCCTCGTCTGAAACAATTTGGTTTTCCAGATTTTTGCAATTCACACAATCGGACTTTCCAAAGAGGATTAATGATAATTTTAGCCCTGTTATTTTATCCCAAGCCCCGTCATCTACCGTTTTTATCCCGGCCAAAATTACTCCCTCCTACATTAATGTCCAAACAGAATTATACTATAATTCATATGTGAGTGATTGCAGGTTCGACTGACGCGTATGAATGGAATGGGCGATGACGGAAAGTGTCCTGTAATGCACGGGGCTGTGAGCACGAGCGGTGGAGGACAGAAGAATATGGATTGGTGGCCAAAAAATTTGAATTTGGCAATCCTGCATCAACACGATACCAAATCAAATCCAATGGATTCAAATTTTGTTTACAAGGATGCTTTCAATTCAATGAATTATGCTGAATTGAAAAAGGACCTCCACGCATTAATGACTGATAGTCAAGACTGGTGGCCTGCAGATTATGGCCACTACGGTCCTTTCTTCATTAGAATGACTTGGCACGCAGCTGGTACTTATAGAATCGGAGACGGCCGCGGTGGAGCGGGCACTGGAGCACAGAGATTTGCACCACTAAACAGTTGGCCTGACAACGGCAACCTCGATAAAGCCAGAAGACTACTATGGCCAATCAAGCAGAAGTACGGCAACAAAATCAGTTGGGCTGATTTGCTTGTACTAACTGGAATCGTAGCAATCGAATCTATGGGTGGACCTGTCTTCGGATTCGGAGGTGGACGACCAGACATTTGGCATCCAGAAGAAGACATTTACTGGGGTGCTGAAGATGAATGGCTTGGGGACAACAGATACGGTGACACTCGCCAAGATTTGGAGAACCCACTCGCGGCGGTACAGATGGGATTAATTTACGTAAATCCTGAAGGGCCGAATTCAAACCCTGACCCACTACTTTCCGCACAGGACATCAGAGAAACTTTCGCAAGAATGGCAATGAACGATGAGGAGACTGTTGCTCTAACCGCAGGCGGACACACATTCGGTAAGGCACACGGTGCTGGCGATGCAGGACTTGTTGGTGCTGAACCAGAAGGAGCAGACATCGAACACCAAGGATTCGGCTGGATTAGTTCTCACGGGTCTGGAAAAGGAAGAGACGCAATCACCAGCGGTATCGAAGGTGCATGGACCGCTAACCCAACACAATGGGATAACGGATATTTCGATTTGTTATTCAAGTACGAAGACAACTGGGTTCTAACTAAGAGCCCTGCAGGTGCTCATCAATGGACTCCTGAAAATCCGGATGAAGAAGACATGGCACCAGATGCTGAAGACGCTTCAATGAAGGTACCAACAATGATGACAACTGCTGACATGGCAATGATTCGCGACCCCGCTTACAGGGAGATTTCTAAGAGATTCCATGAGAATCCAGACGAATTCGGAGACGCATTTGCGAGAGCATGGTTCAAACTACTTCACAGAGATATGGGCCCTAAGGCCCGATACCTAGGACCTGACGTACCTGAAGAAGACTTGATTTGGCAAGACCCAGTTCCTGCAGGCAGCACATCTTACGATGTTGCAGCTCTGAAGGACGCAATTAAGGGAAGTGGCCTTACAGTTTCAGAAATGGTTGAAACCGCTTGGGCGAGTGCTTCCACATTCCGTGGATCTGACAACAGAGGAGGAGCTAACGGAGCGAGAATTAGACTATCACCACAAAAAGATTGGACTGCGAACAAGCCAGAACAACTCGCTAGAGTTCTATCGGTACTTACACCGCTTGCTGAGGCGCACGGTGCGAGCGTTGCAGATACAATCGTACTTGCAGGAAACGCAGGAATTGAGATTGCATCTGGAGTTGAAGTACCATTCACACCAGGTAGAGGAGATGCAAGTCAAGAACAAACCGATGTTGCATCCTTTGCGGTCCTTGAACCAGTTTCATGTGGATTCAGAAACTTCCTGTTGCAGAACTACGCAGTTACACCAGAAGAAATGATGCTCGACAAAGCGCAACTTCTAGGACTTACAGCTCCAGAAATGACAGTATTAGTTGGTGGAATGAGATCTCTTGGAGTATCATCCGATGACAGAGGATTGTTCACTGATGGTTCAAATTTGTCCGCTGATTGGTTTAACACCCTGTTCGACATGGGCGTCAAGTGGACTCCTACCGGAAGCAATTCATACAATGCACATGACAAAGCGACCGGAGAAGTAGTTCGCTCTGCAAGCAGATATGATTTGGTCTTCGGCAGTAATTCTCAACTTCGTGCTATTGCTGAAGTATATGCTCAAGATGACAACAAAGACAAGTTTGTTTCAGACTTCATTTCCGCATGGAATAAGGTCATGAATGCAGACAGATTCGATGTTGCTTGAAGTCAAAAATATCGAAAGCGATATACACCGAAGTCCATTCGGTGGAGCATGATTCAGTACTCTTGTGCATCATGTGGAATGGGCGTAATCGGAATGAAGTGTGCTAAGTGTAATGCGGACTTAGTACCTGATGAAATAACAAAGGCTGACGGAACCAAGGTCTCGGTGACCAAGTGCCCTGAAGGCTGTGGAAAGATCAAGTCACCAATGTGTTGTGGCTCGGATATGACCTGCGCAATTTGATTATTCAAACGGGTCAAGATTGATTAGTTGTTCAACATCTATTCTCTTGTAGCCTCTTTCTTCTGCATCTGCAGCCGCTCGAACAAGCATTCTGCGGATCCATCCTAACATCATCAATTCTTTCATTTTATCAAGCGCATCTATGAAATTAGCTGGATTACTACCGAGTTGTGCATGCTCTCGAATGTTCTGGCCGGTTTCGTCTACTACCTCGTAATACCAATCTATCAATTCCTCGATTGCGGAATCTGTTACTGGCATACGTGCGAATGACTTTGCCATTTTTCTTATCACGGCCGGTGTAAGTGCGGAGCCAGAAACCTGTCCTTCCAGGACATCTTCTTCAATTTCAACGTGGCTTTCTCCTTCCTCGGGCGCTTCTTGTACGGTTGCGACCGCAGAAAGATGTCTCGGTTTAATCGTATTTACACGATCTTTTGTTGCGACGCTTTCAGCTGCATGCAATATCTTTTTGAGATATGTTTCAAGGTGTTCGATTCCTGCTTGTACCGCTTCAGAACCTACGCTTTCTAAATTATTTAAACGCTCAATCATCAACTCTCTGGTTCGATTATAGTTTAGACGCGTTCTTTTGGTATCGTCAAGGGTTTTCTTGTCGGGGGTAGCGGTTAGAGTGGCCTCTTCCATCGATGGAACCATTCTATCGATTTCAGCAACCAGCATGTCAACTAACTGTTCTTTTACCGCACCTGACAACCTCATGTCGGTAAATCCAGAGGATACGAAACCGATGTGACTTGTAGAGTATGGCTTTGCCATTTATTCCACCAAGCCGTCCTCTCTACCCAAGGCTTGTGATACTTCCCAAGCGTGGAAACATTCGTGGCCACCAAGGAAACCTCCAGCTTCTCTTGAAGGGCCAATGAACTCAGCGGCACAGAATTGACAAAATACCTGAACAATAAATTCGTTGAAATATGTTCCATTCGCTGTGACTCTCTTCGGTATTCTCTTGCCTATGTCCGACTCATCCCAATCACTAAGTTTGTCAGTAAACTCTTCATCGATAACAATTTTTTCACTCATATTTTCACCATTCTGTAATCCAAGGAATCGCCCCATGCGCAGTAATTGGCCTCATCCCTTCCTCATCCCTTGTCCAGGTATCCTCAGTTCCGATGCTACCTTCGACATGGACGACTTTTGGCTCTATCGCCATTGTTCCTCCTGTCGGCAACGGTCTATCAAAACCTTCTGCGACTACGGGTGATTCGTCGAGTTGTAATCCCACGGAGTGTCCGAGGAACTTCGACTGGTCAGGAGACATGCCCATGAGATGGGCAGAGTGCCCAAATTCCTCTGCTAATGCATGACCTTGTCGATAAGCCTCAGAACAATCCAAGCCTTGGTCTAGGACATCTACAACCACGTCTTTGACTGCGACCATGTCCTCTAATCTGTTTTCCCATTCAGCAGAAAGTTTCCCTGCGACGAACATTCTAGTTGTATCGACTACGTATCCTCGATGTAAATGAACAAGGTCTACTAAAACTGGCTCGTTTTTCTTTATTTTACTAAAACCACTGCCCATTGAAGCCATAGGATGTGGCCCAGTTCCGCCGATTGCAGAATCGAAAAAGGAAGGGATCCCTCCAGCTCTACCGGCTACGATAACACCTCTATCACACTGAAGAGGGAACCGTCGCATCTGCACATTTCCGCCAAATCCAGCCGCTCTGCTTACTGCTTCAGCCGCTGCAACGAGTTCAATTTCTGTTACACCTTCGCCTCCGACTTTCGTTACAGCATCAAACATTTCCATCTGCACTGAAGCAGCTTCTTCCATCATCCGAATTTCCCAATCACTCTTGATTTCTCTTTGGCTATGAACGATTGCTGTACAATCTTTAGTTGCTCCAATTTTTGATGCAAATCTATCTGCGAAGGTGTGTGGCAATTCTCCAAATTGCATTGCAGGATTACAATCTATCATATCTGCAAATTCGGCCATCCGAGGAAACTTCTCGACCGAATGGGGTGAGTCGCCTTCTCCAGATTCATATATTGCTCTAGAAAGTGACCTTCTAACGAACAATTTGGATTCACCATCCGATTTAACTAAAAGTGAAGCGTTTTGTCTTCCTCCAGAATAATAATAGAGGTCGACTGGATGTTGGATTAAGGCTGCATTTAGTCCATGTTCTTGAAGGAGGGCTACAAGTTTTTTTTGCCTGCTTTCTAACTCTTGGACTGGAACTCGCCAGTCCTCGCCATCAGGTCCAACGAGGGTTGATAGTTGGTCCTGCATAAACAAAGGCTACCGCCAAAGGTTGAAAAACTACTCCCTTAACATAGCCACTGCTAAATATTTCACACTCACACAAATAACTATGCGTACATCTGCCAAAGTGCTATTGATTGTTGGAGCGTTATTTTTCCTTCTTGGTATTGTTGGATTTGGAATCGGACTCAACACTGCTTCAGATGTTGATGAAAGTTGGAGCAAGTTCGAAATCGAGAATGCAACAGAAGGCAGTATTCTAATTGATGATTCTGATGGAATGGGAGAACTTGGAGTTACCTTCTGGGTAAAGGGAGAATATACCGATTCAGATGGTAATGGGGTTTGGGACGTATGTGACCAAACTAGAGTTGTAATCACTGAAAATCCAAGCATCAATACCGAATGGGAAGATGCTGAAGCTCTTGACGGTAAATTCTACTATGAAGTGGATTATTATTCAAATGGAAATAATAGCAATTGTGACGCAGTTGAAAACAACAAGAATTACGAAAAAACCGACAAGGGATTCGTGAAAATAGGTAGAGCCTGCCTAGGATGCTACTCTGGAACGCTAACATTTGAATCAAATCAAAGTGTCTGGGTTACCTATGATGACAAAATTTTCGAAGACGCTTTCGAAGACATTTTCTCTATATTCTTGGGCTTCGTCGGTGGTTTTGGATCTATTTGTTGCGGTTTGATTTTCTTGATAATTGGTGGAATTTTAGCATTCTCGTCAAACAATGATGCACAACTCGTAGCAACATTTCCAGATGGCAGTGTAATGCCACAACAACAGTTTATTCAACAAACTCCGGGACCAGTTACTATTCAAACAGGAATGTCACAACCCGTGTTTGATGAAATCGAAAAAAGCTAATTCCGGTCAAACTTGCAGAAGAATTTCAGTATTCTGTAAACGGATTTCAGAGGATTCACAATAATCCTCAGAAAGGTCGACGCCGAAATATTTCCTTCCTGTCATCTTTGCAGCAACTGCGGTTGTTCCTGAACCTAAAAATGGATCGAGTACCACGTCGCCAGCAAATGTGAACATCTCAATACAGCGTTTAGGTAACTCTAACGGGAAAGGCGCAGGGTGGTTAACTCGCTTTGCCGATTCGGTTGGAAATGCCCAGATAGATTTTGTTTGTTGGATGAACTCTTCTTTACCAATCGTATCTATTCTGCCCTCTTCTCTTTCGGATTTCTTTCTCGGCAATTTATAGTCCCCTTTTGAATACATCAATATGTATTCATGGATATCCCTTAAGCATGGATTTGAGGCTGATTGAAATGAACCCCAAGCACATGATGCTCCAGAACTTGCAGACTTATCCCAGATCACTTCTCCTCTATGTAAAAATCCTAACTCATGCATGATTAAGTTGACATGACTCGTGAGAGGAATATACGGTTTCCTGCCGAGGTTTGCGACATTAACTACCATTCTTCCACCGGGAGTTAAGACTCTGTAACATTCTGCAAATACGTCCTTCAAAAGTTGTAAGTAGTCACTGAAGGACAAATTTTGGTCATACTCCTTTGAAGCATTGTACGGAGGGGATGTAACTACCAGATGAACACAATTATCCGGAAGCGGAAGATTTCTTGAATCGCCACACATAACGTGGTTTTCTAATTCGGTTGGGAATTCAACTTGGTCGCCGACCTCTCTACTAGTTACCATTTCATCATACATTCGTGATTGATAGTATAACGAGGAGTCGTGTCCTTCTCTCTTTGAAACCCCAAAAGAAGAAGTCGATGTCTTTGCTCTCTTACGTGGACCTTCAAAAGAATCTCCACGCGCCATGCTTGCAATCGTATCTTATCGGTATATGAGATTTCGCGCAATACCGTTAATTCAGACGCGCGTTTGAACCGGTCGAATCAAAAACCGACCGCTACTGGGAGAGTTTGATGGCGGACTTCCTCTGTCTGGACGATGTCGACTTGGAAGGACGTACAGTATTGGTAAGGGTAGACATTAATTCCCCTATGGAGCCATCTGCAAGGCAGTTTCTTGACAATACCAGAATACGAAGAATTATTCCAACACTTAACAAATTAACAAAATCAAAGGTTGTTATTTTGGCCCATCAATCAAGACCAGGGAAAGATGATTTCACATCGACCTTAGGTCATGCAAGAGAATTGGGAAGGTTAATTGGAAAAAACGTAAAGTGGGTGGAGGACATCTACGGAAAGAAGGCCTTAACCGCTATCGAGCAACTGCAAGATGGTGAAATATTGATGCTCAACAATGTGAGAATGGATGAAGATGAAGTCAAATTAAAAGGTGACTTTGATAGATTCTCACAGACAATGATGGTGCAAAATTTGTCGATGATCGCCGATGCTTTCGTTAACGATGCTTTTGCTTGCGCTCATAGAAATTCACCATCTATAACTGGATTTACAAACACCTTGCCTTGTATCGCAGGTGAATTGATGAACCACGAATTGAAAAAATTAGGAATGGCACTTGATAATCCAAAAAGGCCGTGTATTGCCGTACTTGGGGGAATAAAAGTGGATGATTCGGTAGTAGTTACTGAAAACATGCTGAAAGGTAACATTTGTGACCATGTATGGGTTACAGGTGGAGTTGCAAATCTATTCTTGTATCTATCTGGAATCGATTTGGGAGAAGGAAATATTCAGTTCCTCAAGGGCGAGTTGAAAGATAATTGGGATTCTACTGTTGCCAAGGCGGCTAAACTGTTGAAGGAGTTCCCAGAGAGGATAATAATGCCAAGTGATGTTGCAGTTAATCTTGAAGGAAATAGAGTTGATATGAGCATCAAAAACCTTCCAATAGATGCCCCTATTTTTGACCTCGGAATTACGAGTATTCGTGCATTGTCAAAGGGTATTAAATCAGCAGGAACAATTATTCTGAATGGGCCAGCTGGTGTGTTCGAAAATCCTGATTTCGCTTTTGGGACAATTGAGATGTTGAATGCATGCGCCGAAAGCGAGGGCTATGCAGTTATGGGAGGAGGACACACCGCTACACTAGTTTCCTCTCATAACCTGACCTCGAAAATGGGGCACGTTTCCACAGGTGGTGGAGCGTGCTTAGAATTACTTGCTGGAAGAGTTTTGCCGGGTATTTCTTCTCTTGAACAGTCTGCTGATCAATTTCAATTTTCAATCTCTAAGCCACTTAACCTTCAGTAGAAAAATCCGTGTCTTTTTGAATAGCCTAAGTTAGAACCCCATGTCTTGGGTGGGAAAATGGCTGAGATTGAAAGGTTTCCAGTTACTAGAATCCATTCATTAGCGGTGAGAAATTTTAGGTCAATAAATGAGCTGCAAACCTACGAATTTACCGACGGCTTGAACACTATATCTGGCGGTAATATGGATGGAAAGTCAGCAATTCTAAATGCTATCAAAATAGTACTTGATCCAGAGATAAAACACAGGTGTTCGTCATTCTGGGGGTTTGGGTTCATGGGCCAAACATCTCTTATTGAAATAACATTTACCGCCAACCAAAAGTTACACTATCTAAGGAGGGTTATTTCAAATGATAACACTACCGACATTCACCTTTATGTCGGAGAAAAATATTCGCACTTTTATCGAGACGGGGAGGCGTCTGAATACCTAATGCAAATAATTCCCCCATCTAATTCGATCTTGAATACCCCTTGGCAAGTAAGATTTGGATTCATAAGATCATCGGATTCAATGATTGATTATGAAAGAAATTACAAATTTGACCAAGAAGAATTAGAATTTGTCAATGATTTACTTGATTTGGTCGATACAGATGTTAAGAAATTATACAACAAAGAATTGAACACTTATTGCGTTTTTCGGGATGGTAGCGAAACTAAGTTTCAACATTTATCGAGTTCAGAACAGCTATTCTTTACCCTCATTGAGAATATTTCACACAACATCTCAAGGGTGGGTGAAAATAAGACCAAGGTCGTTCTCATAGATGATTTTGACAGGGCCCTTGGAAAGGAATTAAAGCACTACACTTGTGAAATCCTTAGAGTAATCGCTAGGCTCCATGACCTACAAATTATTGTTACATCACGGCATAGAATAGCAGATTCAAATAATGTTAGGATACCCAACAAACGCATTCCTTCTGTATACAATAGCGTTGTTTCAAACCCACCGTTTACGATAAAGAGTTTTTCCAATTACATGAAGAAATATGCAAGCAGAAGGAAAAAAGGTTGGTGAAGAAGGTGGAATCAATTACTGAACTCAAATCCTTTTCCTTCAGTTATCTTGATGCAACTTTTTCCCCATGTTCGGCTGAATTAGGCCCATTTAGCTCATTTATCATGTTCAACGACTACTTGGCCGCCGAAGAAGCAACGTTGGGAATGATGAATCTCTTCAATACCAAAAATCATTTTGAGATCTTGTCTTTTCCTAAAAGAAAAACTCGCTACACTGTTGAAATGCGGTTTGAAACGGATAAACATGAATATTTACTCACTCGATATTTTGTTGGGGTTACCTCTACTGAAAGTAAATTAGAACGGTTGGGGACTGGTATTTTTTTCTCCGGAAAAGACGCAATAACGAAGTTGAAATCGATGGTGAAGCCGATAACGATCAATAATGGAGATTTCTATTCAAACCGCTGTGTTATTTTCAAACCGACCTCTGAAATTCAAAGGAAGGAAATCGTTCGCACGGTTAATTCTTGGCTAAAAACAATCAATGCGGAAGGACGTGTTGAATTAGATTATGATTGCATATGGCGATTTATCAGAAATAATTTTGACATCAAACAAGCTTGGACTTCAAATCGCATTCCAGCATATGTGAGGTTGTTGTATAACATCGCACAAGCTCTGATGAGAAAACGTATCTATGGTTACTGTCCACCTTCAATATCCTACATTGAATTACATTCCCTTTCAGTATTTGAATCGGTATCCGTACTACGACTTGCTAAAGAAATTTGTTCAACACATGGATTGAATTTCGTAATGCTTTTTGGAGAATTTCAAGGCTCGGAGATGATTGAAATTACGACAATTCCTCATCTGGAGATAGATGAATAATTGTTGAAAACCATCGGCCTTAATAATGTCCTTAATCCAAGTATTATAGCCGGCGAAGATAACTTATGTCTAACACTCTGTTAGTTATCGTTCAAGGTTGATTCAGAGAAGGTGATTGGGTTTTGCGAGCAACCATTTTCAAGTCCACTCCTAAGCAAGAGAATGTACATTTAGACCTAGAAGAACGGCTTCGGTTTATCGGTAATGACGTGAAAACGATCACTCTCAGAAGCACACATCACGGCTGTTCATTAATTCTTGATGCAATTGATTCGCTTGAATGCATAATCGCTTCGAGACCTGGTGCTGAAATCATTTTTGAAAGTGCACCTAAGAAGCCGGTTGTTATTCGAGGAGAAGTTCATGACATAGTCTTGAAAGGTGGAGGAAAAGTCCACAGCCTTTATCGAAATACTACCAACCGTACAATAGATTTTGACAATGGTAAATCAGTTCTTATAACAAATTCAGATGAAGTATTAGATGAAGAAGTTGATTCCATTATTTTGATACCGGAGGATATTTCTGACCTAAAAATTCGAAAGAATTACAATAACATATTGATAGTTGGAAATAGTAAATTGAAATCAATTACAGTACAAGGTGATGGTGTTATCGGTAAATTATCGATAGAGTCATCTCCAAAACTAAAGCATTTAAAAATTGAAAAACGGGTAATGACTTGCTCAGTAAATGATTGTAGAGGCATAGAAACAATTTCTGGATTCGGTGACAGGCTATTCATTTCCGGGAGAAGGAGAAGAAATCTTTGCATCGGAGGTTTCTGGTATCGAATTCCTGATTGGTATAGTGAAGTAGTATCTATGCTTGACTTGACACATTTCAATGGCCACCTAACCAGTGAACAGATTATGACATGTGAGGATCTTGGAGGCATCAATATCACACCTAGAAAATATGAGGGCAGGGGAGGAATGGTCGGCTTTTCTGAAACATTCGACATGCCAATTGATTCGATTCTAAACGGGATAGATGTTAAGAAATTTGTTGGGTTAATTCTCGAAAATCACGACAGATTTTTTGCCTTCGCGGCTTGGTGTTCTGGGAACCTTTCACGTTTCCAACAATATGTCGCGATGCGAGTTCTAGCATCTTTAGCTACAAACGGCTTTGACACGAATAAAATCCTCGACATCAGAAATTCACTACTTTACATGAACTCGACAATGCCTAACATTCTGAATGAATCTGTTAACTCAGGGGACTTGGGAGGAAAATGGCGACCTATGTATTCGGGAGATTCTGAAAGTTGGGAAAATCCTTGTCACACAATTATGCCATTTGGGAGATTAGATTTAGAGATATGGCTCAATTCTGAAGCCGATATTGAAGAAATGCTGGAGAGTAAATTCCAATTCAAGCAGATGTCAAATTCAAGTAAATATTTCAAGCCTTCAAGGAGTATTGCATTCAGAAGTTTAATTGTTACAATTCTGAGCGCATCAAATACATCCTCGAGAGATGTAGAAGCCGAAGAACGCTTAACAAAGTTATCAGCATCCCTTTACAAAAATGAAATCATTAACAGTGACCCTTACATTTGTGAATACCTGATTTTTCACATCAACAAATCAAGAATTGTCAACAAGACGTTAATCAAAGAACTTGTCAAGGGTATTGAGAAAATAAATTGTCAGGCATGGAAGAAGGTCGCCCTATTGATTGGCATTATCGACCAGACAAATTCATCAAAAGCACGAGTCGCTTTGAAAAGACTCACTTCAGACAAGGAGTTTACTTTTGAAGAATCTGACCTCCTATACCGAATATCGTTAGAAGGGAAAGATGGGTTAGAAAATGGCACATTCGAAAGGCCAAAATGGCCTTACGTTAAAAATTGGAAAAAAATTAGGAGGAAGTTATTTGAATACAACGAGTATATCTAAAGCGAAAAAAATATTGAAACATCAGCTGGCTATATTGTGGGACCACCCTGAGAAATCGGGCGTTGTTCCTCCAATGATGATATGGGGGCCACCAGGTATCGGTAAATCCACATTCATAAAGGAAATTTGCGAGGAGAACGGGATCGGATTTATCGATGTAAGACTAGCACAGAGAGAGCCTGTTGACATTCGAGGCCTGCCAGTCCCTAGAGATGACAAGCAGGGGATTGACTGGATTGTTTCCTCAGATTGGCCGAGATTAGAAGTCGAGGGTACACCTGAGAGAGGAATAATCCTGTTTGATGAGATAACTGCAGCTGATAGTACATTACAGGTTGCTGCTTATGAATTCATTTTGGATAGGAGATTAGGCCAATTGTACGAAGTCCCCGAAGGTTGGTACATAGTTGCTGCTGGAAATAGAACCGGAGATTCTGCAGTAGCAAGAACCATGTCGAGTGCTCTTGCAAACAGATTCTGTCACATTGAAGTAGGATCAAATACTGAGAGCTGGTTAGATTGGGCTCTAATCAATAATATCGACCCGAGAGTTACTGGTTTCATCAGATTCTTACCGGATAACCTATTCTCTATGAAGGGTAACAAGGAAAGGGGCTGGCCGAGTCCAAGAAGTTGGGAAAGAGTGGCAATGGAAGTTGAATTGGCCGATAAATATCAACTAGAAAATGACATCTTACAAACGATAATCGAAGGTCTGGTTGGAGAAGGCCCTGCTGTTGAATTCATGGGATTCCTGAACTGGTCAGAAAAGATTCCTGATGTTGGCAAGATGCTGAAGTCTGAAATCAAACCATCGATACCAAAAAGACCAGACCAAAAGTATGCAATGACCTCCGCAATCGTTCACTACCTTAGACAGCATGAGAGCCCTGAGGACTTAATTGATGGATACATGGATATCTTACTTGAATTCCCAAACGATTGGATGCAGTTGCTACAACATGACATAGAAATGGTGATGGATATTGAAGAAAAGGACGACTTCATTGATGAATTAATGCTCCACGGCAAATACAAGGAAATGAGTTCCAGGATTATCGCTCGTAAGCCTGCAAAAAAAGCGGCTGAGGCTTGACTATGTCAGATATAGTCGAAGAGAAAGTGTCTTTTCACCAACCCTCTAAATCCGATATTACTGCCAAGGAAGAAGGGCTTCAGAATTGGTCTGAAGATCGTGTTAAAATGCTCCGAACCAGGCCCTTTATTGGCACTCTAGCAATGAATCTAGAACTTGTTCCTGTTGTAGACCACAGATGCCCGACAGCTTGCACGGATGGAAGAAAGATTTTCTTCAATCCACACTTTCTAAATTCACTATCCAATAGCGAGAGAATGACGATACTCGGTCACGAAATCTGGCACTGTGGATTATCTCACTTCACCAGAGAACATGGCAGAATAGAAGACCATGAAATGTGGAATCACGCAATTGACCATGAAGTAAATGCCCTACTAAAGGCCGATAATTTCGTGATTCCTGAACATGCTGTCTTGTATAGAGAGTATGAGGGAGAGTCTGCAGAAACAGTGTTCGAACTCATAAAAAACGGTACAATACAAATGCGTGGTGAATGTTTGGATGAACATAAGACATCGGGAGACCCACGGAAGGGAAAGAACAGTGGAAAAGACGGATGGTCAACAATTTCTGTAGGTGAGGATGGAAGTATTGAAGCAAAAGTAGATTCTGATTTCACACCGAACAGAACTGATGATGTTTGGCGAGATTGGAAAAACAAAATGATGGCGGCGGCCCAACAATGTCAACAACGCGGAGTCGACATGGGCGCATACAAAGACAAACTGGAAGATTTATTCGCATCTGAAATGGATTGGAAAGAAATCCTTAGACAATACCTCACACCAATGTTTGACAGCACTAGGAAGTGGCTACCCCCAAACAGAAGACACGTTTACAAGAAGATGTACCTTCCTTCATTACGAAAGGACAAACAATTGAACATCGTAATTGCAATTGATACGAGTGGTTCTACAACAGGTGACATAGTCAAGACATTTGTTAGTGAAGTATTTGCTATCCTGAATTCGTTCGGCGGTTACTGCCTCAGGTTGATACAATGTGACTGGGACATTACAGAAGATACGATTTACAATTCTGAGAGACCTTTCATTCCAGAGGAATTTAAACTCAAAGGTGGCGGAGGTACAAGTTTTGTTCCCGTATTCAATTTGATCGATAATGACTTTGAAGACCCAGAAGTTTTGTTGTATCTTACCGATGGCTACGGTTCTGCACCTGGAAAAAAACCGAGATATCCTGTTATCTGGGGTGTGATTGAGAACGGAATAGTACCTGCTAATTGGGGAGAATCTCTTTCAATTAGATTAGGGAATTAAGAAATTCGTCACCTTTAATAATGTCCACCCCGATATACTATTGCAAGAATTATTGGTGAGCGGTTTTTCACATTTAGGCCGTTTTTCGTACCGATAATTATCAGTTGGGGGAGATGAAAAAATGAGTAACGATAGTGATAACAAGATTTGGAGAATAGTGGCACGTGTTGATGACGAAATCATTGTCAAAGAAGCAAATAGGAAAGGTAAGGTAGTACGTTCAATTCGAAACGCAGTAGTTCAAAAATTGTGTAGGTCGGTGAATATCGATTATGAATATGGCTGGTGGAAGGGTAAGTCAAACATTCCCAAAGTCATGTTTGTGGACCTATTTCTAGGAGATGCTTTGCTCGTGATGGCAGACGATGCTATTGAAGTAGAAGTGCATAATGTTCCAAACCAGTTTTATTTGGTCGATGATGTCAGAGCAATCTTCTTTTCGGGGAGTAACATGAAGGCAGAGAACTTTGATTCATTGGGATTCTATCACTACGGTGAAGGTGATTCTGAGAAGTATCACCTACTCGGCAGAAATCTTACTATACCGTCTCATGTTACTGGTTCTAAATCATCTGAAAATGAAGAAGTAATAGCAATTTGTGATGCTGAAGAGGCTTCTACAGAATGCCCTAATTGCAATCAAACTGTTCCTTTTGGAACCCTTGTATTACTAACTGAGAATTACAGATTATTACCATCAAGTTGCTGTAACAAAATGTATTGGCACAGAACTGACGAGGGCTTTGGAGATGAGTGGGCGTGATACTTTGCAAGCTAAACGGGATCACAATATTGAACAAGAATTACAAACAACTCTCGATAATGGTGGGAACGTATGGGCTATTGGGGATGTTCACGGCCATGCTGACACGTTGGAAGCATTGTTAGAAAAATTGAATCTTCACTCACTGGACCGTGTTGTCCTTCTGGGAGACATGATAGATAGAGGGCCAAAATCAAATTCAGTAATTAAAATGGCAAGAAATAATCCACAAATTTTCTGCGTCTTAGGAAATCACGAAGACATGATGCTGAAAAATTTTGACCCTACAGAGTTTGATTCCTTTTCTATCGACCAATTTGCTTGGATGTATAATGGGGGACGGGCCACTTTGAACTCCTACCTTGAAGAATTTACAAATAGTGATGGGTCGATAAATAAATACAAATTAAAAAAGAGAGGAGCTCAAGACTTAGCTTGGCTTGATTCTCTTCCACACCACATTGTCCTAGATGAGTTTAGATTAGTTCATGCAGGGTATATGCCTCATGACATTGAGCCAGACCTTCAAACAAAGGAGACTCTTTTGTGGATTAGAAAAGAGTTCCACGAAACAATTTTCCCAATCGATTACGAAAGAACCGTGATCTTTGGACATTCGCCAATGCCATTCTTTGGATTAAAACAGTCTGAGGTTTGGGAATCCGACGCTGAATTGCGAAATGGAAGAACAGCTGCAATAGGAATTGACTCCTGCTGTTATGGAGGAAAAGATCCTCAATTAACAGCTATTAATTTACAAACAGGAGAAATAATGAAACAAAAAATACAACACAAAAAGGAGGTATTAATATGACAAAAAAGAATGAAATAAAAACAGAGCCAGCAACAGAAGAAAGCCTAATGATTGGAAATGACGCACATCCTTTCGACCGAGATTTACCAAAGACGGTTAATTTTGAAGAACAAATGCACCCAGTATTAGTTGACGGAATCAAAGGTAAGGCTTGCACAGGAACCCTTGGAGGATATAGTGACAGGATATCAATCCAGTTAGAAGAAGAACACCCTGAACTTGGAATCAACTTTACTACCAAGTATTTCATTTTCGAAGAACCTGGAAAGGTAATGTGGGGACATCATCACGCAAGATTTCAAATTGATTTGATTGTGGAAGAAGAGGAATAAGCAAATATTCACATTGGATAATATCCACCACTTGACATGGGCGAGGCTACTGCACGCTACACAAACGCAGTACTTATCGATGATGAGCAGCGCACACATCTCGGTGATTTCCTAATTCATGCAGACGGTACCTGGACCCAATCAAACGGAGATGAAGATGTTGTTCACAACATTGACGGGACGAAGAAATTGATTACTCGTTCTTTCCAGAATTGGCATACTCACTTGCCTATGCAGTTGAATGCCCGTGATTTTTCTGATGGCTTGCCATTGGATGAATGGCTCGAGAAATCCATTTTTCCAACCGAGATGAATCTAACAAAAGAATACGCACGAATAGGTGCTCTAGCTTCTGCGTTAGAGATGATCAAAACCGGTTCAACGTTTGCTTGTGACATGTATCATTTCCCTGAAGCGATTGTTGATGCGTTAAATGAGGCTGGACTTAGAGGGGTGGTATGTGGCCCACAAACTCTTTGGCCACCACAGGAAAATGGTGATGATGGTAGTGTCAGGAGACTATTGGATAAACAATTAGCTTCTAACAGGCCTGAAAATAAAGTCCAGTATGGTGTTGCAACGCATGCTGTTTACACTTGCGACAAGGAAACACTTCTTGGTGGAAAAGAATTAGCTGAAAGGCATGATGCTCACCTTCACGTACATATCTCTGAAACAAGAAAAGAAGTTGCAGGGTGCCATGAAAAAACCGGCATGTATCCAGTAGAATACCTCGACAGTCTAGATTACTTCATTCCTGACAAAACAATCTGCGCTCATGGTTCATGGGTAAAGAAATCAGAAATGAGAACAATGGCCTCAAGAGGTGCGACTTTAGTTCACTGCCCTTCCTCAAACATGAAACTAGCATGCGGAGGAACTGCTTCCATACCTGCATACAGAGATGCTGGAGTCAATATCAGACTAGGAACTGACGGGCCTGCTTCAAGCGGTTCTGGACTCGATATGGCTCATGAAGCAAGAATGGCTTGTCTTGTACAGAGGCACGACCACTGGGACGCTTCAGCAATGCTTGCAAAAGAAGCATTCGCAATTGCTACCACGGGTAGCCAAGATTGGGCCGTTTGGGACCTGAATGACATCAAGATGTCACCATATGGCAAGGATAACGAAAGGCACATCTCTAATCTAATTTACAACGGTGCAAAATGTCTGGACCTTTGGGTAGAAGGAGAGGCTTTGATGAAGGATTGTAAGGTCAATTCTATCGATGAAAGCAAACTTCTGACTGATTTCAATACGGCAGTGGATAATTACTATTCGTTTTAATTATTATATCCAAATCAGTATCGTTTATTGAGGTCGTAACTTTGGTAAGAGAAATTTTGATTTTCTTCTAATGACGCCTGAGTAAGAATATCTGGCGCAATATATCTACCTCTACCGTATGCATCATTGTCGATTTGTTGCTGGTAATTATGCTTTGAAACTGCAGATTGCATTTCTTCTTGAAACTTCTTTTCTTGAATATCTTTCATCATCTTTCTCTGTATTAAGAATGAATTCAAGAACAAAGCGAGTCCAATCAATTGAACATTCACATCAGTCAAAACGATATCTGAAGGTATTTGACCATTCATGATGAAATATCCATAAATTACAAACAGTGTTCCAAGGGCTGCTGAACCAAATAAATACAGATTTTTTCTCATATATCGGTTGATCAAGAAAGAAATCCCAACCAAGATTCCGCCCATTATTTCAGTTCCAGAATCATATCCGTTAGCTTCCAAGACAGATATTATGAAGAGCATAGTTTGAAGGGAAATATATGCAGTAACTGCAAGAGATAGAAGATTTACTGCTGTGAACATCAATAATCCAATTCCAAGTGTTATTACAATCGTCACATCTCCCTGAGGATATGGTATCATTTCACCAATTTCACTGTAAATTATTGCGCTTGATAAATGACCAATTGCACACCCAGTTAAGAACGAAAGAATCTTGATTCTTTTTGCACCTTTTAACATTAGGTAAGCACCTAAAATTATCAAAATTACTCCAAAGGTAGGACCGCCCCAGGAGTCAATTTGTGCCCATATTTCAGCAGATAATCCCATGCCAAATTCCTCAAAGTTACATCATCCAGAAACTCATAGCTAAAATGATGTAACATGCTAACAACATTATACCCTCTAACCAATTTGATTTTCCATCATTCAGGATGAAATTAACAACCAGAACTGACATGAAGGTAGCCACAGTTTCCAAAGGTCCGAATTCAAGTGATAGATTCACTTCCATCAACCAAGCAAAAATTACCATCAATGGGGCTACAAAAACCGCTATCTGTACACTTGAACCAATTGCAATAGCGAGAGATAAGTCCATTTTGTTTTTACCCGCTACAATAACTGCGGTGAAGTGTTCGGCTGCATTTCCAAAGAATGGGAGTAAGATAACTCCTATGAAAAGAGCAGGCAAATTCCACTCATTTGCGGCCGAATCGATTGAGTGAACGAGAATTTCAGCCATCCACCCTACCAAAACCGTCGCTAAAATGAGTAATGTCCAAGCATCCTTAGAGGTCATCTTAGGTTCTTCATGCTCAATTTTCTCGTCGGAATCAAAAATTTCAGAATGCGTCTTTAATTGGAACAATAGTGCTAATGCATAAATTACCAACAAGACTAATGAAGCATATCTAGATAATCGGACAATACTTTCAAATCCTCCTCCGCCAAGATTTACCGCAGCTGGGATGAGCATAGCAAGGACCGCAATAAGTAACATCGAACCACTTGAATCCAATGCTGATTGGTTGAAACTCTGGTTCTTGTGATTAATCCCCCCCCATAAAACTGCTAATCCCAAAACAAGTAACATATTCCCGAGAATACTCCCCACAAGGCTTGCCTGAACGACGGTTATCATCGTTTCAGCTTGGTCAGCGTGTGTAGCTGCCGTGTAAATTGCTAAACCAGCAATTATGATTTCAACAGCATTACCAAATGTGGCATTAAGAAGACCACCAAGAGATTGACTAGTACGTAGCGAAATTTCCTCAGTAGCATGACCCATCAACAATGCTAACGGCATGATAGCAACCATAGAAAATAGAAAACTGAATGCGGGATCGTGTGCGATTATAGAAAAATATGCCGTTATCGGAACTGCAACAAGTAACCAGTTCAACTTATTTTCAGCAGGACTGAATGCCTGAAGTACGCTAATTTCTGAAGATGTATGTTCTTCAGACACAAAATCACTTCTTAGTTGGTCTTCTCTTTACTGATTTGCGACGTGGAGCGGGCCTTTCTCTTTTCTTAGGCGCAGGCCTTCGTCTCACCCTCTTTCTTGGGGTGTCGTCGTCATCGTCGTCATCGTCGTCATCATCATCGTCGTCGTCATCGTCGTCGTCATCGTCGTCATTTTTCTTACGGCGTCGCTTTGGTTGTATGACATTTACAGCAAACGGATCATCTTCATCGTCATCATCAACGGTCTTGGATTCTGACTTTTCTTCCGCAGGTGCAGTTCCTGTGATGGTAGCCATATCCGGTTCTGCTGAGGTTCCGATGAACTCACTCATCCAGTCATCTCCAACATCATCTTCTTCACCCTTCTTTTTCTTAGGTCCTGACATCGCAGTTGATATTACAAGTAGACAAGTAATCACTGCCAAGAAAGAAACTCCTGCTGTGATGTATGTAATCATGTATGGAGGATCTGTTGAATTAAGGTCTCTGTAAACCGTTTCTGGTTCCGATGCTACCGGATTTGTATATTCGCAAATTGTTTCACCATCAACTCTGTGTCTACACCAATCGGTAATGAATTGTACATTTACAATTCTTTCATTACCTGCTGTATCTATTGCTTTAACAGATACCTGATGTGTTCCAGGTTGGAAGCTTCCTGAATTGAAAACCATTTCAATAGTCCAATCGCCTTCTTCGTTAATGGTAATTCCAGATACATCCCTCCAAGGCTCTGTAACGGCTGAGGATGTACCATAGTTCTGTACAAATCTCATCTGCATCATTTCAATCTCAACGTCGTCGGTCGCACCTGCTATAACCTTGATATCGTTGCCGTAAAGGTATTTTGCGCCGTCTCCAGAATCTGTTGGACTGAATATTGAAACTGTTGGTGCTTGAGCGTCTATCCAGAATTCATCAATTACGTGCTCAACAGAATTGAGTGACTCATCAGTCATGTTTATTGAAATAAGTAGTTGCCCAGCAACCGAAGAGCCAGATATTGAGAACGATATGAAGTATTCAGGTCCTTTTTCAGGATTGTTTACGTTCTTGGATAATAGAACCATAGCTTGTTCGCTTCCGCCAGTCAGGCTTCCACCATTCGAAGTTGAAATATTGACCATTGGGAATTCATCATCCTTGTTTAGTAATTCTGAAATCTCTATTCTGAGGGTATAATCTCCTTTGACCAAAGATTGTTTGGAGACTGGAACATTATCTTCGTCATTGATTGAATAAGTGATTGAAGGCGCCTTTGTGTCTTCTTTGATTTGAATTGCGTTACCTCCAACTCCAGGAATAATCTGTGGATTCTTATTACCAAACTCATCCGCCATGATAATGGTGTACCAAACTTCCATTTCGGTGCCGGGTTCTACGGGGAATTGAGAAGTTATTGATGCAAAACTATTTTCTGCAATAGGTCCAGCTACGTACTCCCAACCCTCATCAGTATAGTTAGAAATTGCAAACTCAGAATCCCCAAATGGGTCGCCTGTATGTTTGTAAACCCAATATTCCTCATTTTCTTCATCCAATGAATTGAGCCATTCAAGATTTACTACACCTAATTCTCCAATCATTTCGATGTCATTTATTCTTGCGGGTTGTGGCATCCTAGTATCTTCGGTAATAGGCCCATACACGTTTTGAATTAATTCCTTGTACATCACTGGAGTGGTGCACCCCTGACAGTTATACAAGGCTTCACTCGTAACGAAATAGTGGATGAAGTTTCCAATGATGTCATCTGGTAAAGTGACATCAAATCTCTCAATTCCATCAGGTACACTTCCCATCCATATGAGGGATTCATTCTCGACAAATTGTGCGCCAACAACTCTTCCTTGTCCACGCCAAATATGGTATCTTTCTCCCTCAACACCAGCTTGGTCAGTCCATGTTACTCTTGTTGTACCATCTCCGATAAATTCGGCGAAGACGTTTGTTGGCTCCTTAACCCAATTAACGTTTGAATCCTCAAAAACAGTCTTACATATATTGTAAGGCACATTTGTATTGAAAGATCCATATCTATCAACAACTACCACGCAGTAAACATAATCACCATACGTATTGTAAGGAAGATAATATTGGAATTCCCCTACACCTTCTTGTACAGTCGCAATCAATTGTGCGTACGGATTGTTAGTGCTATTGAAGAAATCACCGTGTCGGTAAACCCTGTATTCTTCTCCGGTAATTGACAAGACATCATCCCAAGCAATTGTTGTGATTCCAGTTCCATTATCTGGTACAAAGAAAGCGTCAACAGAACTTACAAATGGAGGTGGAGTGTTGTCCTCTATTACTGGATTTTCCATAGAATTACCAGAAAGGAATCTTACATCTTCGTAATCATCACCATTTTCAGTCCAGTTTTTCAAAAGATAAGTGACAGAATAGTAGACTTCTCGATTAGTCTGCTGTGGCACATCTACTGTATACTCATCTACTGTTGGAGCCAAAATAGCGATAGGAGTGTAGTTAGAAAATAAAGTCTGGCCGTTTGAACGATTTATTTTCTCTGTGGTCTGCCATAGATGAATTTCGAATGCATCCTCACCTTCTATTGGCAATATTGGATTGATTATGTTGTAATTGACCCATTCTACATTGGTTTGACTGGCCGCTGGATTAAATTCTGCGTCGATGTTCAGCGGTGACCTAACAGGTGATGTCTTTTCGTAAACTGGTTCGCCTGTTAAACTCGCATTCGCATCAAATGTAGTAGTGAAGTTCCCGTCATCTAATTCGGTAACTATAGCGTAATAGAAATCCCCCTCAACACCAGCACTTACCTGATACGTAGCTGAATGGCCGGGATGCTTATCCTCCATTCCTCTACAATCTCCAGGATTTTCTCCGATTACATCCTCGTCACAAGCTACTACGGAATAGAATGGCTGGAGATTGTCAACATTTGCAGATGTTATCAATTCTGAACTTCTGTAGACGTGGTATGTAGCGCTGTACAGTTTATCCAACAGGTCAAAATCCCCGCCTGAGTCTTCGATATTTCTCCATGTTATCGTGGTTTCTTCGCTTATTGGGTCAAAAGTAGCCTGGATATCTTGAGCCTGTAATTCTGCTGGATTTCCTACGTCAGCAGCGGTTGTTGGCACCAATGGTATCGAAGAAAGTAACAACGCAACTAAGACAAAAATAGTCAACTTACGATTTCCGCCGTTCAGCATTTCGCCTGCCATCATTCTATCGCTTTCCATGATTTGGTTATGAGGATACCGCCGAAGGCGGTACAAAATGTGCGTAATTTGCGTGTGTTCTGTAGTTTTCAAATTAAGCTTCATCGTCATTATTATTATCTGTTGAAGTAGATATAGGCTCCGATTTATCAAGTCGCTGAATTTCTGCTCTTGCTTTAATGAATCTTACAATAAAGGTGTATGCTCCACCTAGTCCAGATATGGCGATAATTATCGATATTGGATTTATTTCAATATCGTTCCAAGTGCCAAACGAATCTTCACCAATGTAAGCCATGACTGCACAGGAAATTAAAGCGATGAACGTCAAAACCATCCTGTCGGCTCTACTGAAGCCACCATAATTTCTGGCCCCTGAAACCGCCTGTGCTTGTGTGCCCAAATAGGAGCCAAACATTGTCAACATCGCTGCAAGCCAGGCTAGTTCTACATGCCCAAACCAATACATATTGTATCCAAGAGCAAGAATCCAGACAACATCGAGGACCCTGTCAAGCGTATGATCAAGATAATCACCCCATCGAGTGACCTTTCCTGTAGCTCTTGCTAAATTTCCATCCAATCCATCGAGAGCCATTGCCATTGCCATCAAGAAAGCTGCACCTAAAAACATCAATGCACCATCTGTTCCTGCTTCTGCACTCATCATCATGTAGGCTGAAAGTAATCCTGTTGGAAGGGTTAGCCAAGTCAAAACAGCAGGTTCAACACCGTGTAATTTAGTTACCAAAGGATCGCTCATTTTCTTGAACATGTTGCGTCCTTTTTCTAAGGCCATGATATACTCCAAACCAAGACGCCTTTTGTATTATATCTTAGAAATCCAGTCGATGGCATCAGATGGGCCAGTAAAATTTGGGCAACCGGAGTTTATCCAATCAACTATGTTTTCAGGATCTTCGATTTTGGGACGATTATCATCCAATAGATCTGGCCATACACCTCCAAGTAATTCAAATTCAACATTTTGTTCGACCTTACTTTTTGGATATTTCCTGGTAGTCAATCTCTTTCTCAGAATTTCTGGCTCACAGCGCAGAATAATAATTGCGTCAACTGGTAAGAGGTGGGATAGATGGCCATCAATCAAGGTAATATCTTCTGGTTTGACCCATTGTTTCGACAATTTTTCTGTATCAATTGGAGCGGAGCCGTCCGATTCAACCGGGCCTATACAGCCATACTTTAACGCTAAATCATGAACCGTAAGGACAGGATACGGTGATTTTGAACATAATGTAGTCTTGCCACAACCAGGCGTACCAGTTACGGCAATCGTTTTTATTTCAGGCTCCATTCGTAATTCGCTAAATCGTATCCAAATTTAACACATTTCGTATTTTTCTAGTTTTGTTCATTCAACCGATGATGTGAAAAGCGACTACTCTCAGGTTGGAACATGTTCGGAACGACTAATCCAGAACAAGCGATTAGTCAATTGGAAGCATATCATAGAGAAGGTCGCTCTGAGAGGGCCGAAGTAATGGCATCAGCTTTAGTTGACCAGTTAATGGCTCAAAAACCAAGAGATGAGACAACACAAGATTTCCTTGTTAGAGGTCTTCGAATACTCGCTGCAGTTCTTAATAGTAGAGCAAAATACAAGCGGGCAAGGACAACAATCGCAATTCTACACAAGCAAAGGAATATCCTTGGGAAATCAGTTGGTCATGATTTTATAACCGCTGCCGCAGATTATCATTTGGCTGGATTTATTCATTCTAATGCTGGTAAAAAGAGAGCGGCTGCAAAAGCATTTGCAAAATGTGAGAAATTGCAACCCGGACATATCGCGGCCGCCTTAGATTTGGCTGAGCAGTGTGGTAATAAGAAAACCTTAGCTAAACTAGTTCCAATAGCAGGTCCCGTAATTAGTAAAAATGGAACTTTTGTTTTAGAGATTGAATCTAGACCTCCTGCAGACGCAAAAAGAATCGGGCAGATCCTCGGTGGGGACATCCAATCGGATATAGAATCTCAAATATCCGCAATAATTTCAGGTGAGCAGGCTGCTAATGCGAGATTACAGGCTGCTGTTGACTCATTGGTGCCGGCACACGACTATCACGAATACAGTTCAAGCAACTGATGTTGGTAGCGGGAGATGGATTTGAACCATCGATCTACGGGTTATGAGCCCGTCGGTCGAACCATGCTAACCTATCCCGCTATGTGTCTCCCTGCGAGGGTCCCTATTTTTGAAACCACCGACTTAATCAATCGAAAATAAACGGGAAGTTTTTGGGTAGGAGCACTATAGGAGTAACCGATGAAGTCCCACTTGCAACTCATAGTTGTCGCGTTGAGCCTGCTCTCGGCCGGATTATCTGGCTGTATTGGGGGGGATGACGATATGGGAGGGGAATATACTGGACCTATTGACTTGATTGTTTACTATGAGGCTACATCTGGCATGATTGAGACATCTTTCAACAACGGACAGGCAGGTCCTGCCACCGGAGTGACGATCGAGTTTGACTATGCGGATACAACCTCAGAGGTCGCACCCATCACGAAGATTATACTAGACCCTGACGATGGTAGCACTCCCATTGAAGCAGACCCCTCAGATAATGCAGTAATTTCCTACACCTGGCTAACACACGGAATTTTTGATGTGAAGATGAGTGTTGAGGACGAGAAAGGAAATACTCATTCAACTACTGTAGATATTAGGGTAGACCTGCACATAGTTTGGACAGATACGAACACTGGTTCGGCTTCAATGACATTTGATGCTACTCCTGATTGTGAGGATGGCCTGCCTTTGCCTGACCGAATTACAATTTCATCCACGGTTGAAAATCAAGGAGGTTTATTCGGAGGTAATTCAGAAGTTGAATGGGAATTATTGAACCCTGATGGAACACAAATCGCAACTAATGCAGGAACAATTCCAAATGGTGGTGAAGAAACCTGGGATTACACTACACGCGACATCGTATCTGGAGATTGGGGATTGAATGTAGAAGTTACCGATGGAGATAATGTGAATGTCGAAAACGATGTGACTATAGCCTATCAAGAAGGGCTCGAAGGGCCAACTAACCCTAGGCCACAGTGAAAGTAAAGTGAAAGTGAAAGAAATCTGTTCAGCAACTCGTTTACAAGACTTTATTACGGCTTGACTACTTTCATATAATTGTGAAGAGACCTTCTTCTCTTAATATATGGAAGCACATTCGAAGGAATCATGGCAGGAAAGTCAAAGACAACCAAACAGAAAAAAGAAGAAGTGCCTGAAGTAGAGGTTATATCAATGGAGGAAGAATTAGAGCCTGAGGTCAAAATCGAAGATCTACCAGGTGTAGGTCCGGCAACAGCTGAAAAACTACGTGAAGCGGGTTTTGACGAGATGTTAGCCCTCGCAGTAATGAGCCCCCCAGACCTTGCTGAACAAGCGGAATTAGGAGAAGCTGTCGCAGGTAAAATTATCCAAGCAGCTAAGAAAATGGCAAACATTGGAGGATTCGTTTCAGGTTCAGCCCTTCTGGAAAGAAGAAGAGAAGTAATGAAATTATCAAGTATGGTGCAATCAATCGATGATTTATTGGCAGGAGGATTTGAAACACAATCCTTGGTAGAAGTATACGGTGAATTCGGCTCTGGAAAGACACAAATCGGACACCAGTTAGCTGTAAATTGTACAATGCCAATCGAACAAGGCGGACTGGACGGAGATGTATTTTACATCGATACTGAAGATACTTTCAGACCAGAACGAATTACACAAATGGCAAGGGGGCATGGATTAGATCCTGAAGCCGTGCTAGAAAGGATTCACGTAGCAAGAGCGTACAACTCTGCACACCAAATGCTACTCGCTGAAGAAATCAAGAGAATGAGCAGAGGAATTAATGTCAAAATGATTATTGTCGACTCTTTAACAAGTCACTTCAGAGCAGAATTTGTAGGACGTGGAATGTTAGCAAACAGGCAACAAAAACTCAACAGACACTTGAAAGATCTGAAGCAACTCGCGGACGTGAACAATGCTTTAGTTTTGGTTACCAATCAAGTAATGAGCAAGCCAGATGCACTATGGGGAGACCCTACAAAGCCCATTGGTGGCCACGTTCTAGCACACGCATCGACATTCAGATTATACCTTAGAAAGGCTAAGGGTGGAAGAAGAATTGCAAGACTAGTTGACTCTCCAAATCTACCAGATGGAGAATGTGTTTACCAAGTCTGTGAAGATGGTCTTCGAGATTGATAATTTGGTGACGTAATCGCTATGTCAGGGCTCTAAGTTATCGGCACCTTCAAATTAGGTGTAATCGGAATTAGGCCTATGCGACACCTCATTGAGCGTGTATTGGAGCTTGCCGAAGAGGAAGATGGACCAGTAATTCGCCCATCTAGCGTAGAAGAGATGGAATCGAACGATGCTGAATTGAGGAAACTGCTGGAATCATTACAGCCAAGGATACGCGTATATGGAGTAGGTGGAGCGGGCTGTAACGCAGTTAGTCGTTTACACGAAGAAGGCTTGTTTGAAAACAAATATGTCACTGGACACGCAATAAACACAGATGCCCAAGCACTTTTGATGAGCCCACTGGAAAATAAAGTCCTCATTGGAAGAACTGCTCGGGGAAGAGGAGCTGGCGGAGATCCCACAAAGGGAGAAACTGCTGCCTTGGAAAGTGAAAACAATCTAAAAAAGATTACACAAGATACTCAGTTAGCAATCATTACAGCGGGAATGGGTGGTGGTTCAGGAACTGGCGCAGCTGGTCACATTGCAAGGCTGGCGAAGGAGCAGGGAGCTTTGACGCTCGCAGTTGTGACATATCCATTTAATTCTGAAGGTTCATTAAGAAAGCAAAATGCTGAATGGGGACTTGAAAGATTGAGAGAATATTGCGACACAATATTAGTAATTCCAAACGAACGCTTGTTAGAAATTGAGGGCGTTAGAGACCTACCCATAGCAAGTGCTTTCAGAGTTGGTGACGAATTACTCGTAAGAGCGATAAGTGGTGTAACCGAACTATTGACAACTGATGGAATGGTTAACCTTGACTTTGAGGACTTGAAGGCTGTAATCCATTCAGGTTCGGGTGTTGCAATGATTGGGCTTGGTGCTGCAAGTGGTCCTGGCAGAGCTGAAGCCGCTACGTTAGAAGCGCTTCATTCACCTTTGTTGGAGCTTGATATCTCAGATGCTCGTGGCGCTTTGATTAATGTTGTTGGTGGGCAATCGCTTACGCTTGGAGAAGCTGAAAGATGTGCACAATTAATTCAGGAAAGGGTGTCTGATAACGCTCGAATAATTTGGGGAGCGGCAGTCGATGAATCTCTCGGAGAAGACATTCGTGTCATGTTAGTGCTAACTGGAGTCAGATCTAACCAGATTCATGGAGCTAGTGAAAACAGACAGCTACGTGCTCTAAAGTCAAGAAATATTGAATTCGTAAATTGATTAGTCCTTTGATACAAAATAAATTATCACAATAAGGCTGAAAAGTCCAAGACCGCTAATGATGTAAAATGTATCTTTATTGTGATACTTTTCGTCAGAACCAATTACAGGTGATTCAACTTCTCCTGTAAAATTTATTCCCTTGACAACTAAACTGTTTGAATTCCATTCATCTCCAGAACTTTCACCGTTACCGTTTACTGCGTTTCCGTGAATGATAAAAGAGGAATAAATAGAATCGTCGGAAGGAGCAATCCAGGTAGCATTCCATGTTCTTTGAGAATTAATGGACACATTGTGAGTATATCCTCCTTCGATAAATTGCCACCCATCACCAATAATTTCACCCTTTGATACAATTACCCTAAAACCTCCTTTAGCGTCATTCATGTTCTGACTTTCTTGGATTGGGCTTTCTATTTTCAGTGTGAAATTGTAACTCTGCGAGGAATTATACATCTCAGGTAGACCTGTTATACTGACTGTGGTTGTATCATCAATCCCACCGTGACATACACAACCATCATCTCCCCTGTCATCAATTCCAGTTGGAAGACTGTTTACTGGGGTGACGAATACTAAACAAATTAGAAAAACAGTCACCCTTGTCATATTTACTGCCAAGAGGTTTAATGGTTCAATCTTTTCATCATATGTCGGATAGGTGTGATGAATTTTTCAAAAGCGATTCCCCCTTTTCCCTGATTACCCATTTCGTAGCACGGCCCTTACCCACAGATTCGACAATTTCTCTTTCCTTCAGATGTTTCATGTGATAGGACAGAAGTTGTCTACTCGTCTGTAATTTAGTTCTCAAATCTCCCGATTTAATTCCTATATTTCCGGACTCGGATAAGATTTCTAAAATTGCAATCTGCATTCCAGTTGCTGGGCTCTGAAGTTCTTTCAACCTTGTTTGATCTATTCCTGAAGTTGCAAATCTTCTGACTTTAGAATCTAACCATGTGATTATCCTTCCTTCCCTTTCAAGAATTTGAATATGATGGGCTGTCACTCCATTACCTAATCCTAGAGCATTTTTTAATGCTGAGAAATGTATTCCAGGATGGGCTTCTATAAATCCCAATATTCTCCCTCTAGTAAAAACCCCTCTCTCACCTCGGTTGGTTACTGCTAGTAAAGGACCCAATAGTGCTAGCAATATTGAGTAACGTGCTGATTCACTAATGATTATGGCAGTTGCAGTAGATGTAAGTAGAGCTACAGACATTATTGCCATCATGGTTAAGATTACAATCTGTGTTGCTGGAAAAATAATTTCGTCGATATCTGATTCCAGAACTGGTTCATTTGCCGGGGAACTGTCAGATACATCGGCTGACTCTTTATTGAATTCTGCGTCATTAGACTCGGCCTCGTCACCAGCAAGAGCACTTGCTTCAGGTTCCGAAGTTCCATTTTCATCCGATTGGGAACTTGTAGTTTGGGCAGAATCATTTACTCCATTCTTTTCAATATAATCATACCATGAATCCTTAATCTCATCACTTTGGGAAATTGAAGGTATGGTTAGCAACAAAAGTAGGACTGCTAACAGTCTCCAACCTGTTACCTCATTGCCCAACATATACCGCCATCTCTGTTCTACATTAGACACTCGTGGTAAATAGGTTTGACCATTGTCTGATACATGCATTCAATAACTATTACAATCCGAAAGTAATCGGAGAGATTGGATGTTACCGTTTGAAGAACCTGACATGACTGAGGATGAAGAAGAAATTGACCCTTTCAAGGAATTAGAAATTGGTAACAGTAATACACAGCAAAGTTCAGTAGACCCATTAGCTGCATTCGAAGATAATAATCCGCTAGCTGCATTTGAGGAAGATGACCCTTTGTCAGCATTTGATGAACCAAATGATTCGCAAGATGAAGACGTTGTTATCTCTTTTCACGATGAAGAAATACCTGAAATCAAAAACGATACCTCGCCAAAAGGAGATAAAGCCGAATCGACCTACAAACTACTCCTAGAAACAGTTTGGGTAGACGATATACTAGATCCATCTGAAGTAGAACTACTTGCAAGAAAGAGAAAGGAATTAGGATTATCATTCATGCGACATCTGCAATTGGTTCGAGAAATTATTGAGGGATAGATTTGGCTCCCACACCCTTCGAGCATGGACTTGCACTTGCATGGTCAGATGGTGCTTTATCGAGAGAAGGAGCAAAAATGTTGGAAGAATTACAAGAGAAACTCAAAATGAGCGACGATGAAAGAAGTATTCAAGAAGAGGCGTGGCTTAATGAAATATCAAAAAATGACCGCAGGTCGTTCGGTGATGGAGACCAAATACTCAGGGAATGGCTTGATACTTTGAGTGATTATGAATCCATGGCTTCTGCAATAAAGTCCATGGGAAGGTCTGCGCTTGATGTTGGATTGTCTAAGCAAGGCTGGGTTGAGGCATACTCATTTGCAGAGGGGCTTGGGCTTGGAAATGATTTAGCCACAGGAGTCTGGTTGGAGGAAGAAGTTGAACCTATCAAAGAATGGCCTCCTGCATTAGACCCTCTAGCAATAATTCTTGGTTTAGCCGTTTCAATGACTGATTTCTTTCCAAAGAAGGAAGTAGAGTACATAGACGGGAACCCATCAATCATTGTATCATTAGAAAATACAAAACCTTCTCAGATTAATTGGATGAACGAATTATCCCCATTGAATGGACACTCTTGCGCCTGGGGAATGAGTGATAGTGGTCAGATTTCAGGTTTTGAGGTTCCTCAAGGTGATTTGGTCTACCACAACACAATACTTTCTTCGTGGATAAGAAAGGTTATTTCGATGCGTAATAATCGTGGAGAAAATTCACTCAGTGGATTACCAAACAACTTTACCGTGATGCCGTCTTCTGCAAATTTATCAATTTCTGACAATAAAATAACTCTGTCCGTGATTGTAGACTTAGGAGAAAGTGGTTTGGTAAAACCGTTTGCAAGCGTTACTATTTCCGATTCAGTAAACCCGGATAAAGCTCCAGAAAATTTACCGGCAAGTTGGATTGCAATTCATGACGGACTAGGTCAGTTACTAATGCACGCGATTGATACTCTTCCAAAACAGATACTCCTCGCCTCAGGTTTAAGCGATTTAGCAATAGAAAAAATCACCCTTTCCGATGGCTGGATTGTTGTTCAAACCGAATCGTGAATCACAGTTTCGTGTGTGATTTTGCAATCCTTGCGAATGCTTTGTGAAACACTACAGTATTTTTGATGAGATTTCTCGACAACTCTCTCTACTAGTTTCTTTGGAACATCTCCTACTACGTGATATACCATGTGAATAGTAGTAAAATATCTTGGTGGCTCGTTGTTTCTAGTAGATGACAATTCAACCCAAACCTTTGAAAAATTTCTGTCTTTCAAACCAATGACTACGTCAACGATAGAACAGGCACCTATCGATTGCAAAGCTATCTGCATAGGGCTAGGACCATTTTCCCAATCTATTTCGATAATTTGTTCGTTTGAATTCACTCCAATGAGATTTGTACCACCGGTCCACTCAACTCGCCCTTCCATGTACATGCCAAAGTGGAGTGTGAAATGAAACCACCGTCGACCGCTTTGTTGATGAAGGGGGTATAAGTCCCGCAACATGAGCAACATGTCAGGAACACCTATCACAATGGAAAATGGAGTGCTAAAAGTACCTAATGACCCAGTAGTTTACTACATCGAGGGTGATGGAATTGGTGTTGATATTACCCCTGTTATGATTGATGTTGTAGATGCTGCAGTTAGCAAAGCATACAACGGTGAAAAGAAAATACACTGGACTGAAACCTTAGCAGGAGAAAAGGCATTCCACCAAACTGGTGAATGGCTACCAAAAGAAACTCTTGACCTCATGCGAAGCGGTCTAGTTTCAATCAAAGGGCCGTTAACAACCCCTGTAGGAGGTGGGATTAGGTCACTTAATGTTGCTTTAAGGCAGGAATTGGATTTGTATGCCTGTGTAAGACCAGTAAGATGGTATGAAGGGACTCCATCACCAGTAAAATCTCCTCAAGATGTTGACATGATAATTTTCCGAGAAAACAGTGAAGATGTCTACGCAGGAATTGAATGGGAGGCTGGTTCTGATGGAGTTAAGAAAGTGATTGACTTCTTAGTTAATGAAATGGGTGTCTCTAAGATTAGATTCCCCGAAACCTCCGGGATCGGCATCAAACCAATTAGTAAAGAAGGTACCGCGAGGATTGTCCGAGCTGCAATTCAGTATGCGGTTGATAATGACAAAGATAGCGTAACATTAGTTCACAAAGGAAATATCATGAAATTTACAGAAGGTGGATTCAGAGACTGGGGCTATCAAATTGCAAAGGAAGAATTTGGTGCTAAGGAATTAGATGGTGGCCCATGGTGTGTTTTGACAAATCCTCAAACTGGAAATACGATAACAATCAAAGACGTCATCGCTGATGCTATGCTACAGCAAATAATTACCAGGCCTGCAGAGTACGGAGTTTTAGCCACCATGAACCTGAATGGCGACTATATTTCCGATGCACTCGCAGCACAAGTTGGTGGAATTGGTATTGCTCCTGGTGCTAATATTAACTATGATACTGGTATATCGATTTTTGAGGCGACACACGGAACAGCACCAAAGTATGCTGGTCAAGACAAGGTGAATCCTGGTTCTCAAATTCTATCCGCTGAAATGATGCTAAGGCACATGGGATGGGCCGAGGCTGCAGACCTGATAGTCAAGGGAATGGAATCTGCAATTTCCGCAAAAACTGTGACATATGATTTTGAAAGACTAATGGATGATGCTACTCTATTATCCTGCTCAGAATTTGGGAATGCAATGATTTCACACATGTAATAAAGCTAAATCAATTATTGATATCACGGCTGTTAGCAATTACACCAAATCCAAACCTTTCCTCAACTGCACGTGCAACCAGTGTAAAGTCTGAATCTCTTGTTGCGACCAAAATACTGCCAATCTCATCGAGAGGTTGATCCGCCATTGCAGCCGCTATACACATAATCGATTGGTCTGGAGTTTCTGGATAAATATCCCTGTTTGCAATAACTGACCTCGCAGGCTCTCCATGCTGTCTCTTCATTGCTGTAATCTCGTCATAAACTTCAGAATGATCAAGTAAGAATTGCTTCAACTCTTCTCTGATTTCTTCATCATTAGCTTCATCTTCGATGTGAAGATTTAATGGTTTCCAAGTTGAGAAGTCTTTTACAACTTGGTTTGCCATAGATTCCAACTCATCCTTAGTGATAATCTCATCAAGTTTATTTTTGTCTACCAGCGTCTCAGAAAATCTTGATTTCATATTTTGTACATCTTGAGCAAGTCCTACAAGTTCTTTGCTCACAACCTTCGGAATCCAGAGATGTACCCTCTTTTCATCAGCTCTATGTTTGAGAATTCGATGGAAGCGCCCTCTTCCGCCTACGTCAAGTGAAACCTCAGAGGAGATACCCAATAAATTTGAGACTCGATACTGTAATTCATCCATCAAGATATTTGTATCAATAATTATCAATGGTGATAATTTCAAATGTTTCAGATATGTTCTTTGTTTGACAGGAAGATTATTTCTATGAGTAGCAAATAATCCTTGTTCGGCTTGTGCAAGTCTCTTCCTGTCCATAAGAGACAGTTTTGGAGAACTTTGGGCTCTCTCAAGTAACATCAACCCATCGAGCGGTCTTTCAGCCGATGCTTCGCTTGCAATGTTGTAAATTTCTTCAGTTGAAGGTTCATGAATCATTACATTAGCATATCTGTTTTCATACGAATATCTATTTACTCTTCTTCTATCTCTCTGAATTGAATTCAGTGCCGCTTTAACTCTGCCTGTGAATGGTTCTGCAGGCAGAGATCTGGACTGAGCATAATTCCTTAGTATATCCAATTCTTCTTCAGAAAATTTAGATTTTTCAACCTGATTAATCTTTCCAAATTGGTCTTCTTCTTCAACCAACACGGTTTTCCTAACAAATGATTTCAACATTTTAGTAGCATCGTCTGTGCTTTTTCCAGTTGTAGCAATCTTTGAAACTTTAAGATAGAGCTGGAATCTCTTAGTTAGAGCAGTCTTCAGAGCAGGTTCTTTTTCTAACAAATCGACTGCTTCATTCCACTGTTCCGAATGTGCATAATGAATCAAAGCTTTTCTGTAAAGCAATATCTTGTGCTCATAATCGAAGTCTTTGTGGTCACCTGCACGTTTGTAATCTCTTGCTGCATTCAATTCTTCTTTGTTTGATAGGTGTCTTGCAGCCCGTGCCAAAGTATGCCACGGAGATTGTGGGTCATTTTCTTGATACCATTTTACTAAGTTTGGAACTCCAATATCATATTCCAGGACCAAATGTTTGACGGCTTGCATCATTGGTAATGCCGTCTCAGAGGAGGATAGTAAACCATCCAACAGTTTTACGACATTATCCTTTTTGTAACCAGTTTGTAATAACCACGATGCTCTATTTAGTCGGAGAGTATCAATAACGGCTCCAAATAATCGTGACTCTAAATTAGATAGTTTGCCTTCGTCAAGACTTGATGCGAGTATGTCTATGACTTTCGAGTCGGCTAATCCATCCCCTCCATCTTTCAGTGCTTGACGACAATTGTTGAACGCTTTGATCCCGTTTTTATCCAGAGTTGAGATTAACCAATTATCGTCGGATTGTGCAGCACCATCCAATAGTAGTATCAGTCCTCTACTAGCGTCTGAAATTGAATCGGGTGCTTCAGCATCTTCGACGGTGGAAAGAGCGTCCCTTCTTGCTTTTCTAACCTCTTGGAAATCTCCACCTTTGAAATTCGCAGGAAGTAAATGAGCAACCAATAATGTCGAGTATGGGTGGTCAGCACATCTTTCTTCATTTCCAAGTAGGATTTCAGAAAGTCTCTGCAAATCTAAATTTTCAGTAAACACATCTATTAGTTGATCTGCTGAAACTTGACCACCTGACTCATGAATTCTCTTTGCAACTACATACTTGAGGCCGTGGGAAAAATCATCATCTTCAATTATTTCTAATAGAGAATCTAGGGATAGTGAATCTAATTGCCCCTCCAACCATTTACCTGCTCCATCACCTAGTTGTTTAACCATGGAGATAAGTGCAGATATGTCAGCATCCGACTCTATTGATAGCGTGTCGAGTAAGGAAAGTGCCATTTCGGATTCTCCTTCTTTGACCAGTGCAGATAATTTCCACCAAGTCAATTTCTCTTTATTTTTGGAATCTGTGATGTAGGTAAGACCTGCATCCAATTCCTTACTGGACAATTTCTCCGCATCAGCCGGCAATAGGTTCCATGCAGCCGTTTTTCTTGCTAGCGTTAATTCATCGTCGCCTGAGAGTTTCCTAGATTTATTCCAACTTTTTGACTCCCCGCTACGTAATTTGAGCAAGTCGTTCAATGCTTCAGATAATTTTGAATTTGATTTTTTTAGTTCCTTCAGGTTTTCAGAAGCATCATTCCCCATATGCATATTCAACAATGCACTAATTACGCTTAATTCGCCATCAAGGGATTCAAGGTCTTCAAAATCTCTAAGTCCTTTCTTACTGCTAAGTTGGTTCTTAGCTCTCTGCACTGCTATTTTCAAAGGTGCGTTGTTAATTCCTTTTTCAAATGTTTCCAGCGTCTTTGCAAGACTTGCAGAATTCATTGGGTCGATGAAGGCCACTTTAGAATCCACTTCATCAGAAATTGCTTCCTCATTTGCTAATTTTGGAAATGACATAAACTGAGCCAAAATTGGAGTACATTCCGCCATCTTATGCCAGACCTCATGAACACCTGAACTCGCACAACTTTCTCTTAGTTGCTCTATCAATTGGTCGTTACCTTCGTCCCAATCATCTGAAAATAGTGATTTCCTTATTTGCAGAACTGCTAATCTGAAAGCTTCAGTTTCGGCGCCTGCGATAATTACTTCCTCCGTTTCAGGAAGCCACTGCAGGGGGCCAGTATTTTGAGAAACACCTCTTCTACTTCTTGAAGTGCTCCTTGCTCTCATCATCTGTGGTTGATTGGTATTATCATCTTCGTTTGGAATGTGTAACTCATAAAGACCAGACAACAGAAGGGATTTCCACGGTTTTTCAAGCATTTTCCATTCAGGTAATTTTAGTACCTTCCTTTGCCGTGCTTGAGGAGACAGATTATCTATCATAGCGGACTTGAGGCAAACGAGTAGATTCGATTCCTGTATCACGCTCACCCCTCCCTAGCCATTGCGAAAAGTTGACCTCTTTAGAGCCACCGCTGGTTAATACACTGCAAACAACCATGAGTAGTAACTCAACAGGCGTTATTCATGGGGGTAGCAAACACCATCATTTTGCTACTACATCCGATAACTGCAAGTTTGATTATCGCCTACATCTGGTGGCAGTATGGTTGGAAGGAAAAGTCAAGGACTTTGAAAGGAAAAGAAAGGATGGAAAATCTCGAGAGACATGAAAAAACTGGCGAGAGAATCCTAATATTAGCTTCAATATCAGTTCTAATCGCTTTTTTAGCGAGATATTATACAGGACTTGGATTAATTCCTCAGAGTCTCCACGGATTTACTGGACCCATTGGGATAATATTGCTGTGGGTAATGACAAGATGGGGCAAGAAATCTCGCAAGGATAAAATTGCAAAAACAAAACATGGTAGGGCTGCAGACCTTCTAGTTATCTTGATGTTTTTACATTCATTCCTTGGCTTCCTCTACATTTTCGAAGTTGTTTGATTTTGGTGACAACCACTTTGGTGACCACCAATTCCATTTACCCATCAACCTCATTGTTGAGGGAACAACCAATGCCCTGACAATTGTTGCATCCAGAAGGATGGCAAGAGCAAGTCCTAGACCGATCTGTTTGAGAATAACTACCGAAGATAAGCCAAATGCCAAGAATACCACGACCATAATAGCCGCAGCACCAGTAATCAATCGTCCAGTTTTCTGAAGCCCATTGGCTACAGCTTGTGTGTTATCACCTGTTACTTCCCACTCTTCATGAATTCTAGACAACATTAGAACTTCATAGTCCATGGATAAACCAAAAACGATACAGAACATTATGACTGGATTTGTAGCTTCGATTGGCTGTGGTGTGAAATTAAGAAGTTCGGCGCCGTTACCCCATTGGAAAACAAAGACTAACATTCCAAAGGAAGCAGAAATGGATAGAATGTTCATCACAATCGCCTTTATTGGAATAATTACACTCCTTACTTGAATGTAAATCAGAATAATGGTTGAAGTGAAAATAAACGCAATAGCGATTGGAAGGTTTTCAACAATTGCATCGAGGACGTCGACACTGTATGCTGCGAAACCTGCTACCAGCAGTTTCCCGTCACTACCGACTAGAAGATCATCCATCAAAGACGACCGTTCATCCCGTACATCATTAACGAAATTTCTGCTGTCCTCGCCAGTGATTGGACCGTTCAACGAAAACACAACATAAGTTACGTTATCGGATAAGAATTGGCTTCTGATGTATTCCCTAGTTGCTACATCTTGCGCAGACAAACTTGAGTTTGGAGCTTGCCAGTACTCTACTGCCATCGATTCATTTACGCCTGGATAAGGTATTGCGTAACCAAAGGTTTCTATCACCCTTTCATCACCTAACTGAGCAGTCATCCATTTGTGCATTCCTCGTATATTTTGCTCAGACAGTGGGTCCTCTCCATCAAAATCTACAACTATTGTAGCGGAGTTTACTGCGCCTTCTGGCCACTTCTCATCCATGTGCTCAAAACCAACTCTAGTTTCATCATCAGGTGGCAATGCATCTCTTGAAGCAATAGAAAAATCTGCTTGTAGGAAAGGTAGGCCAGCGCCTAATAATATGATGAGAGTTGGGATTAAGACAGCCCAAGGTCTATCCATAACTGTGGTCGCAATCTTCGACCAAACTCCATCTCCGTCATCATTATCAGTGCTGAATGCGAATGGAATTTTCAACTTAAACAATCTATCACCAAGCATTGCTAAAACGGCTGGCAACACCACTATGGAGAATATCATAGCAACCGATACAGCAAGAGTTCCTCCAATTCCTAAACTCGGTAAGCCCGTATTTTCAAAGAAGAGCATCCCCATCAAACCAATTGCAACAGTCACACCACTGAAGAATACTGCCTTACCTGCAGTACCGACGGTCATTGCCGTAGATGTTCGAAGATCTCTCCCGCGATTGAGTTCTTCTCTGAAACGATTGACCATGAAAAGCGAATAATCAACAGATACACCAATGCCAATCAGTGTGATGATATTCAATGCATATTGAGTTACATCTGTTGTATTTGAAAGCCAAATTGTAATTCCCATTGCCGATAACACTGTCAAAATTGCAACACCCAAAGGTAACAATGCTGCGATTAGTGTTCCAAATACAATACCCAATATTATCAAAGTTAAGGGGCCTGATACAAGTTCTGCTTTGATAAGGTCGTCCTGAATTCTTGTATCGAATGTAACATCAATTGCGATATTCCCTGTTCTCCACGAATCAAAATCTGAATCGATCTCAATGGATTCGTAATTATCTGCATAGAGTGCTTTCGCATCCTTTCTATCCAGATTAATGATTACTCGATTCTTTGCCCAAAAACCATCATCTTCTTGCTTGACAAACTCTTCACGTTCATCACCAGTTTGGTTCCAAGAATATTCAACTTCAACATCATCTAATTTAGCGAATGGAGCGAGTGCAGCAATAACCTCGTCCCTCCATTCTTGTGATGAATCATTCAAAGAATCATGGTGAACGAGAAATGTGAATCCTTGAACGTCTTCTTCCTCGCCAAAGAATGCATCTTCCAGTAAATCTCCCGCTTCAATTGACTCAAGGTCGCCTTCACCCCAGGATTCAGCCCAATTTGGACCCATCAAAACCAGAGAAGACATTAGAATGCAAGACAGCATTCCTATTACTAGCACTGATTTGCGGTAATCGTAGGTAAATTCTCCTAATTTGAAGAAAATGCGATCTTTGAGCATGGCTGGGTCTGTCACACTTTCCATAAATAACCGCCTGAAAATTAGTATATGAAATAATGTATCAAGTCGGTCAATATTTATTACAAAAAACCTCGACTCAGCGAAGCATTTTGCTATCTCTATCACTCCAAAGTTCTAGCCATTTTTGCAAGTTGTTTTCTTTATCTGTTTCGATCAACTCACGACTAGATCCATCTGCAGGTTGTATGCGACATCCGCAGGCGTTTGCATGGCCTCCGCCAGTCTCATCAAGAAGTGTAGCCAACATAGACAAATCGTAGGGATTATCTTCTCCTCTGAATGAGTTCGCATAGAATGATGCACCCAGTGCTGGGTAATTTGGATCTGAAATACTACCGTCCATGTATCCATGGATTACGCAACATGCGATTGCCTCAGATCCTGCGATTGCCGTAACAAGGTATCCGTTACTTCTAATTCCAGTTTCACTCAAATCACATATTGCTAACCTGTTAACAATTCTGGTATTTTCTTTTACGGCCTTAATCTGAATTTCGCGCTCCCGCAATAAATCGTCGAGAAGTGATTTATGGCTTTCCAAAATCTCTGTTAACGAAATTCCTGAGGCAAACTGATTCATCACAACCTCCATGTGCCCGGGGTTCGAAAGAGATAATGAGCGAGATAAGCGAATAACAGGACCGTCCTGCATAAAATCTTCAAGAGAAATTCCGCCAGAATCCAACTGGTCAACGATTGGCATTACTTCTTCCAAGTGAGAAAGGTCTAGTTCATTTCTCATAAGGTCATATGCAGCTCTTGCAGCAGATGGCGTGTCTTTCCAGTGACAAATTCCTCCTCTCTTAACGAATGCAAGTTCCTCTTGTTTTGATGGTTTATTAGTGAGGTGATGGTCTAAATAAAGTCCACAATCCGGATGAAAGGGTAAATCACAAATTGCAGTATTTTCATCAATCAAATGGTCCACTATTCCTGCTCGAATAAGCGCTGGGTGTGCGAAATGAACCTGCAAACTAGGTTTGCTTGACTTGAGAACCGCTGCGGCCATCAAACCATCCAAGTCAGAATCCGCGACAACTCTTACGATATTATCGAGGACGGACATATTCTCGTCCAAAAATACCAGTTTCATGAATATGTTGTTAAAATCGGAGAGCATAAGAATAAGTGACAATCCGATTTGATTATGGAAACCTCATGCGGTGTTGTATTGGTAAACTTTGGTTCCATCCTACTTTTACAATACCCTCAAGGGCACTGGGATTTCCCCAAAGGTCATGTTGAGTCTTCAGATGAATCAAAAACTGCCACTGCCGCAAGAGAATTAAGGGAAGAAACAGGCATATCAGAAATTACTTTCATTCCAGAATTTGAATATAGAACCTCATATTCCTTTAGACACAAAGGAAAGATTGTGAACAAACAGGTGTTTTGGTTTATTGCTGAGACCGAAACATTGGCTGTAAATATTAGTCATGAACACCGAGAACACCTTTGGTTAGAATGGGAAAGCGCAATGTCCCAACTGACCCATGAAGAGAGTAAAGGTGTTCTTGCCGCAGTTATGCAACACATGTCAGAAATTGGAAAATTGGATTAAATGTTCCGACTTTGACGTTTCGTCATTTCAACTGTTCCTTTGCTCCTTTTTCCCTTTGGAATCCATAACGTTTCTTCTTCTCCTAATCTGTATGAAATCCAGCGTGTCATTACGAATATCCAATCCGACAAACGATTGACGTATTGTAGCGATAGTGGACGGAGCTCACTCTTCATGCCAACCATTGATCTCTCCAATCTTCGAGCAACTGTTCTAACCAAGTGTAATGTTGCGATTGGCCCCGATCCTGTGGGAAGTATAAAACTCTCAATAGGACTTAATTCCTCATTCCAGGTGTCCATTTCTTCACATAATCTATCAGAATCCGCTTGGTCGAGTAATTCCATATATTCAGGTATATTCTCTAACGGACATGCTAGTTCAGCGCCTAAGTCAAATAATTCGCTTTGAATACGACCCAATGCTGTCCTACAAACATCTTGAACCCGCCTTACTGTAATCCTTTCTCCACCATCGTTGTGCGTCGAGACCAGCCTATTCACTTCCATCAAAACCATTCCGACAATAGCATTCAATTCGTCGGCTAAACCCACTATCTCAATTCGCGATGTGCTCTTTTCAACCCTGCTGCCATCGACGAGCGAGGTTTCTCCGCCGTCGCCGGCACCAGTATGTACCTTGGTAATTCGGACCATAGCTATCCGAACCTATGCTTCAACAAGAGGCCTGCGGCCGTTAATCCCCGTATCCATTGGATGCCACCACTCAATATCTTCCTCGCCTTGACACCAAGAATACATCACTAGATAACCATCGACAACGCCATGCCATTCCAATAAACCAGGTTCAAAACCAGCAATTCTTGCCCCCAAAGATTCCAGCCTATCTCCAATTAACTGCCATTCTTTGACGATATTGCTCAATTGATTCGCTAACTCTTGAACATGTTCATGGAAAGGAGGTAGGGCTTCAACAATTACCTCTAATTCTTCGGTTAAATCATGAGCATAGTCCTGAAGTGATTGTAATTCAAAAAGTAACTTTTTCGCAATTGGTAATTCATTTCGAGCCTCCTCAATTGTTACAACTTTGCATCCTTCTGGAATTGCTAGCAATGCCATTTCATCTAACAATTCTGTTAGACTCATAGGTTGACCAGCAAGTGGAGGAAGTTGGAGATCGTCATCCATAGTAGCCCACTTTCAATGAGACTTATTCAATTATGTGGTTAAATCGTATCAGAAGGTATTGTTTTCTCTTCGATATTTGAAAAACGGTCTGACAATTTGAAAGCGACTAATACAAGAAGACTAACCCAGACTACAATCTCAATACCTATGACAATCCAAGCAAATATTCCCATAGAATCAAGAATAATGTTTGCGTCGTAAGGAATTCCATATTTCGCCATGTACACAGACTGTGAAAATAGCGATGCTCCAAACCACACGAAAATAGCATACCAACAGATAGTTGTTAGAGGCCAGTCTTCCGCTTGCTCTTCCTTGTCCACGAGATTACATGGTCTTCAAGGATATTAAATGGTTCGTTTTATTGTATCAAGATGATAATATTTCGTAATCGAATACTTTCATCCATTCAAATCGGATAACGCCGAGTCTATTGTCTGAATCCATTCTGGTGCTATTGCTTCCTCGCCACCGGATTCTTTCAATCGATTTTCGTAGTGTTTTGCTTCATCCGAGTTGTTCAAAAATTTGTGAATTTTGTGCAGAGCCAACCAAGCCATTGGATTCAGATGTTCTTCTTCGAGGTCCCAAGCTTTTTCAAAACACGCAATCGCTCCCCTTTCGTTTGTAACTTGCCCTTTTTGTAGTGCGAAAAGACCCGCTTTTGACCAAGCAAGTGGAAGCCTTCCTATCAGTAACCCTCTGAAAACCAGCCATACCTGGCAAAGACCAATTACAACTATCATTAGGAATGCAAAAATTTCCTCTAATGTAGATAAATTTGGCCATTGATTTGACATAAAAGCCGTCACTGCTACAGAAAAAAGAACTCCTGCGAATGGAGCAACTATTACTTCCTCCCTAGTGACTAGCATATTTCTTACTCCTCTAAAAAGCCCAAAAGACCCAAGTGTCAACAAAACCGCAATGTGTGCGTTAACACTTGTGGGGCGAGGTGCTGTTTCACCGATTGCAAACAAAAATGCGATAATTATCAAAATGAAACCAAATCTTTTCGAAGGCCCAGGGAAAGGTTGTCGAGGGCTTAGTAGCAATAGGCAGACTGCAACGGAGAATTCCAAAAGTAAGAACCACCATGTCTCCATAACCATTCCTAACCATTTTAATTATTGATACTTTGTTAGTCCTTATGGTATGAACTGCCTTTCAAAATTTCAGATGCTCGGTATAATTGTTCAACTAAGATTACCGATGCTAACTCATGTGGAAATGTTAATTTTGATAGAGAAATTTTCTGATTTGGAAGTCTCTTTGGAAAACCGCTTGCAGGCCCAACTGCGAGATTAACGTCATCTGATGATAATTGCCAAGCCTTAAACTTTGTAGCAAAATTTCGAGAAGTCAAAAAGTCGCCACCCTCATCCAACAATATTGTGTTTTCACTTAGTTTTTTTAGATATTCAGTTGGTGTCAATTTCGAATTATGATACTCAATTTTTAATTTATTTCCAAGCCTTTTGGAATAGTCATCAATCAATTCTGACATTCTCTTGTCTGAAGGTTTGCCATGAAGATGAACGATTACGCGCCCCATGTCCCACCCAACACGTTCACCCCCAAGACTATTGACATCGACCCTTTAGAAGCGATAATGGGATGGTGGCCATTCGGGAGAAAATCTCACAGCAGGAAAATTCCTGATGTAATTAGACGAGATACGCGTACTTGGTTAACTGATTTGCAAGAACTTTGTGAAAAAAATTTCGACAACCCTGAAGAGGCACGGCGACAAATCAGACAAATGGCCAATGAATGGAAAGACGCTAATGCACAAGGAATAATGGATGATTCGTTATTTGAGGGGCTAAATATGCGGGCATACAGGTTACTGAATTGTAAAGATGATGAATTTAGCGAATGGTTGGATAACCTCAGTTTTTGGAAACCTGGCTGGCGGCCAGAAGGACTTAACAATACGGATGAATCATGAAGGAGACCTATTTGGCGTAATCCATGGGGAGCACTGGGAAGCTGCACATGTTGTACACTTGCCCCTTCTGTTGGAAGGTAAGAAGCCTCCTTGAGCACTTGGGCATAGAATATGAAGCGGTTCAGGTAAATCCGATGAAAAGCAAGAAATTACCAAGCGCGCCAGAATGGAAAAAGGTTCCAGTTTGGGTTGATTCAAATGAAAATATTCACGTTGATTCTACACCAATAATGAAAGAAATTGATTCGGTACATAATGCAGGTAAACTATGGAAGAACGATGATGAAAATCGCCGTGACAAGTGGATGAACTGGGTAGATACAAAACTTTCAAAGGCCACAATACCAATATTATACGGTTCCATTGGATCTGCACTAATCACAACAAGAAAGGTTTCAAAATTAGAAAATTTTGGTTTCTTATCTAAGAGGATATACGCATGGGCAGGGTTCCCAATAATGTGGGGAATCATTGCGAGAAAGCGTGTCAAAAACGATGGTCGAACTCCGAAAAAATTGTGGCACGACCTGTTGACAGAATGGACAAATTCATTTGATGGAAAGACATTTTTTGGAGGAGAAGTACCTAACTTAGTAGATATTGCGGCCTTTGGATATGTTCGCTCAATCTCTCCCTATCCACAATTTTCTCAAATTGAAGAACACAAAAATGGCATGGAGTGGTATAGAGCCGTCGAAAAGACAATGAGGGTTTGAAATGACGTCAAACAACGGGTCTCTTGACCTGAATTTGCTCCCAATCAACTCGTGTAAAATATTCCTTGGAACAAACAAGGGTGGATGGGTCCACGCAAATGAACGACCTAGGCATCAAGTATCTCTGCCGGCATTTCAAATCTCAGGCGACATAATCACCAAAAAACAATTCAACTCAGTTATGGGAATTGATGGCTCCGTAGAAGGTTATCAAGACATGGTTACAACGGATATGATAGCAGATTTCTGCAATAAATTGTCGACTGAATATCAACACGAAGTCAGATTACCATCACAATCTGAATGGGAAGCTGCTAAGCAGAATTTGCACCTACCTCCCGGCTGGACTGAACTATTAGCTGATGAGGCAACTGGCAATCACAGAGGAGCTACTTTGGACGGTAGGCCAAGAACTGGAGAAATGATTGGCCCACTATCAGGGCACAGGACCTCCCAATCGGCCCATCCAACAAAAAAAGGAATCTACGCGAAAGTCACAACTCCGGGTGATAGGCCTCTTCCAAAGGTTGGTTTCAGAGTCGTAGTTTCTCCAGTCCGTACAGGGGAAGTCAAGCGTGTTCCTGAAAATGCAAATCTTGTAACCAACATTAAAAGCGAAATTTTTTGGATATCACTTATTGGAATTATTCCAAGTTTCTGTATCCCAATTATCAGGGGCTTTGGCTCGTATGCTATTGATGGTTGGGCAAACCTCCTATTCGGAGGGTTGTGTGTTGGTTTTGTTTCGGGAGCATTTTGGAGGCCAAAAAGACCCACGTGGTATCTTGACGAAAACGACCAAATCATTCAGATGAAAGATTAGCCCAATAAGATTCTTTTCTGATTGCGTCCAATGCACAGATAGCTGCCATGTTCAGTATATGCCTTACACCATCTGCCCTCGCCAATAGTTGAACAGGCCTATTCAATCCATCAAGAATGGGCCCAGTCATTTCAGCATCTCCCAATTTTTCTAATAATTTGTAAGCGATATTGGCTGAGACTAAATTTGGACAAATCAATACATTTGCCGGTCCATCAAATTCCATGAAAGGATATTCTGTTTGGACATCCATATCCAGAGCCGTGTCTGCCTGCATTGGTCCATCAATAATCAAGGATGGGTCCATTTCTCTAGCCAATTCAACAGCATCTTCAATTCTCTCCGAACGTTGACTTCTACTGCTACCAAAATTAGAGAATGATAACATCGCTACTTTGGGCTCAACGCCAAATCTTCTAGCCACCTTTGCTGTTTGGACTGCAATGTCAGCAAGAGCCCGGCTATCTGGGTATACGTTAACTGTAGCATCGCCTAAGAAAATCAATCTTCCCTTAACTACCATCATGTAACAACCTATTGCGCAGTGACTGTCTTCATCTGAACCGATGACTTCTAAACAAGGTCGCAAGACATCCGCATAATTTCTGCTTACCCCTCCCAAAAATCCATCAGCATCTCCAGATTCTACCATCTGCGCTGCAAAATATGACCTACTCTTGAGGAGTCTTTGGGCGTCGACAATTGTCATTCCCTTTCTCGATCTATTTTCAAATAAGGCGATATCATAATTTCCGATTCTTCGCTCGTCATATCTTGGGTTGATAATTTCGCAGTCAATCTCTATACCTAGTTCATCCATTTTTGTTTTGATACTGTCTATATTTCCAAGCAATATAGGTTCGCATATTTTTTGCTCCATACATTGGGCAGCTGCTCGAATGACTTTTTCGTTATCACCCTCTGGAAATACAATTTTCTTTCCCTTTCCTTTGACTTGATTGAATACTCCTCGCATCACTGAATATGACATTCCAAGTCTCGCTTCCAATGATTCCCTGTATCGTTGTTTGTCAAATTCTTCTAGACTAAGGGCCGCTATCCCTTCATTAACCGCGGCCTCTGCAACATCTGCTGCTTCCCAAATCAGCACCCTTCTATCGAATGGTTTCGGAATAATGTATTCCGGACCATATTGCATTTCTTCACCAGCATAAGCGTGAGCTATGTAATCTGGAACTGGTTCTTTAGCAAGGGCCGCTAAAGCTTTGGTTGCAGCCATTTTCATACCTTGAGTAATGTCTCTAGCCCGTACATCCAATGCACCTCTAAATATGTAAGGAAACCCAAGAACATTGTTTACCTGATTTGGGAAATCTGACCTTCCTGTTGCGATAATTGCGTCGTCACGTACTGCAAGTACTTCATCAGGCATAATTTCTGGAGTTGGATTTGCTAGAGCAAATATTATTGGTTTGGGAGCCATTTTTGAGACCATATCACCTGTAACTAATCCGCCTCTTGACAATCCAAGAAACACGTCTGCGCCGACTAGTGCATCTGCTAAATCTCCTTCAGGCCTGTCTGCCGCATAACGTGCTTTGTATTCATTTAACTCGCCTGCTTCTAATCGTTTTTTTGTCATGATACCTTGGGAATCACACATCAAAATATTATCTATATTCACTCCTAATGCCACATAGTGGTTTGCGCAAGCTATTGCTGAAGCACCAGCACCGGCAACTACTACCTTGATTTGTGAAATGTCTTTTTCTTGCAGTTCTACAGAATTTAGTAATGCTGCTCCAGATATTATGGCTGTACCATGTTGGTCATCATGCATAACCGGGATATTAGTAGCTTCAGCGATACGCCTTTCGATTTCAAAACATTCTGGAGCCTTTACGTCCTCGAGATTAATACCGCCGAAAGTAGGAGCGATATTACAAACTGTTTTGATGAATTCTTCTGGGTCCTCGGTATCTACTTGAATGTCGAAAACATCGATATCTGCGAATGTCTTCAAAAGTAATCCTTTTCCTTCCATTACAGGTTTGGATGCCAATGCACCGATATTACCCAAACCTAACACTGCGGTGCCATTTGATATCACGGCAACTAAGTTCCCTTTTGAAGTGTAACGATAAGCGTCATCAGGATTTTCTGCAATTTCAAGACAAGGATAAGCAACTCCCGGAGAATATGCTAACGATAGTTCTTGGGCTGTTGAATGAGGCTTTGTTGGAACTACCTTGATCTTCCCTCTAGGGTTAGATTCATGATAATCTAAGGATTCTTTTTTTAATGTATTTTCACGCCAATCTTGATCCATAGCGTTCCCTCAAACTCATACTCGGCAACATGAAGCGTTTGACCTTTGTGTGGTTTTTTGAAAAAATAATGCGATATGGCTTATCAAAATACATCACCGTATCTCAAAATTTGATGATATTTTATCTCACAACCATGACACGACTTCAAATACCATTGATTGTGAATTGGTCTCTATGAAAAAGCGTAGCAGGGTTTATTATGCCGGCCTCGCATCGTCAAAATCAATTTCACTTGTAGCTTTGATGTTGATTGCTTCATTATCTCCGTTACTTACTGCTCCCATAGTAAAGGCTCATGAGGGACCGAATGAAACGATATGGCCCAAGGAGGGTTCAGAAGACACTGGGTGGCATTACCTAAATGCAACGGGTGCTAATCCCTCCAATGGCTCTCAAGCCATCGCTGACTGGATGTTAAATTTCGCACCCGGCGCTCAATTAGAGAACGTCACAATGGAAATTCGGGTAGATGGTTCAGAAGATGTGACAGCGTATAACCCGATGTTGATTTCCCCAGATACCGGCCAAGTTCTATTCGATTGGAATGGTAATGGTTGGCTTGGACAAACCTTTGAGTTCGATGCCAACAATCCCCATCAGGGAAGATTATCTCCAAATGCAGATGTTGGAGCCACAGTTACCCTTCCTTCAGGGTCCGAAATTACTGATTTCATCCTTGAAGTTCTGTCTCCTGCAGACCCATTTACCTCGCTAATGCCAGTTGATGTCGACATCTCTGATTATGCCATTCACCCAGGTGACGGCAGAATGTATCTGGCGATTGAAGATTACATTCTGATTCTCGATGCTAATTCTTCTCCAAATATCATTGATTTATTTAGAATCAATAACGCTGATGCTGATTCGATAATTTATGACCTCGAGATTGATACGACAAACAACCGAATGTTAGTAGCAACTTCGAATGATGGTATTCAATCAGTTAATTTGTCCGATACCTCATTCAACAGTGAACTACCTGAAGAGCCCTCTGGTAATAGTTTCACAGAACTTCACATTACCTCGACGGGAGTGCTAATGGCAATTAGCGAATCTGGTATTTTTAGGATAAATACCGCTGGAACAGGATGGACTCTGGAACAAGCTGTAGACCCTGCAAACTGGCCGGCTGGAATCCCGTCCACTTCATTTGAGCACAACAACATCTTGTATGTAGCAATTAACGGAGGAGGTGTTGCAAGATGGGACATCACATCAAACTCGCCTCTATCGCCGTGGACGACTGCAAATGTTTTGCATTCGGATTACGTAACTGAATTCCTATTAGTTGGAAATCAGTTATTCATTTCATCGGAAGACAACGGTATTGCAAGGCATGACTTGAACGGCAATTTCTGGCTTGCTAATTGGAATAGTGGTAACTGGCTTACGTCTGATACTGTAGTGGGAATGACAATTACAAGCAATCAAGTACAAATCTTGACCACTGAAAATGTTCAATATTACAATACAAATTCGGGATCCTTCACATCATCTACCTCGCTATCATCACTCGGATTCTTCAATGAAGGTTCAGACATACTATTTTGGCCGTCAACTGGTAGTAGAAGCCCAACTTCTGACACGGTTTTAGTTACTGACGGAAGTGCTACATTGGCAAAACTCGAGCCTGCTAACAGTCCAATATACGCCGGAGACTTGGTAATTGGTAGTGGGCCATCTTCAGGAAGCATGAACGATGCAATGCAATTCAACGGAGTGATATATGTTGGAAGTGAAAATTATCTCGACAGATACTCGATAAACCAAGCTAGATGGTTAACGTCAGTTGATGCTGGTTCAGAAATAACAGCGTTGGTAAACGATGGATTGAACATATATGTTGGTACAGAGGATGCTGGAGTCAAAGTTGTAAATCAGCAAGGTATTATTATCGATACGTGGGATACAAATGACGGGTTTCCTGCAAACTCAATCACCGGAATAGATGTTGAAGGTGATTACGTCGCAGTCATACATCAACGAGATGGTGCGACTGTTTTCAATAAATCAGACCCTTCCTCTGTGATTAATCTAGCCACTGGAAACAGCGAAATTGACTCCAACTCACCAACGGGTGTTGCTATTCATAATGGAGTTGCATACATTGGAACTGCAGACGATGGTTTGAATAGGTATGTAATCAGAAATAACACCTTCCTTGGCTCATGGGTCTCAACAGGAATAAACGATGTAGACTATGCACCAGTAGCAGTATTCGGAACAAATCCACAGATACTACACCTTGGATTGCCTGGTTACGGTGTCGCGCGCAAAGACCTATCAACTGGAGAAATCCTAACACCTTTGACTCAAGTTCCAGACAGAGGAAGTCCCGGTCAATACGAAATTTTGCCTAACAACTTCATTCTATCAATCGCAGCAAACCAAAACCAAGGCACTCTCTTCATTGGAACTACAGATGGCGCCGTGATGTGGGATGGTAGTGGCGCTACAGATTTGACCACTGGCGGGTTCAATGGCGGATGGGCTACTAATCCTTCACAACATTTTGGTTTCGTATTTGATGGTAGTACAACTTATTCTGCAACTAACATTGGGGTTTGTTACTATTCGCAAACAACAATTCAGGATTGCATCAATGCTCAGGATGGAATGCCAAATTGGGGCGTTTATTCAATTGGAATAAACAGCACAACCGTATTCGGAGGGACTAATTCAGGAGTAGGGTTAATCGATAAATCATCAAAAACCGTTACCGGAACTTGGTCCGCAGGAGTTGTTTCGAATAATGCCTTGATCGAGATTATTGACGGTATCGCCTTCATTGGTTTGGATGGACTTGGAGTTGCAAGATATGATATTGCAAATGATTCCTGGTTGACAACTTGGACAGAAAACAATGTTCTGGATGCTGGAAATGAAGACATTACTGGAATGGTCGCTGACATCAGGCCCGGACATATTTGGGTTGGCGGAGCAGATGGTTTCCAATTAATCAACACCACGACCGGTGCAGAAGTTTATGATATTGAGAAAACAAATTCTCTCTACATTGGCTCCGGCGACCCGTTTGACATGATGATTTACGGAGATACCCTATATTATCATCAACAATTCAGTTCCGATAGTGTATACAGGATAGATATCGTAAATTTCACGAGCAAATCCATCCTAGATGCAGGCGCCCAAGTTGATGAAAATGGTGGCGACGTGTATACTTTGAATATAATCGACGACCTACTGCATGTTTCGGTCGCAAGTGGCCAATGGTGGAATACTGAGGGAAGCGGTGGTATAGCAATATACAACCTTACATCAAACAATTGGGAAAGTGAGCTTTTGGCCGAAGGTTCAGTTAACAGGGTAACATCCCACATCTCTTCAAACGGAATTGAATGGATTTCATGGGGAGAAGAAAAGCTGGAAGCATTTTACTCCAACGGTACGAAAATCGGACAATGGGATGATGCCGATATTGCATTCCCAGTCAGAGAGATTGTCGAGTATGACGGAGAAACTCTCTTTGCTACTGAGGACGGGGTTTCTAGATATAATGAGTCATCAATGCAGTGGCTTTCAACATGGCAACCCGGCTCTGGGCTTCCTAGCAGCGCAGATGATATCGTTTACGAGATGTGGACTGATGGGGGTAGCCTCGTTATCGGAACTGCGGCTCCTCAAGGTTGGAACGGAATAGATGGCGAAATATTACACCTTGATTCGACAGGAACTTGGACCTCCTGGGATGGAGGTAGCAATGGAATTCCAAATGGATATCCAGTAGCCATGGAAGAGTGTAATGGTATGCTTCATGTGGCAATAACCGCAAACAATGGTGGTGTTGCACGATTTGACCTTGCAAATAACACAATAAAGACATCTTTTACTGTCCAAAGACTAGATGACGGTTCAGCAGCAGCTGTTGCTTGTGATGATGCAAATAACATTCTTTACATAGGATACCGTGATCAAGGAGAGCCAATATCCAGATATGATTACAACACCAATAGTTGGCTGTCTTCTCTAACTTCTGCATCGCATAATATACCAAGCGACCCACTCTGGTGGGGAGCAATGGAATATTCGAATGGGAAATTAGCAATAGGATACGACATAGGTTCAACAGGCGACAACGTGATTGGAGGCGGTTATGTCTTGATTTCCGCCAATGGCGCTACAGCAGGTATGGCGAGCATACTTTCAACAGGCTCTGCAGTAACGTCAATTGATTGGATGGGAACGACTTTGTTAATTGGGCAAGCAGGTGGGACATCTGGATATTCTCATGTTGATACTTTGAACCAACTTGGACAGAATGTAATTTACTCTTATCCAAGCCTAGTAAGCGGATTAATCACCGCTATTGCCGGTAATTCAACTCACCTTTGGGCAGCATCTGGTTCTTGGCAAAATACAGGCAGTGGATTATTACAGGGAATCAGGAATGCTGACGGTTCAGTGACATGGCAGAAGGGTTGGACTATTCCAGCAAGTGCAGACCCATATGATATGGAATTAGTTGGTGAAATGCTTTACATTACCACAGATAATAGAGGCTTAAGCGTTCTTAACACTACTTCGGGTACCTTACAAAAATTATCCAATGGCATACACAGTTTCCACGACCAAATTAAAAAAATCGGAGATGATTTATTTATTGGTTTGCAAGGCACAACCTCTACATCGGCGGGAATACAGGTCTACAATACTACCACCAAAAACTACACTAGTGGAAAATTGATCGCTGGTTTACCATCTGATAATATCAATGGTTTTGTTTCAAGCTCTTCATCAAGCGGACAAGAGATGATTTACATCGCAACAGACAATGGAATAGGAAGGTGGAATAGCACCGGTTTCAAGTGGGAAACATCAATCACAGCACTCGATGGATTACCCATATCGTATACAGAGGACATCGTAGAGGACGGAAACGGTATTCTGTGGATTGCTACTCCCGCTGGACTATCGACCTACGACCCAGCTAATGGAGCAATATCGACAATTACGCCTTCAAACGGATTGATGGGGACTTCTACCTGGGGTTTAACCACATCAACAATTAATATTCAAGGCCAAGGTTCTCAAGAATACGTTTTCGTTTCACATGACGGTAGAGGAACTGATAGGCCCGGCGTATCGCAGGTAAATCCAAACTCGAATTCCGTTTCGGCTCAGCATCAATTTGACCAGTTACCATCAAATTCTGTCACTGCTGTGACATCTGACCTGTGGGGAGTTCACATTGCTACGGACACTGGTCCGCTAACCCAGTGGGTTAGGGGAACGAACCAATTTTACTCAAGTGCTAATGTAGCATTAATGGAAGATTGGCCAGTTTATTCAATGAGGTCTGATGGTAATTATCTAATCGCATTTGGTACAGATGGAGCTACGGTTTTGTCTGTAGGGAATGGATTTAGTTCTTCATCGATTCATTCAACCTATCAAGAATTTGATACAAATGGTGGAAGTGTTATCTCTAACTCTCTAGTCGTCATCACAACCTCTGATGGGCTCAAAATTTACGATTTGAACAGTGGGGGGGAATATGAGACCACTACCTTGAGAAGAGCAGACCCACTCTCCTTAGGATTCCAAATGCAGTTCCAAGATGTTTCTAATTACACCCACCCCGGCATGCAAGTCAATCTCGTTGAACAAGGCTCGAGCATCAATGTTTCAGAACAAGGATTTTCGGATTTGCATGGCATATTGATGCAAACTGCCCCTCTTACATTTTCGTCGCCTGTTGGTGGCTCTGCGACATGGGCGAAGTTGGTGGAAATGAAGTGGAATGCTACGCTAAATCTCTCTTCAGACCCAAATTTACAATCAAGTCTGCAATATATCGTTGATAACGGGATTTTACTTAATGGTACGAGACACGTAAATCTTAGACTTCAGTCCAACGTCAACAGTAGCATGTGGGTAAAATTATCTTATGACTGGTATAGAACGGAAACGCCGATTCAAGGTATTTCTCTTTGGGATAGACCAGATGATGGTGGTTCTACATTAATGGCAAACTGGACTTTGGTACACGATGAGGATTTCTCACGGTATCTAGTCTTCCTCAACGAAGGGCCATGGGATTCCCAACCAACGATAGCTGACCTCCAGCCAAGAACACCTGATGCGTCGGTAAGCATTCACTCTCGCCTACAGACCGAAATATCGACCATGAACAGTATTGCTTTACAAGATGGAGTTGAGTATTATGCAGTTGTTGTTGTAGAATATAACGATGGAAGATTCGGCACACCATCTGCACCGTTTGGCCCTGCAACTCCAACAGATGAAGTCCCTGCTCCTCCGGAATGGGCTAACGCCTACACCGGTGAAGAATATGTTGCAGAGGATGGTGAGGTTTTCCTTGAATGGTCTCAATGTACCGCACTTGATCTCTCCAGCACAAGAGTCTACGCTTCAAAGACAGACATTAGCGACGTTATTGGTTTACAAGTTCATTCTGAACTTGGTCCGCAGGTTGGCAATACTTCCACCATAATGTTAGAATCTGATTCTGTATTTTGGTTAGGGCTCACATGCTTAGACAACAGTGGCCAGGAAGACCTTGCAAATGCTACTATTATCGGGCCAATTGTACCTAATGGTGGCATCAATGATGGCGTTCCTCCTCCAAAATTATCTGGAGTCTGGGCAGAAGATGTACCAAATGATGATGGGGGTCGCGTTCAGATAGGATGGATTGAATCCTCCGAAATCGATTGTGCTTTCGTTCGTGTTTACATGAGACCGATTTTAGATAATGAGGTAAATCCACCAACAAATGTTGACGATTTCTCATCTGCAGGAGTCGTGCCTGATTGTGATACAAATATGACCGTTGTTGACTCACTAAACGATTTCCCACTTGTTGATGGTCAAGATTACTGGATTGGAGCAGTAGCATTCGATAAGTGGTTAAATGGGGATACTGGAGATGTTACCATCCTTCAAGTTACTCCATATGTTAACAACATAAACGGTGCTTCAATACCGGAAAGAATTACTGAATTGAATGCTTGGGACCATCCAGATGATGATGGGACTGCAATAGACGTCTCTTGGGCCCCATCTGAGGTCGATGATTTCGATTATTATGTAATCTGGGTTTCTGAACATGACCTTTCAAACATCAGCGATTTTTGGCAAATATCTGGAACTGAGCCCGGCATTTGTGGTTGCGTAGTAATGGACAAACAGTGGATTGACACCTCCAAGAGTCCAATACAGCTAACTATCAACACCGCACTGTATGGAGGCGATGGTATAGGGGAAAGCCTCCCAGGCCAAATTGTTCCAAATGTTGAACTAAATGTAGCGATTACAGTACACGATATCAAAGGTAATGTCTTCCTCGATGATTTGAATACCGCAGTTGTTACTCCTGTAAACAATCTCAGAGACAGCCAGGCTCCTGCTAAATTGGAAGATATTTCTCTATATGACAGACCTAATGATGATGGCACGGCTGTAATGTTAGAGTTTGCATTGTCGGAGGATAGTGATGTTGCTTATTACGAAATTTATGCGGCTGCCTACTCATTTACTTCTGTCGGGCAGGGCGGTGCTAATGGACCTACACTGCCAATTATGACTGTTGATAGAGACCCTCAAATGCCAATTACGATCGAAATTCTTGCATTCGACACACTGGTTGTACCAAACCTGCCGGTAACTGTTGCTGTGGTTCCAGTCGATTGGGCGGGTAACGCAATAAGAACAGACCTAGTTACAGCTACTGAAATTTCAATAGATGACGGAGTTGATGGAAATGGAGCATATCTTCCGGACATTGCTGGAATTGAGTTATCTTGGAATAATGGAGACATTATTGTTTCATGGGAACATACAGATGATTCATCTGTCAGAGGATATCAGATTTATATCTCAAGTGACGAATTCTCTTCAACAAATGACGCTGATTTTGTAGGAGAGCAAGTGGTATCAAACTCCTTTACCATTTCAAGCCTAGATTATCCTGATTTAACAAATGATTCTTCGTGGTGGGTAGCAGTTTCAGCAATGGATGAAGTGTTCAACAAAGAAGATGTAGAATCGGTAATGATTGCCGCAGAAACAGATTCAGAGGTTGGGTCTGACCCTGAAGAAAGCCCGACCAATGATCTCGGTGAAATTCTCACAACGGATAACCTTCTAATGGCCATGGCAGCACTAGTCATCCTAGTCCTGGTAGTCCTCGTTACGAGAGGCGGTGGAAGAAGTAAGAAGACCCGAGCGAAAGATTACGAATTACAAGAAGCGACTTGGGGTATACAAGCAAGAGAAGGATGGGATGATGTTGGAGCGTTTGGTGGTTTGAATACATCTCCAGTTGCTCCTCCACCACCTGCTGTTAAGCCGGTTGTCCAAAATGACATTTTTGCTGCAGCGGAAAGAATCCAGCAACCTGTGCAAAACCAACCTCAATTCGGTTTTGAACGACCACAACAACAGCAAACTCGACAGAATGAGATAGACACTTCTTTCTTGGATGACCTATTGTGATGGACTGATGAGTGGCCCGAAAAGCGCTGTCTTTACCACGGTGAGAGCCAAAAACGGGACTTTGTTTCACTTACCACAACATCTTGAACGCCTAGAAAAACATGCAAAAATTCTCGGTATAGAATTACCGGATATTGAAATTCCCGAAGGTCTTGAAGGCTTAGTTAGAATCCAAATAGACAAAAATGGAATCAGTTATGATGTGAAACCGTTCTACCAGGAAGCACACATGGAAGCTGAAGGAATTTCATTTCCTGCGCCAAGATGGACTCGGAAAATTAACGGAACAAAGCACGGTGATTGGGAGCCTTATCGAGATATTACTAACCAAGTTTTTCAAAAAGGAGCTGATGTTGGCATCTTAATCCATGATTATTGTATCATCGATGGCGATAGAGTTACTCCGATTGTGTTAGACAATGATGGTATAGTTTGGATTTGTGAGGCATCACTTGGTGGTGTTGATTCAGTAACTTTTGCTGTTTGTAAACCATTCATTGAAAATGCTGGTTATGTAATATCAACAGGCAGATTAAATGAAAAATTAGTTGCGAACTGCAAGGAAATTGTCCTTCTTGGCTCTGGCATGGGTGCTGCTAGACTTGTGACACTAGACGATGTGGATATTGGTGACGGGTCCAATAACCTCCAATCTATCTGCATAGAGGCATTAGGTGAGGATTGGCCATGATTGATAGGTTGATATCCACAAAAGGTGATAAGATATTATTTCTTTCCGGTGGTCCAAAATCACACCTTGCGACAAAAAACCTGTTTGCATCAGACCTTAACTTTCGGGTGGTAATTAAGCAACCGGAGATTGCACCACAAAGGACGCATTCTCCTCTTAATGGTGAAACCATTTTGGAGGGTAAAAAGCCTAATTTCAATGTTGAATTGCAAAATAGATGCGGAGATATGTGGGAAACTATCGACCGATTTACTGAATCGAAATTAAATCAACTATTTCGGAAACTGGTACCACATACGCCTCTTGGAAGTAAGTGGGCAGGAGCCTTGGCGTATGATCTAGTACAGTGGACTCAGCCAATTAAACTTCAATATCCACCCCAAAAAGACACTGTTTTGGGAATTTTATGGTTGGTAGATGAGTGGATTGAAGGAGACTGCATTATACCAGAAATTGACAATCCACAAAAAGTTGCAGACGAAACAACGTCACATTCTGAAGAGGAGCATGCAAAAATAGTTTCAAGAATTCAAGAATCGATTAATGCCGGAGAATTATATCAGTTAAACTTTGGAAGAACCTGGAACGGTAGCCTTGCGGAAGATCCAGCAACAATTTTTCATAGGCTTGCAATTAGTAACCCTGCACCGTTCAGTGGTTATATCGAAGCCCCAGATTTAGGTATTGCATTGGCTTCATCCTCACCTGAAATACTGCTTCAAACAAAAAGTGAGCATGTTATGACAGCACCAATTAAAGGAACAAGACCGAGGGGGGCAGATATCGACCAAGAAGCACTTCTCAGACAAGAATTAGTCTACGATAAAAAAGAAAGAGCAGAACACAGAATGCTTGTTGATTTAGAAAGAAATGACCTTTCAATAGTATGCAACGCTGGGTCTGTAAAACAGACAAGATTTGATGTTGAAGCATACTCGAACGTTCAACATTTAGTTTCGCAAATTTCTGGAACTCTTAAGCAGGGTTGTGACGGATTGGATGCGCTACAAGCCCTTTTCCCGGGTGGAAGCATAACAGGATGTCCAAAAACTGTAGTGTGCGCTGCAATAGACGAGCTAGAAGGTAAGCCAAGGTCGTTTTGGACTGGATCAATGGGGTGGATAGATGTTCATTCTGGAGATTCTACTTGGAATATTATGATTAGAACTCTTGAGGCTCGAAAAGAAGATGATTCCTGGCATGGCTACGTTATGGCGGGTGGAGGCATCACCATTGACAGCAATCCGAACTCTGAGGTTGCAGAAGCCACATGGAAGGCGTCAGCTCTTAGGCGGGCATGTGGCTGGTTGAATGCGGACAGTATTTCTGTGCCACAGGGAGATCTAGGCATTTACCCTCTTTATCTTGAGCAGAAGTTGCCCGAAGTCTTGAATAAATTTGACCTCGATGTAGCATTTATTGACAATCTTGATTCTTTTAGTTATAATATCATTCACTATCTTGAAATTTTAGGCTGTAAAGTAGAAATTATTGATGGCAGGGGACCGGTAAGAGATTTCAGTCATGACGCAGTAATCATAGGACCAGGCCCTGGAAGGCCGGAAATTTCACCACTTAGTTTGCACGCCGCAAAACTTGATATTCCAGTTTTAGGAATTTGCTTTGGCCATCAAGCAATCGGATTAACAAGGGGGATGAAGCTTGAAGAGAGTCCGTTTGGAGCCGTTCACGGAGTCCCATCTGAGGTCCATTCGAACGGTTTGGGTTTGATTGAACGAGGAAAACATCTCATGACTAGATATAACTCACTTGTTCTTTCAGGTAATGGAAATTTGGAGATAACATCAACTGATGAAACCGGTACGCTTCCTATGGAAATAATGGATGGCAAAACCTTCGGGATACAATTCCATCCCGAATCTATCGGGTCTGAAAACGGGATTGAAATCATAAGACGATTTTTGCATATAGTAGCGCATTCTTGAAGTGGGGTCTCTTTATCGCTTGATACATGCCGACCTGTCGCCATTGCTACAGTACATATCCGCGTGAACAATTTATACACGGTAACGGTCCTAAAACGCAAGTATGCGTAAGGTGCGGTCTTGAAAAGGGCCTCGTCACCAAGCACGAAATTGCTTCCTTCTATGATGATTCAGTGGCAAATGCAAGATTTTCCGCCCTCGCAAGAAGATGGTCCCCCCTAATGTGGCTAAGCATTCTATGGATTGTATGGATAATGTATCTTGGCGATGTTGACCCATGGGGCCTGTACACACTTATTCTTCTTGGCGTTTTTACTCTAATCGTGCCTGTTTACATGATATTCTATTCATCAAGGCACTTGGCTGTAATGTCAAGGCTTACGCCTGATTACGAAAGACCGAAAGGTCACTGATTACAATAGGCTGGTGGATTTGTGTCTAATGATTCATCAGAAGACGGTATTCTGGATGCGATTGTTTTCGATGAAACAAATAGCCAAAAGCAAATCCTTGCAATTATTTTAGCGACCTTAATGGTCTCCACAGTCGTTCTTTATTTTGCAACAAACTCCGATAAAACAACTTCATTCTTTTTTGGTGAAGAGGAAGAAAGTAGAAGCGATATTTTCGTAACTGGCCCGGATGGTTATCCTGTTGATGTTGAACCTATTGACATGAGTTTCATCGCAAGTGACGTTGGTGAAGACGCCCCTGAGCCAAGTATAGGAATCACCTCTACGGGGTGCGTGTTTTTCATAGCGCTTGAAAAGGTAATGCGATCATGCGATAGTGGGATTTCTTGGGAAGAAGTACAGGGCCCGGCCTGCTCACCAACCACTAGTGACCCTTATGGTTGGGTAGACCCAATAACCGACAGAGTTTTTGGAGTCCAAATGATTGGTCTTGAAACATCTTGGATTTGTTGGAGCGATGATGATGGTGAAACTTGGCAAGGAAATCCACACGATTCGGGCACTACTCCAATCAACGACCACATCAAGTTAGCAACAGGACCATGGACGGACGCTGGGTTGTATGGAAGTATAGGCCAAATAACAGGTAACGCAATTTACGAAACTGCTGTCTATTATTGTTACAATAAATTAGCTGGAATATTTTGCTTTACAAGTTTTGACGGAGGAGCAACCTTCGAAGCTGGCGGACAAATTATCGGATTGGCCACCACAAACGGAGGATTGCATGGTGCGATAACAACTGCCCCAGATGGAACTGTGTATGTTACTCCTCGTGTCGAGACACCAACTGTTATCGTTTCGAAAGATAACGGATTTTCTTGGTTTGAAAGGACCATGGGGGAAGATGTGAGCACACCTTATCCAAGGAAAAACTCTGAGGTATCCACCGACACCCAATCTAATGCTTATCACGTTTGGACAGGTGCTGATGAAGGAATATACCTTTCTAGAAGCATCGATTCTGGAGAAAGCTGGGAGCAAGAAAGCCTCAGAATCAGCCCAATTGAAGTTATCTCAACCGCATTTCCTCAAACGGATGCCGGGGACTCAGGCAGATTTGCAGTCACCTATCTTGGAAGCGAAAACGCATCACTTCTTGAAACTCCCAACCTAGACGGAAACCCTTGGGACGGAAATGGACATTATGCTCCCAACGAAGTACATTATCACCTATATGTAACATTCAGCCTCAACGCACTTGATGAAAACCCAATCTTCCACACGAGAAGAATCTCAAGCGACCCTATCCAAATTGGAGCGATTTGCCTTAACAGCGGAGACTGTAGAAGCGACCAAGGTGGATCTAACAGGAACCTCCTTGATTTCAACGACCTTCATATCGATAGAGAAGGGCGTGTTTACATCGCAATTGCAGATGGTTGTACTGGAGAGTGTGCGACAATGGATTCCCCGACTCCGGCTGATTCTAGAGACCGAAGAGGGATCATGTACATGCTTGACTTTGGGCCGAGCCTCTTGGTCGAATATGGAGTATTAGAATCTCCAAACCCTGTCGTAGAATCACAAAATAATACTGATTCCTTCGAAAATTACAGCTCTAATTTAATCGCAACTAGAGAAGATTTTGAAGCGTGATTAATTTTTAGAATGTATTTTGATGACGTCATTGTCTTTACACTCATAGTCTGCACCAACAACTCTTCTCGACCTTGAATCAACCGCCTTGATGAATCCATCTCCAAGGTCTGAATGCACTTTGTATGCAAGAGATTTTGCTGCGAGCAAATTTGGTACAACAAATGCGTCCGGCAGGATTCTACCTTCTCCATCTTTCCAAGCATTCTCATCAGCAACTGGATAAACAACGACATGGTCAAGGGCTTTGAATAATACATCAGAAATCAGTTTTGATACTCCAGTAGTTCCTAAATTGGCCAATTTTTGCTTCATTGTTGAGAGGGCTGATAATTGAGCATCGGACAAATTTGACTCGTCGACAATTCTGAAGTCATTATCCCCTGAATTATACTCGACCAATCCACTTGAATCCGCTCTTCTGAGAGCCAATTCCATGTCCGCCATGGTAGGTTGAACGATACCGTCAATGGATAGGACATTCCATGTTTCTTTATCTACCGAATCTGCTTTGTTTGCAGCAACATGTATAGGAAATAACTGTCTTCTTATCTCTACTGCAAGTAGCCTAATTTTAGTTTCATCCCAAATCCACGGGGTATCAATGTCGCCATTTTTTGTTCTCATAGAGTCCAATACTTGCAAAACTTGGGGTAAGGTAGCACCTAAGCCAGTGAACCTTTCATGTAGGAATTTGCTAAACCCTTTCTCCCCTTCAGCTTGTACTTTTTTCGATGCTCTAGACCATCCATCGTTTAGCAAGCCAAATATCCATGAATCTAATTCAGTAGTTAGAAACTCTGTTTCGGATAACAATGATGATTCGATATCATCAACTTGGGTTATTGGATTGCCTTCTATGTCAGTTGTACCTGCCGCATCGACTACCTGAATTAGAGCATCACAGTTTGCCAAATCAGATAGGAATGCATTGCCACGACCTCTTCCCTCGGATGCACCTGGAACTAGACCCGCAACGTCGACTAAGAAGGTTGGTACTAGGCGCTTAAACCCAACACAGCTTCCTGTTCTAGGCTCACAAATGCTTCCTTTTCTTTCGTCGCTCTCGCCAAAAGGAGGTAGACGTCCATCACCCTCTAATTTCTCCCTCAATTCTTTGCAAGGACATGAATTAGGAGATTCTATGAATGCAACTCCAACATTGGGCTCAATTGTACAAAATGGATAGTTGGCAATATCTACCTTAGCAAGTGTTGCTGCGCTAAAGAATGTTGATTTCCCGACATTCGGCTTACCTACTAAGCCAATTCGCATCAGCTTCACGCCTGAGTGATTCTATCAATCAGGTCAGCTTTGGTGCCATTCGTTGCCAAATCCATAGATTCGGCAAGTTCAACCAGTTCTGCCTTCTTCATCTTCATCAAATCTGACTTGTTTGAAGTCTTGTCGCCTCCGTCAAGTAAGGTCTTAGCTTGCGCAGCCCACTGGTCACGCTTAATTCTTCCAGGGAAGAACTCAATTGCTTCGTTCACTGTATCCTCAAGTTTACTATCCATCTTAGAAATCTGTGCATAGGTAAAAATTCCCAGAGCATTTAACTTCTCTTCGATGAATGGGCCTACTCCCTTAATGGCTTGTAGGTCTTCCTTATCAGAGGACTTTGCGGTACCTAAAACACTAAAATCAATCTTCGAAGCGTTTGCTTTGACTCGCTCTAGTTCTTCTCTCTTCTTGAGTTCGGCTTCAGTAGGGGCGTCTGTAGACTCCTCTTCGGATTCTTCAGGAGTTCCTACTGCCTCTTCACCCTCAGAAGATTCACCTTCTTCAGTCGTTTCTTCTTCGACTTCCCCAACGGATTCCTCTTCAACAACTTCTTCTTCATTGGATTCTTCTTCGTATGGAACGAATTCGATACCTAGGGAATTTCGAATGTTTAATAGTGCGATGTCCAACTCTGGTAGATTTATTCTGCCGTCGGAATTGATGTCCATAACCTTGACCAAGTTTTCAATGTCCCATGGGGGAAGGTCAGCGATGTCTGCAACTCTAAGTGCGTTTGCAAACTCGAACATGTCAATTTCTCCGGAGCCATCTACATCAGCCCAAGCAAAGAATTGGGCAGTTGTCGTTCCTCTACCGCAAAGCCACTTGGTCAAAGTGACCAAATCTTCATCGAAGGTGACTGGGAATTCATCAACCTCATCGTTGTGAAGAGATGTTGAGACTTCAATCACTGTCGAACCACCTTCACCCTCTTCATCACTCTCACCGATGATCAGTGTTGTGTCAACTCCGACCCCTCTGCCAAGGAGGGAGCGAATTGTTGTTGTTCCATCGACTAAGTTGTATGTTGATATATCGCTCACAGAGGAAACTGGGCTCTCAGAATTCTCTCCGAATAATAGAGTCTTGACTACGCAGTTACCTGCCATGATGAATCCAAGGACAACTCCATAGAAAGCGAATGCTCCAACCAAAGCGAATCCTGCAATGCTTGCAGACGGGTCTTCGACCTCAGCCTCGATTAGAGCGTTTTCTGACCACCCATACATCAAGAAAAGAATGGTTGAGACTAGACCACCTGCTATTACAAACCATGAAGCCATGCTTGCGGAACCTGTGAGCTGTTTCCTACCAGACAATGGATAAGAATGGAACAATGCGCCTAGGCAGAATAATCCTCCTGTTACGTACATGAATGACGAATTTATTGCGTCCGCAACGTTTGCCATTGACCCGTCCCCAATCATTACATTCAATCCAGTGAAATAACCAATCACTGCAAATAATGGAAGCATGATTGCGCCTGCTGCAACTGCAGTTGCACCTGGACTGTCGACAACCGCACTTGCGTTTCCCTTGATAGTAGCAATCATGTTTGATGATGCTGCAAAAACCGGGAATAATCCAAGGGTTACCAAGATGGCCCCGATGGACTGAGTGAAGTTGTCTGCGTGATTTGACTCTGAAAGGAAGAACGGAGGGATTGTAACGAATAGCAAGAACATCGATGCTTTGGTCAAGCTTCCTGACCAAATTGGCTGTCCTGTCACGTGCGAAAGAATGTGATATCCAACTCCAAACATTAGTGCCAATGGAGCCCATGTAGACAGCATGATATCTGCGACCCAAACGGTTGATGTCCAGTCTAAGGACTGACCTAGAGCTGTGCTAATCTTACCAAATATTACAGTCAGCAATGCAAGCAGAAGGAACCAAGATGGGACTGAGATAGGAGAGGTCCCTCTGTCTCCAAGGGTTATCATAGAATTAACCATAAGACTCAGTGCTAATAACGCAGAAACTATGCCATACAAAGCCATCTGGGTCGTTTCGAAAGTAATAACGTCAAAGTGATCTAGTACAGTTAGAACAAGTCCCACAAATACTTGACCTGTCCAAGCAAGAGCAATGAACGATGCATTTGCTTCACTCGCTAACTTTGCGTTGCAGGTTCTTGCGTGTGCGACCAATGCTCCTCCAACAAGGATTGCGAAAATTGCAGTACTCATTGCTACAGAGTTAAAGTAAGCAAGTGCACTTCCATCATCGTACCCCCAACCGATATTGGAGAGGGAATCTAGTGCTGTTGAATCGTATGTGTGCCAAGCCGATAAGAAGCCTCCAATCCCTGCTAAAAGAAGCCAGAAAACTCCTGTCTGCATCCAAGTCTTGGCTCCATTACCTTCCTTCTCTTGAAATAAATCTGTAGCTGGCCCTGCCGCTTTTGTAAGCAAGAATAATCCGAATTGTCGGAGTGGTTGTGTCATTCCGCCCACTCCTTTTTGGACGATGTTTGAAAATAGTAAGTAAGTTACGAGAATTATTGCGCCGGTTGTAACTGCTCCTGACATAATTCCACCTCAGTCCGAAAGGACTCCTCCGATTAAGTTAGAAATTATCATTCCTGTTCCAACAAGAATTCCAATCAGATAATACCAAATTCCTGAGCCACCTAAGTTATCCATCAATGGCACAATTTCCCCAATGACAGGCATCTCATTCCAACCGAAAATATTGCTGTACATAGCAAGCAACCCTGCTAACCCAACAAACATTATCACGATAATCATTCTTGATGAAGATGGTTCAGCAACACCTTCAGAAACATCTGGCAAAATTGTAGAATTGGCCATTTTATCACCTTGCTCCCCATAGGGGTAAATAATCCCACTAGTGGTAGAGTCATAAAGATTGACCAGCAAATTGTTATGGTGAGCGGAGATGATTCATCTGGTTCCCTCTACGATTCATCCCTACACCCAGAGGTATTGGGAATTCTTCATCAAGAGAAATCTCCGTCCTCCACACTTTTTTACAGTCACAATCGAGACCCTCAAATTCCTCTAAAACGCCACTTACTGAATATCTCTCAATAGCTGCAACAACCTCTTCATCGCATGTTCCACAATTATGAGAACCGCGTATTTTACCACCAGCGGTAGGGTGAATGATTAGTCTTGAAACTTGGTCACTTGATCCGTTACCGGAATTTGTTGGGTGAATGTGAGGATGTGCACGATGAATTAATTCGACAAGGGACCAAAGCCATGGTGGGCGATATTCATTATTTCTGAATAATCTATCGATGACGGTTCCTTTCTGTATATTCATCGGATTTACACTAATTTCATCGCTTTTATCGGCGACGTCTAAAATCCACTTTACACCGTGGTTTAGCGCATCGCCCTCACTCATAAAAGGAGGTTTGAACATTAAGTATGTCTTTACTCTTAGACCAAATTTATTCAGATTTTCTACTGCCCTATCCCAACTTTTTACGCTAAATCCTTTGTTAACATGAAACTTCAAAACCTCATCATCGTAGGCTTCTAAACCAATTGCAACTGAAAATTTAGGGTTAATTGAGGTCGCCCACTCAAGTTTCTCTACAGTGAGTTGTTCAGTTCTACTTTCAACAACTAATTCCTTTCCAAGTTGATGACAATCTTTGAGGACCCGCTCTTGGAAATCTACTGGTATTTCTCTATCTTCTAAGAGGCTACCCGAGGTATAGACCTTCACCATTCCCATGTTCTCAAAATCATCGAATTTAGAAAGGGCGTTTTCCCATTGGGAGTGTAAATCATCACTTGTTACATCATCTCTCGTATCGTTGAAATATCCACAGAACGTGCAACCGCTCGACCACCACCAATGACAGCCTTTTGTTCGCAAAATGACTGTTAATGCGGTCGTTGGTGTACCATCTGCAAGTGTTTCTGGGGTGTAATAAACCGTAGCGGGGTACTTAGCATCCCAGGAATTCTTCCTCTCTTGCGCCCATGCCGCATTGGCTGGAGCCTTGATCAAATCATGTATCTTTAGTGGTTTTTCATCCGCAGAACCAACCATCGTGAGTTTTTTACTAACCATGCGTAACACTCCTTTTTTGTCAATCCAAATTTTGCATCAAAGAATCTTCAAAGAAACCAACCATTCTTGTTTCATACTCAACCGTGTCGGTTAACATAAGTGTAACATGCTCATCACTTGCCATGCCTTCGCCAATGTCGTATCTAATTACTGAATCCTTAAACCAACACTCAATATTTTCTTCAATTCCGTTTTCCAATGCCTCGTCACACATCTTTTGCCCGTGATGTTGACGCACTCTCTTGTCTTGATTGCCGTGTGTAACGTAAATGTGCCTATCTCCAACTTCTGTCCCTGCTTCTAGTGGATAATATTCAATCAAATTCTGATTAGCAATTATCTTTCCAGCAAAAATTCCTGCTCCGCCCAAGAAAGTTGGATACCCCTGGAATTCTAGTTCTTCAACAACTATATCTCCCATATTTGAATATCCAGAATCGAGCCAGATTGATTGAATTCTTTCATCTAAGGAAAATGCGATCGCTACCGTTCCTGCACCCATTGAATTTCCGAACAATCCTATTTTTTCAGGTTCAGCGTCCTGTTCTTCTATAAGCCAATCAAAGACTGAGATAACATCAACCCATTCATCTTGGCCACCCGAAACACGATTATCATCAATCGATGATTCGCCATGGTCTCTCAAGTCGAATACAATCACGTTAAATCCCGCATTAGCCATCATACCAGCAGGCAATAATATGGCTCCGTCTGATTTACATCCTCTGATTCCGTGAACGAAAATAATCCAAGGCATAGATTGATTTTGATTGAGATACCAAGCTGAAAGATGGATATCTTCTCCATCTACGGGGATAGTAGCATTTTCATAACCATCCCACCAATACTCTGATAGGCCCGTCATAATTTCATCTGAGATATTTTCACTATTTTCAGACTCATTCAGTGGGACCTCACTCCTCAATGGAGCAAATTCAGTAGGGGTGTTTTGGTCGAAATTACCCCAGCAGTCTGTATTGGTAAACGCTACACCATTGTACACAACTGAGCCTGCGAAATAATAGCCTACAGGCATAATCACGATTAGCATCAAAATAAATGGGAATAATTCATTTTTCATTTTCATCTAAATCCCTCTATACAAAATAGTCGAGCCTGCTTTTACAAACTCTCCTTTTGGATGTTGTTTATTATTTTCTTCAGCGCTAATTACGCAAGGAGTGAATTCGTTTGCTGGAACCCTAACGTCGACACGACTGCCTAAGCGTATCATTCCAAACCTCTGCCCTCTCCTCATTTCATCACCTTCTGAAGTCCATGGGATGATAGTTCGTGCTAAGGCTCCTGAAATTTGGTTTACTTCGACAATCAATCCATCTTCTCGCTTGAAAAGTGTTCGAACTCTCTCGTTGTATTCACTTTCTTTTCTGAAAGCAGGTAAGAAAGGACCTCGTCTCTGTCCCTTCCCAGTTCTGTGCTCCATCCTTGTGATCAACCCTTCAATTGGGGACCGGTTCACATGTACATCTAGTGGAGACATAAAAACTGCTGTGCGCCAAACGTCGATTTCAGATTCTTCTCCTTCTGGTACTGCTTCCCATCTTTGTTCGGTTTCAAATGTTAGTGGATCTTCACAAGGTTGTTCAAACCAGGTTCCCGTGTGCTCGTCCTCAACCGATTTTGAAAGTTCATCTTTAGATGGTCTCCTACCAGTCGCCCTTTCACGTTTAACAAACATCACGTGCCCATCAGCAGGAGAAACCACTATTCCTTCATCTCTTGGTATAGGTCTATCAGGATCTCGCCAGAAGTTTGCAAAAAAGGCAGATAACATCAACATTAAAATTCCAAGCGCAGGAGCTATACCGTACAGTGGGTCAACAAACCATGAGACAAGTATGAATCCTGTTCCCATTAACGCTGGTGTGATTACAGGAAGAAATCCTCCTTGGGCAAGTAATGCCAAGGTCTCACCTCATTGAGATTCCCAAGGGTCTTCTGTTGTTCTCCAGGTGACTTCAGGTTCTTTCTCAGTGACCTCACTCTCAGCTTCTTCTGGTTCTGAATCAGTTGCTTGTTCAGTTTCCACAGGCGCCTCTACAGGAGCATCTCCACCAGATACGAAATCGGCAGCAGCCGCCCCTAACTCTGAGCCTTTGAGGTACTTGTTTCCGTCCATGTCATAAGCCTTAGCGAATTCAATGAAAGCGTCTCTATCGGTGATGTCGTTCTTTTCCATGACACCCTGAAGAACTGGTTCTGACCAACTCCAATCATCATCTGATGATCCGTCTGCCTGAGTTGCGTCGCTTGAGTTCTCAGTTTCTTCTTTTTCTTTTTCATCAACTTCTTGTGCTTCTTCAAGAGTCATTTCTGCGGCTCTTGCCTCTACCATTTCTTCCATTCTTTCAGCGATTGCTCGACCCATATGTTGCGATTGCCTCTCTGCTTCAGCAGCTGTCTCAATCATCTCATATCTTCTCTGAATTGCCTTGTTGAGGTCCTCGAATAATGACATATGTTCCATGTACCATGTGTCTCTTGTATTCAATTCGACTACCGCCAAACGCAAGTCGTTATCCAATTCTTCTGCGATAGAGAATACCTTGCCAAGTCTATCTTTCTCTCTGGCATATTTCTCTTCCATCTTCTGCAATTCAGGCTCAAGATGCTCGACTTGCTTGCCCGTTTTGCTGGCCTTCATTTCGAGATCTCTGATTCTTGCATCTTTTTCATTGAGTAAGGCTTCAAGGCTTTCTTTTTCGATTTCTCTTTCGACTATTTCCTTTTCCAAAACTTCAACTTCTGCTTTGGTGTCAAGTAATTCTTTCTCTTGTTGCTCGTATGCAGCATATAATTTCAATAAACGGTCGGTCTCTTCTTCAAGACGTTCTGTCAATTCTTTGATTTGTGATTCTGGAGTGATGGTTCCGGTTTCGGACATAATTCTCACCTTAGGCTACGCCTAATTATTATCCACATTGGCCTTACATATCAAGCCGACGCATGAACATGACATTTTTTCCCAAATATTTCAAGCATTCAAATTCCATCAGTTGCATTCACTAATTCTCTTGCTATACTGACTTCTCCCATAGAATGCCCTGCATCAGGAACGATTATCAGTTCGCTGGTTTCCATGGATTTATGCAATTCCCAGGCGCTCTTAGTGGGGCATACAACATCATATCTTCCCTGGACAATTGTGGTTGGAATGGATTTAACCTTCTCGATATTATTCAAAATATATGCTTCTTCGACAAAAATTGCATTGATAAAATAATGACATTCAATTCTGGCAAAAGCTACAGCGAAGTCCAAATCTTCAGCTTTGTCGAGATACTCTGGGTCAGGGAATAGCCTACTTGTAGCCATTTCCCACCTTGTCCATTCTCGTGCAGCAGCTCGTCTTGTATCTACATCATCACTCGTAAGACGAGAATAATAGGCTTTAATCAAGTTATTTTGCTCTTCGAGCGGAATGTGGTCACGATATGAGTCAAAAGCGTCAGGGAAAATGTGGCTTGCACCGTCTTGATAAAACCAATGAAGTTCACTTTTGCGACACATGAAAATTCCTCTCAACGTTAGACTTAGAACCCGCTCTGGATGATTTTGAGCATAGATCAAGGATAACGTTGAACCCCATGAACCGCCGAAAACGTGCCATTTATCAATACCGAAATTTTCTCTGAGTAATTCCATGTCCGATACTGACGCTTGCGTATTATTATCTTTCAGTTCTGCATATGGAGTTGATTTCCCACAACCTCTCTGATCAAACTGTATGATGTCGAATTTATCAGGATTGAAATATCTTCTGTAAGATGGCTGACTTCCTCCACCGGGACCGCCGTGGATTACTATTACTGGAATTCCTTTGGGATTTCCTGCTCTCTCCCAATGAATCGTATGTAAGGATGAAACTTCCAAAAATCCGGTTGAATAAGCCTCAATTTTTGGATACAGCACGCTGTCGATTGAATCTGTTGAGATTTGCATGTACCTCGCAAATATTCAAAGGACATGTTATTTTCTATTTTGGGAGATGTTTATCGACAAGGGTTTTTTCGGGAAAACATGGGCAAAAGGAAGGCCACTGACGTGTTTTCAGATTGGGCTAAAATTGGTAAGGACGAAGGTATGGAAAGAGGCCATGGGCCATCGGTTTCAGCGATGCTCGACCTTGCCCTACCAAAACTCCGAGATGACTTTACAGCAATCGATATCGGTTGTGGAAATGGTTGGGTTGTAAGACTTCTTCACGACATAGGTGCTTCGCATGCGGAAGGGGTTGATGGAGCTGTTGAGATGATAAATAAAGCCAAAGAAATCGACCCTGAAGGACTTTATTCTCTTGCAACTCTTCCAGACTGGCAACCCGGAAAAAAATTTGATTTCGTTCATACGATGGAATTTTTATATTATCTGAACAAACCAGAAGACTTTCTCAAAATAGTAAAAGAAAACTGGATGAAAGAGGGAGGTATTTTTGTGGCTGGAGTTGACCATTATCTCGAAAATGAAGATTCTCTCACTTGGCCAGAACATGTAGGAGTACACATGACTACGTACTCAATAAACGAATGGAAGGACCATATGGTAAATGCTGGTTTTTCTGATGTTGAATTACACCAAGTCGCAAGTAGTGAGAAATTTGTTGGAACTTTAGTTATGCTTGGCCGAGTTGATGCCCTTTAGGCCCACATAACTTGATGTTACCACTGAAGAAGGGGCATTGATTGCAAGTTTCAATCTCTTCGATAGGAAGCCTTTCTGGAGCATTAGAATCGGTGCTTGTCGCACTAATTTCTCCAATCCAAAGTATAAGTTCTTGCAAATCATTCATTGCGGATAGATATTCATCATCTCGCATTCTAATCATTCTACCTGATGCCGCAACATGAATGGCTGGAGGCAGGATTGTTCTTCTTTGGTTTAGGGGTTTAGTTGATTCAGATTCTTCAAGAGCCATGCAATAAAGAGCTAACTGTAATCTATGTTTTCTGAGGATTTCTTCTTCGGCAGGAGTCTCCGCATAGGGGCTATGTTCGTTTCTTGTCCTCTGTAATCTGTGTCCATTGTCAGGATCCTCAGAATTGAAATTTTCAAGACAGCCTGTCGTTTTCGAATCAACTACCTGTAACCACTTACTACCATCTTTGTTCTCAAGAGCCAGCACCAAATCTATTCTTCCGTTGAATATAGTCTCTATCGTATTGATATCTGAGACTTTCAAGTCACCTTTAGGAGTCCATACATTCCTCGAAAGGCCTTCTGGTGAGTTTCTTATCGAGAGATAAAATGGTAATTCTGTTCTCAACCCTTCAACCTTGAATCCATCAAATTCTTTGCCGAGAGTCAGGAATCCGAGATTTCCATTCCTCGTAATTTCACCTAATTCATGTAACCTTTGTTTTGTATTTTCGAGTATTTGATGGTCCGTAATCGTGCTTTGAGCCAATACTTCGGAGAGAACTTTCTCGTCACTGAGTTTATCTTCCTGTTTAGATACCCATGTAGAATCTAAGTCACTGACTTCTGAACCAGGGTTTGCCAAGCCTATCTCAAGAAGACGATGGAATAACGAACCAAACTCAGTTGCTTTTGGCCAATTAGATCTCGCTTCGCTGGACGGAATGAAATCAAACCTCTCCGAGTTCCAATTTGAAACCGATGATAACCAATAACGTCTCCTGCATGACCAAGCATTATCTAGCGAATGAGAAGCAAGTGGAAGTGTGAAATTACTATTTTGAACACTGTAATCCTCGGGCACCTCTTCCACGTTTTGAATTATTTCATATCGTGCTTTCCACGTATCGACAATCGAAATTGTTTCTCCGATTTCAAAACATTCTGGCTGGTGGAAAATTGAAATTGATTGAACTGAATTTGAACTGAGGTATGAATTTTGATAAAGCGCCCCAGGATTTAGGGTTAAGGTGTTATTCGTTTGGTCAATACCCCCATTTGACCAAGGACAGCCCTCATTTCCAGCTTTTATGCTAGAATAAGCCAAACCATCTAGGAACATTGTACCCATCGTTTGTCGCCCATCGCCACGTCTAATCTCAACCGCTCCAGATGGGGCAGTCTTGGTCTTTTCAGGAATGCCTCCTGCGATTATCAACCTCTTTTCCGCTCTGGTTAATGAAACGTAAAATTGACGCCTTCTTTCAGCCAGTTGTTGACCATTGTCAAACATACTTGCAAGAGTCCATGAACCACTTTCGGGCTTTTCATCTCCTTTCCAAGGGTGTATTCGTCCTGCGACTATATTTGGAGTAACAAGGACATTATCATTCGATGCAAATGAAGAATCCCTGGTGCCTGTTGAGAACAAGTCATACAGCACAACAATCGGTGATTCAAGACCCTTTGAACTGTGTATTGTCAAAATCTCAACGGCCCCACTAGTGCTTGGAGAACTACTCTTTGGGCCATCAGTTCCAAGGTCGAACAGTCGCTTTAGCCTATTACTAATTATTGCGGGGTCGTCTCCAACGAGTTTAGAGATTTTATCATATAAATCCAGCCAATTTTCCACATCTTGTCTATCGCCTTCTTTAGGATAGAAATATAATAAATCGGAATAATCAACAACCGTATCAATCGCTTTTCTGATATTTCCTTGCTCCGATAATTGTTTTACTTTGGTTAGAAGAATTCTGACACTTTCATTAGGACTGTTTTGAATTAACAAATCTAGTTGATTTGCTTCATTATTTGAGATAAAGTTAGAAATCTCTTCATCGGTTAAACCCACAATAACAGAACGAGCAACTCCCAGAGATGCTACGCGATTGTACGGGTGGATAAGAAGTTCAAGCATTGCCATCATTGGTTTTATTACTGGTCTGTGCAAGAGCAATCCTTGTTTGTCTGCCATGGCAGGTACACCATACCTTTCTAACGCTTTTACTAGTAGAGGAATTCGTTTTCTTGATGCTACAAGAATCATTACATCCTCTGGCCTGAATATGGAATCAGGTTCGGATACATCAATCCAAGAATTATTTTCAGAATCGAATATTCTTGCACATGATTTATTCAATAATGCAGATATTCGCTTTGCTAGTAAATCAGCACATAACTCGATATCTTTGGAGCCTTGATGTATGAAGGGGTTTTTGGGTATTTGAGGGTCTAAATCCAACTCCAATTCACTAGTTCTCGCTGGCAGTATCCATTCTAGTTTTGCATCATCATTTCCCGGTTTACCGGGTAATAGATTCTGTGCTTCTGCATGCCATGGCCCGGGTAGTGTGTGATGTCTCTCATCGAAAGTATCCTCGAAAATATTATTCATTGTTTCCAATAATCTTGGTGATGTTCTGTAGTTTGTTGACATCTCGATATGTCCTTCTGCTCTTCTTGATTCAGATTGAGAGGATAAATTATGGTCGAAATCATCGAGTTTATGCGAAATCCATTCTTCTCTTTTTGATTCATCAGATGCAATATCTTTTGCTGATTCGAAGGTGGAGGTCTCTCCTCCTTTGCCGGGAATGGGTCTTGGATCGCGTGAACTACCAGATTTTCTCAAATTATTCATTCTGTTTTCCATTAGTAATTCTTCAGAATTAATACTGCGTATGAAATCAACAGCTCTTCTCATAACCGTGACCTCTGCTTGTCTGAATCGGTAAATCGACTGCTTCATGTCTCCAACTATACATATCGTTGGATCCCAATCTCCTGCGGGAGGTGGTGATTCACCACTTTCCAATTTTCTTCTTCCCCAGAGTCTTGCCAACAAGCGGAAATGTTGAGGATTGGTATCTTGGTATTCGTCTATGATAAACGCTCTGAATTGCCGTCGTAAGTTTCTCAACAAATCTATTCTTTTCAGGAGGTCAGACTTTACTTCTGCATTCTCGCCACAAGCCGTTATCGCACGATTGAGATGGTCGTCTGTCCACGGTTCGCCTGAAATTGAGTCCAGTTCATCAATTACGGTTGTTGGATACCATTTCCTACAAACCGATGGGCACCTTGTCAACAATAAATCTTCAGCAAGGCGATGCATGTCATCATGGTCAACTACACCTTCGATAGTCTTGAGCTTGCTAAGTATTTCCTTTACACCTTTGTGGACCGTGAAAAGATCTTTTATGACCTGCAACTCTAATTCGGTAGACAAACGCATTTCTGAAGCAGGTGAGAGTTGTGGAATCGGCAATGATAGTCTTGGAGGGTGTGCCATTTGCCCTGGAACCTCAGATGGGGTATTGAGAAGGGGATTAAACAAAAAAGAAGCCTTGCCCAGGTTTCTAAGTAAGAATCCCTGATTTGTTGATAATAATTCTCGGATAGGCGTTGATACAGTCCTGACATTATCAATAATCATTTCTTTGACATCTTTATCCAGAGTACAATCACGCTTCGTTAAAATTCCTGATGGCCAACCTTTACTCTTTGGTGGTCGATCGCTAGGCAAGGGTTTACAATTCATTTTTTTGAGGTTTGTATCTGATATCATCGCGTGACTTGCAAGGAATATCCATTGTAATTTTTCAGCATCTGAGGAAATGTCAAGAGTGCAAAGGTACTGTAAATATCTGAATCGCGTCATTCCTACAGGTTCATCAGCGCCTAAAACAAATCCCGCGGAAGCATCAAGCCAATAATTACACCACTGAGTCGTTAAGCCCCTAAATTCTGAATACCAGTCATCCAAAATTTCATTCACTGGATCTAAGAATAAATGCTCAAAGTCCTCAACTTGTAGCTGATCTCTATTTTCAACATTCAAATTTCTCGAGGCTTCTTCTACAAATAATGATTTTTTCAACATACCACGAATCACTGTAGATGAAGAATTTTGTCCACCAAGCAAAACCGATAACCGGTTTCTTGATTGAAGGAAACTGTCTATGTTACCGCTTAATCCTAGTTCGATGCCATCGATTGGACTTTGTAATCTCCACGCTGCTCTAATTGCCTCTTCACGTAAAATTATCGATGAATCTTCATCGATTTGTTCCGAGGCAGGATCTTCTGAAACAAGGCCTATCCACGGAGTAACTATTGACGACAAGAATGAGTCAATTGTCGAAATAGGTGCATCGTCCAATAATGAAAGTAGCATCTCAACATCGCCTTGATTGCGTAACCTGACATCATGAACTCCCGCATCATCTTGCTTTGAAACGGGTTGTGCACGTAACCTCGTGATTTCTTTTCTAATTCTGGCTTTAAGTTCAGCCGCCGCTTTTCGCGTGAAGGTTATGGCCACAGTTTCTGTAGGTAGAAGTCCTGGCCATTGGTCTAAAGATGACCTTTCATTGGAAGGGCATCTTATGGCTCCTTGTCCTTTGAGTGGAATTCGTGGTGCAGGTGGGAGAAGAATTGTCGCTCTTTGTTTCCTCGAAAGAAGATGTTGAATATACCTACTAGCCATAACTGTAGTCTTACCAGTTCCTGCGCCTGCGTCTATCGCAATGTGTCGGTCAATATCGAGACCAAGTGATTGGGAACGATTGAATTTGACCATCAAGAATCACCTCGTTTCGAGCTTGCGCAAGCATCAGCAATTCCACAATATTTGCAGTTCTCAGACGATGGCTCCGGATGGATATTTCCCTTTTTTATTCCTTCAATAACTCTGGTTGCAGTTGTGATCCTCTCTCTCATCCAAGCTCTAAAAGGATTTGACGACGATTCTAATTCAGAACCGGGTAAACGATAATGGCCATGTGTATGGCTAGTTATCTCGCCTATGCTTAGATGTTCTACAAATTCATCAAATTCTGGGTCTAATTCAATTCTATGTATCGTATCATTTCCGACCGTTGTCACCCCAACTCCAATAACTCTGTCCCCTGGGTTTGAAATCTCCCAAGCTCTTGCATATAGAGCGAGTTGTAATTCTTTGAAAATAGAATTAAGATGACGTTGTTCATCACCATTATCCTTAGTCCCATCGACAGATTTGATATCTCTAATTACGATTAATCTCTTTGACTTTGGCGGAGATGAAATATCAAAATCTAATGGGATTACATCTGAGAAATCTGCATCCATACCTCCATATTCTAACTTTATTTCATCCACTCTATCTATGCGACCGTTAACCTTTACAGAAGTTTCAGATTCAGGTAATGAAATATCTGCTGTATATTTCTCGTTAGTTTTAATCTGCCATTCTACAGCAATGGGTGAAGCGTTTGTTAAACCAAAGTCGGCAATTATCATTCTTCCTAATCTACCACCAATCGAAAGTTGTATTTCTTCCTCAATAAATGAATTCCATTCTTCGGGACTTACTCCAACTAGGTCTCTGCACCGATGAGCGGCAACGCCGTCGACTCTTTTCATCCAAGGGGCAATTTCTTGTAATTTATTCAAGGCAATAATCCATGCATTCTCTGGATTTTGTATCTGCCCTGCATTTAATGGATTTGATAGAACAGATATTTTGTTTGGTTCTATGCCATGGGCATGGAGTATGGTTTCTTCGATTTGGTGAACAATGTCTCCTCTTGTAATTGCAGCCAAATCTTCACGCAAATCTTCTTCTCTGGAAACCCTCATATGTTTTTCATACCATGCTTTTCTTGGACAGTCTAACCACGATTGTAAACGACTTTGAGACCAAGATTTTGGTGTATCATACTCAACAGAACTTCTTCCAAGGATGGAATCGAGTTCACTAAATTGGGTAGAAGGAGGGGATATTGGGCGTGGGTCTATTGGAAGCCCTGTATGTTTTTCACCCTTCAAACCTAGATGGGGCCACACTGGTGAAGACCTACCATTTGCGGAGGTATATCTAGAAGGAGTTAGTTTTAGTCCTGAAGTGGTTACTAGGTTTGTTGCCTCGTCAAACGGAAAAATCTCTCCTTCTTCTAGGCTCGGGGATATAATTCGTCTATCAATTTGGTCGCTTAGAATTTCATTTTCTGCAGCATATAGCATCCCCTTGTAGTTGTTTGGCATAAGATGTGGTGACCTATTTTCAATAACCGACAAGCCCGCACGCTGAACGGAATCTCTGGGCAATCTCCCACTGCGATGAGTTGTAACATTGTTATCGATAATTTGCATGGAATTAACCCTGAAAAACAATATATTTTCCTTGTCAACTGTTTTCCATTCCCATGCTCTATTCTGTGTATTAGGGTGCCATTCTTCTGACAAAATTATACTAGGTGGCCGATTTAATTCTTCGATTTGTCCACTTTGTTTCAAAGTATTGAACCACTCATCTAAAGGTCCTGAAAATTCAACTCCGTCTTCGATCGTAGTGTCGATAATAATCACGGTTTTTGCACAATTCAAATAATGCCTTAGAAGATGCCTTCCAATCCGCAATGGCTCATCTGGTTTATGCAATCCCAATTTCATTCGTTGATTATCATCAAGCCAAGGAATTGGCCTACTCTTCATGGACCACTTTGTGGAATCCAAACCACAAAGAATGATTGTGTCGGCCTGAACTCCGTATGCTTGGGAATAATTCATTACCTGGATCTCAGAATCGCTACCTCTAGAGGTTGCAGTTTCGGTGTTCTCTGCTATACTGGTAACCAAATCAATGATGTTTTCAATCGAAATCTCAATTCCTTCGAGAGAGAATTTTGTAATTGCAGAATAGAGTGTCTGAAGGCTTTGAATATTATTTGAATTTGAGAAATCTTGCCTCGTTATATCATCCCATTTGATTTTAGTTGCAGTGGAGTTAAACCATGAGATAACACTTGATGGAGACTCGTTTACTGGAAGTGATGTTTTGGTGGAGCAACCAATAAAACAATCTGTATTTATTTCTCTATCGTATTCAGGGAGAAGGGGTTGCATCCAGTTTGCAAAGGCCAGAAGCCACCATTGACACTCTTCTAATTCTCTCGACCTTTTTTCTTCGTTAACACCGGCTCTGGATGATGCACTTGCAAGGGTAAAAAGCCAACGTGACAATGTTCCCTTGCCGCCCAATAAATGGAATCCTCTCGCCAGCTCAGCCATTACCTCTGCATGGAATATCGGTTTCCATTCCTCATTTTGTGGGTGAATCAAATCGTTGAAACTTAGGTCGATTGGTAAACCAATTTGAGAATTGATATCGGTCAGCCTTGACAAGGACCATGCTTCCTCTCCATTTGCTATATTCATTATCTCTAATAATTGTGCAATTGAAGGACTTTCAATCAATTTCTTTGCACTACTACTAATATTTATGCCGATGTGGTCAAGATGAATTTTCAAATCTGATTTTAATGAATCTGGGTCACCTGAAATTATCACGCTATTTGCACCGAGTTTTGGAATTAAATTTGCCAATGCCAATACCTCATGGCTCTCTTTTTCGACAATAATTCGGTGAATTGAAGTATTTTTTCCCTTGCCAATTGGTGTTTGCCAATCACCTGAATTAGACTGTTTTTTTACTTCATGCTCAGGAACCCATGAAGGCAACTCTGATTTGGAGGAGATCGAAGAAATATCGTGGATAAATTCACCATGGTAGCCAAGCCTATGTGAACCAGGATTTACTAATTGGTGGACTCCGGTGAAACGAGATATCTCGCTTAGTAATTCAAGGCTGAGTTCGCTTATTCCAGTAGGATGGTCGAGCATAATAATCCCATCAATATCAGATATTGTGAAAGGTGAAATTTTAGCCTCCTGTAACGATTTTAGAACTTCTCTTTCGACTCTCAATGGATGAGTTGAATTGTACTTTTTCCCAATTTCAATTAGGACATCGTCACACACCTTCGCTCCAGGGTCCTCTTCCCAATTCCAAGGTGATTTCAACGATGAAATTTCTTTGTAAAGTGAGAGGAGCCTTCTGGTTTTGGATCGATTCCATTTTGCATTTGGATTACTCATCAATCCTGATAATCGATAATCCTGAGAAGCCATCTTGAGCCCCTCGTGTGCCCTCTCAAACAAAATTCCATCATCTTCCATAACTGAAGGTAATCTCAAGTCGAGATGTAAAGTCGAAATTAATCTCTTTAAGGTAACATGTAATGTTGTATCTATCAATCCAGATTTACCAGTATCATGTAGACGTTTTATGCTAATTTTTCTAGATGCTTCGGTAGGATACAACACCATTAGTCTGTTTCTTGATATTAAAGCGTCAAATAACCAACTCGGCATAATCTCTCCTGCTGGAGTTTCTTCCATGGTAACTCCTGAGTTCAAAGATTGTGCAGATGACATCATTCCCAAAGCCTCGTATCGGTCTTCGTCATTGACAGTGGTTCTTGAACCCATGCATAAAAATTCGTGATAACTATTGATAACATGTAATCTATCGGTCGAATAATGCGACCATATATCGTACTAGTTGCTATATTGTTTTCAATCTCATCTATCCACTCTGCCAGTGCTGGGACCGCTGTTGAAGTGGATGACGTTGGAGCCTCATTCGGAGGCATCACACTCAATACAAATACCTCAGGAAATATTACTTCCAATCTCACAGATTTGCCGTCAATAGTTGAATATTATACTGCCACTTGGTGCACTAATTGTGTCTATGTTGAACATGCACTTGACGATATAGAAAATAATGGAACAAATATTCAACAATTTCATTTTCACCGTGACCAAGACTCAGAAGACCCATGGGGGACAACTACTGGAGAAGCAAGATGGGATAACCGCTACGACGGCGGACAGCCTCCTACTGTTGTTTTCAACGGGAGCATGAAGCAGGTGGGGAGCGTTCCAGAATCTGACTCCTTAGAAAATGATTACATCGCCTTGGCTGGCCAATCTCTCAACTTAGGTCTCGGAAGTTCCTCGATGACTTGGGTAAGTACTACTAATTCTACTGGGGTATTTAGCTGGTCAATTTCACATTCCGAAGATTTAGTTCCTGATGGTGGAGACCTAGTTAGTATGGTTTGGATTACAGAAAGATACGCATATTTCCCTGACGGAAGTAACGGAGTTGAAAATTATCCCCATGTTGTAAAAGGCATAATTGAACTAGGTAATTCAAGCGTTGGCACAATGAATCTCACCCTGCCAGATGCTCATGATGGAAATGATTTGCAAATTCATCTAATTCACCAAATTGTACCCCCGGAAATTATAGATGATTGTGAAGTCACTGACGATTGTAGTTCAGAACCAAAGGTGGTTGAGGATGATAAAGGGCTACCTAGTATTGGAATTGTTGCAGTGTTATCTGTTTCAATAATTGCAGCCATTACAACTCAGAGAAGGCTTGAATGATTCTTTCAACATCCTCATCTGTAATATGCAAATGTATAGCAATTCTTACTCTATTGTGAGGTAAGTCAAACATATCAATTCCCTTAATTCTGAGTTTTTCTACGAGTTTCTTAGCAGAACCAGTATAATTAACGTAAACAAGATTTGATTCAACAGCTTCTAAATCGACACTGAAATTTTCCATTTTGTTGATTTTTTCTGCAACATATCTTGCTCTAGTGTGATCTTCAGATAGTCGTTCGACATGATGGTCTAAAGCATATATTGCGGCAGCGGCAAGAACTCCAGCCTGCCTCCAACCGCCACCGAACATTTTTCTCCATCGGTGAGCTTTTTCGATGAATTTCTGACTGCCAACTAAAACCGAGCCCACTGGCGCCCCCAATCCTTTGGAAAAACAAATTGAAACTGAATCATAATCTCTACACATCCTTGCAACGTCAACACCAGTCGCTATCGATGCGTTGAATATTCTCGCTCCGTCGATATGAGTAGCACAATTATTTGCTTTAGCAACGGCTGCTATCTCGTCTAGTGCATCTTGTGTATAACAAGCACCTCCTCCTAAATTAGAGGTGTTTTCCACACAGATTAGTGTGCAATCTGGATAATGGGAACCTGAACCTTCAGCCTTCCTAATCGCGGATTGTACCTGCGTCGCAGTCATGATGCCCCCCTTTCCTTCCACCAAAGCAATCGATGCACCACAAAGTGCGGCATACCCTCCACCCTCATATTTGTAAATGTGAGCAGTCTTATCGCAGATGATTTCGTCACCTGGAGAAGTATGGGTCTTCAGAGCAATAGCATTTGACATCGTTCCACTAGCTACGAATAGCGCGGCCTCTTTGCCAAACATCTTAGCAACTCTATTTTGGAGTTTGATGACTGTTGGGTCATCGCCCAATACGTCATCACCAACCTTAGCAGATTCCATAACTTTACGCATTTCGGAAGTTGGTTGAGTAACTGTGTCACTGCGGACATCTACCCTGTCAGATGGATACTCGCGCATGGTCGGTCGAGCATGCAATACCTCAAAGCAGTTTCAGGTCACTCGTTATGGCGTCAACAGTCATCCTTGTTGCAGGACCTATACCCAAAACCGTAACAGTTCCCGCTGGAATTTCGGTCCTTCCAGCATCTTTTACAAGATGTGAGACCAAGCCTGCCGTCATTGCTTTTGCATATAGCTCCCGAATATGTGTTTCGTCGTCAGCCCTAACAACAATTTTTCGAGACCCGGAATTATTCCAGCGTTCAGAAAGTCGAGGTGCCTTTTTCCTAGCTTTCATTGCGCAGTCTACTGCTGCGTGAGCGCACTGTGCTGCAAGTTTACCCTTTGACAATTTCAGATCGTCCCGAACAATGAGGATCATCGTTACTTCATCAGGCGATGATGACATCTGTTTCACCAACTGAAGTTTCTCGGTTATCTGCATACGAAATGTCACTGGTCAGGTTAACCAACCATGGAGCAAGCCAAACAGCTGTCACTAGACTCGCCATTACGTGCATAAAATCAAATGGCAATCCATTCAAGATGTATAGGAAGAATAGTTCTCCAGACATCCCAATTTTGTATATCGATAACGACACCCACCAACCGAACAGAATCGAACAAACTACGCTTGAAAAAATCAATTTCTTCATCACTATTTGTTTGTCATGAATCAGATTGATTTTTGAGCCTACCAAAGCAATAATAGCCCAACCAGTTGCTTGAAAAATTGTCCAATAACCGTGTGATAAGAATAGATTAGACAGGAGCGTAGCCATTACTGCAAAGGCCATTCCTCTTCTCGCTCCTAATGTTGCTCCGATCACAAGACACATCACCGTCAATGGTTGTACATTTGGCAAGGGTTCCAGAACAATTCTGCTTGCAGCTGCCGCAATTGTTAATGCTGATAGTACGAACATCTCTCCCTTTTTTGTGAAAGATGGTTTGCACAATAGTACGTAGCAGAATGCGATTATTGCAGAATTAAAGAGTAACATTTCTGATGGAGCCAAGGCCGGCCCGTGGACACCATCGGTAAGTACCATGAAGAGGCCTGAGAGGACATATCTCTTGAACTTCACGCTGGCTTCCATCTTACTACGCTATCTTCATCGATGATTGTATCAGTCATTCCTTGAGACGACAGTTTGCCATCAACCGTAAACTCCCACCCTTCACCAGATTCTTCGTTGAATGAGATTACCCATGAACCAAAATCATAATTATCAATCTCTACAATTAATCCCTCTTCTTCAGCAACATGGAGAGTGATTTCTTCCACGCTGGTAAATCCAGATAGTCCCCCCACCTCTAAATTACCTGATTCTAATTCGATGACAAACACTTGTGTGCCAACCCATTCTTGTGGCCAATCATCATCCCAATCGGTACTTTCAGGGCTAAGTTTAGACACATTTTCCGACCACAAATTTACCAATTGTGGAAATATCAAAATCAGTAGAATGAATGATACGAGTAGCCCTACTTTGAAGCCTAATTGCTTATTTCTTTTGAAGACTAAAGGGAGGATAAGTATCGACAAAATTGATGAGATGGCGATCGCATAAATTTTGGATGGTTGTTCTTGTTTGGAATATTCTGTACTATCTGAAAAAACATACAGAATGCCATTGTCATTTCCAAAGGTCAGAACTCCTTTTCCATTGGTGGAAATGCCTGCAGTAGTGTATGTTCCGAATTCTGAAAAGATAATTTCTGAATCTGAAACATTTTCCCCAAATAACCAACCGCCACCAGGGGAATTAATAGGGAAACTAACCATCGATTTATCGCCATAATCGATAAGTGAAATCTCTCCATTCGAGGTTGATTCTTTTCTCTCAATTTCCACGCATGAAGATTCACATTCCAGTGTGATGATGCTTTGGCTTGTAGCAAGATAGACATTATTTGCATTTATTATTGGTATTGCAGGAGAACTCCCTTCATCAGAAATTACTAAGTCATCAAGATATATCTTTGAGCCTCCGTCCGTTTGTAAATGAATTAATATCCCTGCCGTTGTTATTATTGGAGCATGTCGGATTTTACCGTTAAAATTGTTCAGTTTCGTGAACTCACCAGTTTTTTTTACATCATACAAGGAACCGTTTTCGTTTCCAATAAGGTAGGATTCATCAGTAACCGTAACGCCGTTTCTCCAACCAATTTCACCAAAATCAGCAAAGAAGTTTGTAGTACCATCCGCCAAACAATATGACCCTATACCGGTTCGGGTTGGCACGATTAAGGCATCATCATCTATTGCCATTTTACCAGTAACACCCAAGGTTTGAATCTCGGTTTGTATTTCCCAAATTAGAAATCCGTTTTCTGGATTTAATGCGGTGACTTTTCCATCAGTCCAACCAACAATAAGCATGTTTGGCCAATCGCCACATGCTGAGGTTTTTGCTGTCACATAAAGCAAAGGGGACATGTCGTGCTGAGTAGATGTTTGACTTTTATATCTCCAATTTTCAACACCTGATGAGAGGTTGAATGAATAGACATTAGGTCTCTCATCTCCTGTCCAAAACCCTGATGTTCTTACGAATACCTGATCTTCAACAATTAACGGTGATGTAGAGATATAGCCGTTATCTAAGTCTTTACTCCATACCAAATTGTGTGATGTTTCTGCATTTGCTACGATTGTGAATAGAAAAATTACTACTAAGATAGAAGCAATTCTTTTCATTAAACATGCCTCTGAATAACTTCCCTTAGAAGAGCACTTACCTGTTTTCCATCTGCGGCTCCTTTGCATTCCTTCATCACTACGCCCATCAAAGGGCCCATTGCAGCCATACCCTTCTCACTGACAAAATCCAAGCGAGATTCAACTACTTTTTCGACGATAGCCATTAAGTCACCAGTATCTGCCGGTTTGTATCCTAATTTTTCTGATGCGTCCTCTATTTGATTCATAGAAGGTGATTGCCCAGCAAAGTATTCTATCATTGGAACTATGCCTTCGCGAGTTAATATGCCATTTTCTTTAGCGGCCAGTATTAGTGCCATCAAGCCATAATCACCCTGGTTTTCTAGAATCATGGTCGCCCATGCCTTGTAAGGTAAACCGTTAGCATGGGAAACAAAGTGGTCATCCAATTCCCTTGATACCAGTTGCTTCACTTGGTCATCGCTAATATTGTAAGATTCTAATCGATGAAGTCTTTCTTCCTGAGTCATAGGTAAGTTATCTAATATCATTTCCCACCTTTCATTTGTCAAGGTTAATGGCGGGATATCTGTTTCAGGATACATTCGTGCTCCACCTGGAAGTGGTCGCATCGGAGTTGTTGTCCCATCTTCAGGGGCACCTTTCTTGATTACGACATTTCTTACCTCTTGAGGTATCCTTTCAAACGCTTGAAGTGCTCTGTTGTAAACGCTCTCAAGAGCTAACTCCGCCTGCCATTTTGGCGCAAGGCAGAGCACAAAGGAGTCGGTATCGGATAATTCGTTTCTAACAGCATCAACATGGCTTTGTTCCAAGCCATAGGCTGGTAATTCGTCTGAATGGAAAATTCCTGCAACACCCGCAAGCTTTGCCGCACCTGCTAACTCCCGACCAAGTCTTGGCAATTGGGAGCCATCAACGTCAAATTCTTTCTTTCCAATCAATCCGGAAAATCCAGGAAGGGGCAGGGCCATCATCAAGAAATTTTTGTCGAAACCAGACTTCACCATCTTCGATTCACAATCCGTAAATAAGTGCGAAACGTCTGTTAGAGAGAACATAAATTTGCCCTCAACAATTGATCGAATGTTTTCTGAGTCCATATTTCGGTCTGGAGGCAGTAATGGTAGTCCGTGTTGATTTCTTAGGTGATTTGCTAGTCTGTAAAAATGCAACTGTCTTGCCATTTCACATCGTATGATTTTTGGAATCCATTCAAGATCCTGACACCCTTTAATTTCAACTCTGTCTCCACACATTATTGAAACGTTGAGGTCCTGCCTAATGCTTCCAAGTCCTCTTCTAACTCTTCTCGTGTCTCTGAGTGTTCTGCCAAGAGAAATTGCAGTTTGCTTTGCATGGTCAGGAGTAGTAATGTCTGGAGAAGTCGCTATTTCGATTAAAGGAATCCCCAACCTGTCTAGGTTCCAAGTTACTACTTCTCCATCTGGGGTTAATTCACTATCCAATTTTCTAGCACTGTCTTCTTCTAAACAAATAACATCTATTCCAACAGGGCCTCCTTCGGTCTGTAACTCTCCACCTGTTGCGACCAGGGTTGTGCGTTGGAATCCGCTTGTGTTAGACCCGTCGATTACCGTCTTTCTCATTGTCTGAAGAAGCGGAGAAGGATATGCGTTCAGCATTCCTGAAACGGTTAACGCTATGTCTAATGCTTCGGAATCATGAGGCAGAGGAGGTTGGTCATCCAATTCGATAAGGCCGGCATTCGGAGATTTACAATAGATGAATGAACGGTTTCTTTTCGCTTCAAACCTTGTAGCAATATCGATATTACCGCCTTCGCCTACTGCAGAACGTAATTTCCTCTTTATCCGTGGCCAAGACTCTGGAATCGTTTCCATGGTTACATCGTGCAATTCACCTGGTTGGCGAGAATGTAATTTACCAGTTGCTAACTGTTGATGAACTTCTATTCCACACATGAAACCCAAAGACTCTGGGTGCAGTTCAGAGGGTGTCGCGACATCACCATTTGGTTCCATGTACTCACCGGTATGATGTCATTATTATCAGTACATCGTTCACACTGGCTGTAGTGTGTCATAACCTCGTGGACGCATTAATCTACCATCTCGAATCAGATGTTCTATCAAATCTTCAGCCACATCTCTCGGAATATCCATCCGGCCAGCTTCAGTATATACATCGTTGATTTCAACTATCTCTCCGGTTTCTATGTATATCCTCTTGACGATCTCAAGAACTACTCTTTCACGATTCCTAGCAGTAGCTTTCTTACCCGATTGAATAGTGGTCTCATCGAAATTCTCTCCCATCAATTCATATCTCCAAGTTTTCGTAATTCTAATAGCCCTTTCCGCATCCTCCATTGTAGCCTTTTGGGATAAACGGACCCGTGCTGATGCTTGTGCCAACCTGTAAAGACCTTCAATGGCCCTCGCTGAAATTGAGATTGAGTCATTGGATTCCCCTCCTTGCCTTCTTGTTTCAACATAGAATTTTGCGAGGGCGTCTTTCGCATCATCAGTCATTTTGGGATGAATTGTTCTTTTTGCATATGCTACGTATTTACGAATTAAATCTCGATTTACGATACCATCTTTCTCGTCAATTCCACCAGCGTTAGCGGCTTTCGAGGGATCAACTTCACTACCTTGTTCAATTAGAATTTCGGGAACCGCCTCTCCTCTATTTTCCATAATATGGTTTGCAATCATGGTATCGAACTCCGCTTTTGGTTGGTCAGTCAACAACCAAATCACGTCAAATCGAGAAATCAGTGCTGGCTTCAAATTGATTTGCTGGGTGAACGGCACTTCTGAAACGGGTTCGAACCTACCTGCTTTCGGGTTCGCTGCCGCAAGAATAGCACACCTTGTTGATAATGTAGCATTAATTCCTGCTTTTGATATTGATATCCTTTGTTGTTCCATAGCTTCGTGCATTGAGGACCTATCATTTTCATTCATCTTGTCGAATTCGTCAATTGCCGCGAGTCCAAGGTCTGCTAAAGCGAGTGCGCCCGCTTCTAGGGTCCATCTCCCTTCTGCCGCTGAATCCTGCACGGCGGCGGCAGTCAAACCTGCTGCTGATGCTGACATACCTGAGGTGAACCTTCCCCTCGGAGATATTTGAGACATATATGACAATAATTGTGATTTTGCTACACCGGGATCTCCCATCAGTAAGATGTGAATATCCCCTCTGAGACGAGTCCCATCTTTTGCTTTGGAGGCAACCCCGCCAAACAATTGAAGCATCAAAGATTCCTTTTGACGCTTCATTCCAAATATTGATGGTGCTATCGAGTTGGTCAGAATCTCATGGATATCTTCGTTTCTTGATAGCTCTTTGATTTGGGATTCTTCCTCATCAGAAATCTGAATTTCTTCTAGTGGAATGCTGTCTCTTTCAATACTATGAATTCTCAAAAAGATGTCAAATATCGGAGTCTCTTTACCAGATTTTCTTTGTGACCTGACGAATAGCATGCCATTTGCAGTAACTCTATCTCCTGGATTTAATTTACCTGCTAAATCATGTTCTGCTATGCAAAGTATTCTCTCTGGTTGGACACCTCCCCTCAAATTCTCAGGTGGCTCCTGTAATTCAATAAATTGGGTGTTTATCAATATCGATTCCTCTACTCTCTGAACAAATCGTGTCTGCCCCTTCTTCCTGCCACAGCCTCCATCGATTTCGAAGCACTCAATCGGCTCTATCAATTCCTGCTCGTTTGGTTGTGATACAGAAATCGAATGTCCGCATGCTATACAAACAAACACACCTTCGTAAGTTCGTGGCAATACTTTACCGATCTTTGTAGCGATGGCATCGACTGATATCATTGTACCAAGGTCTTCAGATCTTAATTGTCTGACGTTTCTTGTAGCATCTGAAGGTAAATGTATAATCCTGACAAAAGAAATAATCCGTGGAGAACCTAGTTCGGCTAGTAAGAGGCTCAGTGCTTGATTTGCAGCCTGTGTGTTATTTTCCGGTTCCTCAACAATTGAAAGAGCGAAATCTGGGTCAAACGATTCAACTACTCTATAAGATACCTCGAGTGATTGAACATCTGGCCATGAAACTTCTAAGTTGTGAATTGCTTCACTGTAATTGTCTAATAAAAACGAACGCCATCTTGCAGGTAAGTCAAATTCTTGAATCGTCATATGATTACCTCCAACCGGACATAATCAGCGATTGGCGAACACCTATAATGATTGAGGATAATTCTTTCTTCCCCATTGTTTCCACTGGAAACTAATCGCATCACATAACCTCCAATGGCTTCCATTGGAGGACCGCCAAACACATTTCATAGAAGTCCATCGCCGAACCATGCCGGAGCACTCATTTGAACCCATTCATGGAATAATTGAGCGATTTTCTTTTTCTTCCGCAAATCTTGAAAATTCTCTTGGAGACCCAGTAAATAGAGAAATTATGGTACACATCCCCCCTAATGGCGGAGGGCCTTTGCCATGCATAATTTATCTTGCACCCTACACTGGAACCGGATTTGGCAGGGCTAATTGGAAGGCGTTTGCAGAAACCCTTCCTCAGCGTCATGAGCGACTTGTCAGAGAAGGAAAAATGGCTCCTACGGTTCTGGTTATGCCTGATACCTTCACGTCTCTTGGAGGGAACCAATTCATCGATTCTGAGATTATGGGGCACTGGGGTGAATGGTTAAGGACAGACTTGAGAGAGCAAATTATGCAGAAATATGATGTTTCAGGTTTTGGATTAATTGGAAAATCGAGTGGGGGTTACGGCGCTCTTGTGAGAGGAATGTTAGATGACTGTTGGTCTGCTATTGCTTGTCATTCAGGAGATTGTGGATTTGAATTAGTCTTTGGAATAGAGATGGCGGCCGCATTAACCCACATTTCAAAACATGGAAATAAAGACCGCTTTTTGCAGTACGTAAAAGAGTGCAATTCGCTATCAGGGGATGATTTCCATACTCTAATGCTAATTGCAATGGCGGCGACTTTTAGCGATGGGGAATTGCCTGTTGATTCGGGATGCAGGTTTGATGAGGAAAGGTGGGCTCAATGGAAATCATGGGATCCGTTAAACATGATTGAAGACCATCACAACTTACCGGATTGTTGGATCGATGTTGGGAATAAAGACCAGTATAACATTCAATATGGTTTGAGGCAACTGCACAATAGGATGAATGAATTGGGAATCAAACATGAATGGGAAGAATTCGAAGGTACCCATAGTGGCATAGACCACAGATTAGACCTATCTCTGCCTTGGGTAGCAAAACAAATCAGCAACTATTGATTTAATGTGTCGGGAACTGGTGGATTAAATCATGGCAGAGAATCTTGACTACGCTAGTAGTGGCGTAGACATCGATTTGGAAGGAAGTGCAGTGAGCGCCTTGGTATCCTCGCTGGCAAAATCCGTGAGAAGTCCGGGAACTAAGGGCGCACCAGTTGACCTTCCCGGTGGTTTTGGTGGGCTTATTGAATTTGGAGAAAATTATCTTGCTCTTGCTACCGATGGAGTCGGTTCGAAATTATCGATTGCATCGAAGCTCAATCAGTGGCATGGAGTTGGAATTGACTGCATGGCAATGAACGTTAACGATTTGTTGTGCGTTGGTGCAGAACCAATAGCATTTGTCGATTATATAGCAGTACCAAAACCTGACCCTGAAGTGCACCAGGCAATAGGTCGCTCATTAGCAGAGGCGTGCAGAAGAGCAAAGGTTACTCTCGCTGGTGGAGAAACTGCTAGTCTTCCTGGAATTGTTAACGAACTCGACCTCTCAGGAACCGCTTTGGGGTGGCTTCCAAAAGGAAAAGAAATCACTGGTTCTAATTTGCAAGAAGGAGATTTATTGATTGGTCTTCCATCATCAGGAACACACTCAAACGGTTATTCATTAGTTAGGAATGTAGTAAAGCACTGTTCTGCAGACTGGAGTGATGTCGCACCGTTTAGTGTAAGTTCATCAAGAATAGAAAGATTCACTGATGGTGAAATTACTCTAGGAGAGATTTTTTTGAACCCTACACGAATTTATTGTGATGAAATAGTTGGATTGATTCAAGACGGTCCTTGTGATTCGTCAAATATACATGCTATATGTCACGTTACGGGTGGAGGTCTTTCAAACCTATTGAGATTACACGATTCATTAGGCTGGCATATCGAAAATCCACTTCCAATACTTCCAGAATTTGAGTGGGTCCAACAAAATGGAAACATCACTGACAAAGAAATGCATAGAACTTTCAACATGGGCTGTGGAATGATTATTGCTGTTTCTGATAGTATTGCTACAGAAGTTTGTGCTTGGCTAAACGAACGCCTTCCTGGATGTCAAATAATCGGAAAGGTTGTAGATAATGGAAGAAAGGTTACCCATTCAAACCCAGAAATTGTTTTTGAACACTATTGAGGGGTTAAGATGCAAAATGATGCATGGCCGGGCCATAAATGGCTTGAAGGACGAACTATTGTTCACCTTAGAGACTCCCAAGTTAGGCCATCTCACATGCCAAGGGGACCCGCCGCAAAAACCGGAGAGGGTTTTCTAAATCCGGCGATGGCTCCTGCGAGAACAAGGTCTGTGATGCTATTAGCAGATGCTTTAGAAAACGATTGGTTGACCACTGACGGGAAAATTATCAGGGCTTTGGATGCATTGTGTGCTACTGGAGTTAGACCGAGGAGATGGAGAAAAGAAATTCCTAATCAAGAGCGGTTGAGAATTACTGCTAACGACCTCGATATTGATGCTATCAATTGGGGTAAAAATTCACATCTTGAAAATCCGGTGTTGGATGGAATAGAATGGGTTCCTGAAAATGGCAGATTTGAACGAACCGTCGATGGTTCGGTTGAAGATGGGATTCATTGGATAAACGGGGATGCGATGAACCTTATGACTCAGTCACCCTTTCAATGGATTGACATCGATCCTTTTGGTTCCCCTGTAAAATTCTTAGATACCGCTATCCAAGCAATTTCAAGAGTTGGTGTACTGGAGGTTACCGCAACAGATACGGCTGCGCTTTGTGGATCTGCAAAAACAAGTGCATTGAGGAGATATGGTTCAGTGGGAATCACCGATTCATACATGCATGACGATGCTACGAGAATTCTGCTCGGGACAATAGCAAGAATCGCTGCAATGCACGATAAATCAATGCGACCAATAATTTCGCTTTTTGACGGCCACCATGTTAGAGTAAGCGTTTTGTTGAAAAAATCAAAAGACGAAGCAACAAAATGGAGTGATAATATTGGATACAGAATTCGTTCAACACCTTATCATTTTTCAAAAATCCCGGAAGGAAAATACTCAGGCCCCATGTGGACCGGCCCGATTTTTGATGCAAAAATCGCTTCAAGAATGACTACTGAGAGAGCGATAGAACTTTGCTCGGGACGGGAAGAAGACTATCCCGAAGATTGGACTGAAATAGACATTGAACATTCCAAAAGGGAAATTGAAAGGTCGGTTGTCCACATCTCTGATTCTGCTGAACTATTGTCAGATGAACACCTACTTGTTGCAGTTAACGACCTTGGCATTGCTGCAAAAATCAAACACATTCCATCTATGAAGAAATTAAAATCCGGTTTAGAAAATCTTGGTTACAGAATGGCTAGATGTCACATGCCTGAAGCAATGTTCGCTACAGATGCTGATTGGGAAACTGTTCTTGAGGTCGCAAAATCAGCCGAATGAGGGGTCGATTTCATTTTCTGGCGCAGGTAGCATAGTTTGTGAGTTTTCAAACACTTCTCTTACACTATCTTCAATTCGCTTTGCATCCTCTAATAGTGATGTAAGCGGGATATCTATTTCGGTATAATCGCTAACGGCTTCAAGAGCGATTGCTGCTGCTCTAGCATCTGGATACATTGGATTGCAATCCGCCAATATCGCTGTTATATCTAATCCTAAACGGTCTCCTTCAGCAATTAGATACCCCGCAATACCTGAAACAATACCTTGCTTGATTGGGTCGACTCCAATATCGCGAAGACGACCTCTTCCTTTTTTTGATGAACTGACACCATAAAGGGAACCATCTCTATCGTCAATATTTTCTCTTGCCACTCCATCGATGATGATTAATTGTTCAAACCCGCCTCTTGTAAACCATTCGAGTACGGTATTTGCGAACAATATATCTCTTTCAGGACCAAATCTTACCTCTGCGGTAAACACGCCTACGTCGTTTCCTTGATACACCCTTACCGGATGCTTCGGTACTTCATGGTGTATCAAAGCCATTGCGGGGAATTCAGAGTTGAGAACTGTTCCAAGTTGTTGTAACTTTAGCTGCGAAATTATGTGCGATGCGGCAATAACCCCGACCATTCCTACCGTTGAAAATCCACAAATTGCGATACCGCTCGTCTTTGGATTTGCATCCTGATGCAAAACTAGGTCGTACTTCTGCATCTCCGCCATAAATACACCTCAATGAGTCTAGTTCAAATTGATTACGAAATCACTCGACAAATTCTTCCCAATCTTCCTGACCTTCTTCACGATACCACCAGACTCCAACTTCGTCTTCGTACCATTCTGTTCCATGCTCGTCCACGGAGATACCCGAATCCTCTTCTTCGTAAGATTCCTCGGTGTATTCTTCTTCGTATTCTTCAATTTCTGTATCGAATTCAGAAATGACGTCTGGCCTTTCTGGAGCTTCATCGACTATATCTCTATCTTCAATTTCATCTAAAGCGGTTCCTATCGGTAATGGCTTGTTTGTCCTTTCTCTCTTCGGAAGGTCTTGGTCAAACTCTAGGTCATCCTCTGACCAATCTTCAATATCGCTATTTCTGATCCTGATTACGACTATTCCAATCAAAGCGATTAGCGCAATACCACCTACTGCGCTAATGTAGACAAGTGCATTGCTACCGCCTTCTGCTGAATCTTTGTTTTGGTTTTGATTGGTGTTGTTCTGGTTTTGATTTTGTTGATTATTTTGTTCTTCTTCAATATCCAAGTTCCACATTATGTCTACTGTTCGCTGTAAGTCGCCAACCGTTGTATAATCTGTTGGCCCCTGCCAAAAATCAATTTCTATATTACCAGATGATAATCCTGAATTTTCAAATCCATCTTCAATTGAAAAGAATATTATGATATCTTTTGATTCACCAGCAGTCAAATTAAAATCACTTTGCCCTGATTTTGGTTCAAACAAAATATAATCTGACCACTGCGACCAGCCATCAGGCTCCAAAGAAATGTCTAATGTGTAGTTATTTGGATTGTTAAATGAACATGTTATTTCATCATTCGAATCAGGATTAATTTTAACCTCACCGCAATCGATTGTAACCAATTCCATTGAGGTTGGAGACCAGGGTTGATTGGTATTGTTTCCATTGTTGGTCTCATTCTCTGTTATCTCGGTTCCATATGGATGGATGGTCAATGTCAAACCTTGGCCGTCATTCAAGTAATCAGGTTGTGTAATTCGGATGTTTAACTCGCCGCCATCACCAAAATTCAGTGCAAATAAGGCTAATCCGCCTGACACTGTAGTGGTGCCAGAAGACGAGTTATTTGTTGTAGAGTTAGTTATTGTCCAATCCAAAGTCGCACCTTCCAAGAGATTCGAATGTGATTGTAGTGTTGATACAACATCGATTCTTATGTCGGATTCGCCATCTGAATCCAGAATATAGTAGTTTGAATTTGCTGACATCTGTACCTCAACCAAAATTTCAGATGAAATATTTGTTGAAGATTCTGAAATTGGCCTGGTTGTTAAATCTCCACCGAATCCAGAGTAATTCGCATAAAATATCACATCGCCGTAGACCTCTGATGTGAATGTCCCTAACTCTGAGAAGTCCGACAGAGAGATTGCATCCCAACTCGTTGAAATCGGGTATGTTCCTTGAGATGTTACCATAGATACGATTATTTGGCCTTCAGGAACTCCTTTAACGCCATCGATTGTTGCGGATATCGACAAATCAAACGGCATACCAACTTGGATTTGATTTGAAACTGTCATAGATAATTCAACGCTACTTGGTACGTCTATTCGCGGGTATGCAGGTCCCGCTGTTGTAACTTCAGATGTGAAGTTTCCATATTCGTCAACCGCTACAATTGCTGCATAGTAAGAAACCCCATCTGTTAATCCAGAGATAACAGTGGTATTATTCCCAGAACCGATTGTCGCGTGTGGAGTGAGTCCTGTGACACTATCATAATCTGTTGTTTCAAGATAGATTGCATAATGGTCAATTGTTTCATTTGCTTCCTCCCAAGATAGTTTGACCGATCCTCCCATGTCGTCTTCGACATCGGAAATAGTCAGATTGGCGATTTTGGCAGGAGGTGCCGGATAGGGGATTGTAACCTCGAGAAGATTTGACAAATTCGAGGTTTGACCGAATTCATGAATCGACCTTACCTGATACCAGTAAGTAGTACCAACCGTCACATTTTCATCTATTGTCAGATTTATCATAGGTTCTTGATATGGAGTCGATGTTGAAATTCCATCAATGGTTTCCGCTCTAAACAATTCGTAATTTTCAGCAAATGCGCCAGCATCGGCCGGGTCAGTCCATTCAAGTTCAACACCGTCCGAAGAAATAGAGCTGGCCCATAAATTAGGTGTTGGTGGATTCAACTGGTTAGGCGCTCCAGGAATATGGATTGCTGCTAAATTAATCAGTTGAATAATACCTGAATCGGTTGAATTAATCGCAATTGTAATTGAAAAACTACCTACACCAGGAGTCATTTCAAGATTCAACACATTAGTCAAATTGCCTGTCGGGTTAGGGTTTGTATCAACCATGAAAGCACAATTATATCCGATATCAAGGTCTGTAAGATTGAATTGACCATTACCCGTGCTTGATAATGACATAGTGTTGTTCACCATTTCGATTCCGTAAGGAAAAGAGATTTTTGTAGAGCCTAACAATATTGGATTAAGGTCGTCCATTATCCCATTGAATTGATCTGTCATCAGTAAGCCGTCAAGGCCATTCGCTGAGTCTCCAGCATATCCAAAGGAATTCATTTCATTAGTTCCATCGCCATCAGCATCGAGTGAAACTTGGTGCCAACCACCTACAAAAACCCCTTTTGATGATTCCCCTGCCGCTACAATTTGCTCCAAGATGCCATCATTATCCATATCCATTGTGATGATGTTTGAAGGCATGGACCACGGTTCAAGCAATTGTGGAGCAATATTTCCTACTGAGGTTGCGTTTATTGATCTGTATGTGATATTTCCTTCGATAGTAGATGATGACCCATCAGAAATTCCTGTTTGTGGAGTCATAAGTTCAAGATTTCCGTCGCCATCAAAATCCGCTACAGTAGAATTCAACATACCCATTTGGCCTGTGAAAGATGTGGTATTCCAAGCCGTCCCGTTGTTGATTTGTAATGCGTATCCGATGTCATTTTGACCAACTAAATCGAGATCCCCATCCCCATCTAAATCGGTGACAATAGAATTTTGTTTGATTCCATCAAATCTGTGCATAGGACCTGCAATTACGTTGTTAAGATAAAACCACAAAGTCCAATGTCCGCTGAATTCACCAACAAGAATTCCTGTCGTTCCATTATTGAAAAAGTCGCCAACATGCATCTCAACAACATTTGCAGGCATACTAAAACTTCCATTTTCCATGATTGTTTCAGTAATCGATTGTGAAAGCGTTGCGCTGGTATTATCCCAAAATTGATACGATATTTCGCTATTTGAGTGAATAGCAAGAACGTCATCAGAACCGTCTCCGTCAAAATCGCCTAACTTTGCATCGACCAATCCACTTGAGATTGTGATATTTTGAACAGAGGAGAAGGATGACCCATTGGCCAAATGCACACATGCCTGGTTTGAGGTTTTGGAAAATGCTACAATGTCTTGGTCTCCATCTCCATTCAAGTCTCCAACGCTGATTGAAAACGCTCTGTCGCAGGTATAATGTACTTGACTGAGAGACATTTGGCCATTTGAATTGTAATCTATGTAAACAAATGAGGTTGAATTATTTGAAGCTACATTTGACAAAAATACAGGTTCAGGTAGTCCATCGCCATCTATGTCAGATTCAACAACTTCTTGGTATTCTCCTATCTGGAAAAACCCTCCTCCTAAGTCTGGAGAGAAACTCACATTCAACCTAGAGGATTGAATGCTAGCATCAGGTGGAAGGAAAATGCCCGGTGTTTGTACGGTATTGGAACTACTAGGTACTACAGCATATTCCTTACCGTCGTAAAACTCGTTTTGGTGGCCTAAATTTCCAAATCCGCTGGTATTGAATTCCCATTCGCTCGTACCGTCATTTGAAACATCGATAACAACCTTTCCAGGACTTGGGTTTTGTGAGTTAATCGAAATCTCGAATGCTGAAGAAATGAAAGTAACATTTCTGGGAACCAAAATTGTAGTTGATGTATCTGCTGTATTACCGCTCAATGTTACGTCTACAGAGGCATATCCTCCTTCAAACATGTTTATGGTTGTGGGAGTTTCATCTGCAGAGACAACTGTTATCGGCATCAAGGAAAACAGAAGTAGTACCACAATGAAAGGGGCCGTAACAACCTGCTTGTTCTCACGCATGTCATCTATTCGTGAGGCTCTCCTTCATGTGCTTATCCTTGAATTATCACGGAAAATTACATTTATGATTATTATTTGTTATAATATTTTTTAAATAATTTACATTAGAAAAAAGTCTCAAAAAGCATCACTAATTCCTGTTAATATGAAAAATTGACTAAATTAAGACTTGAAAACGAACGAATAGAAAGGTTATCTATAACTTGTTTGTCGGCTGACTTGAGGAATGCTTTTTGGAGGACGAAGCGAAGGTAATAATTAGGGCTGGAGATGTTGAAATTGACTTATCTGGTGCACAATCAAGTGTCGATGAAAGACTCATCCGCATACGAGACGACGACACGTGGTCTATCGCATTGTCCAGAATAAGAAATGCGAGAGAGAAAGCAATTAACGCTGCTGTTGAAGCTGCTAAATCTGCTGGACTCCCAGAGCGAGGTTCTGCATTCAAAGCTCTCATTGAAAATTGTAATCTAATCAAAAAACCCGACCAAGTTTTAGGCGCAATCCACTATCTAAGAGATGTCGAAGGGATAAATGACAGCCCACCAAGAGTAATTGACCAACTATTCGAAGATGCGGGATTAGAACCACCAGGAAATCTTTCACTATACCTAAACAGGCTAAAAGAAAGAGGGTTCTTGGTCACCCCTCCTTCTGCTAAAGAGAGAAACCGATATGCAATCCTAACGCCCGAAGGCAGAGGCCACCTAGACAACAAAAGCCGATACTGAGGTGGAAAAATGGTTATGTCGGGAAGCGCTACCGACAGAAAAGAAGAACCTCTAGACTGGTCATTTCAAAATCAAGCCAAAGCCCTTCTACGCAGAGGAAATCACCCTCGCTCAAATTTCAAGAGGGCCATCTTGGACAGTGCTGATTTAACTGAAGGGAATTTTGTTGACTCAAATTTCTCAAGGGCTTCATTGGTTGAAGCGGATTTAATGAAATCTGCTTTTGACAACTGTGATTTCAGAGGGGCAGACCTAAGAAAGGCGAGGCTAAATTTGTCTAATTTCAAAAATTGCTTATTCAAAGGAGCGGATATCAGAGGCATAAGAGGAAGGTATGCTATATGGCAAGGTAGCGATTGGTGGAACGCAAAATTGGACGATGATTTAGCAAAAGTTTTGGAGAAAAAATGGCCAAAACCTGAGGATGCTTGAATAGTGGCGCCCTTTAGCCGATACATGGCAGTACAACTTTCCCGCAGAGTTGACTTTCCGATGATTGACATGGCAGGAGTTTCGTATTATCCCAGAATTTACGATCTTGCTCACAGGTTCTTTGAAGAGTCTTGGCTACAGATTTGTGGAGTCGATTATCCTACAATTATCAACGATATGCGGATAGGTTTTCCTGTTGTCGATGTCAAATCTACCTTTGTCAAACCCCTTAGATATGGCGACGAAATTACTGCTACTATTTCGATTTCGAATGTCGGTTCAAAATCCTGCACATGGGTATACAAATTCCATAATCAAAAGCAACAGTTGTTATGGGAAAGTAATCATGTTACGGTATGTGTCGACATGGACACAATGGAATCAAAGTTAATTCCAGATGAATTAAGAGCAGGTTTGGTGGGTTCGATTGAGTGACGAGATTTCTGTTAGAATGAGTGATTCTGTGAACAGTGCTCCTCCAATGGACTTGTTTGCGACCAGGCCTGATCGGAAAGGTCCGAAAACTATCGCTATTATTCTGATTCTTGGTTCGATTTCTATGGGCCTAGTAGCATATGGTGATTTATCTTTAGCAAATACGGACGATTTGTCCCAAGAAGAACTAGATGCTTTGCTAATCAATGTACGAGAAGCTAACGACCAGAATATCACAGATGCTGAATATCAGGATTTCCATGATGAAGCAAGGGATAGTGGAGCATACACCATTAGAGGAGTTAGCGTCCTATTCGGAAGCATAGCCATTGGTTTTGGCGGAATCCAGCTTCTTAGACTGAAATCTATTGGACCAAAGTCTGCACTGGCGGGTGCCTCAGTTGCTGCGATTGGAGGGGTTTATGCGAATTATCTGATTTACAATATCTCTGTAGAAATGCTCCCTCCAGCAATGATTCTTGCCAACAAGATATCTGGTTATCTCTGTGGATTTTGTATGATGATTTGTGCGGCTACGGCTATTCTTCCGTTAATGAATGCTTCAGCGAGAGCGGCGTTGGACCAACGTGTACAACTTGTAATCGAAGAAGAATGATGGCGGCCCCACCGCGATTCGAACACGGGTTCGTGGCTCCGCAAGCCACTGTGATATCCAGGCTACACTATAGGGCCCAAACCGTCGACCTGCCCTCCCCATTTAAGCACGACGGGCTATTCCATAACCCAGGTAAATTGTAACCAATCCTTACTTTGTGCTATTTTCTTGAATTTGCCTTTTGCGTTAACTGCTACGGGATTTCCTACTATTTCAAGAAAGAAAGAATCTGCATATGTATTCCCATAGCCCCAACAATCCGCTAAATTATGACCGGCCATATTTGCGTCTGTTTGTACAATTGGGACCTTGCCTTTCCTTCTCGGAAGTTCCCAACCTATTTCCGACCCAGATAGCATGCCTTTCATCTCCTTTGGGCCACAGCCGTAAACTGCATCCATTCCAAGATATTCGCCCATCGCTAACGCCATCGGCTTCACTGTCGCTGTCACTAAAACAAGGCGATGCCCCTGTTCTCTATGCCATTCAAGCCTCTCCAAGGCTGGAATTGGAATCATTTTTCCAAGCTTGGATTCAACCAATTCTTTCGAATATGAATCAAGGTACTTCCAACTGCATAGTGATAGATGTCCACGATTCCGTGTAGCATCGTAGACTGAGCGTAATCGAAGCAAATTACCCACGCAACCAAGAGTCCACATCAGAGTGCCCCATGGAATCCTCCATGGGCGACGTTTAGCGATTGTCGCTGTCAGTGTTTTTTCACTTGATGCATCAAGAAGAGTGCCATCGAGGTCAAAATATGCAGTTGCACCGCTCATTGTATAATCTCAATTAATTCTAACTTTGATATTGTCGGCTATTTTTGCCCTAAAAAATGGATTTCCTATTGGCATCCCCCTCGCCCACTATGGCGGGCGAGGGGTGCGTGTTGTCAGCACGCGCCTAGTTTTTCTTTGGAAAGGATACCATGCTCCTAATTCCAGCGTGTGTCATGTCTAAGACGCACGGATTCTCGACCTTCTGACTGTTCAGGAGTGAAGAAAATCTTCACTTCCCATCTAATATCGATAATTTCTCCATTTGCTTTCGCTTGGAGAAGAAAATCGATAGCATTGTCGATTGATTCGACAAGGTCGTCGGATTTTCGATGTTTTACCATCAAATTTTGTTCTTCGTCGAGGGTTCATAAAGATAATGATTGCAAAATTTCCATCAAAAAATGGAGTTTTTACTCACTTTCTTCAGGCCCGTACACACGACGACCGGCAGAATGGTCTTGCCACCACTTAATGTCAGATTTGAGATGCCTCGGGATGAAGAATCCCACCTTCCTAGGGGTTAATCCGTGATTCCTAAATTTCTTGTCGTTTGATAGATATGAAACAATTGATTGTGCACTACAACCAGGATTTGCAAAAATAAATCGCTTAATTTCGTCCTTCAAACTTCTCAGTCTAGCCTTTTTTTGAGTGCCTATTCCAATGGTAGGTGGTGACATAACCAAAAAATCAACATCAACCATTATCAAACAATAGGGTAATATCCCACAGGTCCCAAATCATCGGATAGATTTTGAAGCATGGGCTTCTGGCGTGAATCGAGCGACATGGTTGACACTATCACAATCAAGCGAGTTGGCATTCGTGATTTACTTTCTATTGACTTAGAAGTTGGAATGAATAATCCCAACGACATGGATTTCAGACCTAGGGCACACGTCCGTGGAACTAAATTCTCAATCAGTTCTGCTACATCGGGAAAGGAGATGGCTAGTATTGATTTAGATTCTGACCAAATGGAGGCCGCTGAAAGAGACAGGCAAGTCGAGCTTAGAGTCAAATTCAGTGTGACAGGCATGCACGGACGATTAAATCATATTCATCCAATTATTGCTGATGGAAAGGCAAAAAAATTAGCGAACGCAAATTGGAAAACCGTGCAACCAATCGATTTCAATTGATTATTCCTCAGCAACTTCTCTGAGTTCTGGAACGAGTACCCTTATCTTGATTTTTAAAGTCCAATCGTTTCCTCCATCGGGATCTACTGTACCAGGTATGTATGCATCTGGGTCTGCGTCTTGAGCGACCACAGACCAAATCCACTCACCTTGACCGAACCTAGCACGCGGTTCGTTCATTAATTGCTCAAGTAATTGTTCAGCGCTATCCGCCTCATAAATTCCTTCTTCTCCACGTGGATTAAGGTCCGATGCGTTTAATTCTGCTGTTGTTGACTCGTTTCTAGTAATATTTCCAGGGCTGGTACGCGCTGTTTTTCTATAACCGTCTTCCACTATATTTAACGAAAGGGTAAAATTATCTGGAGGGAGTAAGATATCTCTTTGCAATTCAAGTACTGCTTCGAATGATAATATTCTAGCACCGTCTCCTGGAGTCATATTATCTTCCCAAGTTTCTCCTTGGGCGAGATATTCTTCGTAATCCCAAGTTAGGGTATCTTCGACCCAAGCAACCTTGTACTTTCGAGGGTTGATTTCGATATTGAAAAATTCGATGCTAACCCCACCTTCATTATCATCAACAACCAGTGAACCTGCAATAGTTCCACTTGAATTAGTGGGCAAATACAATATCGGCTCAGAGAAATCAACATCATTACGGGGGTCGCCATCGCCGTCTGAATCTTCTAAGTGGTTCAAATCCCACTTATACTCCATGTTTGCTCCTTCTGGGTCAAAGGTTCTCGAAGCATCCAAGACGATTATGTCGCCACTTCTGACCTCTTCAGGATATGTTAGATTCATTTGAGGTGCACCGTTGACCTTTACCATCACATTTGTTGAATCGGTTCCGCCCTGATCATTAGTTACAGTGAGTTTTACATTGAACGTTCCGTAATTGGTGAATTGATGTGAGGTAAATGCAGAAATCGTTGTAGCTTGATTTCCGTCACCGAAATCCCATTTGAATTCTGAAATCATACCTTCTATAGGGTCGGAATCTCTAGCATCGAAAGTTATCTCTTCACCTTGCTGTATCTTATTTGGTGTCGCTGTAAAAGCGGCCTTTGGGTCAACGGTTGTATCCAAAACTTGGCTTGTACAGCCAGCCATTGCTTGTAATAGAAGGAGAGTGGTAAACAATAGGCCACTTTTCACCTTCATGCTTGTTGCTAAACATTTTCCTATCTAATAGTGTCCCTTGCATGGATAGAAATTACTTGATTACAAATCTACTTCCTCTGGAAGGTCTCCAATTATCTCAGCATTCTCCAACATGTCTTCGATTTCTGTTTCTTCGACCGTATTTAATTCATAATTCGACTGCATTTCATTTTCGAGTAAATCCTCAATTTCAACCTCCCCAGAATCATATTCTGGAACAGTTTCAATGACCAATTCTTCTTCCAATTCGACCTCGTCCGAACTCAAGGCTTCCAAGGTTTCCTCAAACAAAGCATCCTTGTCTAATTCAGGTAGAGGCACATTGAATTCTTGTTTTTTTTCCTCAATGACGGGCTCTTTTTTAGCAAACCAATCCTTAATTCCCATGTCTTCCCATCAACGCTGTTGACTTAGAAATTGCGCAGTGATGTTCATGTGTGTCCTATGAGTGGAATGTTCATGGTCGAAATTCTGAACGGACTGAAAGTCCTTGCATTCGACCTCGAAACCACGGGCATCTCAACCAACTCAGACAGAATTGTGCAAATAGCATTGATTGGAGCTGATGAAGAAGGCAATTCAATTCATGAAGATATCTTAGTTAATCCACAACGACCTATCCCGAGTGGGGCATCTAATGTTCACGGAATCTACGATTCTGATGTAAAGGGCGCACAGGTGTTCAAACACTTCACTGATAGGATTGCCAAATTGATTGATGGGGCAGTTATTGTTGGGCATAATGTCAGAAGATTTGACATGCCGTTATTAGAAAACGAATACTATCGCTGTGGAGTAAATCCTCCAAAACCCCTAGCTGTAATAGACACATTGGAAATGATCCGAAGATTAAAAATTCCAAGGCCTCATAACTTAGGGGCCCAATGTGCTCGCCACGGCATTGACCTGTCAAACGCTCACGATGCAGCTGCAGATGCAGCAGCGAGTCTGCTATTGATGTGGAAGGTAATGAGAGACCATCCTTCAAGCTTCAGAAGAAGTGTGGAGCAGGTGGAACAGTGGTTAATTCACGGTGATATAAAGAAGGATGAAAATCAACTAGGAAGGTCATTGCAAGACCTTGAGCCTTTTGATTCGCATGGCAGAATACGCATTGAGGATGGGAATTACATACTTAGCTTTGGAAGAAATAAGGGTAAGACCCTTAAGGTTGTTCAACATGAAGACCCGGGATACCTTAACTGGTTATTAAATGGTAACGGAATTGAGGATGTTGAAGCAAGAGAAAAACTGAAGCAAATTTTCTCAGACGTCTGAAATTGGAGACCAAGGTAGCACATCACACCAATGACCAACTCTCCAAGTTTCTCGGTTTGTCATTGCGCCACCAATAAAAATAGGACCTTGGTGACTCTTGGAGATCAATTCCTCTAAGGCCTCTTTTCCTTGTCCATCAAAAGAGATAGGGACTTGCAATCCTGTGGGCATGGCTCTACCATTAGCATCAGCTGGTTCACAGATTTCCGCAACACCTGTTCCCAAATTATCATCATAGTGGTGTAATAAAATTACAGAATCTGAAAAATCTCCGCTTCCGAGAGTTCCTGATTCCAATCTCCATGTCCACCAGTGTGGACACCATGCCTTCCAATCGCAAAAACCACCACAAGAATCGGGTCCGGGTGTTGCTTTCATCGGGGTTGTTGTTAGTTGTGTTAAATCCCAAGCCTTGAGAGCATCATCAATCACGGGAGGCCCTTGAGCCGGATATCTCGTTGCATTCTCGGTATACCATCCTTCAGTTATTATCGGAGGAGAATTTGGATTATTTGATTGAAGTATATCTCTGTATAGCAAGAGCTGTCGTTGAACTTCTTTCTTCAATTCAACTTCAGGAGCCCTGCCAGTCTTCAAATCTGCAACTATCCAGGAGTGGACCTCTCCTGATTCATCAACATCTGCAAATAGCATATCCAGTCTACCCATTAGTTTGTTATCGCTAGTTCTCAACTCTCCTTCTACCGCTATAACTCTTGATTGTAATTTCTTCCAAAGTTCTACTGATACATTAAGAGGGGTTATGTGAGGTGAATTAACAAATTCGAGTAGTAACTTGATTGCTCCTCTCTGCATTCGCTTTGCCTTATCATACTCCTTTTCTTTCCACATCGGCCTTCTCGGTGTTTTATGAAAAATTTCTTTTTCCTCTTCCCACCTTTTTTTCAAAAATATTTCAGCAACGTCCGGAAGCCAACGGGTCTGGTCATCGTCTCTCTTTGACAGATCGATTTGCAATAAATCTTCTACTGAAGCGTGGACGGCTGTGCCAAGGCTTGCAGCCATCCCTGCTTTACGCGGTAGTTTTTGCCTACTAAGCCAATACATTCTAGGGCAGGTTTCGAACCTGTTCCAAGCAGAAGGTGATAGTGTGTGCTCCCTCTGCTCGCCCATATACAGCCGTGACAGGTCAACCTTCTAATTGGTTAGGATTCGATATGCAGAATCGGGGAGGGGGTTAAACATGAGAACTTTTGTCGATGAACTATGCAAGAGGCAAAAATTTGGCTTGACAAGGATGTTGATGTTGAGGACTCATTAGTGATTTGCTGTTTCCCAAGCGTTGGAATGGTTTCAAGCATTGTCGCCCATTTCCTAATCGACCACTTGAAATTAGAATTTGTTGGAGGTGTATCTCATCCTAAACTACCATCCCTGTGTTTAGTGAATAATGGAAAGCCAATGCCCCCAATCAGAGCATATACAGGCGAGCCTATTTGTAAAATCGAAGGGTGTGATAAGGTTCTCTTGCTAATGAGTGAATTAATTGTACCAGAACCTCTTGTCAACGACATTGTTTCTGAACTCTTCACCTGGTCAAAAGACTCCAAAGCCGCTATGGGTGTACTAATCGATGCATTTGCAATGAAGGGAATGAAAGGTGGCCTCAATGGTGAAGAGCCGCTTGTTGAGTACGAAGATACTGAAGAGATTGATGTTTTGGGAGTTGCGGCAACAGAGAAAATGGTAAGCATCCTTGAAGAATTAGAGATCCCTTTACTCGAACAAGGAGTAATTAAAGGAATGACTGGGATGATGTTAGCTGAAGCCTCAGCACGTGGAAGAAACATCATGAGTCTGATGGTTGAAGCAGACCCAAGGTTCCCAGATGCGCGCGCCGCAGCGGTTGTTATCGAACATCTCAACAAACTATTACCTGTCGTTGAATTGGATAATGAGCCCCTGTTAGAGGAAGCGCAAGAACTAGAAGAGCAGATTCGTAGTATGATGGAAGGTACTTCTCCAGATGGTCAAAGTCAACCTTCAAATTCTATGCTGTATGGCTGATTTTGCGATCATAACCATCCCAAGAATAACCAATACTACACTTGCCCATAATGGGAACAAGAATACTGATTCTTTTGGAATGAATAGAAGAAGCGTTTCCCCACGCGAATATTCCCCACCGATTCCTGCAGTTGTCAACATCATCCCCACTGATAATAATCCGAGACTTGAGTGCTTTAGGTCGACTACTGCACCTAATTTTCTGTTGATTAAAACTCCCAAAGCAATTCCGGCTGAGCACATGGATAGAAGTAATTTGTTGGCGAGTAGAGGATCGGAAATTCCATCACTAGGGATTGAATTTATTCCTGAAATTATCGCTAATGGTGTTGCGACTAAGCCTCCTATCATGGCCCAATGGGCTACACTTTCTCTTGATTTAGGCCCCTTCTGGATTAGGCACAAAAGGAAAGCGATACCTGAAAGTGCGAACATTCCTACTGTCAGCTCTGTTGCGATTACGTGGAACGTGCTTGCGGAAATCATTGTTGACCACCTTCGTTTAATGAGTTAAGGTGTTCTTGTCCATAATAATCCCACTGTTCTTGAGTCCATCCTTCTGGTATCTGACTGCCTGTGGTCTGATTTGATGGTTGAGGGGTTTCTTCGAATAACTGGTCTTCCGAGTATTCTTTTCGATGTTCAGATGTTGGTCCTCTGAAACTAAGTACGAGCCCGAGGAATAAGAGCATCAAACCAAACCCTTGCAGGTACAAAGTCAACTCATCTACTTCCCAACCGGGTGCAGTAGATGATAACCTAAACCAAGGAGAGGTTTGAACTGGCCCCTCACCTTCCATTATCACACGCCATTCCACAACGCCCTCATTCACTGATTCTGGGATTATGAATTCGCCATTTACAACCTCAAGGGTTGTAATTTCGCCCCCATTCTTCATTTCAACAATTATATTATCAGCGAATAGTGTCTCGATTTTTATCAAGGTCTCTTCACCAATATTTCGAGAGTTTGGAGGATCCCAACTTGGAGACAATCTTGGAAGGTTCTCGGGGACTTCAGATATGTTCACCAAATAGGGTTCAGAAATACCAGTCATCGCAACACCACCTTGCGGTGTACCGTGTTGAACTGCAAGATACAAGGTGTAAGTACCTGGTTCAGATGGCGCTCTCAATGTCCATGTTCTCTCAACAACGCTGACTGGGGAGAAAGTGTCGACAATCTGAACGAAATTATTAGTTCCACCGTTTGGGTCTGTAATGATTTCCCAGCCATCGTTAGAGGGTAAATCCTTAGCACCATCATCATTGATTAGCAAATTAAGTCCAACCATATTATTGGAACTAACTTCAACATTTCCAACAGTACTTTTGAGATCAAAAAGTAAGCCTGCATATACCTGTTCAGGGGCTTCAAGCATCATAGATGCACTTGATTGGCCATTGGTCGATGGTGAAGAATGACACGACCCTGCGCAATCGCGAGAACTGACGCTATCCACTTCACCACCCGGGTTCGCAGTAGAAATTGTCGATGAAAAAATCAACAATAATGAAACTAAAATCAAGTTAAATTTCACTCAATCCCTCCTTTGAATGAACGAATAAGAGATGCCTCCAATTCCGATTAAAATCAAAATTATACTGAAGATTAGCCCGAGTGATTCACTTGGACCAGGGGCATCTGGTATAGTGCCTGCATCCAAATCTACATCCCCAAATGAAGATGCTGAATCGATAGTTATTTGCTGATTATCTACTATTGGATAAACCGAAAAAGTGTGAGTTCCAGATAGAGATGGCGAATAGCGGAATTGATTTTCATTTGTGGTCGCAACAACTTCGCCGTTATGGGCAATGGCCCACATTTCTGCATTCCCTTTCCAACTTAAACTCACTTCTGTGCCATCTTTCACGATTTGTAAATCGACTGCTAGAGGTGGCTCTTGAGAATTGTAAGTCGATTCATAGATGTCTGTTGCACCCATGTTGTCAAACACCTTGGCCTCAAGTTCGATGGATTCGGGCATGATGAAATTATATGTCAGCCCTTGGTGAACTGTTACCCCGTCAATAGACCAGATGGCGTTGACTATCGAGCCGTCTTCATCGGTAGAATCCATTACAGAAAAAGTAACCATCATTCCTCTTACTAAATCATCCTGCGTGGAAATTAGAGCATTGGGATTAATGTTTGATATTGAGAAATAAATCTCTATCATTGTTCCATTCTCGACCCCATCATTTGGAGTGACATGTGCTACCCAAACATCTCCGGCCGCAATGTTGCTTGATGGAACAAAATTACTTTCGAATGAAGTCAGGAAACCGTTACGATACCATTCCCATGAAGTTGTGACCTCGTCATCATTTGCATCAAATGTTTCGACCACTGGAGATAAGTCCTGCAATGCTGTTTGAATTGTTGGTCCTGAATAAGAAACCGTTGGAGGTGAATTAATGATAATAACACTATCAGAAAGGTCGTTTGAATTGCTGAATTCGGTATCTCTTACCTTCAGGCTAAGAGTTAATTCATCTTCATCAAGTGACCAAGTTTCAATTGGTATTAGAGTGTCACCGTCCGCATCATATGCTTCGTAAGTATAGGTTGCTTCAGACTGGAAAAATATTGTTTCTTGGTCTATATCCATACTGATTAATTCTGGTTGCGAATTTTGAATTACAACAGAATTGCTCTCTACCCAGTCGGAATACAAAGCTCCGTCGGTTGCTCGAACCTTTACCTTCCATGACTCTCCTTTAGTAGTCAAAAATGAAGGAAGAGTATCTGCCGTAATTGTTGAGCCTGGCCATTCCCACTCCAAGGATATTGTATCTTGGTTAGGGTCAGATGCCGTCGCCGTCGCAATCAAATCATCAACTGTCGTAAAGGTACCTTGTATCGATACGCTATCAATTACAGGTGGCTGATTATTGCTTCCAATAGTTATGCTCAAAGTTGTGAACCAGTCGCTATCGACTTCTCCATCATTCACCTTTATTCTGCTGTGCCAAACATCTCCAGACCTAATTGCTACCGATGGGATTTCGGATTCTCCGTCAAAGGTACTGATTTTTGAGCCATCCAAATACCACTCTATTCCACTGATTGTACGTAAGTCTCCGTCGGCGTCAGACGAGGTCATGATAATCGAAAGGTCGTCATCCTCAGTGGCAGAAGAAGGGTTAATCGATGCTGATTCTACTACTGGAATTGAATTAATCACGGTTAAGACCGGGCTAGTTTCCATAGTCCCACTATCCTCGCCATCACTTGGCGTTACCTCAGCATACCAATTTTCACCCTTGGTTGTATATGTAGGCGAAACCGTCATCGAATCGTCTAGCGCTGTGATGTGAACACTATCCCTAAACCAGTGAATTTGTGTGTCTTGTTCAACATCATTATCTTGGTCACCGTATGTATAACTTAGAATCAACGTATCTGTTGTAACAGGATTTGATGGCGATAATTGAAGATTTGTTGCCGTAGGGGGATTATTTGGCTGAGAACCACCAGCTTCCTGAACTTGGTATGTTGCAGTATCCCACTCATCACCGCTATCGGCGCCATTCATTCCATTTACTGCGTTTCCTGCTAAATCGAAGGTGACCGTTCCTGAGCCTGATGATGGCGCTGTCCAATCGACTGACCAACTTCTGTAACTGTTTGTTGTATGAGTAGCACTACTCCCTGCAGAGTTTACTTTTACAGCCATAATTCCAATGCCCCCGGTCGAGAGTTGACCTTTATTCACTTCAAGGCTAAATCCACCGTTATTACCACTTGGGCCCGTTACCGAAATAGAAAGAGTGTAGGTTTGTCCAGCTGTGTATGAGGAAGGGTGTCCTGACATAGAAACCGTAGCGCCTCCAGCGTTTCCATGGCATTGGTTATTGGACCCACACCCCGACGCTGAACTGAATTTTCCATTACTACTTCCTTTGGTGGTTGGAATAACGGAACACAACAATAAAAGTATGATAAATGTGGAAATAACCCCTTTATTCATATGTCGGGGATTATGTATTGAAATATATAATGCATGGTTAGCGTTCATAATCAAATAGAGTCTTGGATGCTTTTTCCTTGGTTTCGTTTTGTAGATAGAGAGTTTCTTCGTTCCAAATTGTAATACCCAGTGATTCTGCTTTTGCTAATTTGGATCCAGCTTTTTCACCTGCTACCAATACATCTAGATTAGAACTTACACTACCCACAACCTTTCCACCGAGATTTTTTATGAATAGAGTTATTTCTTTTCGAGGTCTCGATAGGGACCCTGTAATACAAAATGACTTACCATCAAATAATCCGGATGAAGCTTCTAACTCATCGGTTATTTCTATTATCTTAGATAGTTGATCTATTAGTTTTCTCCTTGAGGTTATGCCATTTCTGAATATCTCAGCTACTTTGTCACCTATTCCATCAATTTCAGTTAACTCATCATTTGCGCCAACATCGACCCATTGCATTAGATTTTGTAGAGATGTAAAATGTTGAGAAATGGTTGTAGCGACTTCCGGGCCAATTCTTTCCAACCCCAGAGCGTGCAAGAATTTCGAAAGTTGTAATTTCCTTGTTTTATTTAATTCTTGAATTACATTGTTTGCGCTTTTGTCCCCCATCCTTTCAAGGGACGCTACTTGATTGTGTGTCAAAGAATAAAGGTCATCAATATTCTCAACCAATTTCTTATCTAGTAAGGCTTCGATTAATTTCTCACCAATCCCATCCATCTCTAGAGACCTGCACCAGTAGATTAGCGCACGCGAGGTTCTTGCTGAACAATCCAATGAAGTGCATTTCAGGAAAGCGCCATCTACAGATAATGTCCTTTGACAAGAAGGGCACGCCTCTGGGATTTGTAACTCTCCAGAAGGCAATTCAGATTTGAAACTACTTCCATCAGCGTGGAAACGATTTTGCAAGTCTTCGAGTTTAGCCCTACCTTGGTTCTCAATAATTTTTGGAATAACATCTCCCCTGCGGGTGATTGTTACCTTATCTCCTATTTTCAATTCTAATCTTTCAACTTCTCCAACATTGTGTAAGGTTACATTTTCTACAGTAACTCCTCCAACCATCTGAGGGGCAATTCTTGCCACGGGAGTAACCACTCCTGTTCGTCCCGTTTGCCAATCAACTCCTAAAAGTACAGATTGTGCGGTTTGAGATTGAAATTTCCAAGCAAGAGCCCATCTTGGGTGATGTGCGGTCATCCCTAGATTTTCTCTTTGTTCTAAATCATCGAGTTTGAATACGATTCCATCTATCTCGAAGGGATATGAATCTCTCTTATTCACCCATTCTTTTGTATGCTCAATCATTTCAAATTGAGGTGTTTCAGATTCAAAAATCGTCCATGGTGCAGGTTCGATTCCGGCCTTGACAAGCCATTCTAAGAGCTGGCTATCATTTCGCACATCGGGAGATTCGTTTGGGAACTTTACGTCGTATGCTTGGAAAACGAGGTCTGCTGCATCAGCTTTACCATCACCGTGTTTCTGCCTAAGTGCTCCACTACACAAATTCCTGGGATTTGGAGAAACCTCACGATATTTTTCGTCAAAGATAGATAGAGGCATTACAACCTCGCCTCGTACGTGACAATCGACTGGAATGTTGAGGCGTAATGGGACATTAGCAACTAATTTTGCGTTTAGGGTAACATCTTCCCCGCGCTCTCCGCTTCCCCGTGTTGCTGCACGATGCAAATTGCCTGATACATATTCCAAAGACAAGGCGGACCCGTCTAATTTCGGTTGAGCAAGGTACCTTTCGCCTCCAAATGTTGATTGGGTTACGAAATGGATGATGTCTTCATCACTAATTCCCTTGTCTAAAGACCGCATTGGAAATGTGTGTTCTACTTTTACAGTTCCTGGAAGTGGCTCAGGGCCTACCTCATTCAGAACTGGATTTAACGGGTCTATTTCCTTAAGCTCATCCCATAGTTTATCGAATTCTGCATCGGTAATTTCTGGAGCTGAATGATTGTAATATAGCTCTCGATGGTATTTTATCGCTGAAGATAAATCATCTATTCGAGATCCATCTGACACAATATCACCAAAACCTTGTACTTCTCAGGAAAATTGTAGGCCCAATAATTGAACACCGGGTAAAGGACATCTTGTCATGATAATTCCTGACATTATCCTTATGTGGATTTCTGCTACAACTGCTACCTCACACTGGAACATGTGACCTGCATGTGCCTGCAGGTCGTTATCTGACCAACAACAATGGATGTGTGTAAATGACTTGCCGTCTTCTGTTCTTGATATATTGCCAGAGAGGCTAACCAATTCAGAGGAAGGCTCTAGTAACTTCCTTTGGTAAATTCCATCATCATCCATGTAGCCATAGAGGTTGTTTTTTGTTCGTCCAATTCCACTTGTAATTGCAGCGGCGTCGAATTCGGCTTCATCCGCCAATTTCTGTAGGGATGAATGGATTTCATCTCCTGGGTCAAGCCTTACAAACAAATCTTCGCCACTCCTTCTCCATTCCATTAAACTACGGTTGAGTTGGTATTTGATTAGTATTCGCTTTTTTCTTCAGATTTAATACGAGGGTTCTCATAATGAATCTGAGTAGGAGACTTGTGTCGGAAGTAGGCCCTCTCAAGCGATTACTTCGGTATATGAATCCGCACAAAGGAACTGTTTGGTTGGCAACAATTTGTTCAGTTCTAAACAAGATTTGGGACCTAGCACCTCCGTTGTTAATCGGTTTGGCTGTGGATGTAGTTGTGGAAAGAGAAGATTCTTTTCTTGCTGGTTTTGGCTATTCAGACCCTTGGAACCAAATTCTGATTCTTTCTGTAGTTACTTTCTTGATTTGGGGATTAGAGTCTATTTTCGAATATTTGTATGGTATTTTGTGGCGTAATCTTGCCCAAACCGTTCAACACGAAATGAGATTAGAAACCTTCAGTCACGTACAAAAACAAGGGATGGGGTGGTTTGATGAACGACAGAAAGGCGACATCTTAGCAATTCTCAACGATGACATAAACCAACTTGAAAGATTTCTCGATAAAGGAGCTAATGACCTGCTACAGGTTAGTACAACAGTCGTCGTAGTTGGAGCCGTATTCATGGCAATATCTTGGGAGATTGCGCTATTTGCTGTGATACCTATACCAATTATTGTTTATGGTTCATTCCTCTACCAGAGAAAATTAGAACCACGTTACACAGAGGTTAGAAACAATGCTGGAAAGCTAAATGCGCTTTTAGAAAACGACCTCTCCGGCATGTCAACCATTCAATCTTTCACCGCAGAAGAAATTGAATTGAAACGAGTTGAAAAATTAAGTAATAATTACAGGGATGCTAACAGGAAAGCCATCAAATTATCAGCAGCATTTGTACCTCTCATCAGAATGGCTATACTTGCTGGATTCACTGCCACACTGATTCTTGGAGGAAAATTAACCCTTGAAGAAAAATTAGCGGTTGGAGCGTATTCAGTTCTTATTTTTATGACCCAAAGATTGCTCTGGCCATTGACAAGATTAGGTGAGACTTTCGACCTTTACCAAAGAGCAATGGCATCGTCTACACGTGTTTTGGATGTTCTAAATTCTCCAACTGAATTAAAACATGGAGTTCACAATCCTGATTTGAAAGAAATCAGAGAATCCGACATCATTTTTGAGAATGTTTCATTTGCCTACCCCGGGAGAGATAATGTTTTTTCAAATCTAAACTTAAACATCGAGGCTGGTAAGACATTGGGCGTAGTTGGGGCAACAGGCGCAGGCAAAACCACACTAATTCGACTTCTCTTGAGATTTGCAGAGCCCAGTGAAGGCGTAATTAAATGGACTGAGAAGGCTCTTCACGATTGGGACCTAGAGTCTCTGAGAAGGTCGATTGCTCTTGTAGACCAGCACATTACACTATTCCCTACATCGATTATTGAAAACATAAGATACGGAAGGCCGACCGCTTCAGATGAAGATGTAAAAACAGCCGCAGAAGTAGCAGAAGCTACGAATTTTATTGAAACCTTACCTGACGATTGGCAAACCATGGTTGGTGAAGGCGGGCATCGATTATCTGGTGGACAAAGACAAAGAATTGCGATTGCAAGAGCTGTTCTAAAAGATGCCCCCTTGTTGATTTTAGATGAAGCGACTTCTGCTGTAGACAACGAGACTGAAGCCGCTTTGCAGAGATCTATCGAAAGAATTTCACAATCTCGTACAACTGTAATTATCGCCCATAGATTATCTACAATTAGGAATTCCGACAGAATCATAGTTTTAGATAAGGGGCATATGATAGAATCTGGCACGCATAACCAATTAATTGCTAATGACAAGATTTACCAGCGCATGTGGAATGTTCAGACAGGAAACTCGGCAAAAAAATAACATGCTGAAAAACGGTAGTTTATATCCGATTGCGCGGGAATCAGCATCGATAGAAATGTTGACAAACAAGTTTTCTAGAACAATTAGCCTGCTGATAATCGCTACACTGAGTCTTGCACTAGCAAACACAGTTAGCGCTGAAATAGTTGACCCTGCAGCGAAGTATGCGGGAGAACCTCTACAATTGATTACGTTCTTCCTATTTTTCGTCGGTTACATCTCCATGGGAGCCGCATTCGTGTTCTTCATGTCTGAGCGTAACAACGTAGCACCTCAATACAGAACAACAATGACAATCTCAGCATTGATTGTTGGTATTGCTGCATTCCACTACTACTACATGCGTGGTGTGTACACAGAGTTAGGTACGGTATCTGTTGAATACAGATACATGGACTGGATCATCACAGTTCCACTAATGGCACTCAAGTTCCCTTCCTTAGTTGGTAAGGACGCCATTACTGATGCAAAATTCCTAGGCATGGGCTTCACTGGAGTCTGTTTCACTGGCGCACTAATCATGATTGGTTTCGGATACCTTGGCGAAGCTGGAGTTCTGGGTGGAGCTGCAGGTGGCTGGGCTGGTCTAATCCTCGGTGGAGTAGGCTGGGCAATGATAATCGTAGCAACAGGTACTCCATGGAGTAGCGGTAAGGGTGTAGACAACTCGAAGATTGCACCGGAATTGATGTGGAGCGCAAACGCTCTACGATGGTTCATTGTAGTCGGTTGGATCATTTACCCAGTTGGTTACCTATTCAGTCCAGGCGCAGAGCTAGGACTTGGAGATGGAAACCAAGAACTTCTTGCAGTATTCTACAACATAGCTGACATGATTAACAAGATCGGGTTCGGTATCGTTGCATGGATTGGTGCAAAGAAGGCAACAGAAGCAATGAAGGCTTGATTTCATTCCTCTTCGGATAAGAGTAAATGAATCCTTGCCAGTGCGACTTTCAAGTCGCTTCTATCACCGCCGAGGGGCAGGGGGCCAAATGGCCCCCACCCCTTGCGCAATAACATAATACGACGTTTCGGTTGGACCTTTGATAATTTCAACCGTGACCATTCATACTTTTGACCATCGGCAAACAGATGAGTTGCCGTAATAGCATATCTTTTAGGTACAAGCAAAGAAATAATGTGCAAGGCCAGTAATATATCCCACAACCAGACATATATCGTTGGCGTGTTAGATAATTCAGCTAATGCCCATGGTAGTGCCATCATCACTCCCATAGTGATCAAATTAGCCCACTGTCGGGAGACCTCTTCCGATTGGTTGCTTTCCCATGCATAAACAGAATCAGATATACTTCCTAACTCCGGTATCTGTAATCTTTGACGAGTTAACCACCACGCATCCCATGCAACAATGATTCCTAGCGTGATTACACAAATCTGCGCCATTAAAATTGGTTCTGGTAGAGCATTGTCCAGAGATGCCATCACTCCACGCCCTGCTTTCTTCTAAGTAGAATAATTGCAGCTGCGATGAACATGAAAACAAATGCAAGGATAACAATACTGCTCCCCCCAGATTCTTCATCATCAGACGAGGATTCTAGAGAATCTGGAACACCGTTACCATCATCGTCCGAGTCTACTGTTAACCATGTAGAAATTCCTGGTGGGCAGTGTAGATCATCAGGTTGACCATCGTTATCGGTATCTAAGCTTGCACAGGGATCTAAGGGCCACGCATCTCTAATGTCAAGATAATTATCATTATCATCATCGGTGTCAAAGATATCAGGACCACAGTTTAGGTTGTTGTCTTTATCATACCAAGATTCCTCATTACATGTCGAAGTGTAGTCTCCGTCGGAATCAAGAGGTGTGACCTCTATTTGAATCGAATCGATTGAAATTTCTCCTTGCTTATCTGTGACTGTTAAAGTCAGGATGTACAACCCCTGTGGTAAGTCTGTGATGTTATTACGCTCACCAAATAGTTCCATAACTGATGTTTGTCCAACAACCACATTCCACTCGATTTCAAGCTCTTCAATGGAATCTAAATCATCGGTTATCTGTGCACGGATTTCAATAACTTCTGTCTCCATAGCTCTAAATCCTTCATCTGGAATAATTATTTCCGCATAAGGGGCTTGATTTGGTATCAATTGTATTGTAATCACATCTTCTTCATCTAAGCCGATTGGATAATCATTTACCATCAATGGGAGTGATGCTGTTTCCGCTTTAATCATGGCCATATCATAGATTTCTGAACCATTTTCATTTACCAAAATATGAGGTATTGAGACGACTACACTACTACCAAATGTTGTAGTTTTCCAACTTCCTAATATGTTACCTTCAACTACAACCTCAATATTTGTATCAAACGAAGTGCCATCAAGAACGGTGTTCACGATATGAGTTGCCCATACCATTATTTCACCTTCAGACACTGTCATAAACGTCGGCTCGACATCATACAAATCTGCTCTAGAATTATCGATATCTACTGAACCAACCATAGAACCACCGTAGGCTTTGACTGGATTGCCATCAGATGAGATTGCAACATTAGCGGAAATATCTACTTCGTCAAGAATCAATGGTGAGGACTCGCCATCTGTATGCAAATCAATTCCCTTTGTACAAGAGGAGATTGACCCGTCTGAATACATCATCGATGAGGATGCCCTTCCGTGATGAGAAATCACCCCAATTCCAGAACCCCCGCAATCGATTGTGAAATCTGAAATTGACCCAGCTGAGTTATCAAAGTCAATTGCTGGTGCTCCTTCTATCATCAATCCTTCAATTTTGATATCTCGGTTATCATTACCATTTAGTGATGTTAATTCCATGTCTTCCATATCGAAGAAGCCATCGATATTGCTTATTGACATTCCATCTGCTTCAAGGCCAAAAATTCCGCCTTCTACCCCTTCGAATGTTACGTTATCCTCGACGATGACATCCTCGATATATACCCACGAAGTTCTAGCCCATATTCCATCGTCTGCACAGTTTTTGATTACAGAATTAGAAATTGATAGCTCTCCATTCTGAATTTCTATACAATTAGATGAAGAATCTATTATCGAAGTTGATGAGATATCAACCATTGCCATTGCATTGATTCTAATGAGCGGTTCAGCACCACCTGACCTTGAAATTAAACCATTTGAAAGGATTACTTGAGCAGAATCCTCTACAGATAGTAAAGGTGATCCTTCAACTAAGTTTGTTCCAATGAGATTTACCCTTGTGTCTAAAGTATCTCCTACAATTAAACCTCCCCATCGAGCTCCTCCTCCGGTAGAAGATATTGTTGAATACCCAGCATTCAGTACTCCTTCAACAGTTATTGTTGCACCTTCTGATACTCTGAGTGCTACCCCATCTTGAATTGTCATCGTTTGGTCAAATGGAATGTGCAGGTCCGAGGACAGATAATACGGGCTCCAAATCCTTTCAAGTTCTGTAAATTCACTGATAGACCCTCCATCCATTGTCGAAACCGTGAACGTGTGTTCTCTCGATGAGGTCGGATTCCAAGTTATGTATTCAGTAATTTCATTCCACTGCATTGTGATATTCTCAATGAATGATTCTGTGGTTCCAGATGAGTCTACAATGATTGCTGATGCAGTTCTAGTTGCCTTACCATCGACATTTGTTAATGTGGTTTGAGATTGCCCTTGTACAGAGATTGTAGCACCTTGAACCGGTTCACCCTTATTCAAAACTGTGATTTCAAGAGTGTTTACAATCTCGAATTTAGCTCCAACCCCGACGTTTACATTTCCTTGATTATTTCCAGAATTAATTGTTACTTGGCATGAGTTGTCCAATTGAATGTCTCCATTGATTTGTAGATGATAAGAGTCCATTGAATTCTGACATGATGTCCACAAAACATCGCCTTCAACCATTAACTCGGTAACTCCTATGGATGGGATTTCAGAATTGGAAGCAAAGCCATCTGAGTGTATCTCCACGTTTCCAATGATTGTAGCATCAACACCATCAACTGAGCCAAGCGTGTTAAGAGTCAATTTTGCATCGGTCGGGAGTTCTAGAGTACTACTATCGATTATCAAATGTGAATTTGCTGGGACGGTGATATCTCCTGTAGCAACGTGAGCAGACCCGTCATCTGTTGCGCCTAGGACAATGGTTTGACCTCCTGGGAGTATCCAGTCGCCCTGAGGCATGATAGGGACTTGCATCAGTAGGGTTCCACCTTCGCTACCAGAGGTAGTGGAAACTGTCCCAACGCCGGCAAACTTTGCTAGTACTTCAGACCCTGAATCGAGCACTGGAACTAGGGCAGTACCTGAATTCGCTACTCCTGTGAATCCAAGCGATTCCCATGTTGCATCAATTGGATTGCCAACGAGGTCTTCAAATGAGACTGTAACGTCATAAATTCGGTTTACGGAATCAGTTCCTATGACAAGTGTTTGTGATGTTCCGTAATTAAACTCTCCAGCTCCTTTAGCATCATAGAATAAAGTACCAACCGAAGATGTTGCCCAAGATGTAAGAGTTGATGTAGCGTCTATCAAATTAGCACCATCTTCATGATTCATTGATGACCAAGTTCTTATTTTTACAATTGAATTTTCCATTTCAATTCCTGTATCTGATGTTCTTGTTTCTAGCAGGTCTTCAATATCAACACTTGATGAATAGGCTCCTAAGGCGATGTCGTTTGAGTCTAAGATTGACAAATCTTCAAAGGATGCTTTTGTTTCATGTATTACCATACCCTCTGAGAATCCGTTAACTGTTAGTGATTGAGCTGCAAATTCTGCATACCATGCTTCCAAACCGACTGTGTTTGTTGCGAATTGGTTGAAAGGAGTGTTTATTTGAAAATCTGTAAAAGAATGAATCCCTTGTAGGATGTCTACTCCTTTTTCAGACCCTGCAGACATGTTCAGAGTTGTTTGTGAGATATCTGTTCCAGATAAACTTGTGAATTCCATTCCCATTCTATCTGAGAAAAATTGGGAATTTTCAATTGTTACCGTACCCGTTCCACTAGCTTTCAAAGCAACATCCGATGCTTCAATTGACGAATCTGTTATCGAGTAGTCTCCACTACCTGAAAGAGCTATTCCAATCCATGGAGCATCGTAATTTCCTTGCAAAGAACTGAATGACCCAGTGAGTTCGATACCATTCAAAATTACATCACCTGAAGTAATTATGTCGATTGGAGTTTCGCTACTATCTGATTCAAAAATTGCCCCATCGATAGTTAAGTCGCCCGCCGACCATGAATTGATCAGTCTTTCACCAGACATGTCGATGTTCGATACAGTAAAGCCAGTTGAATCCATTACGGTAATTGCATTTTCAGCCATTCCCGTCATCCCATCAATTATTCCACTTGCTCCTGAGAAGATGCTTGCGCCAGCCGCTACTGAGTTTGTAAATTGAATATCTGAAACATCATAATTGCCTGCAGAAAAGGAGACTCCGTACCCCACATAAGCAAAACTAGCTCCAATTAAATCAAGATCTGAAGAGGATTTTACACCACCGCTCATTGTTGAGAAATCGATGTTTTCCAATTCAGCAATACCAGTATTTCTCATACCTTCTTGGTCGATATCGCTAGCTTCAAAATCAGTAATTGAAGCATAACCTGAATTTTCTAATCCGATGATACAGTTTTGTAAAGTTAGATTAGAAGAGTATAGAATACCATCATTAATCAAACAAGATTTAGCATTTGCAATAGACGTGTTGTGGATATGAGCCGTTCCGTTTGAAGTGATTGTTATATCATCCCAAACTCCGGATCCTGTTGATCCTGACCCTGTGGGTTGTATGGTTGACATAATCTCAACATTATTTGCAATAAGTGTGCCTTCGACCTCAATCCAGTAGGATTGCATGTCTATTATAGCCCCAGGTTTTAGGGTCAATGTTGTTCCCTTACTCACCGTGATATTTCCGTTGAGAGTATAATTGCCAGAAATTTCGGTATCGTTAGTAGTTACAGTATCAGAGGCTATAGCCGGAGAAATTGTGGACATCAGGAAAATCAGTGTCAGTGTAATCACACGTAGGCGCATGACCATTGGTATAATTCATACTCCATGAAGTCATTGCTCTAAAGTCATAATTTCATTGGTTAACATACAGGCAAATGGGCCTGCCCAGATTTGAACTGGGGTCTGACGGCCCCCAGCCGCCAAGTATAGGCCAAGCTAACCCACAGGCCCTTGCCTTTGAGTATGATTCACTCTAGTGCAGCGCTGAACGGTGCCACTTCTTCGATTAGGTCGAGATGTGATACAAACATTCGCCTGCAACAATATCTTTCGAATCCGAGGTCATCCAAAACAACATTCATTTCCATTCCTGCTGCTATGCTTTCGCTGAATTCTTCCCACTTGTGAGCGACTAAACCGCCGCAACTGAAACATCTTACTGGTATAATCATCAAATCACCTGTACGACTTTTGCTTCTTTCTTCGGGCACCGCGGCCAAGTTGGTGCTTTGGTTCCTTTCTTCTCGGGTCGTTGACAAGGAGGCTTCTGTCGAATCTCAAGAACTCATCTCTCAATTCTTCATCAATTCCTTCTGCGCCACCGTTATAGTGGACAAGACCTCTTGCAATCGCTGTTCTGATTGCATCGGTTTGACCCATGATTCCTCCACCTTGGGTGGATAGATTAATGTCAACTTTTGATAGTCTATTCATTGCGTCGGCGATGATTAGAGGTTCCATTGCTTTTCTTCTAGAAAGAGATGGTTGCAAAATTTCGATCGGTTCGCTGTTGACTCTCACACGGCCTTTTCCTGCTTTTACAGTTGCACGTGCAATTGCTGTCTTTCTCTTTCCTGATGTGTGTACAATCTTTGCTTTACGAGCCATCATTGCTCACCTCCGGCCCATCTGTGAGCAGGTGCTCCGAGATTTTCGCTGATCTCTCCTAATCTAACGAATCTCTGCGGTAGGTCTCTTCGAATCTTGCTGTCGTCGCCTGATTCGTGTCCTTCTGGCAAATCGCCTGAAAGGTGAGAAGGGCAACCGATTTCAACACGTAGGTTTCTCAATGCTCTTCTGCCACTGCTCTTAGCTTGATAAGGAAGCATTCCCCTCACGGTTCTCTTTAGAATCATGTCTGGCATTCTTGGGAAGTATGGTCCCTTTCTTGCGTGGTTGAGAGCGTATTTTTCGTGATAGTTAGCGAAAACTGCTGTTGGTTTACCGGAAACTATTGCCTTCTCAGCGTTTACGATGACCACTTTATCGGAGTTTCCTGCACGGGTGCTCTTCAGTAGCTTTTCAGCCACTGCACTTGCTAACCTACCAAGGATTAGCCCATCTGCGTCGTATACGTAAGTGACTGAATCAGCCAAGTATGTACACCCCCGATCCGCTTGGGTTTTCGTTCATTAGTTCAGGTAGCGTTAGGACTCTGCCTCCCGCTGCCTCTATCTTCTCGCGAGCTCCGGCACTTACGCTGTAGGCTGCGACGTCGTGTTTGGACGAAATTTCACCGCTGCCAAGCAACTTTCCTGGTACCAGGACTGTTGCGCCCTCAGGGCAATGGCGGCTAAGGCGGCTCAAGTTCGGTTGTGCCCAATTTTTGCGACTCTTTGAAAGACGCATTGCGACATCTCGCCACAAAGCAGTACCGGTCTCACGAGACTGTGCCTTTAGCTCGCCGATTAGGTCGACGAGATTCTGGTTTGTCTTGCTTATTGGTTTACTCATATGACTCCCTCGATGCTTAGAAGCATGTCGCCGACCGACCTCCCTGTTATGAATGCTACGCTTGGAAAAACGGTCCTCTCGCGCTTGAGTTCAGCGTTTTTTTGAAAATTAATCGAACAATATTTCGCCTTTTGCATCAAGCAACTCAACAGTCAAACCCGCTGCTCTTGCTTGAACGAGGATATCGTTATGTAGAGTATCTGAAAAATCATCCAGTGCTTCGAGCGATGTAATCGATGCAACATCTGTTAGTTGGTCAATCAGATGATTTAGGACACAAGATACGCCATACGCCTGCCCTGCTCTGAAGGCGTGATCTACACCTCCAATCTCTGGGTCTTCAGCCTTCATTCGAAGCATTACCTGTTGAGAATATGCCACAAGTGCCCCGTAAATTGATTCAATTATTTGGGCGGCTTCAAGATCCGTGAGCAATAATTGGGCTTGTGATAGAGCCGCTCTGACCGCTTGTCCATAGGTGGCATGCGCCCCGATTGTATTGCTTCCTTCTTGCATCATGGCCTGGTCGATAAGTGATTTCCAATCGCTCATATTACCACGAGAACAGACATAACACATCAACCCTACGGCTAAATTTGGGATGGTGGCTCAGCCACCAAACCCAAAATTAACTGTTTCAAATCTTGAAATTGGATTGTTCGTTGCCTTCGTCGATTCCAGCCTGCTTGACCGAACCGTCTGCCGCTATGAATTCTCCAGCTCTGGTCAATCCGCCATAGAGTTTGGATTCGTGCTGATCTCCTCTTGTGATCATGCCACCATCTCCCAATGCCATAGACAGGCTTTGCGCAATAGCGTTCAATGTTTGAATCGCACGGTCTCTGTGACTTGGTCCAATTTCGTGGTCTGAATATCGTGCTTCTTCGAATATTGCCAAGAAGTTGTCTAATTGGTCTGCAGGTACCATGTGGAAGGCTCCTCTAACAGCACTCTCGAATTCACGAGTTGTTTCGTATACTTTCTTCATGAAACCATGCCTTCGGAAGTGCTTGACTAATTGCTTGTAACAATCAAAGATAATTGCAATGTATTCGTTTGCAGCTTGCAACTGGAGCATTGTGTCTGTCAAAATACCTCTTAGTGCTTCTACTTGTCTTCTTGCGACAACTCGCTGGTAGTACATTACACCAGCAATCAAAGCGCTTAGTAATACAATTATCAAAGCCATTATCGTGCTTGGAGTAAAAATTCCTTCATTTGAATCGCTGATTGATGCCTTCAGATAATGCACTTCGTGTGTAATGTTGTCTGTTGACTCAGCAAAGAATGTAGAACCTGGGTAATACGCCTTGATTCTCCATTCTCCCGTACATGGTTCTCCTGCGCAGGTTTTACCAGCAAAGTTCCACGTGAACGATGCGATTCCTTGTTCGGTTGTGTAGGATTCGTTTCTACCTTCAACGACCCACTCCATCGCAGTGCTGTCCCAGTATTCTCTAACGAAGTATACCTCTTCGTTCTCAACTGCCAAATCAAGTCGGTCTCTCAATAACGCAACCTCACCGAACACCGGGTCGTCTGTATCTAATCCGTTGTTGTTAACTGCAGACCAAGATGTCTTGACTTGCAAGTCAACACGGCTTCTAACAAGCACCCACATATCGTGGTAAGAGCCGTTTAGAACCTTGCTCGTATCCTTGTCACATCCACCTGGAACTTGGAGATCTGGCTCAAACGCTACTCTAAGCAATCTGAACCCTTCTTTCTCTCCACCTGTAGTTTCAACACCTTTCAAAGTCGGGTTTTGTGTTGGGTCTCCACTGAACCACTCAACTGAACCATCGGCATCTCTGGTTGTTATCTTGGAAAGTGGCCTCACATTCTTTTGTGGGTCAAGATAGATGTTCAAACACTTGCCACCAACTGGTTGGCCATTAGCCTGTGTTAGAGTTGCGTCTACGTGGAAGCTTTCCTTCAAGTATAATACCTGGAATGCTGTTCCGTTTGTTGGGGAAACATATGTCTCAACACTTGACTTGAAAGGCCCAACTTCTGAGATTTGCAAAGTAGAGTTACTGAATACAGCAAATTCGGTCTGAACTGTCTTGTTTTGATATCTGTATGCGTCGTTATTATCCCATGCAGAGTAGGTTACAGTTACCTTTGCTTTACCAGCCATTACGTCTGATAGTGGACAAGTGATCTCATACTTTCCATCGAAATCTGTTACTCCGTCGTAACACGCAACTGGCCCCATTGGGCTGTTCACCATTTCGTAGTTCACTCTGATATTTCTGAAAGATAGGTTTGTACCTAACTCATCAGTCAATTGTCCAGTAACCACCATCGGTTTGGATTCTACTAAGCCTGTTTGCGGGTTGGTCTTGCTCGTGTATACAATCTGATCGTCGATTGATAGGGAGGTTCTTCCAATCAATGAGAAACCGTTAGAATTGTATGACATCTGAACTCTGAAGTGGTCGTTACCGATTAAGTCTACACACGGGTCCCACTTACCTTGCATTGAAAGATATTGAACTTCAATCATCTGACATCCTTCATTAGGTAGAGTCTCTCTAAATCTAAGATATACTGAAACAGGACCGAATCCATCAGGAAGGAAGCTGTCTGGGTCGTCCCTCAACAACTGAGGGTTCAGAGGTGAAACGTTTGCTTTCAAACATCCAATCGCTTCATAGTCGTCCAACTGTCCATTTCCATCTTGATCTCTGTCTGGAACGCCGTCGCCATTTCCATCATAGAAACATAGGTGGCTTCCATCCACCTGAGGCGTAGGCAGGGATATTAGTCCACCATTAGGTGAAAGAGTTGCAACAACCTGCCTGTGATACACGCCGTCGAAATCTATACCCTCGTAAATAACATCTACAAGTCCGCCGTTAGGCGAGTTTGGTCCGTTTAACTCCTTTCCACCGGAATCTCTGATGGATGCAGTCTTATTGTCATCAGTGACTTGCGCAGTAAACTCCCATCTGTCTCCTGATTGACGGATGTTTTCGCTTGTACTAATCACATTCACGAATGTCCTTGATACAACCCAGATATTCTGGCTGTCAATATTTCCTTTCATTAACAGATTTCCATCATATTCGAATTGCAGTGAGTAGTTGCCCAACGCGTCACTTGGGTTGATCTCGAATGGAATCGAGAAGGTTCCTAAGTCGTCCGTGTAATTCACTCCGCTCCTACCATCGAAAGACCACGTCCAGGTTACTGGAGCATTTCTAATCGGTTGCAATGAATTGTCTAACAATCTTGCTTCAATTAGAGTTGTTGTGTTTCTATACAATCTTGGCAGGCTTGTCATTTGGAATTGGGTGGTACCAACGACTGATACGTTGATGTAAGCGCCAGTTGCTGCCAAATTAGTTGAATTACCTGTAAAGTAGTAAGCGTTGTTTGTGAAATCAACTCTCACACCGTACGTTCCTGCAGCGTATTGGCTGTACCATGTCCAGTTGTAATCAAATGTTGCATCTCCATCCTTCATGATTGGCCTTTGGGTGTAGGCGGTTTCTCCGCTACCCATGAATTGACCGTTTCCGTCAATATCGACTTGGAGCGCTATCGGATCTTGGTCCCATGCATCGTTAGTTCGATTGGTTACCGTGCCCTGAACTCTGAAGGTTTCTCCAGTATTCATTTCAGGAACAATTTCACATCGGATTGGGCTTGAAGGGTCGGTTGGATCAACCTGGCCACAAGGCGGTAAATCACTGTCACCGCCGTTAACCAGAGCAATCTTCCATTCCGTCATGTTATCACTCACGTCCAAGAATCCTCTGAGTCTTTCAGCCTCTCCTGTCAGAGTAGACAAGTCTCCATCCCACAAAGTTGGGTACGGCCTCAAAACCTTAGCCTCCTCAAATGTTACGCCTGCTGCGTCCAATGCAGGTTCTAAGAACAATGTAGCCCAGTTACCGAAAGTACCGTCTCCGTTGTTTATTGTGCTATCCCAATAGTAGATAGCGGATAATCCACTTACAAGCAATTCACCCTCGATATTCATTCTGTGCATTACTCTTACAGAGAATGGATCGGATGAGTCGCCATGTAAGTACGGGAACGGCCATTCGCTTGCAAGTTCTGGAATTACGTTTGCTGTAATTTCAATATCTCCAGCTGGCAGGCTTGTGTTTGTGTAGTTGTACCTAACAGGCATTCCATTACCGTCTGTCAATACATCGTGCTTCTTGGTGAGGTCGTTCCAAACAATCTCCTCGTAACCGCCCGGAATTTGACCTACTCCGTTATCCATGGTTGAATTCCAACGAACCTGTTTCCATGTTCCATTTGCACCGAGATTCTGAACGAATGTAAGAGATGCCCATCCTTCACCATCTGTTCGGTATCCGTTGTTACTCAATCCAGTAAAGTTGGATGGGTTGGTTCTGTTTCCAAACAGTCCGCCGGTTATCTCGAAAGTAATTGGTGAGTGAGTGATTCTGTTGTCGTACAATCCTCTAGTCCAATCCGCATCATAGTGCGCCTTGAAGTCGAGCCAGAACGGTTGTTCGTCACTTCTGAAGTATGTCCAAGCCGAGTAGTCCACTGTCATATTGGCTTCTACACCAACCAGATAGGATATTGACTGGTTACCATTGAACGCAAACATTTCTGTTACCTCAGCATAAACCCTGTAAGTGGTATTGTCACCTACAAGTAAGTCTTCAGGGTACAAGAACTGCCCGACTGTGAAGTTGCCCCACATATTGGTAATCACGTCGATTGTTTCTACTGCTGTTGTATTGTTGCCTGTCCATTCGATATGAACTTGCACTGGTAATCCCGGAGCATCTTCTAGCAAACCAGATGTTGGATTGACCCACTTCACGTTTCCACTGAAAATTGCAGGGCTTTGTGCATCCATCCAAAGTACATCTGGCATGTCTAAAGTGATGAATGTCGGAGCCTTGTCATCTGCATCCAAAATACAATCGTTGTCGCTATCCCAATCACTATTACAGGTATCTGATTGATAATTGTCTTCCACTATGTCGTAATCGGTGTCGACTCTTGTATCATTGTCATCATCGTTATCGATAGCATCAGGACCTGTTGAAGGGTCTGACGGGTTTGCGATAGCAACTCCGCCACCGAAGTCATCGTGGTCCCATGGATTTGTTGATTCAGAAGAGAATCTAAGAGGCCAAAGTAATACTTCGTCTTCGTCATTCATTCCGTCTTCGTCGTCATCAGGGTCGATATCGTCCCTTGTTCCGTCGTTATCGTGGTCAAATGGTGCCGTGAGTGAAATTGCAGCCTCGACAGTGTTCGATATTCCATCGCCGTCAAAGTCGTCATCTGCCCAGTTCACGATTCCATCGTTATCGTGATCAAATGGTGATTGTTCCTCACCGGAGAAGCAACCTGCAAGGAGCTCCTGATCTACATCCATGATTCCGTTGTTATCGTCATCAGGATCTTCTGCATCTGGAACTCCATCGTTATCGTTGTCAACATCGTAGTACTTTGGCGATCTGAGGCCTTGGCTCATTACACCCTTGTCCCATACTGCTTGGAACCACCCATCGCCATCAACGTCCTGGTCGTTTCCATCATCATCCTTATCCTCACAATTAGTTCCTACGAAGAAGGATGTTCCGTAATCTTGCCCTGCGTCTTCGTCTAAGTCGTCATTCGAATCGACCTCGAAGAAATCCCAAATGCCATCGTTATCATCATCAACGTCGTTCCAATCATAAATCGAGTCATAGTCTTCGTCCAAGTCGACGGTGTTATTTGTGAAATCTCCATCTACATCCCCATCTACATCGTTAGCATCTAAATCCGCTCCAAGTTCGTCTGGGAATCCAACGGTGTCTGCTACCGCAGTATCGTCAAAGTTCCACTGCCAGATTCCTGTTGCTAGACCCATCCATGTTAGGAAAGCGTCTCTATTGTCTGCAAGTTGTGTGTATGAAAGAGCGCTTTCTTCATCTCCATCTCCACCGAAATCATAGTGGTAACATCCACCCTGAGCCCCGGGCGTACAGGTCCAGGTGCTCTTTCCACCTGCTCCCTGGTCGAAGTGGAAGTCAGGTCTTGTTGAGTATGGTGAGCCGAATTGTGCGTTAGTACCTGTCAGAGGCATCTGGTATGCGATTGCGTATGCATAACCACAAGTCCAGCCGGAACCAAGTTGTCCAACAGTCATTCCACATTGGGTTAGATTCATCGTCCCGCCCATCTTTAAGTCGTTAACATCTAGAAGACCGTCATTTCCTTCATCTTGGTCCCACCAGTCTGGCATTCCATCGCCATCTTGGTCAGAGTCGAGTCCGTTAATCAAAGAGTCTCCATCAGCATCAATATCCCACTCGTTTCCACCATTGTAAGATGACCACCTCGTGAATAAGAACCAGTAGAATTCTGGAACTTCTCCGCCTGTTGGGGTTGTTGTAGTTGGGTCATACCCGTTGTAGTTTAGAATAACATCCTCGAAAGGATTTGCGCCCCAAACCATTTCCCAATAATTGTCTAGGTTGTTTCCGTAATCCTGACTGTCTCCACTTCCATCGATATCGCCACCGTCTCCAATTGGGTAGTATGGAGTTGCGTAAGCATCTGTAGCGTCGTAGTCTACTTTTCCACAATTGCCGTCATCTGGATCGTAAAGGTCGGTTAGGCCATCATTATCGTCATCCCAATCGATGTCATTATCCAGCCCATCACCGTCAATATCAGTGTCAAGGTCGTTTGGACCATCGTCTCTGTATCTGCTTCCGTTGATGCTGTGGAATAGTGCATCGTTATCAAAATCACAGTCCCAATCCATATCGAGGATGTCCATGATTCCATCTCCATCATCATCGATATCGTCCCAGTTAGAGATACCGTCTCCGTCCCAGTCATTGAATTGGGAGAAAGATGCTCTGCGTGTCAAACATCGTGGGTCGGGGTTTGTCGGGTTAGGATTTGCTAAAGAAGTACATGTAGCCATCCAAGCTTCTGAGTTTTTGTCTAGAGGATACGAGTCGTTTTCGTTTTCTATTTGATCGTCATCGATATCATATGCAAAATCGGTTGCAATAAATTGAGTTTGAACTGCGTCATCAGGAGTTGGTGTACCGCCCATGTCAGGGTCTAACCAATCCCAAACTGCGTTGTAATTTTTGTCGAATGGTCTGAATCTATCATCGTCAAGGTCAGCATCGTAATCCATTTCACAATCTTGTCCGGAAACACCGTCGGTATCCCCGCCGGGCGTCTGATAAGGTGATGAGTCAAGTCCAGTGTAGTCATTTAATCCATCGTTGTTGAAGTCGAGGTTCCAACAAACATCTGGGATTCCATCGTTGTCGTCATCAGGGTCTGTCATATCAAGAATGCCGTCGTTGTCGTCGTCAGTATCCGAGCTGTCCGGTAGGCCGTCGTTATCGTTGTCAGGGTCTAGGAAGTTTGGAATTCCGTCATCATCCAGGTCCCCGTCTTCAATTATTGTGAAGGCCGGAGTCCCTGCTGCTCCATCGCCAGAAGTTCCCCCTGCAAAGTCAAAGTCGTCATTTGCGTCGACTTTTGCGGCTTGCAAGTCGACGAAATTTACGCCTGCGGAATACATTCTGTATGAGTTGTATGGCCACACTACTGGATTGCTGAAGTTCAAATCGTCGTTAGCATCTGCAGCGGCTGCGTTTGCCATTAAGCCATCTAGTGATTCGTCATATGGGTGCTCGTCTACCCAATCTTTTGTTCCGTCGTTATCGTCGTCTTCGTCAAAATAATCCTGAATGCCATCGTTGTCGAAGTCGCAAGGCCACTTGAATTGGTCAATTCTTCCATCGTTATCGTCATCCTCATCGTATCTACCGGCACCTGAACCATCAGAGTCTTCGTCTGGTACACCATCGTTGTCGTGGTCGAATGGTAACTGGTCTGCTCTGTATGCAATGCCGACAGGTTGTCCGGTTAGCGGATGAATTGTGCTTGCTTCGACGTATCTGTGCATTGATACGTTTCGAGGGTCTAAGCCTTCAGCTTCAAGAGCGGCATAATCGATTGGTCCTTCCAAAATTCCGTCGTTGTCATCATCCCAGTCGAGATGGTCTTGGATTCCGTCGTTGTCGTGATCGTAAGGATCGGTTGATTCGCAACCATCGAATCTTTCCAACAAGTCATATATTCCATCATTGTCATCGTCAAGGTCGTTAAGATCATCGATTCCGTCGTTGTCGTGGTCGTCACTTGTTGACTCTTCCAGATAAGACCTGTATCCTGAATCAAGTCCCATAGCAGACAGGTCATCTATTTGACCGTAGAACACTCCTGGGTCTGCCCAAGCCATGTCCCAAAGAGCGTCATGCATGTCTAGGGCTAAATGAGTCGGCATCCCGTTATTCCATTCCCCCTGACCTCCTTGGTCAGTGGACTGGACTGGACTCATCGAAAGCGGGTCTGCGTCTATGAGCTCAGTATCGACTTCGAAGTCTTGGCTGATACTCGTAATCATCGCTAACCAGGTGCTTGTAATCATCAATAACACAATACCGATGGATACGGTAGATTTGCGCCTGTTCTCTATTTTTTGTATGAACTGTCTTTCTGTAAGCATAGCTAACACTTCGGAATCAACCCTTGACTGACGCTTACTATATCAAGAACACTACGCGATTGTGCACTAAAGTATCACCCTAGACTTTGGGTATCAAGCCTCAAAATAATGCTTGGAAGGAAGGGGGACTCCAGCGGGGGCGAACTCCCGCTGGAGTCGAAAGACCCGAGCCAACGGAACGGGTTATACGACTTCTAACTTGCAACTAATTACAATCAAAGTTCGAAGATATCTTCGATGCCGTCATTGTCGTCATCGTCGTCTTCGTGGTCTTCGATTCCATCGTTGTCGTGGTCGAATTGACCTGTTAGATCGTTACCGTCGTTGGCTTCGAACCAGTCAGAGAGACCGTCGTTATCATCGTCGGTGTCTGTGCTGTCCCAAATTCCATCGTTGTCGTGGTCATATCGGTATGCGCCAGTAACGCCACCGATTTCATCCACGTCTAGGATGTCATCGTTATCATCGTCGGTATCAACTGCATCATCCATTCCATCGTTGTCGTGGTCACGGGAGTAGTCCTCACCGTTTGGACCAACGTCGTTGCGGTTGTCGATACCGTCATTGTCGATATCTAAGTCAACTGCATCGTTAATTCCATCGTTGTCATGGTCGTAGATGTTGGTGTTTGGATCGCCATCTTGTGTTTCCTCACGGTCATCGATTCCGTCACCATCGTCGTCGCTGTCTTCAGCGTCGTCAATACCGTCGTTGTCGTGGTCGTTTGGATTAGAATCTAGATCGTCGACGATTCCATCGTTGTCATCATCGTTATCCAATTCGTCTGGGATTCCATCACCATCGTTGTCGTTGTCGCCGTTTTGCTCTTGGTTGTCAAGCTGTTGACCCTGTTGTTGGTCGTTTTGCTGGCCTTGTTGACCTTGCTGACCGTTTTGAGTCTGGCCTTGTTGCTGCTGGTTTTGACCATTTTGACCGTTTTGGCCTCCTTGATCTTGTTGGGACTGGTCGCCTTGTTGACCACCTTGTTGGCCACCTTGTTGTTGCTGACCTTGTCCGTTATCCTGCTGCTGACCTTGCTGACCTTGCTGACCTTGCTGACCTTGGCCTTGTTGTCCGGATTGACCAGACTGACCTTGTTGACCACCTTGTTGACCTTGCTGTGAGCCTTGACCTTGTTGACCTTGTTGTCCTTGTCCTTGACCTTGTCCCTGACCTTGTCCTTGACCTTGTCCTTGACCTTGTCCCTGACCTTGTCCCTGACCTTGTCCTTGACCTTGTCCTTGACCTTGTCCCTGACCTTGTCCTTGACCTTGTCCTTGACCTTGTCCTTGACCTTGTCCTTGACCTTGTCCTTGACCTTGTCCCTGACCTTGTCCCTGACCTTGTCCTTGACCTTGTCCTTGACCTTGTCCTTGACCTTGTCCTTGACCTTCTCCTTGGCCTTGGTCTTCTGACTCACCGCCACCCTCGGTTCCACCATCTCCAGATCCAGCTTGTGACTCCTGGAAATCAGGGTCGTATGCATCTGGGATACCGTCACCATCAGAATCGCTGTATTCACCGTCGTTAGGGTCGGTTGGGTATTGATCGACATTGTCGTTCTTACCGTCACCGTCTGTGTCAGCGTTGTTTGGGTTAGTACCCATAGCGTATTCTTGGGCGTTGGTCAGACCATCTCCATCAGGATCCCCATTAGCGTCTCCGCCATTGGTTGGGGAAAGTCCATTGTTAACTTCCCATCCATCTGGTAGTCCGTCACCATCGCTGTCGGCGTTGTTCATGTTTGTGCCGTGACTTTGTTCCTCGGAATTGGTTAAACCGTCACCGTCCCAGTCTGCTCCACCGTCAGATGGATCAAGAGGGTCGGATCCGTCACCGCTAACTGCAGAAACTGCAGATAGTGCGAGGAAGAGTGCCACTAGCATGCTTACAATCTTCTTATTCATTTTTTTCATCTCCTATTTTTTTATCGTTTGATAGAGAACCCGCTGTTCTCTCTTTCCAAACAGTTTGCGCAGCAGAACTGGACAAATCGTTCAGGAGAGATACGGAGCTTACGCTCAAATCGTTTAAAATTTGAGGGTTTGCAAAAGCACTTTCTAACAAATAATTGCTACTTAAATTACAAATTTTTAGGCTTGTAGTGTAGCGATTTGTGCCTTTGCTGTATCCTTGTGTTTTTTCCTCCGTATTCATCGTTTTTCACGGGTCAATCATAGGGAACCCAGTGTTCCCTCTAACTAATCGAGTGCTACAGGACCTATATGAACACCGCGATTCATTGCTTTTGAGAAAATCGTTTCATCATTGACCTATGTGGGCCAATTCCTTTAATCTCATAAGGCTCATCGATTAGTTCCCATCCTTGCGACTTATAAAATGGAATGGCATTGATTCTAGCTTGTAGAAAACCCACTTTAGCTCCGAATGATTCAACTGCCCCCAATTCTAGCTCAGAAAGAACCTTCGACGCTAAGCCTCTTCTCTGAAATTCGGTTCGTGTTCCCATTTGACGGATTTGAATTGCTGGCCTCGGGCCACCTTCAACCAGTGGGCCGAAGGGGGGGCATTGTGCAGCACCTGGGCCCGCATGGTCAGCTTGAGAGCCGTCGCTATCATTGGGGATTACGTGGGCTCTGCCAACCGCAACAACGACGTTTTCGAGTTTAATGTAAGAGTGTAGTGCTTGGTCGTCATCGGCCAATATTTCCGACCCTCTCGGAAACCCAATCGGTTTTCTCAGAACGTCGAATCTGCACCGATAATACTCTTCGAAGGGTGTCTCTGCGGGGCCAAATGTTGTCACTAAATCACCAAATTAAAAATAATGCAAATAAAGATGCGAATGGAGTCAACAGCAATGAAAGAAGAGCCCCATATCCAATGCCGGGTTTTCCAGAGCCAAAACCGATTGGGATTAGAAATAAATTAAGAATTAGAGCTAATCCACAAAGTGCTTCAAAGATTGAAGATAAATTCGATTCTTCATAATCACCAATATACTTTTCAAATTCACCATCAAGGTAAATTTTCTCCCCGTGGTCAATTCCATCGCTATACCATACGGACCCGTTGTATAGACCAATTGTTCCTCGCTGGTACCCTTGTTCGTTGACCAAATAATCGTAATCACAATATCCGAGATTTTCGCTATAATTTCCGCTAGAATAATCATCCTCTAATACAATCGAACAATATATCTCATCCGGGCCAAAAGGAAAATTTACGTCTCCTTCATACGTTGTATTGTTTGTTTTTTGTAATTCTACAACAAAATATTCTGATATCATTTCAGCCGGTCGTAAATCGGTTTCATAAGTTACATTAGATCCGATAATAGAAAAAAACACCACAAAAATAGGTATTAAACCATAGAAGAAATGTTTGTAAGAAAATTTTGATTTTGCAACAGCGACCATTTGTCCATCTGGTCCAATTATGAAATTATACATAGAGTTGTCAGCAAAGTTACCAATTTGTGAATCTGTCTGAACGCTTCCGGTGAGCACAGATGATTGCATTGTGGCCGGATTAGTTTCAACTTGGGCTGGAACATTACCCTCATCAACAGAGGCACTGGTTGGAATTTCAATTTCTATAGGGAGAGGGGCGATTGGTTCGCCCTCAACTTCTGCCATGTTCTTCGATTATGGTAAGCATTTTAATCGATTGCTATTATTGATTTGATGTATTAGGCGCGTTGAAATATGAAATGCCAGTCGGGCAAGCGTTGCACGGATGTCAGAGCGGCTATGAGCGGGACTGCAGATCCTGAGACCGGAGTTCAAATCTCCGTCCGTGCTCCATTTCTCTCAATCTCAATTTGGCTCTATAACTCCAGTTTTGAATCAGTAGAGTAGCATCATTCATAACAAATATGCATTACGAGGTTCATTAAGGAGGGGATGTTTTGCCATCATTGAACAATAACATTGGTAGCATTGGACGAGGCTTTGCTGCTTTCCTTGCACCTCCTCCTGAAGACGTTATTCGATTCACTGTGGGGCAGCCAGATTTTAGAACACCATCGCCGGTTGTGGAAAATGCAAAACGGGCTTTAGATGAGGGGCTACACGGATATACTCGAAGTCAAGGTAGCGAGGAGGTTTGCGAAGCAGTTGCGATTCATTTGAAAAAATATCAATTGGATGTGGACCCGCATGACGTAGTAATATCACCGGGTTGTAAACAGGCATTACTCTATGCAATGATGTCATGCCTGAATCCGGGGGATGAAGTGATTTTGTTTTCTCCTGCGTGGCCATCTTATGACGGTATGTTGAAACTTATTGGTGCAGTTCCGATTCACGTACCGGTACAGAGAGAAAATTATCACCCAGATATTAAAGCGACGAAGAATGCCGTTAATTCAAAGACGAAGGCGATTATCATCAATTCTCCAAATAATCCAACTGGGGCAGTTTACCATCCAAACGAAATCGAAGCTTTGGTACAAATTGCTAATGAACACGATCTGTGGATTTTTGACGACATGATTTATTCTGACCTAGTTTATTGTGACCACCCCTATGTCTCTCCTGCAACCTTTGATGGTGGAGAAGAAAGAACTCTAACTATCGGAGGCTGGTCAAAGATTTGGGCCATGACGGGATGGAGACTTGGGTGGATAACTGGGCCTGCAGACGTAATGGAAGGCGTAAAAACTTGTCAAGCGAGTTCAGCAAGTCACGTGCCAACATTCCTAATGGAGGCTGGTAAGGTCGCTTTAGAATTGACGGATGAGCCAAAAATGTTCTATGAGGCATTCGCTGAAAGAAGAGAGGTTTTCCACTCTTTGTTAGAGGAGTTACCGGGAGTTTCCGCTCCAAAACCAGAGGGAGCGTTTTACATCTTAATCGATATTACCGGAACCGGAATGGATGATATTGAGTTTGCAACAAGAGCCTTAGAAGAGGCAAAGGTTCAGGTCATTCCAGGGTCTTTGATGCCCGGTGGTGAAGGCCTAATCAGACTGAGTTATGGGTGCAGTCTTAGCGACATTAGAGAAGGTTGCCAACGCCTCAAGAACTGGTTACAGGCTTGACAACGTGAACTGCTCCCCCGTGGTCGAAAGTTGCATAATACAAATTGCCATCTGGCCCTCCCGTTATCGGCAATGGAGTGCCCACTTCTTTTCCAAATACTTCCACTTCTCCTTTCCAGCCATCATCGGTGAGTGAGAAATCTATTTTCAAAATTTGATGGCCTTTTGGTAAAACTGTAGCCCATGAACCGTATACTGTAGCATATACGGTATATTCGTCACCGGGCATATTTGCTGGCCTTGTCGTCATCCCGTTAACAGAACTGTGAGGAGTCCAAGTAGCAACAGGTGGCTCGGTTCCCATAGGATTAGGGTCGCTGACTGACTCAACCAGCCAGCCGTAATCTGCACCATCAACAAGCAAATTCACTTCCTCATTAGGAAAATCATCACCCTCTGCGTCTTGACCATTGTCGCTAAACAAATATCCTACTTCATCAAGCCAAATTCCATCAAACGAGTTTCTAACACCACTTGCAAGTATGCCGTGGTCTCCAGTAGTAGCGTTAACCCATAGTAGAGCGGCGTTTCTTGAATCGGCCTCTTCACAATGGTTACAAGTGCTACCGCTATGCCAGATCAGCGTTCCATTTGGCAGAACGTTCACAGCATTCTGCTGATGATTTCCTACCGGAATGCCTGAAACTAAAATCTCAGGGTTTTGGAAATTAGAATTGTATTTGGTCAATTTCCCCTTTTCTGAAATAACGTAACCGTCGTCAAGAATGGCAAGGCCATGAGGTGCTTTCAATCCAGAAATTAAGACCTCCCCCTCCAATGTCAAAATTCTGCCACCGTCCCGGTCACAGATGAGCAAATCGTCTCCCTCGAAAACTAAACATGTTGGACCGCCAAGCCCAGTAGCGAGGGTTTCTTGTTCGTAACCATCCCAGAATTTTGCCTCCATCACACCAGCATAGGGATAAATTTCTCGGGCAACGATTATGAAAAATAATCCCAAAACAATCGGGAGGATTTCCCATCTGACTTTCAATATCTCACCTCAAAATGGCGACCTAAATTCGGTGACTTCTTCGCTGATTCTCAGTAATTGATTGTATTTTGCGACTCTGTCTGAGCGCGCTGGCGCTCCGGTTTTGATCTGTCCTGCTCTAGTTCCAACGGCTAAGTCTGCGATTGTCGTATCTTCTGTTTCTCCTGACCTGTGGCTGACTACCGAGTTATACCCGTGCGCTGAAGCTAAATCCATCGTTTCAAGAGTCTCAGTAATTGTTCCCACCTGATTTACCTTGACCAATATTGCATTTGCAGAGTTGGCTTCAATTCCCATAGATAGTCGCTCGGATTGGGTTACGAACAAATCATCACCGACGAGTTGAACCTTGTCACCAATTTCTCTCATGCATCCAGACCAACTGCGCCAGTCGTCTTCTCCAAATCCGTCTTCGATTGAAAGCAGAGGGTATTCGTCTACCCATGACGCATATATGTTTGTCAAATCTTCACCAGAAAGTTCCTTTCCATCCATGTGATATTTTCCATCTTTGAAAAATTCTGTTGATGCTACATCGAGAGCGATTCCGATTTCCTCGGTGCTGTATCCTGCGCCTTCGATCGCTCTCACCATGTATTCAAGGCCAGTCTCATTGGAAGGAAGGTTTGGCGCGAAGCCACCCTCATCGCCGACTCCGCCTAACAGTCCGTCTGATTTCAACTCCCTCTTTAGTGAATGATAGCATTCTACCCCGGCACGAAGTGCTTCTGGAAATGTGTCAAATCCGTGTGGCATAACCATGAATTCCTGAATGTCAACATTTGATGCTGCATGGGCGCCTCCGTTTAGGATGTTGAGCATGGGCACAGGCATAAGTCCGCCAGCGACTCCACCCACATACCTCCACAGTGGTAATTCGTGGACTGCTGCGCCTGCATGAAGACAAGCCATAGAGACCCCTAACATCGCATTTGCTCCGAGATTCGCTTTGTTTGCAGATCCATCCAACTCGACCATGATTTTGTCAATTGATTTTTGGTCGTCGACAGGCATACCGACTATCGCTTCTTGGATGGTTTCTACGACGTTGTTGACTGCGTTTTCAACACCCTTTCCTAGCCATCTAGAACTATCTCCGTCTCGTAATTCGATAGCTTCGTAAGCACCGGTGGACGCACCACTAGGAACCATCGCCCTACCTAGTAGTACACCTTCTACATAACAGTCAACTTCTACGGTTGGATTGCCACGACTATCGAGAACCATCCTTGCATCTAAACCGGAAATGATGTCAGACATTGATTTGCCTCTAATATGGCCAAGAGTGCTCTATCCTTGAATCAAACGGATAGATTAGTGTTCATTTAGCCACTTCATCCAAGAAGCGATGATTGTTTGAGTTTCGGGAATCTCGTAATCGTTTTGACAATCCCTTACCCAGCAAAGTTGTTCCGTATCCGGTGTAACTGAAAATAACTCTCCTCTGAACAATAATTTTTCATTTATCGATTCATAAGATCCTCGCTTATCTTCTACAAAGCAGTGTACGAGATTTTTTGGATAGTGCCTCATAACTCCTAATTCCGGGGAGCAGAACAACAAAGAGGATTTCAGGAAAATTAGTGAGTCTCCTGAACTCTCATCTAACTCATGATTTTCAATTTTACAACCGTCGAGCATTGTAGCTACATCATACTGATACCAATTATTGAATTTAGTATCGAGTTTGAGATTCGAAATATCATCCAAGAACTTCTGAACGTTCTCTTGGTTAACAGTCTCAATAGACTCCATCAATTATAGTGAGACATTGCTTACTTTTAAGATAGATGATTTTTTTATTCATAAAAATAAATACAATTAATAAGGTTCAAAAAAATATAAAAAAATAATTTAGGAATAGTCCATTCCCCGAAAAAAGACGGATTTTGGGGTTTTTACGTAATTTTTTTGCATTTTGAACACATTAATATACATATATTTACACCGCTGTATATGGCCAGAATCGGCGAAATTGACCGTGCTATACTTGCAGAATTGAGAAAAAATGGTAGAATTTCCTATGTTGAACTAGCAAAAATTGTTGGTGCAAGTGAAAGAACCGTTCGCACACACGTTAGAAGAATGGAAGAGATGGGGACAATAAGAGGCTATACAATCCGTGAAGGGGGTGTTGGCTTGACCGCCCTCGTTAGAATCAAAGTTTCCCCAGGTGCAGAAATCGGGACCTTTGCTGGCGAAGTAACAGGCTGGGAAGGCGTTGAAATATTGTACGAAGTTTCTGGAGAGACCGATCTGATTGCACTGGTTCACGTTGATGACACAATGGCTCTAAGACAGTTACTTGACAGAATGTGGATGGCTGCTCCGAGTGAAATTGCTAGCACAACCACTGAACTTGTTTTAGAACAATATTGAGTAAAATTGACACTGGGCAGAGAGTGTCAATACCACTTTGAATCGAAAATAGCTACATCGTTTTCGAAGGATTTGAACTCCAAGTGATTGCCACACGGGTCTTTGATGAACATCGTTGCCTGTGATCCAGGTTGGCCTTCATATCTAGTGTAAGGCCCAATCACAAAATCTACCCCCTCAGACTCGAATTTGTCTTTCAACTGATGCCATTCATCCCACTTTAGCACTAAGCCAAAATGAAGCGCTGGTACCGCCTTACCGTCTACAGGGTTGGTGGACAAGTCCGGCATTTTTGGGACTCTGTGAGCTACGATTTGATGGCCGTGAAAATTGAAAACGCATGATTCTTCTTTTTCTCTACCTGTGGTGCAACCTAAAACTTCCGTGTAGAACTTCCTTGCTGCGGGCAGGTCATCGACCGGGAATGCTAAGTGAAAGGGACGTAGGGAGTTTTCAGATTTGTGTGGTTCCGGTTCTTCTGACTGGTCATCATCTGAATTGGTTGACGGTGATTCGACAGATTCGGTTACCAACCTACCAGCATCTTGCTGTTTAGATTCCGCATTTGGTTTAGGCGGAGAATAATCAATCCCGCAAGTTCGGCAGACGTCGTTATCGTCCCAGTCACACTGTCTTTGACAACCACTCATAGTTTCCACTTCACGCTACAACCGATAGATTCGGTGCGTGGCACTGGTGGAGCTTCTCCCATTGACATAGAATCCATTGCGTCTGCAAGGTCGCTGGTGGTCGCTTGCATAGCATCGCGTGGAGAATTGTCAAGACGGCCACGGTAGACTACTACTCCTTCACCGTCGATAAGGTAGAATTCAGGAGTTCTTTTTGCACCCCACGATAGAGCAACCTCTTGGCTTTCATCGTAGAGATAAGGATATGGCATGCCTTTTGCCGCTCTTTTTTCCATGTTTTCAAAAGAGTCTTCTGGATAGTTTGCCGCATCGTTAGAATTGATTCCAACAAAACCTAATCCTAATTCTTCAGCCTTTGCTGCAGCCTTGTTGATTCTTGCTACGCTACCAACAACATATGGGCAGTGATTGCATTCAAACATTACAACCGCTCCTATTTCTGTCATTACATCATCCAAGGAGACTTCGCCTCCCCCATTTGCATTTGGCAAACTAAATCCGCTTACTACGTCACCTGGTTCATATCCCATGTCCTTACGCAGGAGGGGTTTACCATATCATGTTGTGGCTATTGCCATTTCACACTCTTTCTTTCTTCTTCGTGCGACTTCATGGTCTGGATTGATTGCAAGTACGCCGTTCCATGCGGCCTCTGCTTCCATGAAACGCTTTGATTCGTGGTGGATTGCGGCTATGTGAAGTCTCGCATCTAGGTGAGAGCCATCACATTTTACAGCCGCTTCAAAGTCGTTTAGTGCGGCTTCTTCCTTGCCCCAATCGAGGTATAGAAGTCCACGCTGATGCCAAGCCTCTGTATATTCAGAATTCAGCCTTAATGCCTCATTAAGTGGCGCTTCAGCCTGTTCTGGCCTGCCCATTGAGATGAAGCATGATGCGAGGTTTGTCAGCGCTTGGAAGTGGTGTGGTGCCTCTTCAACGATCGCTTCAAGGTCTTTTCTAGCCTCATTCCAGTTCGACAGGGACATGTTAGCTTCTGCTCTCCTCAATTTTGCAAGAGAGAGGGTTGGTGCTAATTCAAGTAACACATTGGCATCATCGAGCGCTGATTGCGCATCGCCACCAGCCATGTGAATGCTCGCTCTGTTCAAGCGGGCTCTTACGTGTGTTGGGTCGGTTTGAATGGCTTCATCGAAGTATGATTTAGCGGACTTTAGGTGTCCCTGATTAGCCGCGATATTTCCTCTGATGTAGGAAACTATTGCTCCCTCGCCACGGATTGATGCAGCATCGATGTGTTGTGTTGCTCCTTCCAAGTCGCCGTGTTCTAAGCAAAGTAGTGCTGATTCAGCCGCTGCGCTTGGGTCTTCTGCTGGAAGTAATCTGCGAGCGCGTGTCAGTGTCTCTTGAGCTTGGCCCAGATTACCCAAGAGCCTCTGAACTCTTGCAAGACCAAGCCAAGCAATTCCTGATTCTCTGTCGAGTTCTAATGCAGATTCGAATGATTTTGCTGCACTTGCTAACAATTCGGCGTCGGTGACTCCAGTACCGTCTCTCATCCTGTCTGCATTAGCAAGATGCATTCTTCCCTCAATTACGAATAGGTCCTGATGGACTAAGCCTTCAGGGTTTGAGTTTAGAATATCCCAAGCCTCTGTATGTCTGCCCTGTAGTAATCTTCTGCTCGCTATAGCAGCACGAAGTTCTCCGTTTCTTGGATGCTTTGCAAGGCTCTCTTCAATCGCCTCATCGGCTTTGACTTCTTCCCCGCTTGCTTCTAACAGATCTGATTTGAGAATAATCAATTCCGTGCCTCCGGCATCTAATGCTACTGCGTGAATTGCTGCCTTGAGAGCCTCTGATGACCTACCGTGTGAATCGGCCAAGACCATGGCTCTGATCGCCCACGCCATACCGTTTTGCCTATCGATTTCAAGACATCTGTCAACGCTTTCTAGGGCTTTACCTTGTTCTCCGAGGGCGAATAAAATTTCACCTCTTGCACACCAGTCATCGGACCGTGTAGGGTCCTCATCTAGCGCGCTTTCGATGGCCTCTAGTGCTTCAGAACGAGCTCCTGCCCTCTTCTTTAATCCCGACAATAAAGACCTGTCAGCAGGTGTGTCTACTCCAAGAGCTTCGAGACGCTGAATATTCTTCGCGGCGCCTTCGTCTCCGATATTTGCAAGCAGATGAGCGTGTGTTCGCAACAAATCGGGTTCGTCAGGATTCAAAGCAAGTCTCTCTTCTAACCACTTCTTTCTCTCGTACACGTCCCCAGAGAGAATTGCGGTGTGTTCTAAAATTCTCAATGTAATATCGTCACCAGGCATGGTAGCATGTGATTGTAGTAAGAGTTCTCTCGCTCGGGAAATTCTTCCGCTTTCCAGAGCTACAAGAGCGATTCTTCTAGAATCTGGCGCTGACAAATAGTCCATATTATCAATTGTCTCCAATAGGGAAACCGCAAGACGTGCTGGCCCTGGCTCAAGGAGTGGGCTTGTTTCATGGTCTGCATTCAATGGAATTCCTGCTATGAGACTTTCAAGTGCGGAAAGTGCTTCGCCTTGTCCCTGTAGTGCCTCGAATGCAAGGATTGTTCCATCAAGTTCTGGATGTGCGGCTCTAATGCCATCTAAACCAGCGACTAAACGGCTAATTCTATCATCAATTCCATCCATCCTTTTGCCCATAAGAGCAGCGGATGACGCCTGCGCTTCCTGCAGGAGGATCATGCCATCGCCCAATCCGTTCAGTGATTCGTGGGTTTTTGTGAGCCACCAGCCCAAACCCGCTCCACCAGCAAACAGACCGAGTCCCATCGAGACGGTGATCGGGTCCATCAGGAGGCATCCAATTCGTTGAGGCTATATGCTCTCCTACGCGTAATGTATCGCGAATGGCGATTTTAGAACCGTTTTTCGTTCTCCAAAAGATGAATTTCACATCACAATTTAGATTATTGATACAACGGTTAAGTTAAGTTCAAACGCTTACCGTAAACTGTCTCGCATAAGGTGAGACGTGAGTGGATGAGGAAAACTGGTGGGACGAACGCTTAGAGGCGTGGTCACACGAAGGTTTCGACACCGAACCAATACGAAAATCACTGGAGAAAAATCCTGAGACTGCGAGCGAATTAATGATTGATTATGAAAATCTTATAAAAATCAATCGCGCTCTACGAAAGAGGATTATCGAATCGTCGCTATCTCATGAAAAGAAATCTGAATGGCTAACGCGCCTGGATGATTTTTCAGCAACGGAAAACACCCTTTTGGATTGGGAATCTGATTCAAGAGAGAACAGACCGTGGGAGCCATATGTTAACAGGGCTGAGAAAAAATGGATTGATTTGGGAGTTCGAAACGACCTGACAAAAATTGTGAAACGTCTTGAGATGTTGGATGAATCTTCATATCCTGCATGTCAACCACTCTACATCTTGTTTGATAATGTAGGTAATTTGGAAGTCATCCAAACCATGCTCACAGAAATCGAAATTGATGAAAACAAGAGGAGAGACATAATTGTAGAAATGATAACAATCCTGCAAGAAGAAGGCGTTGATGCTTCTGCTGCAAGAATGATGAATATTAGCGATGCTTTAGATTACATCAACTCAATGCAGGGAGTTGCTAAACAAATGAGGTCCACTCGTCTTAGAATCGATAAGGAAATTAGGCCCTTTGACGAGGAGCTTGCCGACCGTTTAATCGCTAAAAGAAATGAAGGTCTTGATGATGAGGTATCCGCAATTGTTGAAAATCTTGGAACTCGATTAACCAATTTAAACTCGAAAATTAAAAAGTGGGAAACTGATGGTATTCAAATTTCAGATAAAACAAAAATTACGGCAGAGGAACTGCTTGAATGGGAATCAAACCTTCCAGATTTAGAAAGGATGGTTGAAAGTCACATGGCCGCGGCTGAAAGGTGGAACCATTTCAGAAAGGTTTGGCCAGAGAAGGTGTCCCAGATTGAATTTATTGGGCAACTTGAAAAGACCGATCAATTGCTTGACGTTGTTGATTCTTTAGAGGCTGAATGGAGGACATTCGAACTCGAGGGCATGGAAATTATCTCCAAATGGGAAGACTTTGGATTCGTTATGGATTTGTGGCGACAACGAATTTCTGAAGAGCCTCGAAGTGGACTTGCTTGGCTAAAGATGGAACACGAAAATTACTCGATTGCAAAAGACCTTATCGATGCAATGATGAGACTTGATGCATCGATAAGTGGTGAAGATGAAATTCTGAGGCGTGCAACAATTCTTAGAGAATTCGAACTTGAAACGAGTTTGCTTGAAGAGATGAGTGACTTCATCGAAAAGCAGGCTCGCCGGTCTGCTCGTCACAGGTCTATGCTTGAAATCGAGTGGTTTGACATTGTAAGAATGAAAGGCGTACCAGACAGGCCTACTGCAAATCTTTCACTATCGGAATTTGAAAAATTAATCTCAGACGCTAATACCGGCAAGGGGGGATTCAGTTTACCGGTCGATAGATTGGAAGACAACCTTAGGAGTGAGATTGAAAGATGGCATCAACTGGGATACAACGTTAACAATCTAAGAGAAGCGTTGGCTATTGATGCTGTTGATGTAGCAATGAAAATCTCATCGATAAGAGAGGCGGTAAGAAGTCACGAACAATTGATTCGCAGATTAGAAAATTTGGATTGGAGAAGAGACCCTAAATTATCTGTGGTGATTAATAACCAGTTATCACAACCAGATAAATTGCCATTGCTGGCATCAAATATTCCAAAAATTGCTGTTGAACTGTCCCGAAAATCTGTCGAGGACGAGCACTTCAGATTCATTCCTTTCAGACCACACAGGAGGTCGAGAATGGTATTGGTTCCTGTAGCAAAAAACTCAGCCGATGACGCAATGGAAGCAATGCTTGAGGCAATGGAGCCCCCTGAAGGGATTCACGAAAATGGTTTGACAGATGACGGACTTTTGGAGAATGACAAGGGGTCTGTTGAGCGTGGATTGCGCGAACACCAAGATGAGTTGGAGACGGGAAGGCTTGCGGAAAAGGAAGAAATTGAAGAAACTGAAGAAGAACCTATCAAGAAAAAATCTGGTGGACTAAAAGGTCTAGTGAGTGGCGGTGGCAAGGACGGTGTAGGGAAATTCGGCACTGTCGGTGACGTGATTGGCGGGATTACCGACCGCCTTGGTGTAACAGATTACGGGTTAGCAGGAGCCAGTGCTGAGAGGAAAAATGTGAAGCAAGATTCGCCTGAATTCGAAGATCCGGATTTCGATGAAGTTGTAGCTGAAATAGATGATTATGAGGAGAGTCAGGAGATAGTCAAAGACTTGGAAGATGACTCCGAATTGACTGTTACCAAACAGGTAAACCCTCAAGGTCAAATTCAAGCTTCAGGAAACATTCAAAATATTTCGAAGTTAATGAGGGCGCTAGGTTTGGAAAATGAAGCAGACAAATTCGACGAAGATAATGACATGAATGCTGTAAGGAGAATCCTTGCATCGCACGTCGGTACTGAGCCGAGAGATATGCGATTGGACCGATTGCTCAGATTGACGCTGAGATTAATCCCTAATGGAGAGAGTGATGATGCGAAATTAGCACTGATTGCTCAATTATCAGAGTTGGCTACAGAATTATCCAAATGGACTAGAATCCGCTTAGAAGCAAGGCATTCTGGGCCTACTGGATACTTGTTAAATGATGCGAAAACACTGGGAGTTGCACTGGAAAGAATTCCTGGCCCCGGTACACCCTTGCCTCTTGTTGCTGATGACCATGAGTTACCAAACCCGTCTGATTTGGAAGGATTGACAAATGAAGTCAAATTGTTATCAAAGCGAGTTGTACTATCTACTTCGGGTGGAGTTAGATAATTCAGGAATTTAACTCTCCAAGTAGGTCGTCTTTCTCATCTTCACTTAGATTATCTTCTCTTGGACCTGCGTTCACCATAACTGGCGGAGGTGGGGTGAATGTCTGATTTTGTGGAGGCGGTGGCAAAGGCGCTGGCATCCCAGGTGGGCCTGTTGGCGGGGGCGGGATAGGAGCCGGCATAGCCGGCGGTAACGTTGCAACCGCCGGAAGTGGAGGTAATGTTGGAGGTGGTGGAATAAACGACTGGTTTTGAGCAGAAGTTTGGGTTTCTGACGGAATTGGAGTCGCCATGGCAGGTGGACCGGTTGGTGGCGGTGGTATTTCTGCTAGACTAGAAGGAGGGCCGGTTGGTGGCGGAGGGATCGTGGTATCCTCAGAAGTTGTTGGAGACTCACCCTGATTTGGAGGTGTATCTGATTCTACGACGTCTTCAGTTACGTCCTGCGCATTCATAGCCTTCTGTTCCTGAATTTCTCTTTCCATTTGGGCTAATCTTTCCTGTGCTTCTTTTTCGGTCGCCAATGCTTTGGCTTCAGCCGCCGCGGCTTTCGCTTCAGCTTCCTGTATTCGTTCTTTTGCGGCTGCCTTTTCGATTTTTATTCTCGCTTTTTCTTCTTGCATTGCAATCTTATGTTGATTGCTTTTCTGCTCTAATTGTCTACTTGAGTCGCGATTTTCTGAAAATCTTTGAGCGATGGTTTTTGCTCTATTCTCCAATATGGAGGATTTAAGTTGTTTTCCTCTCAAGACTTCGATCATTGATTCATCAACTAAATCCATAGCGAAATTTGTCAAGTCTCTGTTAGACCTCCATCTATTTACAATAAATGAATGATTTCCAGAGGTTGTGGAAACAACAAATCTTTCAGGATCCATTAATTGTAGGATTGCTAATCCTCCAAACACGAAGAATGGTACCAAGAAAAGGGAACTAATCATCGCTACTGAAATGAGAGAGGCTCCACAAACCGCCCACCAAACGCCTTTGAAATCATCCAACCAGTCGAGTCTTTGGTGAGAAAATCCAGTGTATGATGTCCTACTCGTTGCAAGTACGTCATGAACCATTGAAGAACCCCCAACTCTCTCCACCTTTACAACTCTCAATAAATCATCATCAACTAGTATGGAAAGTGCTTTGTCACCGCAGGACGATTCTTTCAACACGAATTCATCCATGTCTTGGTTTGCCCTTACTCCGTTTGCCCTCATTCGTGGCGGACCGTCGACCCATGATTGAATCATGTTACTCTGCGAAGCCGTTATTGCGAAAGCTACAGATATGAAATTCATCCAAACACCTTGTCCCAATTCAGGATTTGAATCCGATTCGGGAAGCATCAGATACCAAACTAACAAGGAGAGCCCCACAAGAACGCCTCCCAACCCAGAGATTAGATTTGGCATTCTTGATTCTAAACCAAGCATTGATTTTACTTGAAGAAACACCGCAAACGAAAGCAAAACGGCCGATACTCCAAGTAGTATTGTTGTGACATAACCTGCATTATGCATATCTTTAATGCTCCCGCAAGTCTCCTCAAGTAACTCATTTGAGGTGTCATTGTTAGTCGCTAAATCAAGGGCTTTGGAACAGTTTGTATACATTTGAGAATATGATTCTGTCGTGGTTTCACAGTTTCCATCGACGCAGGATTCTACATTCACGCTTTTTAATCCCTGATTAGTTTCTGCCTCGACGGTTACCGTTCCTACGCCTACGCCTAGATCTAATTCTGTTTCCACACTTTGATTGAGCCAGGACTCGTTAATAATCGAATTAGCGGACAGAACTAGTGCCAAAACGGTCAATGCAAGTGCCAATTGGGTTCCTGATTTTCTGTTCAAGGACATATTTAATCCTGAATTCACTGGGGTAGAATCTTGCTCTCCCATGGACCTGCTGAGTCATTTAGATTGATGAACATTAACATTGTATTTACAATTCAAGAATGATTTTCTTTCATCCACGCTCTAACGTCATCTCTTTGAGCATATCCTTTGCCTTCTTTTGTACCAACTACCATTTCAATAGCTGCTCCAGAAGCGATATCCAATACGCGGTCGGTTATTGCGCCATTGATTATGATAGCAACTGCTCCATCTGCATCTTCTGCTGCGGATGCTAACGACTTTGGCCCAACTGCGTCAGAAATAGTGCCATCTACATTAACGAAGACCGCATTATTGGCTTTCAAGGCTTTAATGTGATCAAAATATTCGTGCACTTCTGCGGGCGCTTCTTCTTCAAATCCTTCTTCTAACCAAGCGTCCTTGTTCGCAGTCTCTTCGTCTTCAGGCAAAGATGCTGCGAATTTGTCTGCTTCTATCTTCTGCGATAGGCACTTTGTTGCTGTCTTCTGAGGAAGTAATTCCCATTCTTGGCCTACTGGCGCCTGTGCGACGAAATCTATCTTTAGGATTTCATTCAGTTGCCTGAACAACATTTCTCCGCCCCTGTCGCCATCGATTGCGAGAATAACGGTTTCTTTTCCGTTTGCAAGAGTGATTAATTCAGATTTGATATTTCCAGCTCCGTCACACGAAATAGCATTCTTGACTCCGAAGTTAAGCAAATTGCGGACATCATTTCTTCCTTCTACAATGATAAGCGAATCGCTTGATTCGATATTTGGACCACATGTCAATCCGTGGAAATTCTTTGCCGTCCCTACGGTTAGAACGCTTCTAACCTCTTCAATAACTGTCTTTGTAGCAGCGTCTCCAGAGTTGACCATGTCTAAAAGCAGGTCTTTTGCTCTGTCAATAACTGCATTAACTTTAGTAGTTCTAACATCTTGAATTTCTTTAACAGTGATTTTTGCTTGGCAAGGGCCAATTCTGTCTATTGTCTCAAGGCTGGACGCTATGATTGCTGTTTCCACATTGTCCATGCTACTTGGAATCAAAATTTCTCCGCTAACCTTGCCACCTGAGCTCTTTACTTCTACATCTACGTGGCCTATTCTTGCTGTTCTTTGTAATTTTCTAAGTTCTAACTCTTCACCCAATAGGCCTTCTGTTTGGCCCATAATAGCGCCGATAATGTCTTTCCTTTGAACTGCGCCATTTACCTTTAAATCGGCTTTAATTAGATACTTCATCGCTTTATTCTTGGAGTTTCCTCCGCCGTGTTTTTTTCCCATTTGAATTTCTCCTACCCTCTCGTTTTCACTGCTTTTCGATTGCCTAAGGGCATATTTCCAAGTTGACCTTTCTCGGAAGAGAGGTCGTGAATCGGATTGGGATGTGTTGTTGGGCAGGCTCATACTTTTTGAACCCTGCCAATCAAAATCGACCAAAGAACCAATTTTTGATACAATGAGGTTCAAGTGTATGACGGTACTCGGGGAATTGTGAGCGGAGATTCTATCGGGGCATTGGACGTTTTCAGGTCCACCACAGAAATTATGCTTCGCGACGGAGTTTTGACAAGAGAAGAAAAGCGCCTCATAATCAAGTTAGCAAACGCTTTGGGGCTGTCAGATGATGAACCAGCACAAGTTTACAACGCAATTAAGGAAGATAAATCTCTTGAATCTGGTAGAGAAGTAAGCCACAATGAGCAAAGATTGGTTTATACTCGAGTGTTTGAAGTTGCAATTGTTAATGCGTCACTCTCCAAGGACGAGTTCGCTGTTCTTGCTCACTTGAGAGATCAATTCAATATCAACGATGATGACCATGCAAGAATTGAAGCTGACCTTCGAGACATGATCAGACAGAAAAGCGAAGATGAAAATGTAGTGGACAAATTGCTTGGAACCCTCAAGGATAGTGTATCACTTGTTGGGAGTTTATTCGATAGTGTCAGAACAAAAGGCGCTTGAGGTGAAAGGTTGAGCGACCCTCTTGATACGTTACTCGATGAAGGTTTACCTACTGGGAAAAAAGCAGTTAAATTTCTAAGAAAAGCATACGATTGTGGCGCTCAAACGTTGGTAAACCGTTCTCTCACTGATAAATTATTACAAAACAGTGGCTTGAGTTTTCATATTGGCACCGACGACCCAACTATGAGGCGAATTGCGTCATGGCTCCTAACTAATCATCATGATTATTGTAACAGATTAATCTCTCAACTTTGGAAAAGTAGGGGGAGAGAAGATATCAAACTAATTGGTTTGCTCTTCGCAAATATGGAAGGTGATGCATGGGGCAAGTTGCTTGGCCTCATAGACGCTTCAATTCCATTAGACCTTACAATGGAAGTTATTGAAGAAATAAAACGCTCTGGGCGTGATGTGCCCTCCAGTGAATTTCTTAGTCGATTCACTCAAAATTCGATACAACATCAAAATGCAATGTTAATTGCTACGCTTGATATGAAATCTGAATTTACTAACCTGGTAAGGAGCGCTCCAAAAGGTGGAGATTTGTTCGAAAGGATACGAAATAGAGCGTTGAATGAGTGAACTTTTACTACATCCGATAACAAGACCATTCTATGGCAGACCGCTTTCTACCCGCTGACAATCCCGTTTTGGAGGATGTTCTCAACTGGACTGTTGAAAGAGATGCTAAGGATATTAGAAAATTACTGGAGTGGCTTCCTGTAGCGAGGTCTTCCAAAGAGAGAAGGGCCCTACTTGCTAGAGTTCATGAATTACTAAATGAGGTTGAGTTGTCACTTAACGGCCTCGATGAAATGCATTGAGGATTTATTTTGGTGACTGGAATAATAATCGCTGGTGGAAAATCCACCCGTATGGGGAAAGATAAGTCATTGCTCAACCAAAACGTATCGCGAATACAAACCGAACTAGGAAAGGTTGGATGTGAATCAGTATACATAATGTGTGGCTCAAAAGAAAGAATTGCACTATTCGACGGAAATTGTGTTCCGGACTCGAAAAGCAATCTTGCTCAATCACTACTCGATTTAATCAAAGACATCGAAGGTGAGATTCAATTGGTTCCTTGTGATGCATATTTGGTGGATGCCGAATTTTTACAAAATATAAACGGCGTACCTGTTGACGATAATGGTGAAAGACAGCCACTTCTAGCACGCATTACAGACAAATCATTATTGGTTAACTCTGATAAAATAACAGAGATTTTTGAAAATATACAATCTTGTGGCGGAGGGTTGAAAGCAAGAAATTTCAACACACCAGAGGAATTTATGGAGATTGAATCTCTCCTGAAGCAATTAGGTCTATAACTTCAGGATACAGTTTATGTTCAACCTCTTTTACTCGAAGGCCCAATGTAGATTCGTCATCATCTGGATGAACCATTACTTTCGCTTGACGAATAATTGGACCCGTGTCCATTCCACTATCCACGAAGTGAACCGTGCAACCCGTCATGCTTACCTTTGCGGCTAATACATCTCTGTGCGCGTGAGCTCCGGGAAAATCTGGTAAGAGTGATGGGTGAATATTCAGTATTCTGCCAGCCCACGGTTTTACAAAATCTGGAGTCAATATGCGCATATATCCTGATAATACAATCAGTTCTATGTTATGTTCTTGCAATATTTGATTTATCGATTGTTCGTGCAGAACTCTCCTTTTCATTTTATCATCTATTTCGGGAATAGGAACGCACAATGCTTTGCATCCATGTGATTCTGCCTTTTGTAAACCAGACGCATCTAGTCTATCGCTAATTACTAGAACTGTCTGGTGAATTGATTGGTTTTGTTGTTGATAGCGTATAAGTGCGTCCATGCCTGATCCTGAGCCTGAGATGAATATGCATATCCTAAGAGGAGAATCTGGATGCCCAATTCTTGGAAGGACCCAGTCTTCTGCCATGTAACTCGCAGAAGATACCTCGCCAAATGCCTTTGCTTGTTCAATACCATATTTGATAAAAGGACCTTAATTCGATTAGTCTATGGATGAACCTCTCAAGACTGTTGACGAGGTTGTCGCGAAGTATGCTGTAGTTAGTAGCCCCATTAAGAGCAAAGTATACGTCGGTTTGGGGTCTCTTTTCGTCGTTTTTTCCATAATTGGGATTTGGATTCCAGGCTGGCCTACCGTTTCATGGGCTGTTCCGGCCGCATTTCTGTTCTCTTTATCGAACGAGCGACTGTTCAGATGGTCTCTCACAAACAGGTTCTTTGGAAACTCATTATTCGATTATTATTCAACAGGTAAAACACTTCCCAAACACGTAAAGGTAGCCATTGTAGGGTTTATTGCCCTCATGACATCAATCTCTGCATATTTCGTGTGGTATGTTTCAACTAAAGGCGACGGTGAATTGCTTAAGCCTTCAACTTGGACAGGTGCGGATCAATACGCTTTTGGCTCAATTACAATCTTGACCGTGGGAATTCTTGGGATGTTATATGTCTCGGTTATGGTAAAAACAAGAAAATGATCAATGCCTAAACAAT